>Ga0209979_1000006_pt1 | contig 561663 bp, 518 predicted proteins | sample AnhtaG_FD_183114 | JGI IMG/M metagenome (GOLD analysis project Ga0209979, IMG submission 183114) | Deep subsurface microbial communities from Anholt, Denmark to uncover new lineages of life (NeLLi) - Anholt_01485 metaG (SPAdes) (version 2) | ecosystem: Environmental > Aquatic > Marine >... | reverse complement strand
GTCTTCTCATTGGTCGGGATACCCCTCTGAGGGTGGTTCTCTCTTTAGCTGCCTTCTTTATCTTAATTCTTAATCCCCTCTCCCTTTTTACAGTTAGCTTCCAACTTTCTTTCGTTGCTGTAGGAGGGATCATTTACTTAACCCGCCCCTTGGAAAAAAAGCTTCATATTCTTCCTCGCTGGTTGGCTACATCCCTGGCTATATCTCTGGCTGCTCAGCTTTCCATTCTTCCTCTTTTGGCCTTTTATTTTCACCAGCTCCCCTTGATTGGTCTTTTGGCTAATCTTCTCCTGGCTCCGCTCATTACAATTATTCTCGCCTTTGGTTTTCTGAGCCTTAGCTTAGAACTTATTTTTCTTCCCACTGGCCAGCTCATCGCTAATACCAATTGGCTCATCATCAGCAGTCTTCTTTGGCTGGTGGACCGCCTTTCGTTCTCTTCCTTCCCTATCCTGTCTCGAATAACCTGTCCTTCCATAAGGCGTTTCCCTACCCCGCATCTTTTCGGCTACTACTTGGGTCTCATCATCGTTCCGCAGCTTCCCAGGATTCTATCCTATGCCCGCAGGAAACAAGGAAGATGTAGCGAGCCTAAAGTGGCTTGAATATCTTTTCCTCATCTCGCTCAAAGAATCCCCGAGAAGAAGAAGCTAACGCTCCCACTTCCTGAATTGCAAAATCCCCTCGCATTGCAGCGTCTTTGCAGTTGGCTGTTTCTGGGACGAAAAAAGCCACAATTTAAAGCCTGCCTGCCGGTTTGGCATTTGTTGGGGAAAATAGTCCTGATCAACTTCTCTTCAAAGCCCGGCCGCCTGTTTTACCGGTAGCTTCACCATTTTCCATGGACACCACCCCGTTTACCAGCAGATAGACTATGCCCTTTGAGTATTGTTTCGGGTTCTCGTACGTTGCAGGACCATCAATAGTTCCAAGGTCCATTACCACAATATCTGCGTAGTAGCCGGCGGCTATCTTTCCCCTGTGATTCATCTTGAATTTCGCCGCCGGCAGCCAAGTCATGGACCTGATCGCATCGTTAAGACTGATAAGTTTCTCTTCGAGTACATATTTCCTGATTTTTCTGGGGAAGGTGCCGTAGCAACGGGGATGGGGAACATCAGAACCCTGGGGGATTACCCAGCCGTCAGAAGCGGTAAAGAGGTATTCATGAGGCATAAGGTCTTTGACTACGTGTATGTCCTGATCATGGAATATACACATAGGCGCTTTATCCGCACATGCCAGCTCAACATAAACCTGGGATGGTTCTTTGCCTTCAGTCTCGGCAATCTCCTGGATCGTTTTTCCCTCATATGATTTCTTCTCCGGAAATATATTGATCATCACTTTCTCCGGGCCAAGATATGAAAAGGTATGCTCTACGGCCTTTTTCAACTCAGCTCTTCCCTCGGGCGTCTTGTATTCTTCCTTTATTCCGGTGCTGGTTTTGTACTTCGGAGGGGTGAGCATGGTAATCCAGGTGCACCCGGCAGCATACGGATGGGCGTCGCACGTCACATCGAGTCCTTCTCTGCGCGCATCTTCAATGAGTTTGAGCACCTGGGAGGCGGTGACCTGATTCTGAGGAGCGTTAATTTGGATATGTGAGATGTGAACTGGAATATCCGCGCTCCTGCCTATTTCAATGGCTTCTTTAATCGCCTCGAGCACTCCGGGTTGTCCATTTTCGTGGATTGTTCCCGTTAAGTCCCTTATGTGGGTAGCGTAGATGCCACCGTATCTTTTGACCACCTTGGCAATTTCCACTAATTCTTCAGTAGTTGACGTACATCCGGGTGCATACTCAAGGCCGGTGGAAAAACCGATTGCACCCTTCTGCATCTCCTCCTCTACTCTGTTCTTTAGTAGCTCGAGCTCCTCTCTATTCAAGGCCTGGGGATTTTCCTCACCGAATAGTTCATTCCGGATATCGCCATGAGGAACAAGGGTATACACATTGCTGCCGAACTTCATCGAATCAATAAGTCCCAACCACTGGTCCGTATCAGTGAACCCCCAGCCACAGTTGCCGGTGACTATGGTGGTAACCCCCTGGTACAGGTAATTGTAGTTGCCCTTCCATTCAGGTGTCACCTCTGGAATATATCGTGTTACCCCTGCCTCCTTGAAGACAATGTCGGAGTGATTATGTACATCAATAAAACCGGGGGTGACAATATAGCCCTGGGCATCGATAGTTTTCTCGGCCCCACCGGTAAGATCTCCGATGGCCATGATTTTATCGCCTTTGATGCCTATGTCAGCAACATAGGGTTTTTTCAGGGTCCCATCGTAAACGGTGCCGCCTTTGAGGAGAACGTCAAAAGCATACTCGGAAGACAGTCCGGAGCCTTGTGCAACTGATGAGGATAAGATGCTTATTAGAATCATGCCCGTCATCAAGTTTAAACCTACCATAGTTTTCTTCATATTCTTTCTTCCCTCCTCATGTGTTGTCTGTACTGCTTGTTGTTTTGACCTGCCCCCATTAATTGTACCACTTTCTAAGTTAAAGTCACGGGCATGATAACTTCGGGAGCGGGTGGTCGGTAACCCAGGGCACTGTGCGGTCTTACTTGATTGTATTCCCTCCGCCCGCCTCTTCACTACTACTTCAACCAGACGAAGTTGACATAATGGCAAAAGGTATTAGTATGGCTTGCGTCTAGTGAATGTGGTGCTCACCAGCGGAAAAAGGCCCTGCGTTGAAAAGCTCTTATCACGCCGAGGCTCTACCCGGACGGGAAAGGTCACTCCTCTGATTCGATCACGGCAAAATAGGTTTTGACCAGGGGAAGATGTTTGAGCAGAGGAAAATGAAGGATAACATATATTTCAAAGGTTCAGTTGAGGAAAAAGAGGCTGTCAGTCTGCTGAGAGATCTGGTCGCCATAAATAGTGTTAACCCCTTAGAGGATAGGTTGGCCAGGGGAGAAAAAGAGATAGCCTCTTATGTCAGGGACTATCTGAAGAATATAGGTATAAGATCTATGGTGCAGCCGGTTTTGGATGATCGTCCCAATGTAATTGGTATTCTTGAAGGTAAAGGCAAGGGCAGAAACTTTGTTCTGGAAGCGCATATGGACACAGTCAAGGTAGATAATATGAGCATAGACCCTTTCTTGCCAAAGATGGAGGAAGGCAAGATGTTTGGAAGGGGAGCCTGTGATGATAAAGGCCCATTAGCGAGCATGCTCCTGGCTATGAAACTCTTAAGAGAGAAAAACATCCCATTGAAGGGGGATGTCTACATTGCTGCAGTGATGGATGAAGAGCATAGATACCGGGGAGTGTCACATCTTCTAGATCAGGGATTCAAGTTTGATGCGGGGATAGTTGGTGAGCCTACCGATCTGGATGTTTTAATAGCCCATAGAGGTTGTTTGAGATGGAGAATAACTACCAAAGGAATCTCGGCGCACAGCTCTGAACCAGATAAAGGGAAAAATGCTATTTATCTTATGAGTGAGGTAGTTGATGCTCTCAAAAAAAGACTGGTTCCGGTTTGCAGGAAAAGATCCCATCCTCTCGTCGGGTCTCCCAGTCTGAGCGTGAACGTTATTAGGGGAGGGACTCAGGTAAATACTGTTCCAGATAGATGCTTTATTGAAGTAGATCGAAGGATGGTACCCGGGGAGAATGACCGGGATGTTCTGGAGGAGGTAGATAAATTCCTGGACGAGCTAAGGAAGGAGAACCCCTTGCTGGAGGTGGAAAGGGAAGATCCTTTTCTTACAAGTCCCGCTATGCAAATAGATGAAGAGGAAGAGGTAGTTCAGGCTCTATTTCAGTGTGCGAAGGACAGGGGAGCCTCTGAGCCCAAAATTAGAGGAGGCAGGTTTGACTCAGACGCAGGAAAATTCGTGGCCCGAGGGATTCCTACGCCTGTGTTCGGTCCCGGTAATATTGCCCAGGCTCACTCTGAAGAGGAATGGATCCAGATAGAAGAGGTAGTTCAGGCGGCAGAAATAATTGCCCAGAGCATTGTTACCTATCAGAGTATGGGTGAGTCGAGAGATGATATAGGAAGGAGTATTCGTAAATGAATTTAGAAAACCTATTTTCGCCTATTATGGTTGGTAGAAGTGAGGTTAAGAACAGGGTAGTTATGGCTCCGATGGGAGCTAACTTTGAGGCTGTTGATGGGAGCGTCACCGAAGCCTTAATTGACTACTTCGAAGAGCGGGCTAGGGGTGAGGTAGGACTGATTATTTCTCCCTTTGCCATGGTAAGTCGGGAGCAAAGAATAGGTACTCTGGGCATTTTTTCTGATAGATTCATTCCAGGGATGAGCCGACTTTGCGGGAGAGTCCAATCTTTTGGAGCAAAATTTGTCCTGCAGATAGCTCACCCTGGAGGAAAAGCTATGAGAGAGTTGACCGGCAAAAGGCCACTTGCTCCCTCCAGCATCGAGAGTCTCATTTATCCGGAGCGTCCCCGAGAGCTAACCAGAGAAGAGATTGAAGAGTTGATAGAAGAGTTTGTTGAGGCAGCGAGGAGAGCCAAAGAAGCAGGATGTGATGGAATTGAGATTCACGGAGCTCATACCTATCTCATCGGCCAATTCATCTCTCCTCACACTAACAGACGAGAGGACGAATACGGAAAAGACCTGGAAGGGAGAATGAAGTTTCCTTCCAGCATAGTAAAGGGGGTAAGAAGGATATGCGGCGAGGATTTTGTCGTTGGTTTTAAGTTCAGCGCTCATGAGCACTTGGAAGAGGGAGTCGATGATGATCTGGCAAGAAAAATTGCAAGATATATGGAAAAAGAAGGTGCTGACTATATCCATGCTGCCGCAACCTCATCCACAATCCCTGGCTTCTTGGAGTGTGATTTTCCTTCAGTTCCCTCCATCTATTCTCCACAAGGGGTCTTAGTAAAACTAGCTGAGAATGTGAAAAAAGGCGTGGGCATCCCTGTAATAGGTACAGGGGGAATAACTGATCCTGAGTACGCTGAGAGAGTACTGAGGGAAGGAAGAGCCGATCTTGTTGCCATCGGAAGAGCGCTTATCGCTGATGCTCAGTGGGCCCTTAATGCTCGGACCGGGAAGAAGCCGAGATATTGCATAAAATGTAACACCTGTCACAAAGAACTGTTTGCGAGAAGGCGCGTAAAATGCGCGGTTAATCCGGCTGCAGGAGAAGAGCGAAGGTTCGAGATGAGAAAGAGTCTATCCCCCAAGAAAGTGGCCGTAGTGGGAGCTGGCCCTGCAGGCATGGAAGCAGCTCTGGTGGCATCTCAAAGAGGACATAATGTAATTCTTTATGAGGAGAAAGATAGTATTGGAGGTAAGATGGTATTTGCCTCTGTTCCACAGTTCAAGCCCGAGATAGGCAAGCTTTTAGAGTATTATGAAAGAAGTCTTAAGAGAAGCCCGGTCAAGGTGCGATTGGGGCACAGAATCAGTGCTCTGGATGATCTTTCCAGGGAAAGTCCTGAGGTAGTAATTGTGGCTGTAGGAGCTGATCCCCTGGTTCCAGAGATACCAGGTATAGAGAAAGAAAAGGTGCTCACCGTTCTTCAGCTTTTTGAGGACAAGACGCTCAAGATAGGAAAGGAAGTTGTGGTCGTAGGTGCTGGATTGATAGGCTCTGAGACCAGCTGGTATCTAGCTTCCCAAAATAGGTCAGTCAAGGTGGTGGATACTCTGGCCCGCGAGAGCATCCTCGAAGATGAGCATCCTACTAACCGTTCTATGTTAATAAGAAGTATGGAAAAAGAGGGAGTAAAGATTCTGGAGAAAAGAGAGATAGTGAGAATAGAAGAAGAAGGAGCAGTTGTAAAAAGAGAGAATGGGACCGAAGAGCTGCTCCGCGCAGACAATGTGGTCTTTGCTACTGGATTCGAGCCTAAAGGCGACTTGAGGGGCGCTCTTTCTAAGGTCTCCTTTGATGCTGAGGTTTATTTCATAGGAGATTGCGTTGAACCGAGGAAACTATGTGAGGCTATCCACGAAGGATACCATGCGGCCTGGAAGATCTAACTGCAGGAGGAAAACGTGCAAATATGCCCAGATAAGATTCTCAGGATCCCTCGCTCAGGCATAAGAGAAATCTTTGATCTTGTTCCAACCATCCCCGATGTAGTGAATCTGTGTGTTGGTGAGCCAGATTTTACCACTCCCTCCTTCATCATTGAACAGGCTTTTGAAGCAGCCCGCAAGGGGGCCACTCACTACACCTCCAATGCCGGAATTTTAGAACTGAGAGAGGAGATAGCCAAAAAATACAAAAAAGAGCAGGGAATCTCTTACGCTCCCGATAAAGAGGTCGTTATCACTGTGGGAGCAATGGAAGCTTTGTTTCTTGCTCTGACCAGCATCATCAGCGAGGGACAGGAGGTGCTGCTTCCTGATCCTTTCTGGCCCAACTATGAAGCCCAAATTATTCTGGCAGGAGGAAAGCCTGTCTTTATTCCCACCAAAGAAGAGGAAGGATGGGTCCTCACCCCGGACAGGATGAGGCGATATTTGAGTCCAAGAAGTAAGGCAATTATCTTAAACTCTCCCAGCAATCCCACGGGGTGTGTATATGGTCCAGAGGAGCTGGAGAAAATAGCAAGAGTGGCAAAATCTCATAGCCTGGTGGTTATCTCGGATGAATGCTACGAGAAGATTATCTACGAAGGCGAACATAAGAGTATAGCTTCCTTGAAAGATATGCGGTCCGGAACTATCATCATAAACAGCTTTTCCAAGGCTTATGCTATGACCGGCTGGAGGGTTGGATATGCTCTCGGGGATGAAGACATCATCAAACAAATGACCAAATTGCAGGAGGATGTAGCCGCCTGTGCCAGCTCCATCTCTCAAGAAGCTGCGCTGGCAGCGATGAGGTCAGGAGATGGGGCTACGGAGGAGATGTTTCGACAGTATCGCCTGCGGCGCTCACTTCTCCTGGAAGAAATTGAAAAAACTCCCATGATTTCCTGCTCATCTCCCAAAGGTACTTTCTATGCTTTCATAAACATAAAGAAACTAAACCAGAAGTCCCGGGATATTGCTCTAAAATGGCTGAGGGAAGCGAAGGTAGCTACCGTACCGGGCTCGGCATTTGGCAGGGAAGGCGAAGGTTATCTCCGAATTTCTTTTGCTACAGGAGAGGATAAGATAAGGGAAGCTTTTGAGCGAATAAGAAGCCTTATGAAAAGATCGAGAGAGGTAGTCTTTGAGAAAGGGGGTGATAACTGAGAGTAAGTCAAGACGAGAAAGGTGAGAACAAAGCTCCAAAAGGAGGAAAAGATGTCTCGAGGAAGAAGAGTAGGCCAAGTCCTGTTGGTAGTGGGATTAGTAGCTCTCATGACGAGCACTAGCGTGTTTGCAGAGGAAATGGTGGACATCAGCAAGTACAAGAAGAGCCCTCCCTATAAGGTTGCCTTTGATATTTATTATAAGGGAAATACCTGGGGGGTGCAGCTCTTTGAGGAGTTCAAAGCAGAAGTAGCTCGTCATCCTGATCTTATCAGCGACGCTTTCTACACCGATTCGGAAGGAAATGCTGCCAAACAAATCTCCAACATAGAGGACCTGATCGTTCGAGACCCGGATGTCCTGGTACTTACTCCCTGCTCGTTTACCGCTGTTGTTCCGGTGATTGAGAAAGCTTACGATATGGGCATAGCGGTCATACTTTGTGCTGCGGGGGCAGATACGGAAGACTACACATCTTTTGTAAATGTTGACGACTTTGAATATGGTGTAACCGGCGGTAAGTGGCTGGCAGAGGCTATAGGATACAAAGGTAATGTAGTTGGGTTTTCGGGAATTGCCGGGCTTTCCACAGCGGAGGATCGCTGGAGAGGAGCTATGTCAGTGTTTGAGCAGTATCCCGAGATCAAAGTAGTAGCTCATGAGTATTGCGACTGGACCTATGTTAAAGCAAAAATGGCTATGGAGAACATCATACCAGCTCATCCCAAAATTGATGGGATATGGACTGGTGCAGGTATGATGGCAAGAGGTGCCATAGAAGCTCTTGTTGCTGCAGGAAGGTCTGTACCTGCCATTACCGCGGACGATGACAATGGATATCTGAAAATGTGGAAAAAATTTGATCTGACAGCGGTCTGCCTCACCAAGCCCACCTGGTTAAGCCAGAAGGGTCTTCAAATAGGTCTTGATATTGTGCAGGGCAAGCCAACTCCCAAAGTAAATATCCTACCTGCCTATGTCATTACCAAGGAAACCCGGGATGACTTTGTGCGTCCAGATCTACCTGACACTATGTTCGTTAACACGCATCTTCCTGAGGACGTCATAAGACGACTGTTCCCGGGAGAATAGGTGAGAGTGGAAAGATCAAGAAGCAGCAGAAGAGAGGGGACCCTCCCTCTCTTCTGCGTTATGCCTTGATGGTGAAGACAGGGATGAGTTATGAATAAACGGGTTATTTTGGAGACAGGAGGAATAGTCAAGATATTCCCCGGGGTGAGAGCATTAAACAAGGTTGATTTCACCCTGTATGAAGGTGAAATCCGTGCACTGGTTGGAGAGAACGGAGCGGGGAAAACCACCCTGGTTAAGATATTGAGTGGAGTTTATCAACCCGACCAGGGGGAGATTCTTCTTCGAGGAAAGAAGGCAACAATACCTGACCCCTATCAGGCACAACATATGGGAATCAGCATTGTTTACCAGGAACTAAATCTTATTCCCTATATGAGCGTAGCCAGGAATATTCTGTTGGGCAGAGAACCTCGCACTTCCTTGGGATTCGTTAACTCACCAAAACTGGTTGATGAGGCGGGTAAGCTCATGGCAATGCTGGATCTTAGCCTTGATGCTGACTCTCTCATTTATGAGCTGCCCGTGGCACAGCAACAGATGGTGGCGATTGTTAGAGCTTTATCTGCTAACCCTGACATTCTTATTTTAGATGAGCCTACTGCGAGCCTGTCAGAGTATGAGGTTGAACATCTGTTTGAGGTGATGAGAAATTTGAAGAATAAAGGGGTTAGCATCATTTTCATATCCCATCGTCTGGAGGAAGTATTCCAGATTGCAGATTCAGCTACGATACTGAAGGACGGGGAACTAGTAGCTACCAGAGGCGTCCAAGAGATAAATCAGGGCGAACTTATCAGGATGATGGTGGGAAGAGAATTTGTCAATATCTTCCCCCAAAAGGGGGGCTTGGACATAAAAGAAGACATAGTTTTTTCCCTTCGAGGATTAACCCGAAGGGGGGCTTTAAAGGACATAAATCTTGATCTGCGTCGAGGGGAGGTAGTAATAGTGGCGGGTCTACGTGGTCAAGGGCAAAGAGAGCTGGTAAGAGCCATTTTCGGCGTTGACCCCATAGATGAAGGAGAGATACATCTTGAGGGAAGAAAAATTCAGATAAATAGTCCCCGAGATGCTATCAGAGCGGGAATAGGGTTCTTATCCGATGATCGAAAAACTGAAGGTTTAGTTCTTTGTAGATCAATCCGGGAAAATGTTACCCTGCCCACCCTGGGGGAAAGAAAGGTATGGGGATTTATCAATAGAAAAGAAGAAAAAGAAGCGGTAGCTAGCCAGGTTAAGGCCCTGGATATTCGTACAACCTCCATAGAACAGGAGGCACAATTCCTGAGCGGTGGCAACCAGCAAAAGCTGATTATTGCCAAATGGTTACTCGCCAATCCCAGGGTAATTATCTTCGATGAGCCGACCATAGGAATAGACGTGGGTACCAAGATAGAAATTTACCACCGCTTAAGACGGCTAGCCCAAGAAGGTACAGGTATTCTTATAGTCTCCTCAGATATGATAGAAATCATAGGAATGAGTGACAGGGTGCTGGTAATGTTTGAGGGAGAAATTGTGGCAGAGATTCCAGCAGAAAAGGTGAGTGAGGAAAAGATTATGGCTGCTGCCGCGGGCGAGAAGGCCTCTTAGTTCCAAGGAAGGTTAAGGGTGCTTCTTAAACTGCTCCTAAGAAGAGATAGAAGCGTAGTAACCATTTATCTGGTGCTCATTGTTCTCTTTGTTATACCCTCCCTGATCTCCCCGGTCTTTCGCACTTCCAGGAATTTTTCTAATATCCTGCACCAGGCTGCATCCCTGGGGATTGTAAGTATAGGACAAACCTTCATTGTTCTTCTTACCGGCCTTGATTTATCGGTAGGCTCAGTGATGAGTCTAACTACGGTTCTTTGTGCTAGCTTAATGACGAAGGCCCCTGTCACGATATTCACCACAGTGCTTCTGTGTCTTGCTGCTGGTGCGGGAGTAGGCCTTGCAAATGGGCTTCTTGTCAGCAAGGCAAGGCTCTCCCCGCTAATAGCTACTCTTGGTATGATGGCGCTCATCCAGGGAATAGCTCTGCAGATAAGGCCTTATCCTGGGGGGTATGTACCCAGAAACTTTGGGGGGGTCATTACAGGCAACCTTTATTTTGTCCCGGTTCCAGCAATTATCCTGGTTCTGGTATTTGTGGCGGCGATAATCATATTGAGAAAAACTGTTCTGGGGAACTATCTCTATGCAACAGGAGGAAGCGAGGAAAACGCGAGGCTCGCCGGGATAAATATAGACCTGGTCAAGATTTCTGCTTACACAATCTGTGGCCTTATAGCCGTTGTAGCTGGACTTGTTCTAACAGGCCGAATAAGGTCCGGAGACCCTTTGGTGGGAACATCCTTTCCCCTTGATTCAATTACTGCGGTAATAGTAGGGGGGACTCCTTTTGCAGGAGGTCGGGGTGGTGTGGAAGGAACTATTGCCGGCGCACTCATCATTGCTATGCTCAGTAACATGCTAAACTTATTGGACGTATCTTCTTTTTACCAATACATAGTAAAGGGGCTTATTTTGATAACAGCGGTAGTCATATATTCCTTGAGAAGAAGATGAGGAGTCTATCTCAAAGAGGAATCAGGGATGAAGCTCTCCTTGAGGGTGCAAGGCTTGCAGAATTGGTTCAAAGACTGGGAGTCTACTTTGCCTTGCTTCTTCTGGTAGCGATCTCGGGAGTTCTTTCCCCCCCATCAGTTACTCCCAGTCACCTTTTGAACGTCACAAGACAGGCATCTGCTCTGGGTATTGTGGGCATAGGACAAACCTTTGTGATTATGACGCAGGGTATCGATCTATCCGTCGGTGCAAACCTCACCTTAATTGAGATACTAACTGCTGGGATGATCCTGGGAAGAGGAGAGATGGTTCTTCCCGTAGCAATTCTCTGCCTGGGTGTGGGGGCTTTTATAGGCCTCGTCAACGGTCTGGGCGTAACCAAGTTGAAACTTTCCCCATTTGTAATGACACTTTGCATGATGTCGGTACTTACCGGAGTTTATCTCCTTTACTGCGGAGGCTCTCCCCGAGGAAAAATCCCCGATTCTCTTCGGTTCATAGGAGCGGGTCGCATAGGAGGTGTTTTTCCTGCAGCCATAATTGTGTGGCTGGCGGTAATTGCCCTGGCCTTTATTGTTCTTCGTTACACCACTTTTGGAAGATACATTTACTCCACAGGAGGGAATCCCCGGGCAAGTTACCTATCAGGAGTGAATGTAGACCTGGTAGTTATTATAGCTTATGTCATCTCTGGTGTTTGCTCCGCTCTTGCCGGTGTTCTTCTCGCCGGTTACATTGGAACGGGAAGCTTAACTGTGGGTAGGGGCTACGACCTTAATTCCATCGCTGCAGTAATAATGGGGGGGACCACTTTCACTGGAGGTCGGGGAGGCGTTGTAGGAACTGTAGGTGGAGCACTGGTGATAACTATTCTGTTCAGCCTCCTGACTATGTTAGGGATACCTCATTCCGGAAAGCTAATGGCCCAGGGTCTAATTATTATTGGAATAGTCTCCCTGTACGCCAAAAGAAGATAGAAAAAATGAGGCGTCTAAGAGGGGTCTTTTCCGTCCAATAGGAACTTGTCCTAGTAGTACCGAAGCCCGAGATTTGGTTGAAAGAGAGAGGCACATTGAAATTTCGTTGAGGAGCTAGATAATGAAGATTTTGAAAAACGTGTATCTGGTTGGAAGTGGACAGATTGGTCTTTCTCATCCCTTTGACTGCCATATCTACCTCGTTGATGGAGTAGATGAGCTTGCTCTAATTGACAGCGGGGCAGGAGCGGATGTTGATTTGGTGCTGTCCAATATAGAAAGGGATGGTCTTGACCCTGGAAGAATTAAGAAAATAATCATAACCCATTACCATGCTGATCACTCAGGAGGTTGCAAAGAAATCAAAGATAGAACTTCTGCCAGAGTTTATATCCACCAGCACGGTGCAGAACTTGTTGAGAAAGGAGAGGAGGAAGAGATGGGACTGGTGGTTGCCAAGAAGAGTGGTTTCTATTCTCGGGGATATACCTTTAAACCTTTCAAGGTAGACTATAGGATAGCGGATGACCAGACAATCTCTGTTGGAAGATTGAAGCTTGCGGCTATCCACACTCCAGGACATAGCCAAGACTCCACCTGTTTTCATATTGATGATGGGTCCTGCAGAATGCTCTTTTCAGGGGATGTGATTCTATTTGAAGGGAGAATAGGTCTTCTTAACCTGGCTGGATCAAGCCTTGAGGGTTATCGTAAGAATTTTCACAAGATCTCGTCTCTAGCCTGTGATGCCCTTTTGCCGGGCCATGGCGTTTTTGTTCTCAAAGGAGGCAAACAGCATATTGAGAAAGCACACCTTGCTCTGAAAAAGCTCTCTCCACCGCCAAATTTTATCTAGGAAGAAACTGTCAAATCTTTTTTTGACACAATCGAGTTTTGTAGTTACCATAGGAATGAGTTCTTCAGGAAAAGCCAATAGAGATAAGGAGGCAGATGATGAACAAGGCAGATTTGGTAGAGGAGGTAGCAAGTCAGACAGGCTTGGCAAAGAGAGCATCGAGGGAGGCGGTTCATGCAGTAATCTCAGCTGCAACTGAGTGCCTGGCCAGAGGAGAAAAGGTCACCCTGGTTGGCTTCGGGACTTTCAAGACTGTCGAGAGAAAGGCAAGGAGAGGAAGGAATCCTCAAACAGGAGGAGCTATCCAGATTCCAGCCAAGAAAGTCCCCAGGTTCAAGGCAGGTAAAGACTTAAGACAGAGGGTGAGGTAAAGAATAACAGTAGATCTTCTAAGGAGAATAACAGGATGGCCAAAGGCACAGTAGCACGATTGGTATCGGACCGGGGCTATGGATTTATTACCACCGGGGAGGGAAAAGACGTATTCTTCCACCGAACATCCCTCCAAGGTCTAGAATTTGATTCCTTAAAAGAAGGACAAGCTCTGGAATTCGAAATTGAGGAAGGGTCAAGAGGTCCCCGTGCAGTAAACATAAAATCATCTGAGAAGACCAAAGAATAACAATCCAACAATCATCAGATTTGATCGCACCTCACTTGCTACGGTCTATCACGCTCTGGATGAACTTACTGGCTGGCGGGTCTTATGGCTGAGGCACAACATTACCGGGCTCACGCCGTGTGCTCGATAAAGAAAGCTTTGTTTGAGCACTCGCAAGACTACTCAGATCTTCTTACTCCTCAAAAGCTCAGGATATGGGCGAGGGGCTAGTCAATGAATCTCACCAATTGGTGGGTTAATTTGCGTTTTCTCTTGCCCAAGTCCACTTCTTCATCCGCATATCCGACTGGCAGGATAGCTACTGCCTCATAGCTCTTCGATACGTTGAGCATCTCATTCAAAAAAGACATCTCGGGAGGGGTATAGGTTAGGGAGGCAAGCCCTTCTTCCTCAATCTTTAATATCGCGTACCCGATAGAAATCCACACAGATTCCCTCCAATAAGGCTCATCCTTTTTGGCAAATACCACAATTAGGTATGGTGCTTCGGTAAGAAAAGATTTGACGGGTGAGAGATCAAAAAAGGATAGAGATTCCTTGAAACTACCCTTGACCTGCTTGTGGAACCTCCGTTCGCATCTCTCGCACTTCTCACGGATTCTTTCTTTTAAGTCCGGGTTGCTCAGGGCAACAAAAAACCACGGCTGACGATTTAGCCCGGAAGGAGCGTAGCTGGCTGCTTCCACTATTCTATTTATCATTTGCCTGGATATAGGTAAAGTTCTATATCTTCGAATACTTCTGCGTTTTTTCATGAGCTCGAGTACTGTCACTCTTTCTCCTTCTCTTATGTTTTCGCACAAACTTAACAACTCCACCGAAGTATATATAATAAAAAAGTCTATGAGTCAAAACAGCAGCTCTGGTTTCCAGAAAAACTTCAGCTCCCCCTTAATCCTGGCAATTTTTGCGCGCCGCTATCTTATTAAAGGACTCAGTCTTCGGCATACTTGAGTAACGGGATCATACAATGAGGTACAAGAACTTATTTCAGCCTATTAAGATTAAGAGTCTAGTCTTGAAAAATAGATTAGTCATGGCGCCGATGAGTACCCAGTTTGCGTCCCCCGAAGGCTCAGTAACAGAGCAGTTGATAGATTTTCTTGAGGAAAGGGCAAAAGGTGGAGTGGGTATGATCGTTACCGGTTACACCTTTATAGACGGCAAGTTTAGTAAAGCAAGTGTTAATCAATTGGGCTCTCACTCGGATGCGATGGTTCCGGGACTCAATGCTCTGGTAGAGACTACAAGGCCCTACGGCACTAGGATTCTCCTACAGCTATGTCATGCTGGCAGACAAACTGATAAGAATATCGTAGGAGGGATACCCGTTGGACCTTCCCCTATGGTTGACGAGGAAGGAGCGGAAGCCACTAGAGAGCTGACCCGTGAGGAAATTGAGGAAATCATCGAGATGTTCGGTCTTGCCGCCAAAAGAGCTAAACAGGCTGGTTTCGATGGAGTGGAAATCCACGGTGCTCATGGATATCTAATCAATCAGTTTATGTCTGATTATACAAACAGGCGTACCGATGAATACGGAGGAGATACTTCTGGAAGGATGCGCTTTGCCTTAAGGGTTCTTGGGAGAACAAGGGAGTATGTGGGTGAGGATTATCCGGTTGGATTCAGGATCAACGGGACTGATTATTTGGAGTTCAAGGAGGAAAGACTTAAAGGTAGAGGAATGACTCTGGCCAAAGCCAAAGAGGCGGCAAAGATTCTGGAAAAAAATGGTGTTGACTATCTCCACGTATCGGCAGGCATTGGTGAGACAGGGGAGAATGCCTGTCAGCCCATGTATTTTTCTCAGGGTTACAATGTTTACCTGGCAGAAGCGATAAGAAGAGAAGCTCGAGTTCCTGTAATTACAGTGGGTTCTATAACTGATCCGGATATGGCAGAACAGATAATATCCCAAGAAAAAGCAGATCTTGTTGCCCTGGGACGAGCTTTAATAGCTGATCCCCATTTTTCTGAGAAGGCTAGATCTGGTCGAGAAGAAGAAATCCTGAGGTGTATCCGTTGCAACGAATGTTCCTACAGAACCGGCAATTTAAGGGAATTAAGGTGTTCTGTAAATCCTCAAGTGGGCCGTGAAAGGCGGTTTGTTTTGGCCCAAAGCAAAGAAAGAAAGCGGGTGGTAGTCGTAGGAGGAGGTCCCGCAGGTATGGAAGCAGCAAGAGTCTCTGCTCTCAAGGGTCATGAAGTCATCCTGGTAGAAAAAGAAGGAGAGTTGGGGGGTAAACTCTTGCCTGCGTCCTTTCCCTCCTTCAAGAAAGATCTAAAGAATCTAATTGATTACTATTTGAGGAAGATGGAGCACCCGAACATTGAAGTTTTGCTTAACCAGGAAGCCTCTTTAGAGACGATTGAGGGACTTAACCCCCAGGTTCTCATTCTTGCTACAGGAGCTGAGCCGATCCTGCCAGACATTCCTGGAGTTAGTAGTGGGAGCGTTTTCTCGTGCCTTGATGTGCTGACTGGCAAAGCTAACCTTAAAGGTGACAAGTTTGTGGTTGTGGGGGGAGGAAGCATTGGCTGTGAAGTCGCTATTCTTTTGACAGAGCCTGGCAAAGATGTGACTATAGTAGAGGCGTTGGAAGAGATTTTGCTGGACCAGTACGATGTTTCGATGAAGCGCGGCCTGATAAGAAAACTCAGGGAAGCTAGTGTCAAGACTATTACTGGATGCTCCATACAGAGGATGACTGGGGAAGGGCTGTTTATTAAGAAAGACAAAGGTAAGTCGCGGTTCATAGAGGCTGATAACATAATCCTGGCTACCGGTTTTGTCAGCAAGAAAGAACTGTATGAGGAGTCAAAGGATAGATTCAACGCGGTTTATTGTGTGGGTGATTGCGCTCAGCCCCGAAAAATAATTGACGCTATTCAGGAGGCGGCTCTTATAGCCAATAGCATTTGAATAAAATGGACAATAGTGCGGTGAAGTGTCTGGGCCAAGAGGATGAAATAGAGTTGGTCGGTCTTTCTCACGGGTAGGTTCTAGTTTGCTTCTTATTGGCCACATAGATGTGGCTGGACCCTCTGGAATGGATGACTGTTAGAGGACGCAGTTCACATAAACCGCCGCAGCCAAGCTTGGCGGGTTTTGTTTACGCCTGGGCGGGGTATCCTGCTTGGTTTGAGGGAGGAGCAACGACTCCAGACCAGATCAGGGACAAAAAGGCTATGCCAATCTTCACTGGGGATTTTGCTCCTGGATTCAGTGCCTTTGTTGAGATCTCTCAGAAGTACGGTCCTCCGGGAATTGCCACCCATACCTGGGTAGATATGATGAATATTTACGCTATGGGTAAAGCGGTAATACTTATGCCTTCAGCTATCAATGCCTATGCAGCCCTTGGGGTTACTGAAGACGAAAATGTCAAAAAGTACACCAGATTCGCCAAAATCCCCACAGGACCTGGCGGAAAGCAAATACAGAGCTTCTGGACCTTCTCTCTGGGAATGAATAAAGACTCAAGACACAAAAAGGAAGCCTGGAAGGTGCTGAGCTTCCTCATGGGCAAAGAATCCATGCAGGCCTTCGCCGAGAGAACTCAGTGGCCCAATGTCACCATGAAATCAGTTCTGTACAGCGATGTTCTGGTCAAAAGATATGGAATGGAAGAGATAAAACTTAACGAGGAATCCGTCTTAGAGGCAGAACCTTTCTATTTCCCCTACATCCCTGAACTTAATGAGTATATGGATAGAATAGGGACCGCTACATCAGAGGCAATAGCCAAAATGAAATCCGTTGATCAGGTTCTCTCTGGACTGCAGACCTGGGCACTGGAGACCATGCTGAGAGGTGGTTACTACAAGTAGTAAGAGTGAATAGAAATGGGGGTCAGGGTTCACCTGGCCCCCAAAAAGGAAAAATAAACTGAGTTGGCAGTATAAATTTCTCATTCCTGCAGTGTTAGTTCTTCTTTGCATAGTTGCCTTTCCTACCTTTTTTCTCTTTTATGCCAGCCTCCACGAGTGGGTACTGTTCAAAAGAGGCATGCCTTTTATCGGATTTGAGAATTTCGCCCGTGTTTTGACCTCATCTGAGTTTCTTCAGTCGTTGAAAGTTTCAGTGATATACACCTTTTCAACCACATCCTTGACCTTTATCCTGGGTCTCGGATTAGCTTTAATACTGAATAAGGAGCTGAAAGGTAGGGGTATTATGAGAACCCTCATTGCCCTACCTCTGGTGATTCCTCCCGTGGTAGCCGGTTTTGCCTGGAAATTTGCCTTAAACAGAGAGGTGGGGGTAATAGGAGCCTATATGCTGCCCGCCATGGGGTTTATGAGGAGTCTTCTTGCCGATCCCTCACTGGCTTTGGGCTCCATTATAATGGCCGATGTCTGGAGCAAGACATCTTTGATGTTCCTGATTCTGCTTGCAGGTCTGCAGGTTGTCTCTCCTGATCTTTATGAAGCGGCAAGGATAGATGGAGCCTCCAGCTGGCAACTGTTCAGTCATGTCACGTTCCCTCTAATAAAGCCGGCTGTTATTATAGCTTTGATCATAAGATTTATTGATGCCTTCAATGTATTTGACACCATCTTCGTTATGACCAGTGGGGGGCCCGGAACCGCTACCCAGACCTTTCCCCTTATAGGCTGGAAGATCGGCTTTCTCTACTTTAATCTTGGAGAGGCAGCGGCTCTAGCCATTATTATGCTAGTTATGACCATAGGAATGAGTATTCTCCTGATAAGGAGAATTACCTGATGTATGTGGAAAAGTTCAGTAATTTGAAAAAGCTCATCCTCTATGCCATAGTCCTTACCTACCTTGTTTTTGTTCTTTTTCCCCTCGTCTGGTTAGTTCAGTCCTCCTTTAAGAGTATGTACCAGGCTCTAAAGATTCCTCCCGACCTTATATGGATCCCTACTTTTGAAGCTTACCATAAAGCCCTCGGAGGAGGGATGCTCAAAGCATTTATGAACAGTGCCATTGTGTCTTTGTCCAATGTTCTCCTGGTACTGGTACTTGGTATTTCGGCGGGATATGCTCTAGCCAATCTCAAGACAAAGGCAAGTCAAAATATAGGTTTCTGGATACTCAGCATAAGGATGGCTCCTGAAAGGATACTTTGAGGAGATTCCGTCTGAGCTGGCAGAAGCCGCCATAGTCGATGGAGCAACTAGAACTCAGGTTCTTCTTTACGTTCTGGTTCCCGTGGCTGCCCCTATGGTTGTTGCAGTATCTGCTCTTGTATTTCTTCTATCCTGGAATGAGTTTTTGTTTGCCTTTATCCTGAGCTCGGAGGCAGCCCGTACTGTTCCTGTTCTTGTGGCATCTTTGGCTGGAACCATGAGATTTGACTGGCCTCTAATGTGTGCCCTTTCCAGTCTGGCTTTAATTCCCGCATTTGTCCTGGTGGTTTACCTGCAGCGCTACATTGTCCGGGGACTGACCTTTGGAGCAGTGAAATGATGTTACGGGTTCACTTTCTTTCCGATAATTCTCACCCAAGTATGACTGACGAGAACAGCCCCTCCTCAGCACTGCGCTGCACAGCGAGAGTTTGCCTGGATCAACAAAGGAAGAGTCCTTGAAAAGTCGGAAACGAAGGGAGGTGAAGGAAGTGAGAAAAACCATTCTTCTAGTTGTAGCATCTATTGTTTTGAGCATTACAGGAACGGGCCACATCTTTGCACAAGATTGGCCTATGTTCGGTCACGACTCACAACACACACGATATTCCACTTCGACTGCCCCCGCTACAAATGACGTACTGTGGAGCTATAAAACCGGATTCAATGTACGCTCCTCTCCAGCTGTAGCCGATGGAAAGGTATTTGTAGGATCAAGCGATAACAAGGTGTACTGCCTTGATGCATCTGATGGGAGTCTGATCTGGACCTACCAAACAGGAGGCTGGGTAGAATCCTCTCCAGCCATAGCCGATGGAAAGGTATTTGTAGGATCGTATGATCACAAGGTATACTGCCTCAATGCATCTAGTGGCAGCCTGGTCTGGAGCTATCAAACTGAGGAGTATGTACGCTCCTCTCCAGCCGTGGCTGATGGAAAGGTATTTGTAGGATCGAGGGACGCCAAGGTATACTGCCTCAATGCATCTGACGGCAGCTTAGTCTGGAGCTATCACACTGGAGCCCCTCTATATTACTCCTCTCCAGCTGTAGCCAACGGAAAGGTATTTGTAGGATCGCCTGATAGCAAGCTATACTGCCTGAGTGCATCTGATGGCAGCCTAATCTGGAGCTATCAAGCTGGAGAGAGGTTACGCTCCTCCCCAGCCGTAGCCAACGGAAAGGTATTTGTAGGGTCGCTTGATAGCAAGCTATACTGCCTGAATGCGTCTGATGGCAGCCTAATCTGGAGCTATCAAACTGGAGGTCCTGTACATTCCTCTCCAGCCGTAGCCAACGGAAAGGTATTTGTAGGATCGAATGACAACAAGCTATACTGCCTGAGTGCATCTGATGGCAGCCTAATCTGGAGCTATCAAACTGGTAAGAGGTTACCCTCCCCAGCTTTCGAGGAGTGGGTGCGCTCCTCTCCAGCTTTGACCGATGGAAAGGTATTTGTAGGATCGCTTGATGACAAGGTGTACTGCCTCAATGCATCTGATGGTAGTCTAATCTGGAGCTATGAAACTGGAGGCGACGTACGCTCCTCCCCAGCTGTAGCCGATGGAAAGGTATTTGTAGGATCGAAGGATGATAAGATATACTGCTTTGGGTCCTGATCGCTGTTTCCACTGGTGGAGTAGCTTATCCTAACAGGCTCTCTCTATTATGGACATACCGGGCTAACTTTCTGGCAAACCTCTGTTCTACATGCAAAGATCGGGATTCTCACCCTTTGAGGAGGTGCTAAAGGAACCCTCGGTTTATGAGATAGATTCCTCTGAGGTATAAGATCAGGAATATGTCAAAAAGAGTTCCCAAAAGAGTTTTTTTGACACGGCCCACTTTTGGTATAAACTGCTTCAAAAAAGGTGAAGAAATGGTCTCCGGGCTGGTTACACTGGTAAATACCAATTCGATGAAGCCACCTATCTCACCTCTTGGTCTTGACTACCTCGCCCAATCCCTTGTGGAAAGAGGTCTCAAGGTTGCCGTACTTGACCTCTGTTTTTCCCCCGATCCTCTTTCTGAGATAGAAAATTACTTTACAAAAAATCACCCTCGAATTGTAGGAATTAACATTCGAAATACGGATGACTGTGTTTACGCAAGTCAAGACTTTTTTCTACCCGGCATAAGAAGAATAGTTGATGAGGTTAAGAAAAGAACCTCCGCTCCCATTGTACTGGGAGGATCCGGTTTTTCCGTTATGCCAAAGCGGATCCTCGGCTACTGTGATATAAATCTAGGGATGGTGGGTGACTGTGAAGAATCTTTTCCTCTCCTGATTCAGCACATTCTAAAAGGAAGGGATATAAAAGGTATCCCCGGGCTTATTTACAAAGATGGCAATGGGCTGGTCAGCACGGGTTTTCCTCATCTTGATCTGAGGAAGCTTCCTCTACAGAGTAGAGATTTTGTGGATAATGAGAGGTACTTCGAGGAAGGAGGAATGGGCAGCATAGAGACCAAAAGAGGATGCAATCAAGGATGTATTTACTGCGCTGATCCTTTGATAAAAGGGAAAAAGATCAGGCTAAGGCCTCCGGACCATGTAGTCTGGGAACTCAAAAGGCTTTTGCAAAAAGGGATCAATTACGTACATATCTGTGATAGTGAATTCAACCTACCCCCCGAACATGCAGAAAGTGTATGCCAGGAGATAATAAAGGAACGGGTGCATACAAAGCTTCATTGGTACGCCTACTGCTCGCCTTCCCCATTCTCTCGCAAACTCGCTGTTCTTATGCATAAAGCAGGTTGTGCGGGAGTTGATTTTGGAGTGGATAGCGGTAGCGATAAGATGTTAAAGACCTTGGGCAGAAGCTTCAGCTCTCGAGAGATCGAGGAGACTGCAAAGCTTTGTCACAGACATGGTATCGTGTTTATGTATGATCTACTTCTCGGCGGACCGGGGGAAGACAAGGAGACTCTTCGAGACACTATTGAACTTATGAAAAGAGTAGGTCCCGACCGGGTGGGAATAACAATAGGGGCTAGAGTTTATCCTGGTACCTCTCTTTCTTCCAGTATCCTAAAGCAGGGGCCTTTCGAGAAAAATCGCCATCTTCACGGGGAGACTCCAGATCGTGATTTCTTTAGACCCATCTTTTATCTTTCCTCTCAGCTAGGTGATGGAATCTTTCCCCATGTTGAGAAATTGGTGGGAGATGATGAAAGATTCTTCTTCCCAAAAGATGTGGGCAAAAGCAAAAACTACAACTATAACCAGAACATAGCTCTCATAGAGGCAATACGTAAAGGTCATCGAGGCGCTTACTGGGATATTTTACGCAGAATGCAAGCTTGATTCATCCCTCAGGATACTCAGGAAAAACGCAAGTTTCTTTCCTCTGCCCAGACCAAAAAACTTCGGCTTCAAGTTCAATGAGTGCGGTGCATTAAGACTCAAGTTCTTTGAGGTTTTGGTAGCAATCCAATGATTCCGGATTAATCAAAGCGTCCCTGTTCAGGACGGCTCTACCATGGATCAGGTTGGTAACCGCACTTTCCACTTTCTTCATGTTCAGAGTGTAGGGAATGTCTTGAACCTGGATGATCTTGGCTGGGACATGACGGGGCGAGGCATTCTGACGCAGAGCCTTTTTGATCTTGGTTTTCAAATTCTCCGTTAGATGATATCCTTGGGCAAGTTTGACAAAGAGGATAATGCGCTGATCTTCCTGCCAGCTCTGCCCTATTGCAAGGCTGTCAGCGACTTCTTCCAGTTTTTCCATCTGGTTATATATCTCGGCTGTACCTATTCGAACTCCAAAGGGCTTCAAGATTGAGTCAGAACGGCCGAAGAAAGTAATCCCACCTGTATCACTATGAACCATAATATAATCACCATGACGCCACACATTGGGATAGACATTGAAGTAAGCCTCCCTGTACTTTTCACCATTTGGATCATTCCAGAAATAAAGAGGCATGGAAGGAGCAGCAGCTTCACAAACAAGCTCTCCTTGTTCGTCAACTATTGAATTGCCTTTCTCATCGTACGCCTTGACTATCATTCCCAAACCTGGACCTTGCAGCTCACCGGCATATACAGGACTGATGGGATTTCCAATAGCGAAACAGCCATTTATGTCCGTGCCGCCCGAGATGGAATTAAGGTGCACATCTTTTTTGATTTCTCGATAAACATATTCAAATCCATCGGCCGAAAGGGGTGAACCGGTCTGGGATATTTCTCTGAGTGACGAAAGATCATAGTCTCTGCCGGGTTCAATTCCGTATTTCTTGAGAAAGTTAATATAGCTTGCACTGGTACCGAAAATGGTTATTCTCTCATCCTGAATTAGCTTCCACATAGCACCTGAATCAGGATAAAGAGGACTGCCGTCGTACAGCACTATAGTAGCTCCCAATGCCAGGGAACTTAGGAGCCAATTCCACATCATCCAGCTACAGGTTGTCATGTACATGATCGTATCTTCGCACTTTAGATCTGTGTGTAGTATGAGTTCCCTTAGGTGATTGATAAGGATTCCACCAGCTCCCTGCACCAAACATTTTGGCTTGCCCGTAGTTCCAGAGGAAAACATAATGTGTACGGGATGGTCAAAGGGCAGTTGTTCGAATTCAATCTCGAGCCCTCTTTCCTTGGACAGAAAATCGTCAAAATGCACAGAATCAGGAATATGGCTAATATCGGGTGCCTCCTCCGTATAGGAGGTGACTATGACTTTCTCAATTGTAGGTATTCCCCTTGCAATCCTGGCCACATTTGAAAGAGAATTGAAAGTTTTCCCCTTATAGAAATAACCATTGGCAGTGAATAGAACCTTGGGTTCAATTTGACCAAAACGGTCCAGGGCTGCCTCTGGGCCAATATCCGTAGCACACGAGGCCCAGGTAGCACCAATGCTGGTAGCGGCGAGCATGGCAACAGCCGTCTCGATCATATTGGGCATGTACGCAGCTACTCGGTCTCCCGGGGAAACTCCTATTTCCCGAAGTGAGGTTGCAAGACGCGCCACGGCATCATAAAGCTCCGTGTAACTCATTCTGGCTGATTCTTGGGTTTCCCCTCTAAATATGAAAGCTGTGTGATCCCCCCTGTATCTAAGAAGATTCTCGGCAAAGTTCAGCTTGGCACCAATAAACCACTTGGCTCCTGGCATCTTGCTGACATCGTCAACGACTATCTCATAATCTTTGGAGGCTTTGATTTCAGCGAAATCCCACATGCAGGCCCAGAAATCGGGAATATGGTCTATCGACCAGCCGTACAGCTCCTCATAAGAATGAAACTTCTCTTGGTAGCGTTTGTTCACGAGATCCACGAACTTTGTTATGTTTGCATTCTTCTTGCGCTCTGCCGATGGCTCCCAAAGCAATTTCCCCATACCAGTCCCCCCACTTGATTCTGGACGACTCAAAACTAGGATTTACGCCTTGTTTGGAAGCGAGTGTCTGTTTAAGGGACTACGTTAGCAAGATTCGTGGCTGGAGAGTAAGGATATAATGGCAGCTCGGCAGTGTCAAGAGAGGTATGGAACATTTTTGTATTTTGTTGGTCTAAACTGAGTAGATTAACGGACAAATAATTATCCGAATCAAAGGAGGTTATTCATGAGGAATAAATGGCTTGTTTTGCTACTGGCGGGTTTAGTGATAGTAGGGCTGATTGGCAGCGCCGCGGCTCGCAGTAGGGATACCTCGGGTGTGCGGGCTAAAGGCCAAAGGTCCACCCAGAAGAGATCGACAGACCAGAAGAGATCGACAGACCAGAAGAGATGGACAGGAAAACTCACATTCCTTCCCTGGAGCAGGCTAGACTTAACAACGGAGCAGAAAGAGAAGATAGCTCATCTGAGGCTCACCTTTCGGGAGACGACCTTGGAACTACGTACGGAGCTTGCCAGAAATAGGCTCCAGATCCAGAAACTTCTCCTGGAGGAGCCCCCGGATCTCGCGAGGGTCTATGATCTGGTGGATGAAACCTCTTCCATTCAGGCTGAAATCCAGAAAAGAGGTATTGAATTCAGCTTGAAGTTGAAAAGTCTTTTCACCGAGGAACAGCTCGAGAAAGTCCCCGGACTGGGTTTAGGTCGGGCATTTGGTGGGCGTATGGGCTACGGCATCCCTATGGTGCGTGGTGGCTGGTGGCGATAAGCCAAAAAGCCAATGAGGGAGGGAAGGAACTCATCTTCTCTCCTCTTTACATAGATGCAGGGGAGGGTAAAGCCTCCCCTGATTTCTACAAATAAAGTAGGTAAGGCCAAGCCTCCCTCTTATTTTCAAGTTTCTGTCGTCCAAGTCGATTTTTGCCAATTCTTTCGATAGTAGGCACTTGATATAATTTGAAATTTGTTCATAATTATGGTTCAGTTAATAACCAAACAAAAGGAGAGGATAGAATGAGAAAGAGCTTACTTTTTGGCGTGGTGCTGTTGATTGCTCTAGCTCCCCTTAGCTCTGGGGCTGAGGAAACTGAAGTGAGACAGTTGGCTCTAGAGGAGAGTGTTGCCATGGGTCTTGAGAACAATCTTGATCTAAAGCAGGCCGCTCATAATCTGAGCCTAAGAGAGATAGAATACCAGGAGGCGGAAATAAATAATCTCCTCAGAACCTCCATTGTCACCCTAAGAAATGCTGAACTTAACTTGAAGAAAGCCCGGCACGCTTTTGAGGAGAAAAAGAGACAGTTGGCTCTAGAGGAGATAACCAGCCGATACTTTGAAGTTTTGAAATATGAGGAAAAAATGCAAATAGAACAGATCTCGGTGGGGCAAAGCAGGGAGAACCTGGAGATAGTGAAAAACAAATTCTCTCTGGGAGATGCGAGTGAGCTGGACGTCATGCAAGCCGAGGTAAGTCTTTCCCAGGCCCAATTGGACCTAACCAAAGCTGAAAATGACCTGACCCTCGCCAGAATCAATCTCAACTACGTTCTGGGACTAGACCTGGATTTATCAGTAAAACTCACCGATACTTTTTCTCTAGAAACATTGGAGATAACCCTCCAAGACAGTATTCAAAAGGCTTTGAAGAATAGGTACGAACTTATCGAAGCCCGGGACAGTCTTGAATTTGCCAAGCTGAAATTGAGTCTTAAACAGAATCAATACACATCTGAAATTGAGCAAAAGAAGGCGGAAATAGAATTTGAAAAAGAGAAGGCAAATCTGGAACAACTAATGAGAATGATTCCTGTGGAGATCACCGGCTCTTTCTTCGATTTGAAAGAGAAAGAGACCACCGCCTGGATCAGCAAGAAGCAAGCTGAAGAAAAAGAAGAGAGCTATCGAATTGCCCAGGCACAGTTCAAGGCAGGGCTCATCACTACTGCGGATCTATTGGATTCTCAGATTGAACTCACTCAGGCGAACATAAATGCCCTGGAAGCACTCTTTGGCGGTAATCTGGCCAGGAGACAGTTTATTAAAGCCCTAGCGGGCGAACTCGAAAAAACTCAAGAGAAACCTTCTTAGAGAAAATTGTGGTTAAAGGGGTACCGACGATGAATATGAGACCTGTCTTCCTGGTCATGGGCTCGCTCTTTCTTTTCTCCTCTCCAGCCTCATATGCCGAATCTTCAGTTAGGTTAACTTTGAGTGATAGCATCAAGCAAGCGCTTGATCATAATCTCGACATTAGGATTGCTGAAATCCAGCTTGAGGAGATGGAATCCGAGATTGTTCAAAGAAGATCCTCCTTCAAGCCAAAACTGGACCTGGAGCTTGCTCCAGCGACCTGGGCTGGAGAACTTGACTCGCTTGAGTACCAACCCCAGGCTTCCTTGGGCGTGAGTCTGGCGACTAAAGGCGGAACCACCTATAGCCTCAACCTGGAACAAGAAAAAGGGGAGGATGAGGAAGCGAGCACCAGTTTGTCTTTTATCCTTACTCAGAAGATTCTACCTCATCCCCGAGTTGACTCCTCTTATCTGGCGCTGGAGAAATCACTGCTCGATTTAAGGCAAAAAAAGTTGTCATTGCAGGAAGAGGAAAACCGCTTGAAACTTGAAGTAACAGTGAATTTCTATCAGATTCTGGAGCAGCAAAGAAAAATTGAACTAAAGAGACTTTACCTGAAGCAGGCCAGGGAAGACCTTCTGGTGGTTGAGGATAAGTTGCAGAAGCTATTGGCCAATGAGTTAGACCTCTTGAATGCTCAAATGGAGGTAGCCAATGCCGAGGAGGTAGTTTTCCAGAGTCAGGATGAGCTCTTTCAGTATTCAAGAGAGCTTAAAGACCTTTTAGGAATAGATCCAGAAGCTCAGATTGAATGGATAGCAGAACCTCACTATGAACTCGAGCCGACGGAGCTAGACCTTGAGGGGGCAGTCAGGGAAGCTTTAGCCAACCGGCTGGAGATAAAAAGAAAAGAGCTGGGCATAAAGCAAAGTGAGCTTGACCTGACCCTGACAAAAAGCAGGGGATCACCTTCGCTCAATCTTTCTGGAGGCTACAGCTACACTGAACCAGGAAAAGGGGAATACGGGGCTTCTTTGATCTTCCAGATTCCTCTGGTGGATGGGGGAGAGGCCAGAGCAGAAATTCAGGAGGCGGAAAGTGGATTAAGAGGGGGATATCTCAATCTGGAAAAACTCAAAAGGGATATTAGAGCCGAGGTGAGAAGCCACTTTTTTGATCTTCATAGAAGCATGAGAAAAATTGAGCTCCTCAGATTTTCGCAGAATTGGTATGAAAAAGATTTTCAGATAGCCCGAAGCAGATTCTCGAGTGGTGCTATCACCGAGAATGAGCTTACCGAAAAAGAGATTGACTTTAAACAGGTCGAGATAGACCTTTTAGACGCAATACTGGACTATGAGGCTTCCCGATCGGCATTTTTGAGAAGTCTAGGAAGAAAGCTTTAGGGGAGGAGGAAAGTCGAGTGAAGAAACGGGTTTTGTGGATAGTAATTGTCGCCATAGTAGCCATAGGAGGGATAACTCTTGCCTCCAGATTCTTCTTTTCTAACAAAGAGGAGCCTCACCCGCACGAATCTTTGGTTGCTGTAGAAAGAGGAGATATTATCAGAATAGTCTCTGCTACCGGTTTTCTTTCCTCTCAGGCGAGTGAGGAAGTTAAATTCAGCAAACATGGTCGAATTAGGGCAATTATAGTCCAGGAAGGGGATTATGTAAAAGAGGGACAGATTCTGGCTACATTGGAGGATGACCAAGAAAAACTCTCCTTGCTGCAGGCAGAAAATTCCCTGAACGAAGCTGAATCCGAATTGGAATCAGCCAGACTCAGCTCTCCCAAAAATGTGATTGAAAGCAAAGAGAGGCAACTCCAGGAAAGGAAGCTTCAACTTGAGCTGAGAAGAAAGGATTTGGAAGATACACTTTTGAAGGCTTCTTTTTCGGGTAGGGTATCCAAAATTTACGTAGAAAAAGGCGAAATAATCTCAGGAGAAGCAGTTTCCGCCTCTCAAGAGATCTTGCGATTAATTGATACCTCGAGACTCTTTGCCGAGGTGGCTGTAGACGAAGTTGACATTCGCCAGCTCAGATCTGGGCAAAGGACTGAGGTGACGATTGATGCCTATCCGGATGAGATTTTTTCTGGAAAGGTTGTCCATATTGCTCCGGAGACGACCAGTTCCCAAGGGTTGGTGGTGGTAGAAGTCAAAATCGAACTTGAAAAAGCTGACCCCAGACTCAAGCCAGGATTCACTGCCAGTGCGGACATCATCGTGGAAGAGGCCAGGAATGCCCTCTTTCTTCCGGTGGAGGCGGTCAATGAGACTGAGGGAGGCAATTTCGTAATGATATCTGAAGAAGGCAGTCCCACTATGCGCAAGGTAACTCTGGGGATCTCAGATGGAACCAATGTCGAGATCAAGAGGGGTTTGGAGGAGGGAGAGACGGTATTATCTTCCGGTCTCAACAGACTGATCGAACTGCGAAGAATTCAGCGTGAGGCCGAACAAAGAGGACCGCGAATGAGATTTCCCCTTCCTCATTAATGGTTGTTTTCGGTAAAGTAAGAAGAAACTATGATTCAGGCAGTCAATATCAAGAAGATCTACAAGGTTGAGAAGGTAGAGATAGCGGCCCTAAATGGAATAAGCCTTGAGATTGAGGAGGGAGAATTTGTCTCCATTACTGGGCCTTCCGGATCGGGTAAGTCGACTCTGACCCATATCATCGGTTGTCTGGATAGGCCCACCGCGGGCAGACTCCTATTGGATCATGAGGAGGTGGGAAAGCTAAAAGATAATGCCCTGGCGGAGATTCGGAATAGCAAAATCGGTTTTGTCTTTCAGCAGTTTAATCTTCTTGCTCGCTCCACCGCCCTCAGAAACGTTGAACTTCCCTTGGTCTACGCGGGGGTAAGTCGGGTAAGTCGCAGGGAAAGAGCGGAAAGAGCCAGGGTGGCCCTGGAGAAGGTGGAAATGGCTCACCGACTGTATCACCGGCCTAACGAGCTTTCGGGAGGCGAAAGACAGAGAATTGCCATAGCCAGAGCCCTGGTAACCAATCCTTCTCTTGTTCTGGCAGATGAGCCTACCGGAAACCTTGACAGCAAAACGGGGGAGGGAATTTTGGAGCTTTTTCAAAAGCTTCACCAAGAGGGACACACTCTGATTGTGGTAACACACGAGAAATACGTAAGTGCATATGCCCAAAGAATCATTCACCTAAAAGACGGACTCATTGAGCAAGATGAAAGACGAAATACAACCTAGCCCTTGTCTTTCGGAGGTCTGGAATACGCAGGGTCCAAAGCGAGAAAATGAAACTCACTGAAACCTTTAGGAGTGCTTTAGATGGATTAAATGCCAATCGGAGACGATCCTTTCTTTCTATGCTCGGAATCATTATCGGAATAGCGGCGGTGATTATCATTATCTCCATAACTCAGGGTTCCCAGAGAAGTATTTCGGAAAGGATTCAGGCTCTTGGAACTAACCTCATTAATGTAGGTCCGGGAAGAGGAGGTGGATTTGCTGGAATGAGGGCACGGGCGCTCGGGAATCTTTTCACTCTGGAGGATGGAGAAAAGATTCTCAAAAAAGCCTCAGCGGTAAAACGGGTAGTACCCGTAATAAATACGAGGCTTTTGCTTCAGTATCAGGACAGAAATGTAGAAATTACGGTCAATGGCGTTAGTCCTGAGTATCAGGAGGTCTTGAATTTCTGGGTGGAGGAGGGAAGATTCATCGATTCTCGGGATCTCAGGAGCTATCGCACCGTCATTGTGCTCGGTGAGGGAGTGGCCAATGATCTTTTTGAAGATGTAGACCCTTTGGGGCAGAGTATCCTGGTAAATGGTCCCTCAAGTCGATATAAATTCCGTGTGATTGGAGTGATGCAGCCTAAAGGAAGGGCCATGTTTTTTGACTTTGACGACCAGGCATTTATACCCATTACTACGGCCCAGAAGAGGCTTCTTCATACCAGATATGTAGAGAGCTTCTCTATCCAGGCTGAGAGTAGAGAGGCTAGCGATGAGGCCATTGAACAGATTGATGCCATCCTCTACCAGAAGTTTCAGGATGACACCAAATATAGGATTTTCAGTCAGGAAGAACTCCTTTCCACCATGTCGAGTGTAATGCAGACCTTCACCATCATGTTGGTGGGCATCGCAGGAATTTCTCTTTTAGTGGGAGGAATCGGAATCATGAACACAATGCTGGTCTCAGTTACCGAACGGACCCGTGAGATCGGCACCAGGATGGCCGTGGGGGCTAAAAGGTCTGATATTCTCCTTCAATTCCTCTGGGAATCTATGGTCCTGTGTCTGGTGGGGGGAGTAATCGGCATAGTGGCTGGGTGGATAGGATCAACCATAATTGCCTCCTTAGCGGGGTGGGCTACCGTAGTCTCTTTTCCGGCAGTAGCTCTGGCCCTGGGATTTGCCACGGTAGTGGGTCTTTTCTTTGGCATTTATCCGGCCAACAAGGCTTCCAAACTCGACCCTGTGGAGGCTCTAAGATACGAATAAAGGTGCGGTTGAATTTACCTGGGCGGCCAGAGGCAAGAAATCCTGAGCATCTTTTCTGGTGATATTGGCAACACTTTATCTCTTTCTTCTTTGCGAATCGCATTTACTACAACCCTTCCTCCTTTCCCACAATTTCATGGCCGGGAACTGCTAGATCAACCATCTCTAAAGGCTCTTTCTCCATCGCCGAGATTTCTCTAAGTACCATCGCTTTCAAATAATGGAAGGCTGGGGTGACGATATTGCGAATACCTAGTACTTCCTTCCGCAGGTGGGACACTTCTCTGGGAAGCACTTCTTGCATATCTTCTTGCCGCAGCCTTGGCATCTAAAGTAACAACTGGGGCAAGTTAGGTGGAGTTCGTCGCATAGATACGTACCATAGGTATCTTCTAAGCAGGCTTCACAGACCAGAGGTTCAATTTCCTCTGTCAAGGGATTCCAGAAAAATTCTACCTTTTTCTTAGAAGTCTTCCTCTCAATTTCATAGTCGGTAAGCATCTTTGGCAGATAGATCCGGCAGGCATTCATGGGCTCTAAAGTTACCTTGAGACTATATTTATCTACCAAATCTTGTCTTTTTCTTTCAAATTCCAGGTCTATTGCTTTCATCTTAGAGGAAAGTTCTTCTCTTTTCTCGCCAGAGAGATCCTTCATCATTCTCTTTTTTAGCTCCCCTCTTAGATCTTTATAATAATTCCAGAGTCTGGTTATGTCCCTTTGAAGTCTTCTCAAACTAGTTTCCTCCACCTCCTTTAGACTCTCATCAAGGCTCCCTATGGCTGCTTTTTTCGTCCTCTCATATACCTTCCCTATGGGATATCTTCTTAGAGTCTCTGGCGGTTCTTTCTCGTGGTAACGCAACTCCAGGATTAGGTTGATTATTTCTCTTCCTATCCTTAAAGTGCCCTCATCCACAACCGTAGTTACAATCTCTTCTTTTCTTTCGTCAGAGATAATACTGACTTTGAAATTAATCAATAGGTAGGAACAGATTGCCTTTCTGTCCATGAGAGAACCGAGTTTTCTGGCATTAGCAAAGTCGAAGTTGTCCTCGATGAGACGGACGAGGTTTTTCTTCCTGGGATAGATATCTTCTGCCATAATTCTTGCCGTTTTTCCCAGGTCCTTGGTGAGAGATATGACTTTGTCCAATAAAGGAGAGCCGTAGGTTATGAACTTAGTTTGCTTTCGGTCAGGTAAGAATGAAAGCCTTTCGTACTCTCTGCCGAATGATTGTTTGCCCACATTTTCGGGAAGAAGAACTTCTAGCACTCCCCTTTCTTTTTCCTCAGCTATTCCCCCCTTAATCTCGACGACTTCCCTGACAAAGTTCTTCAAATTCTCATAATTCATAGTCATGCTGAAGTATCTCCTCATCGTAACTCTTTATTTGCACATATCTTTTCTTAGCGTTGAGCAATTCCTCTGCCAATTCTCCGAAGCCCCTTTTTCTCCCCTCCTTATCTTGAGCTTTGGTCCATATATCCATAATGATCTCTGAGAAGTTCCTCGAATCATCTAGGTTGCCAAGAATCATCTCCATCTCTCCCAAAACCAACTCGAACATATTGATCTTCTTGTCGAGAATGTCGAGGATATAATCTTCTACCGTCTCCTCGGCAGATAAATTAAAGATGAATACGTCTCTGGTTTGACCTATTCGGTGAAGTCTACCAATCCTTTGTTCTATTCTCATGGGATTCCAGGTAAGATCATAGTTAACCATAGTATTACAGAAGTGAAGATTCTTTCCCTCTCCTCCTATTTCGGTGGAGATAAGAACCCTCACTTTCTTTTGGAATGAGTCTATACTGGCCTCCTTTTCCCTAATGGATAGACGGCCATTGAAGAGAGAATGATCCATTCCCGCCTGATTGAGTCTGTCTGCCAAGAACTTCTGAGTTTCAATGTAATTGGTAAAGACTATTGTTTTTTCGCTGCTTTTAGAAAGGATCTCTATCAATTTCTCAGCTTTTTGGGAATCTTGAGTCTCAAGTGAATGGAGAATTTCTTCTATTTTGCCTATAGCTTGGAAAGAAATCCCTTTTCTTTCTATTAATTTGAAAAGAGTTGATCTCACTGCAAAAGGACTTGAGCCCGCTTCCATCTGCATAAGGGTAGCGCTGAATTTATCTAGTCTATGAGATAGATAACTTTCTTTTACAAAGTTACTCAGAGTCTCATAAAAGATCCTTTCATCTTCATTCAGCTCTATCTTAATGGTGGTAGCATATCTCTTGGGAAGGTCGATATTGGCGAGGCTTCTGGTATTTCTTATCATCACCTCACTCAAAAGTTCTCGCAGTTTTTCTCTGTTAACAGGGATTCTGGAATCTCCCTTCAAGACAAAGGATCGCCTGAAAGAGGAAGGTGTTTTGAGTTGGCCTGGTCTAAGGAGAGTAATAAGGTTATACAATTCCATCAAATTGTTATGCACGGGGGTGGCGGTGAGAAGAAGAATAAACTTTTTCTTAAGGGAGTTAACAAACTTCCAGTTGAGAGTGTTTCTATTTTTGAGGTGATGTGCCTCATCTGCGATTATCATATCGTAGTCTATTCTGGTGATAATCTCGGAGTTTTCTTTTGATTTGGCCACACTTAACGAGGCGATGACCAGGTGATTTTTCTTCCAGAATTTCGCTTTTTCTTCCTGATAGTATTTATCATCTGTGGTAATGAATTTGATGTTAAACTTTGAGGCCATCTCGTCCTTCCATTGGATAACAAGAGAGGGAGGAACTAAGACCAGGACTTTCTTTACCAATCCCCGAATAAGATATTCCTTAAGTATCATCCCTGCTTCTATGGTTTTCCCCAATCCCACTTCATCACAGAGAAGAACTCTTCCTCGAAAGTCTCTAAGAGTTTTCTTCACTGTCTCGACCTGGTACCAGAACCTTTTTGTCTCTCTTATCTGATCCAGGCAAAGGAGACGATCGAAGCCTTTAAGAAGCGAAAATTCACTACCACGCATCCTTATCTGGTACAGCCTGAAGGGCTCGTAATCTTCTTGTTTTAGCTTTTCAAGGAGGACACCATTTTTCTTGAAAGTAAAACGTTTTGAGATCTTGAGTTGGGCCAATAAACTTTTCAGCGAGATTTCGGGTTTCTCGACTCCTTCAAGTTGAGCTTCTTTCTTCTCGGACATCAGGGTGGGCTTTCCCTCAATAGCTTTAGACATCATCGCTTTTTCTTGAAGCTTCGCTCTCTTTAGGAAAAATTCTAATTGTGATATCCTCTGTTTCACCTCTTCTTTAACTTCTTTATCACGTTTATTCAAACCTCTACCCTTTAAAAGTGAGAGTAATGAGCCGTAGGAATCAAGCGCCTCTTTGAGCATGCTAAGGTGGGTGTAAGCAAAACCTAGGTAGTAGTAGACTTCTCTGCGCTCAGGATTTATCTGCTTTGCTCTTAACAAAAACCTCAGAGCCTCGTTATACTCTTTCTTGCTAATGTAGACGGAGCTCAGAAAAAGATAAGCTTCCAGAAACTCAGGATTAATCCTGATGGCTTTGAGAAGAGAGCTTATAGCCAGGTCTTTTTTTCTTATTCTCATGGCATCCCCTGCTTCGTGCATAAATTCCCAGGTCTTAAATCTTAAATAAGCAAGCTCTTCTTTTTTTCTTCTCTCTTTTCTTTTTTTACTTTTCTTCATGGCTCTTTACCGGAATTGAGATAAGCTTTATTATTTTGGCTTATTTTGGAAAACTTTTCAAGTCCCTAATTTTTGATCAGTGTGGATTCGTGTTTATTTGACAAAAAGGGACCCATCTGTAAAAATCTGCTACAATTCAAGTCCCGAGAGAGGAGAAGCCGTATTATCCTTGGCCCAGCACGAGCGACAAAGAACAAGCTTGGAGGTACCACCCATGGAGAGGTTAATTATCCAGGTAGAGTGTTACTCGAACTATAAATATGCCCAAAAGCCGATAGCATTTACTCTCCAGGGGAAGAAATATGAGATAAAGCGCATTCTCAAGCAATGGCGGGAGGCAGCCAAGGATTTCTTTGTGGTTGAGACACCCGAGCAAAGGCAATATACCATATCCTACGACGAGGAAGGCGACAGTTGGCGCCTGGAGAAGATTGAGAGGTAGGCTCAAGATGAAAGAAAGAAGACTTAGGACACGGGAAAAAAAGGAAGAGGGAGGGATTAAGCGGAACGTCATTCTTTTGGGAGGGACCAGTCTTCTGACTGACTTGAGTAGCGAGATGATGCATCCTCTTCTTCCCATGTTCATCAGTGCTCTGGGAGGAGGGGGAGTGGCAATAGGCTTGATTGGTGGACTGGGAGATGGCATAGCCAATATATTGAAGGTCTTTGCTGGTTTCTGGGCGGATAGACGGGGAAGAAGAAAACCATTCATATTCTCCGGGTATCTTTTGTCCTCTATATGTAAACTCCTTCTAGCTTTTTCCATTATCTGGCAGCATATCCTTATCCTCAGGCCCATGGAGCGGACTGGTAAGGGTCTTAGAACAGCTCCCCGCGATGCTATTATTGCTGAGTCCTCCATCAAATGGAGGGGAAGATCCTTCGGTCTTCATCGGGCCATGGATACCATAGGAGCCGTTGGAGGATCATCCTTAGCCTTTTTTCTTTTCTATCTGGCGGGCTGGGGATTTAAGTCCATCTTTCTTCTGGCAGGATCTGTTGGCTTTTTAGCTCTTATTCCTCTTTTCTGGGTGAGGGAAAGGAAAAGACGGCCTAGGGATCTATCTTTAAGGATTAGCCTGAAAGGAACATCGGCGCCTCTTCGCTGGTTTATTTTCGCTGCCACTCTCTTTTCTTTGAGCAATTTCAGCTATATGTTTTTTCTCCTCAAGGTAAGGGAGGTTTTATCGGATCCGCGCCTTTCTATAGCCCTACCGATACTTTTCTACGTCTGGTTCAACGTTATCTACAGCATTCTTTCCTTCCCTCTGGGTGCAGTTTCCGATAGAGTGGGAAGACTCCCCGTCATCATCAGCGGCTACGGTTTATTTGGGATCATCTGCCTGGGTTTTATCTGGTCCAGATCCCTGACCAGCTTCATTCTCCTCTTCGCCCTGTATGGATTCATCTTTGCTGCTACCGAAGGTCAAGAAAGAGCCTTGGTCTCCGATATGTCTCTTGGTGAGGTAAGAGCTACTGTTCTGGGAGCCTTTCATACCTCGATAGGCCTGGCCGCTCTACCGGCTAGCCTCATAGCCGGATTCTTATGGCAGTACTTTCGGCCTGAATTCACCTTTGTCTTCGGAGCGGTTATGGGGGGAACCTCCTCCCTTTTTTTACTGTTTCTCGGTTTCAAGTATGATTATTCAAGTGCAGGGGAAATACAAAGGAATAGACCTTGAACAAGAAGAGGCGCAATCTAGACCAGAGTATAGAACTCTGAGGAAAACAAAAGGCACGTATGTTCTACTTGTTTCTGTAAGAAGGAACACACCCCTTAAGGTGGGTGCTCTGGGCAAGATTGAATTTGGGAAGGGCACTTATGCCTACGTTGGCTCGGCTCAAAACGGGATTGAGAAAAGAGTTGCCAGGCACCTGAGGAGAGAAAAAAGAAAATTCTGGCATATTGACTACCTGTTGGTACAAGAGGCTGTCAGGATTGAAAAAGTCCTCTACAAGAGGGCACCGAGGCAGGAAGAATGTAGAATAGCACAGACTCTTTCTAAACCTGGGAATCCTGTTAGAGGCTTTGGGTCTTCTGGCTGCTCCTGTTCGAGTCACCTTTTCAAAATAGAAGAGGGGTCCCTCTTTGAAATAATGGAAAGCTGGGGTAGCGACCCACTGACTAATTTTCGGAAGCCCTCGGGGGAATAGGCCTTTATGAGACTGGCCGGAATTGAAGAAACAGAGAGAAAGAAAGGGGGTATAGATCCTATCAAGAATTCAAAAGACAACGGGTAATCTAGACGAAAGATGAGGCAAATATGGTAGTTAAGAGGAAAGACTATAGGATAAAGAAGTTCAGAGGGTTTAGTTTTTTGCTTGGAGCTGTTGGTGAGCGAATGATGGTAGCGCTGATGGAGTTTCAGAACGGTGAGGAGGTTGAATCCCATGAGCATCCAAACGAGCAAGCAGGATATTGTCTTTCAGGAAAATTTGAACTAAAGGTGAGTGACAAGGAATACGTTGTAGAGCCGGGCGACAGCTACTTGATCCCGGGAGATACTATACACTCCTGCCACTTCATCCAGGATTCCCAGATGGTGGAAGTTTTCTCACCACCTCGGAAGTGATACAGGCTAGACCCAAGACCTTGCAATTCTGCGGTCATGGTTACCAGGGGTACCCTACGCCGTACGCAAGATAGGATCTAACATCTTCTTGACAAAAAAAGGGGGGAAGTTATTCAATACGAGACATACTGTTCGATCGGATGAAGGCGTTTTCGGGACGCCATAGGGAGAAGCCGCGTGAAAGTACTTGATGACGGATGCATTTGTACAGGATGCAAATTCGCCGACTATAAGAAGTGCGAGGTTTTCAGAGTAGTCACCGCAGTTCAGCACGTTTTCCAGCTCCTTATACCGGAAAGGTCACCTCGCGCCCACAAGGGCACTACAATACGACTAGAAGTAAGCAAGTGCCAAAGGAAAATAGAAGCTGTTGGTGGCCAGGGAAAACTCCTAGGGTAAACCTTGGCGTGAATGTTACGAGGATTAGATGGGAAAAGTGTGTCATGATTGTGGTATTCTAGTCGTTGATCCGAATGGCAATGCAATTAGGATGAGAATGGATAAGTTATTCCAATTTCCTGATATCTCAGTGAAAAACATGGGATTCGAGGAATGGATGCAACGAGACTGTCCTGGACTCTAAGAAATGGAAGGCGAATCAGCTGGAAAGTATCCTAATAAGAAGAAAGCCTAAAAGCATTCAAAGGAGAAATTTGGTCTTTTTTGCTTGATTTTATTATACTATTATGTTATAATTATCTTGATTTTAATATATGGAAGGGATGAATTTTGGTTAAAAGAATACTCTTCAATGAAATTAAAGAGTGGCTTTCAGAGGATAAAATTATTATCATCAAGGGTGCCAGGCGGACGGGGAAAACAACTTTGTTAAGTCAAATTAAAGATTATCTAACGGACGGTGGCGAAAGAACTATTTACATATCAGTTGATCAGGAGTTAAGCAATCCTATTTTTTCTGATCCTAAATATTTTATCAGATATTTAAAGGATCAATATAGCGTTAATGAGCAAAGAAGAACTTACATCCTCCTTGATGAATTTCAATATATTAAAGGAGCAGGACTTTTTCTAAAAGTACTTTATGATATGGCGCATAAACATTTAACTATCATAGCTACGGGTTCATCGAGTCTCGAAATATCTAAAAACAGGGAATTTCTCACAGGAAGGAAGGTAGAATTCATATTAAATAGATTTTCTTTTGTTGAATCCTTGTGGGGAATTTCAGAATACAAATATAGTTATTCCTCGAAGTTATCCAAGGATATTGAGGACTTAAGAGAATTTTATGCTTTATATAAAGATGATTTAGGAACACATTTTTTGGATTATGTTAATTGGGGCGGATATCCTGAGGTTTGTCTACAAGCAAATTTGAAAAAAAGAGAGATTCTTCTGAAGGAAATCATAAGGACTTATATTCAGAAGGATATCGTTGATTTTTTGAAGGTTGAAAACATTTCTGCTTTTAACAATCTCATTTCGCTTTTGTCGCATCAAGTGGGGAATCTTTTGAACAAGGTGGAAGTTTGTAATACCCTTGGCATCCATTTTAAGACACTTGAAAACTATCTGGATATTCTGAGAGGTACTTTTATTTTTTCATTTGTGAAGCCCTTCTATACAAATATTAGGAAAGAATTATCAAAAATGCCCAAGATATATGCTGAGGATATGGGCGTTATAAGATATTGCACCGGTAGAAGTTTTACGGATTCTAAAATTATTGAAGGCAGTGCAGTAGAGAATTTTGTGTATAATCACCTCTTCTTAACTTTTTCTGAGGATAACATTTATTTTTATAGAACCATATCGAAATCAGAGATAGATTTTATCGTTAAATATAAGGATAGATTGGTTCCAATAGAGGTAAGATTTCAGAAAAACGCTAATATTCCTGTTTCAATAAGAAATTTTAATAAGAACTACGCTGATAGAATTGATTACAATATTATAGTAACCTTGAATAAAATGGATTTTCAAAACAATACATATTTTATTCCGGTGGTCCTGTTGCCTTTTGTAAGATTTGATAAATAAAATCGAAAAAACATGTCCATTGCGTTAGAATGGAAATCTGCCAAAGATATTATGAATGAGGTATAGAAAATGTTAAAAGTTGAACAAGTGGGAGATAATGACTGGGAATTTGTATATCCTCCTAAGTACCACGAATTAATGGATAAGTTTGGTGAGGGTATTGACCTGTGGGAAATGGGTCATACGAGATCTGCTGAGAAGACCTATAAAGAAATCGTTGAGGAATTCCCAGGATTCATTGACGTCTATCACCACCTGGGTCTATTGTATGAAGAGGCAGGCAGGGATAGGGTAGCCTTTGAGAATTGGCTAAAAGGCTACCAAATAGGAAAGGAAGCTTTCCCTCATACTTTTACTCCCGGGAAGGATTTCTTGCGATGGGGATTGTTGGACAACCGTCCCTTCTTAAGATGTACTCACGGCCTTGGGTTATGCTTTTTTGACAGGGGCAACCTGGCCAAGGGCATTGAGCTGTTTGAATTCATCATCTCAGTGAATCCGAATGACAATCAAGGAATAAGAGCAATACTAGTGGAAGGGTATTTGAAAATTGGGAATTACAGGGGTGTTCTAGATGTATGCGGCAAATACAAAGACGATATTATACCGGACCTTACCTATGGAAAACCCTATGCTTTGTTCAAGTTGGGGGATAAGGGAGAAGCTACTGTTCTATTGAGGGAGATCATCCGACTCAGTCCAAAGGTAGCCAAGGAGCTTCTAAAGAAGAAACATCCGCCGCCTAGGGTCCTCTACCCGGACAGGTGCACCGTTGGCGGACACGATGAGGCCTTTTACTATTGGGAAAGGAGCGGGATTCTGTGGGAAGACCCAGGCATTAAGGAATGGCTGATTCGAAATGCGGGCAAAGGTAAGTGTTCAAAATGAGCTATAGGGATGCGGTGGCCAAGAGAATTGAGGGAGATCGTGATGTACTGGACCGGAGAGGAAGACTGTGGGAGGAAATTGCGAGTGGTTATGAAAAAGAGGGACAGGATGGAGTCAAGTCCGTCTTAGTGAAACGGAGTTCTGGCATAACTCAGAAATTCAACAGACTATTAAGGGATCTTGAGAGGAAACTGTGGGACCGGGGAAATGATTAGCCTCAGGAGATTGACCATAAAAGGTTTCCGAGCATATACAGAAGTCAAGGAGTTCAACTTTGACAGCCCCATGGTTCTTCTATTCGGGGAAAACGCTCGGGGGAAAAGCAGCACCCTGAATGCTATCGAGTGGTGTCTTTTTGGAAATGAGTGCATGGGAAAAGGAACGGGAATTCGTGAGCGTATCAACTGGGAGCTGCCTAACCGGAATACCAAGCCCCCCAATGTCTCGGTTATGCTAGAACTTGAGGATAAAGAGGGGCGGCGCTATGTTATCTCTAGGAGCCTCGTCCCACATGGAAGACGAAGAGGTTTAGAGGAGAAGCTAAGAATCAACCTTCCTGAGGGAGGCCTGGTAGAAGGAGGAGAAGCCAAGGCGAGACTCCAGCAGCTCGTTAAACTTTCTTTCAGAGACTTTCTGACCACAGTCTATCAACATCAGGAAGCAATCCGAGCCGTTCTCACTCAGGAGCCAAGGGACAGAAATGATGCCATTGACCGGCTGTTAGGGCTTTCGGACTACAGAAATATACTGACAGGTATCGAGGGAGCCCGACTGGAAAAAGAGCGAAGGGAAATCGGTACCAGCTTTGACAGTTTCGCTAAAGAGGTAGGAGTTGCTTTACAAACAAGAAAAACTGACTTGAAGGAAAGGGCAGTCAAGGCACAACAGAAAGGACTAGGGGAGTCTCAACTCAATCAAAGAGAAGCCCTGAAGATTGCTGAAGGGGCGAAAGATAGGCTTGTTGAATTTGCTCATCAAATAGGCCTGGGTTTGCCTGAGATACGCGTCCCAAAGGAATGGAAGGGTCTATCGCAGTTTGAGAGAGCCCTAGAGAGAGAGATAAAAAGATTTCGCTCAGAGATTCCTGAGGTAATGAGGCAACAAGATTTGTTCAGGGATAGGTCAAGAATCACAGAATTGAGGGAGGCGTACAGGCGAGAAAAAGAAAATGAGTATCATGCCCGCCGAAAGTTCCAGGATTTCATCAGGCAAAAAGGAACGGGTAAAGTGCTGGATGAAAAGATCAAAGGAATACTCGAGGAGATTGGTAAGAAAAAGAAAACGCTAGAAAAGGCAGACGCCAGAGCGACCTTAGTAAGAGATGCCCTTGAGTATCTGAGTTCTGATGTCAAAGGCGCCCAGGATCGTTGTCCTCTTTGCGGCAATAAAGCCGCTAACCTGGCAGAGCACCTGAAAGAAGAATGGCAGGAGAGAATCGGAGGTGAGGTGCGGAAGCTTCAAAAAGAAATAGATAATCTGAGGATGCAATTGGAGGAGCTGGAAGGTTCATCTCAAGAGTATGATAGGCTCAAGGAAGGGCTTGAAAGCGCTAAGAAAAGAGCTAACGAGGTCAACAGGAGAATTGCAAAGGTTCTAGCTAGGGAGATTACCGAGAAAGACGATCCCTACGTTCTTCTTAATAGGAAGTTAGATAGCATTAAAAAAGAACTAAAGGAGTTGGAAGATGTGGTCGGATCCAGACAAGATATATTGGATGGTATTGCCCATCTTCTGAATCAAATAGAGGCTGTTGTGGACATACTAAATGGTGAAGAGAAAATGAGGATTGTGGAAGAAATCGAAGCATCACCTGAATATAGTCAAATGGAGGAACTCAAAGACGAGTTCGCTATTTTGCTTGACGATATAGGTAAGATAAAAGAGGCGGTAGGTGAGGTATCCCACGAAGAAGCGCGGCAAAAGGTTGGAGCGGCAGAAAGGGTGATAGACAATTATTTTCGTCAAATAGCCGGCAATCCATCGGTAACGAACATGAGATTCTCAGTGAGTGTTGATTCCAGGACAGCTCGCAACCACTATGAGTTCAAAGACCAAAATGGGGAGGATCTAACTCCTGTGCTCAGCCAGGGAGATCTCAATGCTCTGGCTCTGTCCATTTTTCTCGGGATGGCCACATCTGGAGCAGTAAAGGAGTCTTTTGGTTTCGTCATGCTGGATGACCCTTCCCAGAGTTTGGGTTCTGGACACAAGGAAAAACTCACTGAGATTCTGGATGAGGTTCTTAAGGATAGGATGGTTGTCTTATCCTCTATGGATAAGGAGCTACAGGATCTCACTTTTTCAAGAATTACTGGAGCGAAGAAAAAATATGTTTTCTCACACTGGACTCCAGAGGAAGGTCCCGGAGTGAAGGAAGAGTAGACTGTGAAGACTGAAACTTATGAGCGGCTAAGAAGGTTGCATGAGAAGCACGGGTCACGCGAGTTTGGTAAACTTTGCCAGAAATTCCTGGCCATTGCCTTTCAAGCGGCGGGCTATCGTCACATAGAGGAAAGAGGGGTGCAAGGAGTTGACTTTGATGCAGCAAAAGAGAGAAAAGAAAAATATGCCGTCGAAGTCAAAACCACAGTAGCCAACAGCATCAGTTTTGAAGAGAAGGATGTGGAGGGGTTAAAAAAGCGCAAAAAGGACGGTTATCAACCGGTGTTGGCTGTGCTTCGCCTTCATAGGTTCTCACATTGGATCCTCGCCGATGCCGATAGCATCAAATCAGGGAATGTCTATATAGACTCTCTCAGGGTTCATAGACTGTCTGAACTCGAAAGATGTATAGGTCCACTCTTTGATAGGATAATTGAAGAGCATTTTGATGGGGCGATGCGAGAAGCACAGACTTACCTGGACAAAGTGCTGCGGCAAAGAGTAATGAGGTAAGAATATCTTGAGCGCTTTTGTGTTCCTTGTTTCTGCAGCCTCAGCTAGTAACTTTGTTACCCATAAGGACCCTCACGGCTTCTCTTTAGACTGTCCTGAGGGCTGCGAGAAACGTCCCCCCACCCGCTAGGACCCACAGAACTTTTCCTGGATGGCGCTGAGCCTCTCCTTTGTTTCTGTTTCCAAAACAGTGGCCTTGCTATCGATCCGCCGCATAAGACCCTTTAATACCCTACCAGGCCCAACCTCCAGGAAAACATCAACTCCTCTCCCCAGGATATTTTTCATACTCTTTTCCCAGAGGACAGGGTGATTAATCTGCCTCTTTAAGGCGCGTTTCACCGCATTGCCCGTGGTCTTGTACTCAGCATCTACGTTAGCAACGATAGGGCAGGAAGGCTGGGCAAAGTCAATCTCATCCAGAAATTGGGAGAATTTCGAGGCAGCCTCTCTCATCAGGGGGGTATGAAAGGCTCCGGAAACGGGAAGTCGAACTACCCTCCGAGCTCCTTTTTCCCTCAGCAGTTTCATAGCCTCATCTATTCCCTTTTCCTCTCCGGAGATGACAGTTTGGGAGGGAGAATTGAAATTAACCGCCTCAACTATTTCATCAATTTCCTGGCAGGTGGAGGTCACGGTAGAGGGGCCAAGACCAATTATTGCTGCCATAGCTCCTTTTGAGTTCTGTGAGGCCTGCTCCATAAGCTCAGCCCTTCGTCTAACTATTCTCAAAGCAGCAGGATAGTCCACGACACCAGCTGCCAGAATAGCAGAATACTCTCCCAGGCTATGACCGGCTAGTACCTGTGGCTTTATTCGATTCGTCTGGAGGAATCTAGTGACTACCCAGTTTAGGGTTAGGAGAGCTGGCTGGGCATTGATGGTCCTGGTCAGCTCATCTTCCGGACCTGTAAGACACATTTCCAGGAGATCCAAACCCAGGACTTTTTCAGCCTCCTGGAAGACTAATTTTCCCTCCGGGTAAATCTGGAGCAGTTCTTTTCCCATTCCTACCCGTTGAGATCCCTGACCAGGGAAGAGGAAAGCGGGTCCACCTATCTTCTTGTCATCCAATGGATACCACCTGGTCATCTTCATCTAGCCTGACTATGCGAGAACCAATGGTGTTCCTTCCAATCCGGGGGACGCCGCGCGCATGAATTCGCACGCTTCTTCCCTTGCGGGTAATGACCATTATCTCATCGGTATTTTTCACTTTTTTCATTCCCGCTACTTCCCCTTTTTCAGAAATCAGACGAATGTTGATGACTCCTTTTCCTCCTCTTTTTGTCTTTCTATATTTTGAAAAGAGTGTCCTCTTACCGAAGCCCCGGCGGGTGATGGTGAATAGAGCCTGTCCCCGCTCTGCTACCTCGGCTGCTGCAACTTCATCGTTCGGTGCAAGAGAGATTCCTTTCACTCCCCTGGATGCTCTTTGGGTGGGACGAACCCCATTTTCGGAAAAGAGAATTGCTCTCCCTTTTTTTGTACAGAGCATAATATCCTGCTCTCCCGAAGTGAGGAGAACCTTGACGAGCTCATCCCCTTCCTTTAGACGAATGCCTATTATCCCTCCTTTTTGAGGACGGGAATAGGCGGCGAGAGACGTCTTTTTTACCACTCCTTTTCTGGTCGCCATGAGGAGAAATCTTTCGTCTTCAAACTTATCGAGAGCGAAAACAGTCTGCACCCGCTCTTCCTCCCCCAGACGGAGAAAATTGACTATTGCTCTACCCTTGGCTGATCTTCTCTTTTCAGGAATATCATAGGCCATGGCCCAGTAGATTCGTCCGGTATTGGTAAAAAACAAAAGGGTGGAGTGAGTATGGGCCAGAATGAGACTGTCTACGCCATCCATCTGCGTCAGAGCGATTCCACTAGCTCCCTTACCTCCCCGGCCTTGTCGTCGATAAGCCTTGAGGGGAGTGTACTTTATGTACCCCTGGGAGGTGGCGGTGATGACAATATCCTCCTTGATAATAAGATCCTCGGGCCTCAAAATGAGAGGTTTTTCCCTCTTCTTGATGAGGGTGCGTCGAGGCTCATCATATTTTTCTTTGATCTGTAGAAGCTCCTGTTTGATAGTGGACCAGATCTTGTCCTCGCTGGCCAAAAGCTCCTCCAGCTCTTTTATCTTGGCCACGGAACTCCTGTAATCTTCATCGATTCTCTTTCGCTCAAGACCGGTGAGACGCTGTAGACGCATATCCAGAATGGCCTGAGCCTGAACATCAGAGAGGTGGAGCAATTTGGTAAGTCCCTTCTTTGCCTCTTCAGGGCTCACGGCACTTTTGATAATTTCTATGACCTTATCAATTGCACCGAGAGCTCGTTTTAGTCCCTCCAGGATATGAGCTTTCTTTTTCTCACCGCGGAGAAGGAACGCACTCCTCCGGGTAACCACTTCTTTCCGGTGATCAAGGAAGAATCTGATGGCTTCTCGGAGGTTCAGAAGACGGGGTTTTCCCCCGACCACGGCCAGGAGAATTATTCCAAAGGTTATCTGCAGAGGGGTGTACTGGTAAAGTTGATTTAGTACAATTTGGGGAACGGTTCCGCGAGAAAGCTCAATGACTACTCTTAAGCCACCCTTGTCTGACTCATCCCTCAGATTCTTTATGCCCTTTATTTTATTGTTCTGGGCCAGTTCAGCAATGAGTTCTACCAATTTAGCTTTATTCACCTGGTAGGGAAGTTCATTAATGATGAGGCACTCTTTTCCCTCGCGGGTAGTCATACTGACTCTACCCCGCAGGGTTATCTTGGCCTTTCCGGACTTGTAAGCCTCTTCAATACCTTCCTGTCCTAATATTTCTCCTGCGGTGGGAAAATCGGGGCCCTTGACTATCTTTGTGAGCTCATCAAGAGAAACTTCTGATTCTTCAATCATTCTTACGCAAGCATCTACGAGCTCCCCCAGGTTGTGGGGAGGAATATTGGTGGCCATACCTACCGCTATCCCGGAGGACCCGTTGAGCAGGAGGTTAGGCAATTTTGCCGGTAGGATGGTTGGTTCATCCAGGCTGCTGTCGAAATTTGGCTGAAAATCAACGGTCTCCTTATCCAGATCCTCCAGTAGCTCCTGAGTTATGGAGGAGAGTTTCACCTCAGTGTATCGCATAGCCGCTGGTGGGTCTCCGTCCACAGAACCAAAATTTCCCTGACCGTCAACGAGGGGATGTCTGAGAGAGAAATCCTGAGCCATTCTGACCATGGCATCGTAAACAGCCATATCCCCATGGGGATGGTATTTACCCAGCACCTCTCCTACCAGACGGGCTGCCTTTCGGTAGGGCCTGTTGGGATAAAGGCCCAATCCCTGCATGGCATAGAGAATCCTGCGTTGTACTGGTTTGAGCCCGTCCCTCACGTCGGGCAGGGCCCTGCCCACAATAACACTCATGGCATAGCTCAGATAGGAGGCTCTCATTTCCTCCTCTAAGTAAAGGGAATCTATCCTGCCTTCTTTTTCCATGAGAAATATCCTCTTTCCTTATGAGATTTTGCTGTTTTGCTGAGTTGGGATAGGCTAAAGATGCACTTCAGACTCACCGGCTTATATATCGAGGTTAGCTACTTCCAGGGCGTGCTCCTCGATGAATTCTCTGCGGGGTTCAACCTCATGTCCCATAAGGGTAGTAAGCAGCTCGTCCGTCTGCACGGCGTCCTCGATAAACACCTTGTAGATGGTGCGGGTACCCGGGTTCATGGTAGCTTGCCATAACTGATCCGGATTCATCTCTCCCAGACCTTTGTAGCGCTGAATCTCCAACTTCTTGGACCCTGCCTTTTTCCTCAGGGTATTGAGCTCCCGGTCAGCGTAAAGGAAATGATCCTTCTTTCCCTCCTTTACCTTGTACAGGGGAGGCTGGGCTATATAGACATGGCCCTCGCGGATAAGATCCTGCATATACCGGTAGAAAAAGGTGAGAAGAAGGGTTCTGATATGAGCTCCGTCCACATCGGCGTCACTCATAAGAATAACTTTATTGTATCTGAGCCTCGAGAGGTCAAACTCATCTTTAATTCCTGTTCCGATAGCGGTAATCATTGATCTTATTTCCTCGTTGTTCAGGATCTTTACCAGATAGGTCTTTTCCACATTGAGAATCTTACCTCTCAAGGGCAGTATCGCCTGGAAGCGTCTATCTCTTCCCTGTTTGGCAGAGCCCCCGGCCGAGTCTCCCTCCACAATAAATAGTTCACATTCCTCTGGATTTTGTTCCGAACAGGCAGCCAGTTTGCCAGGTAGAGCTCCTCCTCCAAAACTTTCCTTCTTGCGAGTAATCTCTCTGGCTCTCTGGGCTGCTTGTCTTACCCGAGAAGCAGAGATTGTCTTTTGAACTACCAATTTGGCTACTGACGGATTCTCTTCCAGGAATCGGGAGAGATCCTCATAAACGATGGATTCTACAATTCCTTTAGCTTCACTATTTCCCAATCGGGTCTTCATTTGACCTTCAAATTGAGGATCGGGAAATTTCATGTTGATGATGGCGGTTAGCCCATCTCTCACATCTTCTCCTAACAAATTGGGGGGTTTGTTCTGTTCCTTTCTGGCATAATCATTGATAACCCTGGTTAGAGCTGACTTGAATCCAGACAGGTGAGTTCCCCCTTCCTCAGTGTTAATATCGTTAACAAAGGCAAATATGTCCTGGATGAAGCTTTGATTATATTGAATGGCTACCTCCAGACTCACCCGGTCCCGCTCTCCCTTAAGGTAAATGGGGTCATCAAAGAGAACTTCCCTGTTCTGGTTAAGATGCTTTACAAAAGCTCTGATTCCTCCCTCATATCTGAAAACTTTCTTCTTATCTGTGCGTAGGTCCTCCACCTCTATTCTGAGTTCTTGATTGAGGAAGGCTAACTCGCGCAGACGCCGGGTAACTCTTTCCCAATCAAACTCAACTGACTCAAAGATTTCTCTATCAGGTTTGAAAGTAATCTCTGTTCCCTGCTCACCCGCGGGGCTCTGGCCAACACATTCCACGGGACTAATCGGCTTGCCTTTTCGGTAACACTGGCGCCACACCTTGCCATCTCTTCTCACCTTGGCCTCCAGGTGCTCGGAGAGGGCGTTAACTACAGAAATCCCCACCCCATGGAGTCCTCCGGCCACTCTGTAAATTTTATGATCAAATTTGCCTCCTGCATGCAGACTGGTCATAACCAGCTCCAGGGCTGATTTCTTGTAAATGGGGTGTGGGTCCACAGGAATGCCTCTTCCATCATCAGTGACCGAGATGCTACTGTCAGGATGAATAATTACTTTCACATTCTGACAATGACCGGCTAATACTTCGTCAATAGAGTTATCTACGACTTCATTGACCAGATGGTGTAGGCCACGGGAACCGGTGCTCCCCACATACATACTTGGTCTGCGACGCACTGCTTCTATGTCCTTGAGCAGTTTGATGTCCTCGGCACCGTATTTTTCTTCCATTTCTACCTCTTCTCGAAGTTTCCTATTCTTCTATACTTTTCGTACCTTGTCTTTACGAGCTCTTCAGGAGGCATGTCTGTAAGTTCATCCAGGTTCTTTATGATGCTTTCCTTTATATTTGCGGCTGTCTTTTCGGGATCCCGATGGGCTCCTCCCCTGGGTTCAGGGATTATTCCATCTATTAGACCTATCTTTAGTAGATCCTGGGCAGTCAGTTTCAGAGTCTCAGCCGCTTGTTCCACTTTCTCTTGACTCTTCCACAGAATAGCGGCACATCCTTCCGGAGAAATCACCGAATAAATAGAATTCTCTAGCAGGAGAGTTCGGTCTCCTAGACCAATACCCAGAGCTCCCCCACTCCCCCCCTCTCCTACAATAATTACCAGAATGGGAACCTTCAGCTGTGACATAACTTCTAGATTGGCGGCGATGGCCTGAGCTTGCCCTCTTTCTTCGGCTTCGATTCCCGGATAGGCCCCCGGGGTGTCTATCAAACTGAGGAAGGGTCTATGGAATTTGTCCGCCAGCTTCATCAATCTCCGAGCTTTCCTGTATCCTTCTGGATGAGCCATACCGAAATTACGTAAAAGGTTTTCCTTCACCGACTCTCCCTTCTGGTGTCCTGCAAATACTATTTTTCTTTCCTCAACCCTGGCCAGGCCCCCTACGACCGCCTGATCATCAGAATAGAGCCTGTCTCCATGGAGAAGAAGAAATTCGTCAAACATTAATTCAGCTAAAGTTAGGCACTTTGGCCGGTTGGGATGGCGGGCGAGCTGGACTTTCTGCCACGGAGTAAGATGATTAAAGGTATCATCCTGGAGTTTGGTGAGCCGGGACTCAAGACCTCGAATTTCTTCTTCAAAGTCAATTCCTTCCCTGCGTGCTAATCCCTGCAGCTCCTCAATTTTTCGTTCAAGTTCCCTGATAGGTTTTTCAAAATCCAGGCTGTATTTTTCCATCTTTAGAATTTTCCAAAATAGTTTATTCGAAAAACCCTGTTTGGGGAAGGATCAAATCTTTGAGTTATATCCCTAAAGTCAAGCTCCAGGCTGATCGACGGACTAGCATACCACGCGATCCCAAGGTTAAGTTCTCCTCCAGATTTTCGGAATACCTCTTCACCCTCATAGTCTTCCAGAAAGTCGGCGTGTTTGACCTCGTCATGAAAGATGTTGTTATATTCCAGTTTTGCTACCAGGCTGGAGGTGAACCGCTCTTCTACTCCCACAAAGAACGACACGCTTCTCTTTTGAGGAGCGGCTTCCAAGGAGTGATTGACACCCCCCACCACATAGATTCCCCGGGGGATTTCCTTCCCCATAACCAGGAAAAATCCCTTAGAATTTGTTTCGTAGAACTCATACTGCTTTTCCACCGAATAGCTTCCGGAGTTGACCTGAACATTATCTTGCTTGCTGTAGTGCAGGCCATACCCTTGGCCTTCATAGCCCAGGGTAAGGGAAAAAGGCAAATCCTCGCCCTCCTGGCTGATGAGATATTTCAACGAAAGACCCGGCCGGGGATTCCCGCTTATTTCTCCATCTCCTACCACTCCCCTCGCTCCATAGGAAAGTCCCATGCTGAGTCTCTCTGTCAATCCTACCCTTCCCTTCACCAGAAGTCCCCCCTCCCGGTAAAATCGGAAGGTTACCTGGGTCTGGTACCTGTTCAGGACCCTGGGCGTAGGAATGTCAACCAGATCGGGACTGGTCTCGCCTCGGGCCAAAGAGGCAAAGGCCAAAAGATACAACATGATTCCTATTCCTACTTCCTTCTTCATACTGTGCTCCTTCTTTCCTTACTCTACTACCTCTGAAACAAAGACCAGGTCTATCTTTCTTTTTTCCAGATGAGAGGCTATCTCTTTTATGGCCCGCGCAGTAGTCAGGGTGGCGTGACACAGTGCCACTGATCCTCTTCCACCCGTGAGAGATTCCAGGTGGCTGTAGAATCTCTCCTTAATATATTCTATTTCTTGGTGATTGTCGAGGAAGCAATCATTCCGAGCCGATTTTACTCCCAGCCCCCTCGCTAAAGAGAGTGCCACAGAATCGTGCGCAGTTCTACTGTCCACGAAGTACAAATTTTCCCTCTTTACTACCTCCAGAATAGCTCGCATTGGCTGCTCTTGTGTAGTAATCAAGGAACCCATGTGGTTGTTGAGACCTTTGGCATGAGGGACATCTTTGATGGCTTCCCTCACCAACTCCTTTATCTTCGTCTCCGGCATCCCGTCCAGAACTATCCACCGATAGCCCCCTTTGAATTCTCCCTGGGGCTGCATGGGAAGATGGACAAAGATCTCCTGCTTTCCTTTGTGAGCCTTCTCTGCCACTAGATTTGCGTATGGAGTGCCGGGAATAATAGATATGGTCAAGGGGATACTGAGTTCATCCAGGAAAGCTTCCACCACCGGACCATTGGAGTAGCCAAAGTCATCAATCAGAAGAGCTACCTTTTTCTTTTTGAGGATGAATTTTATGGTATGGGTGATTTTCTTTTCCCATCCGAGCCTCATCAGAACCTCATACCTATTCTTAAGGTTTCGGGTTGTGATCTTGTGGACCTTTACTCCCTGTTGAGAAAACATCTGCCTGAGCCTCTGGGGGAGTCTATCCAGAGAGATGTTAAATGGTATCTCCAGGATCTTTTGTCCTTGCGGCACGGAGAAGAGAAAACCTACCTTTTTGGTGTCCTCTTCCAGAACGGGGAATGCCAATTCTCTTATTCCTGCCCCTATTTTTGCATCTATCAGCTTCCATCTTTCTAGATACTTGCCGGTTTGAGATTGAATCCAGAGACCCACTCCTATCCCCAGCAGCACGCAAAGCAGCAATGAATAGAGAACAAGACGAGACTTTTTCATTACCTTGCCTTCAAAACTTCCCATGCTCGAAGAAGCTGAAGGTCGTTAAGAAAGTCATTTTCTTCATCTCTGTCCTTTTCCCGCAGGAGTCTTCTCACCAGTTCCTCATCCGCGTCGATTCCCTCTTGATTTAGTTTCTGTATGAGAGGCCTTAAGTTTTCTCTTTCCCAATGGGGATGGTCCCCCAGGAAACTCTCGATGGTATTGGACTCCTGCAGGCCCGCCAGAGCCTCGTTTTGCTTTTCCGTAGGCTGGAAAGCTTCAACGGTTATGTCCGGCACAATTCCTGTCTCCTTGATAGTTTCTCCTGAAGGAAGATAGTATCTAGCTATGGTCATAGTGACAGCTCCTCCGTTGGGCAAGGGGAATGTCTCCTGCACCGTTCCTTTGCCAAAGCTATCAGTTCCTACGAGAAGTCCCCTTCCGTGATCCTTAATTGCTCCAGCAACGATTTCCGAGGCGCTAGCACTTCCTTCATTGATGAGCACAGCCAGAGGTATGTCGGGCAGTGCCTCCCCGGCTTGGGCGTGATATACCTGGGACCCGGCAGGATCTCTTCCTTCAACGGAAACTATTTTCCCGGAATTCAAGAACTCATCAGTTACTTCGACAGCTTGAGTGAGAAGGCCACCTCCGTTGTCCCTTAAGTCGAGAATGAGGGCGACAATCTTCTCCTGTCTGAATTCGTGAAGAGCTTCCTTCACATTTTGGGCCGTGTTCCCACTCTGGAAGTCTATAATATGAAGGTAACCAACCTCTTTATCCAGCTTCTCCTTGTTGATAGTGAATTCCCTGATTATGGCCCGGGTGAGTGTGAATTCTAAAGGCTTCTCTTCTCTTTGAATGGTAAGCTTCACCCGGGTTCCCACCTTACCTCTGAGTCTGTTAGCTACTTCCTCCAGACTAGTCTCTCTAGTGGACCTGCCATCCACAACGCTAATCTGGTCCCCTGCTTTAAGGCCGGCTTTCTCAGCCGGAGTCCCCTCCAGAACATGGAGGATGGTAGGAAAAGCGTCTCTAGTGGCAATCCTGACTCCCAGCCCTCCCAGTCGTCCTTGTTGTATCATCTCTCGTCTCTCATGCTCGGCAGAGTCAATCCAGGAGGAGTAGGGGTCACCCAGGGATTCGACCATTCCCTTAACTGCTCCTTCCACTAGCTTGGAAGGGTCTACTTTTTCTATATACCGCGTCTGGATAATTTCATACGTCTCTAACAGAGGCTGAAGGGGCATAAGAAGTCCTTCCGGCGTCTGAGCTCCCACCAGGAGAAACAGGAGAAACCCTCCCATAATTAGGCCTAGAGCTGCCCCTATGGCCAACCATCTCTTTTTGTTCAAAACTATCCCTTCTTAATCAAGTATCTTGACAGATTTTTTCTTCGCATGAAGAGTTAGGTTAACTCTTATTTAAATACAGCTTCCTGGCTAATCGTTGAGAATTTTCCAGGGTCTCTCTTACTTCTCTGCTGGATAGTCCCGCGCCCACAAGGATTTCTCGCGCCCGCTCTGATGCGATGAGATCTTCCACCGCATGAGCGTCAGTATTCAAAACCAGTTTTGCCCCAAGGCGCGTAGCCAACCTGGCCACGTAGCCATTAGTCAGACAATGTCCGGATCGGGCCGATATCTCCAGAAGTATTCTTCGTTCCCCCGCTATCTTTACCTCCTCTTCTGAGATGATACCGGGGTGAGCTAGAATGTCGATATCGGCATCCAGCGCTGCTCTATTGGTTCCCCGAGGAACGGGTTCAACTATAGTTTCGCCGTGAACCAGTACCAGGATAGCTCCTTTTTCTCTCGCTCTAGAGGCAAGTTCGGGAATGAGGGGAGGAGGAACATGGGTGAGTTCAGCTCCAGGGATGATCTGAATTCCTTTCTCCACATGGTTGATCCTCTCACAAAACTCAGCTATCCGAGGAACGACCAAATCTAGATTAGATGGGTCGACGTGGTCGGTGATCCCTAAAACCTTGTATCCACTATACTTTGCTCTCTGCACCAATTCTGCCGGACAGAGATCTCCATCGCTGAGGAGACTATGGGTATGTAGATCGATCAAGTCCGTCCACCCTCCTGTAATCTAGGACTATGCTAGCATATCTCATTCTTTCTGTAAAGCTACCCGGCAAAGATACCCACAGACGTAAGTAGCTGTATGGAGGCTATTCCATAGTCGCATATCTCTGTGACCCACTGTGTTGGCCTATTAGCGGAAATATCTCTCTAATCCCTTAACCATGGTTATTAACAGAGTTATCCACATTATCCACAGGGAGGAAAGGTCAGAATTTTGAATTGGATAGGACACCTTCTTCTCTGGGAGCCTCACACTATCGACGCTTAAGAGGCTTTGAAGTGCAGATATGCCTAAAAATTGAGATTGGGCAGAGCATCCAGGGAAGGAGGGGAAGTCAGCCCTGCTTTCAGCTTGGAATAGGCACAGGCAGCTACCATGGCGGCGTTATCTGTACACAGAGAAGGCGGAGGAAAGAAAACCTTCAGGCCTTTTGGCTTTTCCTTTTCGAGAAAGGAGCGAAGAAAAAGGTTGGAGCTTACGCCTCCGCCTAGTACTATCCTGTTCACTTTCTTTAGGGAGGCTGCTTTGAAGACTCTCTCTGCTAGAACTTCGGCCACCTTTTCCTGGAAGCTTGCGGCAAGATCGGCAGTAGGAATAGAAACTCCCTTTTTTTCCAGGTTCATAACATAGTAAAGAACGGCTGTTTTAATGCCACTGAAGCTAAAGTCAAAGGTGTCTTCTTTGAAATGAACGGAGGGAAGAGGCACGGAGTGTGAGTCACCTTCTCTGGCTGCTTTCTCAATGAGAGGCCCTCCCGGGTATCCCAAATTGAGAATTCTGGCTACTTTGTCAAAAGCTTCACCAACGGCGTCATCTCTGGTGCTGCCCAATAGCTGGTAGTTTCGCTCTCCAGAAAGGTGAACTAGCTCCGTGTGTCCTCCAGAAATAACGAGCCCCACCAAGGGAGGACGAAGATGAGGGTAGGTGAGAAAGTTAGCGTAGAGATGAGCTTCAAGATGATTAATTCCCACCAGGGGAACTCGCAAAGCATAGGACATTCCTTTGGCCACTGTCAGTCCGACCAGGAGAGAACCCAGGAGCCCTGGCCCGAAAGTCACGGCAATACAATCCAGATCCTCTAGCCTCATCTTTGCCTCTATTAAGCCTTGTTCTATGATGGGAATGATTCTTTGTAGATGGCTCCTGGAGGCTAGTTCGGGTACGATACCACCAAATTGACGATGCAGCTCAATTTGGGAGCTGACTACATTGGAGAGAATCCTCTTTCCGTCCTCTACCACTGCAGTAGCTGTCTCGTCGCAGGATGTCTCTATACCTAGGATTACCACTTAGTTCTCCTTTCCCGCCACCGGTTTTCCCCTTGGGCCAGGTTCTGTTTTTCGTCCCCCAAGGTTTTGGCCCGCAGGAAGAATTACTCTCTTAATTTCCTGATAATTGAGGAACAAGCCTCATAGTAGATGCCAACATCAACAGAAAATGACATATATTGCACTCCTGCTTTTTCCCATCTTTTGGCCTCCTCACAGGTCTCTACAAAGGTTCCAATCCATGCTCGCGCCCCTTTTGCAACACCGACGGCTTCCTCCATTTTCTTGACCACCACAGGATGATTCACCTTCCCCGGAAATCCACAGGACTGAGATAAGTCGTAAGGACCCAGGAAGACTATATCTATTCCGGGCACCCCAAGAATCTCTCTTAAGTTCTTTATTCCCCGAACTCCCTCTACGTGAATAATGACCACTATCTCCCTGTTTGCCTTTGGAATGTACTCATCTGAAGGTAGGGAAGAATAATCTGCCGCCCGAACAAAACGACAGAGGCCGCGCTCACCCTCAGGATGATATTTTGCTGCTGTTGCAGCTTTCTCTGCTTCTTTCCTGTCCGAGATATGAGGAACCTCTATACCTTGCGCTCCTATGTCAAGAGCCCGAAGGATATGAGTGGGGCTGTTCTCCAGAACCCTGATTACAGGAGTTATGCCACCCAGCTCAGCAGCGCGAACAAGGTTTTGAGCATTTTCGACGGAATGTGGGCCATGCTCAAGGTCTATTATCACAAAATCAAATCCGCTGTGGGCTGCAATCTCTATGGTTGCAGGATCTGTAATCTTAGCAAAGGGTCCATATACGACCTTGCCTTCTTCCAGTTTTTGTTTCATTCTGTTCTTTTTCATCAACACTCCTTTCCTGCATTCTCATCTCTGGCTCAACTATTCGTCTGCCGAGATTGATTTCTCAAAACCCTTCCAGGAAGAGCATCTGCAGGTTCTCCTCCTTCAACAACTATTACTCCAGAGACCAAGACATACTCTATACCTTTAGGGTACTCACACGGATTCTCATAAGTAGATTTATCCATGATACCAGCCGGGTCAAAGATAGCAAGATCAGCATAGTTTCCTTCTCTTATCTGGCCTACATTTCTCAATCCCAGTCTTTTAGCCGGCAAAAAAGTCATTTTGTGGATTGCCTCTTCCAGAGACAAGATTTTTTCTTCTCTGACATATTTTCCCAGAATTCTAGGGAAAGTCCCGTAGAGTCTGGGATGAGGTTTTCCCTTGCGAGGGATGCCATCCGTCCCTATCATGGTGGTCGGCTCTTGCAATATCCGGCGCACATTTTCTTCGGAACCCTGAAACACAACCATAATCACCGACCCTTTTTCCTCTGTTAGTAAATCAAACAGGACATCGGCAGGGTCTTTTTCCCTTAATTCAGCGATCTTCGCAATACTTTTTCCTTCGAAAATTTTATTCTTTTCAGTGTTGACCAGGCTTATTACGATGCTATCCCAGCCAGTGGTCTTTGCAAGGTTATCCCATTGCGGTATGTCTTGGTGGAGTTCCCGTCTTATTCTTCTCCGGGTGCGGGCATTACTTAACCTTCTAAGTGAGGCTTCAAGCCCCCCTGCTAGCACCCATTGTGGAAGCAACGCGGTTAAGGTAGTGCTTCCTGCAGTGTAGGGATACTGATCGCAGGTGATATCAATTCCTTCTCTTTTGGCTTGGTGAATAAGATCTAGAGCTTGTCCAATTTTGGACCAGTTGCTTCTACCGGAAATCTTAAAATGCGATATATGGACCGAAATATTTGCTCTCTTACCAATTTCTATGGCCTCCTTCAGTGACTCAATGAGCTTATCAGATTCATTTCGTACGTGGGATGCATAAAAACCGTCATATTCTGCCACTACTTTACAAAGCTCCACTAGCTCATGAATATCTGCATAGCATCCAGGAGGATATATAAGTCCCGTAGATAGTCCTACGGCTGCCTCCTTCATAGCCTGAACAGCTAACATTTTGATTTTGTCCAGCTCTTCTTGGGTTGGCTTTCGTGCGTCAAACCCCATTACGGCTACTCTTATTGCTCCATGAGCTGCATAAGAAGCTACATTGGCCGGGATGTTTCTTCTCTCAAGTTGAGTGAAATACTGCTTCAGGTTTGACCAGCTCCACTCTATTTCAGAGCTTCCCAATAGGGAAGTTACATATTCCTTTTGCGGATATAAGTTATGTTTGCTCAACGGGGCCACAGCCATGCCGCAGTTACCTATGACTTCCGTGGTTATTCCTTGCATTATCTTAGGTCTTTCCGAAGACTGTCTCATCAATTCAACGTCGGCATGGCTATGAAAATCTATGAATCCTGGGGAAACAGTCAGTCCCTTCGCGTCAATCACTTCTCTGGAACTTACATTTCGCAGGGAACCAACCTCCTTGATTAGTCCATTTACTATACCTATATCGGCTGCATAACCTGCTCTTCCTGTTCCATCAATTATGAATCCATTTTTGATCAATACATCATACATTGTATGCTGTCTTGCACTCGAGCATTATTCCCACATGGAGTACGTAGGTAAGATGTGATTAGTTCGGTCAACACTGAAGGGACAACTTCTACGATGCCAGATAGCCCGAATTACATCGGGACTATGTCCTTGAGTTCGCTTAAGCCCAATTCATCGAGTTTGCTCTTCGTCGGACCAAAAGATATTTTCCAAAATATCCTCTCATCGGTCCAGGTACTTTTGTGAGTATTATGGATGCAGAGCGATCTTCATTCCCTCAAGTTTTTTTCCTGTTTCCATGGCCTCTTGTGCTTTCTCCAATGGGAATAGGTGGGTAACCATCGCTTCCAGAGGCCATCCTTGCTTCAAGGCCATCTCTACAAATTTGAGACACCGGTCGTAGTAGTGTGGGGGACAACCGAATTGACCAATGATAGTGATATCTTTCCAGCACATATGTTTGAAGGGGCTGATGGTAACCTCTCCAGTATCCACAAAGGAGCCTATTTCCACAAATGTCCCGCCTCTTCGCACCATGTCAATTCCTTCCGGAACAGCTTCGGGGACACCTGTGCAATCTACTACCAAATCCGGTCCCACTTCGCCAGGACTCCATTTTTTCACTAATGCGACCCTTTCTTTGGCATCCGTCACTTCGTCGATATTAATGAAATGATCGAATATTCCAAGTCTCTTCGCGAGATCGAGCCGGTGACGCGGAGCTCCTACGAGGATAATCTTATGCGCACCGCAGAGTTTTGCCGTCATACCTGCAGCAATACCAATGGGACCTGCACCCTGTACTGCCGCCACATCCGAAGGACCAAATCCCTCTTTAACAGAAGCATAGGGCTCCATTGCCCTGATTACTCCTCCTACCGAAGCAAAGATATCCACTAGAAGAGCTGCTTTGTCAGGAATTTCATCTGGTATCTTCCAAACCCAGACCCCGGGTTTTATAAAGACCTTTTCTGCGTATCCTCCGAAAAGGTGCGGAGGAACCTCACAGCTTGTCTGACCATAAGCAAAGGGGCTGGTACATAATATCCCAGGATGATTTTGGGGAACCCATCGGCAGTACCAACACTTTCCACAGGGAATCGCACCGAACCAGGTTATTCTGTCTCCGACTGATAGCTTCTTCCCCGTTACCTCTAGCTCCCCAGATGCCCTTTCCCCTAGCTTCTCGATTCTGGCAATGTTCTCGTGGCCCAGAATCATGGGCAGAGGAGCATCTTTGTTCTTTCCTTCAAAGAGGTGTTTATCTGTCCCACAGATACCCGCCAGGATCATCTCAACCACCATTGAGTCTGTGTCCACTTCTGGGTAAGGAAAGGATTCGATCTGTAATCTGCCAAACTCTCTCATTACAGCAGCTTTGACCCTTTTTTCATTACTCATCATTTCCTCCCATTATCAAAGAATTATCAGAATCGTTCACACAACAGTTGTACCTTCCTGACAGGTTCTATTTTAGACCCGCCAGACCTCTCATCCCCTTAGCAAATGACCGCTGCGCCAGCAGTGTAATAAGGATAGGTGGTAAGAGAATAATGGAGATACCTCCTGTGATTTTATTCCAGTTGAGAGAAACGTATGAGACCAATCCCATCGCTGCTGCAGGGAGAGTTCTGGCACGATACGGTGCGAGGAACAAAGAAAAAATGAAGTTATTCCACGAAAAAATGAAACAGAGAAGCACTGTGGCGACGAAGCCGGAGCGTATATAAGGTAGAACCACCAGAATCATCTTCTGAAACACATTGGCCCCATCAAGATCGGCCGCCTCCTCAACTTCTATAGGCATTTCCTTAATAAATCGCTGAAGCAACCATATGGCTAAGGGAAGCACAAAGGTAAGATGGGCAATAATGAGGACCAGACGGGTGTCCATAAGGCGAAGGGTTTTGAACAAGATAACATAGGGGAACATGACGGCGAGGGGGGGGAGCATGAAAAGTGAAAGCATCCAAAAGGCAATGTCTTCTTTTCTGCGAATATTGTATCTTGCTAACGCGTAGGCAGCTGGAAACCCAAAAACCATGGCAATAACCACAGTAATTCCTGAAACTTCTATGCTGTTGAGGAGATAGCGAAGAAAGTTTTCCTTGAGAAATAACTCCTTGTAGCCTTCAAATTGGGGTTTGAAGAACCAGACTGGTGGAATCGATACCGCTTGGCTGGAAGTTTTTAAGGAGGATGCGAAAATCCAAATGATTGGAGCAAGAAATGATAAGATAATGAATAGGGCAACGATGTTCAAAAGAATAGTTCCCGGAGTTAACCGCCTAGCGAAATTACTTTCATATCGGGCCACGTCTCACTCTCCTCACTACCAGATATTTCGCCTTCTTGCGTAAAAGAAGAGAAGTTCACAGAAGACAAGAATCATAGCCAGCAATAGAAACGAGGCACTCACTGCTTGTCCCAACTTCATGAATTTGAAAAAAAGCCGAGAAATGTAGAAACTTATGGACTCTGTAGCAATACCTGGCCCACCTTCTGTCATTATGTAGAACTTATCGAATCCCCTAAAGGTGAGAATAACGCGGAAAAAAACGACAATGAGTATGGGAGGAAAAATGAGAGGTAGTGTCAGGTGAAAGAATTTCTGGCCACTCGAAGCACCATCCAAATCCGCTGCTTCATAGAAATCCTTGGGGATGGATTCAATTGCAGCAAGCAGAACCAAGAAAACGAAAGGAGTCCACGCCCAGACATCGGCAATAACAATTGAAAACAAAGCTGGAATTGCTTTGGCTGACCACTCAGGTTGTATCAGATGGAACACACCCAGTATGTAATTCACAATTCCGTATTGAGTCGAAAAGAACCATTGCCACATAAGGCCTACCGCTACCGGTGCAATGCTCATAGGAAGAAGTAGGAGGAATCTACTCCAGGCAATCCAGGGAAACACCCTCCGAGAAGAAAACACAACGGCCATAGCCATTCCCAAAACCAGCGTGATGGTCACCGCTAACGCAGCATAGGTGACGGAGACCTTGACTGAGTTGCGAAACCGTTCCATGGCTAGAACTGACTGAAAATTCTTGACCCCAACGAATGGCTTTTCGCTGTGTCTTGACATATCATACTCACGCAGGGAAATACTTATAGCCAATATTAGAGGAAAAACGGTTATGCAAAAGAGCAGTATGAAACTGGGCAGTAGTAGAAAAAGCCCTTCACGAGTTGTGCGACGCATATGACAAGAGCCCCTCTTTAGGTTCCTCATGGTGGCTATGTGCTCTACCCGACAAGAACGGAAGCCGTACTAACAATAATACACCCCATTCCCTTTGTCCAATTGCCCGATCTTTGTTCTTGAGCCGTCTCTCATTCTCCCGTATCAGGAGACAACGCAAACAAATATACTCCGGAAAGAGGAGAACCCTCTTTCCGGAGTACCAAAGTCCTAGTGTTTTGACTACCGCACTAGGAATAAGCCTTTTTTAGCAACTCGTTAGCCTCATCACAAACCTTATTTAGAGTCTCAACCAGGGGAGCCTCTCCTGACAGTACACGGTGATAACCTGTTGACAGGATTTCACTGACTGCCGGATACTCACGAACATTTGGTCGGGACATGCCATAGAGAAGATTGGTCACCTGTGCCGCAAGCTCAGGATATTGAGCGTAGGCTTCCTCATCCATGTGAGAGAATCGGAACGGTTTGCCTCCTAGTCGGGTGAAGTCCTTGGCGAGTTCCTTGCCGCCCAAGTATTCAAGTACCAAATAGGCTGCTTCCTTGTTTCGAGAATCCACGTTGATCCCATGGATGTTTCCCCCCATGTGGGAAACCCGTTTCAGTGATCCGTCCGGCATCTTTTTCCCGGGTACAGGCCCGTAGGCAAACTTCCCAACAACCTTCGAAAATGCAGGATCCTCTAATGGAGCTCCCACTGCTTCCTGGATTAGAACCGCCATGGCGATTTTTCCGCTTCGTACGGCTTCAATGAAATGAGCAATGTCGTAGTTGATGGTTTCCGGAGGGGACAGCTTCCTGTAAATTGTCTCATTGTAGAACTTCAGGGCCGCGATTCCCTCAGGAGTGTTCCAAAGGACACGCATCTTGGGCAAGCCCTCATAATCTACATCACTCCCATTTATATAACCAGCTCCCCACTCCCAGAGATAGGTTCCGACGTCGTAGGAGAGGTATTCGCCTTTTCTTGCTTGAAGGCAGGCAGCAAATGTCCCCGGATTCTGCGACATCAGCTTTTCACCATACATCACATACTCTTCCCAAGTCACTGGCGGAATAGCCCTTCCGGCAAAATCCACTAACCCTGCCTTCTCAAATAGATCCTTTCTGAAGCCCAACATGTTACCATAGGTATAGCTGGGTAATCCGTAGAGTTTCCCGTCGTACTTACAAAAGTCGAGCACCGGCGGAAAAAGGTCGTCCAGATCAGGATCTTTTAGCCCAAGGTACTCATCAATAGGAACAATCCAGCCGTTTTCTACGTACTCTCCCAGAGACGGTTGATCGATTCCTACCACGTCGTAGGTTCCCGTACCGGCCAGAAAATCCATCTTCGAAGCCTGTACCATTTCCTCAAAATCCACAAGGGACTCTTCCACTTTGATCCCCGTCACCTTTTCGAAATCCGACTTATGCAACAGGTCAAATTCTATTTCGTCAGAGAGCTCCCTTACGGTGAGGACCCTCACGGTAGTCCCGGCATAAGGCGCCGTCGCCGCATACACCGGCAACCACACCCCCATCACCAAGACGACAATCAAACTGACGAACAATAAGGTTCTTAATTTCTCCATCTTGAAAACCTCCTCTTTAAATACCTCGCTCTTTCCTGAGGGCCTCGCAAAAGAGAGACTGATTTTGGAGTTGTCTCGATCTTCCGTCAAATTTCATCCAAAGAAGAAACTAGTCCTGCCACTCTTCTCTCTTTGGAAGCTTCTCTTTAGTCCCAGCTGCGGGCCTGCCTTCCTCTTCACCTCCCTTCGGCCCTATTCTTAGCCCATATTCTTCTTCCTCGTTACTTCAGCAGTCTCCATATCTGTTGCCTCAATTTCATGTAGCATGAATCTAAGCATGTCCCATAGCCCTTGAGATACTCTGAGCCACCTGCAAAAGTTTTTCCTTATAGGCACCTTTCAGTGTCTTCCTGGGTACCTGGTGGGCCAGGCCTGAAATACTTACACTAGCAATAACATCTCCATTCATATTTCTTACAGGGGCAGCAATACATACAACGTCATCCTCACGCTCTTCTAAATCGAGTGCATAGCCTTGCTTTTGAATCTTGTCCAATTCTTTCTTTAGTACATCCCTATCGGTTATTGTATTCTTGGTGAATCTATCGAGTTCAAAATTATTCAGAATAGCCTCCCTTTTTGCATCAGGTTGGAAGGCCAACAGAGTCTTACCCACCCCGGTGCAGTGAAGGGATGCATGATCCCCTCTTTTAGAAGTCATGATTCGCACTGCCTGCTCATCCGATTCTATCTTGTCCAGATACAATGCCTTAGCCTCATTGAGAATACAAAGGTGGATGGTCTTCTTAAGCTCATTGGCTAACCTGGTGAGGTGCGGGCGCGCCTTTTTCTCCAGGTCAAGATTGTGAAAGAATACATTGCCTAACTTGTAAACCTCCACTCCTATGGTGTACTTACCATCTTCGGACACTTCTTCCACGAACTTGTGCTTCTCCAGGGTTCGAAGTATCCGAAGAACAGTAGTTTTGTTTAACCCGGTGATCTTGGAAAGCTCGGTCATAGAAAGGGTAGGAGACTTAAAGGAGAACGACCTCAAAATCTGGAGAGCCTTTTCTACAGATCTAACAATGTAGGCCTTTTTTTCAGAATTCAATTGGTGCCTCGTCTGGGGTTTGTTTCACCCTACGAAACTGGGTTTCAAATAATATTATAGTCCACAGACTTTTTGTTGTCAAGCCCCTTGCAAATTGAGGCAACTTCTTAACTTTCGATCGGCAAGGCGCGTGTATTCTTCTATGGAAAGGATTCAGGCCATTTCTCCAGAGATCTACCTTAAGCCTCGAATTGGTAGGTCTTTCAGGTATTTTGCCCATCAGATTTCAGACAGTTACGAGATGAATTATCCATGTCAAAAACACCTGGGAGATCATGGATTTGTTTTCTCTGGGTGAGACAACAATTCCTCGGAGTGAAAAATATGTCCGTGGAATTCAGGAAATCAGACAGAAACCAACGAAAAGGCTTTAACTTACACTCTGGTAGGCGATGATGGTCCGGCGAGTTCAGTTTCTTTTTATTTATTCTCTCAACCGTAAAGATCCGTTGCTATATCCTCCAGCCCCAACTCTTGTAGTTTTTTCCTGGATGGTTTGCCGCTTTCCCTATCCCAATCCATTTCCTTAAAATATTCATCCATCATTAACTCCAGGTCAATACGTACCCCTTTGAGAGGTCCAGATTCCAGGGGAGGGCTTCCCAGGGCAAGAGAGGGGAAGTATTCCTTGATAAAGTTTACTCCGTCCCTGATATTGAAAGCTTGTCTTACATTTGCTATTCTTTCCCCCACCTGGGTCAATTCCTCCAATGTCCAGTCTTTGCCTGTAACTGCACCAAGGAATGCAGGTAGAAATTGCACATCAAAGGAAAGGTATCCCCTCACGCACATACCAGAAGAGCTCATAGAATTGTTTAAGGATTCCAGAATCTTAACACCTCTGGCTCTTTCCTTTTGCTTTTCTCTTTCCGTTCCGAATTGGGGAGCCCGCAAATTCAAGCCGGGTGGTCCGGTATACTGAGATGCGGGAAGATGTTTGGCCGGAGATGCATTTACCTTATAAATGAGGGCCATTGCCGGCTCAAACCGAGGATCATGCATAGGGAGTGCCTCACCTCTTACATGGATAGCGTACTGCTCTGCTTTTTTGCCTATGTGTTTTATCGCTTTTTCGAAGCCACCGGCCAGTATATCTCCGATACCTTCTCGATTGACTATTTTCTCAGTCATCTTGACTATGGCCTGGTGGTTGCCCCATCGCATCTCCAATCCGTCCGTATCTTCTTTGGTGATGAATCCCTCTTCAAAACAGTTAATGATAAAAGCAACAAGCCCTCCAGCGGATATAGTATCGACTCCATAGTCGTTACAAATATGATTTACCTTTATGAGCGACTCCAGACTATCGTTTAAGCAATTGCTGCTGAAGGCAGCCATAGTTTCATACTCTGGCTGGTGGGATTCCAGGACGCCGTACTCCTCAGTTTCCATTCTCACCGAACCCCCGCAGACAATAGGGCACTCCCAGCAGGTGTATTTCTTAGTTCTATACTTATAAATCTCTTCTTCAGACCAGTCTGCCCCTTGGGCGAAATCTTCTCGTCCCACACCGGACCAGTTTTTTGTGGGAGCATCCCCCGTTGAGATACCCGAAGGTGTGTAAGCGGCACTTCCTTTCTGGAAGGCCTCAAAAAGTCCCTTGCCCTTTTTCATATCCACGATTGCTTTTCTTCTAAGGTGTAAGATCTTTTCCGGATGGGCAAGGGGAACCGCCATTTTTCCTTTTACCACTATAGCCTTAAGATTCTTTGACCCCATGAGGGCCCCAAATCCCGAGCGCCCCGCAGCCCTTCGCCTATCATGGATAATATTAGCGATCAAAACCTGCTTTTCGCCAGCTTTTCCTATGGAAGCTATTTGTACATCGCTTCCCAACCGCCTTTTGAGAATTTTCTCCACCCCAGTGGTATTTTCACCCCATATATGCTTAGCGTCATTTATGGTAACCTTACCTTCTTCTACTAAGACGTAAACAGGCTTATCTGCTTGCCCCTGAACAAGTATTCCGTCGTACCCTGCCATCTTCAAGGTTGGGCCAAAGTAACCCCCACAGTTTGAGTCACTCCAGGTTCTGGTGAGAGGTGATTTTCCCACAACCATAAAACGGGAGCCCGTCACCGCTGGAGTTCCTGTTAAGGGTCCAGTAATAAATCCAATCATACTTTTAGGATTCAGAGGATCAGTGTTAGGTTTTTGAAAATCATACAGAAGCTTTGCTCCGATACCATACCCTCCCAGAAAATCGCTGCATATAGACTCATCCAGCTGTATGACTTTGTTTTCTCGTCGAGAAAGATCCACAAATGCTATTTTGCCGGTGTATTCCTTAAGCAACTTGTCCCTCCTTCACAGTGTATATGGTGGTTATCCTCCGCTAACCGGGGGAAAAAGCTCTACCTCATCCCCTTCCTTTAAGCTGTGGGTCTGATCGGCTGGCTCTCCATTCACCAGAACAATAGTCACTCTTTCTTTTGGAATGTTTAGTGCACTCATTAGCTCACCTGCATTACTGTCGCCGGGTAAGTCAATAGCAACTTTCCTACCTTTTTCTTTATTGTATTTTTCTAGGATTCCGTAAAGCTTCACCGTTACACTAGCCATCTTTTTCTCATCCTTCTACTTTCAGAATCATCTTCTTGATAAGAACTCACTCCAACCAGGTTTCTCAGCGTGTAGCTCTGGCCACTCCACCCTTTTGAGCCCGCTCTACTTCCCTGACTACTTCAGCCAGGCTCGCCATACTGGTATCGCCAGGTGTGGTCCCTGCCAGGGCCCCATGAGCGGCAGCAAATTCAACGGCCTCCTGTGGATTCTTACCGGCGAGAACAGCGTAGATAAATCCGGAGGCAAAACTATCTCCCATACCTACACGATCATAGACTTCCAGATCTCTTCTGGGCGTCGCTTCGTAGAACTTCCCATTCATATACAGAATGCCTCCCCAATCGTTTACAAGAGCGGTTTTTGCGTTCCTCAAAGAAGTCAGCACCACTTTGAAGTTAGGGTACTTTTTGGTCACCTCCTCAGCCATTCCTCGGAACCCGCGAGTTTCAGTGATATCCACCTTCTTAACAAGATCGAGCCCTTTCACTTCGCAGCCTAACGCCGCCGAAAAATCTTCTTCGTTGCCCATCATTACATCAACCAGAGGAGCAATTCTTTGGTTAACCTCTCTTGCTTTTTTTTGTCCTCCTATGGCCTTCCAGAGCGATGCCCGGTAATTAAGATCATAGGAGACTATAGTGCCTGTCTTCCTTGCTTCTTGCATAGCTTCAATAATTGCCTCAGGGGTTGTCTCTGAAAGAGCCGCATAGATACCCCCGGTGTGAAGCCACTGCGCGCCTTCGTCTTGAAATATCCTCTTCCAGTTGACATCTCTTCTTTTCAGTTGAGAGGCTGCAGTGTGACCTCGATCATATTCGGTTTTGGCACTTCTTACACCATAGCCTTTTTCTGTCCAATTCAGTCCAGTGCGCGATCCCCTACCCACGCCATCAAAAGGAACCCAGACCACATGACTCAAATCGACCCCTCCCTGCATCATCAGATCTTCACATAAATGTCCACTCTCAGAGTCCGGAAGCGCAGTCACTACAGCAGTATTCAGCCCGAACACTTTCTTAAGAGCCCTGGCCACGTTGTACTCTCCGCCTCCTTCAGAGACAGCAAAAGTTCTCGCGGTTCTGATCCTCCCCTCATTGGGGTTCAACCTGATCATAACCTCTCCCAGAGAGACTAATGCGTACCCGCACTCCTGTCTTGGCCTAATAGGTAGGTCGCTCATTCTCTTTCACTCTCGCTTTCATTATTTTCCGGAAGTCCATGTTTTCCTAATGCAAAAAACTTGGTTCTGTGCTGATAATCTATTTCATAGAATGTCTCTTGTCAAATCAAATCTTCTTCTGGATACAATGATAGTGCACGTTCTTTGATCAGAAAGTGACAGGAACTATTGGTTCAGGAAACTAGAAGAGGCATCGGTATGTTACAATACTCTGCCACCTAAGTCATAACATACCCAGAGCTCTGCTATGGATGAGTTACCGCGAGATTGACTTCCTTAGGGAAAAAACTATAATTAACCAAATGAATTGGGCGACAGGATGAAGAAAAACTGGGTTTTACCATCAGGGCTGGAGGAAGAAAAATACCGTTTCCTTTCGCAAAAACTGGACCTTTCCCCTCTGCTTATCCAGATATTACATAATCGGGGAGTAAAGGAGGAAAATATCGGGGAATTCCTCAATCCGAAATTGGAGAGCTTATGCGACCCTTTCTTGATGAAGGGAATGGATTTGGCCGCAGAAAGGATTCTTCAGGCAATATCGGGGAGAGAAAAGATTCTAGTATACGGTGACTTCGATGTAGATGGAATCAGCGCGGTAAGCATCCTTCTGTTATTCCTGCGCCAGGCAAAAGTTGCCGGATATTTCTACATTCCGCACAGGGAAAGAGAAGGCTATGGCCTGAACCGGAATGCCGTGAAGAAGGCTCATGATTTGGATATGGACCTCATTATCACCTGTGACTGTGGGAGTTCTTCCTTTGAGGAAATTGAGTATGCCAAAAACTTGGGAGTTGACGTCATAGTAACTGACCATCATCAGATAAAAGGTGACCTTGCCCCTTCCTGCACTGTTCTCAATCCGAATCAACCTGATTGTTCCTATCCATTTAAGGAACTGGCCGGAGTGGGGGTGGTGTTTAAGCTTGTCCAGGCTCTGGCACAGAAACTGGACGCGGGGGATATAGATCCTTATCAATACCTGGATCTGGTAGCTCTGGGAACGATTGCCGATATTGTTCCTCTGCGGGGTGAGAACAGAATCCTGGCCAAGCACGGTCTGGAGTCTCTCAAACGTACCTCTAACTGTGGACTAAGGGCTCTGGTAAGTGTAGGAGGTATTTCCAGGGAGGAAATTGAGGAGACTGAGGTTGGATTCATTATTGCTCCCAGGCTTAATGCCTGTGGTCGTCTTTCTCTGGCTCAGAAAGGAGTTAAGCTTCTTTTGTCCACTTCCTTGAAGGAGGCTTTCAAACTAGCTAGAGATCTAGACCGGGAGAATAGCAAACGCCAGAGGATGGCAGAGAGAATGCGCCAGGAGGCAGAACAGCTCCTGCCCTCCCACAAAGATCCGGTGATTGTCCTTTCAAAGAGGGGATGGCATCCAGGACTGATTGGGCTGGTTGCTTCCTACATCAGGAATAAATACTTCCGGCCTGTAGTTATTCTCTCCTTGGACGGCGATACTGCCAAGGGATCGGCCAGAAGTATCCCCGGATTTTCCATATTTGAAGGCCTCGAGAGATGCCACGATCTCCTCCTTAGTTTTGGGGGACATCATATGGCTGCCGGAATGAGACTGGGGGTAGAGAACATTCCGGAGCTCGAAAGGAAACTTAACCATTTGGCTAGCCAGACCTTATCTCCTGAGGATCTTACTCCCTCGTACTTTGTCGACGCTAGGGTAGATCTTGAGGAGTTGGATAAGGGGGTGTTTGAGAATCTGGAGCTTCTGTCTCCTTGTGGGCCAGATAATCCCACTCCTCTTTTTATGGCCGAGGATGTTTATTTTTCTTCGCCCCCGCGCAAATTAGCCCGCGGCTGTCTCAAAACGCATCTTACTTCTAAGAAAGGGACAAAGTTTGAAGCTGTTGCCTTTAATCTGGAGAATCAGGATAAGATTTTGGAACGTCGCCCAGTAAGGGTGATTTTTACCCCCCGAATCGACCGATTCAGAAACAAAAGCTCCTATCAGTTGGAGATCAAGGACTGGAGGGAAGGAGAAGATGAAGGATCTATCGAGAAGAATTAGGAACATACCGGATTTTCCTAAGAAAGGAATCCTCTTCAGGGATATTACCCCTCTTTTGCAGAATCCGGAGTCTTTTCGAGAAGCCGTGGATGTTATTACTGATAGGTATGAAAAGGAAGAGATTGATCTAGTAGTCAGCGCTGAGGCCCGAGGTTTTATTCTAGGAGCTTGCCTGGCCTACAAGTTGGGAGTAGGATTCATTCCTGTTCGCAAACCCGGTAAACTTCCCTATGAGGTAGAGAAGGCAACCTATGAGCTGGAGTACGGGGAAGATGCCCTGGAGATGCATCGGGATGCAGTGAGAGAAGGGGACAGAGTTTTGATCTTTGATGACCTTCTGGCCACCGGGGGGACAGCCGGAGCTATTTGTGAGTTGGTGGAGAGACTGGGAGGAAAGGTAGCTGGCATTTGCTTTCTTATTGAGCTCACTTCCCTCAAAGGCATAGAAAAAATAAAGGACTACCCGGTTTTCTCTTTGATTAAGTACTAAGACGGAGATTTCTGTGAGAAGAGGGCCCGAGACCTCGCCGCTTTTTTTGAAAAGGCTGGTAGTGGGAGAACTTCAAGCTAACTGCTATGTGGTAGCTGATGAGGCCAGCAGCGAGGCTGTGGTTCTAGATCCGGGGGGAGAGGGAGAAAGAATACTGAAGATCATTGAGGAAAACTCTTTTCGCATAATTTCCATTGTCCTCACCCACGTCCATCCAGATCACATAGGAGCAGCCCAGCTGGTAGCCGGCGAGAGCGGGGCGTCTCTGTTCATGCATTCGGAGGATGCTTTCCTTCTAAGAAATTCATCCATGAGTTTTTCTCTCCGAGAGACAGAAAAGAAGATTGATCCCTCGGGGTCGAAAACACTTGGGGACAAAGACAAGGTCTGGGTGGGTAGGTTTTCTTTTCTTGTCCTTCACACCCCGGGGCATACTCCGGGAAGTATTTCTATTTATGGGGAGGGTCGAGTTTTTACGGGAGATACCCTTTTTGCAGGTGGAGTTGGCAGGTGCGATCTACCGGGGGGAAACTGGCAAAAGCTCAAGGATTCTATTCAGGATAAACTCCTGAGGCTTCCCCTGGAGACGGTAGTTCATCCGGGCCACGGTCCTGATAGTACATTAGAGAAAGAACTGAGGAGTAATCCCTTTATCCATGAGCTCGGTATTAAGAGATAGGAACATTGTGCTGGGGGTAACGGGAAGCATCGCGGCGTACAAAGCAGCGGAGATTGTTCGGCTTCTAAGGAAACGGGGAGCCGGTGTCTATCCACTGATGACGCAGGCAGCCACCCACTTCGTTCACCCTCTGACACTCACGTCTTTGGCTGCTCAGGAGGTTGCCCTGGACCTGTTTGAGATGAAGCAAGGAAGAATGAGACATCTCTCTTTAGCCGAGCTTGCCGACCTTGTCTTAATCGCTCCTGCCACGGCCAATGTTATGGGGAAGATAGCTCATGGGATTGCTGATGATCTTTTGACCACTGCTGTTATGGCTACCAGAGCCCCCGTTGTTCTGGCCCCGGCCATGGATGAAGGAATGTATGAGAATCCAGTGGTTCAAGCAAATGTGAGGAAACTCAAGTCCCGAGGAATGCACATCATTGGGCCGGTGAAGGGGGAGCTGGCCTCGGCAGAAGTCGGAAAGGGAAGAATGGTCGAGCCTCAAAAGATTGTGGGTTATGCGGAAGGAGTCCTTCAATCAAGACAGGATTTTGGTGGAAAGATCTTTATGGTTACGGCTGGACCAACCAGGGAGGCCCTGGACAAAGTGCGCTTTATTTCCAGTTATTCCAGTGGAAAGATGGGTTACGCTCTTGCCGAAGAAGGGATAGCAAGGGGTGCCAGGATTATCCTTATCAGCGGGCCCAGCTCTCTTTTGCCTCCTCCCCAGGCTGAATTTCACTCTGTGGAGACTGCTCTTGAGATGAGAGAGAGGGTCATGGAAAGATTCTCCGAGGTGGACGGAGTCCTGATGGCAGCCGCTGTGTCTGATTTCAGACCCAAACGTGTCCATAACGGCAAGATAAAGAAGAATGCATGCACCTCCCTCAGGCTGGATTTGGTGCAGAATCCCGATATTTTGCAGGAGCTGGGAAGGAACAAAGGGGATAAGTTCCTGGTGGGCTTCTGTGCTGAGACCTCTGGTTTAAAGGGAAAGGCTAAAGAAAAACTGGAGGAGAAGAATCTCGATTTGGTAGTGGCCAACGATATTACTCTGGAGGGGGCCGGTTTCGGTGGGGATACCAATGTGGTTCTCCTGGTGGGTAGAGATGGAGAGGCAATATCGTTGGACAGGAGAAGCAAAAGGGAAGTAGCAGGGAAGATTTGGGACAAGGTGAAGGAATTTATGCCAACCTAAGGTGATGTGATGTCTAAAAAGAAGATAATATCTCTCGTATTTATATGCTTCCTGCTTTACCTTAGCTCTTCTTCCTATGCAGAGCCGGCGAGTTTGGTAGAAGTTCTCAGTCTGGAGGGAACTATTAATCCTGTAGCCGTAGAGCGTCTGGATAAGGCCATAGAATTGGCAGTCAAAAATAAAGCTCAGTGTCTTATCATTCAGTTGGATACTCCTGGAGGACTGGATACGTCTATGCGGGATATGATCAAGCTGATGATGAATAGTGAAATCCCTATTGTGGTTTATGTAGGTCCCAGAGGTAGTAGAGCAGCTTCAGCAGGTGTTTTTTTGACCCTGGCCGCCCATATTGCTGCTATGGCTCCAGGCACCAATATAGGAGCTGCTCACCCTGTCGCTATGGGAATAGGGGGAGCCGTAGATAAAGAAATGATGGAAAAGGTAGTTAATGATGCAGCCGCCTATGTAAAGTCCATTGCCCAGAAGAGGAATAGAAATGCAGCGTGGGCAGAAAAGGCGGTGAGAGAGAGTGTTTCTATAACTGCTGAAGAGGCTTTGAAGCTCAACGTGGTGGACCTTATGGCTGAGGATATGAACGATCTTTTAGAGAAATTGGATGGGGCAGAAGTGGAGATAATGCAGAAGACTCTAACCGTGATGACAAAGGGCGCTAGTCTTCATTTTATGGAAATGTCGTTTCGAGAAAAGGTTCTTCAAGCCATTGCTGATCCCAACCTTGCCTATATATTACTTATGATCGGGATATGGGGAATTGTTCTGGAGTTTTTCCATCCCGGATCTCTTTTGCCGGGTATTGTGGGGGGTATCTGTCTCATACTGGCTTTCTTTGCCCTGCAGATTCTTTCCTTTAATATGGCCGGTCTTGTCCTCATTGTTCTGGCCATCGTCCTTTTTGTTCTGGACATTACAGTTCCCTCCTACGGTGCCCTGACCATAGGAGGGATTGTTTCCCTGGCTTTAGGCTCTCTCATGCTGATAGATCCCTCGGCCCTCTACATCTCCATCTCTCTCAAATACATTGTTATTATGGTAGCATTTACCAGTGCCCTCTTTATTTTTATTGTCAGCTATGCCATAAAGGCTCAGTTCAAAAAGCCCGCCACGGGACTGGAGGGAATGGTGGGCTCGACCGGAATAACCAGGAGTAATCTAAAGACTAAAGGGAAGATCCAGATCCATGGAGAGATCTGGAATGCAATTCTCGAGTCCAGTGGGGAGGTGATTAGAAAGGGAGAAGAGGTAGAAGTGCTGAGAGTAGAAGGGATGAGATTAGTAGTCAAAAAAAAGGGAGGTTAGATATGCCAGCGATCTTTTTTCTGGTCATTGTAGGAGTTATTCTCCTGATGGCATCCATCAGGGTAGTAACAGAATATGAGAGGGGAGTGATCTTCAGGTTGGGTAGGTTAGTGGGAGCTAAAGGACCGGGGCTCTTTTTTCTTATCCCCATTGTGGATAGGATGACGAAAATTAGCCTGAGGACGGTGAATTTTGATGTTCAGCCACAGGAGGTAATCACCAAGGATAATGTTCCGGTCAAGGTCAACGCCGTGGTCTATTTCAGAATTATCGACCCTTGTAAATCGGTCATTGAAGTAGAAAATTCCCGTTTCGCCACCCTGCAGATAGCTCAGACTACATTAAGGGGAGTGGTGGGAGAAGCTGAACTTGATGAGCTTCTCTCTGAGCGGGAGAAGCTCAATGAAAGACTTCAGAGCATTGTTGATGAACAAACTGATCCCTGGGGAATCAAGGTGAGTGTGGTGGAAGTTAAGGAGGTTGAGATACCCGATACCATGAAGCGGGCTATGGCCAGGCAGGCAGAGGTGGAAAGGGAGAGGAGGGCCAAGATTATCAACGCCCAAGGAGAGTTTCAGGCCGCCGAAAAACTCACTCAGGCTGCTGGCATCATCAGGAAGTATCCTCAGGCTCTTCAGTTAAGGTATCTACAGACCCTCTCCGACATAGCTACTGAACAGAATTCCACCATCGTCTTCCCCTTACCCATCAATATTCTGGAGGCTTTTGCGACTCTCGGAGAAAAAGCTAGTTCTAAATAGTGCTTTTGCTCTGGATGAAAAAAAACCGAAAGCGCTGGAAGGAGGCGAGGAATAAAATGAAGATATTACTGGTTGCTGCTTCTTCTTTGGTACTTTTTCTAACAGGATGTGCCTATCAGGTGGAAACTCCTCTTCCTCCGGGAGTTTCTAGCATCGCCATTCCCCTTTTTTCTAATCGGACTATGGAGTGGGGAGTGGGAGAGACTCTTACCCGTATAGTTATTGAGGAGTTTCAGGTTCGCACCCGCCTGCGTTTGGAAGAGAAGGATGAGGCCGACCTTCTTCTAGAAGGAGAGATTACTCACTATTTGAATGAGCTGTCCAGTGAGAGCGGGATAGAACCGGAAGAATATCGGTTGACCATGGAGGTGGTGGTGAGGCTAATCTCTCTTGCTAAGGAAGAGACTATATGGAGCCGGAAAATAACGGAGGCCACTCCATATTCTATCTCTGCTAAGGGTGCGGAATTGGAGACCATCCAGACGGAAGAGGAAGCACTTGCAGAAACTTCCAGAAAGATAGCTCAGCACCTGGTCAATCTGACCCTGGAAGGATGGGAAGAGTAATGCAGGTGAAGTTTGCTCGGCCGCAGTCCATGAAAGAGCGGCCCACTCACTACTGCCCCGGATGTGGTCATGGCATCATACACAGGCTTATCTGTGAGGTGGTAGACGAGATTGGAATTCGGGAAGAGTTAATTGGGGTTTGCCCTGTAGGTTGTTCTGTCATTGCCTATGATTATTTTGATTTTGATATGGTTGAGGCGGCCCATGGACGTGCTCCTGCTGTGGCTACCGGCATAAAAAGGGTACATCCCAACAAGTTTGTTTTTACCTACCAAGGCGATGGAGATTTAGCTTCCATTGGAATGGCCGAGATTATTCATGCCGCCGCGCGAGGAGAAGCCTTCAGCGTAGTCTTTGTTAATAATGCCATATACGGGATGACGGGCGGCCAGATGGCTCCCACTACTCTGCTTAATCAGAGAACTACCACCACTCCCTTCGGAAGAGATGCCAAAAATGAAGGTTATCCTCTGAGGGTTCCTGAGCTTCTGGCTTCTCTTCCTGGCGTGGGTTATCTTGAGCGAGAAGCGGTAGGCAGTCCTGCCGGCATAAGGAAAACGAAAAAAGCCCTGAAGAAATCCTTTCTGTTTCAAAAAGAGAAGGGGAGATTCTCACTGGTCGAGATTCTCTCTCCGTGCCCTACTGCCTGGAGACTCTCGCCTCTTGAAGCTCTTCAGTGGTTAGAGGAAGAAATGGTCCCCAATTATCCTTTGGGGGTAATTAAAGATGAGGGGTAAAGGGGGATGGGGAAGAGCTGTCGGGGAATGGCCATCTTAAGACGGCTAACCAAATTCTTGCCTTTGAGGTAAGCTGCATCCCTATGCACTATGAAGGAGACCGAAGGTAGGCTCCTTCCAGTCTTTCCTGCACAATTTCCTTATGCAGGAGCCCTAGAAAGCCATACCGAAATCCGAGTCCCAAAGCCGGTGAAGACTCTTCTCTTCCGGCCCTTTCATGTTGGTGACGATGTAGCCAACCCCTCCTGATTTGAGCTCGGGAGTAAGTATCCTCTTGAGCTTTATCCAGTTTTCCTTTTGACAAAGGCTCTAAGGTTTGATACTTTTTTATTCGATCAACCTTTTCATAAGTCTTGATTTCTGACGAGCCACCTTGTTCTTATGCCAAATTCCTTTTGAAGCCGCCCTGTCCATAAGATTTATGACCTCGGGGAGTTTTTTCTTTGCTTCCTCCGTCTTTTTTTGATAGATAAGCTGCCAGAGTTTCCGACTGGCAGTCTCAATTCGTCTCTGCATAGCTCTATTTCGTGTTCTTCGCCTTTGATCCTGTCTCATTCTTTTTTTTGCTGATTCAATGATAGGCATCCTTGTCTCCTTTGACACGGTAGAATTTTCGAAGCTTAAGGTATTCACGGGGAAAGCTTGTCTTTCAGTATTCTAACATATAAGATTTTTGAAATGATGGCAAGATCCAGAGGGAGGTCAGAGAAGTTTGAGGAAAGAAGGGGTAGTAAGAGCAGCTGGAGTCGTGGGGCTGGGAACTTTTGTCTCGCGCCTCTTTGGATTAGTAAGACTTCAGGTGATTGCTTATATCTTTGGCTATTCAGCGGCTACCGATGCCTTTTGGATCGCCTTCACTCTGCCGAACCTCTTAAGATCCCTTGTGGCGGAGGGGTCATTGAGCACAGCTTTTATCCCTGTCCTTTCCGAATGGCTCACCAAGAAGGGAAAAGATGAGGCGTGGCAGCTTGTAAACAACGTCCTTAATATCCTGGTTGTTCTCCTTACGGGGCTGCTGGTATTGGGAATCTTCCTCGCGCCCAAATATGTTCCCTACATTGCTTTTGGCTTCCCAGACGGTTCTCCTCAACTTGCTCTGGCCGTCAGATTAACCCAGGTTATGTTCCTCTTCTTAGTCTTTGTTAGTCTGGCTGCTCTGGCTATGGCTACTCTCAACTGCGTGGGTCATTTTGCGGCGCCCGCCTTTGCTCCTGTCCTATTCAGCCTCAGCGTAATCACCTCCGCTATCCTCCTGAGTCCGAGGTTCGGCATTTACAGTCTGGCCATAGGCGTGGTGGTAGGAGGGGGAGCACAACTTCTATTTCAAATTCCTCCCTTGGTCAGGAGGGGCTTCAGCTATCGTTTCATCCTATCCCTTAGCCATCCTGGCGTGCGCAAGATAGGCAGACTCATGGGTCCGGCGACTTTGGGAGGTATGACCCTGCAGGCCAACATCGTCATAAACCGCATCTTTGCCTCAACCTTACCCGCAGGCAGTATCTCGGCTCTGCTGTATGCCATGAGGCTCTTGCAGTTCCCTTTGGGGCTCTTTGCCATTGCCGTATCTACAGCTATTTTCCCTGCTCTGTCTTCTCTTGCCGCTGAGGAGAATATGCAGGAGATGAGGAGGGTCGTTTCCCTCGGTATTCGAATGGTTCTTCTAGTTTTGATTCCTTCCACCTTGGGTCTGGTGCTAGTCAGGAAGACTTTGATTTCTCTGCTCTTTGAACACGGAGCCTTTCTGGCTCAGGACAGTCTTATGACGGGTCAGGCTCTGTTTTACTACGCTCTGGGTCTCTTGGCCATGGGAGAGGTTATGGTTTTGAACAGAGCTTTCTATTCTCTTCAGGAAATTCTCGTTCCGGTAAAAGTATCTCTTTTTGTATTGTTTCTTAATGTTTTGCTAAATTTTCTCCTTATCTCCCCCCTGAAGCACAGTGGACTTGCTCTGGCTACCTCTATCTCTATGATCTCTAATATGATTATCCTTCTTGTCCTTTTGAGAATAAGGATCAGGGGACTTGAAGGGAAAATAATCCTGGCCTCCTTTCTGAAAACTTGTCTTATCAGCATTCCTATGGCCGGGGCGGTGTATCTTGTATTGGAGGGAATTCCTTCCTTCGTCTGGATATCAGGCATGGTCTCCGGGATTATCCAGGTGTGTGCAGCTGTAGGAGCAGGCGGGCTTGTTTTCTTCCTCTTGACCTATCTTTTCAGAATGGAGGAGCTTAAGATCGTTTTGAGCGTCCTGAGAGGAAAAAAGTGAACGTCAAACCTCCTGAAGATTGAGATTGACAAATGTGGGAATCTTGGTTAAGGTAGAGTTCAAAATGGATAGACGGTAAAGCTCGAGTGCGACTGATAAGGAGGGAAATGTGAAAGATGTATGTGCGGTGGTGTTGGCGGCCGGAAAAGGGACGCGTATGAGGTCAGGGCTGATTAAGCTTGCGCATCCTCTCAGTTCTCAACCTCTTGTGAAATTCGTTACTGATGCCTGTGTGGAAAGCGGGGTAGGAAGGACAATTGTTGTGGTAGGTTATCAGGCCGGCAAGGTAAAATCCATTCTGGGGGAAAAATTCGAATATGTCTACCAGGAAGGACGTCTAGGTACCGGGGATGCCGTTAGAAGAGCAGCTTCTCTTCTAGGAGGCTTTCAGGGAGAGCTCATCGTTCTTCCGGGGGATGCCCCCTTTATTACCTCCTCCGCTCTGGTGGGGCTCGTTCATCGTCGACGAGAAGCAAAATCAGCGGCCACAGTCTTGACCGCTGTTCTTCCCCGTCCCAGTCACTACGGACGAATTATTAGAAATGGCTACGAGCAGATCAAGAGGATTGTGGAAAGCCGAAATGCCGGGGCTGAGGAACTAAGAATTAGAGAGGTAAATAGCGGCGTTTACTGTTTTGATAGCCAGAAGCTTCTGCCTCTTCTTCCCCTCTTGACCCGTGACACCAAAGGGGGTGAGTACTATCTCACCGATGTCATAGGGCTATTGCATGAGCAGGGGTTTAGCGTAGAGGCCGTGAGAGTCTCGGATCCAACAGTAGTTCTAGGAGTTAATACTCCTCAGGAGCTCAAGAGAGCCTGGAAGATCCTGGAGAAACAGAAAAAAGGAAAGAGGAAATAGCTTAAAGAGGAAATAGCTTAAAGAGGAAATAGCTTAAGGATGAGGAAGGCTGTTTTTTCCGATGTAATCATAATCGGAGCAGGGATAGTAGGGGCTGCCATAGCCAGAGAACTATCCCGGTATCGACTGAAAGTGGCTTTGCTGGAGAAGGAATGCGATGTAGGCCTCGGCTCCAGTAAGGCCAATAGTGCCATAATTCATGCCGGGTTCCATGCGCCTTCCGGAACGCTCAAGGCAAAACTCACCCCTTCCGGGAATCATCTGCACGAAGAGCTCGCTCGGCAGCTTTGTGTTCCCTTCAAAAGGGTTGGCTCGTTAACTATCGCCTTCACCTCAAAGGATATAGGAATCCTGGAGAGACTTCAAAACCAGGGCAAGGAAAATGCGGTCTCAGGACTCCGTATTATTTCTCAAGAAGAGCTTCTGAAAAAGGAGCCCCGAATAAACCCCAAGGCAAAAGCGGCTCTTTATGCCCCCACCACCGGGATTATCTCCCCCTATGAGATGACCATTGCTTTGGTGGAAAATGCTACTCGTAATGGAGCCCAAGTCTATTTAAACAGACGCGTTCTGGGGATACAGGTGGATCCCGATGCAACGAAGATCATCCGGACCAACAGGGGAGTCTTCAAGACAAAATGGGTGATTAACTCCGCCGGACTTCACAGTGATGAGATAGCAAAAATGGTGGGGATCACAAAATTTGAAATTGTCCCCCGCAAAGGGGAAGAATACATCCTCGATAGATCTAAAGGAAATCTGGTAAGCCATGTCATCTATCCTGTCCCCACTTTGATTTCCGAGGGGGTTCTTATCATTCCCACCGTGTACGGCAATGTCATGCTGGGGCCTACTGCCGAAGAGGTGGCTGATAAATCGGACTTTTCCACTACCGGGGAGGGATTTAGGCATGTGATGAATCGTGCCAGGAAGCTCTTACCTTGTCTTTCTCCGGAGGATGTCATTGGCTCCTTTGCGGGACTCAGGGCATCACTACCTCAGGGTGATTTTGTTGTTTATTCTTCGCGTGAGGTTCCAGGATTTATTAGTCTTATAGGTATTGATTCGCCAGGCTTAACTGCAGCTCCTATCCTGGCCAGGATGATGGTAAAGATGCTAGACCAAGAGGGACTCAAGCTCCGTCCTAATGTGGATTTTCATCCCACCAGGCAAGCGGGGATAAGATTCCGGCAGCTCTCTCCGCAAGAGAAAGCAGAGGTAGTGGCCGAGAATCCTCCATACGGAAAGGTTGTATGTGTTTGTGAGACGGTATCGGAGGGGGAGATAGTCGATGCTATTAGAGACGGAGCCATCACTCTGGATGGTGTAAAGTTCAGAACTCATCTGGGTATGGGCCGCTGTCAAGGAAGTTTCTGTCATCTCAGGGCGGCTGAAATTCTTTGCCGAGAGGGGGGAATATCTTTACGCAAGCTGACCAAAAAGGGAGGCAAATCGAGGCTCTTGGCTGATGACCTCGCCTCGCCGGCCAAGAGAAAACGAACTCCTCCGAGGAAAAAGGGTACAGCAAGGGGAGTACACGGAGCCGCTAGAAGTGTGCGAAGGACAGAGGTAAGTCTCGCCATTGTGGGAGGGGGCGCCGCTGGGTTAGCCGCAGCTGTTGCAGCCAGGAGGGCCGGGGCTCAAGATGTATTGGTATTGGACCGAAATGAAAAGGCAGGTGGGGTTCTCCTTCAATGTAAACATGAGGGATTCGGTCTAAGGAAATTCCGTGTCAGCTTGACCGGAAAGGAGTATATTCAGAAGTTCCTTGGCCAAGCTAGAAAATTGAACGTCAAGGTGATGGCGGCGACCACGGTTCTGGAAATTAATTCCCACAAGGAGATCCTGATAGTAAGTGAAAAGGAAGGAGTCCGGAATATTAGGGCTAAAACTATTATCCTGGCCATGGGGTGTCGAGAAAGACAGCGAGGAGAAATAGGTATCCCCGGCGGTAGGCCCGCCGGCATCTTCACAGCTGGAGCTGCTCAACAATGGATAAATATGAAAGGCTGTCTTCCGGGGAAGAAGGTGGTTATTCTTGGCTCGGGTGACGTAGGTTTGATTATGGCCCGCAGACTCACTCTTGGGGGAGCCAAAGTAGAGGCAGTAATGGAGATTATGTCCTATCCCAGCGGTCTGGCCCACAACGTTGCTACCTGTCTGAATGAATTCGAAATACCGCTTTATCTGGAACATATGGTTACCTGGGTCCACGGTAGAGAGAGAGTAGAGGGAGTAACGGTGGCGCGGGTGAGTAAGAGCGGTGATCCTATGGTGAGCACCGAAAGAAGAATTGACTGTGATACTCTCCTCCTGTCGGCGGGACTTGTACCAGAGAACGAACTATCCCTCTCGGCTGGTGTCGAACTCGATCCTCTTACTGGTGGCCCTATAGTTAATGAGAGGATGGAGACCAACCTTGAGGGCGTTTTCGCCTGCGGAAATGTGGTTCATGTGCACCATTTAGTAGATCATATCAGCTATCAGGCTGAAGCAGCCGGAAGGTCGGCTGCGAGTTATCTAGAGGGTAATCTACTATCCCCCTCGCGGTGGATAAGACTCACTCCCGGTCAGAACATTCGCTACATAGTTCCTCAACGCATTTCTGGACAGGAAAAGGTGACTTTTTTTGCTCGGGTTCATTGTGCCGGTGATAGGATGAAGTTAAGGATAGGTCCTGGCATAGCCGAGAAGAAAATAGATCGAGTGAACCCCTGTGAGGTATCGGTGGTGGATCTTCACCCTGAAGAAATGTGCGCACTGGATGGGTTATCTCATGCAGAGGTAAGTATTCTTAGAGGTTAGTTCCAGGGAGGATTCATGGAAAAAGTGATCGTCTTCGATACCACACTTCGCGATGGAGAGCAATCTCCAGGAGCCAGCCTCGCCGTGGAAGAGAAGCTGGAGATCGCCAGGCAACTGGAGAAACTGAAAGTGGATGTTATTGAGACAGGTTTTCCCGCCTCTTCTCCTGGTGATTTTGAGGCAGTGAGACGCATTGCCCAGGAACTTGAGGCTCCAGTTATTACGGCCCTGGCGCGAGCACTTCCCTCGGACATCGAAAAGGCAGGTGAGGCACTAAGAGAAGCGAACCATAAAAGAATCCATACATTCATTGCAACATCTTCCATTCATATGAAGCATAAACTCAGGATGAGCCGACGCCAGGTCCTCTCCTCAGCGGTGGAGGCTGTGGAAATGGCCAAACAGTTTGTCCCCGAGGTGGAGTTCTCTCCGGAGGACGCCTCCAGAAGCGATTTGGCCTTTTTGTGCGAGGTAATTCAGGCAGTTATTGAGCGAGGAGCTACCGTAATCAACATTCCAGACACAGTAGGGTACTGTACTCCCTATGATTTTGGCGCTCTCATCCGCAGCCTAGGTGAAAATGTCCCCCATCTTGACAAGATCACCTTGAGTGTTCACTGCCACAATGACCTGGGGATGGCTACTGCCAATTCCATTGCCGGGATAAAGGCGGGGGCCAGGCAGGTGGAGTGTACCGTGAATGGGATAGGAGAGAGGGCAGGTAATGCCTCCCTGGAGGAGGTAGTTATGGCGCTGGCTACTCGAAGGGATCTTTTACCTTTTCGCACTAATGTCAACACAACTGAGATTTATAGGACATCTCGACTGGTCTCTCGTCTTACTGGAGTTCCTGTTCAACCTAATAAGGCCGTTGTAGGTGAAAATGCCTTTCGACATGAGGCGGGTATCCATCAGGACGGGGTTCTCAAGGAAAGTGCAACCTATGAAATAATGACCCCTGCCTCCGTCGGCTTGAAGGAGGGGGAGCTAGTTCTGGGTAAGCATTCCGGAAGCCATGCTTTTGGAGAAAGAATGAAGAGACTAGGTTTTCGGCTGGATTCTCATCAACTGGAGGCTGCTTTTAGGAGGTTCAAGGAGCTGGCAGATAAGAAGAGAGAAGTTTTCGATGAGGATCTCATTTTTCTGGGAGAGGAGCAAACTTTTCGCATTCCCGAAGTCTATGTGCTTGAGTATATCCATACCGTGACCGGCAACCAGATTCTTCCCACCACTACGCTAAGGATCAAGAAAAAAGGTAAAATCTTTCAGGAAGCTGCCTGTGGTGATGGTCCCATCGATGCGGCTTACAGGGCCATAGACAGAGTCACCGGAATGAAACTGAACCTGCTCGACTATTCTCTTCGCTCTGTTACCGGGGGGAAGGATGCTCTGGGCGAAGTTATGGTTAAAGTCCAGGTTAAGGGGGGAATGGTAACGGGCAGAGGGGCCAGTACCGACATTATCGAAGCCAGTGCTAAGGCCTATCTTAATGCCATAAACAGGTTGATCTATCGAGAGGAAAAGAAGGGCTCATAGAGACATATGGGAGTTTGAAAGAGTCCTTGGGGCCGTGGAAGGATCTCCTGGTTAATTTTCCTCGGAAATTACTGGCCTCTCCAAAAGATGTGCCTGATTATTTTGAAAAAGGAGTGTTTATGCAGATTTCCAAAGAAAAACTGGCAAAGATGTACGAGGTGATGGTCAAGATCAGAAAGTTCGAGGAGAAAGTGGTAGACATCTTTGCCCGGGGATTTATGCCTGGCTTAGCCCATCTTTATGTTGGTGAGGAGGCTGTAGCGGTAGGAGCCTGTTCTAATCTTGGTAGGGATGACTACATCTCCAGCACTCATCGAGGGCACGGGCATTGCATTGCCAAGGGAGGGGATGTTAAGCGAATGATGGCCGAGATCTTTGGCAAGAAGACAGGCTACTGTAAGGGTAAGGGTGGCTCCATGCATATTGCGGATCTCGACATTGGCATTCTGGGAGCAACGGGTATAGTGGGAGGGGGAATTCCCATCGCTGTGGGAGCTGCTCTATCGGCGAAGCTGAGAAAAACGCATCAGGTGGCAGTCTCCTTTTTTGGAGACGGTGCTTCCAATCAGGGAACCTTTCATGAGTCGCTCAATCTAGCTTCGGTGAAAAACTTACCCGTTGTCTTTGTCTGTGAAAACAACCTTTATGCTATCTCTACCTCTCAGTCGAAAGCCCAGGCTATTAAAGATATAGCTGTGAGGGCTGCATCCTATGATATGCCCGGGACTATAGCCGATGGAAATGATGTCCTGGATGTATACGATAAAGTCGGTGAAGCTGTAGAAAGAGCGAGAAAAGGAGGAGGTCCAAGCCTCGTTGAATGCAAAACCTATCGGTGGAGAGGGCACCACGAAGGTGACCCCAAAAGAGGAGCAAGATATCGGAGCATGAATGAGGTCGGTGAGTGGGAGAAAAAGTGCCCTATTGCTGCTTTTAAAAAGCACCTTCTTAGTGAGGGCATCTTGAAGGAAGCTCGCCTTAAGCTGATAGAAGAAAAAATAACAAAAGAAATTGAGGAAGCAGTTGAGTTTGCCGATGAGGGCCCCTTTCCCGCTTCAGAAGAAATCCTAGAGGATCTATTTACTTAAGGAGAGCGAATGAGAAAAATTACCTATGCTGAGGCCATCAATGAGACTCTAAGGGAGATGATGAGGAAAGACGAGAGAATATTCATTATGGGAGAAGATATTGGCCGCTACGGGGGTATCTTTCAGGTGACCAAGGGCCTTTTAGACGAGTTTGGAGAAGAAAGAATTATTGACACTCCCATTTCTGAGGCTGGATTCGTAGGGGCTGGAACCGGGGCTGCTCTGACTGGAATGAGACCGGTGGTGGAACTCATGTTTATTGATTTTACTACCCTGGCTATGGATCAAATAGTTAATCAGGCAGCCAAGATCCATTATATGTTTGGGGGAAAGGCGAAAATACCCTTAGTTCTTCGCACCAATATCGGGGCAGGAAGAAGTGCCGCCGCTCAGCACTCTCAAAGCCTCCATGCCTGGTTTGTTCATGCTCCGGGACTCAAAGTTGCCCTTCCTAGCTCTCCTTACGATGTTAAGGGTCTTTTGGTCACAGCTATCGAGGATGATAATCCTGTGATGTTCATCGAGCACAAAATGCTCTACTATACTGAAGGTGAGGTTCCTGATGAGCTTTATTCAATACCCTTTGGCAAGGGTGAGGTCAAAAGAGAAGGTAAAGATTTAACAGTTGTGGCATTGTCTTCTATGGTGGGAAAGGCCCTGGGGGCAGCTGAGGATCTAGTCAAAGATGGAATAGACGTCGAGGTAGTTGACCCGAAAACCCTCATTCCTCTGGATGAGACTATCATCTTTGATTCGGTGAAAAAGACGGGAAGGCTTCTTGTGGCCGATGAAGGACATAGGAGGTGTGGCATTGGGGCGGAGATCGCAGCTATAGTTTCTGAGAAAGCTTTCGATTATCTTGATGCTCCCATTTTGAGGGTAGCGTCACCCGACGTCCCGGTGCCCTTCAGCCATCCCCTAGAGAAAGCGTATATTCCCGATGAGGAAGATATAAAAAGAGCCTGTCATGAGCTTTTTACCAAATAAAGAGGTGCGGATATGGCAGCTGAAGTGATTATGCCAAAGCTGGGAATGATGATGGAAGAAGGGACTGTCGTACTCTGGCTTAAGAAAGAAGGAGAGGAAGTAAAAAAGGATGAAGGCATCTTAGAGATTATGACGGAAAAGGCAACCTATGAAATAGAGTCCCCTCAAGATGGAGTCCTCCTCAAGGTCTTGGTAGGGGAAAATGAAGTTCGGCCGGTAGGCCATATCTTGGGAGTAGTCGGAGAGGAGGATGAGGATATCTCCGATTTTCTCTCTCGAGTTGAGCGACAAAAGAAGGAGGAGAGGAAAACCGAGGCTCCAAAGAAAGAAGAGGTGCCACTTAAGGAGAAGGAAGGACCTTCTGAGCCAGGGAGGATAAGGATTTCTCCAGTAGCCAAAAGATTAGCCAAAGAGCATGGAGTAGACCTCACAAGGATCAAAGGATCTGGTCCAGAGGGAAGAGTAATCAGAGCTGACATTCTAGAGGCTGTCGGGGAAAAGAAGGAACGTCCTGAAGAGGGGAAATTCCTTACCCTTACGGGTATTAAGAAACTTACCGCTGAGAGAATGACAGAAAGTTTCAAAACCGCTCCCCATTTTTCTGTAAGCATTGATGTAGAGATGGAGAATCTGCTCGATCTCACCAAAAAAATGGCCCCTGAAGTGGAAAGGAGATTCTCCTCCCCCCTCTCTCTCACCGCTGTTCTTATTAAAGGAGTATCTCAAGCACTGAAAGATCACCCCATGATGAACTCGAGATTCGTCGACGGGAAAATTCAGCTCGTTGAAGATATCAACATCAACGTCGCTGTGGCAACAGAAGAAGGACTGGTGGTGCCGGTCATCCACGAAGCTGATGGAATGTCCCTCGGGCAAATCTCCTCCGCCCTGAAAGAGCTCACTGATAAGGCTCGCAAAGGAAAGCTCTCCCTGGAAGATGTCTCGGGCGGAATTTTCACCATTTCTAATCTGGGAATGCTCGGTGTGGATAGTTTCATCCCTATTATCAATCCACCTCAGGCGGCTATCCTTGCTGTAGGGGCTATGAAGGACAGACCGCTGGTAAGAGGTGGCAAGCTTACAGTAGCTCCTACCGCGACTTTGACTTTGGTGGCTGATCATCGTGTTCTTGATGGAGTTTTGGTAGCCAAGTTTCTCAAGAGGGTGAAAGAAATCCTTGAGAATCCCACCATTTCCAGCGCAGAAACGAAATAAACAAGTCTTTCGTGGTTCCTTCCCCCTTGTCTTTAGAGTTTGTATTTCGAGAAATAGCCACCACTCAAAGGCGCTTCTGCCGCGAGTTCTCGCAAAATCGTTCTATCTTTCTTCGGTATAGTCATGGTGTCACTATTCGCATGAATTTTTGCCGCTCACGGTTCATTCTTTTGGCCCGCTGGAAAGCACTTTTCAAGCATTTTTCAAAACAACCCCGTAGAGGCCTGAATAAACAGGGTCTGAGCGAATTAGACCGAATGCCGTCTCGTACGCGAAATGGTTCCCCAAAAGTGGACAGAATGGGCTAGAGTTGTTAGTATTTCCGACAGGGCAAGGCATGTCCCCGAAAAGGAAATTCCTCTACTGCAGTTTCCAGAGGTATAGAGTTGTCTTTGCCGTTGCTTCAAGATCTAAATCACCAAACTAGGAGAGAGTTCCCCCTTTTTTGTTTGACAATTGGCCTGGAATGTGGGGGAACCGATGCAACTTCGGGAATTGCTGCAAATCCAGCAGTTGGATTTGCCTCGGATTTCATTGTAGAAAAACAAGGAACCGCAATTTTTGGCGAGACAAATGAACTGTTGGGAGCGGAGAATATTCTAGCTAAGAGAGCGGTATTACCGAGTGTTTCCGAGAAGATTCTCTATACCACAGAATGACTGAAAACATAGATACTAATACAGGAGCAATTATTCAAGGTGCTGCTAGCATACCAGACGCTGGCAAAGAGATTCTAAAAGAAAGCACGGAGTGCATAAAGTCTTGGTATCACTTGAGAGTTTTGAGGGGAAAAAGACCTTTGTATGCGCTGAATTTGCCTTCCCCTAAGGGTCTATGTGGATTAGAGAATGAGAGAAATGCCACCACGAAAGAGAGTTCTAGCAGCTCTTAATCTTGAGGAGCCGGATAGAGTTCCCTGGATAGAGAAGTACGTCCATCACCAGCTAGCGTCGAAACTTCTAATGCGTCCAATTACTTGCATAGCTGGAGTAAGAACTCCACCAGAGGTGTTAGAAGTTCTTCCCCTCGATAACATCAGTTATAATTTCTTTCCCCCGACTTTCATAGAAGAGAAATGGACTATAGGTGATGTTTCTGTAGGTAAAGGTTTACTTCGCACGTGGCATGATCTGGAACGTTTTCAAGAAGAACTCCCTGACCCGGATGACGAAAGGTTCTATGAATCAGCCAAACGATTTCTTAAGAAATACAGAAAAGACTATGCTGCCTTTGCTGACACAGCTGTAGGCATTGGGAGTGCTTATGTAAGCATGGGAATGGAACGCTTTTCCTTGATGCTGTACGATGACCTAAACTTTGTAGAAGCAGTGCTAGACATGTTTGCCAACTGGACGGCAAAAGTTGTAAAGAATCTTTCAGAGGTAGGATTTGACGTCATAGTAATCTCTGATGATCTTGCAGGGAAACACGGTCCTCTGTTTTCCCCAAAGTTTGTCAGAGACATTATCTTGCCCCGATATAGAAAAGTAGCAGCAAATATTGAACTTCCCTGGATATTCCACAGCGATGGAAACATTTTGCCTATTATGGATGACATACTTACGCTGGGAATGAAAGGAATTGCAAATATTGAACCAGGGGTAATGGACATTGTTCATCTAAAGAAAAATTACGGAGATAGAATTTGCCTTGTTGGTAATATAGATCTTCACTACACCCTTACACGAGGTACACCCCAAGAGACAGAAAAAGAAGTGAAACAGAGGATCCAGCAAGTTGGTCCCGGAGGTGGTTATATCTTGGCAAGTTCTAATGGTCTCACCGCATACTGTAGGCCAGAGAATGTTAGGGCAATGGCCCATGCTCTATTGAAACATGGCAATTACCCAATTGCTAGATGATTCTTCTTTGAGATATTTTCAACCCATTTTTGTTAGCAAATAGTGATAAATAAAGTACTTGACACATTTCTTGGAGCGTCATAAACTGTGGTCAACTTTTTCAGAAAGCCAGGCCTCTAGGAACAAGGAAAGGTAACGAATGTGGCCGGTGCAAGTAGAGGCCTCGGCAAGGACATAGCGTTGAACTTCCCTTCCTCTAACGCCATTGAAATCGATCCCATGTCGCATCATTTGATGGGGTAGCCGATACTTCGCACTCCTGTAAACTAACTTTCAGGTTGTCTTTTGCCTCCTTGCACTAATTCTGCCCTGCGCCCCTTTGATCTGACCAAGCTGTTGTTATACGATCTATTCGGTCCTTGAACTGCTGGTATACCTGTTCAGATTCCTCCCGTGTTTCGACCCCAGTCACAAGGACTGCGCATTTGAAATCCGGGGCAAGGAGTCTGTCGAGAAGCTCAATCTCCTCTTTGTTGATCCTTACCTTCGCAATTACTCCACTATCGCGATATCCATCACGCAGCAACTCAGGGGTATTTGGGCAGGGATCTGAATCTCTGGCGATGATGCAGGCTGAGCACTCCATTTGCTGAAGTTTAGGAATACGCAATTGCACCGGGATGTTATGGGCGATCCTGCCACATGAGTGTAGAGCAATACCGTCGAAGTATTGGGCGATGCGGCTGTTGTAGGGTAGTGCGCCCACCTCATATGCTCTGGGGGAAAGCATCGCCATATTGTCATCGCTGACGGAGATTCCTGACCAGGCCGGATGACAGATCATCTGGTGACCCGGGAGCGAAAGGTTGGGCCCAATAGCTTCCATCTGGATTTCCGAAAAGTTTAGGATGAGCTCCGTTATGGCGTTCATGAACCGTCTCAGTCTTTCCGGCTCAAACGTGCTCACGGTAAGAAACTCATTCACCTCAAGGATGAGAGAGGCAGTGTCATTAGGACTCTGAGTGTCGGTTAAACAAATTGGTAGCTGATCGTGGGTAACTTTGCGGTACCAACGGATACGGTCCAATACCTCCTGCATGTCCTGAGAATCGCTCGGATGAGGTGTGGATATATTGGCCACCTCGGAGGCACTGGTGTAGATGTGGCGAGTCTGGGGAGCATTATTCCCTTCCCAGATGTAGCGACAGCCAAACGCTGTGGCATAGATACCCACACCATACCAGGGCTGAAGATGTGGAAAAACCCCGTCGCTTGCCCACTCACTACTGGTGACCATGCCCCAGAGATTCCACCTAAGGAAGAGCTCTCGATCTCTGCAGGTGCTGTCATTCCACATGTCCCAGGAGGGATGGATCAATACGGGTACCTCGCCAGGTCTCAACCCCTTTGCCCACTCGAAGATAAACCGATTCCTTTCCTCTTGAACAGCAAGAAACTCCTTGTAAGGGAACGATTCTGGATCAAAGAACTCTGGTTCCATTGATAACCTCACAACCTTCCTTTTCCAAAATCTGGGTAGCGTTGGACAATTCTGGGAACTCTTCGTGAAGGGTTACCAAGACTTTATGCACTCAGTCTTTCCTCCACTCATTCACCTCATCACTAATCGGATCGAGATATAGAACCATCATCTCGTAGACAGCAATCACTCTATTCTTATATTGTTGTGTATTATCTCTCAATTCTGCAACACGGTCAAGAAACAGTTTGAATGCGCTTAGAGGAAAGGTAATCCAGCGTCTCTCTCGGACATTCGAGATGATCTAGTGCGTTTTCTTGACTGAAAAAGAAAACTATGTAAGCATAATAGAAGAAAAACACGCTTGGGGAAATCGGAATTGGAAAGATTGTTGCTGTGAATAGTGAAAGAGGACATCATAGTGATTTCTTGGTTGTTACTGGGGTGATCCACTATTTGTCGTGAGAGGGGCAGTCCGGAAGATGCCGAAAAAAAGAGAGCCAGCAGCAAGGGACATACCACCAGCATCAGGAAAAGTGATGGCGGACCTAGAGGTCTGTCATCAGTGCGGTATCTGTGAAATGGTTTGTTCGCTGTACCATGAGGGAGCCTGTAGTCCGTCTCTTTCCCGAATCTCGCTCTTGAGGAATCCTTTCACCGGGGAGGGTGTAGTCGAGGTGTGCAGGCAGTGTGCGTATCCAGATTGCTACTTTGTCTGTCCTGTGGATGCTATTACTATTGATGATGAAACGGGGGCGCGGGTAATTGTCGAAGAAGAATGTAACGGTTGTGGAAAGTGTGCTCAATCCTGTCCCTTCAATGAGAAAGGCACTATTCTCAGGCACTCCAGTAAAGACAAGGTCTATTTCAAGTGCGATCTTTGCCAAGGACGGGAAGCTGGACCAGCATGCGTTGAGGCGTGCCCCTGGAAAGCTCTAACATTTATCCCGAGGAAAAGACGGAGGGTGAAAGGATGAAAAGAACCTGCGGCTGGGTAGGAAAAATCCTGCGCGTTGATCTTTCCTCCAAGAAGGTGGCAACTATTCCTACAGAAGAGTACGGACCGGAATATGTCGGAGGAAGGGGTATTGCTGCCAGGATAGCCTGGGATGAACTCTTTGCTGGAGTAGGATGCTTCGACGCCGCGAATCCTCTCATGATCATGACAGGCCCTTTCACCGGAACAATGGTCCCCAGCTCGGGACGATCCGAGTTCTTTACTGTGGCTCCTCAGATATACCCAAACCCCTGGTTTACGCGCTCTGGAATAGGAGGATGGTTCGGCTCGGAACTGAAGTATGCCGGGCTTGATGGTATCATCGTTGAGGGAAAGGCAGAAAATCCGGTATACCTCTGGATCAATGACGGAAAGGTACGCATTGTCTCAGCAGAGGACCTATGGGGACAGGATGCTTATGCAACGCAGCAGTATCTCATGAGAAAACACGGATCCGGGGTGAAAATAGTTTGCATTGGTCCAGCAGGAGAGAATCTGGTCCGCTGGTCAATAATCCTTAGCGATACCACCAATGCGGCGGGTCAAGGCGGGTTCGGAGCAGTAATGGGTTCCAAAAAGCTAAAGGCTATCGTAGTTAAAGGTTCGGGTGAGGTGAACATTGCAAGTGCGAAGGAGCTTATCGATTTCTGCCTTGCTATTACCCGAGACTACGTAGGGTGCGCAGGCCCCACGGAAAGACCTCCCGCCAAAGCAGACCCAGAGCTCCAGCTTGCCTATGGGTTAAAGGGAATGCCTTGTTCCCACGCTTGCCCCTGGCGCTGGGGATGGATGTGGCGGGAGGTTCCTGGGAAAGTCTATCCTTCTCTTAATACCATCCTCACCAAGTGCATGAGTACAGATTATGTTAGATGTAAAGATAGCGCTGGTCCCCCCAAGGACTGGTACTTAGGCGAACGGGCAGGAGTGGAGGTGGCTACCCTTAGCAACAAACTAGGCTTGAATCAATGGGAACTCAATGTGGGTCTTATCCCCTGGCTCGAAAAGTGCAAGAAAGGAGGCCTTCTTAGCCACATTGATGGTCACGAAATTGACGCAAATAACCCTGAGTTCTGGGTTGCCCTCTTGAAGAAGATCTCCCACCGCGAAGGAATAGGAGATACTCTAGCCGAGGGTGTTCCCCGCGCGGCTGACATCCTGGGGAAGGGCAAGGACATCGTCAAGGAGCTTTACCCGGCCTACGGATTTTCCGGACATTGGGATGGCCACGGAGACAGATACAATGAGCCTTTTTTCCCTTTCTGGATAACGGCAGCTATTCAGTGGGCTACTGACACCAGAGACCCCCTCAACTCCGGCCACGGATATGTGCAAAACTTCACTTGGTGGTCAAAGGTTCGTTCCTGGAAGGAGCTTATGAGAATTGCAGAAATCGTCTACGGTTCCAAGAAAGCAGCTGATCCTTATGCCGGGTACGAGTTTAAAGTAGAGCCGGCTATTTGGCATCAACATGAGAGCATCCTCAAGGATTCTCTCCTGCTGTGTGATCAGGCTTGGCCAAGGGTTTATGATCTGCACACCGATGACCACTATGCTCGAGTTACCATCCCCGGCCAGGGCAGGATTGACGGCAAGTTCTTTGAGGCTCATCTTTTTACCCTTGTTACAGGAATCAGGGTGACTGATGAGGAGCTGAGGAAACGAGCTGAGGCTATTTTCAATTTAGAGAGAGCTCTTCAGGTGAGAAATTACCATCGCTCAAGAGAGAATGATCTGGCACTCATTCCCTACTTTGAGACACCGGAGAACACTATCGGCCCCACGGGAAAACGAGAATCACTGGATAGAAAAAAATTCACTAAACTGATGGATACTTATTATGAGATGCGTGGTTGGGACAAAAACACCGGGTGGCCCACCACAGCGAAACTGCGAGAATTGGGTCTTACGGATGTGGCCGAAGGACTGGAGAAGCTATTACTACGGAGCAATCAGCAAAACAGTACTGAATAGAAGGGGCCGTTTTTCACTGGGTTTAGTTGAGCAAAGAGCGATTTGGACAAATGGACATAGGAGGAAGCAGCATGGGTTCTCGGGAACGTGTGTTTGCCGCATTGGAGAGAAGGCAACCAGATCGTGTTCCAATTCTAGAATGGGTGATAGACCCCAAAGTCATTGACGTTCTTAGTTCGGGCTGTGGCTATCTTGACTTCATAGAAAAGATCGAACTAGATGGTGTTAGCACTAACGAATCAAACGATTTTCGCACCGATGTTGAGATTATTGACGAGAAAAAGGGACTATTCAAGGACAAATGGAGCGTGACGAGGCGGTTTACTACCGAAGCTGTCGCCTTTCCTATAAAGAGCCCTATTAGGCGCGAGAGTGACCTGCGAAAGTACAGCCCTCCTGATCCGAGGGACGAGCGCCTTTTTGAGAAGCTGTATGAGGCTGTGAAAAGGTTTAAAGGAACAAAGGCCATAATATGGCTTGGGCATGATGCTTTCATCTTGCCCAGCTACCTCAGGGGGATGGAAAACTTGCTTGCAGACTATGTGCTGAATCCCGATTTTGCTCATAAAGTTACCGAGATGTGCGTTGCGTACAACATAGAGGAAGTTAGACGTGCGGTTAAGATAGGGGCAGAGGTAGTTATGTTGAGCGATGACTATGCTTCCAAACGAGGACCTCTCATGTCCCCCGCGCATTTTAAGGAGTTTGTTCTTCCCGGATTGAAAAAAGTAGTTCAGGCAGCAAAAGATGCTGGAGCTTACGTTGTCAAGCATACCGATGGAAATGTCTGGCCCATTCTGGATATGATCATAGAATCGGCAATCGATGGCATAAACCCACTTGAGCCAACTGCTGGCATGGACATAGGGGAGGTTAAGACAAAATATGGTGATCGAGTGTGTGTAGTGGGTAACATAGACTGTTCCTATACTCTTACCCAGAGGTCAGTAGAGGATGTTTGTCGGGAAGTTGAGGAATGTATTTCCAAAGCTTCTCCTGGAGGAGGACATATAATGTCTTCCAGCAACAGTATCCACTCTGGGGTGAGACCAAAGAACTATCGAGCAATGATTGAGGCTACCCGAAAATATGGTAACTACCCACTGCACAGTTAAGTGATAGTGAAGTCTTCGCGGATCTCGCGGCAGCAGCCAGTATAGCTGCGGTTTTCCCGGGAGAGTTCCCCAGGGTAGTGCTCCCGCAAGGCGGAGCCGAGCTACGTACCACCTGGAGCTATTCGACAAGAAAGATAAGCCAGGGAGGCAGACCACTTGGATCATGTTGAGAGGGTGTGCTGTGCGTTTGCCCACAGAGAATCGGATAAGGTTCCTAAGGGAGAATTTGTAATAGACAGAGCTTTGGTTTCCTTGCTGGGGGGGGAAGGCACCGGTGATTTGTTCGAGGACACCTTGAGAGTTCTCGACCGATTGAAGGTCGATCTCACTGGAGTGAGGGCCTCCTTCAAGCGCAGTCCTCACGAGGAAATCATGGGTAAGAGCAAAAATGGGCGTAATATCCTGAAAGATGGTTGGGGGGCTATCTACCTGGAATCAGAATATGGTACACTCCCGGCGGGAATACTTGAGTGCCCGATAAAGAGTCCAGGTGGGGTATACGGCTATGAAATGCCCCCCTTGGATCGTTTTGAGGCAGTTGTGGATGAAGTTAAGAAATGGGCGGAAAGTACAGATTACTTTGTTTTCGCCAATGTGTGGGGTCCACTTTCGGGTGCTTTGACTGAGCTAATGGGATGGGAGAATTACATGATTTGGAGTAAAACAAATCTCGCTGAACTCAAGGCTTTGACCAAGGAGTATACTGAATATCAGGCAGAGTTAGCAAAAAGATACGTTGATGCTGGAGCTCATGGTATTCTTATTGCAGGAGATCTTGCTGGGAATGACGGGCCTTTTCTTTCTCTAAATCTTATGCGCGAGCTCGTTTTTCCTTTCCTCAAGGCCCAGGTAGCGATCATTAAGGATTATCGAGATGTTCCCATTGTCTACCACTCGGACGGGAATATTAACACACTGATGGAAGATATCGTCAACTTGGACATCAATGGAATAAATCCCTTGGAACCCCATGCCGGCATGGATCTGGGACTGATCAAGAGAAGATACGGCAATAAGCTCTGTCTTCTTGGCAACGTTGATACAAACTATCTCTTGCCGCACGGAAGGCCGCAAGAGGTTGAAAAAGAGGTAAAAAGAGTAATTGACATAGCCTACCCTGGAGGAGGATTCATATTACAGTCTGCAAATATGCTGACTCCAGATGTACCCGTGGCCAATATCTTTGCTATGTTCGATACCGCCGAGAGTTATCGTATGCGTCCAAACAAGAGATAATATGTGGCAGCGGCGCTTTTGGCTCCTACAGTAAGTGGAGCAGGGGAATTTGGCTGGACCCTAATCTAACTTGACCGACAAGAAGTGGGGAAAACAGGATTGAGAGACAAAAAAGGGGTGAGGAATGAACGAATGAGAGCTGCAGTACTGAGGGGAACTCGGTCAATCACTGTGGAGGAACGTCCCATTCCGAAGGTTAAGGCTGGTGAGGCTTTAGTACGGATAAAAGCGGCCGCAATCTGCGGTTCCGATCTTCATGGATATCAGGGAACGTGGCCTGATAAGAGAGCTGTAGGGTTAGTGATGGGACACGAAGTGGCAGGACAGATCGTGGAAGTGGATGGGCAAGTGAAGACCAGGAAAGCGGGGGATAGGGTGGCTATAGATCCTCAGCTTACCTGTGGTGGGTGTGATGAATGTCTTCAGGGATGGCCTAATATTTGTAGCAATATGAAACTCATGGGTTCCTCTGCTCGAGGCGCATTCGATGGTGGCTTTGCCGAATATGTGGCTATGCCAGAGAAGAATCTGTACCCTTTGCCAGAGAATCTGAGCTTCGAGGAAGGGGCAATGATTGATCCCCTTGCTAACGCTATTCACCTGGTGAATCGTGCCCAACTTGAAGTAGGTGGCACCGTAGCGATCTTCGGAGCAGGGAGTCTGGGACTGGTTCTACTTCAAGTGGCAAAGGTTGCCGGAGCAGGAGTGGTGTTTGTTACAGATTTATCCTCTTATCGGTTAGGGATGGCAGATAGCCTTGGTGCTGATGTCTGTATCACTGCTGGAAAACGGGATCCTGTTGAAATCATTCTTGAAAAGACCAAGGGCAAGGGTGTAGATATAGCCATAGAGGCTGTAGGAATAAAGGAGAGCTATGGACAGTGCATTTCTGTCGTAAGGAAAAGAGGAAAAGTGATGGCCCTGGGTAACTTTGAAGATTTTGTTAACGTGGAACTTTTCCGCTTTGTATCCAGGGAGCTCAGTATGATTGGATGTACCGGCTTTTCCCCCAAAGAAATTGATCGGGGACTCAGACTCATAGCCTCAGGTAAACTAAATGTGAAACTTCTGATTACTCATAGACTTAACTTAGATCAAGCCCAGCAAGCTTTTGAGGTTCTGGATGGAAGAAAGGAAGATGCCATGAAAATCATTTTGATTCCTTGAATATGACCTGGAGACGGCGTTATGTGCTGTGGTAGCCCAAGATAAGATAGAGAGATACTGAAGACAGAAGTCAAAAACGGAACTTAGACGAGGGGGTGGAAGATGAATGATACTATTGTTCAAATTGCTCTAGATGTTACCTCTATTGATAAGGCTGTGAGGCTGGGGGAAATAGCAGTGAAGGTAGGCGCTGATTGGCTTGAGGCAGGCACACCGCTCATCACCTTTGAAGGAGTCGAGGCCATTGGAGTTCTGGCAAGGGAATTTCCTCAGGTTCCGATAGTAGCCGACTATAAAAGCATGGACGGAGTGGCCAAGTATGTTGAGGAAGCAGGAAGACAAGGTGCCTCCATTGCCACTGTATGTGCCGTAACCTCAGACGCCAGTGTGAGAGAAGCGGTGAGGGCGGGAAGGGAAAGCAAGGTTAAGATTGTGGCTGACCTGTTGGCGGTATCTGATCTGGTGAGAAGAGCTCAAGAGGTAGCGGGCCTAGGGGTTGATTATGTAATGGTGCACTTAGGAGCAGACGAGATAAGAGAAGACCCAACTGAAGATCCTTTGACTGGACTTTCCGAGGTAGTTGAAGCGGTGGATGTTCCCGTGGGGGTAGGTACCTTTAATGCGGAGCAAGCAGTTGAGGCGGTGAAAAAGGGAGCTCGGTTCATCGTTCAAGGAAATCCTCTTTTGAGTTCTGATAATGCACAAGAAAGCCTTAGTGAGTTTATTGAAAGGGTGAAGAGTGCAGCCAGATGATGTATGGTCAACTGGGACTATTTTGTGAGAAAAGAGGGTAGATATGGGGAAAGTCGCTCAAAATATTGTTAGCAAGAAAGTAGAGGAAGGAACGGTCGCGATTTTTTGGCTGGGGCAGGCAGGGTTTGTGTTCAAGACAGCCCAGGGAAAGATTATCTATGTGGACCCCTACCTGACAGATTCTGTGGAAGGAGTGGCTGGATTCAAGCGCCTCACGCCCAGTGTTATTGAACCTGGTGAGGTTCGTGCTGATTGGGTCGTCATCACTCATCTCCATCCAGACCATTTGGACATCGATGCTGTACCAGAAATCGCCAAGAGAGGCAAGACGAGGTTTATTGGGCCGCCGGAGTGCATGGGAAGATGCCATGAGCTCGGTGTAACTAGGGACCGGTCAGTTGGTGTGGTGCAGGGAGATGAAAGAGACCTTGACGGGGTGCGTCTTCTAGCAGTATATGCTGACCACGGAGATCTTGCACCCGAAGCTGTCGGAGTAATGCTTGATTTTGACTTTACCAGTGTGTATATCACGGGAGATACCTCGTATTCTCCTCAGAAGATGGACAAGGTTTTTTCCATGAAACCTGAAGTCATCATTCCTGTGATAAATGGAAGGTTTGGAAACCTGAACCCACAGGAAGCAGCGCTCCTCACGCGAGATGTGCACGCAAAAGTTGCCATTCCCTGTCACTTCTGGACATTTGCTGAACACAACGGAGATCCACTAAGTTTTGTTGAAGCCTGTAGAAAGGAAGCCCCCCAGGTGAAAGCAGTTCTGATAAAACAGGGTGGATGTTATATATACGGGAAGTAGATGCCTTTTCTTTGTTTTAGGAATCAGCAGTATTAGCTAAATAAGGATTCAGGCTGCTAGGAATGGACTTGCTCATCTTTGAAGGTTTGAATAAGGCTCTCACGGGTAGCATGTCATGGAAGCCGTCCTTTCTAGCCACACTGATTCGAAAGCCATATCTTCTCAAGGCATTGACATACTGAGATGAGATGTATCGAGATTCTACTTGACAAATGACCCGCACCGGCGCTTGACTTTTTTTGAGAAAGGGAGATATTGTATTGACTCTAACGGAGGAGAACCGAAATTTCCCATCAGGCTTGAAGTCTTGCTGGTTGACGAAGGAGTAGGGCCACAAGCAGTCTCTTTATTCTCCGAACACACTCAATTCCCTTCGAGATGCTTTCCTTGATCGTGTCGGTCACTCTCGGGACACTTTCCATAACTCGTACCTACAAAGGGATTTTCTTTAGGGGCACCGCGAGAAGAAACAACAAGAAGTACATGAAGATATGATCCCCTGTGACAAGCCGCGCGCGCGGGTATAGTGATAAGGAATAGGTGTTTTTTCTTCTTTTTGAAAATCGGTGTGAGGTGGAAATGAAAAGCTGGAAGGGAGGTGAGAAGGTGACAAAGGCTATCTTGCGAAGGTAGCTTTGGCGCAACAAAGGTGCAAAGTAGAAAGGTACCAAAATTAGGAGGAGAATAGGATGCGAAAATTACTGAGGTACTTGGTGTTGGGAGTTGTGGTAGTAGGTCTTATGGTGATTACCCTAACCCCGGCATTCGCTGCTAAGAAACAGTATAGGTTCGTGTTTCTATCACCTGCCATCGGACACGAATTTATACAGCCCCTAATAAGGGGAATGAAAGATGCGGCAGAAGCCTTAGGGTCAACGGCTGATGCGGTAGGTCCGGTGGAGTGGGACAATGACAGAACCGTAGCCGAGGGTATGGCTGCAATTGATGCAGGCATTGATGGAATGATCGCCCAGGTAGGTGACCCGACTACATTCTCCGGCATTAGCAAACGACTGAAAGAGCTGGGAATTCCGTTTGTTCATACGAACATTACCGATGAGACAGGTCAGACCCTAAGGGATTGTTATGTGGGGTCAAGCGGTGTTACCCAAGGGGAATACATGGGAAAAGAGATGGTTAAATATCTGAAGTCAGGAGACAAGGTAGCCTTCTTCTTTCACATGCCACATGTACAATTGAAGGAGCGATTACAAGGCGCCCAGTCGGTTATAGGCAAAGCCGGTATTGAATGGGAAGAAATTGTCTGTGGAAGTGAGTTGACCAAGGCTATATCAACAGTTGAGGCTTACCTTCTTGGGCATCCCGATATTGCCGGAGTGTACGGTGTGGACGGGATAAGTACACCGTCCTGTGCTCTGGCTCTGAAGAAAAGGCCTGACCTACAGGGTAAAGTGCGTAGCGGGGGATTTGACCTGATACCATCAGTTGTGGAAGGCATAAGGGATGGGTATGTCGATTTCACCATGGACCAGATGCCGTACGGTTACGGATTCTATCCTGTGGTGATAATGTATCTGTACCTTGAGTATGGCATTACTCCTCCGGGACAGGTAGCGACAGCGGTGGGTGCTGTAGATAAGAGCAACGTGGACGCGGTATTGGCATTAGTGGAAGCAGGGTATAGATAGGGACTAGTCCAGTTGGACGAGATAGACCAAGGTCCCGTGGGACAGAAGTCCCACGGGACCTTGGCGTAAGAGAGCTCCATCCTCGAGAATGATTTGTTAGATTCTTTTTCTAAGTCGGCCTCTAGCACCATGAAAGACAAGAAAATAAATGGAATCTCCGAGTAAGACAAAGAAAGGGTATTTTCGATTGTTGATGGGGGGCCCCTCGCACCTATCCGTACTAAGGCCTATCCTGGTAATAAGAGAGGTAAGAGCACTACTGACACTACTTCTCATAGTTGTATTTTTTGCTTTCTTTACAGGTGGAAAGTATCTCAGCGTTATCAACTTGGTAAGTATACTGAATGGGGTTTATGCTTTTGGCATTGTAGCTGGGGCAATGACTCTGCTCTTGATTTCCGGAGAGATTGATCTCTCCGTTGGATCGGTTTACGCACTTTCCCCTGTTATTGCAGCTATATTGGTTAAGCGTGTTCCAGGGTTTACCATCTGGTCGGCAGTTCCCCTGGCTATAGGAATAGCTGCGTTTTGCGGATTCACCAATGGGATCATTACCACAAAAGGAAGAATTCCGTCCTTCATAACTACTCTAGGCATGATGATGATACTTAGGGGAGTAGCTTTTGTTCTGAGCAAGGGACAGATATTCGGATTCTTGCCACCCTCCGTGCTGTACACTATATTTGGGGGTACAGTATTCAAGTGGATTCCTGTGGGAGTTATCTGGTTTCCTGCCATCATAGTATGCCTTTGGATACTTCTGGAAAAAACAGCTTTTGGTAATAGGACCTTTGCCACCGGCAATAACAAGGAAGCGGCACGAATGGCTGGCATAAATACGGACAGGGTAAAGATCATAAACTTTACCATCACCGGTGCACTGGCCGGTTTTGCGGGAATTACCGTACTTTCCTATCTGGGGCAAGCTGCACCACAGCAGGGGATGGAGTTAGCTTTTGATGCCATAGCTGCAGCGGTTGTAGGAGGGACCTCTCTTTTCGGTGGTGCGGGAGGTGTTATCGGAACCTTGCTGGGGGCATTTATTGTGGGCGGAGTGAAGAACGGAATCATCATACGAGGGGCTCCCATTTTTTGGCCAGAGGCATTCGTTGGCGTAATAATAATTCTGGCGGTAGTCCTTAATGTGTGGATTGAAAGGAAGATGGCTTAGCTTTCTACATTACCATCGATGTGGGGAAAGATGACTGACAAGAGGAAAAAGGTGAGATCTCGTGCCTAAACTCAATGACCAAGTCGTGCAGCCTTCAGCAAAGGAAAAACTCTACCTATTGTCGCTAAGGCACGTACTAGGAATAAGAGAAGTCAGGGCATTGTTAGTGTTTCTCTTAATGACAGCATTCTTTGCCTATCTCACAGGTGGAAAATTTGTAAGTGTCTCCAGCGTGACTAATATGCTGCGGTACGTTTCCGCCTATGGTGTCATGGCGGGGGGTGTAACCCTGCTCTTGATTTCCGGAGAGATTGACATTTCCACCGGCTCAGTTTTTCCGCTCACTGCTATTATTGCAGCTTTGCTAGTTAAGAACATTCCAGGGTTCAGCATCTGGTTGGCAGCTCCGGTTGCCATAGCCATAGCGGGTCTTTGTGGCCTTGTAAATGGCGTAGTTACAGTAAAGGGAGGAATCCCGTCCTTCATTACCACCATCGGGACCATGCTTATATATAGGGCGCTTGGTTACATTTTGTCCGGTGGAGTCTGGTTATCAGGAATGCCACCGTCGAGGTTCTACACCATCATGGGGGGTAAAGTGCTCGGGCTGATTCCGGTAGGAATTTTCTGGTTTGTGGGAGTGATACTCTGTCTTTGGGTGCTGTTGGAAAAGACAGCTTTCGGTAATAGGACCTTTGCCACCGGCAATAACAAAGAAGCAGCGCGGATGACCGGCATAAATACAGATAGAGTGAAGATAACAAACTTCATCATCACAGCTTGCCTGGCTGGTTTCGCTGGAATTCTTTATTTCTCGCATTTCGGTTCCATACTCCCTATTGAAGGGATGGGTGCTCCGCTTGATACTATAGGCGCAGCGGTTGTAGGAGGGACCTCTCTTTTTGGTGGTGCGGGAGGCGTTATTGGAACCTTGGTGGGCGTATTTATCATAGCGGGAGCGAGAATAGGATTTGTTTTAGCAAGACTCGGCGGCTATTGGGCTAACATACTTGTGGGGTCATTGATAATTGTAGCAGTGATAGTTAATCTCTGGCTGGAAAGACGGGTAAGATAATTCCTTAACCACGCAATCCATGGAGGTAGCCATATGGCAGAAGAGCTTTTGATACAGATGAAAGACATAAGCAAGAACTTTGGTTTTGTTAAGGCACTGGAAGACATAGATTTTGATGTACATCCCAACGAAATCCTGGGTCTGGTGGGAGAGAATGGTGCGGGAAAGTCAACTTTGATAAAGATCCTGGTAGGCGTGTATCCACCCGACAAAGGTGAAATGTTCTTGGAGGGGGAAAAGGTCAATTTCTCATCTCCTGGGGATGCGAGGAAGAAAGGAATTGAGCCAATTTATCAGGATCTGGCGTTATTTGAGGAGATGAGCATTGAGCGAAACATATTTGCGGGGAGAGAGCCTACCAAACCTGTATTGGGAAGGCTCTTAAGATTTATTGACAAACAGAAGATGAGACAAGAGTCGGTGAGCATTCTAGAAGGTTTGGACATTAAGCTTGAGTCGACAAAAAAACTGGTCAAGTTCCTTTCTGGAGGACAGAGGCAGACAGTTGCCATTGGAAGAGCTCTTTGTTTTCAAGCAAAGGTTCTGGTCATGGATGAACCAACAGCTTCGTTGGGAATAAATGAGGCAAATAGAATACTCGAGCTTGTGAAAAGATTAAAGGAGGAAGAAGGGATTTCTGTCATCCTTATCTCCCACAATCTCCCTCATGTCTTTTCTGTTGCGGACCGATTTATTGTGCTAAGGCTTGGTAAGGTGGTGGGAAACAAGACAAAAGAAGAAACTAATATTGGTGAGATTACAGCGTTAATTACGGGAAGCGAGATATCGTAGTTTGACGATCGTCTGGAATCGCGTTTCTCCATCCTTCGACAAGGTCCATGCCCCTCCTAGAAAGCTCAGCGTCATTAGATCCCGAAAGGGAAACAGTTCACGAAAGATACTTCGTACACTGGGATGTAGCGTTCGGAGGTGACAGAGACTGGATCCAGGGTTCTCAACCAGGCTCCTCTTCCTTTGGTAGTCTAGGACGGGAAGGTAGAGCCTGTCGTTTTTCATGCTATCTTTTTCGCTGGTAGCGACATGCTAAGGAAATAAAACCTTGATGTCACGGCAAGATTTCGAGATTGGTTGTGGGTAAAGGCAACCCAGTCGTCCACAAAATGAGCCACTGAAACTTCCCGTAGTGAGATCGAGTGGGAGGTTCGACAATCCCGTGGGCCAAAGGTGAGGAGTTCTTCTGGAACTCACTCAAATTCGTGGAGGAGAAAAGATGAAGTTTCAGAAATTGAGTTCCAAGATCCTGGGTGAAATAGGCAACGTCCTTAGCAGAGTTAACGAGAAACAAGTTCAAGATTTTGTTAACATCATCATTGAGTCAAAGAGGATATTTGTGGTGGGGCCAGGAAAGTATACCGTTCCCTCCGTTCAGCCTATGGGCTCTCTTTTCGAGCAAAGCCTCTTCATCTTACACGATTTGATCGTTCTTAGATTAATGGAAAGAATGGGGACAACTGCATCCCAGATGGCAAAAAGGCACAGAAACGTGGAGTGAGAGAAAAAGGATTGCTACCTCGTCAAGAAAAAGAATAGCAGGAACTGGTTGTATCCATTGAGCAAGACCCAATAAGGAGGATAAAGTGAAAGTTGACCTGGAAAACAAAATAGCGCTAGTCACTGGTTCAACCAGAGGTATTGGGCGAGCAATAGCCCTTAGCTTTGCAAAAAACGGGGCCACTATAGTTGTTAATGGAAGAGATGAGGAAAGAGGGAAGAGTGTCGTGGAGGAGATCAAGGCTCTTGGCAGAGAGTCAATATTCGTAAGGGCCGATGTAGGGGACCAAGAACAGGTAAACAACCTGGTAGCCCAGATTATTGAAAAATTTGGGAGAATAGATATCCTGGTCAACAATGCCGGAATAAATGTGGGAAAAGAGGGACGGGTGCCAATCCATGAGTTCAGTGAAGATGATTGGCATCGCACCATCAACGTTGACCTTAATGGAGTTTTTTACTGCAGCAAGGCAGTGGCCAAACATATGGTAGAGCAAAAAAGCGGGAAGATTATCAACATAAGCTCCATTGCTGGGATTGTGCCTCTTCGTCTTCAGATAGCTTTTACAGCTGCCAAAGCTGGAGTTGTGAATATGACGAGAGCCATGGCCTTGGAACTTGCTCCTTATAACATTCACGTAAACTGTATAGCACCAGGATCTACGTTGGTGGAGGGGACGAGGGAGTTGTTCTACTCAGACCCTAGTATGGCAGAAAAACTTCTCTCCCATATTCCTTTGAGGCGACCAGCAGAACCGGAAGAGATGACCGGTGCGGCTTTATTTTTGGCTTCTAAGGATTCTGACTACGTGACAGGAAACATTCTTGTGGTTGACGGTGGGTGGACGTGCGGATTTGCACGCGACTGGTAGGAGGAAATGAGCAGTTTATTCAAACTTGATAGAAACGAAGTCAACCCAAAAAGGAAAAAGCTTAAAGCAACCAAGGTTTTCTTAGGCAGACTTTGCCCAGAATAAGCTCCACAATGAATTATGACACGGTGTAAATAAGGAGGTAATGCAAATGGAAAAAGAAAGAGTTTTCAAGGTTAGTGAAGTGGCTGGATTTTCGCTCCCCGGTGGTGAGGATACCTACATTTCAAGAATGCTAATTGACTCAGAAAGCGTAGGTTCAAAAAAGATTAACGTGAACCACGGTACGCTAAAACCCGGTAAGAATACCGGTGGTGGCAAGCATCCATATCCCCACGAGGAGGTATACTACGTAGTGAGAGGGCACGGCTTAGTGACTATTGGCGATAAGACGTACGAAGTTGGTCCAGACACAGTTTGCTACATACCTTGCGAGGAATTCCACAAGCTCGAGAACACCGGAGATACCGATTTGGAAATAGTCACAGTTTGGTCTCTTCCGATTAAGGAGGGTGCTAATTCACTCTACGATGAGCGCAAACGACTCTGGGGAACAAGCTTTAGGAAGGTTAGCGATAAATAATGTCTGTTACCTCAATTCGAGAGATGCCCCCATTATTATCCCTCGCCCGACAGAAATAATTCTCTCAGCGATCCGGACATGTTTTATAGAAGATGTGGTGAGCCTCTTCATAGCAGTAGGTTTGACAGGCCAGAGAAATCAGGCTACGATAGGGTCGGCGCCGGTTGCTCGGGGAGAATGAGAATGAAGATTTACATAAATGAAGATTTCTGCAGTGGTTGTGGCATATGCATAGAATTTTGCCCCAGGAAGGTTCTTGACTCGTCCTCTTCGCTGAGCAAGAAAGGGGTTTTCCCACCTGTGGTCAACAGGATTGAGGAATGTACAGGGTGCAACATGTGCGAGCTCTATTGCCCTGATTTCGCCATCGCTGTGGAGGAAAATAAGGATGAATAGAAGAGTTCTATCGGGTGTTCACCTTTTTCAAGGAGATGAGGCCTGTGCTGAGGGAGCCATTGCTGCGGGGTGTAACCTGTTTGCCGGCTACCCCATCACCCCGGCCACGGAAGTGTCCGAAAGACTGAGCTGGAGGCTCTTCGATGTGGGGGGAATCTTTGTTCAGGGAGCGGATGAGCTGGATTCCCTGACCATTGTTATTGGAGCAGCCTGTGGAGGTTGGAAGGCCATGACAGCCACCTCGGGCAATGGGATCTGCCTGATGCAGGAGTGCATAGGATACGCTGCCATAACAGAGACTCCCTGTGTCATTGTTGATGTTCAAAGAGCAGGTCCTGGAACAGGTGTGGCTACCAAGACCATGCAGGGGGATGTTTATCAGGTAAGATACGGAAGCAACGCTGATTACTCCATTATTGCCCTGGTTCCTGATTCCCCTCAAGAAATGTTCGACCTCACCGTAGAAGCCTTTAATCTTTCCGAGATCTACCGGGTTCCCACTTTCATCCTGGCCGATGAGCTTGTGGGGCATATGAGAGAGAAAGTCGTCATTCCTGACAAGGTAAGGGTGGTAGAGAGAAGGAAGCCGAAAGCTTCGTCCAAAGATTTTGTGCCATTTAAGGTCGAGTCTGATACCGATGTTCCCCCTATGCCGGCCTTCGGGGAAGGTTACAGGATGCCTGTTTCCGGTCTCACCCATACCGAAACAGGTTCTCCCTCCACTTCCTATGAGGTTCAGAAAGCTCTGGTGGAGAGGCTCTGCAATAAGGTAGAGAAGAAAGTGGAAGATCTTACCCGGGTAGAGACAGAATTCATGGAAGATGCCGAAATTGTGGTTGTCTCTTATGGCTCCACGGCTCGCTCCGCCAGACGAGCGGTGATAGAGGCGAGGAAGGAAGGAATTAAGGCAGGTTACCTGAGGCTTATCACTCTATGGCCCTTTCCTGATAGTTATCTTAAGAGAATAGCGGACAAAATACCTAAGGGTATCATTGTTCCTGAGATGAATGTGGGAAAGATGGTTCGGGAGGTGGAACGCTCGGTAGGGACCCAGGTCGAGGTTCTTTCTTTGCCCAAGCCAGGTGTAGAGCTTCACCGTCCCAGTGAGATATGCGATCTAATAAGAAAGGTGAATTAAGATAAAGCAGCATCCCGCTCTTAGCTATTTCAGATTTGACCGACCGGGAACTCCGCATCTTTGGTGTGAAGGATGCGGCATTGGGCAAGTCTGGTACTATACCATCAGGGCCATTGAGGAGCTCGAGCTTGCTCCAGACAAAGTCGTCTGGGTCGGGGGCAGCGGCTGCACGGGAAGAATGTGCACCTATTGGGCAGGTGACTACTTTCACACCCTTCACGGCCGACCCCTTGGGTTTGCTACCGGAGTAAAACTGGCTAATCCAGAGCTAACCGTAATATGCCATATGGGGGATGGTGAGTGCGCCGGAATCGGAGGCAATCATCTCATCCAGACGGCCAGGAGAAATGTGGATTTGGTAGCTGTTGTTGTTAACAATTTTAACTTCGGAATGACAGGGGGGCAGTTTTCTCCCACCACTCCCCGTGGTGCCTTCACCATGACTTCCCAACTTGGCCATATTGAATATCCTTTTGATTTATGCAAGCTAGCTGCCTGCTGTGGAGCTAGCTACGTAGCCAGGTGGACCAGTGTTCAAGCCAGGCAGCTCATAAGGTCTATCAAGAAGGGAATTCAGAAAAAAGGATTCTCTTTCATAGAGATTATGTCCCAGTGTCCTACCCAGTATGGAAAAAGGAACAGGATTGGAAATGGAGTTCAGATGATGAAGTGGTTTAAGGAAAATTCCATCAGGAAAGATAGAGCGGCGGGAGCCTCAGAGGAAGAGCTCAAGGGTAAGTTCATTCTGGGCGAGTTTGTTGATGAGGAAAAGGCTGAATTTGGTGCATCCCTCAGGGGGATTGTTCAAAAAAGGAAGGCCCAGAGTGTCTAGAATGCAAGTCAAAATATCTGGTTTCGGAGGACAGGGAATAGTTCTGGCTGGAATCGTCATCGCCAGAGCTGCCGGCCTTCATGACAAAAAACACGTGACACAAACCCAATCCTACGGTCCTGAAGCCAGAGGCGGAGCCTGTGCTTCAGAGATAGTCATCTCGGATGAGAGAGTGGACTATCCTCTGGTGGAAGAAGCCGATGTCCTGGCATGCATGTCTCAGGAGGCACTGAGCCGTTATGTATCTACTTTGAAGAAAGAGGGAATTCTTTTGATCGACCCTGATTTGGTTCATGAGATTCCACAGGTGCCTCGGATCAGGATTTACAAGATTCCGGCCACTCGAATTGCCACAAATGAGCTCGGAAGAAAGATAGTGGCTAATATGGTTATGCTGGGCTCATTGGTAGGTATTACTAGGTTAAGCACAACTAAGGCTGTAAGAGAGGCTGTTCGAGAGAGTGTTCCTCGAGGGACGGAGGACCTGAACCTCAAGGCTCTCCAGAAGGGGATAGATCTTGCGAGGGAGCTAGCCGATGAGATTGTATGAATTTGAGAGTAAGAAAATCTTATCTAGCTATAGTATTCCCGTTCCCAAAGGCAGGGTTGTGACCAGTTCCCAGGAGGCGAGGATCTTCGCTCAGGAAGTTGCCGGACCCATTGCTCTTAAGGCTCAGGTCCTGGCCACAGGTAGGGGAAAGGTGGGAGGAGTGAGGTTCGCCGAGAGCCCTCAGGAGGCGGAACAGGTTGCACAAGAGATGCTGAAGGCCGAGATCCAGGGATATGCTGTTAAAAGTCTATTGGTTGAGGAAAGATTAGATATAGAGCAGGAACTCTATGTAGGATGCACCTACGATGAGGTGAAAAAGACTCCTCTTATTATCTGTAGCAGCCTGGGGGGCGTTGACATAAATGAGGTCTCCCGTAAGCATCCAGAGAAGATACATAAATCTTCTGTCAGTTCGTTTATGGGTCTGCAGCCCTATAAGGCCTGGGAGCTGGTGCAAAATCTTGACCTTCCCGCAAAACTTCCCTGGGCAGCTCAAGCTATTCTACTCAAGTTGTGGGGGTTTTTTTCCCAGTTTGATGCGATATTAGCGGAAATCAATCCTCTTGTCCTAACCAGCCGAGGAGAACTTGCTGCTTTGGATGCCCACATCGAAATTGAAGACGATGCACTTTTCCGACAGAAAGAAAGATTGGGCAGGTTCCAAATTGAAGAAAGAGAGGACAAGGCGAGGCCTCCCACCCCCTTTGAGATTGAAGCAGCCCAGATTGATAAGGCTGATTATCGAGGGGTAGCGGGGAGGGTGATCCAATTTGATGGTAATCTCGGACTTTTGATTGGTGCAGGGGGAGGAAGCCTCACTACTTTTGATGCCGTTCTAAGATATGGTGGAAAGCCTGCCAACTACTGTGAGGTGGGGGGGAATGCACCGGTCAGCAAGATATGCAAACTGGCTAAGCTCGTCCTCTCCAAACCCGGAGTAGAGGGAATAGCTGTCATTACCAATGTATACAGTAATTCCCGGGTTGATTTTGTGGCCAGGGGACTCATTAAAGCTATGGTAGAGCTTGGTATGGATCCCAAAAGCTATCCCGTCCTTTTTCGATCTGCAGGGGCGTTCGAGGAGGAAGGTTATGCTATCCTTAGAAAGTACGGGGTCAGGTATTATGATCGAAGTACCTCCATGGATGAGGCGGCAGGGTTGGCTGTTGAAATGATAAAGAAGGGCTCGTAAATTGGCGATACTGCTTAGTGATTCAACCAGGGTTATTGTTCAGGGTATCACCGGAAGGGAGGCGGTCACTTTTACCAAAGGCATGCTGGATTATGGAACCAGGGTTGTGGCTGGAGTAACCCCGGGAAAGGAGGGCCATAGGGTTTATGGGGTGCCGGTCTATAACTGCGTCGAGACCGCGATGAGGAACCATGAGGCTAATACTTCCATTGTCTCCGTACCCCCAGGATTTGCCAAGGATGCCACCTTTGAAGCTATAGATGTGGGTATTGAGCTGGTGAATGTCTTCACCGAGCGAATTCCACGGGGTGATGTAGCTCAGATGATCGAGTTTGCCAGGCAAAAAGGTGTGAGAATTGTTGGTCCTAATTCTTTGGGCATGATTTCACCCGGGAGGGTAAAACTTGGTCCGGCAGGTGGACCGCTGTCAGAGTGCAACCGTGCCTTTACCCCGGGCAGTGTCGCTGTCCTTTCGCGCAGCGGCGGTATGCTCACCGAAACATGCAGTCTTCTTTCTCAGAACGGAATTGGTCAGAGCATTGCCATAAACATTGGAGGAGACCCCATAGTAGGATCGGCTTTCTTTGATCTTCTTCCTCTACTGGAGGATGACCCAGAAACAAAGGCTATTGTTCTTTTCTGTGAGCCGGGAACATTCCAGGAGGAAGAGACCGCTCGTTTTGTGAAGGAAACTTCCTATTCCAAGAGGATCGTGGCCTTCATAGCGGGAAGTTTTGTTGACACCATGCCAGGTATGAGATTTGGTCACGCCGCGGTCATAGTTCATGGTGAGAGTGGGGCCACTCGAACTAAGGCTAAGGTGATGAGGGAAGCAGGAATAGTTGTGGTGGATTTTCATTCCGAGATTGTTGCTGCAGTGAAAAAGATATTGAATCAAAGCTAGGAAAGCTGGACATGGGAATGTTCGTGAATTTAAAGATAAATGAGAGACTCTGCGAGGCAAGAGAGGTCGGCTGCCAGAAGTGCATAGACATGTGCCCGGTGGATGCTTTTAGGCTAGAGAGCGGAAAGATAGTTACCATTTTTGATAACGAAGATGAGTGTACCTTTTGTAATATGTGCGTCCAGGAGTGTCCCAAGGCTGCGGTAAAAGTTGTAAAGCTCTATGTCGGGGAAGAGTCCCGAGGTATTTCTTGAATATCCTGCGAGATAAGGGAAGATGAAACCCAAGCCTATGCTGCGAAGTAGGGTCGTTACCGAAGGAATAGAACGAGCCGCCCATAGGGCTCTTCTTTTTTCGGTGGGTCTCGAGAGGAAGGACTTCTCTAAACCAAAGGTAGCCGTGGTGAGCAGCTGGAACGAAATTGTCCCCGGCTGCATTCATCTTAGAGGGGTCTCTCGGCAGGTTAAGAGGGGCGTCGCCGAAGCTGGAGGTGTTGCTCTCGAGTTCAATACCATCGCGGTCTGTGATGGGTTGGCTCAGGGCCACCAGGGTATGCATTATGTGCTGCCATCCCGAGAGATTATCGCTGCTTCAGTTGAGATAATGCTTGAGGCTCACCAATTTGACGGTGCTGTTTTTCTTTCCAGCTGCGATAAAGTCACACCGGGAATGCTTATGGGAAGTGCTCGGGTGGATATTCCCTCCATTTTTGTTCCGGCCGGTCCCATGGAGGATGGAAATTACCAGGGGAAGAAGGTTACCCTTACCCATATGCGGGAATTCGCCGGCAAATTCTATGCGGGGAAGCTGACCAGGGAAGAACTTTACCAGATTGAAGAGGTGGCTTGTCCGGGCGCCGGGACCTGCGCCATGATGGGCACAGCCAACACTATGGCCTGCCTGTGTGAGGCCCTGGGGATGGCTTTTCCTCTCTCCGCCACTACGCCTGCCACTTCTTCAGAGAAGCTGCGGCAAGCCAAAGAGGCCGGTGGACGCATCGTTGAGCTGATAAAGGGGGATGTGAAGCCTTCCTCTATTCTTACCAAAGAGTCTTTCATCAATGCGCTGCGGGTAAATATGGCTATCGGCGGTTCGACCAATGCTATTCTACATCTTCCTGCCATAGCCTATGAGATGGGCATCGCCTTGAGTTTGGACGAAATTGACGAAATCAGTCAGAGCACTCCCTATCTGGTGGGAGTTGTTCCCTCGGGGCCCTATACTGTTAATGATTTTCATCGCTCAGGGGGAGTGCCCGCTGTAATAGCGTCTTTGAGCTCTCTTCTTTGTCCAGACGCCAGGGGTGTAACTGGCAAGGACTTGGCGACCATAGGGAAGGAAGCCCGATGGGAAGATAAAGAAATAATCTGCCCTATAACTAATCCTCGAAGATCGGACGGAGGGGTCAGCATTTTGAGAGGAAGCCTGGCTCCCGATGGGGCTCTGGTCAAAAAGTCGGCCGTGGATGAGAAGATGTGGGTTCATCAGGGTCCGGCCAGGGTTTTTGACTCGATGGAGGAGGCTATCCAGGCGGTGAGGGATAATTTGATTAAACCCGGATGCGTCATCGTAGTCAGGTATGAAGGGCCAGCGGGAGGACCGGGCATGCGGGAGATGCATATGATTACGGCTCTCATATGTGGGATGGGTTTGGCCAAGACGACCGCTCTGGTAACCGACGGTCGCTTTTCCGGCTCTACCAGAGGTCCCTGTGTAGGCCATGTGAGTCCGGAGGCAGCTCGAGGCGGCCCTATTGCTCTGGTTGAGGATGGCGATGTTATCGTCATAGATATCCCTGAAAGGAGCCTGGAGCTCCGAGTTTCTCAGGATGAGCTGGCAAAAAGGAGAAGGAAGTGGAGGCCTCTTGCGGCAAAGATTAACAAGGGTTTTCTTCATCTTTATTCGAAGAATGTTTCGTCAGCTGACAGAGCTGCTATCCTGGAAACTGCCGAAGGCAAGCTCGAAGAGTGAGAGAGAATACCAGAGGATATAGAATATCCTAATAAAGGAGGTAGGGGCATGGAAATTCAGAAGGCTTCTTTTTTCCGGGTACCCCCGGAGGTTTTCTATGGTATTGGTGCGGCAGAGAAGGTGGGAGAGCTGGCTAAGCCTCTTGGAAAGAAAGCCTTGATTGTGACGGATCCTGGAGTATCTGGGGCTGGCCTGTTGGATGAGATAAAAGCTAATCTTAAATCATCCGAGATTCAGACAGAAGTTTTCGATGAGGTGGAACCTAACCCTTCTGTGGAAACGGTGGAGAAGGGCCTCAAGGCTTTCAAACATTTTGAGGGTGATTTTATTGTAGCAGTCGGAGGAGGAAGTCCTATGGATGTGGCAAAGGCTGTTGCTACCCTGTATACCAATGGTGGTAGAATCACGGACTATGAAGGGGTAGGCAAGGTCGAAAAGCCTTCCATCCCAGTCATAGCTATTCCCACCACGGCAGGAACAGGAAGTGAAGTTACCATCAACCTCGTGATTACCGATCGGCCAAATAGGCATAAGTTCCCGGTCATTGACAAGAATATTGCCGCCAAGATAGCCATTGTTGATCCGGTGATGACTTTGACCTTGCCTCCTGCGATAACCGCTGCCACCGGACTTGATGCCTTGACTCACGCTATTGAATCCTACACTTGCACCATCAGTCATCCAGTATCCGAGATCTTAGCCCTGGAGGGAATAAGACTAATGGGGGCGTATCTTCGGCAGGCTGTAGCCAATGGAAAGAATCTAGAAGCCCGGGATAAGATGATGACAGGTTGTCTTATGGCCAGTATGGCTTTCAGCAATACTCGCCTGGGCAACGTTCATGCCGCCAGCACACCTTTGGGTGGGTACTTTGACGTTCCCCACGGTGTGGCCAATGCTATTCTCCTACCCTATGTCATGGAGTTCAATGTTTTGGGGGATCCCAAAAAGTTCTCCCATATTGCTGAAGCCCTGGGTGAGGATATTTATGGTATGACGGAGGTGGAGGCGGCTTACAAGGCCCCTGAGGCGATAAGGAAACTCTCTGATGATGTCGGTATTCCCAAGAGCCTAAGAGCGGTGGGAGTCAAAGAGGAGGGGATAGAAGATATGGCCAAAGAGGCTATGACTAGCGGTAATATCCTGGTCAATCCCCGAGCGGCAGAATTAGAGGACATGATCAGCTTGTACAGGGCAGCCTATTAGCTGGCCGCCTTCTCCTGGTTTAAAGGAAGCAGACAAGAGGGCTTTCGTGATCGCACCCGGTTATGAAAAACGTCAGGCGGGCATATCATGGAGGAGTAAGGTGAATGTCTCAAAGATGAATCTTGAGAGAAAAGTAGCGACAGTTACTGGTGGATCTCGAGGTCTGGGTCGGGGAATGGCTTTGGCTCTGGCCGAAGCAGGAGCAGATGTAGTGGTGACCAGTCGAACTCTACCTGCCCTGGAAAAGGTGGCCAATGAAATCAGAGCACTGGGAAGGAAATCTTTGGCCATAGAGTGTGATGTGAGCAATGTAGAAGATATCCGGAGAATGGTGCAGCTCGCCAAAGATGAGATGGGGAGGATCGACATTTTAGTTAATAATGCGGGAACCATTGTGAGAAGAGAGGCCCTGGAGCTGGGAGAAGAAGACTGGGATCCCGTCATAAACACCATTCTTAAAGGTTCTTTCTTCTGCGCCCAGGCGGTAGCCAGGGTGATGATCCAGCAGAAAAAAGGAAAGATCATTAACATCGGTTCCTTAACCTCCAAAATAGGTATTCCCGGCAGAATTGCCTACGTGGCCAGCAGAGGGGGGATATTGCAGCTTACCAAGGCTCTGGCCGTGGAATGGGCCAAATACAACATTAATGTCAATGCTATTGGCCCAGGCTATTACGAAACCCAGCAGACAGCTCCTCTTTTTGCTGACAAAGCCTGGACTGAGAGGACCTTAAAGAAGATACCTCTGGGAAGGTTTGGCACGGCCGAGGATCTGGGGGGAATAGTGGTATTTCTCTCCTCCGACGCCTCAGATTACATTACCGGCCAGATGATCTTCGTTGATGGAGGTTGGCTGGCTATGTGAGATGGAGAATAAATTTCGGGGGAGATCGTAGAATGAAAGCAGCAGTGTGGCTGGGAAAGGATAAGCTTGTGGTCAAGGAGGTGGAGAAACCATCTGCCGGGCCAGGAGAGGCCATTATCAGGGTGAAGTGGGCTGGTATCTGCGGGACAGATTTGGCTGTTTATGCGGGAAAACTTCCCCGAGCGAGGCCTCCTCTCATTCCTGGTCATGAGTTTTCAGGAGAGATTGTCGAGGTTCCCGAAGAAAATCGGTGGGGCCTGAGAGAAGGTGATGCGGTAGTTGCAGAACCCCTGCTTCCCTGTGAGAGGTGCTACGCCTGCCGGACGGGGATGTACAACGTGTGTGAGAACTTTGCCATAGTGGGCGTTGATGCTCCCGGCTCCTTCGCTGAATTTGTCAAAGTCAAGGCAAGGAATGTCTATCGCCTTCCCTCTAATATTTCTCTGGAGCTGGCATCCCTTACAGAACCCACAGCAGTAGCGCTTCGTACTGTCCAAAGATCAGGCATGAAAGTGGGCGATTCGGTAGTCATTTTGGGTGGGGGGCCCATTGGCCTACTGATTGCTGAGCTGGTCAGGATAGGCGGGGCTCTGCCAATAATCATCTCGGAAATTAGCCCTTACCGGGCGAATTTTGCTCGGAACCTGGGCTTTGAGGTTGTGGTTCCGGCCAGGGATGAACTGGAAAAGAGAGTCAAGGATCTAACCCGGGGCCGGGGAGCCGATGTGGTTTTTGATGCAGTGGGAGTTCCAGTAGCTGCATCTCAGTTTACTCGTATCTCGAGAATTGGTGGTAGCATCGTTGTGGTAGGCTTACACAAGGAACCCAGCCCCGTGGATTTGAAAGAGGTGTGCTTTCGTGAATTAACTATAACCGGTTCGCGGGTGTACCGTTATCCTGACTTCGAGAAAGTGTTGGATATTATTTTGAAAGATTCAAATCGTTTCTCTTCAATAATCACGGAAAAAATGGAACTAGACCAGATAGAAAGAGGTCTCGGGTTGTTGAATGAAGGAAGGGCAATGAAAGTTCTGATCCATCCTTCATGAGGAGCCTGGAGGGATGCCCCTTGGGGTGAGAACGCAACATACAGCCAGATCCCCAGATAAGTCAGTAGCTTCCATGCGAAGGGAGAGAACCGATGAGATTGGAAGACAAAATAGCTGTAGTCACCGGAGGTGGACGAGGCTTGGGAAGGAGCATCTGTCTTACCTTAGCCAGGGAGGGTTGCTCTCTAGTGGTGAGCGACATAGATGCTGAGTCTGCCGGGAAGGTCGCGCGCGAGATTAACAAGATCGGCTCGGAGGCTTTAGCTCAAGGCGTGGACGTCACCTCTTGGAGTCAGGTAGATACACTTATGAGGGTCGCTGCCAAAGATTTCGGGGGAGTAGATATTCTTGTTAATAATGCGGGCATCTGCTGGATGGGAAAAGTGGAAAACATGATGGAGGAGGACTGGGATAGAGTAATGGCAGTGAATCTCAAAGGTACTTTTTTGTGCTCCAAGGCGGCGATAAAACTCATGAAAGGAAAAGGATGGGGAAGAATTGTCAATATGGCCTCGGCCGCTGGAAAAACGGGAGGGCTCTTGGTTGGGGCCAATTATTCGGTCTCTAAGGCTGGAGTTATCTGTTTTACTAAGTCCTTGGCCAGAGAACTAGCTCCTCATGGAATTACCGTTAACGCTGTAGCACCCGGACTTATAGATACTGATATGACCAGACCTTTCCCCAAAGAGGGCGTGTCATCCATTCTCAAGAGTCTGCCTTTAGGGAAGATGGGCTCATGTGAAGATGTAGCAAGGGCTGTACTATTCCTGGTTTCAGAGGATGCTGGCTACATTACGGGGGAGATTCTGGATGTGAACGGCGGAATGGTGATGGACTAAAGATGGGAGCTGGATTCGAGGAAATTTGACAAAGTGATATTCATTGTGTAATTTGGTATACAGTCTTCCAAATCCATCCCAGGAATGCCTGAAAAATCGGTCAACTGAGGGAAAGGGGGTGAAGACCAAAAAAACAAAAAAATCGTTCTGCCAGTTCATTCAATAAAGACCAGACGGAGGCCAAAATGGCAAAAGAGGTTGATTTATCAGTGGACTACTGTGGTTTCAAGCTGAAAAACCCTATCTTGGCAGCCTCAGCTACACCTACCCATGATCCTATCTGCTGCAAGAAGGCAGCAGATGCCGGAGCGGGCGGAGTAGTTCTCAAAACTCTGTTCGCCAAAGAGGCAGCTCCCTCCTATAAGTTCGCTCGCCCAAGATTTACCCTTCTTAACTGGAATCCTACCGGAAAGGGAAAGGCCGCCAGGATGCCTGATTCTTTCACCCTATACTCCATTGAGCAATCCACAGTGTATCCCTATGAGAAGTTTAAGTGGTACATAAACAAAACCAAGGAGTTGGTAGGGGAAGATGTAGCGGTAATAGCCAGCATTATGGGGGGTACTGAAAAGGGATGGGAAGAGCAGTGTGAGATAATCAAGGGTAGCAGGGCTGACCTTCTGGAGTGCAATTTCTCCTGTCCTCATGCTGCTGAGGTGGAGGAACACATCGGAGTAGCAGTGGGGTCTATACCTGAGGCAGCAGAGAAGATCACCCGACTGGTGAAATCCAAGGTGGACATTCCCATCATTCCTAAGATTACTCCTCAAGCCGGAAATCTGGCTGCCGTGGCCCAAGCCTGTCAGCGAGGAGGTGCGGACGCTGTGGTTGTTCACAACCGGTTGATGGGTTTAATGATTGACATTGACAAAGGAAGGCCCATTGAGTGGGGTTCCTACTCTGGATTTGGTGGACCATATATGCTTCCCCTGAGTCTAAGGTGGATAGCTAAGATAAGAGAAGAAGGGATCAGTGTCCCCATCAGTCACACCAATGGAATCTGGACCTGGGAAGATGTGATCAAGGCCATTATGGTGGGAGCGGATACGGTTCAGACCTGCACCGCCGTTATGATTAAGGGATTCGAGGAGATTACTCATTGGGTCAGGGAAATGGAAAGGTGGATGGGTAAGAAAGGTTACAAGAATTTTAGCGAGATTAAAGGGGTGGCTGTTAAGAATATGATCCCGGTAGATGAAATTGAGAGAGAAGTTCCCGTAATGGTTGGGGGCAGGTCCAGCAAAGTCGCGGTGGTGGATGAAGAAAAATGCACCCTCTGCGAGTGGTGCCCCAGAGTATGTTTCCATGAGGCCATTTCCATGGAGGATTATCCCGAGATTGATGAGGAAAAATGCGAAGCCTGTGGACTCTGTGTCAGTGTGTGTCCTTCGGATGCCATCACGATAGAGAAAAAATAGGAGAGGGCAAAAAAGCCTGGCTCGGCAAAACATGGGCAGTTTTTCCGGGGTAGAGTATCCTGTCAGGTTCTAAGGGAAAAGGAAGAGGACCCACCAGGGAGGAGGATTCGTGATAGTTAAGGAGACAGATGTTCTGGTCATTGGCGGTGGGGGCGCAGGAGCCATGGCGGCTCTGAAAGCTAGCGATGGCCGAGCCAGAGTTCTTATGGTGATCAAGGGTAAGTTTGGTAAGTGTGGCTCTACCCCAATGGCCATGGGAGCCGCCTCAGCTGTGGGCTCGTGGCATCATCCTGATGACAACAAGGAAATCCATTTTCGCGATACAGTGAAGGGGGGAGGCTATTTAAACGACCAGAACCTTGTGCGCATACTGGTTGAGGAGGCGCCAGATAGAGTTCTGGAGCTGGAAAGATTCGGGGCCATCTGGGAGCGAACGGACGACGGAAGAAGCTATCTTTTGAGAATAGGGGGAGGCCACTCTCATCCCAGGTCCGTTTATCTCGAGGATAGACCCGGCAGCGAGATGCTTAAGGCTATGAAGGGTGAGCTGATTCGGCGAAATGTAGAGGTTCTGGAAGACCTTATGGTCATAAGGATTTTGACCGATCAAGATCAAGTTGCCGGGGCTCTAGCTCTTGGGACCCACACTGCTGAGCCGGTGCTCATTAAGGCGAGGGCTATAGTGCTGGCTACGGGAGGTGCCGGACAGATCTACGAGTACGCTACTCAGGATATACGGAATACGGGGGATGGATACGCCCTTTCCCTCCAGGCAGGAGCTAATCTGGTAGATATGGAATTCGTTCAGTTCTTTCCTATTGGCCTAATCTTTCCGGAATCATGCAAGGGACTTATCGTTGGAGCTATGTACTATTCGCATCTTCTGGATAGGAATAAAGAGCGGTTTATGAAGAGGTATGATGCTGAACGCATGGAACTTTCCACCAGGGATATTGTGTCTCGAGCAGCGTACACCGAGATAAGGGAGGGAAGAGGTACTCCCCGGGGAGGAGTCTGGTGTGATATGACCTTTAATCCCCCCGGCTATGTGAAAAAGCAACTTCCCCTGGTCTTTACCTTTTGCGACAGATTAGGCATGAACGTGGAGGAAAAGATGCTGGAAATAGCTCCGACCTGCCACTTTTTTATGGGAGGAGTAAGGGTAGATGATCATTGGGCTTCCACACATCCTGGAATTTATGCTGCGGGCGAGGCGGCGGGAGGAGTGCATGGTGCCAATAGGCTCAGTCAGAATAGCTTAGCTGACATTCTGGTGTCCGGAGCCAGGGCGGGGAAGTGCTCCGCCGAATATGCGTCCGGGACCGAGATGAAGAAAATTGATTCTTTGGAAGTTAAGAGAGAAACGGAAAAGATCCAAAGAATCTTTGATTCCACCCCCGAGAATGGCATAAGTCCTTGGAAGCTTAAGCACAAGATCAAGAAAGTTATGTGGAACGAGGTATCTCTATTTCGAGCTGCCAGCGGCTTAGGGTGCGCCTTGGAGGAGATGGAGAAGATGAAAAGGGAAGATTTGCCTCGACTGTCTCTTTCCACCAAAACTAAAAGATTCAATCGGGAGCTCATCGAAGCACTCGAAGTGGAGAATTTCTTGATGGTGTCTGAGAGCATCATTCGCTCGGCTATATTAAGAGAGGAAAGTCGAGGGGCCCATTATCGAACCGACTGCCCTGAGCTCGATAATGTAAACTGGCTTAAGCATATAGCAGTGGGCTTCAGAGAAGGAGAGTTTCATCTTAGCTCGGAGCCTGTGGATCTTTCCGAGATAGAACCAGAGGAAGACAAATGAGCGAAGATCAAGCCATACTCAAAATTCTTAGATACAACCCAGAGATGGATGAGCGCTCCCATTATGAGGACTACGAGATTCCTTTTACCTCAGGGATGACTATCCTGGATGCCTTGATCTATGTTTACGAGAACTTTGATTCCTCTCTTGCTTTTGTATACGGCTGCCGATATGCCTTTTGCGGATCCTGCGCGGTGAGAGTCAATGGTGAGTCCACCCTCATTTGCCGCGAGAGAGCAGTCAGGGAAATGAAGATAGAACCCCTGGCTAACTTTCCCGTAGTGAGGGATCTGGTGGTAGACCGCACCTCTCACGATGAGCGAGTGAAGAATATCAGGCCATTTCTGGAACGAATTTCTCCTCCCACTGGGGAGCCTGAAGTGATGAAGCCTGTTGAATTTGAGGGATTCAGGATCGTGAGTCGCTGTATCGGCTGTCTGGGCTGCGCCTCCAGTTGTCCCTCTCTGAGTGAGGATGTCTACGAGTTCTCCGGCCCGGCCTCTTTTGTGGAGCTAGCTCGCTATTTTCTGGATCCTCGAGATGAGGGCGACCGCGTCACCACGGCCTATTCTGAAGGACTTTATAATTGTCTGAGGTGTGGAAAGTGCGAGGAAGTCTGTCCTTACGAAATCCCCATTCCTGATTTGGTCATTGGCAAGATGAGAGAGGAGGCTGTAGGAAAGGAAATTACGCCTCCGGCGTTGAATGAGGCAGTCCAGGTTATTGCATCCACGGGCAAAGTGCTCTCCACCCTCAAGGAGGACTCTTTGCTGGAAAAGCTCTTTGCAGTCGCTCCAACTCCGAATGCGGTGGCCAAGGTGGGGTTCTTTGTGGGTTGCTATGTTGACCGAAACTTCAACCTTCATGATGAGGGAAGAGCAACTGTCCAGATCCTCAAGAGAAACAAAATCAATGTGGTAGTGCCCCGGGATCAGATATGCTGCGGCAAGCCTCTATTGGAGGTAGGGGAAAAAGAGAAGGTCAAAGAGCTGGTTCGGCAAAATGTTCGCATTTTTGAAGAAGCAGGTGTTGAAGAAGTCATTGCCATATGCCCTGGTTGTAGTCTTACGCTTAAGAAAGAGTATCCGGTGATTTTTGAAGCCCTGGAGGGAAGGAAACCTTATTTCAGAGCTTACGACCTGACCGAGTACCTTCTTGAAAAGATGAAGCTTCATACTGGCGCTATGAAGCCGCTGTCTCTCAAGATAACGTATCACGATCCTTGTCACCTGAGGCGATATCAGAAAATATTGCATGAGCCGAGAGAGATTATTCGCTCCCTACCGGGGATTGAACTTATGGAGATGGAAGAACCTGACCGCTGCTGCGGAGGAGGAGGAGTAGTCAAGCTCCTCAACCCCGACCTAGCCCAGGCTGTTGGCAGGAGAAAGGCCAGGATGATCGCTGAGCTTGGAGTGGATGTGGTAGTTACTCCTTGCCCCACCTGCGTTCTTCAGATTTCCCATGCTTTGAGGAGAAACAAGGTAAAGGGAGTTAAGACCCTACATCTCACGGAGCTTGTCAATATGGCCTATGGGTAGATGGAAATCATTTGGTGAGACCGCCCTCCGGATACTCATGATTGGATGAGGACTACCGGTAGCATAGAGTATCAAAGCGATTGAAAGAGGACGGTAGCGGGTGGAAATAGGAAGATAGGTCAGGTTCATTGAAGAAGAAAGTAGCCAGACTATGACCAACATAGAGCCGTGGATGCGGAGGAGGTAGAATAATGTTGGAAGTTGAATTCGCTGGAATCAAGCTGAAAAATCCGGTCATTGCTGCTTCGGCGACTCCCACCATTAATCTGGATGGTTTGAGAAGAGCAGCTGAGGGAGGAGCTGGAGCTATAGTGACCAAATCTGCTGTCTTTCCCAAGAAAGTTGTGGAAGGGATGGAGTATGTGAAAGGAAGACCCACGGGCCTGAAACCATCTCCCCGGTTTATGTTGCTCAACAAGGGAGAAACGTATGACCCAGCTCTTACCAACGAAGGCTCGTATTTTACCCTTTTCCGGGTCGGGGAACCCTACCTTAAACCGGAGGAGCTGGTCGAGATGATTGAGAAGATAAAGAAAAGTGTTAATATTCCCGTCATCGCCAGCATCGCCGGTGCGGTGGATGACCTTGAAGAGTGGCAGAAGTTGGCGAAACCCATGCAGGAGGCCGGAGCGGACGCCGTAGAACTTAATCTACATGCTATTCCCATCGTAAAATACACCAATCCCGATATTGTCAGAGCAGTTAAGGAGGTAGTAAGCATTCCCGTAATTGCCAAACTGATGTACGGTTGGGAAGACCCTGCCGAGCTAGGATCAAAGGTGGAGAGGGCAGGGGCAGATGCCATTACTGCCGTGGGTACCTTTGGATTCCCCACCATGGAGATAGATGTCGAGGCTCCTCGAATTCTCACCCAACCGTCCTATTATGGAGCCGGTGGCCCGTGGTACCGGCCAGTGAGTCTCGCCTTTGTTTCTCGGTTGGCCAAGACCGTGAAAATACCCGTGCTGGGAGTAACCGGAGTGGTTACCTGGAAGGATGCCGTCAAATATATAATGGTAGGTGCCACCGCGGTTCAGGTGTGCGCCGCTATTTATGCCAAGGGCTATAGAGTTCTTGGTGAAATAGCAATGGGAATAGAGGAATTCATGCGGCGCAAAGGATACCAGAAGATTGATGATTTCAGAGGGTCCATCCTGAAAGAGATTGTTCCCCCCTGGAAGCTGGAGTGGGGACCTCCTATAAAGGCTACGGTTGACGAGGCCTCGTGCGATGGCTGTGGGGACTGTGTAGAAAGTTGTTTCTATGGGGCGATAAGCCTGGAGGAAAACCTGGCCAGCATTGATTCCGACAAATGCGATGGATGTGGATTGTGTGTGTGGGTGTGTGCATCCAAGGCTGTAGCCATGGAAAAACAAAGAGTCTGAAGAGAGCTCTTATGGATCAGGGGAAAGGTAGCGCCGGAGGCGTGCTTGACAGAATGGTTTTCGCGCTATATTGTGGCATACAGTTTTCCAAACATACCCAAAAAACATGTGTTGACGGCCGGGAAATCAAAGCAAAGGAGGTGAGGAGCGAGCCAAAAACACAACGAACTGGGTAAGATTGATCAAGTTGATAAAAGGAGGGAAAGATGCTTAGAAGAACCAGAGTCGTGAGGAGAGTGCTTGTCGTAGGACTAAGCCTGGCTCTCTTGGCAGGTCTGAGTGTGGGGGTAGCCCGAGCGGAGGAAGTTCGATTTGGCGTGCTTACCTCTCTGAGCGGACCTCTTGGCACCGAAGGAAAACCCTGCTTCGAAACCATCCAGTGGACGGTTGAGGAGATAAACAAATTTGGTGGCCCTTTGGGCATGCCCATAAAGCTTTTCGTGGCGGACACTGCTACTGATGTAGAGAGGGGAATCACCGGAGCGAGAAAACTTATCACCATGGACCGGGTCATAAACATTATCGGACCTTCTTCCAGCATCGTGGTGGCGATCATGAAGTTCTGTGCGGACAATGAAGTTCCCATAATTTCTCACTGGTCTGGCAGCACCAGGCTCACCACCTCAGGCGGAGAATATCAGTTCCGTACGTGCCCGGATGACTTTTTCGAAGGAGAAGTGGCTGCGCGATTCATGTGGGATGAAGGTTTCAGGAAGGCAGCTGTTATTACTCTTGACACCGAGGACACCATTAGCATCTCCGATGCCCTCAAAAAGCGATTTGCGGCAATGGGAGGTGAAGTAGTGGTGGACGAGCTGGTTGTTGGAGGGCAGACTACTTACCGCACGGCGGCGAGGAAGGTACTGGCCAAGAGACCGGATGTGCTCTTTCCCGCTATAGACCTGGATACCCTCAAGATCGTCTACCGGGAACTCTACGAAATGGGGATTCCCTTCACCGTGGTTCTAGCCTCTAACGCTGTCCAGCAAGCTACCATGGACATCGTCGGCGCTGACGTTCTGGAGGGAGTCTACGGAGAAAAGCCAGCTAATGCGCTGGGATCGCCAGGTTATGCGATTTTCGAGCAGAAGTACCGCGAGCACATGGAGGATGGGATGGTTGGCTGGTTCACCCCGAACATGTACGATGCGGTGAATCTGATGGCTCTGGCTGTGGAAGTTGCTGGGGAGGCCACGGGAAAAGGTATCTCAGAGAACATCCGAAAGGTAGCCAATTCTCCGGGAATTAAGGTCTATAGTTACGCTGAGGGCCTGGCTCATTTGCTCAGAGGGAATGAGATCAACTACGAGGGAGCCTCTGGATCCTGCGACTTCGATGAATTCGGTAATGTGTTGGGATATGCTCGAATACAGCAAGCAAAGGGCGGACAGTGGGTTGACGTCAAGTTCTATTCCAGTGAGGATTTGGCTGAAGCTATAAGGTAAGGGGTTGCATAGCTTTGTTTCGGCCAGGGCCATTTGGAGTCCTGGCCGAACCTTTTTTTTCTCTTGGTGAAGAGTCCGGACAGCCGAGTATCGGAAGGAACAGAGGGAATGTGAGGGAGGGGTAAGGAGACAAGGATGCTTACCATCTTGCTCCAGCACACGGTTTTTGGGGTAGTAACCGGCAGTATACTGCTTCTAGCAACCATAGGCTTCTCTATGGTTTATACCACTAAGAGGTTTTTGTGTATATCCCATGGTGAACTCCTCACCATAGGAGCCTACACGGCCTATGCTTTTCACGTCCTCTTGGGTTGGAATCTTCTCTATTCCGGTATAATAGCTGTAGCTGTTACGTCGCTAGTGGGGCTGGCCATTGCCAGGGGGCTATATGAACCTATGGAGGGTCATGGTCCACTCGTTCTTCTTTTCACCTCCGTGGGGGTCACTTTTTGTCTTCATGGCATATTGGAATTCATTGCTGGCCCCAGCATAAGGTCTTTCCGTACTCGTATTCTTCCGTGTATAAGGGTGGGAGGCATCCCCCTGATTACTATGAATGAGATTGTTATTATTTCCATCGCCATGGGTAGTATTGTCTTCCTCCATGTTGTACTAACTCAAACCAGGATTGGTAAAGCTTTCCGGGCTATGGCTAGCAATGTGGATCTGGCGATGGCCAGGGGGATTGATACTGCTCGAATTTCCATGTTTGTCTGGGTTTATGCTTCGGCCATGGCGGCAGTGGCCGGAATTCTACTTGCCTTGGTAACCTCGGTCAATCCCGATCTGGGATGGACTCAGATTCTGATCATTCTGGCTGCGGCTATCCTGGGCGGACTGGGAAGCATCTATGGAGTTATGATTGGGGCTATCTTTTTGGGAGTAGTTATGGATGTGGGCGTAATATTCTTTCCTTCGGGCTACCGGGCGGCTATTGCCTTTGCACTTATGATTATTGTGCTGCTGGTGAAACCCAAAGGTATTTTTGGGGGTGGATAAGAATGGGTGGAGACTGGGCACTTTTTCTGGCAGGAGCAGTATCGTTAGCAGGGATATATGTCATCTATACCCTAGGGTTGAATATTCAGTTCGGCTTCACCGGACTGGGTAATCTAGGCTATGTGGCCTTCTTTGCCATCGGAGCCTATACTTCGGTTATCCTGAGTATGCCTCGTCCTGGGCCTGATGTAGCTTACATTGTAGGTTATGGTCTGCCCATGTGGGCGGGAATGATCGGTGGGAGCCTGGCAGCAGGTTTTTTTGCCCTTCTCATAGGAATACCTACCCTGAAGATAGGGGAAGACTATTTCGTGGTGGTGACCTTCGCCTTCTCGGAAGTCCTAAGGTATGTCCTCATCAATGAGAAGTGGCTCACCAATGGTACTACCGGCTTCTACGGTTTGGAAAGGCCTTTTGGCGAATTCTTTAGCGGTCGTGCTTATGAGTTTTTCTTCTTGTTTCTTATTCTGGTGGCTGTGGTTATAGCCTATCTCGTAATGCGAAAGATCTGTAATTCACCCTTTGGTAGGCTGATGAAAGGGGTGAGGGAGAACGAGCAGGTCTGTCTTGCACTGGGAAAGAACACCTACCGGGTGAAAATGAAAGCTTTTATAGTAGGGGCCATGTTTGCCGGATTTGCCGGGAGCCTGTACGCGCGCTATGCCACCCTGGTCGTTCCGGAGATGTTTATTCCCTATTTTACGTTTGTGGCTTGGCTTTCCCTCATGATCGGAGGCAGGGGTAACAACAAAGGAGCCATCCTGGGGTGTTTCATATTTGTACTGGCCGATCAATTCACCTTATTTGTCCAGGCCTCGGCAGCCTACGCTGTTAAACTGGCCTCACTGAGGGCATTCATCATGGGGGCTTTGTTGATTATAGTTCTCAGATGGTTGCCAGCGGGGATACTCAAAGAAAAGAAAGTCACCTATAGATAGAGGGAAAAAGATGCTGGTAGTTAAGGATATACACAAGAGCTTCGGCGGGGTCAAAGCTTTGAGGGGAGTGTCGTTGAAAGTGGAGAGAGGCTCTATTGTTGGATTGATAGGTCCCAATGGCTCAGGAAAGACAACTCTATTTAATGTAATCTCGGGATTCTGCCCTAAGGACTCAGGGCAGGTGCATTTCAAGGGAGAAAGAATAGATCATCTTCCTTCGTATGAGATTGCTATGAGGGGATTGTCCAGGACTTTTCAAATTAGCCGAGCCCCCAGAGGAATGACAGTCCTTGAAAATATGTTGCTTGCTTACAAAGGACAAATTGGTGAGGGGGTTTTTGGCGCTCTATTTAGAGGGGGTCGGATTTCAAAGCAGGAAAAAGTCAACCTCAAAAAAGCCCTCAGTATTTTGGAGCTGCTCGGACTTAGAAACTCACGCAACGAATATGCAGGTGATCTTTCAGGAGGGCAGCAGAGGCTCCTTTCTCTTAGCAGAATACTGGCATCTGGTCCGGAGCTCATTCTTCTGGATGAGCCGACTGCCGGGATTAATCTTACCCTTGTCACTGAGCTATTGAGGCTCATCAAACACTTTCAGGTTGAGGAAAGTAAGACCTTTTTGATTGTGGAGCACAACATGAGGGTCATCAGTGAGATATGCGATATGGTATGCGTGCTTGTGTCAGGAAAAGATATGGCTTGCGGGGAGCCGGAAAAAATTCAAAAAGATGAAAGAGTGCTAAAAGCATACTTGGGTGCTGTCCAGGGAGATTCAAAAGAGGATCTCGAATGAGACTGATGGAAGTTAACAATGTATTTTCAGGCTACGGAACTACAGAGATTTTGCATAATGTCTCTATTCATGTCGATGAGAGTGAAGTAGTGACTATTATTGGACCGAATGGAGCGGGAAAGTCCACTCTACTCAAAACAATTATGGGCTATTTGACGCCTTTTGATGGGAAGATTTTGTTTCAGGAAAAAGAGGTAACCAGATTGAGGGTGGATGAGAAGGTAAAGAAGGGAATAAACTATGTCCCCCAGCTGGATAATGTCTTTCCTCCGCTTACCGTGCAGGAAAATCTAGAGATGGGTGGCTATCTTCAGACTAAGGAAGAGATGAGAACAAGAACCGGGATGATGTACGGACTTTTTCCTGTGCTGCAAAAAACGAAGAATCAGAAGGCGGGCACCCTGAGCGGGGGGGAAAGAAAAATGCTGGCTATAGCAAGCGCTCTCATGCTAAAACCAAAGCTTCTCCTTCTCGATGAACCGTCAGCGGGACTCTCCCCGGCAGCAAGTTCTTGGATATTCGACGAGATTAAGGAAATTCATGCGGCTGGCACTGCCATAATCATAGTAGAGCAGGATGCCTACCAATCCTTAGCTATCTCAAACAGAGGCTATGTGCTAGCCATGGGGCAAAATGAATTCGAAGGCAGTGCTGACAAGATTCTAGGTGATGAGAGAATACTCAAAACCTACCTGGGTGGCTAATTCCTTCTCCGGACAAGCAAACGTGATCCGAGTTCTCTGTGGAGTCCTCGAGGAAATCCTCCCGGTTGATTCAGTCGGCCGAGCGAGACAAAGGACAAAAACAGGAGCCGAAATTCCTGAGGGGTGCAGACATGAAAAGAATTTATGTAGAAGAGAGTCTTTGCAACGGATGCAGGAGATGTGAGCTGATCTGCTCTTTCCTTCAGACTGGTGACGAGTATAACCCCAGACATTCGAGGATCAAGATACTCAAAGTGGAAGAGGAGGGATTAGATATCCCCATAGTTGACTGCGACGGAGGAAGATGCAGGGAGGAATCCGGGGGTGGAGAACCTGCCTGTGTCAAGCATTGCCTGCCAGGAGCTCTCATCTTTGCGGAAAGAGACCAGGTTCTAACTATGCGAAGGAGACAGTTAGCTGAAAAGGCCAAGAACCCCGAGTTTAAGGTTAGAGGATACTGGGTAGGGAGGTAGCCAAATGTACGGGTGGAGAGGCACTATTCTAAACGTAGATCTCTCGTCAGGGAAAATAGACAAAGAGAAACTTCCTGAAGATATGGCTTGGGATTATCTTGGAGGAAGGGGATTCAATATCAAGACACTTTACGAGGAACTCGAACCTGGGGTGGAACCTCTTAGCCCGGAGAATATCCTCGTATTTGGCACAGGTCCCCTCAATGGGACTCCTTTAGGGTGCGGAAGGATGACCGTAACCACCAAATCCCCGCAGACAGGTTTTTTTGTGGAAGGCAACAACGGTGGGTTTTTTGCCCCTGAGTTAAAATTTGCCGGGTACGACATAATCGTCATTCGGGGAAGGGCCGATAAGCCTGTCTACCTCTGGATTAAAGATGAGAAGGTTGAAATTAGAGACGCCTCTCATATCTGGGGCAAGACAACCTGGGAGACGGATCGGATTATTAAGGAAGAATTAGGCGATCCGGAAATTCAGTTAAGGTATATCGGTCCTGCAGGAGAGAATTTGGTCAATATCTCCATCATTCTAGGGAATCGTGCCCGGGCAGGAGGTAGAGGCGGAGCTGCCGCGGTAATGGGCTTTAAGAATCTCAAGGCTATTGCTGTGAGGGGATCCGGCGGCGTGAAGATCGCCCGTCCTAGAGAGTTTCAGGAAGCACTTCTGGAGATATGGGAAGATCTGGATGTAGATGGGTCCAAAGACCCTTTCACCAGGATTTGGGGTCTTTATGGAAGTCCTATTGTTCTTCGTATTCAACAGGAGTATGGCACCCTGGCTACCAACAATGGTCAGGAGGGTGTGTTTGAGAAAGTAATGGACATTTCTGGCGAGGAGTTCCTCAAGAACTATGTAGTTAAGCCAAAAGCATGCTTTTGTTGCCAGTCGCCCGCCTGCAGTCACTGGTGTGAGGTAAGAGACGGTCCCTATGCGGGTACGAGAACCGAGGGAATCCAGGCGGGCTCAACTGAAGCTCTGGGGAGCTATTGCGGAATCAGCTATCTTCCGGCTATTATCAAAGGCCATGCCCTCTGCAATGAGTTGGGGATCGGGATGTTCTCTACCGGAACTACCATTGCCTGGGCCATGGAAGCCTTCGAAAAGGGCATAATTTCCAGGAGGGACACCGACGGACTTGAGCTAAGATTTGGCAATCATGAGGCTATGCTCCAGCTCATAAGAAAGATAGCTTACAGGGACGGTTTTGGGGGCCTGCTTGCTGATGGGGTGAAAAAGGCATCTGAAAGAATAGGGAAAGGATCTCAGGATTTTGCACTTCATGTCAAGGGACTGGAGTACACCGCAGTTGAGCCGCGGAGCTCTCATGTCGCTGCCTTGATGCATGCAGTTAATGATCAAGGGTCTGATCATACTAGAGCTTATCCTCCCTATCCGCCTTCGCCACAAGCTGTTCCGCAAGAGATCGTGGAGAAATTGCCCTTTGATCTGAGGAAGGCATCCGACGATTCCATACCGGATGAGAAAGGAAAGCTCCTGAAATGGCTATTTGATTCCCGGGCTACTCTCAACTGTCTTGAGTTTTGCCTGTTTAATTCCCGGGCTAGGACTTTCGCTGACTTCAGACCTTTTGCCAAAGCTATCACAGCTGCCACGGGTATGAAATTCAGTGCCGATGATCTCATGGAAGTGGGTGAGCGAGTCATAAACTTGGAAAGATCTTTCAATGCAAGGGAAGGAGCCGGAAGGAAGGACGACACTTTGGCAAAGAGATACCTTCAGGAGCCTTTTCCAAAAGGAGGTAAAGCTGGGTTTCTCCCTCCTCTGGAGGAGCTGTTGGACCAATATTATGAAGCCAGGGGATGGGATCCAGAAACGGGTGTTCCGACTAGAAAAAAACTCGAAGAACTGAGATTAGGGAAGGTAGCTGACCAGCTTGAAACTGGGGCAGACTAAACGTAGAGGTAGGCATCATGGGGAAGATCAATCTCAAGTACATTGCTCATTTTTCCCTCTTGACCGGGAAGCTGGAAGAGATGGTCGAAGTTAAGGAGAAAACGGCCGTAGGTGATCTTGTTAAGCGACTGGGACAAAAATATAGCGGATTCAAAGAAGCCCTCATAGATGAGAAAACGGGAAGACTTGATTCCAGAAACAGGGTAGCGATTAGGAAACGAGAGGCATGGACCGACAATATTACCACTTTGGAAGGGCTCAATATGGAACTTTCCGACGGCGATACCCTTATATTCTGGTAGATTTTGCAGTCTTACTTCCGACCTCTCTTTGTGCCGGGAGGCAAGGGTGTGAGGCAAAATGAATAAGCTACATATGAGGAGAAAAAGATGGAACTCGCGGGTAAAGTAGCCGTGGTGACAGGCGGAGGGCGGGGTATCGGCAAAGCTATCTCGCTGGCACTGGCCAAGGAAGGATGTCACATTGTTGTTGCGGATGTCAGTTCCGAGCTGGCGGAGAAAGCCGCTGGCCAAATAGAAGACCTCAGAGGTGAGGCTCTACCGGTGAAGTGCGATGTTTCAAACAGAGGTGAGGTAAGAGAGATGGTCCGGATAGCTCTTGAGAAATTCGAGAGACTGGACATATTGGTGAACAACGCAGGCACAATGGGGGTGGGGAAGACCGAAGATATGCCAGAAGAAGAATGGGATAGGGTGCTGGGCATTAATTTGAAAGGAGTTTTCCTTTGTTCACAGGCGGTCATAAAATCCATGAAGAAGAATGGACGGGGCAGAATCATTAATATCGCATCCAGTGCCGGAAAGATGGGGGGAGTGATTGCGGGCATCAACTATTCTGTCTCCAAGGCCGGAGTTATTCTTTTTACCATATCACTTGCCAAAGAACTTGCGCCGTTTGGCATCAACGTTAATGCGGTAGCTCCAGGTTTTGTTGACACGGCCCTGATAGAATCTTTCCCCAAGAGTATTGTGGAGAAAATTCCTCTGGGAAGGCTGGGACGGCCTGAAGAGATAGCCAAAGCTGTTGTTTTCTTAGCCAAAGACGGCGATTATATTACGGGTGAAATTATTGACGTCAATGGCGGAATGTTTATGGACTAGAGAGCGCAAGATGGGCGCTTCGATGATGAGGAAACTGAGATGGCTAAGGTGACTGTCAAACTGTACTCGGTACTCCGAGAGGTGGCGGGAAAGTCTACTTTGAAGATGGCAGTTCCTGATAAGAGCTCGGTAAAAGATGTACTTGAGAAAATCATCCATCAGTTCAAGGAAGGGTTTGAAGACCGATATCGCCTGGTCGGGGGGGACAATATTGCGGAATATTTCCTGGTATTCGTGAATAGTACCCCCATATCTCACCTGGAAGGCCTTGAAACGAAGATAGAGGAAGGGGATGTCTTGGACATCCTGGAGCCGGTCTCGGGGGGCTGACACAATCACTGGCTACGGGCTTCTGGCAAGATCGATAGGACATTCTTCGTGTCTACCGCGAAAAACATAGATCCCCTTTGTAACTTATCCTTCCGAGAGAATTCAGCAAGGCCGAAGTTCCAGGTCGTTAGCGTCTCGGACATAGAATCTATGACTAACCAAGGAGGCACTTGGCATGAAAAAAATCCTCATGGTGAGTCCCCAGCTTTGCACTGGGTGCCGAATCTGTGAGTTGGTCTGTTCTCTGTCCCGCGATGGAGAGTGTAATCCGCTAAAATCCTGCATAAGGGTCTTCAAAATCAAGGAGGAGGGGATTGATATACCGGGAGTTTGCCAGCAATGCGAGAGTCCTCTCTGTGCCGATGTGTGCCCGGTGGACGCCATTTCGAGAGACCCCGATACCGGGGCTCTTATCATAAGGGAGGAGATATGCGTGGGATGTAGGGCCTGCAGTATGGTTTGTCCCTACGGGGCCATAACCATGGACATCTCCAAGAGGATTATGATAAAGTGCGACTTATGTGGAGGCGACCCCAAGTGTGTGAAATTCTGTCTGACCAAGGCTTTAGTCTATGACAGGCCAGAAGTCCTCGATACCTTGAGGCAGGAGAGTACTCTTCGCAGTTTGGTAAAACCGCTTCTCAAATCGAGGGAAACGGCCACAATCAAAAAGGAGAAGACAAAATGACCTACGGGTGGATGGGAACCATCCTCAGAGTGAATTTGACCAATGAGAAAATAACCAAAGAACCCCTAGATAAACAGATAGCCACCAAGTTTCTGGGAGGCCGAGGTCTTAACGGTATAACCTTATTCAGGGAGCTGAAAGCTGGAATAGACCCTCTTAGCGCTGAAAACGTCCTTCTTTTTGGAATGGGCCCCTGCAACGGTACCTTAAGCTTGGGCTCGGGCAGGTACAATATTACGGCCAGATCTCCTATGACAGGGGGATTTGGTGATTCTAACAGCGGTGGCTTTTGGGGGCCTGAGCTGAAGTACGCTGGTTACGATCAAATAATCATCGAGGGCAGGGCAGAGGAGCCTGTGTATCTTTGGATTGATGGTGATGAAGTCGAGATACGAAATGCGGGGAAACTCTGGGGCAGGGATACTTTTGAAACAGAACAGATTCTCAAGGAGGAATTGGAAGATCCTCGCATTCAAATGCTCTACATCGGGCAAGCAGGAGAGAATCTGGTGAGGTTTGCCAATGTGATGACTGGTCTTTATCGGGCGGCAGGACGTTCAGGCATGGGATCTGTCATGGGATCCAAGAACCTCAAGGCCATTGCTGTCAGAGGAAACAAGGGAGTTGGGGTAGCTCATCCCAGCAAGCTTCAGGAAGCAGCCCTAAAAGCTTATGATATCCTTTACTCCGACTGGTTTGCCCAGCTTTTCTCCGAGGAAGGAAGTCCCTGTCTGGTGGATATATACAACAACCGATTGGGGGCCTTGGTTACGCGTAACTTCCAGGCTGGTGTATTTGAAGGGGCAGAGAAAATCCTGGGCAAATACTTCGACGAGAATTACAAAATAGCCAATAAGGGATGCTTCTCTTGTCCCTTGCATTGTGGTTGCTTCTATATGATAAAGGAAGGTCCTTTCGCTGGGCTTAGATGGGGAAAAGCAGAGTTTGCCACCATTGTTAATTTCACTTCTCGGGTGGGAGTTGATAACATAGAAGTAGCTCTTAGAGCTGGCATCCTGACGGACAAATACGGTATTGATCTCATTTCTATGGGCGGGGTTTTAGGGTTTGCTTTTGAATGTTATGAGAAGGGCATTCTTACTCCGAAAGACACAGATGGCCTTAAGCTGGAGTGGGGAAATGGCGACGCTGTGCTGGAGCTTGTCAGGAAGGTCGCCTTTCAGGAGGGCTTCGGGAAAATTTTGTCCGAGGGAGTCAAAAGGGCAGCCGAGGTTATTGGAAAAGGTTCCGAGGATTACGCCATCCACACTAAGGGTCTTGAGCATATTGAGTGTGATCCCAGAGGACTTCAAGCCTGGGGACTAGGGTATGCAGTAAGCAGCCGGGGAGCTGATCATCTGCGTGCTCTACCTGCTTTTGAATATACCATCAGCCCTGAGAAGGCCAAGGAACTTTATGGTACCGAAAAGGCTGCCGATAGATTCTCGATCGAAGGAAAGGGCAAGATGGTAAAATGGTTTGAGGAGCTTCGGGCCTTCGCCGATTCCATGGAGATATGTAAATACATCACCCGGACCGGGCTTCTTTTTCCGGAGCCTCTGGTAGAGATGCTAAATGCAGTGACAGGTATGGAATATAAGCCAGATGATGCTTTTAAAATAGGGGAGAGGATTGTCAATGTGGAAAGAGCCTTCAATGTCAGGGAGGGTTTTAGCCGCAAGGATGATACCCTGCCCAAAAGATTCCTGGAGGAGCCTCTAATGGAGGGCCCTTCAAAGGGGCATGTCTGTGATCTTGAGCCCATGCTTGACGATTACTACAAATTTCGGGGATGGGATGTAAAAACGGGCCTGCCCACCAGGGCTAAACTGGAAGAATTGGGTCTCTCAGAAATAGCTCTTGAGCTCCAAAAGATGGGTAAGATTCCTCCCGAAAAGAAAACTCGCTTAGAAGAGAAAAAATAGATATGCAGGTGGTGATCATAGGAAATGGTGTAGCCGGGAACAGCGTTTGTTCTGCCATGAGAGAAGTGAATCAGAGAGCCCGGATTACTCTCGTTTCTGAGGAGCTTTACCCTGCGTACTCAGCCTGCGTTCTGGGGGAGTATCTGGGAGGAGAGATCCAGCGGGGCCGTGTATTCCTAAAAAGGATCAAGGACTACCGACAGCAGGGCATCCGTATCCTCCTGGGTCGAAGGGCTATCAAAATAGATGTCAAAAACCGGAAGGTTTATCTGGAGAAAAAGAAGATCTTGTATGATAGGCTGATTGTGGCTAGCGGCGCCGAGTCCCTCATTCCAGCTGTTGACGGAACTACAAGAGAAGGTGTATTTTCCTTCAAGTCCCTCCGCGATGCCGACCGAATCTTGGCATATCGTGCCAGGAGGGTTGTAGTTGTGGGATCTGGCCCTATAGGGGTGGAGGTGAGTTGCGCCCTTCGAAGGAGAAACCGCGAGGTTTATCTAGTGGAGCTTTTGGACTGGGTGCTTCCGCAGGTCCTTGACCAAAAACCGGCCCTGAGGGTCCAGAGAATCCTGGAAGGGCACGGGATCAAAGTTGTCACTGGCGAGAAGGTCGAAAAGATTAGAGGAAATTATCGAGTCAGAGGGATTCTGACCAATAAGAGGGAAATAGGGTGTGAAATGGTAGTTATGGCTGGAGGAATGAGACCCAGGGTGAGTCTGGCCCGGGAAGCAGGAGCTGAGCTAGGAGAACTTGGTGGAATACAGGTCGACAGGCGTATGCAGACTAATCTGCCTGGCGTGTATGCTTGTGGTGACTGTGCTGAGGCTCCTGACCCGGTGAGCGGAGAGACCGCTCTCATTATGCTCTGGCACAATGCCCGACGCCAGGGGATGGTGGCGGGATACAACTGCGCAGGAGTCCGAAAGGAGTACCCCGGCTCCACCAACGTGGTCAATGTCAATGTTTTTGAAGTTCCTGTCTTTTCTATAGGCAGTCCTGTGAGCGCTCTGGCTGGGGGTGGAATTGAGGTGATTGAAAAGGATCGTCCTCATTACTATGGCCGAGTCGTTGTGGCTGATGGAAAGATTAGGGGGGCTCAGTTTATTGGTGAAACAGAGGATATGGGGGTACTCCTTCCTGCAGTAAGGAAAAGATGCAGTCTCGAGAATGTCAAAAAGATAGTAGATAGTCCAGAGCTTCTCTCTCTAGCCCCCTGGTATCATAAGATAAAAAAATACCTCACGTGAGAATGGGAGGTCTGAATGGCGCCGAAGGTAAGAGAAGCTGAGAGGATGAAAAGAATTCACCTTTCGGGCATCAGAAAAGTAGTTGAGAAGGTGGCAGAGCTGGAGAGAAAGGGGCTCGAGATTATACACATGGAGATAGGCAGACCGGATTTCGATACGCCCTCTCACATCAAGGAAGCAGCAAAGAAAGCTTTAGATGAAGGATTTGTACATTATACCGCAAGTATAGGAATACCGGAGCTGAGGGAGGCTATTGCCGAGAAGCTGTCCCGGGACAATGGTATGAGGATTGATCCAGACAGGGAACTCATCGTCACCCTGGGAGCCAATGAGGCAGTTTTTCTTTGCATGATGGGACTCCTAAACCCTGGCGATGAGGTTCTGGTACCGGAGCCTATGTTCGTCTACTACGCAGATTGGGGTGAGTTTGCTGGAGCAAAGACGGTTTCTGTGCCTTTGAGAGAGGAGGAGAACTTTAGGCTCAGGCCCGAAAACATTGAGAGGTGCGTAACTCCGAAGAGCAGAATGCTCATACTCAATTCCCCTCATAATCCTACGGGAACTGTTCTGGACATGCAAACTCTGGCTGGCATAGCCGAGGTTGCCAAGAAATACGACCTCCTGGTTCTTTCGGATGAGGTTTATGAAAAAATGGTCTATGATGGGGCTAAACATTTTAGTATAGCGAGTTTTCCTGGGATGAACGATCGGACTCTTACCATTAATGGTTTTTCCAAAGCCTTTTCCATGACTGGCTGGAGACTTGGATATGTGGTAGCCAATCCTGATCTTATGAGTGCTCTTCTTAAGGTGCATCAGCATGCGGTGGTCTGCCCCGTTTCCTTTGCTCAAAAAGGAGCAGTTGCTGCTCTGACAGAATCTCAGGAATGTGTGGACGAAATAGTAAGAGAGCTCGACCGAAGAAGAAAGCTGGTTATGAAACGCCTGAGTGAGATGGAAGGCGTGAAGGTAGTCAGGCCTCAGGGAGCCTTCTATGTTTTTCCCTCCATCAAAGGGCTAGGGAGAAGCTCCCAGGAGATAGCCGACTATCTTCTTGAGGAGGCGAGAGTGGCCGTAGTGCCCGGTTCTGCTTTTGGTAGTTTAGGTGAGGGCTACATCCGCATTGCCTATTCTACTTCCTACCATAATCTGGAAGAGGGACTTAGCAGGATGAAGAAGGCCTTAGCAGAACTCAGCTCCTAGTGAGCTAGTTCTGGTCTGTAAGAAGGCCATGGAAACTCTGGGGTGTTGCATTTAGGGAGGGAGGTCAATGAAGAATCTTGATGGGCTTCCCGAGTTCAAGGGCCCCGATACACTGGCCAATACTGTCTGCGATTATCTGGAGAACGCTATCCTGGATGGCCGCCTTGAAGCAGGGACAAGGCTAGTAGAGCGAGACCTAGCTGAGAAATTTAATGTTAGTCGTCCTCCTATTAGAGAAGCTATCCGTCAGCTCAACAGCGAAGGATTGGTGAAGATAGTGCCCCGAAAAGGGGCTGTGGTGGCAAGAATTTCGGCCAAGGATGTAGAAGAGATCTACAGTATAAAAATATTGATAGAAGGTTTTGCTGCACGAGAGGCGGCGAAAAAGCTAAGCGAGGCTGATCTGAGGAAATTGAAATCCCTGATTGAGAAGATGGCTATACAGATTGAGAGAGCCGGTGTCTCCCGGTATGTGAAACTAGCCGAGGAGTTTCATGATCTAATCAATAAGGCTGCCGGTAATGACAAGCTCCACGAGATCTATAAGCGGCTGAGTAAACAAATAGTCTGTCACAGGATTAATTATCTTTCTCTTCCTGGAGGTCTTAGGCGCTCCTTTGGGGGTCATAAGAAGATCTTTGAAGCTCTGGTTCAAAGGGCCCCTGATAGGGTAGAATCCTGCCTAACGGAGCACATCACGTATGCCCAGCAAGTCTTAACCATGCGGATAAAGCGAAGTGAGGAGGGAAATGGGAGCGCAAATCAAACTTAACGTATTCAGCGCGATAGAAGGAACACCATGGCCCGTATAGTAATTCCCGATGATTCTCCGCCTCAGATAAAAGGTACTGAGGCTTTAGAGGAATTAGAAAAGTGGGGGGAAGTTGAGCTTTATGATGAGCGGTCTAGCTCTCATGAGGAGTTCGTGGGGCGGATCAAGGGAGCCCAGGTAGTAATCAATATCAGGGCCTACTCCAAGTTTAGCCGTGAGGTGCTCGGTCAATCTTCTCCCTCTCTCAAGCTCCTTTCGGTTCTGGGCACGGGAGTGGATAATATTGATCTTTCTGCTGCCAGAGAATATGGCGTCCTCGTGACCAATACTCCTGGCTTTGCGGCTCCAGCAGTGGCGGAGCATACCCTCGCCTTGATGCTCGCCGTGGCCCGCCAAATTACTCGGCTAGACAAAGAACTGAAGAATGGGGAGTGGCCCAGAGGCCTGGTGCAGCAGCTCTCTGGCAAAACCTTAGGGATAGTGGGCCTGGGAGCGATTGGCGGTAGATTGGTAAGGATAGGAAAAGGTATTGGAATGAGGGTAATTGCCTGGACTTTTCATCCTTCTAGAGAGAGGGCTGAGAAGTCCGGAGTTGAGTTTGTTTCTTTCGATGATCTATTCCGGGAGGCAGATGTTGTCTCCGTAAACTCAAGGCTTTCTGATAAGACCACCGATCTTGTGGGGAAGAAGCAGTTCGATCTAATGAAACCTAGCGCTATCCTGGTGAATACGGCAAGAGGAGCCATAGTCAACAAGAAGGCATTGATAGATGCCTTAACCAGTGGCAAGATCGCTGGGGCTGGACTGGATGCCTTCCATGAAGAGCCTATTCCACCCGATGATCCTCTCCTTAAGCTTAAGAATGTGGTCTTGACCCCGCACTCAGCAGGAATGACCCCGGAAACCATAGAGCGAGGGGCCCAGATGGCAGTAGACAATGTTATCAATTTCCTCAAGGGGAGTCCCACCAATATTGTTAGATAGAGGAAGACGACGATGAGGACTGTTATCGAGAGCGACGTGCTGGTGATAGGAAGCGGTGGAGCTGGCTGTAGAGCAGCCATCGAGGCTAGCCGGCAGAACGCACAGGTAGTTCTGGTAACCAAGGGATTATTTGGTAGGTGTGGGGCCACCTCTATGTCTACCACCTCTTACAATGCTGCCTTCGGGCATACTGATCCTGAGGACAGTCCCCTTGTTCATTTCAAGGATACTGTGGTGGGGGGAAGCTTTCTGAGCGATCAGGAACTCGCGTACATTTTGGCCCGCGATGCTCCCCAGCGGATGATGGACCTGGAGGGTTTTGGGGCTATCTTTATGAGGAAGGGATCAAAATTCTTTCAGATCCATAATCCAGGTTCCACATACAGTAGGGTTTGCTATCTTGATGAGATAACTGGCAGGCATATTCTCTTCACCCTGAGAGGCGAGATAATCCGTTATGGGGTGAAGACCTTCCCGGAAACGCTGATCACCAGTCTTATTACCCAGGATCAACAGGTGGTGGGCGCGGCTGGACTGGACTTGAGGAGAGGCGATTTTCTTTTCTTTAAGGCTAAATCTATAGTTCTGGCTCTGGGGGGCGCAGGTCAAATTTATCCCACTACCTCCAATCCTTCTGATATCACCGGCGATGGATACGCTCTAGCCTACAGGGCCGGGGCTAAGTTGATAGACATGGAAATGGTTCAGTTTTTTCCCTGCGGTCTCACGAAACCTCATCTAAGGAAGGGGCTTTTGGTTCTAGAGCCGGGGGAAGTTGAAGAAGGTAGGCTGTACAATAGATTGGGTGAGAGATTTATGGAAAGGTGCGATCCTGAAAAGATGGAAAAAACCACCAGAGATAAGCTTTCTCAGGCCATATACAAAGAAATAGCCGGCGGTCGCGGCAGCCCCGACGGGGGCGTGCTTATGGACTTTTCTTGTGTCCCCCAGGAAGAGCTTACCAAGAGAAAAGATGAAATCGATCGAATAAGAGAATTGACCGGTGTGGATCTTAGGGAACAGCCCCTGGAGGTTGCGCCCACTGTGCACCATTTTATGGGCGGAGTAAAGATTGACGAGGAATGTCAGAGTACTGTCCGTGGTCTTTTTGCTGCGGGAGAGAATGCAGGTGGTGTCCATGGAGCCAATAGATTGTCCGGCAACGCGCTGGCGGAAACACAGGTCTTTGGCGCCCGCGCCGGAGAATGTGCGGCCAAGTTCGCTCTCAAGACGATCGGCACCAGCCTCAATCCTGCCCGGGTAGATCAAGAAGAAAAAAGAGTTTTTGCGCTCCTCGACCCGGATGGATCCCTCTCACCTTCTCGCTTCAAAGATGAAGTCAGACACGTTCTCTGGAAGTATGTAGCTATTATCAGGAATGGCAGGGACCTTGAGAGGGCGAAAACTGAACTTTCTTCTTTAAGAGAGAGGCTCTGTGACTTGAAGCTCTCCTCATCCAGTACATACTACAATCAGGAATGGGCAGAGTGTATTGAGGCAGAGAACATGCTGGATGTGGCTACTCTTGTTACGGAGCTTGCCCTTTTAAGAACGGAGAGTCGGGGGGCTCATTTCAGAGAGGACTATCCAGAGCGAAACGATAAATGCTGGTTGAAGCACACTGTGGCCGAAAGGCGCAATGGTAAACTCACTGTCAGTTTGGACCCGGTGAGGCTTACCCGAGTGAAGATAGAGTAGCAGAGTGAGAGAAAAAAGCTTGTTGGTTAAGGTGAGCCGATACGACCCATCCCAAGAGATTAGTCCTGTATTTGAGGATTATCGGGTACCCTTCACCAAAGGTATGAGTGTCATCGATGCCCTAAGGTACGTTAGGGAAAACTGTGATCCTTCTCTTGCTTTCAGGTACAGATGTCGGGTGGGCTACTGCGGTTCCTGCAGTCTTCTTGTCAATGGAACTCCCAGGCTCGCCTGCATGGAAGAAATAGACGAGGGGATACAAAGTTTGGTTATTGAGCCACTACCAAACTTCCCTGTTATCAGGGATCTAGTGGTGGATCTGGACGCCCCAGAGGAAAACCTCTTGTCCATCCGGCCGTTCCTGGAGAGAAGAGAACCTTTTCAGGGAGTCTGGCCTCTCAAGGACACAGAATTTGGTGTTCTCGAAGAGCTCTCCAGGTGCATGAGCTGCATGAGCTGTATGGGCTCCTGTCCCGTATTCAGCAGGGTTCCTCAGAAGTTTCCTGGTCCCTGGCATCTCTTGAATATTGGAAGATTTGCTTTTGACCCCAGGGATGAGGCCGACCGTGCCAGAATGGCCTTCTTTCAGGGTCTTTATCTTTGTGCTTTCTGTGGAAAATGTGAAGAGGTTTGCCCTAGCGAGATACGCATTCCACACCTCGTTATACAGGAGCTAAGGCGGCTGGTGGCGCATGAAATGGGCCTTTTACCTGGCCATAGAGAGCTTGTCGATAACCTGAAGAAGAAGGGTGAAACTCTTGTTTCTGTGGGAAGAACGTTCTTGGAAGAGGCTCCCCACAAGGTCAGTCCGGATAAGATAAACGAAAGAGTCGGACTATTTGTGGGATGTGTGGCCGATGTCATGGAAAAAGATTCTCTCAGAGCGGCAGTAGATATTCTTTCCCGGAATAATGTAGAGGTGGTTATTCCTAAAGACCAGCTTTGCTGTGGAAATCTGGAGCTCTATGGAATCACTCTTAAGGACAGCCGCCAGATAGCCAGAAGAAATGCGGCGAGTTTTGAGAGGGAGGATTTGGAAGTAGTTCTCACCGTCTGTCCAGCCTGCGGGTTCTTTCTTAAAAACGAGTATACGGGCGAAGAGGGATTGCTTGAGAGGCAGCCATCCTTCAAGGTAGAGGATATTAACGAGTTCCTGTCTAATTACATAAAGTTCGATCCCAAAGATTTTCGAGAAATGAGGGCTAAGGTAACCTGGCACGATCCCTGTCATCTAAAGAGAGAGCAGAAGATCTCTGAGGAACCTCGCAAAATTCTTCAGATGATTCCTGGGGTAGAATTTGTGGAGATGAGAGAGCCGGATAGGTGCTGTGGGGGTACTCTGAGAGCCTCGGCGCCCGATGTAGCCGGCCTTCTGGGAATGGATAAGGTGAGGCAGGGTCGCGAAACGGGAGCTGATTATGTTCTTACTTCCTGCCCCCTGTGTGTCTCTCATCTTTCGCTTTCCCGGGCAAAGGCGAAAATACGAAAACCCCGGGTCATGAATATTCTTGACTTTATAGCTAAGGCCTACAGGTAGCTGGTGCTTCTTGAGGTCTCATCCTGCGAAGAGGCCTTTGATTCGCATTCAGGAGTTGAATCTGTTGTCGGCGTGTCTGGCCGGCACTTTATCCTGCAAGCAGTGGCTCTAGCTCCGGAGAACTCCGGGACGTGACCATGTTTCCTCTCGTGGATAAGGCAGCGCTGTCTTGCACAGATCACCTCGTCTAAGGCGGTAAGGAGAACAATATGGATCCCTATAAGGAGAAGCTCATTGCCGGATCTCTTTGCAGTAAGAAAACCCCCGTTCGAGCTAGAGTGGTGGCAGTAATGGACGGAAAGCTTCCCCGTCGAGGTCTTCGATTGATAATCTCGGCGACCCGGACCTTGCTTCAGGGGGAGATTCATGAGTTGATAGTTACGGATGAGGAAGATGCCGCACCGGGAAAGACAGTAAATAGAATTGCTTACGTATGCTTTTTTGAATTGGAGAAGGGAGGGGTGGTGGCCAAGGGTGATAAGGTTGTCTTACAGGGGGAGACCATAGGTGAGATAGTGGGTTTTGATGAGACCCATGCCCCAAACCACCTCAATATTGTTATTAAATCTTCAAACAGCAGGAGCGGGGAGGAACTGGGAGTTGAGCTGGGAAATAGGCTTACAATTGGCTGAGAAAAATTTTTGCAGAAAACTATAACTATAAATTAGGAGGAGAAAAAAAATGGCAGATCTTTCAGTAAGCTACGCAGGGATAAAACTGAAGAATCCCTTGCTGGCGGCATCAGCTACAGAAACAAAAGATGCAAAAGCGATGAAAAAGTGCATCGACGCAGGCTTCGGCGGGGTGGTGGTAAAGTCTCTGTATGGCAGTAGCATTGCTATTTCCAGGAAATGGCACCGACCTCGCTTTCAACTTTTGAACTGGCATCCCAGGAGCACTAATCCTCTAAAGGCTCCCGATGGGTTTATTCTATACTCAATTGAGCAGGGGTCTCAGTTTGACTATAAGGAATGGGCTGACGACATTCGACGCACCAGGGATCTTATTGGTGATAGAGGCGCTATCATTGGGAGCATCATGGCCGGAAGTATGAGTGACTGGTCCGAGCTGTGCGAAGCGGTAAAAGATTGCCCCATGGATGCCCTGGAAATAGATCTTTCCTGTCCTCATATGAAAGAAGTGCACGCAGAGTCTGGGGTAGAGCTTGGAGCTGACCCTGATCATGCGGCGGAGATAGTCAAGATGGTGGTGGAAGCTATGAAATTTCCCATTATTCCCAAACTCACTCCCCAGACTGCCAACATGGTCCAGGTGGCCAGGCGATGTGAGGAGGCGGGAGCATCTGCTATCACCTCTCACAATCGAATGATGTCCCTCAATATTGACATTGATAGGGCTTCTCCGACCGTGTGGCCCTGCTACGCCGGTTGGGGCGGCCCCTGGATGCTTCAGTATTCTCTGGCCTGGATGGCGAAACTGTATCCTGTGGTTAAGGTACCTTTGAGTTTTACCAGCGGTATCTGGAGGTGGCAAGACAACGTATCTGCCATTATGGCAGGAGCAACCACGGTTCAATCCTGCACGGCTATCCTGGTGAAAGGGTTTGATGTGGTGAAGGAATGGCTGGACAGTATTAATGATTGGATGGACAAGAAGGGTTACAGCTCACCAGATGAAATCAGGGGTGCAGTCTTCGAGAATATGATCCCGGCTAGCGAGATACCTCGTCATCAACCAGGAGTCCATGCCGAGGTGGATGAAGGAGAATGTACTGGTTGTGGCTGGTGTCCCAAGATTTGTCTCTACGATGCCATCACTGAGGATGAGGATGGGATAGCCAACATCGATCCTGAAAAATGTGATGGTTGTGGTATGTGCTGGCAAGTCTGCCCCAGCAAGGCGATTTCTATAAGTAAGCCCAGCTAGCCCCAGGCGTTATTGAGAGTCCGTTAGTCCTTTGGGTATAGATTCACCGTAATCCATGCCCAAAGGGCAATCTTGATTCGCACTTTTTAGGTGGCGAAAAAAGGACAGAAACATGCCGGATGGATTCGTCGCAGACATGGTATTGCTAGATGGAAAAATAGTTACCATAGATGGGGCTTTCAGCATTACTCAGGCAGTGGCAATTAAAGATGGAAGGTTCCTTGCTGTGGGTAAAGACCGAGACATTCAACCACTGATCGGTAAGCACACCAGAGTCTTTAGCTTGTCTGGAAAAACCGTGGTTCCTGGTTTTGTTGATTCCCATATCCACATGAGATGGACAGGATTAAATCTGAATAAGATAAATTTACGGGGGATCTCCTCAATAGATGGGATACTCGAAGCTATTGAAGAAAAAGTGCTGCACACACCAGAAGATCAGTGGGTCCAAGGATTTGGATGGGATGAAGGATATTTTAGGGAAAAAAGATATCCTACTCGGTGGGATCTGGACAAGGTTTCTGGAGAGCACCCAGTCCATCTTGCTCGTGCATATGGACATATTGAGACAGTGAACAGCAAGGTACTGAAAATGGCTGGCATAACGAGAAGTACGCCTGAGCCCGCGGGAGGAAAAATCTTGAGAGACTTCAAAACGGGTGAGCCTTCAGGCGTACTTTCCGGACAGGGAGCTCTTAAATTAATTGAAAAGATACTTTCCTACCCTAGTCTCAAAGAACAAAAGGAAGTTATCCGGGCCATAACTCGCAAGTTCAGTGCAGCCGGTATAACCAGTGTATGTGATGGCTGGTGCTATCCCCAGGACTTCCGGATTTTTCAGGAAATCAAGGAAGCAGGGGATTTGACAGTTCGGATTTGCGGTATGGTGAAAGTTGATGCAGGAGTAAAACCTCTGAAGGACTGTTTGGCTGATATTGAAGGATGGGGTCCCTATACAGGTTTTGGTGACCATATGCTCAAGATAGGTGGAATCAAGTTAGTTTTGGACGGTGGTATCGGCGGAAAGACCGCCTTGACTCGCACACCTTACGCTGATGATTCCGCCAACTTTGGGTTGCAAGTGATACCAACTTCAGAGCTCATAGAGATCTGTAAGCTAGCAGCAAGAAATAACTGGCAGGTAGGTGTGCATTGCTGTGGAGGCAGAGCAGTAGACTTGACACTCGAGGCTTACCAGGAAGCACATACAGAAAAGTCTATAAAAAACAGGCGATGGGTGCTGATTCATGCTTATGAGCCTAATGAGCGCACCTTTGCAGCGTGCAGGAGGTTAGGGATAGTTGTTGCTGCCCAGCCCGTGTTTATGCATCTTATGGGACACTCTTTTCTTTCGGGATGGGGCAGGAAAAGGGCCTCGTGTGCTTGTCCTTTGAAGGGTTGGCTAAGCCAGAAGATTCACATTGGAGGCGGTTCGGATTCACCGATGACAACTTATGAGCCTCTGGTAGGCATCTGGGCAGCTGTGAATAGGCGAGTGGAGTTGACAGGAATGCAGCTTGGAGGTGAGCAATGCATTCCTGTAAGAGAGGCTCTTCGTATGTTTACTAAAGAAAGTGCTTACCTTACTTTCGATGAAGACACAAAAGGGTCCATCGAACCCGGTAAATTGGCTGATTTGGTGGTTTTGGGGGAAGATATATTATCCATCCCGAAAATGAGCATAAGAGATGTTCCGATTTTGATGACGGTCATGGATGGTCGTATTGTGTATGAAGACAAAGCAGTTCTTTGAGACCTAGGGGTAGTAGTATTGCCAACAAAGTACAAAGTGATACATTCTTCTGCTTCGATTTATGGCTAAGAGAACCATTGGGCAAGTGAAAACAATGTGTAGCTTGGACCCATAAGGAGACACTCATAAGATGGAGAGAGAAGTGCTTGTAATCAAAGAGCTGACTAAGAACTTTGGAGGTTTGCGAGCGGTAAATAGGTGTTCGCTGACAGTCGAGAGAAATAGCATCACTGGTCTGATTGGACCGAATGGGGCAGGGAAGACCACCCTTTTTAATGTAATTACTGGTTTCCTGAGAAAAGATGCAGGAGAAGTATGGTTGGAGGGAGAAGAAATCGGGAGTCTTTCACCGCATGAGATAGCTCTAAAAGGTATGGTGAGGACTTTTCAGACAGCCGCTGGGCTTATGCATATGACAGTGATGGAGAATATGATGATGGCTCCACAGGCTCAGGAAGGAGAAAAATTGCACAAAGCCTTATCTGCTGCGAGAGACATTCCCATGCAAGAGAAAGAGAATAAAGAAAAGGCAGCCGAAATCCTTGATTTCATAGGTATTTATAAGAAAAGAAACGAATACGTGGAGGATTTAGCCAGCGCAGAAATCAAATTATTGGAGCTTGGTCGTCAGATGATGACCGGCGTAAAAATGTTCCTTCTGGATGAGCCCATGTCTGGAGTCACCCCCGCCTTTCAGGAAAAAATGGTCAAATATGTAAGAGATATTCGAGAACGCGTGGGGTTGACTTTTTTCATTATAGAACACAACCTGGGTTTTATTCGCCAGGTGAGTGATAGGATCTATGTGATGAACAGCGGACAAATTCTATGCCACGGAACCTGGGGGGATGTAACCAGCGATGAGGGGGTCATCGAAGCTTATCTGGGAGGTACGAGATGAGCTTGCTGGAAGTCAAAAATGTAGAGTCAGGCTACGGAAAAACGTCCATTCTCTATGATATGAATCTTGAGATTGAGAAGGGAGAGATAGTGGCTTTGATTGGTCCCAACGGTTCGGGAAAAACGACCCTGCTAAGGACTGTTTCCGGAATCCTGAAGGTCAAGAAAGGTCAAATTACCTTCCATGGAAAGCAAATGGAGAATCTTGGACCTGATGAAAGAGTTCGAAGGGGAATTGGCTATGTACTCCAGGACGACAATGTATTCCCAACTCTCACTGTTATGGAGAACCTCGAAATGGGAGCCTATATTCTTTCTCAATTCCAAGATAGACTAAAGGACATATTCGGACTTTTCCCCATCTTAAAAGAGAGAAAAAGACAAAAAGCAGGTACTTTGTCTGGAGGAGAACGTCAGATGCTGGCTATCGCCAGTTCTTTACTTCTCACCCCTCATCTTTTGATGATGGATGAGCCTTGTGGTGGATTGGCTCCCCGGATCGCCCAAGAAGTCTGTGACAAAATCTTGGATATCCACAAGATGAATACTGCCATTCTCTGGGTTGTGGAAAGGGAGATAGAATCGGTTCTCAAATTAGTATCCCGGGGCTGCGTGATGGGATCAGGCCAGATTGTCTTCCAAGGAACCCCAGAGGAATTGCTCGGCAATAGAAAGCTCCAGGATTTGGTCTTGGGTAAGCAATAGGCGTAGAATAGTTGGGTGGCCAGGCAAAAAGAGCATATCATTGTGCGATCAGTCTTTTTCCAAGATTACTCATGCAGGCTTCTTTTGAAAGCAGCAGTCGTGTTTACCCCAGTGGTTGTCAAAGCAGAACGGGACAAACTGCGCGCCTCTTCACAGGTGCAAAATATGGGTCAAAACCGAGCAAGGAGGTGATGAGAGTTACTTAGTAGATGTGAGGCCCTGAATGGACTGTATCAGAGGCAAGATCTAGGCGGGCAGCCGAGTCCAACCCGAGAAGAAGAATCTTTCAAAGAACGTGGAACAATTGTTCTTGGGAGTTTAGGGTGAGGAATAGAGGATCTCGTTACATACGGAGGAAAAGTATGAGCAAAAAGAGAACTTTCTTGACAAAGATGTTGGTAGTTTCCCTGAGTTTCATGTTGGCAGTCGGTGTGTCTGCCAGTGTCTCTCAGGCCGCAGAAGAGGAGGTTCGTATTGGGGCTATTGTAGCCCTTTCCGGACCTCTAAGTCCCTATGGACCTGACTGGCTAAATGCAGGTGAGCTGGCGATAGAAGACATGAATAGAATGGGGGGAGTTTTTGGCAGGAAAGTAAAATTGTTTGTTGAGGATAGTGAGACCGATACCGAAGAAGGTATTAAAGCGGCAAAGAAGCTCATCCCCATTAACAAGGTTATTGCCATTTACGGACCTACCTCTGGTGTTGTGGTTGGTATCATGGATTATGCTGAGAAAAACAAGGTTCCTGTGATTTCTGGTGTTTCCGGAAGCAGTCGATTGGACAAAACCGGCGGGGTATATCAGTATCGAACCGCTCCTTCAGACTCCTATGAGGGCTTGGTGAATGGAGCTTTCATTCTTGAGGAGCTGGGTGTAAGGGAAGCTGCTTTGATAACGCAGAATGATGAAGGGACATTGAGTGTTGCCAGAGGTTTCAAGGAAGCATACGAGAAGCAGGGGGGACGGATAGTGGAAGAAGTGGTTGTCAATGCCGGACAGGCGACCTATATGTCTTCGGTAGACTTGGCTTTTAAGTCAAATCCAAAAGTGGTGTTGGTGGCTGCAGATATGGATGTTACTTCCGTTATCATAAGGGAATGGCGACGAGCAGACTACGGCGGCAAGTTAGTTTGCGGGAGCGATGTCAGCGATTCAAAACAGTTCGTTGATCTCGTAGGTGAAAGGAATCTCGAAGGGGTGTATTATACGTTCATAGCTTCTGATCCAGACACTATACCCTTCCAGATCTTTCAGGCGAAGTTCAGGAATTTCACGGGCAGAGAGTTAGGCTATGGTGCTGCTAACTGTTATGATGCCATGGCTGTCTTTCTTCTAGCTCTTGAAGCCGCAGGAGAAGCTTCTGGTGAAGCAATTGCAGAGAATATGCGCAAGGTAGCAAATCCTCCGGGAGTGGTTGTTGGTACAATTGAAGAAGGAAAAGCGGCACTCATGTTAGGAAAAGAGATTAACTATGAGGGTGCGTCCGGTCCGGTTGATTTTGATGAGTATGGGAATGTAGCCGGAGGATACGCTAAGTATGTGTTCGATGCAGAAGGAAAAGGAGTGCTGGTGAAATACTATCCAGCGGGGTCTTTAAGCTAAGCTTTAGGTCTACAAGGGGGGTAGGCTCTCATGATGGCCTACCCCTCCTTGGAAATGACAGGTAATGAGGTAACGATTATGGTCGCTTCAATAATTCAACATGTTTTGTATGGTGTCGTAACAGGCAGTATACTCCTTCTGGGAACGTTGGGATTTACCATGGTAGAGAGGTTAGACGGCTTCGTGAATATTAGCCATGGTCAGTTGATAGCAATTGGAGCGTACAGTATGTGGCTCTGTTACAATATTTTAGGTCTTAACTTTGTCATTGCTGCTATTTTGGCTATCGCAATCAGCGCATTAGCAGCACTTCTCATCTACAAAGTTTTCTTCAAGCCGATTCTCCGGTTCGCAGTTGTCACTGTTATTATTACTTCGTGCGGAGTAGGAATTTTCCTCAATGGGGTGATAGAGTATCTGGGTGGTCCGGATGTTCATAGTCTGGGTCTTCCTATATATAGAGTGGCAAAACTGGGTAGCGTTCGTCTTATATCCAAAGACTTTATGGCCGTTATTGTGGTAGGGGTGGTGAGTATCATCATTATACACCTTTTCTTACAAAGGACGAAGCTCGGTAAAGCTTTTAGAGCAGTATCCAGTAATCGTCCTTTAGCACTAACCAAAGGTGTTAATCTGGATTCTCTTTCTACGTTGGTGTGGTTGTTAAACGGAGTAACAGCCGGACTTGCGGGTATCTTGCTCGGAGTGGTTGGGAACCTTAGCCCTGACATGGGTTGGCATCAAACCATGGTTATTATGTCGGTTGCAGTCCTGGGGGGTCTCGGAAATATCTATGGGATCATGATCGCCGCTTTTATAGTAGGGATCACTATGGATGTGGGGGTTCTCTTTTTCCCTTCCGGTTATCGGCCTGCCTTGGCTTTTGCAATAATAATAATTGGATTGTTGTTAAAACCAGAAGGGATTTTTTCAGAATAAAGGGAGAGGAAAATAATGGAATGGATAGATTTTTTGGTAGCGATGGCTTCTCTAGGTGCAATATACGGTATTGTTGCCGTGGCATACAATATCCAGTACGGTTACACCAGAATGGTGAATTTTGGTACGGTGGCGTGGTTCGCCATAGGAGCATACACCTATACTATCTTGACGACTCATCCTCCGCTGGCAGAGGATTCTTACAGGTTTGGCCTAGAACTGTCACCGGTACTTGGTGTGATTGGCGCGGGGGCTGCTTCTGGTGTGGTGGCCTACTTGGTAGGACTACCCACTCTAAAATTGAAAGGTCATTATTTTGCCATTGTTACCTTTGCCTTTGCAGAAATTGTAGGATATACGTTGATAAATGAGAGATGGCTAACTAACGGAGCAGTAGGATTTTTCAGCATACCCCAGCCCCTGGCTGGTTGGGTCAGCGCTTATTTCTACAACTATTTGTTCTTCTTTATGGTTCTTGGGGTACTAATAGTCACCTATTTCCTGCTAGGAAGAGTGGCCAAAGCACCCTTTGGAAGGGTATTAAAGGGAATCAGGGAAAGCGAAACTGTCTGCCTCTCGGCGGGTAAGAAGGTCTCCTCCTTCAAGATGAAGGCGTTCATTGTGAGCTCCATTTTTATGGGCGTAGCGGGGGCCCTGTATGCCATGTATATGACCCTGGTCACTCCGGATATGTTCAATTTGCTGGTGACTTTCACTGTACTTTTTGCTGTAGTGATTGGAGGGAAGGCAAATAGCAAAGGAGTAATACTAGGAATGTTTTTACTCGTATTTGCCGATCAATTTACCAGATTTATCGAGGTTCCCTCAAGTTATGCTGTTAAGATGTCGGCAATTCGTGCCATGATCTACGGTCTCCTGCTCATCATTATCCTGAGGTTCCTTCCCCAAGGAATAATTAAGGAGAAAAAGGTCATTTGTGACTAGTGGAGAGAGGCTGGCAGAATTAGTCGCATTGGCCTCCCATCCGTAAGATATGCGCTCGTGGTCTCTCAGCCGCACCCCCGGCGTTCTTCCATTCATATGGTAACTTTTTCGATGCCTAGCCATTTCCTTGCTACCATGGGAGCTGAAGATCTTCCTTGAAGGAGGATAGCATGGACCTAGCGGCCGAGCTATGCCGAGGTGCTATAGATACCCACATACACTCTCTACCCGATATCATCCCCAGGAAAACGGATGCTTCTTTGTCACCACTTGCCTGGGCCAGAGAATGAGTCCGGCCAGGATAGCTGAAGCAATTAGAAGGGTGGGTCCGGAGTCCACCATCTTGGCTACGGATCTTGGTCAGGCGGATAATCCTTCACCTGTTGAGGGACTCAAGAGGTTCATTCGCTCCATGCTGAAAGAAGGGATAACGGAAGAGGAAATAGATCTTATGGTTCACATCAATCCCGGTAAGATAATAAACCCGTAGAACAGGGAGCCAGGGTTACTCTCGAACCTGGCCATCCCCATAGACCACGTACTTGTAGGTAACCAGTGCCTCAAGCCCCATAGGACCACGGACATGTAGCTTGTCTGTGCTTATTCCAAGCTCTGCGCCGAGACCAAACTGATAACCATCATTGAACCGCGTGGATGTGTTCGTGAAAACAGCTGAGGCATCCACTGCTTGGGTGAAGCGCCTCGCGGCATCGTAAGATTTGGTCAGAATGGCTTCAGAATGACCAGATCCGTATCTTTGAATATGCTCGATGGCGTCGGTAAGACTCTGGACAATCTTGACAGACAGAGTAAGGTCAAGGTATTCCGTAGCCCAATCTGTTTCTTTTGCCGCTAGGGCAGAGGGAACTATGCGGCGGGTAGCACCGCAACCGCGTATTTCTACTCCCGCATCCTCCAGTAGCTTCGCCATCTTGGGCAGAAAAGAGGAGGCCACATTTTTGTGAACGAGCAGTGTCTCCATGGCGTTACACGTCCCGGGTCTCTGCACTTTGGCGTTGAAGCACACTCGATAGGCTAAATCCAGGTCTACCTCGGAGTCTACGTACGTGTGGCAGACGCCTTCATAGTGTTTAATGACAGGCATACTCGCCATCTTCGTTACCGCACTTATTAGGCTCTTGCCTCCCCGGGGAACGACCACATCCACGTATTTGTCTAGCCTTAACAGTTCCTCAACCGCCTTCCTATCCGTAGTCTCGATCATTTGTACGCAGCCCTCGGGGAGATGGCACGCAGAGGCTACCTGCTGCAGGAGTCCGCATATCTTCAGATTTGAGTTAAGGGCCTCACTTCCTCCCCTGAGTATAACAGCATTGGCTGACTTTATGCAGAGACCTGCCGCATCAGTAGTCACATTGGGGCGAGACTCGTAAACCAGACCGATTACCCCGATGGGAACTGTCACTTTCTCAATCATAAGGCCATTGGGTCGCCGCCATCCCGCAGCAATCCTGTTCACGGGGTCCGGCATCCCGGCAATCTCACGAAGAGTTGCAGCCATCTCCTCGATGCGCTTCTCGTTCAGGGTCAGACGATCAATGAATGCTCTGGTTAATCCTTGCTGCTCAGCGCTCTGAACGTCCTTTTGATTCTCTCTGAGTATTTCTTCCTTTGCTGCCACTAGTGTAGCGGCAGCCCGACCAACGAACTCATTCCTCTCTCGACTGGGAGTGGTGGAAAGTGCTCGTGCCGCCTCGCGTGCTATCCTGGCTTTAGCAAGTACAGACTTTTTTATGTCCAAAAGCTCATCCTCCACCTATTCCGCAAGAACATTGGGAGTCCAGGTTCTTGCTATTATCATGTTATTTCTGTGAATGATTTCCTCTGGAGCGCTGCTGCCGTAGATATCTCTCACCACTTTTGAGTGCTTTCTCCTAAGGTTGTAGATCTGACTGGAAGAATAGTTGGTCTGGCCTCTGGCGATCTCCTGCCTATCTTCGGACACCACGGACACTGTTGCGCCGGCAGGAAAATGTCCCCTTACCTCAATAATCCCCGCTGCAAGTAGGCTTTTCCCATCCTCAAGAATAGCCTTCTTGGCACCTTGATCCACCACAATTTGAGCCTGCAGGACACCTTCGGAACCTGCGTGGGGTTCTCGAATCTGAGGCTTGGAGGGAACGAACATAGTGCCTATATCCTCTGCGGCCATAATCCGCCCTAGAACTCCCTCGATACGACCATTGGCTACGATACATATCATGTTGCTGTTGACTGCAGCTTTGGCTGCCTGTAGTTTCTGCCATATTCCCCCTTTGCCCTCGCCGCCCCTGGCATCTCTAGCCTGTCTTTCCATATTCTCGGTTATCTCCCGTATCAGACTGTATCGTTGGGAGTCCTCCTGAGAGGGATCACCAGTATAGAGGCCTTCCACGTCAGAAAGTAGAATCACTGCGTCAGCACCAATTTTGGCACCTATAAGAGAAGCTAGCTTGTCGTTCTCGCGCACCCGTTCCCTGGTATCTTCCTTTAGAATGACGTCATTCTCATTGACAAGAGGTATCACATGCAGGGGAAAAAGTTGACAAATTACGCGACGCAAATCCGAACCCCTTTGGCGGTGGGAAACGTCTGATCTGATGAGAAGAATCTGTGCTGTTTGAAAACCCACCTGCTCAAACTCCTCGGCGTAAGCACGAAGGAGTTGACACTGGCCCACAGCAGCAGCTGCCTTAGAAGGAATTCCTAAAGAATTATCTCCCTGGAGTCCTCTCAGGGCACGTAGTCCCGCTCTGATCGCGCCTGAAGTGACAAGCACGATCTCTTTACCTGAGCGCTCTAGCTCTGCGACGTCTCTGGCAATGCTTCCGATCCTTTGGCGATGTAGACCCGTGTCCTTGTCGAAGATTACGGCAGAGCCGACCTTGACCACTACCTTTCTCACTGACTTGGTGATTTCCTGCCTGTTCATTGTTGCGCCTAGCAACCCGCCGGGGACCCGAGTTCCCTTGCTCGCCTGCTAGCCTCACTCACTGCTTGAGCCAGACAATTCTTCAGGCCTCCCTCGTCCAATACCCTGAGTCCCTGGGCGGTGGTTCCCCCGGGAGAGGTAACCCAACTCTTGAGCTCCTCCAAAGAGGCCTTATTTTCTTTGGCCAGCTTTGCTGCCCCTAAGGCTGTCTGTATAGCGAGCCTGGAAGCTGTCCTCTCCTCAAGGCCTACCTTTACTCCTCCCTCGATCAGACCCTGCATAACCGCATAAATGTATGCGGGTCCGCTTCCGCTCAGTCCGGTGACAGCATCCTGTTTATCTTCTGGGATTTCTATGACTTCGCCAACACTTTCCAGAATTTCCTTGGCCATCTTGACGTACCTTCTCCCTGTCCTTTCCCCACCGGAGATAGCTGAGATTCCTTCTCCAGCAAGAGATGCTATGTTGGGCGTAACTCTCACCACCGGAACCTTTTCGCCTAACTTGCGGGAAATATAAGATGTGGTGATACCGGCAGCGATGGAGATGATGAGCTGGGAAGATTTGACCTCATTCTTGAGTTCTTCCAGCACAGAATCTGTGTCCTGGGGTTTGACAGCGATGAATATGGTATCTACCTTGCCTATCATGGTCTTCACCCGGGATGAAATTCTCACCTTAAGCGGCTTGAGAGACGCGAGCTTCTCTTCGACCTTATCACATATCCACAGATTCTGGGGAAGAACCAGGTTCTTTCGAAGCATACCTCTTATGAGGGCTTCTCCCATTCTGCCTGCTCCTATAAAACCTATCTTTGCACTTCTCATTTCCATGGAAGCTCACCTCCACATCTCTATGTCTGGTTGCTTATGAGCCACGATAATTCCCGAACTTTTCAAAAGCAAGACCAGCTTCTATTATCGACTATTTTGGGGTTTGTTCCTGGAAGACCAATGATCCTTAGTAATCCAGTGTAGTCCAATATAGTCCAAACCTTGAGGCTGTCAATGGGAGCGAATGTTTGACTAAACTCTTTTTTGGTATAGAGTACAGCAAACAGAAATAGTAATTGGAAGACTCGGACAAGGACCCCTTGTGGAGCAAGGGATCGCAGCAGAGCATGCGAAAATCGGGTTTTTAAGTTCCCCTGGAAGAGAGAGGAACCTACAGGGCTTTTGTTTCATAGATACTTTCAGGAAAAAAGGCGGGCAGGCAAATGGATGAGAGATATGCTGAGATTCTTAGGGCTAAGTGTGGCAAAGAAAACTATGTGAAACTCACGCAATTAAATAATCCGAAACTGGATAGTTTTCTTGCCGAATATGTGGAACTCTGCAATCCTTCTTCAGTCTTTGTGCGCACTGATTCTTTGGAGGATGTTCGATATATAAGAGAAAAAGCCAAGGAACTGGGAGAGGAAGCCGCACTTCTAACAGATGGGCACACAGTTCATTTCGATGGCTACTTTGACCAGGCAAGGGATAAGGAGAATACAAAGTTTCTGGTAACCAAGGAGTTGGGTCTAGGTCGTGGCATTAATTCCATACCCAGGCGAGAAGGATTGGACGAGATTCAGCGCCTGCTAAAGAATATTATGCAAGCAAAGAAGATGTTTGTTTTGTTTCTTTCTTTGGGGCCGGTAAACTCCGATTTTTCTATCTATGCGGTGCAAATTACCGATTCTGCTTATGTAGCTCATTCGGAAGATATCCTCTATAGGCCCGCCTATGAAGTGTTTAAGAGAGAAGGACCCAATATGGAGTTCTTTAAGTATGTGCACTCTGCAGGTGAGTTAGAAGGAAATGTCAGTAAGAATATAGATAAAAGAAGGGTTTATATAGATTTCCTCGATTCTCTAGTCTACAGCGTCAATACTCAGTATGCTGGGAATACGGTAGGTTTAAAGAAACTCTCTTTAAGACTGGCAATAAGAAAAGCAGACAAGGAAGGCTGGCTTGCCGAGCATATGCTTGTTATGGCAGGGCACGGCCCTAATAAAAGAAAGACTTATTTTACCGGAGCCTTCCCAAGTTTCTGTGGTAAGACTTCCACCTGTATGATGAGGGGTGAGAGTATCCTGGGAGATGATATTGCCTATCTAAGGAAGAAATACAAGAGGGTCTACGCTGTGAATGTGGAAAGAGGAATATTTGGAATAATAAAGAATGTGAATTCAAAAGATGACCCTTTGATTTGGGAAGCGTTAACTAATCCAGGTGAGGTTATTTTTTCTAATGTTTTAGTTAAAGGCAAAGTTCCTTACTGGCAGGGTGATGGGAGAGTCCCTCCGCGTGAAGGGACAAGTTTCTCAGGAAGATGGTTTCAGGGAAAGCTTGATGACGAGGGAAATCTCATTCCTTTTGCCCATCCCAATGCAAGATACACTATTACATTAAGAAGTTTAAAGAACTGTGATCCCGAATTGGAGAACCCAGAAGGGGTTGAAATTAAGGGAATAATCTATGGAGGTCGAGATTCAGATACCTGGCCACCCGTATTTGAGAGTTTTGATTGGAGGCATGGGGTAATAACGGTTGCTAGCTCTTTGGAGTCAGAAACCACTGCTGCCACTTTGGGAAAAGAGGGGATAAGGAGATTTAATCTGATGGCAAATTTGGATTTTTTGTCTATACCTATGGGAAAATACATTGAGAACCATTTGGAATTTGCAAAAGATCTACAGAAACCTCCTATCATCTTTGGAGTAAACTATTTTCTAAGGGATGAAAAGGGCGATTATCTGACTGGAATGCATGATAAGCGGGTATGGCTTAAATGGATGGAACTAAGGGTTCATAATGAAGTAGAAGCCATCAAAACTCCTATTGGTTTTTTCCCAAAGCATCAAGACCTTGAAAAGTTGTTCAAAGAGGTACTAAATAAAGATTATGCCCAGGATGATTATTTGAAACAGTTTACCTTAAGGATTCCCCAAAGTATAACCAAGATTGAAAGGATTGTAGAGATTTATAAGAAAAAAGTGCCAGATACCCCTGATATTTTGTTCAAGGTTCTGGAGACACAGAAGCAAAGGTTAGAAGAGGCAAAAGCAAAACAGGAAGAGTATCTAATTCCAATGGCATTCTAAGGAATATGAAGCATTCGCCTAGTTTCTCTCCTTGTGGAAAATCATCCTTTCTTTCCTGCCCCTCGCCCAGGCTTCTTTTACTTTCCTAAAGTGGCGATTCCTGTCACATTTTTCCAGAAAATGTCCAGTATGATTATAGCAAATGGAATAAGCGACTTGACGGACCGAAAGAATGTTGTATAATGTATACAACACGCGACGGTGCTTTCAATCATGCCAATTTCAGTAAAATGCCGATGAGTGAAAACAAACAAGAATTTCTTACCCAGGAACATGCAGTTTAAGCTACCAAGACCACCCAGGCTAAATAACCGTCCCAATTTGAGTGAAGCTGTTTATGAGATAGTCAAACAGAGACTCCTCAGCCAGCAGCTGGCCCCAGGTACAAAACTCAGGGAGGAGGATTTGGCAGATCAGTTGGGCGTTAGTAGAACCCCGGTGAGAGAAGCCATAAACAAGTTGGAAAGGGAGGGATTGGTGGAGATTATTCCCCGCTACGGTACCTTTGTAGCCAATATTTCCCCTAAGGATGTGGAAGAAATCTACCAGCTCAGAGAAACCCTGGAGGGTCTTGCCATGAGATTAGCTCTACCTCGATTCAGCAGGAACAAACTTCTAGAACTAACCCGCATCCATAAAGAGTGTGAGGCTCCCATAGAGAAAGGAGATTTTGATCCGTTCATCAAGGTAGACACAGCCTTCCACCATCTTTTGGTAAAGCTTTCGAAAAACGAGAGACTAATTCGTCTGATGAGTAATCTAGACAATCAGATCAGATTGGGAAGGCTGGAGTCTTTCTCCGTACCCGGCCGGGCCAAAAAATCTCTTGAGGAACATAAGACAGTAATTGAGGCCATGCTGAAAGGAGATGCTGACGAAGCAGAGGAGCTGCTGAGGCAGCACAGCCGAAACGCCAAGGACAACATACTCCGTTTTCTGAAAATGAAAAAGGGAGAGTAATTCTTCAAATGAAACAGATTCATGTGGACACTATCATAGAGGCGGTTCGAAATATTTGTCAGGGGGCTAATTTCGATTTAGGAGATGATGTTCAGAGGGCCCTCGAAGAGTCCCTACAGATAGAGGAGTCATCCACGGGAAAGATGATCATAGAGCAAATTCTGGAAAACGCTGAAATTGCGAGCAAACAGCGCGTTCCCATGTGTCAGGATACCGGCGTCGCCGTTTTTTTTGTGGAGTTGGGACAGGAAGCTCAGGTAGTGGGAGGAGATTTTGCTGAAGCTATAAACGAAGGAGTACGTCAGGGGTACAGGGAAGGGTATCTGCGCAAATCTATGGTCAATGATCCCCTCTTTGACCGAAAAAACACTCAGGACAATACTCCTGCAATTATTCATACTCGGATAGTTCCTGGTGACAGATTAAAGATAACCGTTGCTCCCAAGGGTGCCGGGTCTGAAAATATGAGCGCCATCAGAATGATGAAACCTGCTGATGGGCTTGAGGGAGCAAAGGATTTTGTGGTGGAGTGTGTAGAAAGATCTGGAGGAAATCCCTGCCCACCTGTTATTGTGGGAGTGGGGATTGGTGGAACTTTTGAGAAATGTGCTGAGATTGCTAAGAGAGCCCTTCTAAGGGAGTTGGGCAAACACAGTGCCGATTCTCGTTTTGCCTCTCTGGAGAGAGAACTCAAAGAGAAGATAAACGATTTGGGGATTGGGCCTATGGGATTGGGAGGAAGAGTAACTGCTCTCGCCGTTCACATAGAAAGCTTCCCGTGTCACATAGGTTCTCTTCCCGTAGCAGTAAATATTCAGTGCCATGCAGCAAGACACAAAAGCGTCGTTCTCTGAGTGCGCTAGTAAGGGAAAGTATAGCCTTTAAAGGCAAGGTTTCCCTTGAATATTTTGGTAGGTAATAAGAAGGGGCTCACTCATGTCAGGGACAATTAGGCTACGCACGCCCTTGAAGGAAGAGCAGCTCATCAGTCTGCGGGCTGGTGATAAGGTCCTTCTTAGTGGGGCCATTTATACGGGTAGAGATGCTGCCCATAAAAGGCTACTTTGTTTACTGGAAAAGGGGAAGGATCTACCCTTTGATGTCAAAGGACAGGTCATCTATTATGTAGGTCCCTCTCCTGCCAAGCCAGGCACTCCTATAGGTTCTTGTGGTCCCACTACCAGCTATCGAATGGACCCTTACGCTCCCGCCTTAATGAAGATAGGACTCAAGGGAATGATTGGTAAGGGTCCCCGGGGCAGGGAAGTTGTGGAAGCGATGAAGAGATACAAGGCGGTTTATTTTGCTGCCGTGGGAGGCGTAGCCGCTCTGATAGCCAGATCCGTTAAGTCCTCCCGGATGGTAGCCTATGCGGATTTGGGAACAGAAGCTGTGAGAGTGCTGGAAGTTAAGGATTTTGGGGTGATTGTGGCCAACGATGTCCTGGGGAACGACCTCTATGAGGAGGAGATAAAGAAATATAGGCGCAAGAACTAAGTGATGAGGAGGTAGAGATGGCCAAGCTAGGAGAATATGATGTGCCAGATAAGCTTTACTACCACAAGGAGCATATGTGGGTAAGAGTGGAAGGTGACGAGGCAGTTGTCGGTTTGAATGATTTCTCCCAGAAGCTGGCTGGCGAGATAAGCTACATGGAAATGCCTGAAGAGGGAGACGAAGTCAAGCAGGACGAAGCCGTGGGTTCTTATGAGACGGGCAAGTGGTTGGGAAAGCTCTATGCGCCGGTCTCCGGAGAAATAACCGCTATGAATGAGGAGGCCGAGGATGAGCCTACCCTGGTGAATAAGGACCCTTATGGAGAAGGGTGGCTCTTTAAAATCAAGATGAGCGACTCTTCCCAGGTTAAGAGTCTCATGCAAGGGGAAGATGCCCTCAAGTGGCTAAGAGAGGAAATAGGAAAACATCCCAAGAAGGGAAGCTAAACATATACCTGTCTATTTTTGAGATAGGAGAGCTTCAGGAGGAAAACGGAGTCGGGTCGCCCCCTTTTGAGCGGGGAGGACCCGTGAGAGCACTGAAACGGGGGAATAGTCTCATGAGGATCATAATTCAGACCAGGGACGTGAGAGGGCCTTTCTTGGCTAAGGTCGGTGAGCTATCTGGCCAAAACATCTATGCCTGCTATCAGTGTGGCAAATGCGCCGCCGGTTGCCCTAGCATCTCGGAAATGGATATTCTACCCAGTCAGATTCCTCGTCTGGTGCAGCTGGGCCAGGAGGAAGAGGTCCTGAGGTCCAAGACCATCTGGCTTTGTGCTTCCTGTTTTGCGTGTGAGACTCGCTGTCCCAAAGGTGTGGATCTGGCCAAGATTATGGAAGCTCTGAGAGTTATGGTTCTAAGGAAGAATGTGGATCAGGTGAGCCCCTTAGAGATTCCTCGGTCAATTCTGGGGGAGCTTCCACAGATAGCTTTGGTCAGCGGCTTTCGTAAATTCACCTCCTAGTTTCCGGAGGAGAGAATGAAAATCTCTTATTTCCCGGGTTGCACTCTGAAGACCACGGCCAGGAATTTTGAGGACTCTGCCCTGGCCTCCCTCAAGGTCCTGGGGGTGGATTTGGTGGAGCTTTCCCGCTGGAACTGCTGCGGGACTGTATATTCTTTAGCCACCGATGATTTGATGCATCATCTAGCTCCGGTGAGGGACCTTATCCGGGTAAAAGAGGAGGGAGCGAGCAGGGTAGTTACTCTTTGTTCTATGTGCTATAACACCCTGAAACAGGCGAATGAACTGGTCAAGGCCGATTCTGAGAAATTGGACAAAATCAATCAGTTCATGTATCGGGAAGAGGTAGACTACGATGGCAGCGTCGAGGTTACCCACCTCATAGAGATTCTAAGAGATGAGGTTGGGTGGGAGGCCTTGAAGAAAAAAGTCACACGGCCCCTTGAAGGAATACGACTTGCTCCATATTACGGCTGTCTTTTGGTGCGTCCCAGGACAGTGGCTCTGGATGATGCAGAACAGCCGCATCTGTTGGAAGAACTCCTCGAAGCTCTGGGAGCCGAAGTAATCGATTATCCCTATAAGACTGAGTGTTGTGGATCTTATCACACCATTACCAATGTTGGTTTGGTGATGGAAAGAACTTATACCATTCTTACCTCTGCCTTCCAGCACGGAGCTGAAGCTGTGGTGGTCAGCTGTCCCCTGTGCGATTTCAACTTAGATTCTCGACAGAAAAACGTTCAGGACAAATTCAGCGGCTTTGAGAGAATTCCTGTGTTCTACTTCACTCAACTTCTGAGTGTTGCCCTCGGACTCGATGTTGAGACATGCCATTTTGACTTGAATTTTGTAGATCCTCGTCCACTTCTCGAGGATAGGATCCCTGTTTCCGGAAAAAGCCCATGATGAGAATAGGAGTTTTTGTCTGTCATTGTGGATTGAATATCGCCGGGGTGGTGGACGTCGACAAGCTAACGGACGAGATGAAGATGTACCCCGGGGTATCGTATGCCACAGACTACATCTATATGTGCTCTGATCCCGGGCAAAAGATGCTGAGGCAGGTTATCAAAGAGAAGAACTTAGAGGGGGTGGTGGTAGCGGCCTGTTCTCCTACCATGCATGAGCTTACCTTTCGCAATACTGTTGCTCAGGCTGGTCTGAATCCCTATTTGTGTGAGATTGCTAACATAAGGGAGCAGTGTAGCTGGGTCCACAAAGATAGAGAAGCGGCTACGGAAAAAGCAGCTAGAAACACAAAGACTATCGTTGAAAAACTGAAGCTGAACCATCCTCTCACCCCCCTGGTCCTACCCTTGACCAAGAAAGCTTTAGTGATTGGTGGAGGTATTGCTGGAATTCAGGCTAGCCTGGATATCGCCGATAGTGGATATGAGGTCCTCCTGTTGGAGAGGAATCAGTCTATAGGTGGGCACATGGCTCAGCTTTCCGAAACCTTTCCTACTCTAGACTGTCCTCAATGCATCGAAACCCCGAAAATGGTTCAAGCCAGCCAGCATCCGAAGATAAAGATCCTGGCTTACTCGGAACTAGAAGATGCCTCGGGATACTTAGGTAACTTCAAGGTCAGGATCAGGAGGAAAGCCTCTTTTGTGGACCCCGATAAATGTACAGGTTGCGGGCAGTGCATAGAAAAATGTCCAGTAAAAGTACCATCAGAGTTTCATGCGCTTTTGGGCCAAAGAAAGGCCATTTATACTTTGTTTCCTCAGGCTGTGCCTAACAAGCCGGTCATTGACAGAGAAAACTGTCTTTACTTTACCAAGGCCAGATGCCGCGCCTGCGTCAAGAGCTGTTCGGTAGGGGCCATTGCTTTTGATCAGAAAGAGTCTTTTATGGAAGAAAATGTGGGAGCTATCATTATTGCCACAGGATACGATCTCATGGATAAGGCCAGGATCGGGGAGTACGGATACGGCCAGTATGAAGATGTTATTGATGGACTTCAGATCGAGAGACTTCTCGCTCCTACCGGACCCACCCAGGGTGAGGTGAGAAGACCTTCCGATGGAAAGGTTCCTAAGGAGGTGGTTTTTGTTCAATGCGCCGGTTCCCGGGACCCCGAACATCACTATCCCTATTGCTCGAAAGTTTGCTGCATGTACACCATAAAGCAGGCTATGCTGTACAAACATGCTGTTCCCGATGGGCAGGCTTACGTATTTTACATGGATACCCGATGCAATGGAAAAGGTTATGAGGAGTTTCTTCAAAGGGGAATAGAAGAGGATAGCGTTCTCTATTTGAGGGGAAGGGTGTCTCGAATATTCAAGGATGGCGATGCCCTAAAGGTTTGGGGAGCTGATACTCTTACTGGGAGAAAGATTGAAATTTCAGCCGACATGGTGGTTCTAGCCACGGCTATGGTGTCCAGTAAAGGAGCTAAGGAGCTAGCTGAGAAACTTAGGCTGGCCACAGACGAGTATGGATTCTTCAGTGAAGCTCATCCCAAACTTCGCCCGGTGGAAAGTCTGACCGCTGGCTATTTTTTGGCTGGCGCATCCCAGGCACCCAAGGATATACCGGAAGCAGTGACTCAAGCCTCAGCGGCCGCCAGCAAGGTAGTGGCTCTTTTTTCCAAAGATCACCTTTATCATGAGCCTATAGCACCGACTGTGGATGAGGAGATTTGCCGGGGATGCGGTCAATGTGTAGAAACGTGTGTTTATGAGGCTATAGAACTTGATCCTCGCAGAAGAATAGCCAGGGTCAACGAGGTCATCTGCGAGGGCTGCGGTGCCTGTTCGGTAGCCTGTCCTTCTGGGGCGGTGCAGCAAAGAAACTTTACCAAAAGACAGATTGTGGAAATGGTGGAAGTTGCTGCGGGAACGTAGAAGGTCTTAATCAAAGTGAGGCCTACGAGTATGAGGAGAGACAGAGTATCTTCCAGCAAAGAGAATGAGACGACCCAGGCAAAACTCATTCCTGTCTATATTATGGGTAAGAGATACCAGGTACCTGAGGACCTCACTATTATGACGGCTATGGAGTATGCAGGATATCAACTCAAACGAGGAGCAGGGTGCAGAGAGGGTTTTTGTGGTGCGTGCGTTACTGTGTATCGCAGCGCTGATGACTACAAGCTAAAAGCAGGTCTTGCCTGTCAAACCGTGGTTGAGCCTGAAATGTATGTCGCTCAAATCCCCTTTACTCCAGCCAATAAGCCCATATACGATATTAAGGAACTTCAGCCCTCGATTTCCGCTATACAGAGCATTTATCCAGAGGTTATGAGGTGTCTTTCCTGCAATAGCTGCACCAAGGTCTGCCCTCAGAATATAGAGGTTATGGACTATATTCAAGCAGCTGTTCGCGGTGATATAGCTAAGCTAGCGGATCTTTCCTTTGACTGCATTATGTGTGGTATTTGTGCTATGCGCTGTCCGGCGGAGATCGTACAGTACAATATGGCTCTCCTGGGGCGCAGGTTATACGGAAAGTATCTCAGCAAAAAGGGCCCTTATCTCGAAAAACGGGTAGAGGAAATCAAAGAGGGCAAATATGAGCAAGGGATGCAGGAGCTTATGAGAGCGGACAGGGAAACTCTAAGCAGGCGTTACGACGAGAGGGATATTGAATCAGGATAGCTGAGATAACGTACCTTCACGAGAAATAGGACTATGTACCCAGATTATATGAGAGAATCGTTAAAGAAGGTAGAGAGGACCAGGCCGGCCAGGCTCAAGATTGCAAGATCCGGTGAGAAGATATTCCCGCTCATGAGTGCCAAAGAAAGGAAAGAAGTTCTGAAAGACTTTCACCCCGACTATAAACCTGATTCGTTGAGAGAGATAAGGGTTGGAGCAAACAAAGGAGAAAAAATTACCTCTGAGGTAGCTAATCTTCTGGAGTCACATTCCCGTATTAATCCTGACGATTTCGATCTTTCCAGAATAGATTACGATACCGATGTGTTGGTGATAGGAGGTGGGGGAGCAGGGGCAGCTGCGGCACTTCTAGCCAGGGAAAACGGGGCAAGGCTCATAATGGCTACCAAACTCAGGATGGGCGATGCCAATTCCATGATGTCCCAGGGAGGGATTCAGGCGGCTGTGAATCCTAACGATTCCCCCCTGATTCATTATCTGGACGCGATGGGTGGCGGGCACTTTGACAGTAAACCAGAACTGGTGAGAGCACTGACTACGGATGCGCCGGGAGTGATAAGGTGGCTGGAGGATCTGGGGGTTATGTTTGACAGGGACCCTGATGGCAATATGGTAACCAAACTGGGAGGAGGGACCTCCCGCAAGAGGATGCACTCGGCCAGAGACTACACCGGGGCTGCCATTATGAGGGTCTTAAGAGACGAGGTGAGGAATCATCCAGAGGGTATCCAGGTAATAGAATTTTCTCCTGCTGTGGAACTTCTCATGGATGACAAGGGTCAAGTTGCAGGGGCCCTTCTCTACAATCTTGAAACAGAGGAATACGAAATTGTTCGAGCAAAATCCACTATCATTGCTACTGGCGGCTATGGGAGGCTTCATATAAAAGATTTTGCCACCACTAACCATTATGGGGCAACTGCTGACGGGTTGGTTCTGGGTTACCGGGCTGGTGCTAATTTTCTCTATATGGACGCGGTCCAGTATCACCCCACAGGAGCTGTCTATCCTGAGCAAATTATGGGTTTCCTGATCACCGAAAAGGTGAGAGGCTTGGGAGGCCAGCCGGTAAACAAACATGGCCAGCTCTTCGTCTTTCCTCTTGAACCTAGAGATGTGGAAACTGCCTCTTTCATCAGAGAATGCACGGAAAGAGATAATGGTATGAAGACCCCAACGGGCAAGGTGGGGGTCTGGTTGGATTCCCCTTTGATCGAGGCTATCAGTGGGGAGGGAACTATTCGGCGGGATCTACCCGCCATGTACCGCCAGTACGATAGATTCGGGATTGATATTACCAGGGAACCTATGCTGGTTTTTCCAACCCTCCACTATCAGAACGGGGGCTTGGAGATAAATGATAAGTGCGAGACCAAGTTAAAAGGCCTCTACGTAGCTGGGGAGGCCTCTGGTGGAGTCCACGGGAGAAACCGACTGATGGGCAACTCGGTTTTGGACTACAATGTCTTTGGACGCAGAGCTGGCATCAAGGCTGCCGTGGGTGCCAGAAAAGTCAAATTGGGAAAGCTTACTCTGGACCACGTGAGAAGATATGAGAAGGCGCTGAAGGAAGCCGGAATTCGTACTTCTCGCATCTCTCCCATTCTCCTGCCAGATTATACTCGGCCCGAGACCAAATCTCGTCAGCTCACCGCCCATTATGAAGGGACGCTAAGGTAGGGGAGTAGGAATGGCCAAAAAAGTGGGAGCGGTAATGGTGATTGGAGGAGGGATAGGAGGTATCCAGGCCTCCCTCGATTTAGCTGACTCAGGATTCAAGGTATATCTTGTGGATAGAAAACCCGACATTGGAGGAGCGATGTCCCAACTGGATAAGACTTTCCCCACCCATGACTGCCGTTTGTGTATTCTTTCCCCAAAACTCAAGGGTTGTCTTCGGCTCGGAATTGGTCAGTATTCTAACATTGAACTACTGAGCTACGCTGATATAGAAAAAGTGGAAGGGAAAGCTGGCGATTTCAAAGTGACAGTGAAGAGGCTTCCTCGATATGTGATCACGGAGAAATGCACCGGTTGTGGGGAATGTCTAGAGGTTTGCCCGGTAGAGGTTCCTAGCGAATTCGAGCAAGGCTTAGTTAAGCGAAAGGCCATTTATCGTCCCAATCCCCAGACCCTATCCTTTGTCATCGACAAAAGTATCTGCCCTTCTGATTGCCGGGAATGTTCAAAGGTTTGCAAGCCCAACGCCATTCATCATGAGATGCAGGAGGAGAAAGTTGAAGTTAATGTGGGAGCCATTATCCTCTCCTCGGGCTTCGATACCCTCAATCCCCACCTCAAGAAAGAATACGGGTGGGGCATATTTCCCAACGTAATTACGGGTCTACAATTTGAGAGAGTTATGAGTGGTACTGGTCCATATCAAGGCCAAATGCTCAGACCTTCAGACAAAAAGCCTGCCCGAAAAATTGCCTGGATTCAATGCGTAGGTTCTCGCGATCTGAAATTAGATGGTCATTCCTATTGTTCGTCGGTGTGCTGCATGCACGCCACCAAGGAGGCGATCATTGCCAAGGAGGGCACCGGGTCCAATATTACCTGCCATATCTACTTTATGGATATGCGCTGTTTTGGGAAAGATTTTGATCGGTATTATGAAAGGGCCAGGAAGAAGTGCGGTGTGGAATATCGTCGATCGCGAGTGGCTGCTGTCAAAGAGGACCCTCAGACTAGCAATCTAAGAATCAGATATGAGAGCGAAGAGGGAGAGCTCAAGGAGGAGGAATACGATTTGGTGGTACTTTCCCTGGCTCTCGACCCACCATCAGGAACGCAAGAGGTCGTTCAAAAATTAGGCATTGAGCTCAACGATTATGGATTTGCCAGGGCTGACCTTTTCTCCCCTGTCCAGACCTCTAAGAAGGGGATTTATGTCTGTGGAGCCGTCAGTGGTCCCAAAGATATTCCTGAGACTGTGGTTCAGGCCAGTGGCGCAGCTGCCATGGCTTCTTCGCTTCTTTCTGAGGTGAGAGGAAAGCTAACGGAGAAGAAGCACTATCCTCCTGAGGTAGACGTCAGCGACGAGGAGCCGAGGATAGGCGTCTTCGTCTGCAGGTGCGGTATGAATATCGGAGGGACAGTCGATGTTCCGAGGGTGGTGGAGCTGGCAGGGAGTCTACCCGCAGTGGTCTATGTTGAGGAGAACCTCCAGACTTGCTCTCAGGGCACCCAGGAAAGGATGAAAGAAGCCATTCGGAAGCACCAGCTTAATCGGGTAGTGGTAGCTTGTGGAACGGTTAGGACTCATGAGCCTCTTTTCCAGGAAACTGTCAGGGAAGCCGGTTTGAATCCTCATCTCCTCGAAATAGCCAACATTCGAGAAGAGTGTTCCTGGGTTCATATGAGGGAGCCTGAGCGAGCTACCCAGAAGGCCCAGGAACTCGTGAGGATGGCTGTGGCCAGAGCTGCTCTCATTCAGCCTCTCTTTGCTGTGCACTCTTCGGTTATCCAGAAGGCTCTTATCATCGGTGGGGGTCTTGCCGGGATGGTCTCAGCATTATCCGTTGCTGACCAAGGGTTCGAAGTCCATGTGGTGGAAAGGGAAAAGAACCTCGGGGGAAACCTCGAGAATATGCATTATACCCTGGAGGGCAAGGATATCTCCAATTTTAGGGACTCCCTCACTGTTCAGGTCGAGAAGCATCCCCGGATAAGAGTCTACAAGGGGGCCGAAATACAGAATGTAGGAGGATACGTGGGCAGTTATACCACAACCATCAGCCAGGCTGACGATGGTTCTAGTCCTCGGGCAGTTTCGCTGGAGCACGGAGTTATCATTCTGGCCACCGGAGCCCAGGAGATGAAACCCCAAGAGTACTTGTATGGAGAAGATGAGAGAATCCTTACCCAGCTTGAGCTAGAGGATATGCTCACGCAACCGGGCGCCGGCATCAAGAAGACCAAGACCGTGGTGATGATTCAATGTGTAGGTTCTCGTGACAAGGATAGGCCGTACTGCAGTCGGGTCTGCTGCAGCGATGCGGTGAAAAATGCTCTGAAGATAAGAGAGTTGAACAGCGGAGCCAATATCTTTATTCTCTATCGGGATATGACAACCTATGGTTTCAAGGAATCATTCTACCAGGAGGCTAGAAGTAAGGGGATTATTTTTGTTAGATACGATGAATACAAAAAGCCCGAGGTCAAGCTGAAGGATGGGGTACTTCAGGTTGAAGTGACGGATCCCATTATCCAAAAACCTCTTCTCTTTAGCGTGGATCTTCTGGTGCTGAGCTGTGCTATTGTTCCCCCGAAAGATAGCCCCCGGCTGGCCGAGATTCTGAAGGTCCCTGTCAATGAAGACGGTTTCTTCTTGGAAGCTCATGTTAAACTTCGTCCGGTGGACTTCTCCAGACGCGGGATCTTTCTGGCTGGAATGGCTCATGGGCCGAAGCTTATTGATGAAACGGTCGCTCAGGCTCAGGCAGCGGCTGAGAGAGCCTGTACTATTCTTTCCCAGCCTGAGATTGAGTCGGAAACCATTATTGGCCAGATCAATGAAAGGCAGTGCCGTGGATGCGGCATATGCGTGAGCGTTTGTCCCTATGAGGCTATAGAGATTGATGAGGAAACCAAAAAGGCCAGGGTGATAGAGATTCTCTGTCAGGGATGCGGAACCTGCTCTGCTGCTTGTCCCAGCGGAGCGCTCCAGCAAGCAGGGTTCACTAGAAAAGAGGTTCTGTTTATGGTGGATGCAGCGGTGTGACCCTAGATTAGCTTTCCGGAAAGGATACGTAGGAGATAGGGATGGGTCAGTTTGAACCGAAGATTGTCGGCTTTCTGTGCAACTGGTGCAGCTACGCTGGGGCTGATCTGGCTGGTACTTCCAGAATGCAGTATCCCCCAAACGTAAGACCCATCAGAGTGATGTGCAGTGGATCGGTAGACTCCGCTTATATCCTTAGAGCCCTGTTGGCAGGAGCCGACGGTGTTCTGGTGGGCGGCTGTCACCCCGGTGACTGTCACTACGTGAGTGGAAATTACAAGGCTCGGCGCAGAATCACCATACTAAAGGAGATCATGAAAGCTCTTGGACTGGAGGATGAGCGAGTCAGAATCCACTGGATCAGCGCTAGTGAAGGAAAAAGATACGCGGATACTGTCTCCCGGATGACCAGCGATATGAGAAAGTTAGGTCCAAATCCTGTGGCCAGGCTTTGGTGGACGTGAAGGGGGCCGCTATGGCACGAGGGGTCCTGATGAGAGTCAAGAATAGGAATCTTAGACAGAGCGTAAACTCTCTGTTGGCGGATCTGCTTAACAAAGGGCTGCTTGAGGCTGTTCTGGTTCCTCAGCCCGTTTCCTCTAAAGAAAGTGTCGTGCAAACCCTTGTGACAGAACCCGAGAAGCTGGAAGGAGCCAACGTACTTGCTCCTGTTCTTCCGGTAAGCTCGGCCCAGATTGTCTCTCATATCACCAGGCTTGGCGCCAGTCCAAAGCCCTTAGGTTTGGTAATGCGCTCTTGCGAGATTAGAACCCTTATAGAATTGGTCAAGCTGAAACAGGCGTCTTTGGACAACTTGGTTATCATCGGAATGGATTGCCTGGGCAGCTATTCAGTAAGAGACTACGCTGATATGGTTTCCCGGAAAGAGGACCCTATCCATTCTCTGTTGGAAGGTGTCAAGGAGGGGGAGGAGGGTTCTTACCTGAGGCCAGCCTGCCGGGTTTGTGAGCACTCAGTACCTGCTTTCGGCGATCTTACAGTGGGTTTCATCGGGTTAGAGTGGGAGGAGGAATTCATATTGGAAGCTGGTAGTCAAAGAGGCGAGGAAATCTTGGCTGCCTTGCATTTGGACTCCTCCCAATCTTTTCCCCAGAGAGAAAAAGCAATATCACAGCTTACCCAAGAGAGGATAAACAAGAGGGATGAGCTCTTTTCCCGGACCCGCAAAGAAATCTCCGGCTGGGAGAATCTTTCATCCGTCTTTGCCACCTGCATAAATTGTCATAATTGTATGACTGCTTGTCCACTGTGCTACTGCAAGGAATGTTTTTTCAGCTCGTCCACTTTCGAATTCGAACCTTCAAAATATCTGCAGTTGGCTGACAGGAAGGGCATCCTAAAGATGCCCACCGACACTCTTCTCTTTCACCTGGGAAGAATGAACCATATGGCTATATGCTGTGTGGGATGTGGCCTATGTGAGCAGGCCTGTCCCAGCAACATCGCTCTCTTGAAGATATTCAAAATGGTGGGACACCAGGTGCAGGGAGTATTCAAATATGTGCCGGGAAGGAGCCTTGAGGAGGAAATACCACTTGCTGTTTTCAAAGAGGATGAGCTCGAGAAGGTAGGGGAGGAATAGGATGATCGACGTATCGAAACTTGATCCAAATTTCAAGTACGAGATAATGAAAGAGCCTGGTGGAGAGCACGTGACTCGTTGTTTTGCCTGTGGCACCTGCACTGCAACTTGTCCAGTCAGAGAAATGAACGATGAGTACAATCCTCGAAAGATCATCCGTATGGCTATCTTGGGTATGAGGCAAGAAGTCCTCACCAGTGATTTTATCTGGCTATGTGCCAGTTGCTATACCTGTGAGGAGAGATGTCCTCAGGATGTGAGAATTCCTGGTCTGATGAACGCTATCAAGAACATCGCCGTGAGGCAGGGTCACATCCATCCCTCTTTCAGGGCTCAACTTGAGGTCCTCTTCGCCCACGGAAGACTCTATGAGATTACCGAATTTGATAACAAGAAAAGAGCCAAGTGGGGTCTGCCCGAGATAAGGGAAAACGTTGAAGGGATTCGCAAGCTCTTTCGAAAAACCGGGATGGAAAAGCTGGTGAAGGACGAGGGGGGAGCCGAATGAAGTATGCTCTATTCTTGGGGTGTACGGTGCCGGTCAGGGCTTTGAACTATGAGCTTGCTGCCAGGAAAGTAGGGGAGAAGCTGGGCTTGGAGTTTCTGGATATATCAGAATTCAGCTGCTGTGGTTTTCCGGTTAAATCGGTGGATAGAATGACTTCCATGTTAATGGCGGCCGAGAATTTGAGTCTGGCAGAGGAGGCTAATTTAGATATATGTACGCTTTGCAGCGCCTGTTCCTCGGTACTCACTGAGGTAGACAAACAGGTCAAGGAGAATCGAGCTCTTCGAAATCGGATAAACGAGGATCTCTCTGTCACCAATAGGAAATACCATGGGAAGATCCATGTGAAGCACTTTGTGAGAATTCTGCACGAAGATGTAGGATTGGCGAAGATCAAGGAGATGGTAAAGCGTCCCCTTTCGGAGTTCAACTTCACCGCCCACTATGGCTGTCATTACCTCAAGCCCTCCGAAGTGTATGGTAAGTTCGACGAGCCCGAGAATCCTCGTACTCTTGATGAGCTTATCCGGGTGACGGGGGCCCAATCTATTCCCTACGAGGATAAAAATGAGTGCTGCGGTGGGGGCGTTCTGGGAGTAGAGGAAGCGACGGCTTTGAAGATAGCAGCCCTAAAGCTCGATCATATCAAGGCTAGCGGAGCCGATGCTCTTGTTCTTATTTGCCCTTTCTGCAACATCATGTATGAGGGGAATCAGAAGAAAATAGAAAAACAGTCAGAGACTGAATTTAATCTGCCTGTTCTTTATTATCCCCAGGTTCTTGGTCTTGCTCTGGGAATTCCTCCGGATGAGCTGGGATTTCGCATGAACCGGGTTAAGCCCCGGGAAATTCTCAGTAGGCTCGGCTAGTGCTTCTTTGAGTGAATTTTCCTCAAGGAGAAAGATTCAATTATCTCTGATAGGGCGCTGGGGCTAACTTTTCAGACTAAGAAGGAGACCGGCATGAAGGAAACAGAGTTACCCGGCATGGTGAAGGTCCGGCAGGTATTTGAGGCTCCGAGTTTGGACAATGTTGCTCGGGAACTAAAAGAAGGGATCGCCAGATCAGGACTTAAAGAAAGGTTGAAAGCTAATGATGAGGTGGCGGTAACCGCTGGTAGTAGGGGCATAGCCAACATTGCCCAGATTACTGCCACCATAGTGGAGGAGCTCAAGAAACTGGGAGCTCGTCCCTTCATAGTTCCTGCCATGGGATCCCATGGGGGGGCTAGGGCTGAAGGACAAATTGAAGTTCTGGCCAGTTATGGGATTACCGAGGATTCGGTGGGAGCCCCAATTCGCTCTTCTATGGAGGTAGTAAAGGTCGGAGAGATAAAGGATCACGTTCCTGTCTTCATGGACAGACTAGCCCTGAGGAGTGATGCTATTGTTGTAGTCAATCGTATTAAGCCCCACACTTCCTTTAGAGGTCCATTTGAGTCGGGTCTGATGAAAATGTTGGCCATTGGACTGGGTAAGCACGAAGGAGCCTCCCTGGTTCACTCTTTTGGCTCCAAGGGCTTAAGAGAAATGGTTCCGGAGGCAGCCAGAGTTATGATGAGGGAAGCTAATTTTGTCCTGGGGGTTGGCATACTGGAAAACGCGTACGATGAGACCGCTAGAATCGTAGTTCTTGATCCAGAGGAGTTTGAAAAAGAGGAGCCGCATCTGTTGGAGGAAGCGCGGGACCTTATGCCCCATCTTTCTTTTGATGATATAGATATCCTCATTGTGGATGAGATAGGGAAGAATATCAGTGGCACCGGTATGGATACCAATATTATTGGTCGCCTCTTGATAAGAGGGGAGAAGGAATTCAAGAAGCCCGAAATCAATAAGATCATCGTTTTTGATGTAACTCCTTCCTCCCACGGGAACGCCATGGGGGTGGGGCTGGCCGATATTACCACTAGAAAGCTGGTTAACAAAATTGACTATCACGCTATGTACACCAATGTCTTAACCTCGGGTTTTCTCAATCGTGCCTTTGTTCCCCTCACCTGCGAGACGGACAAAGAGGCCATAACTACAGCCATAGGCACTTTTAAGGGAAAGGATCCGGGCAGGGTTAGGGTAATGAGGATAAAGAATACTCTCCAGATAGAGAAATTGTATATTTCGGAGTCTCTGCTCCAAGAGGCTCGAACCAGAGATGATATCCAGATCCTGGGTGAAATGAAACCAATGAAATTTGATACCCAGGGGCACCTGGTAGGAGGAGACTATGCTTGAAGAGCTGCGTGCTGTGGTGGGGGATGAGAATGTCTCCGATGATGCGGCGGACCGGTATGTCTATGGCTCGGATGCCTCAATGCATCAGAGTTCCCCTTCAGTAGTGGTGAGGCCCGCGAGTGCGGGCGAGATTCAGAAAATCTTGAGATTTGCCAACGGAAGAAAGATCCCTGTGGTGCCTAGAGGTGCAGGGACGGGCGAATCAGGAAGCGCTGTTCCCATAGATGGAGGAATTGTGCTGGATCTCAAGCGCATGGACAGAATACTGGAAGTCCGGCCCGAAGATATGTTCTGCCGAGTGGAGCCCGGAGTAGTCAATGACGAGCTGAATCGGCAGCTGAAACCTTATGGATTCTTCTTTCCTCCAACACCGGGAAGCGGAAAGGTGTGCACCATAGGTGGGATGATTGCCAACAATGCTTCGGGAATGAGAGCTGTGAAGTACGGAGCCACCCGGGATGCCGTCTTGGGCCTAAAGGTGGTCTTAGCCAATGGAGACCTGGTGACCATGGGCAGTGCCACTATCATTCAAGCTTCGGGTTACCAACTGGAAAGATTGATGGTGGGAAGTGAAGGGACCCTGGGAGTTATTGTGGAAGCCACCCTCCGTGTGAGACCCCTGCCCGAAGAAAGAACCGTGGGAAGGGCTGTATTCTATGAGCTGAGTCAGGCAGGAGACGCTATCTCCAAAATAGTTGCAGCAGGGATCGTCCCCTCGGCCCTGGAACTTATGGACGAGGTAGCCATTAAGTCAGTTAATAAGGCTCTGGGGGCCGGTCTTCCCGAAGTGGAAGCTCTGATCTTATTTGAGTGCGATGGAGTCAAAGCTAGTTTCCATCACGAGATAAAGAAGATAAAAAGAATCTTGGAGGAATGTGGTGCTTTTGACATCGTTATTAGTGACGATCCTCAGGAGATGGAGAAGCTCTGGGAGGTAAGATCTTCCGTTTTTCCCGCCACCAGTATGTACAAGGAGAACCGCATCCGCGCAACTTTAGCCGAGGATGTCACCGCTCCTGTCTCCAGGCTCCGAGAGCTAGTGGAAGGGATTCACCAGATTGCCAGGGACAACGATCTGCTCATTGGGACTTATGGACATGCCGGTGAGGGGCTTATTCACACTGCCTTCCTTGTTGATCCCAGGCTGCCTAACGAGTGGGATAGGACCCGCAAGGCTGTGGACGAGGTCTTCGCTCTGGTGCGCCACCTGGGGGGAACTACCTCGGGAGAACACGGCATAGGAATTTCCAAAGCTCCTTACTTTAAGAAGGAGAGGAAGGACCTTCTGGAGCTCATGAGGGGAGTCAAGAAGGTCTTCGACCCTAATAACATCCTCAATCCTCACAAACTAATGGATGCTCCAGAAGATTTCTTTACTGCTACCAAACTGAGATATCCTATCAAGGAGAGAAGATGAAGACCAAAGCGCTCGAGAGTTGGGAAAGGGATATGCTTCGCTGCATCAGGTGTGCCTACTGTTTTGTAGACTGCCCGATCCTCACGGAATTGGGTTGGGAGTCGGCAGGAGCAAGATCCAAAGTGATTCTCTCCTACGGCCTGAAGGAGGATGAGATAGAATGTAATCAGCTCATCAAAGATAGGCTATTCCAGTGCTGTCTTTGTGCTCAGTGTGAGATAAATTGCCCGGCCAAGGTTGAAGTGGGTGGCGTGGTGAGGGCGGCCCGGAAGGACTTGGTAGAAGCAGGACACTATTTCGAAGCTCATAGAATGATGAGGGAAATGGTAAAGAAAACCGGCAATGTCTACGGAGAGGAAAAAAAGGACTTTCATTATCCAAAGGTGGGTGCGGAGTTTGCTTTGTTCGTAGGGTGTGTAGGCAAACATCGGGAAGAGGAAAGTCTGAAGAAGACTGTCGCGCTTCTCAAGAAATTGGGGGTCTCCCTTACCAGTATTGACGAAGTCTGCTGTGGGGGAGTATTTGGTGATGTGGGTTTTGAGGCAGGCCCCGAAGATGCCGAGCATATCAAAGAGGAGGTAAAGAAAGCTAAGGTCAAAAAGCTCCTCACTACCTGTCCCATGTGTTACCGCACCTTCAAGGAGGATCCACGATTCGAAGGCTTAGGGGTCGAGGTTCTCCATATTACTGAGCTTTTGGAGAAGCTCGACCTACCTGTCAAGACAAACAGGAAAATAACCTATCATGATCCCTGCGACCTGGGAAGACACAGCGATCTCTACGACGTTCCGAGAAATGTCATAAGGAAGTTTGCCCCTGACTTTCAAGAGATGTCCAAAAATCGTGAGAATGCTCATTGCTGTGGTGCGGGAGGTGGGGTAAGGGGATCTTTTACCCGGCTTTCTATTGATATGGCCAAAAAGAGACTCCAGGAGGCCATAGACACGGGAGCGGAAGTTCTTCTCACCGAGTGCGCTTCCTGCCTCCATAATCTCAAGAACGCTAGAAAAAGAAAACAGAAAATTCAAATCTACAATATTTCGGAGTATCTTTCCCTGCTTATGGATGGAGAGGTAGGATGAGGATCTATGAATATCAGGCCCATGAGGTTTTTTCCTCCCACGGGATCCCTGGACCCCAAATGGAGCTCACCCGTACTGCCAGAGGGGCCGAGGAGATAGCCAAAAGATTCGCACGTCCCGTAGCAGTCAAGGCCCAGGTCCTGGTGGGAGGCAGGGGGAGGGCCGGGGCAGTTAAGATAGCCCAGAGCCCGGATGAGACTCATGAAGCCGCCAGTAGGATTCTCTCCTTGCATGTTAAGGGCGAGCGGGTGAGAGAGGTACTTGTCCAGGAGGCTCTTCAGATAAGGGAGGAGTACTACTTGGGGATCACCGTGGATCGCTCCCATAGATGCCCTGTGGTAATGGCTTCCCCGTCGGGAGGAGTCGAAATAGAAGAGGTAGCAAAGCTCACGCCCCAGAGAATCTTCAAGAAGCTCATCCATCCTCTCGTCGGTTTTCAAAATTACCAGGCGAGGTTGCTGGCCTTTTCCCTGTCTCGAAACAAAGAAAGAGCCACGGGGATAGCTGATATTCTCACCAGCCTTTTCCGTATATTTGAGGAATTGGATTGCTCTTTAGCCGAGATCAATCCGCTTGTCATAACCGAAGACGAAAAGCTTTGTGCTCTGGATGCCAAGATTGTCATAGATGATAATGCTCTTTATCGCCACCCTGAGCTATCCTCGTTGGGAAACATCGAGGCCGAGGACCCTTTAGAAGTCAAGGCGAGACAGCGGGGTTTAAGCTATGTGCGTCTGGACGGCGAGATCGGATGCATAGTTAATGGAGCGGGACTGGCTATGGCCACTATGGACCTGGTCAAACGGTACGGATCTGAGCCGGCGAATTTTCTGGATGTAGGAGGAGGAGCAAGTAAAGACAGAGTAAGCTCGGCTCTGGATATTGTTCTCTCTGACAGGAAAGTAAAGGCTATTCTGGTGAATATATTTGGAGGCATCACTCGATGCGATGTGGTAGCTGACGGGCTGAAAGAAGCCATCACCCGGATGAAACGAAATCTTCCCCTGGTTATTAGACTTTCCGGTACTAATGAAGACGAGGGGCGGGCCAGGCTCGCCCACACCAGGGCTATTTTGGCGGGCAGCATGGATGAAGCAGCTAGGGTAGCGGTTCGAGAGGGAAAACAGTGAGTATACTCGTTTGTTCTGATACTCGGGTACTGGTTCAGGGAATAACGGGCAGGGAGGGAAGTTTCCATACTGCCAGGATGAAAGAATACGGAACCAAGATTGTCGCAGGTGTCACTCCTGGAAGGGAAGGGGAGAGGGTGGATGGGGTCCCTGTTTATAATACAGTCAAGAAAGCTCGCCAGGAAAGTGCGGCCAACACCTCGGTGATTTATGTTCCTCATCAGTTTGCTCCTGATGCTATTCTTGAAGCTGCAGATGCCGGGGTGGAGCTGATTGTCTGTATCACCGAAGGGATTTCCACTCTGGACATGATTAAGGTTTGCTGTTATGTCAGTATTAGAGGCTCAAGGCTCATTGGACCTAACTCTCCAGGAGTCATATCACCGGGTAAGACAAAAGTTGGTATTATGCCGGGAGCGATTCATAAGGAAGGGTCCGTGGGAGTGGTATCAAGAAGCGGCACTCTCACCTATGAGGTGGTGCAGAATCTGAGCATAAGTGATCTTGGTCAATCGACCTGTGTAGGTATTGGAGGCGATTCCATCATTGGGTCTTCCTTCGTTGATATTCTCTCTCTTTTTGAAGAGGACTCCGAGACCCAGGCCATTGTCCTTATTGGTGAAATCGGAGGAAGGGACGAAGAGGAAGCGGCGGTCTTTATCAGGAAAAAAGTCACTAAGCCCGTAGTGGCCTTAGTTGTGGGAAGATGTGCTCCTCGGGAAAAGCGAATGGGACACGCAGGGGCTATCATATCCGGAGGGGAAGGGACGGCAGACGATAAGATAAAGGCCTTTGAGGAAGCATCTATCCCCGTAGCTGAGTCTCCCGGCAATGTTGTGCAGATTCTTCGAGCGGAATTGGAACAGGAAGGGGACAGACAGAATCTTTGAAAAAGAAAGGTGAGAATGAAGAACAAAGAGACTCTCGTAGAGAAAATGCACTGGCTTACCTTTGGCCCCATAAGTATCTATGAGCCTTGGTGCAAAGGCTGTGGGATATGCGTGGAATTCTGTCCCAAGGATGTTCTCATCCTGGGAGAGGATGGCAAACTGGTGGTCCGGGATGTGCACTCCTGCACGGAGTGTGGTCTTTGTGAGATAAGATGCCCCGATTTTGCCATTGTCATTGAAGAATAACACCTTTCTTTGTTTTTCAGTCGTTAGAGTTTTTGTGAAATTTCCATGCTCTCAAGTGGGATAGGGGAAAAGCTTATGGAGAAACCGGAACTAATATCGGGGAATGAAGCTGTAGCTTATGGAGCGCTAGCAGCAGGGGTTCGTTTTTTCGCTGGATATCCTATTACTCCTTCCTCGGAAATTGCGGAGACGCTGTCTGAACTTTTGCCCAGGATGGGAGGAAAGTTCGTTCAAATGGAGGATGAGCTGGCCAGTATGGGTGCTATAGTGGGAGCATCTCTGGCTGGAGTCAATTCCATGACAGCCACCAGCGGTCCCGGATTTTCCCTGATGCAGGAGAACATAGGTTTTGCTTTCATGACTGAAGTACCTTGTGTAATAGTCAACGTACAGAGAGGCGGTCCTAGCACCGGACTTCCCACCAAGCCTTCCCAGGGGGATGTAATGCAGACCCGGTGGGGCACCCATGGCGGTTGTAACACCATAGCTCTTTGCCCCTGGTCGGTGAGAGAAACCTTTGATCTTACCATCGATTGCGTGAATCTGGCAAACCGCTACCGTCTGCCTGTGGTTCTCTTGCTGGATGAGGTCATAGCTCACATGAGGGAGAAGGTGGTCCTGCCTTCTTTTGGAGGAGTGAAGAAGGTGCAGAGGAAGAAGCCCACCTGTCTGCCTCAAGAATATTTGCCCTACGAGATCACCGAAGATGACATTCCCCCCATGGCTGACTTCGGAGAAGGCTACCACTACCATGTCACAGGACTGACCCATGATCCAACCGGCTTTCCCACTTCCAATGCCAAAGAGATTGATCAACTGGTGCGCCGGCTCTATGGAAAGATTGAGAGATACCGGGATGAGATTACTCGAATAGAGGAAGAGTATCTGGCGGATGCCCAGATACTGGTTTTTGCCTACGGCTCGGTGTCCCGCTCCGCCATTAGCGCCGTTAAAGAGGCCAGGACCAGGGGAATAAAAGCAGGACTCCTGAGACCTGTCTCCATTTGGCCTTTTCCTGACAAACACATCTCTCGGCTAGCAGATCAGCTAAAAGCTATTATTGTTGCGGAGATGAACCTGGGACAGATGATAGGCGAAGTAAGGAGGGCAAGCTGCGAGAGAGTAAAAATTTTGGGGGTGACGAGGGTTGACGGGGAACTTATCACACCGGATGAGATACTGACTGCTATCCAGGAGGTGAGCTAGTGGGTAGGCTGCTAAAGTACTTAAGGCTGGATAAATTTCCCACTGTCTGGTGTGCGGGCTGTGGGGTGGGAATAGTTATGGGCTGCATTATTAGAGTGGTGGATAAATTGAAGGTTAATCCAGACAAAGTGGTTATTGTATCCGGCATTGGATGCTCCAGCCGGATGCCTGGATACCTGGATTTCAATACTCTGCATACCACCCATGGCAGGGCTCTAGTTTTCGCCACGGGACTGAAATTAGCCAAGCCTTCTCTTGAGATCATTGTGGTTATGGGAGATGGAGATGCCCTGGCTATTGGAGGAAATCATCTCATTCATGCAGCCAGAAGAAATATTGATCTTACCAGCATAATTATCAACAACTGGATATATGGCATGACCGGTGGTCAGTATTCTCCTGCCACTCCCCGGGGTGCATTCGCCACTACCGCTCCCTACGGAAATCTGGAGCCCCCTTTTGAAGTTCCTGAGCTTGTTAGGGGAAGTGGAGCCTCGTATGTGGCCAGGGGAACTGTTTATCACACCAGGCAGCTTGATAGGTTAATTGAGAGGGGTATGAGGAAAGAAGGGTTTGGGCTGGTCGAGGTCCTCAGTCCCTGTCCGGTGGGCTTCGGTCGTCGCAATCAGATGAAATCAGCGGTAGCGATGATGAGGTGGCAAAAGGATCGTGCAGTTTCGCTCAAAAGAGCGAGCAAAATGAATGAGGAGGAGCTAAAGGACAAGATCATAACTGGGGTTCTTTTTGAAAGGGAGGCTCCAGAATATACCCAGGAGTATGAGAGGCTTATGAGCAGGGTAAAGACCAGGAAAGAGATAGGGAAGAGGGAGGTACAGACAGGGATGGGGGAGATCCATGAGGAATAGGTATGAGCTCCGCCTGTCCGGTTCAGGAGGACAGGGCTTGATCCTGGCAGGTTTAATCTTAGCTGAAGCAGCCGGGATTTATGACAATAGGAATGTAACTCAAACTCAGAGCTACGGCCCCGAAGCCAGAGGTGGTGCCTCAAAGTCAGAGGTAGTGATCAGCGAGAGCGAGATTGACTACCCTAAAGTTACCCGTCCTGATCTTCTCCTTGCTCTAACCCAGGAGGCTTGTGACGAATATCACCGTGATCTTCGGGAAGATGGAATTCTCATAGTTGATTCCTTTCGCGTGAAGAGAGTTCCTTCCCCTGGAGCTTTCTCTATACCCATCACTCAGATCGCAAGAAAGGAGGTGGGGAAAGAATTGGTAACCAATATAGTTGGCCTGGGTATTATCACCGAGCTAACCGGAGTTGTTTCTCGAGAGGCTGTCAAGAGGGCTGTTTTGGATAGGGTCCCTGGAGGAACGGAAAAACTGAACATAAAAGCTCTTGAGGTTGGCTTCAGAATTGGTAGAGAAAGGAGGATGTCTCGATGAAGGGATTCTTTGGTGTACTTTTGAGGGTAAACTTAACTGATCAGAGCTACCATTCAGAGGAAATTCCCGACGAAGTTCTCAAGACCTACTTTGGAGGAAAGGGACTGGGGACTTATTTGATGCTGAAGCTCATTCCGGCGGGCGTCGACCCTTTAGGTGAAGAAAATAGACTCATTTTCACCACCGGGAGTGCCACGGACACCAAAATTCCTGCTTCTAGTAGATACGGTGTCTTTAGCAAATCCCCCTTAACTCAGTTCTACGGCGAATCTTACTCGGGAGGAACGGTTGCTCCACAGCTCAGCAGAACCGGCTTCGACGCTATCGTCTTTGAGGGCGCTTCTAGATCTCCTGTATGGGCAGAAATCTCTCCCAACAAAGTAGTTTTTCACCCGGCCTCCCATCTCTGGGGCAAAGACACCTATTTCACTCAGGATACAGTATTGAAGGAGGCAGGGGACCCTCGGGCCCAGGTGGTAGTCATTGGACCGGCGGGTGAGAGATTAGTCCGATTTGCCTGTATCCAGAATAACTACTGGCGCTCCGCAGGAAGATGTGGAATGGGAGCAGTAATGGGTTCTAAGAAACTCAAAGCAGTTGTCTTTTATGGAGACAACAAAAGGGAGTTTGCTCACGAAAATCTTTTGAACCAATATATCAAGGACTTAAGGAATAGGGGGAAGGATGATCCCGGAGTGGCAGCTTATCGAAGACTGGGTACTCCTCAAATGGTGGCTGCCACCAACCGAGCCGGTGTATTTCCTACCAGATACTGGTCCAAGGGCACCTATGATGATTGGGAAAAAATAAGTGGGGAGGCTCTTCTTGAGAATCTGGAGGTGAAGCCCCATGCGTGTACTCACTGTTTCATTGCCTGTGGAAGGTTGAGCAGAGTTTTGAAGGGAAGGCATAAGGGCCTCCTCATAGAAGGCCCGGACTTCGAAACTATCTACGCTTTCGGGGGTCTTTGTTTGATTGATAGTCTCGAGGAAATAGCCTATCTTAACGATCTTTGTGATAGATTGGGAATGGATACTATCACTGCCGGCAATTTGGTAGGCTTTACTATGGAAGCTTCCGAGAGGGGTGCCGTTGACTTCAAGCTAAGCTACGGGGATGCTCAAGGTGCAGCAGAACTCGTTCAGGCCATAGCCAGGAAGGACGGCTTTGGGGCCATTCTGGCTGAAGGGATAAAGTCGGCCAGCGTAAAGCTTGAGCTAGAGGATCTGGCCATTCATGTGAAAGGGCTGGAGCCAGCTGCCTACGATCCCAGGGTCCTTAAAGGAATGGCTCTTGCCTATGGAACATCTGATCGGGGAGCCTGTCACCTCAGGGCCACTATATACAAGTCGGAGCTTTCCGGTATGGCAGATCCCAGTGCGGTGGAGGGTAAGGCAGAGCTATTAATTGACTACGAGGACCGTCACACTCTCTTTGATACTCTTGTTCTGTGTCGCTTTTTCCGGGATCTCATTCCATGGGAGGATATATCAACCATCTATGAGGCAACAACCGGGCTTAAATTCAGCAAGGAGGATCTCAAGGGAATATGCTCGAGAATTATGGATGCCACGCGCAAGTTCAACCTTAGAGAAGGATTAACCAGAAAGGATGATGATCTTCCGCCCAGATTCTACACCGAACCGATCGGAGATGGCAAGGTTGTGAAAAGAGACGAGTACCAGGTAATGCTCTCACAATACTATCAGCTTCGAGGTTGGGATGAGGAGGGCATACCACCTCAGACGAGATCTTTCGACCATGAGCAGAAATGATCCAAAGCGGATATACAGCGAGAGAGAAGAATGTCTTGAGGTGTTCCTTGAAAGGAGGGAAGAACAATGTTTGGTGGTTATACGGGAAAAATTCTGAAGGTTGACCTGGACAAAGGGAGGACTCAAAGCGAGTCTCTTGATGAGGATCTTCTCAGAGATTTCGTTGGTGGTAGTGGAGTAGGAGCCAAAATGCTTTATGAAAAAACTCCTCGAGAGACCGACCCCTTATCAGGGGATAACCCTCTTATTTTTATGGTGGGTCCCCTCACCGCTACCAGAGTCCCTTGCACCGGTAGACATGCCGTTATCACGAAGTCTCCTCTTACTGGAATCTTTGCCGAGTCCAACGTGGGAGGCTATTGGGGGGTGGCTTTGAAACGGGCTGGTTTTGATGGAATCATCTTTGAGGGAAAAGCAAAATCTCCTACCTATCTTTGGATCAATGATGAGAAAATTACTCTCAAGGATGCCCGTCACCTTTGGGGCAAGAACAGTAGAGAGACCGATGAGATTCTTAAGAAAGAGACACATCCTAAGGCGGTGACCGCGGTTATCGGACCAGCAGGGGAAAGAATGGTGAAGATCTCCTGCATCGTTCATGACGGAGCCGACGCTCGTATGGCTGGTCGCTGTGGGGTGGGGGCAGTGATGGGCTCCAAGAATCTAAAAGCGGTGGTGGTCTACGGGTCAAAAGAGGCCTCGGTGGCCGAGCCGGAAAAGCTAAGAGCGAGCATTAAGGCGGGAAGAGCTATTATCAGAGAGGCCGCCGGACCCTGGGGCAAGCTCGGAACCTCCGGAGGAATCGTGAACTATGAGAAAGTGGGAAATTTCCCTCATCAGAACTGGTTCTTGTCTGACTGGGGAGAGGAGGAAGCAACCCGGATTACCGGTCAAACCATGGCTGATACTATTCTTACCGGGCAGTATGCCTGTGCGCACTGTCCTATTGCCTGTGGACGGGAAATCCAGGTCAAAGAAGGACCTTTTGCCCCCCTGGAAGGGAAAGGCCCAGAATATGAAACTCTGGGAGTGATGGGAGGGCTCTGTCTGGTGGATAGTTTAGAGGCGATAGCTAAGGCATCTCAGCTGTGTGACCTTTATGGGCTGGACACCATTTCTACCGGAGGATTGGTAGCCTTTGCCATTGAAGCTTACCAGAAGGGACTGATCACTAAAAAGGATACTGGAGGCCTGGAGCTTAAGTGGGGCAGTGCCGACTCTCTGGTAGAGCTTGTTGAGAAGATCGGCAAGGGTGAAGATATCGGTAGACTTTTGGGTGAAGGAGTGAAGCGAGCGGCTGAGGAAATTGGGGGAGGTGCAATCGAGTTTGCCATCCAGGTAAAGGGACTGGAATTTCCTGCTCATGATCCTCGATGTTTTCACAGTGTAGCTTTATCCTACGCCACCTCCAGCCGGGGGGCCTGCCATCTGGCCGGCTGGTCTCACCCCTATGAGGTGAGTTTGTCTCAGCCGGACATAGGGATTGACGAGCCGCACGAGCGTCACCAACTGGAAGGCAAAGCTGAATTTACGGCGAAGCTGCAGAATCTTATGTGTATGTTTGATGCCCTCCTTCTTTGTAAATTCGCTCAGATTGGTGGAGGTCTCAAAGTTCATCATATGGTTGATTGGCTGAATCTGGTTACCGGTCAAGACATGGGAGTGGAAGAGTTTATGAGAACGGGAGAGAGAATCTTCAATCTCAAAAGGCTCTACAATACCCGCTGTGGGATTAGCCGCAAGGACGACTCTCTTCCCCCTCGCATCCTTACTCATAAAAGAGCGAGAGGAAAACTCCCGCCCCTGGGCGAGCTGCTCAGTGACTACTACCAGTATCGAGGGTGGAGCGAGGACGGCATACCCCTGCCTGAAAAATTGACGCAGCTGAACTTGCATTAGGAGATGAGGGATGAGGATTCATGAATATGAAGCTAAGAATCTCTTCAAACAGTCCAGGATTCCTGTTCCGAGAGGTAATGTCGCCACTTCCCCTGAAGATGCCCGCAGAGTGGCTGAAGAGATAGGACTTCCGGTTACCATAAAGGCCCAGGTTCTCATTGGAGGAAGGGGGAGGGCTGGAGGAATCAAGTTTTCCGAGGATCTGGGGGAAGTTGAGGAGCTTACCCGTAAGGTGCTTGGTATGGAGATAAGGGGGTATGAGGTTGACAGTGTTCTTGTAGAGGAGAAATTAGAGGTAAAAGAAGAGCTTTATCTCGGTGTAACTATAGATGGATCTTTAGGCTGTCCCATACTCATGACTTCCTCAGAAGGCGGGGTGGAGATCGAGGAGACTGCTCGGCGGCATCCTGAGAAAGTTTTCTCCAGACACCTGAAGCCATTTGGGGATCTCAGGGCCTATCAGGCTCGTGAGCTAGCCAAGAAACTAGGATTTGAGGGAAAACCTATGCTCCAGCTTGCTAGCGTTATAATTAGTCTCTATGGAGCGTTCAAAGCTTGCGATGCTCTCATCGCTGAGATAAATCCGCTGGTTGTGACCAAGCGGGGAGACTTCGTTGCTGCTGATGCGGTCTTGGAGATAGATGACTCCGCCCTCTTTCGTCATCCGGAGCTCGCGATTGAACCTCAAGATCGAATCCCGGATGAGCTTGAAAGAGAAGCTGGAAAAATTGGAGTATCTTATGTCAATATGGATGGTGATATAGGTCTCATCTGCAGCGGTGCCGGCTTAGGAATGGCAACTATGGATATGATCAGAGAAAAAATGAGACCGGCCAATTTTCTGGAAACCGGGGGAGGGATGACCAGGCAGCTCATGGCGGGAGCCCTAAGAGTAGTTTTAAAGAAACCAAATCTCAAAGCTGTCTTTATCAACATCTATGGAGGGATAAACCCCATACACGAAGGAGCAAAGGGGATTGTAGACGTAGTGAGACAGAAAGGTGTCAAAATTCCCATTGTGGCCAAAGCTTTGGGCAATCGCCAGGAGGAGACCTGGGAGACTCTAGAGAGTGTGGGGATTAAGGTAGTAAAGGAGACACAAACGATGAGAGCCGTCGAGGAGCTGTTCAGAACTCTAAAGGAAGAGCGCTCATGAGCATCCTGGTCAGAGCGGATACCAAAGTATTGGTCCAGGGGATAACTGGCAAGATTGGAAATCAACAGACCAAGCTCATGCTTGATTACGGAACCAGGATTGTGGCTGGGGCTACTCCCGGCAGAGGAGGTGAGCGGGTTTGGGAAGTACCGGTCTATGATTCGGTCAAAGAAGCCAGGGAGCACCATTCCATCGACGCTTCCCTCATTTTGGTTCCCGCTCCATTTGCCAAAGATAGCTGCTTCGAGGCCATGGAGGCACAAATTAAACTGGTCGTTCTAATCACCGAACATGTCCCTGTTCATGATGCCATGGAAATTAGAGCTATGGCAAATGCCGAGGGAGCAGTGGTTATTGGACCAACCACCCCGGGCATAATATACCCGGGAAAGATGAAAATTGGCATTATGCCTGGAAATATGTTTTGTCCGGGGAATGTAGGCTTGATTTCTCGCAGCGGTACCCTGACCTATGAAATTGCGGGAAACCTGTGCGAGGTGGGCATAGGGCAGAGCACAGCGGTAGGGATGGGAGCTGATTCGGTGGTATGCACCCCCCTTAGTGAGCTTCTCAGTATGTTCGAAGAAGATAAGGAAACTCATCTGGTAGTTGTAGTGGGAGAAGTAGGGGGAACTGAGGAAGAGGAGGCTGCGGAGTACATTAAGACGGAAATGAAAAAGCCGGTGGTAGCTTATGTAGCCGGCCACTCTGTTCCTCCTGGCAAGAGAATGGGCCACGCTGGAGCCATCGTGCAAAGAGGTATGGGGAGTGCCCGGAGCAAAGTGAGAGCCCTTAAAGAGGCGGGGGTGAAGGTGGCGCAAAGACCCACTGAGGTGGCTGAGCTGGTAAAAGGTGTCCTTAAGCCAGAGAAAGGCTAGTGTGATATGGCTGCTTCCTGAGATACTTCTTGAGGAGAGGGTGATGATTGAGATAGATGAAGATCTGTGCAAAGGATGTGAGATTTGTGTGGCCTTTTGTCCAAAAGATGTCCTGGAGATGTCAGACAAATTCAATAAAAAAGGGGTGCATCCACCCCGGGTGGCAAGGGAGGAAGACTGCAATCTCTGCGGAAATTGTATGCTCTACTGTCCGGATCTAGCCGTCGTAGTAGCTGAGGAGGGAGAGGGTGGATAGAGAAGTTCTTAGTGGTGTCCATTTCATGCAAGGGGACATTGCCTGTGCCGAAGGAGCTCTGGCTGCGGGCTGCAGGTTCTTCGCTGGCTACCCCATAACGCCGGCCAGCGAGATTGCGGAGAAGATGGCGGAAAGACTGCCCCAGGTAGGCGGAGTCTATATTCAGATGGAAGATGAATTGGCTTCAATTGCGGCGGTGATTGGATCATCCTGGACCGGGGCTAAATCCATGACCGCCACTTCCGGACCGGGAATTAGTCTAATGCAGGAGAACATTGGATACGCTGTTGCTACGGAAACTCCCTGTGTTCTGATCAATGTTCAAAGAGGTGGGCCATCCACGGGAATTCCCAGCGTTCACCTGCAGGGTGATATCCTCCAGGCTAGAAGAGGCTCCCACGGTGAGTATGAGATCATTGCCTTGGCTCCTTCATCTTGCCAGGAGATGTTTGACTTCACTATCGAGGCCTTCAATCTGGCAGAAAAGTATAGGACTGTGGTATTTGTTCTCACCGATGCCTTTGTCGGACACATGAGGGAAGAGATTATTATTCCGGAACCTGAAAAGATTCATCGAGTCCAGAGGAAGCTGCCGGATCCGAAAGCATCCCGCACGAGGCTCAAAGGCTTTCTTGATGAGGATGTAGCTCCTATGCCCATCTTCGGGCACGGATTCAAAACTCATGTAACCGGTTCTTGCCACAATGACACGGGACAGAGGAATGTCATAGATGCCGAGGCTCTTGATTACTACATAAAAAGACTCAAAGGCAAGATTGACAAGCACGCCCATGAGATTATTTCTGTTTCCCAGGATATGGACGAAGCCAAGATAGCTCTTATTTCTTATGGAAGTTGTTACCGGGCTGTCCGGGAAGCCCTAAATATCTTGAAAGATGAAGACATGCACCAGGTAGGCAGCTTCAGACTGATTACCATATGGCCGTTTCCTAAAATCCAAATCGAGCAGCTCGCAAGGAGGGTAAAAACCATAATTGTTCTGGAGAACAACCTGGGTCAGATTACTCCTTACGTAGAAGCTGCCGTAGGAGGCGAGGCCGAGGTTATCTTCTTGCCTCCCAGGGTTCTGGGAACCTTGCACGATCCGTATGCTATTGTGGACAAAGTGAAGGAGGTCATCCGATGAAGCTGCATCATCCCTTGGCAAAATATGTGCGGCCCGGGGCAATCTCCACCGCCACCTGCAGTGGTTGTGGCGACGGAATCATTGCTCAAGCGGTCCTCAGGGCTATAGACGAGCTCAAGCTCAATATCGATGATTTTGTCTTTGTCTCTGGCATAGGCTGTGCCGGATGGATTCCCAGTCCCTTCTTCAACGCTGATACTCTTCACACTACGCATGGTCGGCCCATCGCCTTTGCTACCGGAGTGAAACTTGCCCGTCCCGATAGATACGTAGTCGTTATTAGTGGAGATGGAGATTTGGCGGCCATTGGTGGAAACCATCTGATCCACGCAGCCAGAAGAAACATTGATATGACTGTGATTTGCGCCAATAATGGTATCTATGGTATGACAGGGGGCCAGGTGGCTCCTACCACTCCTCTTGGCCTGAAGACAACTACCACGCCCTACGGGAATGTGGAGAAAGCCTTCGACCTTTGTGCTCTAATTTCCTCAGCAGGAGCTTCTTATGTGGCCCGGTGGACCACCTACCACGCTCGAGGCCTTACCCGATCAGTCAAGAAGGCTATACAAAAGAAAGGATTCTCATTTATTGAAGTGATTTCCCAATGTCCCCTTCAGTACGGCCGAAGGACAGGGGTGGGGAATGCGGTGGCTATGATGAAGGGATATAAAGAGAATTCGCTGTCCGTCAAGAAAGCATCATCTCTCAATGAGGAGGAGCTCAAGAATAGAATCATTGTGGGTGAGCTTGTAGATAAAGATTTGCCGGAGCTGACCGAGCAAATAGAGAGAGTGAGGAGGGGTCTATGCGCAAGGCGAAAAAAACTGAGGTAAGGATCGCCGGCTTTGGAGGGCAGGGGGTAGTGCTTGCGGGAGTTATCCTCGGTAGGGCAGCAGTCCTCTATGATAAGAAAAAGGCCGTTCAGACGCAGTCCTACGGCGCAGAAGCTAGAGGTGGGGGAGCCAGATCAGAGGTTATTATCGCGGACGATTCCATCGACTACCCTAAGGTGAGGCATCCTGATGTCCTGGTTGCAATGTCCCAGCAGGCTCTGGACAAATACCTGGGGGACCTAAAGCCCGGCGGTGTCCTCCTGATAGATTCGGAATTGGTCAAGAACCTGCCCCCGGAGCGCGAGTTTACTATCTATAGGTTCCCTTTTTCCCGTATCGCCAATGACGAATTTGGTCGCACCATAGTAGCCAACGTCATTATGCTGGGCACTCTCACCGATCTGACGAAGCTTGTCTCTTTTGAGGCAATGAAGAGCTCCATAAGAACATCCGTGCCCAAGGGGACCGAGGAGATGAATCTCAAGGCCCTTGAGAGGGGGATGCATCTAGCCAAGACCTCTTGAGCTTCCTTTTTTATCCCCACCAGATTTAACTGTTTCCAAGAAAACGTTAATTCTGGTGCAATAGGGTAAGAGATCTTAAGAAGCCGCTGAGGAAGGAAAATTTTCGCTGTCAATGGGACTCTCTCGTAGCGTTCTGATAAAGGTGTAAGACATGAGCAACAATAAGAAAAAGATCGGTGCCGTTATGGTAGTTGGAGGTGGCATTGGTGGTATTCAGGCTTCCTTAGACCTGGCAGAATCCGGTTTCAAAGTTTATCTGGTGGAGAAAAGCTTGAGTATTGGTGGGGTAATGGCTCAACTCGACAAAACGTTTCCCACCAACGATTGTGCTATGTGTATCCTTTCCCCAAAACTGGTTGAATGCGGAAGGCACAGGAATATCCAGATGCTTACCAATTCCGAAGTGGAAGGTGTTGAAGGAGAGCCAGGTGATTTCAAAGTAAGAATAAGGAAGCATCCTCGCTTTGTTGACCTGGCTAAGTGTACAGGGTGTGGAGATTGTGCTGAAGTCTGTCCCGTTGAAGTTCCCAACGAATATGAAGAGAATTTAACAAATAGAAAAGCAATATACAGACCCTTCACTCAGGCAACTCCCAGTGCATTCGGCATTGATAAGAGAGGAATTCCTTCCTGTAGAGCTACCTGTCCTCTGCATGTTAATGTCCAGGGCTATGTTGCTTTGATATCCAAAGGAAAGCTCAAGGAAGCTCTAGAGCTTATTCGGGAAAAGAATCCACTGCCGGGGATATGTGGCAGAGTATGCACTCATCCTTGTGAAGATGAGTGCCAGAGGCAAAAGGTGGATGAGCCTGTTGCTATTGACCTCTTGAAAAGGTTTGCGGCGGATTACGAGAAAGAAGTCAGTCTTGACTTGAAAATTGAGAAGGAAAAGAATAGCAAGGTTGCCATAGTTGGTTCCGGCCCGGCAGGCCTAACAGCGGCCTATGATCTAAGAAGAATGGGCTATGAAGTTACGGTATTTGAAGCACTTCCTGTTGCCGGGGGAATGCTTGCTGTAGGTATTCCTGCTTATCGTCTTCCCAGGGATATTTTGAGAAAAGAGATCAGTATCTTGGAGAAGCTGGGCGTTGAGATACGATTGAATGCCCCTTTAGGTGAGAACCTAACGGTAGAGGATCTCAAAAACGATGGATACCAGGCCGTATTCATTGCTACTGGTGCTCACGTCAGTACGAGGCTTGAGGTTCCGGGAGAAGACTTGAAGGGTGTGTCTTACGGAGTAGAATTTCTGAGAAAAGTGAATCTGGGTGAGAAGGTGAAGGTGGGAGAAAAAGTTGCGGTCATCGGAGGTGGAAATGCGGCCATTGACGCGGCGAGATCAGCTTATCGGCTCGGGGCAAAGCAGGTTACCATTGTCTATCGAAGGTCCAGAGAAGAAATGCCGGCAAATGAAGAGGAGGTAGAGGAAGCGGAAAACGAGGGAATTAGAATACTTTATCTGGCTGCGCCTGAAAGAATTTGGGGTAAGGAAGGTAGAGCTACTCAGATGGAATGTATCAGGATGAAATTGGGCGAACCTGACGGCTCAGGTAGGAAAAGACCTATTCCCATACCGGGTTCGGAGTTTGTTATCGATGTAGATATGATAATTCCTGCCATTGGTCAGTTCTCTGATTTATCGTTCTTAGGACCTGATAACGTGTTTAATCTCATTCAGGGAAAAAGATTTGAGGTGGATCCGCTAACTTTAGAGACGAATATAAAAGGTGTATTTGCCGGTGGTGATACAGTCACAGGGCCTGATACGGTTATTGCGGCCATGGCTCAAGGAAGACGTGCAGCTATCTCCATTGACCGCTGTCTTAGCGGTAAAGATATCCGAGCAGGTCGGGAAGGAGAGGGGCCCCAGGAGAGCGAAATTGAGGTAGAGTATGAAGGGGTGGAGCCTAAGAAGAGGGCGAAGGCCTCCACCCGTTCTTTGGAGGAAAGGAAGGAGAATTTCAAAGAGGTGGTTCTGGGTTTTAGCGAGGAAGAGGCAACTGCCGAGGCAAAAAGATGTCTTGCCTGTGGTGGATGCTCCGAGTGTATGCAGTGCCAGGAAGCCTGCGAGGCGGAGGGAATCCTCCACGAGATGCTCGAAGAGGAAGTGGAGATAAACGTCGGGTCCATAGCTCTTTTTCCGGGATTTGATGAATTTGAGCCTGAAGTAAAGAAAGAATACGGTCATAAGAGATTTCCTAATGTTGTATCCAGCATTGAGTTTGAGAGGCTTTTATCTGCCTCAGGTCCCCACCAGGGTCACCTATTAAGGCCCTCGGACAAAAAACCCCCAAAGAAAATTGCCTGGATTCAATGTGTTGGATCAAGAGACCCCAAGATTGGAAGAGGATACTGCTCCTCAGTTTGCTGCGTATATTCTACCAAGGAAGCTTTGATTACCAAGGAACATGCTCCAGATACAGAAACAGCCGTATTCTATATGGATATGAGAGCGTACGGTAAGGATTTTGACAAATACGTTCAGAGGGCAGAATCCGAATATGGGGTAAGGTATGTGCGCGCCAGGATCTCAGAGATAGAGGAGGCTCCCCAAAATCATAACTTAAGAGTAAAGTACGAAGCAGGGGACGGAGAACTGGTTAGTGAAGAATTTGAGATGGTTGTTCTAGCTGTAGGTCTTGAGGCGTCACGAAGTGCAAAAGATGTGGCCGAAAAATTCGGCATAGAATTAAATAGCTACGGCTTTGCCAAGGTAAATACTTTTGAGCCCCTCAAGGCATCTCGGCCAGGTATATTTGTGGGTGGCGCATTTTCTGGTCCTAAGGATATTCCGGAGACTGTGGCTCAGGCAAGCGGTGTTGCCGCAGAGGCGTCAAGTATCTTATCTGAAGCCAGGGGAACTCTGGTAGAGGAAAGAGAGTATCCTCCGGAAATAGATGTAAGTGGAGAGGCGCCAAGGGTGGGTGTATTTGTCTGTCAGTGCGGAATAAATATCGGAGGAGTGGTGGATGTTCCGGCTGTTGTTGAGTATGCTAAGACACTCCCGGATGTAGTTTATGTTGAAGATAACCTTTATACCTGTTCACAGGATACGCAGGAGAGGATAAGAAAAGCCGTACATGAGGAGAGGTTGAACAGGGTGGTTGTTGCTTCCTGTACTCCAAGAACGCACGAGCCTCTTTTCCAGGAGACAGTAAGGGAAGCAGGCTTGAACCCTCATCTTTTTGAAATGGCTAATATTCGTGATCAGAACTCCTGGGTACATATGGAAGAGCCTGAGAAAGCTACGGAAAAAGCGAAAGATTTAGTAAAAATGGCGGTGGCAAAGGCTCGGTTGATAGAACCACTGGGAACAGCAACTTTGCAGGTTACGCATAGAGGACTGGTAATCGGTGCAGGTCTAGCGGGAATGGTAGCGGCTCTGCGCCTTGCTGAGGAAGGATATGAGGTATATTTGGTGGAAAAGGATGATAGGCTTGGTGGCCAGGCAAGACAGATTTACTATGCCCTGCAAGGTGAGGATATTCAGAAGTTCTTAGGAGAGCTAATAAATAAGGTAAAATCAAGGGACCAAATTCACATTTTCGCCGCTGCAACCATCGAAAAGGTTGAAGGGTTCGTGGGCAACTTCAAAACTACCATTAAGGTGGACTCTTCTCTGGAGGAGCTTGAGCACGGAATTATCATTGTAGCCACCGGAGCACAAGAGTATCAGCCCAGCGAATATCTTTATGGTGAAGAAAGAAGAGTAATTACTCAAAGACAGCTGGAAAAACTGGTTTCCAGCAAAGAGTTGGATCCTGCCTCTCAAAGCTCTATAGTTATGATTCAATGTGTCGGTTCAAGGAACACTGATCGTGCTTATTGTAGCAGGACCTGCTGTTCAGAAGCGATAAAGAATGCTCTTGAAATCAAAAAGATGAACAGGAAAGCCAATGTCTACATTCTCTATCGGGACATGAGAACTTACGGTTTCAAGGAAGATTACTATCAAAAGGCTCGAGAGGAAGGAATCATATTTATTCGGTATGAAGAGAATGATAAGCCCAAGGTAAGAGTGAGGGGAACGAGGCTCGAAGTAGTGGCCAAAGATTTAATACTCGGCAAGACATTATTAATTTCCCCAGACTTAGTTGTTTTGAGTACAGCTACTTATCCTGCGGAAGATAACAAGAGGTTATCTCAACTGTTGAAGGTTCCTTTGAATGAAGATGGCTTTTTCTTGGAAGCTCACGTGAAGCTTCGTCCGGTAGACTTTGCTACAGAGGGCATCTTCGTCTGTGGCTTGGCGCATTCTCCAAAGTTTATTGAAGAGGCCATTGCTCAAGCTAATGCGTGTGTGTCCCGTGCATGTACAATCTTATCCAGAGAAGAGCTTCAAGTGGAAGGCACCGTGGCTAAGGTAAATGAAGTGAAGTGTGTGGGATGCAGATTCTGCATGGAAGTCTGCTCTTACGGGGCAGTTGAGGTGAAGCTCAAGAAGGTATTTGGAAAAGAAAAAGAAGTGGCAGAGATAAATGTGGCCTTATGTAAAGGTTGTGGTGCTTGTGCTGCATCTTGCAGATCAGGTTCAATTGACCTGAAAGGGTTTTCTAATGAAGAAATTCTTGCCCAGATAGGAGCGGTGATATGAAAAGGGAACCTAGAATTCTTGCCTTTTTGTGCAATTGGTGCTCTTATGCTGGCGCCGATCTTGCCGGTGTTTCCAGAATTCAATATCCACCAAATGTTAGGGTGATTCGTGTTCCGTGCTCCAGTAGAATAAATCCCCTTTTTATTGTGAAGGCTCTTCAGCAGGGCATAGACGGTGTTTTGGTAGCCGGTTGTCATCCTGGCGATTGTCATTATATTTCTGGCAATTTCGTTGCCAGAAGGAAATTTGCTATCATCAAGAGCCTTCTCGAGTATCTTGGAATTGAGAAAGATAGAGTTCAATTTGCCTGGGTTTCGGCCGCGGAAGGAGCCCGATTTGCCGAAGTTGTTAAGGAAATTACCGAGAAGGTAGGACGATTAGGACCGATAGGGAAGTTGGTAAAGATGAGGAAGGCTTAAATGGAAAATCTTCAGAGAAAAATAAGGGATGAGGCAAGAAATCTTCTTGCTAAAGGAAGTGTTGATCTCATAATTGGATTTGAGGAAGGGACCATGCCCCTTCGAGCCTCACCCGTGTTTATTCATAGTCAACATGATGTAGAAAAACTTGTATGGAACTGTTTTTGTGAGAACAATTTAGCCACATATCTTGCCAGGGTAGGCAGTAGCAAGGTCGCAGTATTTGCCAAGGGTTGCGATTCTCGTTCCATAGTGGCTCTTATTGTTGAGGGACAAATCAAAAGAGAACAAATTGTGGTTATTGGCATACCCTGTCAGGGGATGGTGGACAGAAGAAAAATAGAGAAAGGAGTCGGCGGTGAGATACTGGGGGCAAAGGAAAAAAATAATGAGGTTTTAGTCAAAGGAGATGACTTTGAGAAGGTTTTTGAGAAGGAAGATAATCTTTATCCTTCCTGCAGGAACTGCAGGCACCGCAATCCTTCGATCTGGGATATTTTGATTGGCGAAAAGATAGAAGAGAATAGTGAGGTAGCTGAATACGCTGAGATTAAAGAATATGAGAAGAAATCAATCAATGAAAGATGGGAGTATTTTAGCAGGGAAACAGGTAAGTGCATCACTTGTTACGCTTGTAGACAGGCCTGTCCCATGTGTTATTGTGAGGAATGTTTCGTTGATAGTTCTTATCCAAAGTGGATAGAGAAGGGGCTAGATCCCTCCGATCTTGCTCTTTGGCACGTTATGAGGGCCTATCATCAGACAGGTAGATGCGTTGATTGTGGCTCCTGCGAGAGGGCTTGTCCAATGGAAATAGACCTCAGATTCTTGACCAAGAAAATCAATAAGGAAGTAAAAGACTACTTTGACTTCGAGACAGGAATGGATATGAAAGTATCTCCTCCACTGGCTGTCTTTAGTGCAGACGACAGGCAAGATTTTATTGATTCCGGGCAAGAGGGTACGGGGAAATCCCAGGGGTAGAGTAAACTATGAAAAAAATCAGCAAGAAGGGTATGAATGAATTTATCCAATCTTTAATGGCAGATTATGCAGTCTTCGCACCGGTCAATATTGATGGTATTTTTTCCTTCAGGCCAATTTGCAACTTTCAGCAAATAGATCGCGACTATCAGAATTCCAAGAAACCGCCTAAGGAGGTATTCTTTCCCCAGTCGGAGACGATGTTTGAGTACAAAAATGGGAAAGTAGAATCAACTGAGAAAGTGACGAGGAAAAGGCTTCTACTAGGCATTAGGCCCTGTGATGCCAGAGCCAATCTTCTTTTGGATCATGTTTTTGGAGGACAGGCTTATAAGGATCTCTACTACACCAACAAAAGAGACAATAGCATCATTATGGGCCTGGGCTGCAGTCAACCTCTTAGCAGTTGTTTTTGCACTTCATTTGGGGGTGGACCTTTTTCAACAGCTGGTCTAGATGTTCTTCTTATCGATATAGGGGATAGGTACGTTGCTCAAGTCGTTACAGACAAGGCAAGGCAGGTCTTGACGGGGAAATTCGCCGAGGCTACCAGGCAAGAAGTAGAATTGGCAGAGAAGATTAAGAGTGAAGCAGAGAAAAGGATTAAGTCCCGAGTCGAAATGGAAGGCATTAAAGACAAACTTGATGAGATATTTGATAATCCCTTTTGGAATAGGCTATCTGAGAAATGTATAGGATGTGGTGTTTGTACCTATCTTTGTCCGACCTGTCATTGCTTTGACATTGCGGATGAGGTAGTAGACTCGGAGGGCAAAAGGGTTAGAAACTGGGACTCCTGCATGTTTCCTCTTTTTACCCTGCAAACATCCGGGCATAATCCAAGGCCGACAGGCAAGGAAAGGATGAGGCAGAGAATAATGCACAAGTTTGACTACTTTGTTGAGAATTATGAGGAGCCGGCATGCGTTGGTTGTGGAAGGTGCATTATGAACTGCCCCGTTAACGTAGATATCAGAAATGCATTACAAGAGATACTGAAGACTTAGGACACTCTGACCTGGGAGATTCTTACATGGAAAACGCATATTTACCCATACCGGTGAAGGTAGGAAGCATTTTTGCAGAGTCCGAGGATAGAATGTTAAAAACTCTGGATCTTCTCTTTCTAAACAAGGAAGATGAGGAGAATTTCAAGTTTATGCCGGGTCAGTTCTGTGAGATATCTGTTTGGGGAAAGGGAGAAGCACCTTTTGGTATTGCTTCCTCTCCAACGGAGAGGGGTTTCTTGAGATTTACCATAAACCGAGCCGGCGTGGTTACTACCGCCCTGCAATATCTTAAAGAGGGGGATGAGTTGGGAATAAGGGGACCGCTGGGAAACGAGTATCCCGTTGATAGCTTCAGAGGTAAGAATGTCGTTATCATAGGTGGTGGTTTCGCCTTCACGACGCTGAGGGCCCTGATAAAATATCTACTCGCCTCCAGGAAAGATTTTAAGGACATAACCATAATATATGGAGCAAGAAACCCTGGGATGCTTCTCTACAAAGACGAACTCAAGGAATGGGAGAGACGCAGAGATTTGAAGGTTTATATAACTGTTGATGAAGGGAGTGAGGCATGGCAGGGATTGGTTGGATTTGTTCCCACAATTGTTGAAAAGAAGGCACCAAGTCCAGAAGACGCCTTTGCCGTTATATGCGGTCCGCCGATCATGATAAAATTTACTCTTCCTAAGCTCACCTCTCTTGGATTCTCTCCAGAGAGAATTTATACTTCGCTAGAAATGAGAATGAAATGTGGAATAGGAATGTGCGGGAGGTGCAACATAGGTAAGCTTTATGTCTGTAGGGACGGCCCGGTATTCAATGTTGCCCACCTGCAAAGTCTGCCTCAAGAGTATTGATGAGTAATATTAACTGCAAGAGCTCAGCTCAGGCGACTATCAAGTTCCCACTTTCTTGCTAAACTGGTCAAGAAATTCGGCGGGCCACTGATCAACCGGGGAGCAGTGTATCATATTTCGGTTACATTTTACGCGACTCAACGCGATAGTTTGACGAGTCCCTGCCATCTTCTATAATGACCCTGGATTGTGCAAGCATCGAGATATTAAGGGAGAAACTATGGTAAACCTACTCTGGCTACAAAGTGGTTGCTGCGGTGGGTCTACTATTTCTTTTTTGAATGCGGAACAGCCCAACATGCTTACAGCTCTTGAGATGCTTGATGCCAGGTTTGTGTGGCATCCAGACTTGAGCCGGGCCACAGGGGAAGAGGTATTAGAAATCTTGGATGGGCTGAGGTCCGAGAAGGAGAGGCTGGATGTATTGATGGTGGAGGGAACCATATACCACGGTCCCAAAGGAACTGGTAAGTACTTCATGTTTTATGATCGTCCCTTCAGGGATTGGATTTTGGACCTGGCAAAGATTGCCCATTACACCATGGCCATAGGCACGTGCTCATCCTTCGGTGGAATTCCGGCTGCCAGCAAGAATCCTATGGAGGCCACGGGGTTGCAATTCCTTCATGAGAAAAAGGGTGGTTTGCTCGGGCCAAATTACACTTCTCGGTCTGGCCTCCCTGTGATCAATATTGCCGGGTGTCCTGCTCATCCAGACTGGATCGTGGAAACACTCATTGCTGTGATTTCGGGAAAACTAGACGCTGGCGGACTGGATAAATACCAGCGACCAGAGGTGTTCTACAGCAAATTAGCTCATCACGCCTGTCCCCGAAATGAGTATTACGAATTCAAGGCCTCGGCCGAGGAGTATTCACAACAAGGATGCCTGTTTGAAAATCTGGGTTGCAAAGCTACCCAATGTGAATCCGATTGCAATGAGAGATTATGGCTGGGCCGAACAGGCAGTTGTACCAGGGGAGGATTTCCCTGTATTTCCTGTACCTCGCCCAAGTTTCCCGACGGATTTGTGCCTTTCTTTGAGACAGAAAAAATTGGAGATATTCCTACCACTCTGCCTCTTGATGTGCCCAAGGCCTGGTATGTGGGAATAAGCGGCCTGGCTAAGTTAGCCTGCCCCAAGAGACTCCTGGTAAATGCTGTCTCATTCAAGAGAGTTGACACAGAATAACTCAAGGAAATAAGAGTTGAAAAGGACTATTAAAATAAGCCCATTTAATCGTGTAGAAGGGGATCTGGAGATAAAAGTCCAGTTGCAAGATGGCAAGGTGACAGACGCTTATGCTTCCGGGGTGATGTTTAGAGGATTTGAAAGACTGGTCAAAGGAAGGGATCCCATGGATGCTCTGGTCTTTACATGTCGAATCTGTGGCATCTGCAGCGCAGCCCACTCTACTGCTTGTTCTAATGCCTTGAGAGACGCCTTCGAGGCAAAAATGCCTCCAAATGCTTATTTCGCTAGAAATGTAATTGTGGCAGCCGAGGTTCTGCTCAACCACCTTACCCACTTTTATCTTTTCTTCGCTGTGGATTTGGCTAATAAGAAATACCTGGGCAGTCGGGCAAACAGAGAACTGGCCAACCGATTTGCCCCTTTTGAAGGCAGTTCCTATTCAAAATTCATTAAGACGCGGACGAATTTTCTGGCACTTCTAGGTCTATTTGCCGGAAAATGGCCCAATACTCTGGCACTACAGCCTGGTGGGACTACACGAGCAGTCAACTTAAGCGAAATTATTAGAGCAAAGGGTATCTTGCTAGAATTTCGAAATTTTTTGGAGGAGAATTTACTTGGCAGCGAGATTGGGCGCTGGCTGGAGAATAAGAACTTAGGAGACATCGATTCCTGGTTGAGAGAGGATGAGCACGAGAATAGTGACCTGGGGATTTTCATCGCATTCGCACGCCGGTTTGGTTTAGATAAGATAGGTGAGGGGCCCGGGAGGTTTCTGTCCTCCGGGGGATACCATCTGCCAGGCGGCAGGACCTGGCTTAAGAGTGGTTATTTTGACGGAGAATTTCAGGTGTTTGATGAGCGCAAAATCGCTGAACACATCAAGCACTCCTGGCTCAAGGGCTATGAAGGGGGAAGGCACCCTCTTGAAGGAGTGACCGAGCCCGATGTGGATAAGTCTGGGGCCTATAGTTGGGCTAAATCGCCTCGCTATGACGGGAATGTGGTGGAAGTTGGCCCGCTAGCCAGGATGATCAACGACAGGGATTCGCTGATTCTGAATCTGGAGAGTGATTTAGGGGCCAGCATCTATGTCAGAGTCCTGGCACGACTCCACGAGGCAATAAGACTTGTGAAGCAACTAGAGATCTGGCTAGGGCAAATCGACCCCTCCCGACCTTTTTACATAAAACCAGAAAAGCCAGAAGAGGCAGAGGGTACAGGATTGACCGAAGCAGCCAGAGGTGTACTCGGGCACTGGATAAGGATTGAAAAGGGCAAGATTGGCAACTACCAGGTCATAACTCCCACTACCTGGAATGTTTCCCCAAGGGACTCTCATGGCAATCCAGGTGCAGTTGAGGAGGCATTAATTGGTACCTCAGTAGAAGATGAGAAGAATCCCGTTGAGGTCGCTCATGTCATTAGGTCCTATGATCCCTGTCTTTTCTGTACCGTGCATGTTTTGAAAATGAATAAGCATATAGCTACTTTTGAGCTAGCACCCTAGGAATCAGATAACTAAGAGAGGATGCTCATGCAAAAGAACGTGAGTTTATCTGAGGAGCAATTGCAAGAGAGCATGTGGATTGAGATCATCAAAAGAATGGAAACTATCTATGCGGAACTTGCCAATAACCAGACAGAGATTGAAAGAAAGAATAGAGAACTTGTTCAGGCCAAGGAATTCACTGAAAACATTCTCAAGAGCATGGTAGATGCCTTGATTGTGGTCGATTTTGAAGAAAAGATACAGATGGTCAATCAGGCAACCCTGGATTTTCTGGAATACGAGAAAGAAGAAATAATCAGAAAACCGGTCAAGATAATCCTTGCGAGTCCAAAAGAGAAGAGAAGACCCTTTAGCGGATCTTACTTAACCAGGTTTGAAGAGTCATCCATCCGCGACTTCGAGATTGCCTTTAGAAGTAAATCCGGAGAAAAGATTCCTATGACTTTGAGCAGCTCGGTAATGAGAAACTCAGAGGGAGAAATCATTGGCGTTATTGGGGTAGCCAAGGATCTACGAGAAACTAAATGGCTTCTTGCTGAAGCCGCTACCGCAGAAGCCGAAAGAGCGAAGGCTAAGGAGTTGGAAAAAGCCTATAAGGAGCTTCAAGACCTTCAGAGCCAGTTGATTCATTCAGAGAGGTTAGCGTCTATAGGTCAGCTGGCCGCGGGTGTAGCCCATGAAATAAATAATCCTCTTGGCGGAATCCTGGTATACAGTCACCTGCTCCGGGAGGATCTAAGCGCAGACGATTCGAAAAGAGCCAATGTGGAGACAATAATAAACGAGGCCAGTCGCTGCAAGGACATTGTGAAAAGGCTTCTCGATTTTGCCCGCCAGCCTGAGCCTAAGGTGGAACCCATAAGCATAAATGTGGTACTGGAAGAAATCCTGTCGTTGGTTAAGGATCAAGCACTGTTTCACAATATCAAAATTGTCACCAAATCCCACCCCGCTCTACCCCACATTATGGGAGATAGATCTCAACTTCAACAGGCTTTTATGAATATCATCTTGAACGCTGCAGAAGCGATGGATGGGCAAGGAAATTTGACTATTGCCTCTGATGTCCTTCAAGACAGCCCATTCTTGGAGGTTGCAATTACCGACAACGGTTGCGGAATTCCGCCACAAAACATAAAAAGATTGTTCGAGCCATTCTTTACTACCAAAAAAGCAGGTCACGGAACAGGGCTGGGACTAGCAATCACTGCCGGAATCATTGAAAGACATAATGGAAGTATAGAGGTGGAAAGCAAGATAGGGGAAGGGACCACTTTTACTATTAGATTACCTGTCGAAACAAAGGAAAACTAATGGCTAAGCTATCTGTTTTAGCTAATATCCTGGTAATCGATGATGAGGAAGTGATGCGTGATTCCTGCAGGCAGATACTTTCCCACGAGGGACACAATGTCAAGCTGGCAGAAGATGGACATGAGGGACTGAAGCTGTTGAAAGAAAAATCATTTGATTTGGTCATTCTTGATCTAAGAATGCCCGGTATTGATGGAATGCAAGTTCTAGAGGAGATTAAAGAGAGTAGTCCAGAAACAATAGTGATCGTCATCACCGGTTATGCTACCGTAGAGTCAGCCGTTGAGGCCATGAAGCGCGGCGCCTACGACTTCCTTCCCAAACCATTTACCCCCGGGGAGTTCAGGCTAATTGTGGAAAGAGCACTGGAGAAGAAGAGATTAGTTCTGGAGAACATTTACCTCCGGCAAGAACTGGAGGTAAGGCGTAAGTCAGAGGTCATTGTTGGTAAAAGCAAGGCAATGCAAAAGGTATATGAGTTGGTAAGGAGAGTAGGTCCGACTGACAGTACTGTACTCATTCTGGGAGAGAGCGGTACAGGCAAAGAACTTGTGGCCAGGGCCGTGCACTATCATAGCCGGCGAGAGAATAAGGCGTTCATCACCGTAGACTGTGGTGCTTTGGTAGAAAATCTTTTTGAAAGCGAACTCTTTGGACATGTTAAGGGTTCGTTTACCGATGCTGTGGCTACCAAACACGGCAGATTTGAGTTGGCCAATGGAGGAACGCTCTTCTTTGATGAAATTGGGAATATTGGACCAGACGTACAAGCCAAACTCTTGCGAGCAATTCAAGAAAGAGAAATCACCAAGATAGGGAGTTCAGAAGCCATTAAGGTAGATGTGCGAATTATTGCGGCCACTAACAAAGACCTAAGAAAAGCGATTCAGGAGGAAACATTTCGGGAGGATTTGTTTTATAGATTGGGTGTCGTTCCCATAACCCTGCCCCCTCTACGGGAAAGACCGGAGGACATTCCGGAATTAGCCAACTATTTCTTGAAAAAATATAATCAAAAGAGGGGAAAGAACCTGACCGGCATTTCCCCAAGAGCAATGAAGGCTCTCTCGGAGTATAGCTGGCCGGGGAACGTAAGAGAGCTGGAGAATGCTATTGAGCGGGCCGTTGTACTAGCTAAAGGCAATGCTGTTGAGTCTTCCGATCTATCATATTATGGACTGGCGGTTGAGGCACTCCTTGAGCCTGCTTCCGGGAGTCAAAAACGCCTCACGGATGTTGAGAAGGAACACATTCTAAGGACACTCGAGGATACAGTATGGCGTAGGAGCCAAGCTGCCAAACTCCTGGGCATAGATCGTAAGACACTGCGTAGCAAGATGAAAAAATACGGGATAAGTGAAGACTTGAGGCATAATTCCCCATTATTGGGGAGAAACTCTCCAGTGGAGGAACAAGGCATCTAGGAAAGAGGAAAGAGCCAGATTTTTATTGTCAAGGTTATCGCTGATAGTTCTTTATTGATCAGCCACCCGCCACCACGGTGGGTGGTTTTTTTTGTGATCGGGAAAATTGGTACGAAAATTGCACTTGGTATAAAAGGTGCTCAAAGAATTTCCAAGAGGGGTTAGGATGCATTACCAAAAAATCGGAAAGGTATTGGTCCTGGATCCAGACCGTGAGACCCAGAAGAAGCTACTTTCTCTTTTCAGCAGTGAAGGGTATCAGGTCCAAATAAGTAACGGGGTAACTGAAGCGCTACAGAAACTCAAAGACATGAAGTTTGATTGTCTCATTATGGCCGTTGAACTACCGGAAATGAAGGGTTATGAGGCCTACTCCATTATAAGGACAGTTGAGCCGAAAATAGATGTGATTATGACCGCAGCTCGTAATACCCCGGAGTTAGAAGCCAGGGTACGAGACCATGACATTTTCTACTACTATATAAAATCTTTTGATACAGAAGAACTGAGATTAGCCGTGCATGACGTGTTCAAAAAACTGGGAAAAATTAAGGAGGTGAGAAGAATGAACGAAAAAGCAAAAATCCTCATTGTTGATGACGACCCTGCTTTTGTGGATGCAACTACCGCTATCTTAAAAAGTGGGTCGTATAAAGTGGAAGCTGCCTATGATAAAGAGGAAGCAATGGAGAAGATCAAAAAAGGGAAGCCGGATTTAATTCTTCTGGACGTAATGATGCAAAGGTTGGATGATGGATTTACCATGTGCTACAAGCTTAAACATGACCCAGAACTGAAGCAAATTCCTGTCCTCATGCTCACAGGGATAACCGAGAAGACAGGTTTCAAGTTTTCTCCCGAAACTGACGGGGAGTATCTGGAGGCAGACGACTATGTGGACAAACCCATCAAGGCGGCTGACTTGCTGGAGCGGGTCAAAAACCTTCTCAATAGATAGAGGAATATGAAAATCCAGAAGTAAAACCGATGTCGAAAAAATCAACTATATTGGTGATTGATGATGAGGACACCATGCGTAATGCCTGCCAGCAGGTCCTTTGTAAAGGTGGGTATCACATAGAGACCTCCGGCGACGGAGCCGATGGTCTGCACAAGGTAAGAAAACTTAATCCTGATTTGGTACTGGTTGATCTCAAGATGCCTGGAATTAGTGGAATGGAGGTTCTGGAGAAAATCGGGGAGATCGATTCCACCATTATCTGTATAGTCATTACTGGTTATGCTACCATAGAATCAGCCGTTGAGGCTATGAAGCGCGGCGCCTACGATTTTCTTCCCAAACCATTCACTCCGGACGAGCTTCGCCTTATCACAAAAAGAGCCTTAGAAAGGAGGAAACTTATTCTTGAGTCTCTCTGGCTACGCCGGGAAAAAGAGAAGATGGAGAGGAGCTTCATCAGCATGGTTTCTCACGAACTGCGCAGGCCTCTCATTGATGTTCAGGAATATTTTGAGGTAGTCCTGGGGGGCATCACCGGTAAACTAGCCCGGCCGCAGAAGGAGATTTTGGAAAAGGCCAGCGGTCAAATTAATAGACTCTTAGTTCTCATTAAAGATTGGTTAGACATGTCTCGCATTGAAGCTGGGAAAATGTCGGAAAACCTTGAGTCTCTGGATCTGTCTCAAATTATTAATAAGACGGTGGATCTTGTGAGGGGAAAGGTAGAAAGCAAGAACATTAGTCTAAAGGTCAATATCCCTCCCCATCTTCCCCTCGCCAAGGGAGAGAAATTGGGCATGGAAAGAGTATTTACTAATCTCATCCATAATGCTATAGACTACAACCGTGAGGAAGGCAGAATTTCAGTTGGGGCAAGACAGGAAGGAGAACATGTAGTTATAGAAGTATCTGACACAGGGATAGGCATTGCTAAAAAAGATATTCCTTTTATCTTTGACGAGTTCTTCCGGGTGAAAAATAGAGAAACCCGGCGCACGACTGGCAGCGGACTGGGACTGTCTATTGTCAAGAAAATTGTGGAAGCTCATGGGGGCTCTATCCAGGTGAGAAGTAAACCAGGAAAAGGAAGTACTTTCACCGTATTTCTGCCAGAGCTCACCTGTGTCAATCGAAAGGGTGCTGGTGGATAAGAGATCAAGGGAATCCTGAGGAGGCAAATTAATGCAAATAGTCAAACTGCCCAAAGAAAATCTGGATAAGTTCATTGGGACTCTAAGCAAATTTGGGGAGATCCATGCTCCTATAAGAAAAAATGAGAATACCTACCTATTCTCAAAGATTGAAAACCTCTCGAAAATTGAGCTTAACTATAATAGAACAATCCTGCCCCCGAGAAAATATTTCGTTCCACCCACTGAGACTATGTTCAGGTTTTCACCCGAGAAGGGTTATGAGCCACCGCAAGACAATTTAAACAAGAAATATGTCCTTCTGGGACTTCGCTCTTGTGATATTCATGGGCTAAAGATTCTTGATTTGGTTTTTTCTGGGACGTATCGAGATAAATACTATTTCACCAGAAGAAAGAATACATCAATAATCGGGGTCAGTTGTATCCCCGATGATTCGTGTTTCTGCCGCTCGATGCAGACAGATTTCGTTGAGGATGGATTTGATCTATTCCTGTCGGATATCGATAGCTCTTATCTGGTCAGAATTGCCACCAGCTCGGGAGATGATATGGTGCGGGCCAATCGATCTTTGTTCAAAGAGGTGGATAAGGAAGACATAGCACAATACGAAAGGAAATCCAATGAGATCAAGAATTATTTCAAGATAGACCTCGAACTTTATAATTTGCCGGAGATAATGGACCTGGAGTATGAGAGTAAGATTTGGGAAGAAATCGGAGAAAAATGCTTGAGTTGCGGCACTTGTTCCATGGTCTGTCCAACCTGTTATTGTTATGACGTCTTTGACGAGCTAAATTTGGACGGAAAAACTGGTAAGCGCAGGAGACGATGGGATTCTTGCTTATTTAAAGATCATGCTCTTGTCGCCGGAGGCCTTAATTTTAGAAGTGAAAGATCCTCAAGAGTTAAGAATAGATACTTCCATAAGCAAAGAGGTTTCGTGGCTCAATATGGAAAGCCAAGCTGCGTTGGGTGTGGTCGGTGTATCCAGTCCTGTCCGGCAAAAATAGATATCGTTGAGGTAATCACCAAAATAAGGAGCGCCAGTTATGAGTGACTATTCTTCAACAACTGAAACGGGTAATATCTATCAACCATCGTTAGCCAGAATCGTTCGGGTTCTTCCTCAGATTGAGGATCACCGGCTCTTTCAACTCAGATTCGAGGATCCTGAAATGAGGCGTAGCTTCACTTATAGGCCAGGTCAGTTTGTTGAGTTAAGCGTGATCGGGACAGGGGAAGCTCCTATTTCGATATCTTCTGCTCCCACACGTCCAGGGGTAATTGAGCTATGCGTAAGGAAAATCGGCCGCGTGACAGAGGCTCTGTTTAGACTTCCTCTAAATTCTCTGGTCGGTGTAAGAGGACCTTACGGTAATGGATTTCCGTTGGAAGAAATGAAGAACAATAGCCTCTTGTTCATCGCCGGTGGCCTGGGTATGGCTCCTTTGAGGTCTCTTCTGTGGTATGCTCTCGATAACCGCTCTCAATTCAAAGACATGGTACTTATGTTTGGAGCAAAAGTTCCCGAGGAAATGCTCTTCAAGTATGAACTAGTGAGCCTTCTGGACAGGACGGATATGAAATGTCTTCTTACGGTAGACAAAGATGAAGAAGGAGCCTGGCCAGCTCAAGTGGGAGTGGTGACCAGGCTATTTGATCTTTTCGAGCTTGATCCTGAGACAACCTATGCTGCCGTGTGTGGACCCCCCATCATGTATAAGTTTGTTTTGGAAAAGCTCCTGGAGAGAAATTTCTCTAAAGACAGAATACTGATGTCCCTTGAGAGAAGAATGAAATGCGGCGTGGGTAAATGTGGTCACTGTATCGTCGGGTATAAATATACCTGTATTGATGGGCCCATATTTACCTACTGGGATGCCATCAATCTACCAGAGATGATATGAAGGAGAAAAAGTTATGGCCAAATTAAAGATAGGAATTTTTGGAATGACCGGGTGTGCCGGTGAGCAAATAGTGATCCTGAACTGCGAGGATCAGCTCATGGATATTCTCAAAATACTGGACATCAGGTCGTTTCACACTGCCATGAGCAAAAATGACGAGGTATGTGATCTGGACATAGCCTTTGTGGAAGGAGCAGTCCTCCAGCCTGAGGAAGAGGTGCTGTTAAAGGAGATTAGAGAAAGATCAGTGCTTCTTATCGCGCTGGGCACCTGTGCTGTCTGGGGAGGAGTGGCGGCCATGAAAAACGAGGTCTCACGTGAGAAGTTGAGGGATCAAATCTACGGTGCTGCGGGAAGGATGTTCAAGAGTATACCTGCTCAACCACTTTGTAGTTTCGTAAAGGTTGATTTTTCCATCTCCGGCTGTCCTATAGAGAAGGAAGAGTTCCTGCAGGCAGTTGCTTCCCTGGTTCACGGAGACATCCCGGTTCTACCGAAATATGCTGTCTGCACCGAGTGCAAGACGAACGAGAATATCTGTCTCTTACTGGAGAAAGGTGAGCTTTGCCTGGGACCAATAACAGTTGCTGGCTGCAGCGCACGCTGCCTTAGCTATGGCATACCATGCAGTGGCTGCCGGGGTCCGGTGGAAGAAGCTAATATCGCCTCTGAGGTAGACATATTGAAGGAAAAAGGATTCACTTTGAAAGATATACACAATCGACTGCGTACTTTTTCTGCCCCGGCCGAAGTTCTGCAAACGTATTTGGCTAAAAGGTGAAGAAAATGAAAAAATCAGTCGTGGTTGATCATCTCTGTAGAGTTGAAGGTCAGGGAGGAATTAGTGTATCTATTGAAGGTAGAAGAGTCACCAGGGTTGAGATGAATATCTTTGAAGGAACAAGATTCCTGGAAGCTTTAGTGGTGGGAAGACTATATAATGAAGTACCGCCCATACTCTCGCGTATCTGTGCCATATGCTCTGCTGTTCATACCGTGACCTCTCTCATGGCCGTAGAGGATGCTTTTGATACCAGAATCAGCCCTCAGACAAAGCTCTTAAGGGAGCTTATGATCCAGGGAGGAAATATTGAAAGTCATGCCTTGCATTTATTCTGTTTGGCCATTCCCGATTTTCTCGGCTATAGTGGGGCTTTCACTTTAGCCGGTGATCATCCCCAGGAAGTGAAGACGGGACTCAGATTGAAAAAGCTGGGTAACACTGTTCAGGAAATGGTTGGAGGTCGAGCTGTCCATCCAGTCAATGCTGTTTTGGGTGGGTTTGGCACGGTTCCTACCAGGGAGACTCTCCTCACACTGAAAGAAGAGTTAATGAAGGGGCTTGAGGAGGCTCTGGCTGCCACTGAGTTTATAGCTGGTCTAGAGATCCCAAATTTCTGCCAATCCCCCACTGTCTACGCAGCACTAGATTCCTCAGGAAAAGAATACAGTCTTTTTGGAGATAGAATTACTTTTTCCAGTGGAGCCTCAAAGGAGATTAAGTCGTATAAAGAGGTTTGCAACGAAACAGTTGTTCCGCACTCCCATGCTAAACACAGCCGTTTTGAAGGCAAGCCATTTATGGTTGGTGCCCTGGCCAGGGTAATGATCAATGGCCACAAATTGGATTTTGAAGCGAGAAAGACAAAAGAGAAATTTGGCCTCGATTCACCTTCGGACAACATACTTCACAATAACACCGCTCAGGCCGTTGAACTAATTTACTCCATAGAAAGGTCTATCCGAATCATTGACGAGCTAGTTGAAAGAGAAATAAGGGATGAGAAACCGGTTAAGATTAGACCCAAAGGTGCTCAGGGAACGGCCGCCGTTGAGGCCCCCAGAGGCACACTTTATCATAGTTATACTTTCGATAACCAAGGCAGGGTAACCATAGCTGATGTCGTCACCCCGACCGCTCAAAATCTAGCCAATATAGAGAAGGATTTTCGAGCTTCAGCCGAGCGCCTAATTGAGGAGGGAGAGGATAGTCTGCAAGCAAAGTTGGAAATGGTAGCCAGAGCCTACGATCCTTGCATCTCCTGCTCTGTTCATGTGGTGAGGCTAAGGTAGCTAGGGCCTGGGTGGGTCTAAGGGACCCATCTTCATCCTAAGCCCACTTTGCTGGATAGAACAGCTTTCTCGTAGCCCTTTTTCCGCTCAGCCCACCTCTTTTAACCATGTTTCTTATGCTTTTTGTCTTACCGTAAGCCTCAACCAACCCCCTTCTTGCCTCAGGTATGCACTGAGATTGACTTTCTTTTTTTGTCTCGATATAATAATAGTCTGGGGGGGGAATATGTTTAGCTTTCGAATATGGGGCAGCAATTTAGGCATAGATCTCGGGACTACCAACACTTTGGTGTATGCCAAAGGGAAGGGGGTGGTTCTCAATATACCTTCCGTAATGGCTGTGGCACGCAAAGATGGAAGAATCCTGGCCGTAGGTACCAAAGCTAAGGAGATGGTGGGCAAAACCCCCCAGAATATTATTGCGGTGAGGCCCATGAACGATGGGGTTATCGCAGATTTTGACATTGCCCAGAAGATGGTACGATATTTTATTGACCAGGTTCAGCCCTATCGTTTCCTTGTGGGACCAAAGCTCATTATTGGGGTTCCCTTTCAGGCTACCAAAGTGGAGAAGAGAGCGGTGGTGGAAATCGCGACACAAGTAGGGGCCCGCAGAGTCCATCTAGTAGCTGAGCCAGTAGCAGCTGTCATCGGGGCAAATTTGCCGATTTCTGAAGCTTTGGGTAATTTCATTGTTGATATAGGAGGAGGTACCAGTGAGGCTGCCATAACCTCCCTCGATGGCCTGGTCGTTGGCCGATTGAGCCGAGTTGCCGGGGATGAAATGGATCAGGCGGTGATACGGCACCTGAGAAATCATCATAGCTTGGTTGTTGGAGAACAAATGGCGGAGCGAATAAAGATAGAAATAGGCTGTGTCTGTGTGCCTGCCCAGAATGAGAAGATGAAGGTACGGGGCAGGGATCTGAATACTGGCTTCCCTCACGAGATAGAGATTGATTCGGAAGAGGTAAGCAGTATTTTTTCTCCAGTTGTGGACACCATTTGTGAGATGATCGAGGCCACTTTAGAAGAGAGCCCGCCGGAACTCTCCGGGGATATCATGGAAAGAGGAATATGTCTCACCGGGGGAGGCGCCTGTCTTAGGGGGCTGGATAAGTATCTATCCCAGAGAACCGGACTTTCGGTTTTTTTGGCTGATGAGCCTCTGCTTTGTGTGGTTATGGGGGTAGGGAAGCTCCTGGAGGATCGGCACCTTTTATCTGCAGTGGAGATGACTCCGTCATCAAAACACTAACCTTTCCTTCTTGTGCATCAGTATAGGTACACCTGGGAGTGCCTTTTCCTCTAGAAAAAGCAGCCGCCTTCGCTTCCTGATTATCAAAACAAAAAGTGTCCGCTTTCTGATAAACAAGGCTCTATCTCGCCCAAAAAGCCGAAAAGGGGCTTTGTTAGAGCTAGGGAAGGTCAAGGTTGAAGGTCCATTTCAAGATGGCTTATTTGATAGGATTTCTTATCCTATCTTTTGTTTTAATGGTGGTTTCAGGCTTCGAAGGAGGACTTTCGACCCGGACTGTTAGAGAGAAGATCTATCTGCCTGTTGGCAGCCTGCACTCAGCCAGACTTCACCTTCAGAGTTGGTTCACCGAACTTTCAGGGAGCCTCCAGGAAAATGAGAAGCTTCGGGAGGAGAATCGCCTGCTCAAAAGAGAGCTGGCTGAGTCGGAATTCCGGGAGAAAAGCTACTACCAGGAGATTATCGCTTCCAACCAGCGTCTAAAAAAAATGCTGGGTTTCAAGCAGGAGCGTACCCACCAGCTTCTGCCTGCAGAGGTCACTGCCTACCCTCCTCGTAGTTTCTTCAAAGTTGTCTTTATTAGCAAAGGAGAAAGGGAAGGGATGAAGAGGAATATGGTGGTGGTCAACGCTGAGGGTTTGGTGGGCAGGATAGTCGAGATTTATCCCCATCAATCCAGAGTTCTGACTATCCTGGATGAGCGAAGCAAAGTAGGGGTGATAGACCAAAGAACCAGAGATCTGGCAATTCTCAAAGGAAAAGGGCTGGAGGGGGTATGTGAGCTCCAGTACCTTCTGAAGAAGGCCCCCATCGAGGTTGGCGATGAGGTGGTAACCTCGGGGGTGGGAGGCCTTTTTCCCAAGGGTATCCTGGTAGGAACCGTCTCCCATATAAGGGAGAATCCTCATCGGTTATTTCTGGAGGTGGAGGTTACCCCAACGGTGAATTTCGGGAGATTGGAGGAACTTTTCGTCATTAAAGAATGAAAAAGTTAGCTGTTTTTGCCATTTTAACTACGGTTGCCTTCGTCATCCAGGTGGCTGTGGTAGGGGGAGGGGGGAAATGGGGAAGGCCGGATTTCCTTCTCATCCTGGTGGTCCTCTGGGGATGGGAAAGGGGCTGGAAAGAGGGACTTCTAGTTGGCTTTGCTATTGGCCTCATCAATGATATATTCTTTTCCCCGCTGTTGGGCCTAAATGCTTTTAGTCTCAGCTTGATAGGGTATCTTAGCGGGGAGATTCGGGAGAGGGTCTATCAGGGAAATGTGGTTCTTCTTCTCGTGACTATGGGGGTCTGTTCTCTTTTGGATGGATTCACCCTCTCTTTGTTGTCTTTCCTCTTCCGTTTGTCCTCTCTTGTTATTGGTAGGCTAACCTATCTGGTCCTTCTTACTGCTTTGTATAACTGCGGGCTAGCTTTCCTGATCTTTTTGGCAAGAAGCTTGTGGAGAGGCAAGGTGTATTAATCACCTAGGACTTTAGGTACCTGAATATGGGACCTTTTCTTTCGAGGAGCATTCAAGAGAGCCTCTCTTTCTGATAGGGACTCTCTAAGTTCATCTTCCCGAAACACGTTGGTGAGAGGAAGAACATGGGCAGTAAAAAGGAGCTTGCTGGTATCCAGCTCTTTTAGCTTATCTACCCAGGCCAGGATTTCTCCCAGTTGCCGGGTGAATTTTTCCTCTTCCTCCTCACTTAACTCAAGTCGAGCCAGATGGGCAATATATCTTACCTGTTGCCTGTCAATAGTTCCCTTCATCTTTTGAGTTCCCCCAGAATTTCTTTGTAGGGAGGCCTGAAAATTTGCCTCTCTGTGATTATGGCCGTGACGTAGTGGGCAGGAGTGATATCAAAAGCGGGATTATAAACCTTTACTCCATTCGGGGCAACTCTTTTTCCCGCAAAGTGCGTGACCTCCTGGGAATCTCTCCCTTCAATAGGAATCATGTTGCCTGAAAGAATCTGGAGGTCAATACTGGAAATAGGGCATACTACATAGAAGGGAATCTCGTTTTCCTTGGCCAGTACAGCCAGGGTATAGGTTCCTATCTTGTTGGCAACGTCACCATTGGCGGCTACTCTATCTGCTCCTACCAGGACTTTATCTATCTTTCCTCGCTGCATGAGATCCCCTGCCATGTTGTCACAGATGAGCGTGACTTCCACTCCCCCCTGCAGGAGTTCCCATGTGGTTAATCTAGCTCCCTGGAGAAGAGGACGGGTCTCATCCGCGTAAACCGTGACTTTCTTCCCTTTTTCTTTGGCCCGATAGATAACTCCCAGCGCTGTGCCGTAATCAGCGGTGGCCAGTGCTCCGGCGTTGCAATGGGTAAGGATTCTGTCCCCATCCTTAAGCAGAGAAGCTCCCTTTTTTGCCATTTGGCGGCTGCGAATCCTATCCTCTTCCATAATCTGAAGAGCTTCCTCTTCCAGGGCCCTTTTGACCTGGGGTATCTCCCGGTTCTTATTCTTTTCTGCACAGTCTCTCATTCTCCTTAAGGCCCAAAAGAGATTCACCGCCGTAGGCCTGGAGGAGCCAAGGTAGTCAATGACTTCCTCCAGTTCCCTTGCAAAAGTCGGAAAATCAGTGGTGGACGAGTTCTGAATTCCCAGGACTACTCCAAACGCTCCAGCGATACCCAGGGCAGGTGCGCCTCTCACCTTAAGAGAAGAAATGGCCTCTCTTAGGGTTTTCACATCCGGACAGTAAGTACGAACAAGCTCGTGAGGGAGCTTGTTCTGGTCAATGATCTTGACTTTTCCATTTTCCCATTCTATGGTGGCTATGGGCAATCTCTTATCCTTGGAAGTTCTAGGAATCTTTCTTCACACAGAGTTCCTCGCTCAAGACCCGGCTGAGTTTCCGGAAATCCTCGAGAGGTAAATCTTCAGCCCGAAGCCTCTCATCGATTCCTGCCTCTCCTAGTTTTTTACTGACAAAATCTTTTTCCCGCTTGAGTCCCCCGCACAAAGCATTGACGATCATGCGGCGACGGGAGGAGAAAGCAGCCCTCACCACTCTAAAGACGGCTTCGGCTCCCTCAGACTCGTGTATTCTCTTTCTCTGGATTTGAAGGAGGCTGGATGCCACCCGAGGGCGAGGAATAAAGGCATGAGGGGGCACCTCAATGATCTTTTCTGTTAGGGCGTAGTGCTCCATGAGCACAGTTAATGCGCCCCGCCTCTTGCACCCTGGCGGAGAAAGGAGTTTTTCGGCCACCTCTCTTTGCACCATAACCACCACGAGACTAATATCCTCTCTTTGGACCAGATCCAGAAGAAGCGAAGAGGCAATATGGTAGGGAAGATTTCCCACAACCTTGAAAGGCTCCTTCAGTTGCCCCTCGAGCGAAAATTGAGTTATATCCTCGCAGATAATCTCTACGTTGGGGTAGTTTTTGAGGCGGTCCCTGAGGATCTGGCAGAGATCCTCGTCAATCTCGACGGATAGTACCTTGATCCCCTCTTGAGCCAGTCTTTCGGTGAGAGTCCCCGTACCCGCTCCTATTTCTAGCACCTCGTCGTGCCTCTTAAGGCGCAAGGCTTCTACGATTCTGTCCAGTATTCGGGGATCTATCAGAAAATGCTGCCCCAGGTCTTTTTTGGGAGTGAAATGATATTCTTGCCAGAGCCATTCGGTCTGCTCTTTTAGTTTCATTCATTGCCTGCCGTTTAAACTCGCCTGACATTGCGTTTTTCACACAGCTCACCCTTCGATCCGGGGAAAAAGGGGAGGTCCTTTCTTCACCTCTCGTCCCGGGGCCAGGCCACCCCAGATATCCTCTGCCTCCAGAATTTGAGAATCCAGATCCCCCTCCATTCCGATCTGTTCCCAAATCTTTTGTGCTGAGGAAGGAATGAACGGAAAAAGGATAAGAGCGAGAATTCTGAGGACCTCCAAAAGATTATAGAGAACAGTGTGGAGCTCTTTTTGTTTTTCCCTATCTTTAGCTAACCTCCAGGGAGCGGATCGATCTATGTAAAGATTAGCCGCCTTCACCATTTGCCAGATTCCCGAGAGGGCCTCGGAGAAAGAGAGTCTATCCATGAACTGATCCAATCGTTCAAGGGTATCCTTTGCTAAATCTTCTAATCCTGCACTATTCCCATGTTGAGGATGAGGGATCTTCCCCCCACAGAACCTTATCACCAAGGGGATAGTCCTATTGAGGAGATTTCCCAAGTCATTGGCAAGATCGCTGTTCACTCGCTTGATAAAAAGAGAGGGCGAGAACCTGCCGTCTTCTCCAAAGGGAACTTCGCGGAGAAGAAAGTAGCGCAAAGCATCCGCTCCGTGCTCTTCTATGAGAGGGCCCGGATCTACCACATTGCCTTTGGATTTGGACATTTTCCCTCCCCCCATCTTCCACCAGCCGTGGGCAAAAACCAGCCGAGGCGGCTGGATCCCCAGCGCCATGAGAAGGCAAGGCCAGATGATGGCATGAAATTTCAAAATGTCCTTCCCCACCAGTTGAACACTAGCCGGCCAGAAGGAGACAAAACGAGAGTTTGAAGGATAACCCAGGGCGGAGATGTAGTTCAGGAGAGCATCGACCCAGACGTATATACTATGTTTCTCATCCAAAGGGCAGGGAATACCCCAGGGTAGTCTCAGGCGCGTTACACTGAGATCTCTCAGACCCCCCTTGATGAATGCTGCTACTTCGTTCTTCCTCGTAGCGGGAAGAACGAACTCCGGATTTCTCTCCAGGTGCTGGAGGAGCCTTTCCTGGTATTTGGAAAGTCGGAAGAGGTAACTTTCCTCCTGAATCCTCTTTAGAGCCTCGCCACATTCGGGGCAGACTCTTTTCCCTTCCAGTTGAGTCTCAAGCCAAAAGGTCTCGCAGGGCGTACAATGCCATCCCTCGTAGGTCCCCTTGTAGATATCATCCTGCCTATAGAGTTTTGAGAAGACTTCCCTCACCACCTTAATGTGACGCTCTTCAGTGGTACGGATGAAATCGTCATTGGATATGTGAAGAGTCTTCCAGAGAGACTGGAATCGCCTCACTACCCGGTTAGCCAGTTCAATGGGTGGGATTCCCTTCTTTGTAGCCGCTTCCAGAATCTTTTCCCCGTGCTCATCGGTCCCGGTGAGGAAGAGAACCTCGTAGCCTCTCAGCCGCTTGTACCTCGCTAAAGCATCGGCAGCCACCGTGGTGTAGGTGTGGCCTATATGAGGCACATCATTCACGTAATAGATGGGTGTGGTGATATAGAATCTTTTGTCCAACTTAGCCCCTTTCGGCCCTATGCTATCACCGCGAGCGTCCGGTGTCAAGCGAATCTTGGGACTATTCCCCTCCGTCGCTGCATAAGTCTTCTAAACAGTAATATTCTCTTGGCACTGGCAACGTTCCCGTGCTCGCTGGAGCTAAGATTGACTCAAAGGTTTTGTTCTCCTATGATGATCTGTGGGATCTATTTCCAGAGTGAGGAAAGGAATTCTCGTGTTCGCGAGTTCCGTGAAGAAGATAAAACTGCCACCCGCCTCTTCTAGGGGAAAATTATCGGTTGAAGAGGCCATGAGGCAAAGAACATCCCAAAGGAGGTTTCCCGGGTCCTCAAGCTTCCTGAAAGACACCGGCCTCTCTACGTTCTGGTGGTGGGATACCCTTCTTGAGGGGAGTGGATATGAACAGGACTGCCTCTCATGCCCTTTTGCACTTCAGGCTGGTTAATCTGTTAATAGCGGCAGCCATCTCATATTTCCTGGGAAAAGCGTACTGGCCCGATATGAAAGGGACGAGGGAATCAAGACCTTCCTTTTTCAATTTCTCTTCAATAATGCCGAGAGCCTCTCTCAGAGTTCTTTTGCCATCAAAAAGCTCTCTTGCTGCGTAATAGATGAGGTCTCCAATGGTGCGCGTCTGCGCCTCCTCTACCAGTTGCTCTACCCAGGAAAGATCGATGAGTTCGTACCCGAAAGCTATACCTTTCATACCTCTGGATTTTATCTTGACCTTACCTAATTTCCCCCTATGGGGATCAAAACTCTCCCTCAGGGGCATTCTTGAGCTCACCTCGCCGAAGGTATCTCCTCCTTCACAGGACCGATGAGTCCTGCCCTGTTTAGATATTGACTTCGCTTCCCTTGAAACTTCGATAGGTTCATAGGTGTCCATCATAATGACCGTATCTGCCACATTGAAATAGTCTCCCGATCCTCCCATCACCAGAATACTGGATACACCTAGATCCCGGTAAAGAAGCTTTATTTTATCGATTAGGGGAGTGATAGGTTCTTTGTCTTTTTTGACCAGGCGTTGCATACGCTCATCCCTTATCATGAAATTGGTGGCGGAAGTGTCCTCATCGATAAGAAGAACTCTGGCCCCCATCTGGAGTGCTTCCATAATATTTGCCGCCTGGGAAGTACTCCCTGAGGCGTTGAGGGTAGAAAAGGAGGTGGTATCTTCTCCCAGGGGGAGATTCCCAATAAAGGGAGAGATATCTACATTCTCTACAAATCGACCATCCTCAGCTCTTATCACTACTGTATCGGGGCTGCTGATGACAAATTCGCGTCCATCCCCGGAGATATGGTTATAGCAACCCAGGGCCAGAGCATCGAGAAGGGTGGACTTACCATGGTATCCTCCTCCAACGATGAGGGTGATCCCCTGTGGTATACCCATACCCTTTATTTCCTTCCTATTAGGAGGATTGAGGCTCACCTGGAGGGAGGGAGGGGAAGAAAATAGGACAGCCCTTTCTTTCCTCATGGGTCTCTCATCAACTCCACTGGCCCGGGGAAGACGGGAACCATCAGCCACGAAGGCCACCAGGTTCTTCTCTTCCAAATGATTCCGCATGAACTCAGCATCTTCTACCACCTCTAAATGGTGCTCCAGCTCCTGGGAGTCAAGATCCTCGTAAAAGAGGGATTTATCTATTATACGGGGAACCTCCTTGAAAAACATCTCGGCGGCTTCTTGCCCGAGGATTCTTCTTCCGCGGGCAGGAAGGCCCATGGTGAATCTGGCTTCCACAAAACTCTCATTGACCAGAAGCGAGGTCCTGGGAAGAACCTGCTGACTACAGGCAAGAATATTGATGGATCCACTTTTCCCACTTCCCCGAAAGCTCTTGGCTATCTCCTTTATGCTCTTTGAAAAAGTGCGGGTAAGGTAATCCTCTAGTGCCACCTTTCTTATGAGCTTTTCAAAAAGGGACCGGGGAAAATGAGCCAACTTCTGATCGACTCTCACTCTTATTCGGGAGGGAGAGGCATAAGGATCTGCCTGAACATGGTCTATATAAAGCTGGAATTTCTCAAACCCATATTTTCCTGCAATATCCTTGTAAGCCTTGTATCCCCTGGCATCAATCCTCTCCAGCACTGACCGCAGGTCACTCGCCGGTTTCGTGGGCGTCATTCGCAGCTCCTCCCAATCCCACGGCTTTTTCCTTTCAAGACAAAAGCTTCTCTTTCAGGCTATGGTCTACTTCACCACCAAAGCCACCTCAGATGCTCTCGATGCTCCTTTGCATAGCGAGGCTTCTTATGCGAAAAGCTTGCTGAGGAAGAGGATGGCTAGAGCTACTAGCACCACCAGACTCACCGGTAGATACAGAAGCCGGTAGACTTTTTTGAGATCCGCTCCAAAGTATTTCGTACTAAAGAGGAGACACAGGTGGACAGGGGAAAGCAGCATTCCCGAGAAGCCCCCCACGTAGGCAAGCATGAGATAGGTGAAATTCAGATCGCTCTGAGTCATCAAGGGAAGAAGAAGAGGAAAGGTTCCTCCGACAAAAGCGATGGTGATACCAGTCAGAATCCCCACCAGGAATGGAGTAGCGAATAGCGCGATGAGAGGAGAAAGACCTATATGACCAAAAAAATCTGGGACGAAAGCCAGAGCTCCAGAAACCTCAAGAATCCGCTTAAATATCATTGCTGAGAGTATGAGGAGGATCATTCCCGGCGATAGAGACTGCCTCAGGGCTCGTCCTATTTTTTTTGGCCGTATAGAACCTAGAACGATGAAAACAGTGACGATAATGAGAAGAGCCAAGACATACTCCACCTTGAAGACGAGAACTAGAAGAATCACCGCCAGGATGGGCCAGATGCTGGTGAAAAGATCTCTTAGGCCCAGATATTGGCTTCTTGATCCTCGTTCTCGATCTGGAGAGTTAGCGGGACCGGGGGGAAATTTGCGCAGTCCAAATAGAGCTCCAAAAGCAATGGCTGCCAGGGTGAGCGGAAATAGATGAAGTATGATCTCTCTTATAGGGACATCAAGTACTGCTGAGGCTAGGATCATGGCGGGGTAAAGAGGCCAGCTGTACTCCCAGACATGCCTGAACCAGTAATTCAGGAAAGTCTTCCTTTCCGGAGAAAGACCCACTCTATCTCCAGGTTCATCCACCATATGTGCAGAAAGAAGGGCTCCCGCAGGCATGGGAAGCAATCCCATGAAGGCGGAGGGCAGGATGATTGACACTCGGGGTGCTCGAATGAGCGTCTCCAGGGATCTAGTAAGTTGTCCCAGATGACCTCTCTCTTTGAGCAGGTTTCCCAGAAAGACTACCAGGATGATGATTCCAACAAGCTTTAGGGTGTCTGGGTGGAGGGCTGTTTTGACAAACTCTACCAGCACTGAGAAGGGACTCATTCCGAAAAGAAGTCCCACTATGAGCGAGATGGCGAGCATACCTATCCATATGTACCGGATGCCTTTGTTTGATGGTCCTGCCGCCATCTGTCCTTTTCCCGAAACTACGCTTCCTCGTCAAGTTTTTGACCACAGTAGGGACAATAGAAGATCCGTCCCTGGTAAAGTTTTCCACAGTAGGGACAGACGCTGGTGTCTCCTTCAGGCGCATCCTGACGAGGCGTCTTTGGTCTAATGATAAGATAGAGGGGCAGGAAGATGATAAGTGCAAGCCAGACTCCCAGGAACCAGATGAGGGCAGCGCTCTTGCTATATCCTCTCTTCCTGGCATCAGTAGCGACCCACCAGGCTATGACCAAAGGAATAATTATTAGTATCAGCCACATCTCTCTTTTCCGCCAGAGTAGTTCTCGCTGCTCCTCAGGTCCGCCAGTTTGAACCAGATTAGAATACCACGCTCGAATCTCGCCTGCGTTATCCTCGTATATCACGAGATTTGAGGCTAGCAAAGAATAACAAATTGTCAATAGATCTAGAAGACTTGGCAAAGTAAGCGTGTTATGTAATAATAAGATATTAGCCCTCAGGGAGGAATCCTGTCAAAAGATATGTTTTGTAGATTAGCGATGAACAACAAAAGACTGGTTGCATTAGACTCACTATGATATTTCTCTTGCCAAAGGAGGATAGGAAATGAAGGTAAACTGGGGGGCACTAGGGATAACCATCGGCCTCTTACTCCTGGCAGCTTCAATCCTGACTGTGGGATTGACAGCAGGGAGGAAGCTGTCGGCGGTTACAGTGGGGCTTACCGCGGCAAAAACCGCAATTAAGCGGAATATCATTGCTCAGGAGTACGCCTTTACCAAAGCCGATTCACAAGGAAGAGCTATTTCGCTTGAGGATTTAAAGGAGGGATATGCACTGGCCGATAAGTTCATGGCAAAATAGGGTTAATTTGGCCTGTCTGAGGTTGTTTTTGGGCCTGACTGTAGCCAGTTCCGTGGCGCTATTGGAGTGAAGAGAAAGGACCATGCAGGTACAGAAGAGTAGAGATGAAGATGTTCAGCAAGGCGAAACACAAAAGGAGGATAGAATGTCAAAAGTAGCCAAGAAGTTAATGATCGGAATAGTAGTTGCAGGCTCAGTAGCGCTGTTTAGCAGCTCGTGTTTTGGGGGAATGTCCCTTGAGGATATCATCAACAATATGGAACGAGCCTATGAAAAACAGATGAAGGGAGTTGAGGATTTTACTATGGTTCAACAGAATATAGGAGGAATTGCTGCTTTTGCCGGAGAAACAACAACATACGGAAAGAGAGCCAAAGTCAGTGGAAAGGTCGTCTACAAAACTCGTACCGAAACAGAGGTGATGGGAAAATCGGTGGTAACCATATACGATGGAAAATACAATTGGTCGGTGGATCCTATGTCGGGCAAGGTAAAAAAAGAAGAGGCAGAGCGTGATCCTGTGCAAATATGGAGAAGCTTAGATCCTTCCCAGACTCATTACGTCGGTGAGGAGGAAATTGAGGAAGAAAAAACGCATGTCTTAAAGATTGATGATCCTTTTGAGGTTTTGGGCAGGCGGCTAACTCTACCTCCGCAAGTGCAAGCAGGTATGGGAGAAGGCGAAGCCTCAATGTGGGGAAAATTGTGGATTAGCGACAAAACCTGGATGATTGTTCGTTTGGAAATGACAATTGAATCAAGGTCGATCCAGGAAGGAAAAGAAGTTACTGGCACCTGGAAAATGACCACAGATTTGAAAGACTATCGGAAAGTTGACTCTATGGTAATTCCTTACAAGATGGTTGTCGCGACTGGTATGGAAATCGACGTATCTGGTTTGAGTGAAGAGGAGAGAAAGCAGATGGAGATGATGCAGCAATTCGTGGGAGGGATGGGGTCTTTTGAAATAGAGACCACGGAAGTGAAAGTCAACACAGGTCTTTCCGATGATCTTTTTGATGGGACCAAGTTGTGAGCGGCAGGCTAAGAACCTTCTCGTGAGAGTGATATTTTGGAGGATTCGAAAATGGGAGAGGCTAGAATAAGACAAAAGACAAAGAACATCGGTTTTGTCTCAACCAGACTCGCCGGAACTGATGGGGTTTCTCTGGAGGCAGCAAAGTGGGCCAGCATCTTTGAGGGTGAGGGTCATCTCTGCTTCTATCTGGCTGGTGAGTTTGATAAAGACAAACCTCATGAAAGATCGCTCCTCATAGAAGAGGCACATTTTCAATATCCCGCAATTGAAGAAATCTCCCGTGGCTGTTTCGGTGTTACCATAAGAGATGCATCCATCACCAAGAAAATCCACCAGATGAAAAATGAACTGAAAAAGCACATCTATGAATTTATCAGAGACTTCAAAATTGATCTTCTTGTGCCAGAGAACGTCCTTGCTATACCCCTCAATATTCCTCTAGGACTTGCTATTACTGAGGTAGTTGCCGAGACAGGAATTCCCACCATTGCTCATCACCACGATTTTTTCTGGGAACGCAAACGATTCTTGATAAATGCTGTCTGGGATTATCTCAATATGGCCTTCCCACCTCACCTACCATCTATTCATCATGCAGTAATAAACTCATCACAAGACAATCAGCTAAGTCTTAGAACAGGTATCTCGGCAACTATAATTCCCAATGTTATGGATTTTGAGAATTCCCCCTCACCTGATGCATATTCCTCTGACATACGAGAATCTTTGGGTCTTAAAAAGGATGAGCTTCTCATCCTTCAGCCGACAAGGGTGGTTAAACGAAAAGGGGTAGAACATTCAATAGAGCTGGTAAGTCGGTTGGGAATGAAGGCAAAACTCATCATATCCCATGCTTCAGGCGATGAAGGCTATGAGTATGAGGAAAGAGTACATGAGTATTCCTCAATCATGAATGTGGATACACTCTTTATCTTTGATATTATTCAGCCTTATCGAGGAAAAACCCCTGATGGAAGGAAGATATACACTCCTGAGGATCTCTACCATAACGCAGACCTGGTAACCTATCCTTCCAATTTTGAAGGTTTTGGCAATGCTTTTCTTGAGGCTGTATACTTTCAAAAGCCAATTGTAGTTAACAACTACTCTGTATATGCTATCGATATTAAGCCCAAAGGGTTTAAGGTTATTGAGCTGGATGATTATGTTGATTCCAAAGCGGTTCAGCTCACCAAAAAAGTCCTTGAAGATCCTCTCCTGGCAAAACAGATGGTTGAGCACAACTATGAGCTGGGGAAAAGATACTACTCTTATTCTATCCTGAGACAAAAACTTAAGATTCTGTTATCTAACTGTTTTGGTGTTTAGAAAGGAATCAATTCATACCTCTTTCCATTAACTAGCGCAGGTAAACAATTCTGCAAAAGAAGGAAGAGGATTTACTGTTTTTTCGTGCGGGCCGCTCAGTAGCATCGGGGCAATCTCATGGGGGAATAGGGCCCGGGTAGCTAGCCTGCATCATCTTTCGGTGCTCAGGCGCGGGAGGGTTTCGGTAAGGACTTCTCGTCATAATATTGGCCAGATGTGCCTTGTACAAAGGGAGGAACTGCAATGAAGAGTCTTGGACACTTGATAACATTAGGTATTCTAGTGACTTTTTTGTATTTTGTATCTGTTGGCGAGGCTTACGCCTATCTCGATCCGGGAACTGGTAGCTACATGTTTCAGCTGGCCATAGCTCTTTTGGCCGGGGGATTTTTTGCAATCAAGCTTTATTGGAGAAGAATAAAGGCTTTCTTTGGCAGTGTCCTTTCAAAAAGAAAAAATGGTGGGAAAAACAGTGACTAGCAGAAGGATTCCAAGCTCTTTTCGGGATCCAAGCGGGTTTCTCTTTTTTCGGGAGGGCTCTATCTACCGCCAGGTAAATACTGTGTATAAAGAGGATTATGATCGCTTGATGAGCTGCGGTCTTTATGAGGCTCTTGTAGACACTCGAGTGTTGATTCCTCACCAGGAAGTTGATGTTGAGTCCGTAAAATCTGATGAAGCTTACAAGGTAATCGAGCCTGAACCAGTACCATGTATATCATATCCGTATGAGTGGTGTTTTAGCCAACTGAAGGATGCAGCCTTAGCCACACTTAAGATTCAGAAGATATCACTAGATCATGGAATGTCTCTGAAAGATTGTAGTGCTTACAATATACAATTCAGGAAAGGCAGACCTTTGTTCATAGATACACTCTCCTTTGAGAAGTACCGAGAGGGTGAGCCTTGGGTTGCCTACAGACAGTTCTGTCAACATTTTCTTGCACCCCTGGCACTGATGAGCTGCAAGGATATTCGCCTAAACCAACTACTTCGAGTCCACATAGATGGAGTTCCTCTGGATCTAGCAAGCTCCCTTCTCCCATTTCGCACTCGTTTTGTATTCTCCTTGCTTTCTCACATTCATCTCCATGCTAAAAGTCAGAAATACTATGCTGGCAAGACTGTAGATACAAGCACTCATAGAATGGCTCATCGATCTTTCCTCGGCCTTATTGACAGTTTAGAATCTGCTGTCAAAAAACTCACTTGGGAGCCTCAAGGGACTGAATGGGCTGAATATTACAAGGATACTAGTTATTCTCCAAATGCACTTCGCCACAAGAGAGAGCTTGCCTCTGAATTGTTAGATAGGGTCAATGCCAAGATTGTTTGGGATCTTGGCGCAAATGTGGGGATGTTTAGTCGTATCGCTGCCGGTAAGGGAATAGCAACTGTCTCTTTTGATATTGATCCTGCCGCTGTTGAGAAGAACTACCTTGAATGCGTGAGAAGAGGTGAGACCAATATTCTTCCTCTAGTGTTTGATTTGACCAATCCAAGTCCGAATATTGGCTGGGAGAATCAGGAGAGAATGTCGCTTTTAGAACGTGGCCCCGCAGACACGGTGCTTGCCCTGGCTTTGATTCACCATTTGGCTATCGCTAACAACCTGCCACTTGAGAGAATCGCCAGCTTTCTTGGTAGAATTTGCAGCTCACTTATTATTGAATTTGTCCCCAAAAGTGACTCGCAGGTCGAGAGGCTTCTATCAACCAGAGAGGATATTTTCCCCGAGTATACACAAGAAGCTTTTGAGAGTGAATTTGGCAGATACTTCAGTATACAAAGCTCTGTCAGAATCAGAGACTCGGAAAGAACTCTGTACCTGATGCGAAAAAGAGAGACCTGAGTATCATGAAGAAACCACTCATTATTCACCCATTTCTATTTGCAATCTTTCCTATTTTTTTTCTTTGTGCTCACAACATAGGGCAAGTTTCATTTTCTAGCACTCTATTCCCATCAGCAGTTATGTTAGGACTTGCGCTCCTGCTGCTGCTATTATCCTATCTTGTTTTCCGGGATAGCAAAAAAGCAGGAGTTGTTGTATCTATCTTTCTAGTTCTTTTCTTTTCCTATGGTCATGTTTTTGAGGTCCTGCCGGATTGGCTGAAAGGCGGTTTTGGGACTAATCCCCACACATATCTAGTACTTCTTTGGTATGCTGCTCTCATTTGTTGTGCCTATCTTATTAAGAAAACACGTATGCATTTGCATAATTTCACGAACATTCTAAATGTCGTGGCAGCTTTCCTGGTTGCATTTCCCTTAGTCAATATTGGGATTTATGAGCTTAAGACAGAGCCCTGGCAGAGTGTCAGGAGCAAAGAGAATGCAAGAGTCAATGCAGTAGAGTCAGGAAAGGCAGATACGCTTCCAGATATTTACTATATTGTCTTCGATAGGTATGCAGGCGCGAATACACTTAAAGAAATTTATGATTTCGACAATCGCGAGTTTATAGATTACCTGATCAACAGGGGATTCTATGTTGCCCGAAGCAGCGCCAATTACCTGAAAACCGCTCATTCGCTGGCATCGTCTCTAAATATGGAGTACATCAATTACCTATCTGAAATGATAGGAGAGGAATCAGGGAACTGGAGGCCACTGGTTGAGATGTTGCAAAACTATGAAGTGTGGCGGTTCTTAAAGGCGAGAGGGTATAAGCTTATACATTTCGGGTCCTGGTGGGAGGCAACACGTCGAAATAAGAATGCTGATATGAATTTCAATTTGTTTTCCCTACCGGAATTTTCAATGTCTCTATACAAAACCACTCTGCTCTATCCTTTTATTACTAAATTACGTATTTCCGAGAAACCCCTGCTGCAATGGATGGGCGACGGGCGCCTACTTCAAAGGAAGAGAGTTCTGTACAAATTTCAAAAACTGGCTGAGATGCCCAACATAGAAGAACCTACTTTTGTTTTTGCCCATATGCTCACTCCCCACGCTCCATTTGTATTTGACAAAGATGGCAATTTCGTGACAGAAGAAGAGGAGAGGAAAAGAAGTAGAAAGGTGAACTACGTGGAACAACTAATTTTTGTTAATAAGAAGATCGAGATGCTCATCGATAAATTATTGTCGAAGTCAGAAGTTCCTCCGATTATTATTTTGCAAGCAGATGAGGGGCCGTACCCGCCAGGCCGATCCACCAACTGGCAGGAAATAAGCGGCGCGGAACTTAGACAGAAAATGATGATATTAAACGCATACTATTTGCCCAACGCTGATAAGGATGTCTTGTATCCGTCTGTGACGCCGGTAAATTCTTTTCGAATAGTCTTTAACCTTTGCTTTGATGCAAATTTTGAGTTGCTGCCTGATGAAAGCTACGTTCATCCAGACGACCATCATCCGTACAAGTTCTTTAATGTAACTGACAAGCTCAAGGGGGAATAATTAGGGAGGACTGAGACTCATTCGTGCCCCATCCTAATATAACGCAATTCCGGGAAAAAATCCTCAATTCCTGCCGCTCCCTCCCCGGCAGCCTATCTGGCCAGGAGCGTCGCCGCATCTTAACAAGGGTAGTTCAACTAGCGAAAGTGTTCGTTATCAGATTGTGACATAATTGCTGACGACCCGCAGATCCTATTCCCTCTCTCCGATATTTGTGTGGACTCAGGCAAGTCCTATTTCGCAATGCTTCACGGTCTTGGTAGAAGCAGTGAAAGGTTGAAGTGGTTCTTGAATGTGAAGATTAAGAGTACCGATCAGATGAGAATGACCGATGAAGGGTATTAAACCTTTTCTGACGTGGTTTCAAAATGTGTGGCGGCTTGTGAGTGGTAAGGCAGCGCTATGGATCGGAATACGTATGGTCTCTTCGCTACTTTTGGCTGGCACGGAGTATGTGATTGCGATTCTCATAATAGCCTTTCTCTTCACCTTCAAGTTGGTTGAATCATCTCAGGTCCCGTCGTGGCTCTTCTTTGATGCCAGAATAATGTCCCCCACAATGATTTGGGTACTCCTTCTCCTTGTCGGAGTTGTAAGGGCAGGCAGCCAATTGGTCTCACGACACACCGGTCATGTCGTTCTAGAATTCGTCCGGGCCCGCCTGAAAATAATTCAGGGCTACCAAATGCTAATTATGGAGAAAGAACATGGCATTCCGCTCAGCGAGATTGGTATGCGTATGGGAGAATCTTTTCCCAAAGCCACAGATTATGTCGGTCTCTCTACCGGGCTCATTTCATACTTAACTCAAACGGCAGCCCTAGGCTTGGGAATGTTCTACCTTGCTTGGCGAGAGAGTATAGTGGGGATTCTATACCTGAGTGTTGCAGGTCTCATTATTCTTCAACTCAATAGACGTCTGGCCCGGGTGTCAGCAAAAATCCCGGAGCAACGGAGCCAATTTGAACGCACACTGGTTCGCATTTGCAGAAATTGGCTGCTGATAAGAATCCTTCACTTACGGAATAAGGAATACCGAGTATATCTGGATTCTGTGCTTGCCTATTTCAATTTTAGCAAGAAAGCGTTCTACTACAGAAATGTGGCAGCCGTGCTACCCCCATTTCTGGGCATTCTTGCATTGGCCGTCATCATCTTTGCCAGCATCGAATACTTCAAGACGCCTTCTTTAAGGCTGGTCGGATTTGTTTATCTATTCGTCAGGTTCACTCAAGCTATGGTCACGGTTACGGATCATATTAGCGGAATGAATCAATTTCATGCTCAGTTCAAAGAGTCTGTCATGGTGTTATCTTCAATGTCTCCGGATGATCTTTCCGCAGCACTTCGCCCTCAGAAGGCGGTAGGTCTGTTCAGAAAAGCAAAGAACCTGGACAGCATTGGGATTCCCGGGGCATCTCAGAGCCAGGTTTCGGATGCTATCGAAGAAAATATGCCTCCCGACATTGCTGTAGTCAATATCAGTTTTTCCTGGGCGGATGCGAAGCAGTCGGTTTTCAAGGATCTATCATTCGGAATATCAGCCGGATCACAATTTGGCATTGTCGGCCCCAATGGCAGCGGAAAAAGTACACTCCTGGGAATCATTCTCGGTGTTCTGAAACCTTCCGCCGGATACGTGCACATAGGTGGAGCAGGATGTCAAGAATATGTCAGGAAATCCAGGTCCATCGGATATGTGAGCGACGATCCCTATCTCATCCATGGGAGCGTCCGGGGAAATGTCACCTATGGATTGGGAAAGGAGATCACCGACCAGGAGATCTGGGATGTTCTGAAAATGGTCAGGCTTGACACGGCAACTGAGAATACTTCCGGCGGCCTGGGGTACATGATTCAAGAAAATGGGGAGGGACTCTCATCAGGAGAAAAACAGCGGCTCGCTCTTGCCAGAGCCTTCCTTCGAAAACCGGTGCTTCTGGTGCTGGACGAAGCCTCGGCTAATCTCGATAGAACAGCTGAGGCGGAAATCTCCGAGATCCTCAGCCAACTAGTAGGACGCTGCACCATGATCATCGTCTCTCATAAGCCTGGAATTCTAAGGGGAGTTAATCATATCCTAGATCTTGGAGTCCCTCATAATTCGGAGCCAGGGTGATCCCAAAATGAGCGAGAACGAAAAATGTCCTTCAGTAAGGGGTGTCAAGTATGTTTCCGTTCCATGGGGCACTGGGTTATCATACTGCGGCAAAACGGCACATACTCGGGCTCAAGAATTCAAAAATCCCTGTTACCTGGACACCCATGCTACCAGGAAGAACACGGAGAATGGGGTGCCGGCCGCTCCTGGGTAGAGAAATAGAAGATCCGGAGCTTTCCTCCGTGTGTAATATCCAGATCGAATACAATACGCTCATCATTCTGATTTCATCAGACTTGAAAAGCTCATCGAGCGCGGAGGAATTTATGTAGACATAGATACCATCTTCGTCAACAGAATCCCGGAAATCCTTTTCTCCAAGCCATTTGCGCTGGCACGCGAAAATGACGTTTACTGCTCTAAAACAAAACAATTTGGGCCCTCTTTGTGTAACGCATTTATCATGTCTCGGAAACAATCAGATTTTGCCATCATCTGGCTGGAGAACATGGAAAAGGAATTTGATGGCTCCTGGAGCGAACACAGCACCTTTCTACCCCAAAGGCTGAGTGAAGAGTATCCTTCGCTGATTCATATCGAAGCCAGCCGAAGTTTCTATAGACACATGTGGACGCGAGAGGGCATTCATACCTTGTTACAAGGATGTGATACGGACTGCGAAGGTGTGCTGAGCATACATCTCTGGAGTCACCTCTGGTGGTCAAAGAGAAGACGAGAGTTTTCTAATTTTCATGGAGGAATGCTCACTAGAGAATATATTCAAGAGATTGACACAACATACAATCTTCTAGCAAGGAAATTCTTGCCGTAACGGGTGGCCATGGAGAAACCAAGTCTTTGCCGGAGAAAACGAAATGAAGGTGGGATGGGGAATTTTGTAGAACCTTCGGGATTCAGAAAAAGTCACCAAATGAACGTGAAGCACACATTTTCATTTTCATCGTGAACTAGCTTCTTCTCCAGGATTAGTCACGTTTTTCATCGTATCTGACCGCCATTGGATATGAATCATGACCAAGCCCAATCTACTGTACATAACTCCAGTCGCCCCCAGTCCCGTTAGAGGGGGACTTGCAATGCGGGCGTACCACAATCTCCTCGCGCTTGCCTCAACGTACTCTGTCCATCTACTCATAATACCCACAGGACTCCGGCATTCTCCGCCTGAGGCATCTCTATCTCGACTGTGCCACCGGGTCGTTTTTATTCCGATCAATCCGATAACAGATGTCAGGTTAATCTTGCGGCTATTCCTAGGAAGAATGGGGCCGAGGTTCAATTTTCGACACGCTTCACAACCACTTGAGTGGGAATCCGTCTCTCGGACACAAGTCATGTCTACAGTTTTTTCGATGTGACTGACAAAGTCAAGTTCGACTGAAAGAGGTGAGCCTTCAGGAAAGAAATCTAGATTTCGAAAGGCTTTTTCGAGGACGAAGTGAAGTGATTCCCGAAATAGATGGTCACTCTATCCTATTTTTATTGGTATTCTTGAGAATCTGGGTGCCTACGTTACTGGTTGGTTGCAGAAATGTTTTTCGGTGCCATTCTGCTCTGTCATCATTTTTTCTCGAATGAACTAGGCCTGGGAAAATAGGCTCTGAGGAAAATGCGAAGGCTAAGTAATGTTAAATTGTCTGAGCCTACATCACCTAAATCATCATTGATGCAAAAGAATTTGGTTCTCATTCGAAAAATATGAAAAAAAGCCCGCCACATCTTCAAAAGATCATTTTCTAGCATTAAAAGAGTATAGTCATCGGATCCCCACTTAAGAAGCTTTGCTTTATGTTTATTTTCCCTTTGTTCCTTGGCTTCCAAGAGATAGAAGAAATACAGGATTCTCAATACGAGGTCGTTTGGGCTACGGAATCTATGCGATAATGTTTGTTGGAACTCTTTGGAAAGCAGACTCTCAAGATAAACGAGAATCTTCTTATCGTACAATTGGGGGACATGAGCAGGTAGGAATGGGAGAGATTTCCTTCCCCAGAGTTTCTCTACAATTCTATGAGTGTAAGCATAAGAGCGACTAACCAGTGAGCCCCTGTGTGTACTGTATGATAATGGAATCGGCTCAAAGTACACACACGTTCCTCGGGAACCAGTTATGAAGTCGCTTCTGGAGGCCGCTCTTCCCAGGAAACAATCATCATTCAAGTATAAGAACCGCCTTGATAGATTTGGTATCTTGTGAATTTGAAGTTCGATAGCATTGGAGTTGTATGTGGGGAGATACGCTGGGTTAGTAAATATCATATCGTGGCTTACAATGCGAATTCGCTTATCGTTAGTTTTTAACCACCGCGGAGTCTGTCCGTTGGTGACAATGTGAATTCGGCGTACCCACGGAGCAAAGGCCTCCATTGACCGTAGAGAATATCTGAGTTCACCGTTATCACGAAATCGCTCTGGATTGACGGCCTGGGCATGAATGAGTGGAGCTGCTGGGTCAAGGAATTTGTGCAGTTGATCCTTAAATCTTGAATCATTTGCATCTACCCAGGTGTATACAATATCGATGGTTTCTTGTTCGGAATCCGAGGGAGGCGTATGTGGACCTCCGGATGTCTTTAAAGGGGGGATTTTTGCCATAATCGGACCTTGCCCTCACATCTCCTGTACCTTCTATAATTCAAAGTCTCTAGTTGCACTCCAGATAAATTGCCGCACTGCCACTAATATTTTGAGCCATTCACTTTTGTCTTTTGACACCCCCATTTATGTGTGCTATGGATGTGTTGCTTCAGTGGAAGAATTCCAATGAGAAGGAAAACGCTTTTGCCAACGAAGAAAGAAAAGTTATTTGTACTTAGCCGTATCTGTAGATCTGGGATAGGAAGACTCATTTCACCTGTTCTCCTGAGGTTCGGGTATGTGTTGAAAAGAGTTAACCAGCCTGGGCTTTGGGCTCCAGCATACCTAAGAAGACTGGGGTTTAATTCCCGCACCGTAGTGGATGTGGGGGTTGGTTCTGGGACTTATTCTCTCTATGAGACTTTTCCGAAGTGTAATCATATTCTTATAGAACCGTTAGAGGAATTTGAAGCCGACCTACAGAAGATTCTGTTGACATGCAAAGGTAGATATTTTCTGACTGCATTAGGCGCACGCGAGGGAAAACACATTATGAATATCGAATCAATAATGCCACAAAAGAGTTCATTTCTGGAACGAACGAGCCTCGAGAAAACCGGTGATCCACTTTTAAAGCGGGAAGTTCCTTTGACCACATTGGATACTCTAAATGAAAGACACCACTTTGAACCACCATTTGGTCTGAAGATAGACTCTGAGGGATATGAATGCCAAATAGTGAAGGGTGCTTCTAAGTTTTTACAGAAGACTTTATTTGTGATAGCAGAAATATCTGTAGCTGACCGATTCTTGAATGGGTACTCCTTTGCTGAATATATTGAGCTAATGCATAGAAACCAATTTCGTTTGTGCGACATCTTGGACATTGGCAGAGAGGGGCCCCTACTCGAGGTCACTTTTGTTGATATGGTATTGAGAAGAGCATCAAGGATAAAGTAAATAATCCTTTCGAGAGACAACCATCCGCTTCTCGTACACACAGCTCAGTCTTCTCTCTGGTTTAAGCATCTATATGTAACCCTAAATCCATCCATTTATTTCAGGTTTACCACACGCGGAGAATCATTCCCGCCTTGCGGGCCACTTCATCCCAATTACCGTCAGCTACAGCGGCACGACGTCTTATTCTTGCTTCAGTGTTACGCTCCGCCAGAGCCAGGTCTAATGAAGTCAGAAACTCTCCATGGGTATTTGCCGGATACACCAGGTGTTCGAAAGGCCTCAATTCTGGAAAGCGCATTGTAACGACTGGAAATCCCACTGCCAGATACTCCTTAAGTTTTACCGGATTACAGTTCCTAGTCCAGGTATTCTGTAGCCAGGGCATTATGCCGACGTCGAATTGGCTCGCATAACCAGGAAGGTCACGGTAGGGAACCGGCCCCAGGTACACAACATTCTTCTCTCTCAGCAGGGGTGTAATATCCATGTCTTTCATGCCAATCACCAGGAGGGTTCCGTTTCGTATATGTCGTGCTACCCTAATCATCAATTCAAGATCTATCATCAAGCTATGTAGCGTACCGTAGAAGCCGACGATAGGTCGTGAAAGATTCTGGAATACTTGGGGTATCTGTTGCATAAGTGTGCGAGCTGAGGCGAAATGATTAAAATCCACTCCGTGACCGAGATAGGTGGCCCGTTTGACCTGACCTTCCTCCTCTTGCATTAGCTCATGGCTGACGTACAGAACATGATCGGATAATCCAAGTAAACACTGCTCCATATTTTTGATTACTTCTTCGTCAGCTTCAGAAAATGCCGAAAACTTATCGCAACGGTTAAATACTACGGTGGTCCATTTGCTGTGTTGCACTGCCGGAGCAGCCGTAGGAAGGGTTATCCAGAGGCTCGGTTTGCGAATGCCAAGCAGTCCTAGGAGCAGCGTTGTCTGGTTGGCAAGTATTCTTCCATTAAGCTTGAGCCAATTAGTTGTATAACGCGGAAGGAAAAGGGGACTGTAAACCCAGATACCAGGAGGTTCCCGACGGATTACTTTAGCCATACTTCGCAGCTTCCTGAGATACCTGTGGTAGGTAAGCTCCGTATTCCTTCTACGCGTAGGTAACCGCATTCCTATGCTGTTTACCCAGAGAACAGGGACTTTTTTAGCCAAACGTAACATAATCTGGAAGTCACTATGACCTTGGCTGTGATACCACCAGTCTACGCCAGCGTAGCAAACAATACCATCACTGGTACGATGTACCGCTTGATTGGTGGCTGCTCTCGAACTGGAGTAAGTGATGTCATTGCCCTTGCGTATTTGGCCAGTTTTTCTGGATATCAGGGTAGTAGTCCTCGAGTCACTCTGAAGTTTCGGTGTTTTTGGGTACGGTTTGTCGAAAACAATAAAATAGCGGATAGCCTGGGCCAGTTGTTGAGAAGCATATGGCCCAATAGTGACCCGACTGGCAAGCGTATCCAAACGGTCAAGTTTTCTTGCTAATTCAGATTCATCGATAGCTACTTCAACGGCACCCATTTGGCGGAATTTCTGGCAGGTCTCCATTTGATGGTCACTGCGGGTTTCTCGAAGATGCGCACGCCGAGGCATAACCAGGATGGGTTTACCCATCTCCATTGCCGTAAGAATGGTGCCACTCCCAGCATGAGCAACGATAACAGTCGCTGCCTGTACTGTGCGGCGAAATTCACCGGGAGTAAGGAACTCTGTCCACCGAATGTGTGATGGTTGCCATGTCGTGGAGCCAATCTGGGCATAAACATCGGAGTAGCGGTGCTCTGATGCCCAATAGTCTACCGTCCTTACCATACGGTCAAAAGGCATCTGTGTACCCACGCTTACAAATATCATAGCACATTTCCCTTATAGTCTGGACCATTGGGTTGAGCCAGTTCGGGCCACTGAGTTAACCAGAGATCAGCGTAACGACGAACCTTAATTCCTGAGAGCGATAAGCCACCGGTTTCGGCGATGGAATCCAGCCATATGGTGCGTGCTCTGGTTAGTAGTTTAGCCAGTCTGATTGCCAGATAGCCGGGAGCTGCTCCGGTGGAGATTACCACATCAGGCTGTTCCCGTAGCAGAATCATAGCCAGCCTCAAGATTAGCTTTAATAACCTCAGGTAATTCCAACGCGTTGCGTCATTAACCACATAGAACTTCTCATCTGCTACATCGGCACGGTACATTTCACTTACCGTTACATAGGCCATACGATGCCCCTCAAAAGCTGGCCTAAGGCGCATCAGTTCTACCCAATGTCCTCCACCACTAGAAACTGCCAGTATGTTTTTTGCTCTTCCCCTTGACACTTTTTCGACTCCGAACTGTTTCGATGAAAACTATCGAACCGTTTTCTATATTTTCATTTTTGGCAGACCACTTGTTTTACAGCGTCGAGGATATAGTCCTTGTTCAGAAGTGAAAAGGCACTTTGAGAAATCTCTTTCCTCAACTCCGAATTCGTCATAAGCCGACAACATTGCAGAGCAAATAGCTCAGCCGTACTGCCAACCAAGATGTGTTTTTCGTGACTTACGGCTAGGCCTTCGACGCCTTTAGGAGTAGAGACTACAGGTATTCGATAGGCAAATGCTTCCAACACTTTAATTCGAGTTCCGCCGCCGGCTCTTATCGGAACCAATGCTGCATGGGAAGCAAGGTAAAAGGAAGTAACGCTCCTGACCGATCCGAATAACTCTATCTCTGAGAGTGTTGAGAACCTTTCAGCCAATTTCTTGGGAATTCCGCGGCCTACTACCTTTATCAGAAATGCAGTATCTGCGTTCTGCCGTATCATTGGTAATATCTGCTCACAAAGAAATATAAGTCCATCTAGATTTGGATAATAGCCGAAATAACCAACAAACAGAAACGTAAAGGGCGGTGGCGGAGACTTTTGCTGAGTAATTCGGGGTACTTGATAAACATTGGGAACGACTTCGATTTGGTCGCAGCCGTATTGATTGCTAATTGCCGGGCGATCCACATCGGAACACACGAAGATCCGTTCGAAACGAGTCAAAAATTTTCTTTCTATCTCCTCATATAAATTAGCCTCGTAACTCAATTGATGAGCCATTCTCTTATTCTCGTTTACCAGGTATAGTTGACTCAGGCTACGTCTGGTTAATGATTCAATTTCATCCAGGTCAAGCTGGGAAATACCCAAAAACGCTTGATTCATGAATAGGTTTGCATATGGCAGCATGTAAAGTCGATGCACATGAATCACCTTAAAGTCTATTCCGCGGTATACCTGAGCCACGGCTTTCATCCTTCTCCGTGACACGAATCTTAGCTCTGGAGGATTTGTCAGCGCCAATGGAACAAGTTTTGCGCACACCTTGGTGGCTATTAATCTCACTAACGCAGGAAAATCGTGAAAGGGCCCAACACGAATACAGGTCATCCGGCGACACAATTGAGAAAGACAAGTATCCAAGATAGGATTCTTTAGGCCTGGCGGCACTATCAAGAGATATATGGAGAATTTACCAGCTAGAGCAAGGAGATTATGATAGGACCGCATTGCCAGCCCTCCCCCTGTAGGACTGGGGGCCACCGGTGTAATATACAGAAGATTCGGTTTAGTCATGACTATTGGTTCAGCCTTTCAAGAAATAAAAGTAGAATATACCTTACCCTGTTTCTAATGGGAAACCACCTTTTCTTTCTTGAGGTCACGGTAAGAACCTCCGTGCCACAAAGTTGTACGTTGTGTCAATTTTTCGAATGTATTCCTCGGTGAGTTTTTCTTCACAAAAATTGGAAAAATCTTGCCTTTTCTTTGACCACCAGAGGTGACTCCACAGATGCATACTGAACACGCCTTCATAGTCTTTATCGCATTCCTCTAATAACGTTCGAATCCCTTCCTTGGTCCACATATGTTTGTAAAAGCTGAAGCTTGGCTCGACATGAATTAACGTTGGGAAGAGTTCGCTGAGTGTCTGGGGAAGGAAGGTGCTGTGTTCACTCCAGGAACCGTCGAACTCCTTCTTCATACGCTCCAACCAGATACGTGCAAATTCCGACCCCTTCTCAGACATTATAAAAGCATTACACAAGGAAGGTCTGAATTGTTTCGTCCTGAAGCAATAAGCATTATCCTCTCTTCCCAAGACAAAAGGCATGGAGAATAGTATTGTCGGAATTCTTTTTACAAAGATGGTGTCTATATCTGCGTAGACTCCTCCGCGTTCAATCAATTTTTCCAGCCTGATGAAGTCAGAATGGTGAGCATATCGATACTTCCTACAGTGTCTGTTTTTGAAGCCGTACTTATATAGAGAGACGAAGCGGTTCAGGCCGACCTTTTCGGGAATAATTCGTTTCTTGGCAAGTTCCCAGTACTTCCCATACGGTTGGTGGTGGTAGTAGAAGTATATTTTATCCGGGCGGTTAACCTGGTAACAGGATTCTAAGCACAAATAGTAACACAAGTGGAAAGGCGTTTTTTGTTTTCTGAATCCGAAAACAAAGTGGAATTGGTTTGGGATAGAATCCGTCATTTTTCTACCCACCTTCAATAGCAGATATTAATCTTTTGGTAACAACAAGCTCATTAAAATTCTTCCGTATATGCTTTCTGAGTCTTGCTCCCTTAGTCCCGGCTTCTGTCTGGTGCTCAAAGACGTATCTCATTAGTTCGGAGGCGTGTGAGATACTGGGCTTGGACCAGTTCTGGTTGTTGGAATAGGACTTTTTCGCCATCCGGTCCAACACAGGTACAATTTCATAATCTACAAAGTAGGTCAAATCTTCAGGCAGGTACTCAGTCTGCCCGCCAAAACCGGTTATTATTACGGGTTTTCCAAATCCCGCTGCATCGAATGCTCCTAGACCCCAACCCTCAGATCGACATAGTGAGACATAGCAATCTCCTCTGGAGTGAAGCTGTAATATTTCTTCTTCGTCCAACTCCTCAGTAACTAACCTGATTTTGGCAGGATTGGGATAACGGTTGACTATTTCTTGGGCGGTAGTTTTCGTTTCTTTGAATCGTCCCAGAAGACTTCTCTTGGTGAAATCTCTACGTGTGGTTTTAATAATCAATACTGTGCGGTCATGGGCGGCAAACGCGTCCAAATAACTTCGAATTGTGTTCCAGATAGCTTTTCGAGCTGTCCACGTACCTATAGTATAGAAAACGTACTCATTTGATTCTATTTCCCACGTCTTTTCGGGACTCCCTGGTGTTGCATCCTCAAAAATATGAGGAACGACGTCGATTGATGTAGTAATTCCGCACTCCCGAAATATCTTTTTGTTCCATTCAGTAGGAACGAGTAACCGATGCACCTTATGTAATGGCCCGAGCCAGTGCTCGGGAATTCTATCCGTTTCCCACACGGTCATTCCAATAATTCTCTTGCCAGCCTCTTTCTCGGACCAGATAGGGTAGTATTCCGGTACGGTATGGACGATCACAGTGTCATATTCCATCTTGCTGTTGCAGAACGGAGCAAGTTCGGTTTTCCCAATTTCTCTCCCCAGAAACGGCTGGTATCCCATTCCCCAGGCTCTTCCTTTTATCATCGGAGTCCAGGTGAAAGGGATTCCCATGTTCTTCACGCCTGTCATGTAGCGTCGGGCGGCCGTACCATAGCCAGAAGCTTCGTAAAATGCGACATACTTTATTCCTTTAATGGCAGAGTCTACGCTGTTTTCATACATTACATTACCACTTATATGTCTGAATGAAAGTCTTATTGACACATCTTATGCTCTACGGCTTCACGAAATACTAGCTCATCCCCTAATCTCGATTCAATGAATCAAATGCGCAAAGCAAACAATATTAGCTGTGTTAAGCTACTTCCTGATTCACAACTGAGCCTTCAACAGGATTCCTAAGGAGTTTTTGTATACGAGACTCTTGCCTCGGAGATTCTTGTGATTGCAAAAGTCTGTGAAAGCGCCATTTAGACGGACGTCATGAGAGAGTAATATAGCTTTTTGCTTCAAGAAAGGCCAGACAGTCGAATATTCCCACCACATATTTTGATAGGTGTGTTCACTATCGTGATAAAAAACATCAATGCGACCCAATCCTTTGCAAATACCGACCAATTGTTCAGAGGTTCTCCCGAGTATTAATTGCCATCTCTTCTTGAATTCGGGCGGAATCACCCAGCCAGGATCTTCATCACTAGGAATTAAGGCTATCTCTTTAGGATTGAAATAGCTTTCCATACCTTGTTTACAAGGGAAATCTACAGAGAAAAGCCTTCCCTTGTTATTTCTTTTCAGAGCAGAGAGAATGTATGCAGTTGATATTCCATTTGCCACCCCGGTTTCCAACACCGTGGTTGGCTTTAAGTACCTCATTATCGTGTATAACAATACTCCGGTTTCTTCACTTATCTCTCCTGTCCATTTGTATTCATAATCTGTCAGATAGTTTTTGAAGCGCCTCAATTTTTCCCACACACATCTATTGAAATAGAAATCTGACCTAATTTCAGCAACGTAAATATCGAATCGTTTTCTGTTTGCCCCGATTAACTCTAGTAGTCTCCAGTAGTCCTCTGATAAGGTCATTAGAATCGTACGAAAGTTCGAGACATTGTTCAGTCCCTGAACCACATCTTTAGGACTGGAATAAAGCCTCAATGACTTGACGTTTCGCCAGAGACTGGAGAAAACAGTTACTAGTTTCCTGGACATGACTACGCGCTCTTACGCAGCAACCGAACTTTCAGCCTCAATCTACTTTCTGTGGTTACTCCTTACGTTGGGATTAAGGTTAAGGCAAAATAGGCAGTCTTGACAAGCTCATTTTTGCTTAAGAATCCGAATTAGGGTTTTCATAACCACTGGCTCCTGAAAATGTTCCTGAACGTAATTCCTTAACTTTCTTCCCCTGACCTGAGCTGCTTCTTTATTCTCAAAAACCTCTCTCATCAGTCTCGAGGCATGCGATAGGTCGGGGTCGGCCCACTGCTGGTTTGGTGTGAAACTCTTTTTATCTTCATCATTCCGCACCGGGATCATTCGGTGGTCCACCAGAAAGGAAAAGTCTTTGTGCAAAAAGTCTAGCTGACCGCCAAAACCGGTCATGATAATTGGTTTGCCGTGCAGAGCTGCCTCAAACGGAGACAGACCCCATCCTTCCGCTCGACACAGAGAAACGTAACAGTCAGCTATATGGTGCAAACTATGGATATGTTCTTCACTTATTTCGCCGGCAACCACTCTGATTCTGGCCGGACATCGATAGCGCTTCTGAATGGCCTTTGCAAAACTTGCTGCTCCGGGTCTTATGCTCAGGTGGCGAGGAACTCCCAAAAGTCTTCGAACGTATCTGTAAACCCTCTTAAGGGTTCCCAGTTTTGTGAGAACCGATTCGTGGTAGAATGCTTCCGATGTTTTGATGATGAGTAGAGTGTTATCATGTGCTGTAAAAGTATCGAGGTAGCAGCGTACGGTATTCCAAATGGCTTTCCCCGCGGTCCAGTTTTCAATTGTGTAGAAAACGTAATCTTCTGGGTCTACATTCCACATTGAATCCTTATTTGGTGCTTTGTCCTCGCCCAGAATATGAGGAACAACAGTAATGGGAGTTCGAACACCGCTTCTTTCGAATACACTCTTGTTCCAACGAGAAGGAACCAGTACCCGCTCAACTGCATTCAAGTGTGGTAACCAGCGGCTCGGCAGTCTATCTGTTTCCCACGCAGTATAGCCGATTATTCCCTTATGCGGCTCCCTTTGAATCCAAAAAGGGTATAAATCCGGAGAAGTGTGAATAATCACTGTATCATATTCAATTCTTCTATTGCAGAATGGGTCAAGTTCTCGGTTTCCTATTGCTCGCCCAGCAAACGGCTCCAGGTTGATGCCCCAGGAGCGTCCCGGAATCATCGGGGTCCAAGTAAAAGGAACTCCTGCGTTTCTAAGTCCCAGCATATACCGTTTTGCCGCAGTAAAGTAACCTAGGGCTCCATAAAGGGAGATGTACTTTACGCCCCTTATTGGATGATGTAGTCTACTTGCGTTCCTTTTTCGGTTGACATCATTTCTCATTAAACCGGACTCCTAAAACCGGACTCCTAAATCGAGAATATGGTCGACGTTCCTGAGGATTCCGAGCCTGCGAGAAGCAATAATCACAGTACATCTACCTATCAATTTCTTAAGAATGTCAGCAATTTCGCCTTCAGCAGCTCTGTCCAGATTGGCAGAAGCCTCATCTAACACCAGGAGTAGTGGCTTCCTGAGAAAAGCTCTGGCAAGAGAGAGTCGCTGCTTCTGTCCCGATGAAAACCCCTCTCCCTCTTCGCCAATCATGTACTCCAAACCGCCAGTTACGTTTCTGATTACTACGTCCAGTCGCACCATTTCTAGAGCATTCCTGATGTCTTTCTCGGAGACCTCTCCTTGACCTGCCCCCATTGATTGTACCACTTTCTAAGTTAGAGTCACGGGCATGACAACTTCGGGAGCAGGTGGTCGATAGTTCAGGGCACTGTGCGGCCTTACTTGATTGTACTCCCTCCGCCACTGTTCAATGAGTACCTTTGCTTCGGTTAGTGTGGTGAATACCTCCCGATTAAGGAGCTCATCTCTAAGTTTCCCATTGAACGATTCTATATATCCTCGTCTCCCAGGGACTTCCTCGCTCTAGTGATGAGTGTCTTTACTCCGAGATCGTTCAGCCAGAGGCGTATTGCCTTGGCAGTGAATTTGAGGACCGTTATCAGATGAGAATGTGCATCAGGGATACCCCCTGAATACAAAGAGATAGAATAGTTGTTCGATAACGTTCTGAGAGGTAATCCCACGATCAAATGAGAATGGCCAGACACTCCCTGGTGTATTCATCGATGGTAGTGCGTATCCTGAATGCTCTGCCATCAGCTGTTCTTGCCATCATGAAGTCATAGCTCCATACATGATCTTTGTAATTGGGCCTCAGTCTCACACAGGAGCCATCATTGAGCCAGAGTCTCCCTCGCTTTGGTTGTTTCTTTGGTAGCTTGAGGCCTTCTTTTCTCCATATTCTCTCCACTCATCTTGCAGTTTACTCTCCAGCCTTCCTGAGGTGAGGAGTGCTGTGATTCTCCGATACCCATACCTGCCATACAAAGCTCTCAGCTTAACAATCTCTGCAGTCAGCCTCTCCTCTTCACTTCTGAGGTGAGGAATGTAGCGCTGAGTTGTCCTTACCTGTCTCAAAACTCTGCATGCCCGTCTCTTGAGAAACTGCAAGATTCGTACACACCTGGAACACTAGCTTATGTCTCTTCAGGCGGCCTCGAGGAGTTTCCCCTCATCAGCCCCCCTCTAGGATCGCATTGTCCTCACGAAAGATCTGCCACAAACCTCTTAAGTCGAGAATTCTCCTTTTCAAGCTCCTTAAGCTGTTCGACCTCATCAATTCTCATGCCACCGTATTCCCTTTAGCCAGCCGGTAATAGGTCTGTTCGGTGACTCCTATCTTTCTAGCAGCTTCGCCTATGGTAGATCCCTGACCGAGGAGAACTTCTGCTTCCCTCAGTTTATTGATGATTTGCTCTGGTCTATAGCTTCTCCTGACCATCCAAATCCCCCCTTTCTTTGGTCCACATTCTAACATTATATCTGGGCCAGTTTTTGGGGGCAGGTCATTTGCGGTTGGTGTAAGCTTACCTTGCCCTGTATGCTCACTATATATTCTCTTGAGAGAATCCAAATGAGTCATAGGCGCAGCGGGCTCAGAACAATCATCACCTTCGGAAAAAGGACAATGTTGTCACTATCAATCGAGTGTTCGCTTTTTTCCGGTCAACCCAGAACCGCGTCGCCAGTACCAGTACAAGAAATTATTCAGCGGCCAGCGTTGATGACCGTACAGATCGAAGGACCACCGAATCAACGCGCGTAGGGGCCCTGGCAAACGAACGGTGCCTGCGGGGAGCACCGGTCCCCACTGTGACATGGCTCTCGCGAGGTCCAGGAGCAGTTCAAGGCGGAGCTCTGAGGCATTGTGGCGCATGGTCTCCACGTATGGCGACTGTGGAAAATTCGAGGTCAGCGAGTACATCCGCCACAGCATCGACGGGAATTTCAGAACGCTGATTTGCCGCCGAAAACCGAGCCGCGCCTTTGCAGCCAGGACACGCCTTAGGAAATCACGGTCGTCCCCGATCCTAATGGTTGACGACCAAGGACCGACCACCTCGATCAGGTTCTTGCGGTGCAGCCAGTTGCTAGGTGAGATCGCGGCCTTCCGATTCCACGCCGTTTTGGGCAGCGTGAAAGTGCCGACGGCACCTTCTGGGCCCAACATCACACCCAATGAGAATGCCAAGTCGCAGTTACTTTTCTCAATGCAGTCCACGAGCTCCGACAAATGCCAGGGGAACCACAGATCATCGTGTCCGAGATACGCGACCAGTCGTCCCCGCGCACGGCGCAAAGCCTCGTTTCGAGGCATGCTGGGAGTACCCGAGTTTACAGACAGGTTGACCCAATGCACGCGCGTGTCGCCAAAGGAGGAGACGATTGTTTTGCTGTCATCAGTGCAGCCATCGCCCACAACCCAGACCTCAAAATCAGTAAAATCCTGCCACAGCACAGTTTCGAGCGATAATTGCAGAGTGCCGCTGCTATTATAGGTTGGAATGACGACGGTAACGGTTGGTGGTTGCTCAGTCATGTGACAACCTACAGAATGTGCGGAAACAGGAATCTGTTTTTTGAAACTGGTAGCGACTCATCAGAAGCTTTCTGTCCGAGTTGTATGAGCTGTTCGACGAGGCTGTTGTACAATACACCTCTGTGCCGGCTGCCAATGGCAGGATAAGTCCGGCTGTTGACAGCTTGGATGCGCTGCAACCTCTGGCTTTGCCACAGGAAATCATTGCACCAGTTCCCGGCGACGTCTGCAATAATGTGCTGCCGCTGGTACTTTACTTCAGCCCCAAGATAATTCATCCCATCAGCACCAATGACAAGAAGAAAATGGGCCGTGTGGTATCCATTGAATTCAATATCACCCTTCATGTACCGATCACGGAAAACAAAAACTCCAAAGCAGTCCGGTTGAGCAGTCTGACACTCTTCGATCCGGTTCAACACATCCGTTTGATCAACGCGCAGCGGAGACCCAGAATCCCATTTGATACACAGGGGATGGAAATAGATCCAGTGCGCTCCTGCCGATAGGGCTTGCTGAGTGACCGTACTAAGCGCATTGGCGTTTTCTTTTGAAGTCAACGCGCTAACTCCAATCTGAAGCTGACTGCCTTCTCGATCGATCCTCGATCTCAATGCCTCGATCCGTTCTAGAGTAGGATACAATCCCCTGCAAGACTCAGCGCTCCAATCGTACAGGGATATCCGGACAGCCGAAGCATCCTTCAGCAAAGCGCTGGCGACCTTTTGTTCATTCAGAAATGCACCATTGGTGACGACGACCACATCGACAAAGCCGTATCTCCGGGCCATGCGAAGGGCCCCAGGAAAGTTGGGAGCAATGGTGGGTTCCCCACCCGTTAGGAGAAGCCCCCTGGTCTCGCCTTCCAAACGAGAAAACAGACGCTCGATAAGGTCATCTTCCAGGTTGTAGGATGGTAGGTTTGTAGTGCTAGGGCAGTTAGGGCATTTCCTGTTGCATGCACTTGTCAAATCCAGCTCGAGGGTCGCGGGGAATATGGATCCGTTGCGCAGGTAGGACTCAAGCTTTTCTCTATGACATGTGATCTTGAAAGTCGATGCTATTTCGGACACGTATTCTCCTCTTGCCACCGAAATCGAACCAACGAGAGAGAGTCGCAATGATAGATGTTATGCGACTACTTGAGCTTTGAAGTTAAACCAAGTGGTTTTTGAAAGCATAATTAAGAGCTATAGCTGTTGCGCGCAATAACAATGCTACCCAAGTCATACAGGCAAGAATTCGGGGTCTACTGTGTACAAGAAGTTGCCAATCTATCCAATGAGCTCGTATGTCCCAGATAGTAATTATGTCATAATTCCTTCATATTACAACTTGTATGAGTAAATGTGTCAGGAGTATCGAGAAGAGTTATGACAACGTCCCATCCTTAGCCTTCCAGGTGAGGACATATACAGAAGTGTGTTGACTCAAGGAGCAACGGTGGGCGAGATCGCGGTAGTCATCAATCGCACCCGAGAGAGTATGCCAGAGATTCATGCTGTCTGGATTTGGTCTTTGGTTAAGTCGGGTCAGGGAGAAGGGCGGAGTCCTTGGCTATCAGGCAGCGTCTAGGTGGGGGAGCCTGAGGTGCCGGAGGTGGGAGTTGAACCCACACGGGGGGTAAGCCCCACTGGATTTTGAGTCCAGCGCGTCTGCCAATTCCGCCACTCCGGCATGGTCTTCCTGTGGGTGATTATAGCTTTATTGTCAGAACTCTGCAAGTTCCACTTCAGCCGAATCCTTCTACCTTGGTGTCGACATAGTCTCCATGTGAGGTACAAAATCACGCAAATTGGGGGGATAGAGAAGCAAGCGATGGAGCGGCTACTGATTTCTTTCGGCTTTTTGTATTTGTTTTCACGTTCGAAATTCTCGGTTCCCGGGACTGGCGTTGCATCGACTGAACTACGGACGCCAAAGTTTTGATGAGACAAGCTCTTCGATTCGTCCTGCTTTAGGCATTTTTGCTGAAGCTTGCTTTGATATTTGACACAACTGACCGCATCTTTCCCGAAGAATCTCGGGGAATCTCACCAACGATTTGAATTTCGATATGACTTTGATGTCCCAGAATTCTGGTCATTTCTTGGCGGACTTTCTTGATGACTGTTCCTCCAGTGCAATTCCGCTCGATCTTCAACTGTAAGACAAATTGGTCTATTTCCTTCTGGAGGACTTTGAACCCGAGTACCCCAGGAACAGACCCCAGAGCACACACTAGTTCGGCGGGACTTATGAGGGTGCCATCAGAAAGTACGACCAGATCATCAGCTCTTCCTTCTACTCTCTTGAGCAAGGGTAGTCCCCTACCGCATGAACATGACTCTTTTCCGCCAACACCGATGTCTTTCATGCGGTACCTGATAAAGGGCATTGCATACGAGTCCAGGCCGGTAATAAGCACTTCTCCCTTTTCTCCCGGCCTAGCCGACTTTCCGTTATTGACAATTTCAACCACCAGACTATCAATATTTATGTGATATCCCTCATGGCGATCGCATTCCCAGGCAATATTGCCGCATTCCTGGGAACTGTAGAAGTCGAAGACTTGTGATCGAAATGTGGATTGAATAGCTTGCCGAGTTTTCTCGTTGAGAATCTCACCACCAGTGGCCACTCCTCTGGGAGAGATATCTTCTATGTCCCTTTTTCTCACCTCCTCGGCAATGCGTCCAAGACTGGATGATAAACCCCAAATAAAATCAGGGCTTACCTGTCTCAGTTGTTTAATTTGACTGGCCGCATTATCAAAAGCAGAGATGCAGTTCTGTCGCATGAGGCCCAGGTATTGAAACCAATATGTGCGTGGATCTCTTGGGGTGATAATGACAACTTGTTTATCCGTCAATCGATATCCATTAGCGAGGAAACTCCGCATCATTACCAAATTGGAGAGCTGGTATTCTTTTTCACTCTTTATTACTTCCAGAGGTATACCTGTCGAACCGCTGGTCCTCATACGGTGGCAATCACCTAGCTTGATGCCCTTGGCAGCTATCTCGTTGATGGGTACTCTCTGGATCTGTTCCCTCGAAGTAACGGGGATGTATTGAAGATCCTTCTTACTTCTAATGTCCTCGGGCCTTATGCCCACGGAGTCAAATAGTTGACGATAATATCTAACCCTCTCATAGGCATGCTTGATGATTTTCTGTAGCTTCCTTTGTTGTAGCTCCTCAAGTTCCTGCTTCGTTAACCACTGATTCCTCCAGATCTTCAACAGATGGAACATGAGACCAAAACTCATTTGACTCCCCGGTATGGTTTATGCCGATACTTTCTGTATCCCAAGATTCTCCAGTAGGAGATGAAAGTTCCCTTCTGAGTGCCAAAGACTTTTTCGTAATTTCTTGTTAGCTGGTGTGTCATTAGATCCACTAGGAAGGACGACTTCCTGTATCCTTGTCCTTTCCTAGCACGGACAACAATCATCAAAACATCTTGTGACGACACAGAATTATTATGGATTGATAGGTACCCTGGATATAATAACTCTCTCCTTGTCTGAATAGCTTCTTTCAATCATCTGCACATGTTCCACTTCAACATCAATTGCGTTCCCAAGCTTTTCTCTAGATCTATCTTTAATCTCAATAGCGATCTTACTTGCATTTCTTCGCTCACTAACAAATTTGACAATGACCTTATCTTTCTCTTCTTGAATAACCCTAAACTCACGTATGCCCTCAATCGGATCCATAACACGGTAAAATCCTCCTGATGCTATCATCCTCCCACCAGAAAGCTTAACAAGATCATCTTCCCTGCCTTCCAAATTGCGTAACAAAAGAAAACCCCGCCCACACGTGCACCTACCGTCTGAGGGAGTACACACATCTCCGAGTCTATATCTCAAAAGAGGCATTGTAAAGGAATGTAAACTCGTGATAACCGTTACGCCTCTTTCATTACCCAGCATAGTTTTGTCGTTATTGACACATTCAACGATTACGCTGTCCATAGTGATGTGCAACCCTTGATGATCATGACATTCCCACGCGATGCGCCCAAATTCAATCGAACCATAGAATTTCAGCATCTCAACCCCCCAAAGAGCTTTGACAGCATCGTATGTATCTTTATCCAAAACTTCACCTGAGGTTATAAGCAATCGTGGTTCGACTTCTTCAGCATCACGCTCATTGAGCGAACGTATGAGGACTTTCAGAAATGATGGCCAAATCCAGAGTATTGTCGGTTTAAACTTCTTGACTTGTTGAATCTGCTGCTCTGCATCGATGAATGATGGAGTAATTATACTACGAAATAATCCCAACCTTTGAAACCATGTTGCTTTGCGCATCTCACAAGGCCCTATGAAAGCGAGCCTGTCATTCGGTTTGAAGCCTATTGACAAAAGACTTCTAATTTCAATTAATCCTCTAAAACGATCTTCCGCCGGAGCAAGGTACACGGTTAAAGGAACTCCCGTCGTTCCACTTGTTCGTAGCTTAATACATCTTTCAGAATCAACACTTCTTGAGATAGTCTGATCGGGAGACTGCTTTTGTATGTCTCTCCTTGACGTGATCGGGATTCTTATCAAATCCTCAGTGGTCTGTATATCCTCTGGTTTTAGGCCAACAGAATCAAAGAGGTTGTGGTAATACGGCACGTTCTCGTAGGCATGCTTCACCACAGCCCTAAGCTTTCGATTTTGCAAATCATACAGCTCATCACGGGACAGCCACTGATTGCTCATTAACCTTCTCAATTGGAAAAGTCTACTTATTAGCATTTCCTATCTTCTCCAGTCTTCCGGGATACCACGGCTCGGAATTTCCCCAGACCGGTGGGAGGGAAGGTGTTCACAAAGACGACATCGACTTGTGCCTGGACCCCGAGGAGACTCTCAAATTCCCTTTTAAGCTCCCCTTCCAATATCTTCATGTTGATACCTTCAACGGGCAGAACCTTAACCGCAAAAGACCAAGGTCCTTGCTGGACTACCTGGTATTTTTGTACCTCCGGTCGCTTCTTAAATACACTCCATACCAACCGTGGGTGAACGATATTCCCATCGGGAAGCTCAATAATGTCTTCCCTTCGACCCTCAAGAGACTGTAGCAGCGGGAATGTGCGACCGCACTCACAAGGACGCTGATCAAGAATCGCCAGGTCACCTAAACGGTAATTCAATAGTACCGTTGCCCTATTGAGCAGATTAGAGATCACGATTTCTCCACGCTCCCCAGGCCTTACGGATTGTCGTTTCTCGTTGATCAAAGAGAGGACGCAGAGGTCAGGATGCAGATGAAATCTCTTCCCCAACTCACACATGAAGCCGATCTTCAACGCCTCACAGGCACCATAGTTTGACAGGATACCAATTCGAAGATCTTCCCCAATTAGTTCCTGATCTTCCTCGGAAAGAGAATCAGCCCCGTAGATAGCTATCTTGGGTTTGTGAATCTTCTTTCGATGTCTTATTGCGTATCGAAACAAGGCCCCAAGGTAGCTGCCATATGTGACGAGAACGTCGGGTTTGTATTGGTTCAAAAAATCGAGGTTACTCGAGAGAGGATTGGCTGCAGAGATGATCACTCGATTTGGTCTAGTCCACCTTGGAAAAAAGAGATTATGATCATAGAATTGCAGAACTGTTTCAAACGCAGAGCCCGGATAGGTAACAACCATCACTCGGTAGCCAAGATTTTTCTTCAACAGCCGGGTAATCGCCGCCCGTTCTCGCTCCCCATATGCAAATTGTAAGATCAATGACTGTCGATCGTGCCAGAGAGAAGCAGGTTCTCCAGTGGTACCCCCGGTCCTCAGTTCCAGACATTGACTTTTTTTGAGGCGAGTGGAAAAGAAGCTCTCGGGGTTTTTCATCAGCATCTCTTTGGAGATCAAGGGAAGCTTGTGTAAATCTGAAGTCGAATTGAAATCTGAAGGACCTAGGCCCTTCTCGATCATATAGGATCGGTAAAACGCTACTGACTCGTAGGCATGGGTCACTATCTGCTTGACGCGCTTTCTTTGAAGGGACTTCCACCTTTCTGGTCGAGCAAAAGGGATCCTCCTTTGTCCCAAAGCATGAAACAGACAATAACCAGTCCACAAAAATCTATACAGTGGCATAACTCCTTCTTTTCAAAACACTTCTGTTTTTAGTTCCTTTGGGGCGACTAGAAGCCCAAAATGGGACATGAACATCTATCAACACAGAACATATAATTAGGAATGATGAAGATTGGATTTTGCTATGGCGTTAAGTTTACGACTTGTGGCAGGCCGCCCTGCAAAACGGTACGGGTTTTCTTTGGATCAACGAAGGGTTCGCGTTGCTTCTTCATGAATCAGCCCCTCCGTTCCATTGGTCTTGCTTTGATTGATAGATCCCCACAACCTAAGAAACGCTTCTGGTTACGAGGATTCTATTGCGTAGGGTCGGTGAAGTCAAGTTAACCTGCAATAAGGCAGGGACACTTATGTGGTTAGGTCTCGATTAAGCCTCACCCTTGCAAAGTGGCGTCTAGTTTATTACTGAGACAAAAGTTCCAAAAATTGTCTAAGAAGCGGAGCGCAATTTTGGTGTCCAAACAGTGTCCACGTGAGATACAAAATGGTACAAATTGGTACAAATTGGCGGGGAAAGAAAATCACCCAGAAGGCTTATCTTAAATGGGTTTGAGGCTTCTGGTCCCGCTTTGAGAATCTGCCTGTTTTGGGTCTTGAATCGAGCGCGTCTGCCAATTCCGCCACTCCGGCATATGTTCTCTGTGCCCCATTATAGCTTAATTCTGGTAGGTCTGCAACTCCTGGCCTTGGGTCATGGCCAGCTTGCTAGCATTGAAATATACACCTATTTCAGGTGGTATAAGAATAGCTCCTGTTGCAATGACAAACCGGAGCAGAACCACCTCAGTCTTGTGCCGCCTTACCCGTTTTTCCATAGCCATTCCTATGGTTTTCCTGGGCGTCTGTTATCTCCTGTAAGGGGTAGTTATCCTGAGGATAATGAATGTTGAAGCCTATTTCATACTAGCGGAAAGGTAGTTGGTGTCAAAAGAGTCAGGGACCCGCGACATAGCACACCGGGACTTGCTATGATTGAACGACATGATAGAGTGTTCTTTGAACTGGCAAAAGGTGTTTTTCCGTGGCACCCTGAGCAAGATTACCAAAGCGCAAATTAAGCAGAGTGCTAGACTACATACTGACAATTTTATAGATTTATCAGTACTAATTGTCAGTGACTATGATGATGTAAAGGCCGATAAACAGAGGGGCTTTGCCAGGGGTGAATGGGGTATCAATGCCATTGAGTCATTTGGGCTTATTCTAAAGAAAGACTCAGTATGAAAGGAGAATAGTATCAGGAAATTCAGGTTTGTTCTGGGGATAGGTCTGGTATTTGCTATCTGGGGAATATTCTCTGGCTTTGCTTGGGCTTCCTGGGCTGTGCAGATGCTGCGTAGCGAAGAAGACGTTAGGAGCTACCGTGACCAAAAGCAAGGATATGCCAGATGGAATCTTGCTTTTCATTCACGTGGAATCTACGTGTGGGCATTTGCCTCCTGCCTCGTTAATGACGAGAATGATAGGGCAAATTTCTTCAACTTTTGCAAAGCCAGGGGCATAAGAACAGTCTTTCTTTCGGCGGAGGAATTAACCGAAGGGTCGAGAAAATATGATAGATACAAAGATTTTGTTGCTGTAGCGCACAGCAGTCATTACGATATGCAAGTGCATGCCTTGTTTGCCAACATGTCTGGTTCATGGACTAAGAATCATAGCGAAGTGAAGGACCGCGTTATGGCAATTCTGAGTTACAACTCTACGCACCCCAATTACAAGTTTGATGCTATTCACCTAGATATTGAATTCAACTCAGAAACATACAGCCCTTGGGACATTGACCACCCGGGTGCTTCCGATGACTATGTGGGTCTTTTGACGGGTTTGAAGAACTACAGCCCCGATGGAGAATCGATGCGAAGCCAAGGAATGACACTGGGTATTGCCACCGAGCATTGGTGGAGCAATCACTACGGTCATCAAGTAGAAACTCTAATTGAGGTAGATGATCTTGACTATTTCATTATTCTGGCTTACAGAGATCACGTCGGTGGTGAAGACGGAATCAGGAGCATATCAGAGCATCAGGTTCGCCATGCAAATTCCATTGGTAAGAGCGTTGCCATTGCGCTAGAAACTCAAGAGATGAGGGATAGTAAGGATACGCCGCAAGAGGAAGATAAGATAAAAGCGAAAGAAACTTTTTTCGAAGAGGGAAAAGCAGCATTCGAAAAAGCCATTGAAGAACTTGACAGTACGCAGGAACTCGCAGGTTTCGTCGTACACTACTACGGCTCTTACGTGCTCTGGTATATGATTGACCAGACTAGCATCAAGTTCAGCGACTCTGCCTATGAACCAGGAGAAACACTCACGGCTACAGTTAAGATAAGGAAAGCTGACAATTTCGCCTCGAGGGTTGTGAGGGTAGGCTTTAGTGTGCGTGATCCACTTGGGGAAGTCTTCCCTGATGAATCTGATCCAGAGGAGGATACATCGAAAGAAACAGTATTTACTGCAGCCGATAGAGAGAAGACTGTCTCATTGAGCTGGACCATTCCTTTGGATGCAAGGCTAGGTCAATACGATGCCACCATAACAGTCTGGGACACTGACTATAACTATGCGGGTCACAATTATGAAAAGAAATGCGACAGGCCAAAATGGGTCGAACTGGACAAATGGGGTTGGCAGACGAACGCGTTTGAAGTGCGAAAGGATCTGCTCATCTACCCCAATCCCTGTTATCCAGGTAGAGGACAAGTAGTTACCATAGCCAACCTTTTCTTAAGCTCCGAGGTAAGAATATATATCTACGACTTGGGAGGTAATTCAGTAAGAACCCTGGGGGAAAGTGAGACAACCGTGGAAAGAACGTCAAAGACAGCTATTTGGGACTGCAGAAATGATAATGGGGAGCTAGTAGCCAGGGGTATCTATATTTACTTTGTCGCTAGTGCTACCGGAAAGAGGACGGGAAAGATAGCTCTCATAAAGTAGAGACCTTGAAAATGTTCCACAAGAGGTTAACTAAGGACAGAAGCATTATTGAGCATTGTGATAATAGGAACCCTAATTCTGAATCCTGATCTGTTGTGCAAATGATCCGGGAACAGGAACGGCTAGTTTCTTGAGACTTGCTGGGACGCAAGGGCAGCGGTGATGAAAAATCTCTCTTTGTTGAGATTAGGAAAAAAGGAAAAAATTCACAAGGTGGGTAAGCTTGAACATAAGTGTCAAAAATGAGGTCTCTACAGCCCGGCGATTTCTCTTATCCTTTCGGCTATTTTGGAGGGGGTCAGCCCGTGTTTTTCCAGAAGCTCATCGGCAGGTCCAATCCCACAGAAGGTATCCTTGAATCCCATTATTCTCATGGGGACAGGGTTCTCCTCAGCCAAGCAGCCAGCCACCGCCTCACCCAATCCCCCCAGGATGTTATGTTCTTCTACGGTAACTATTCCGCGGCACTCCCGGGCTGCCTCGATGATGCTTTTTCGATCCAGGGGCTTTATGGTATGGACGTTGATCACCCGAGTGTCAATTCCCTCATCTTCTACTTTCTTCGCGGCTAGGAGAGCGAGATAGACCATTTTTCCTGCGGCCATCACCGTGACATCCCTGCCCTCCCTTAAGGTCAAGGCCTTCCCTATCTCAAAAGGATAATCATCCCGGTAGATAACTGGCTCAGGATCGCGGCCGATGCGAATATAAATGGGACCGTCATACTCGGCAGCAGCTTTGATGGCCTTCCCTACTTCCACAGCATCCGCTGGAGCCAGCACCACCATATTGGCTATGCTTCGCATGATAGCGATATCCTCAGTGGCATGATGGGTTGTTCCTCCTTTACCCAGCGCTACCCCACAGTAACCGCCCACAATTTTTACATTGAGTCTGGGATAGGCGAGGTCATTTTTTACCTGTTCACAGGTCCTCATACTGGCAAAACAGGCGAAAGTTGTAACAAAGGGAATCTTACCGCAGGTGGCCAGTCCCGCCGCAGCTCCCATCATGTTCTGTTCAGCTACTCCAAAATTAAAGTATCGCTCCGGAAACTCTTCTATGAAATTCCTGATTCGAACCAATGATTGGGAAACATCAGCGGTGAGAAGGAGGACATTCTTGTTCTCCTTGCCCACTTCATACAAGCCTTTGGAGAAAGCATCCCTTGGTGATACGAGCTCCGTGAACGTGTTTCTTAACAGCCTGGAGTTGATCTTATCCATTCCCCCCTCTTTCTTAGTCTATTGTCTGAGTTTCCAGTTGCTTGAGAGCTTGAGCCTCCTCCTCAGGGGTGGCCACCCGAGCGTGCCATCCGTACTCGCCCTCCATAAAAGATACTCCTTTGCCTTTGACAGTTTGAGCCAGGATCACATTAGGTTTGCCTTTTTGGATGGACTCTACGGATCTGACGATGTCTTTTAAGCTATGGCCATCTATATTTTGAACATGCCAGCCAAATTTCCCCCACTTTTCCTGCAGAGGCTCAAGAGACATAATTTCCGCGGTTGGTCCATCCAGACTCAGTCTGTTTCTGTCCACAATGGCGATAAGATTGTCCAGCTTATAGTGAGCTGCCGACATGGCCGCTTCCCAGACTGATCCCTCGTCATTCTCTCCATCCCCCAGGATAACAAAAACTCGGAAGCTTTTCCTATCCATCTTTCCTGCCAGGGCCATCCCTACGCCAACAGGCAGCCCATGTCCTAAGGAGCCGGTGCTCATATCACACCCGGGGATCTTGTGCATATCCGGATGCATGCCAAAGGGACTATCCAGTTTATTGAAGGTTGAGAGTAGCTCGGGGGAGAAGAAGCCTCGCTCGGCAAGAATCGGGCAGAGGGCGGCACAGGCGTGACCCTTGCTCAGGATAAGACGATCACGGTCAGGCCAGAGCGGATTTTCAGGGTCAACTTTCAGGATATGGAAGTATAACGCTACGAGGATTTCCACCACTGAGAGCGATCCCCCGTAGTGGCCTCCGCCAGCCTCCCCCAGCATCTTAATAATTTGCTGACGGATAGAACGTGCTCTCTTCTCTAGCTCAACGACCTTTTCCTCCGATAGCGGGCTCATCCCATGCTCCTCATAAGACAATATTGATCTTTAGTCCTCCAGACATTGAGGTTACGTTTTTGTTGCCCGAAGGTTAGTACGATTTAGCCTTCCTGTCAAGTCAAAAATCCCAAGAAGAAGTACCTACGGGCCGATGAGAAAACTCTTCATGCCGCCCCCTTGATTAATCTTATTTCCAAGTACACGAAGGTGCCTGCAGCGAGGCCCATCACAATGGGTATCATGAAGACTCCTCGGCCCAGGCCCAAGTACTCTGAGCCAAAGCCGACCAACCAAGGGAAGCATATTCCTCCCAGACTACCTGCGGCGCTGAGAATCCCCATGATCATCCCCATTCTCCGAGGAAAGATGTGCCCCCCCAAGGCGAGAATAGTAGGATAGATCCCGGAAGCAAAAAGCCCCGTACAGGCAAGAAAAGTTATTATCAAAATGTGATTGGTAAGGGAAAAGACTCCGATAGCGGAGAATGTTGTACCTAAAGCGGCCAACATCAGGAGCCTGGGTGTGGAGATCTTGCCGGAAAGGTAAACAAAGCATAGTCTGCCCACAAGAAGAGTAATCCAGAATACGGAATTTGTGTAGCCCGCTGCCACGGTGGAAGCATTTCTCACCCTGGCCATGAACATAGGCACCCAAGACAGTAGGGATACCTCGGCACCTAGGTAGAAGAACATTCCTAGAGTAAGGAGCCAAAAGGGAGTTGACTTTGCCAGGTAGGTCAGGTTCTTCCAGGCTCCAGTGTGAGTCTCAGGCAATGGGGGCTCTACCTCTTTTAGATTCTGAGTGAGGAAAAGGAAAAAGAGGCCGAGAGCTCCCATGCCCACCAGGCAATACACCAGGTTCCACCAGCCAAAAACGAGAAGAACAGTCCCCACGATTATGGGACCCAGGAAAGCACCTACGCCAAAGAAAATGTGAACCAGGTTTAGAACTCTAGTTCTGACGTCCGGGTAGATTTCCGAAAGTAGACTATCGACTCCCGTATGCACCAGACCACCGCTCAGACCAACTACAAGAAGGAGGACATATACCACGGGCAAAGCCGGCCAAAGGCCGATAGTGAGAAGCGCTATACATAGTACAAAGGAGCTTACCACCAAAAAGAGACGGGCTCGGCCCCTCTGCCAAAGTACGCCGATAAGGACGCTGGAGAGAAGAAATCCCTGGTACCTGGAGGAAACCAGCCTCCCCGCCTGGGACAGGCTCAAGTTGAAGGACTCGGACATGGGAACGAGAAGCGGGCCTATGACAGCACTTGTCAAGGCAAAAATGAGCATCCCCAGAGATGAGACGGCCAGGAGCCTTGTGCCTTTCAACTCATTCTTGCCCGCGAATCAGGAATGCCATAGCGTTGGCTCACTTTTATGGCCAGCTCCACGGCCTCCCTGGCTGAAGAAGCTACGCGAGGTCTAACTTCGAACCTTTCCAGTAGTCCTTCCTCAGCAAGGATGTCAGCCCAGCCCCCGCTCCCCTTTATTATGATGGTAGGTTTTCCAATGTTTAGAGCCAGCGAAATTTCATTGAGGGTGCCCCAGCGCCCGGCTATTGCAATGAGAGCGTCCACGCTCCTCACCAGAAGATAGTTCCTGGCATAGCCCATATAGGTGGGGATGGCAACATCAATGAAGCTATTAGCCTCGCCTGCCGATTCCGGCATAATTCCTATGGTTAGACCTTGTGCTTTCTTTGCCCCCCTGGCTGCTGCCTCCATAACCCCTCCTCTTCCGCCTGAGACGAGAACCGCCCCTTTTTTTGCAACATAATAACCTACTTCTTCGGCTACTTTCAAGGTGGACGGAGTAAGGGATGAATCCCCGCTGTCTGATCCAGAAATTCCGATCATTATCCTCATCTTTAGCTCACTTCCTCTATTCTCTTTTCCAGTCTTTGCAGCCTCATCCTTAGCTCTTTTTCCTCTTGCCTCTTCCTTTCCACCACCTCTGGAGGGGCCTTAGTTTTGAACTCCGGACGGGAGATCCTCTCCCTTGTCAGGGCAAGCTTCTTCGTTAACTCGTTTGTCAGGGAGATGAGTCTTTTCCTCTCTTTTTCTATGTCTACCATACCTTTCAAAGGAATAAATATCTCCACCCCGTTTACCAGGGAGGAGGCCGATTCTGGAGGCCGAGAGAGGTCCCGGTCAATGAGAACCGAGTCGGCTCCCACCAGATTGCTAATGTAATATTTATGGTGCTTCAAGATGATGAGCTTATTTCGGTGGGAGGGCCTTATGAGGAGTTCTATTTTCTTCTTAGGACAGATTCTCATTTCTGAGCGAATCATGCGAGCTTCCTGGATAATTGCCATGAGGAGGCTCATCCCCTCTTCCGCTTCCCTGTCTTCTCTTGCTTTTTCTTTGGGCCAGGAGGAGATCATGATGGCGCTTCTTTCACCCGGCAGCCTCTGGTAAATCTCTTCAGTGACAAAGGGCATAAAGGGATGTAGAAGCTTCAGGGTTCCTTCAAGGACGTGATAGAGAACCCATTGAGCCGCATAGCGCAAGTTCGCATCTTCTCCCGGAGAAAGGTAAGGTTTCACCAGTTCAATATACCAGTCACAGAACTCACCCCATAGGAATTGATACAGACGATTTGCCCCTTCAGAGAATCTGAGTTTCTGCATATCCTGAGTGACCTCTCTCACTAAACAAGCGAACCGAGATAGAATCCACCTATGGCAAAGCTCGAGTTCGTCCCCTTGGGGTCTACCTTCAGGAGTAAAACCTTCTAGATTCATCAGGACAAAACGGGAGGCATTCCAGATCTTATTTACAAAATTCCGATAGCCTCTCACCCTGTCTTCAGAGAAGCGCACATATGGCGCACCGGTCCTCAGAGCTACCAGAGAAAACCTGAAGGCATCTGTCCCGTATTTGGTCATCATATCCAGTGGGTCCACCACATTGCCCCTGGATTTACTCATCTTCTCTCCCTTCTCATCCCCTATTAAGGGATGGATATAGACCTTGTGGAAAGGAACCTGGTTGGTGAACTTGAGGGCCATCATCGCCATTCGGGAAACCCAGAAGAAAAGAATGTCCCATCCGGTACAAAGGACTGAGGTAGGGTAGAATCTCTCAAATTTTTCTCCTTGCTCGGGCCAACCCAGGGTAGAGAAAGGCCACAGGCTGGAAGAGAACCAGGTATCCAGGACATCCTCGTCCTGTTTGATATCGGACGATGCGCAATGGGAGCATTCACTCGGGATTCCAGAGGCCGCTGTAATCCTGCCGCACCTTTTGCAGTGCCAGATAGGGAGGCGGTGCCCCCACCAGATCTGCCGAGAAATGCACCAATCATGAATGTCTTCCAGCCACCGAAGATAGTTCTTTTTCCAGAAGGAGGGGATAAAATCGATTTTTTTCTCCTCCGCTGCCTTGATGGCCTCAGCGGCTAGATCTTTCATTTTTATGAACCATTGGGTGGAAAGATAAGGTTCAATCTCTGTTGAGCACCGATAGCAGCGTCCTATCCTAAGGTCATAGTCTTCTGTTCTTTCTAGATGCCCGCCCTTTTTAAGATCCTCCAGCACTCTTTTTCGGGCTTCATACCTGGTGAGGCCCTGGTACCCTCCCCCGTTCTTATTGATGCTGGCGTCCCTGTTGAAGATATTGATGAACCTAAGTTTATGCTCTTTTCCTATGAGGAAGTCATTGGCATCATGGGCGGGGGTGACTTTCAAAGCTCCCGATCCAAATTCTGGATCTACGTATCTATCATAAATCAAGGGAAGCTCTCGCTTAATGAGAGGGAGAATGAGCTTTGTTCCTTTTAGATTCTTGAATCTTTCATCCTCAGGATTTACTGCTACTGCTGTATCGCCCAACATGGTCTCGGGCCGAGTAGTAGCCACCACCAGGAACTTCCCGGCTGCCTTATTCTTGAAGGGATACCTTATGTAATAGAGTTTCCCTTCTCTCGCCTGGTATTCTACCTCAATGTCCGATAGGGCGGTCTGACATCCGGGGCACCAGTTGATGATATAGTCCCCCTGGTAGATGTATCCTTCCTGGTATAGACGAATGAATACCTCCTCCACAGCCCGGGAGTGACCGGGATCCATGGTGAAGACGCTATCCTCCCAGCTGCAGGAGATACCTAATCTCGTCAGTTGATCAAAAATCCGCCCTCCAAAGTTTTTCTTCCATTGCCATACTCTCTTGTTGAATTCCTCCCTTCCCAACTCCTCACGACTCAGACCCTCCCTGACCAGGCTCTTTTCCACCACGTGCTGGGTGGCTATCCCTGCATGGTCGATCCCCGGAACCCACAGAACCTCGTATCCCTGCATCCTTTTGTATCGGGCCAGGATATCCTGCAGGGTATTGTTGAAGGCGTGTCCCATGTGAAGAGCCCCGGTAATGTTGGGAGGGGGCATAATCATAGAAAAAGATGATCCACGGGAGCCGGGACGAGGTGAGAAGTATTTTTCCTGGTTCCAGAAACCTTCCCACTTTGACTCCACTTTCGCCGGATCGTACCTCTTTTCCATGTCAAGACTCTCCTTACGTGCCGAAATAGTACTGAAGCAAAGGGAATTGTCAAGAAAAAAGGACTTGATTTCTATTTTTTGTTATGTACTATTGAAATAGGAAAATATATCCTTTATGAGATGGCACGGGAAGGAAAAATCCTTGTGGCGAAGGTATGCGTAGTCAACATGAGAAGTTAATCCGCCAATTGAGCGGCATCGATGTGTTTTCTATCGCCGCTGGGGCAATGATCAGCTCCGGTTTGTTTGTTCTTCCCGGACTGGTTTATGCCAAAGTTGGTCCAGCGGTGATCCTAGCCTATATTCTGGCAGGTGTACTAATCTTACCAGCGCTCTTTGCTAAGACTGAACTGGCCACGGCTATGCCCAGAGCTGGTGGTAGTTATTTCTTTATCGAGCGAAGCATGGGCTCAGCAGCGGGTACCATAGGCGGGTTTGCCAGTTGGCTCTCCCTCAGTCTTAAGAGTGCATTTGCATTAGTGGGTATTGGTGTATTTGCCACATTGATCAACCCAAGTATTACTGAATGGGAGATTAAACTCATTGCCATCGCATTCTGTGTATTTTTTGTCATCCTTAATTTGACAAGTGTCAAACTCACGGGTAAGGTTCAGGTTTTTCTTGTAATGCTACTTATAGCTTTATTATGCGTCTATATCTTTCGGGGGGCGATGTCCCTTAATGTCCAAAGGTACGCTCCGTTTATGCCGTTAGATAGGCGCGTACTGCTTGCAGCGGTTGGCATGGTTTTTATATCATTTGGTGGCCTGACGAAAGTTGCAAGCATTGGGGAAGAGATTAAGGATCCCGCAAGGAACATTCCTTACGGAATGATATTAGCATTTTGTGTGGTACTACTCCTTTATGCACTAACCCTTTTTGTAACCACAGGTTTGCTGGAGGGGGACGAGTTTGCACACTCACTTACCCCCATATCAACCGGCGCACACAAAATCTTTGGGACAATTGGCGGTGTAATTATGGCATTTGCAGCAATAATTGCTTTTGTTTCTACCGCGAACGCTGGCATATTGTCTGCGTCGCGCTTTCCTATGGCAATGAGTCGTGACCAACTCCTGCCGGAATCTTTTGCAAAGCTCAATAAACGATTCAACACACCGCATTTCTCTATAATATTTACTGGGATTTTTATGATAGTGGTCATACTCTTTCTGAACCTTGAGAATCTTATAAAAGTCGCCTCCACCATGAAGATCATATTGTTCATATTGGTGATACTGGCATGTATTATTATGCGGGAGTCGAAAATTCTGAATTATAAGCCCGCATTCGCTTCGCCACTATATCCCTGGCTGCCCATAGTGGGACTAATCGCCTACGGCTTTCTCCTGTATGGAATGGGTAGTGCGGCGCTTTTGACAACAGGCGGGTTCATCCTTGCCAGCATTCTATGGCATAAAATTTACGTTCGCGAGAAGGCTATGCGTAAGGCCGCATTGATCCATATTGTTGAGCGCATCACAGCTAAAGAGATAGCCGGTGATTCATTAGGCGCTGAACTGCGCAAAATGTTAAGAGAGCGTGATGAAATAGTTGAGGATAGATTTGATCGATTAGTGAAAGAATGTGAAATAATTGATATAGGCAAGCAAACTACACTCATAGATTTTTTCACAATCGCGGCAGAGAAACTCGCTAAGCGATTAAACACTGATGCCAGGCAATTGGTTGATTCCCTCATTGCACGTGAGAAGGACACAACAACGGTGATACGACCTGGGTTGGCGATTCCGCATATAACTGTTGATGGTGAACATAAATTCGAGTTGGTGGTAGCAAGATGTGAGGCTGGTATTAATTTCACAGAAACACTGCCGCCCGTTTACGCTGTGTTCATATTAGTTGGCTCGTTTGACGAGAGAAACTTCCATTTACGTGCACTCTCAGCAATTGCACAAATCACACAAGATGTAGATTTTGACAAGAACTGGCTAAGGGCCAAAAACATTGAGGAATTGCGTGATATTGTACTTCTGGCAAAAAGGCATCGTGAAAGGGCCTGAGAATTCAAACCAAGGTTTGACAAATAAAGGATTCTCCTGGCTGCAATGACCAATGATCCTGCGCACTTTTTTTCCTAGTCTTGAATGGGGGCAGACGGCAAATTGAGCTTATCCAGGATGAGAAAATACGGGTGGTACTTACTCATCCTAATGGGCTTATCGATGATCCTCATTCTTTTTGTAGTCCGTCCCTTGCTAAGAGGGAGAAGGGAACAGGCTATATTCAGGACCAACGCAGAAGCGATGGTGGCTGAGCAAATCGAGGCCCGTGGAGTCAAGAACGAGAAGGTTCTTGAGGCTATGCGCAGTGTTCCCCGTCACAAGTTCGTTCCTGAAGATCTCATACCCCATGCCTATCAGGATAGTCCTCTTCCCATAGGATTTGGTCAGACTATTTCTCAGCCCTACATTGTTGCTTTGATGACGGAGCTCCTGGATCCCGAAAGCTCGGATGTGGCCCTGGAGGTGGGGACAGGTTCAGCTTACCAGGCAGCAGTTCTTTCCGAGATTGTGGACCAGGTTTATACCATTGAGATTTTTGAGGAGCTGGGAAGCTCAGCCAGAGAAAGGCTCAAAGATCTTGGATGTGATAATGTAGAGGTGAAGATAGCTGATGGATACTATGGTTGGCCGGAGCATGGCCCCTTTGACGTTATCATCGTCACGTGCGCCGCCGCCCATGTTCCTCCTCCTCTTATGGAGCAGCTCAAGGAGGGCGGGAAAATGTGTATTCCCGTGGGAAGCGTGTTCTGGGCTCAGAATCTGATGCTGGTGGAGAAGAAAGATGGCAAAATCATCAGCAGGAATATCCTGCCGGTAAGATTCGTCCCCATGCTGGGCGAACACTAGATTAAGGAATGAACATCTTTCTTTCCCTGTTTCTTATTTCCTTCTCTATTCTCTCCTACGAGATTCTCCTTATGAGAATCTTTTCCATCACCAGCTGGTCTCACTTTGCCTATATGGTCATTAGCGTTGCCCTTTTGGGCTTTGGAGCCAGCGGAACCTTTATTGCCCTCTTCAGAATGAGGCTTCGAAGGCGATTTCATTCTTTCTTTACTCTTTTCTCTTTCCTCTTTGCTATATCCCTCTATCTCTCGTTATTCCTTAGTCAGAAGATCCCCTTCGATCCTTTCCTTATCGTCTGGTTCAAGGAACAGTACCTTTATCTTTTAGGATACTACCTCATCTTATTCATTCCTTTCTTTCTAGGGGCCTGCTGTATCGGTATCTCCTTCGTGAGGTTTGACGGCGGGATACATAAGGTCTACTTCTACAATCTCCTTGGTTCAGGAGCAGGAGCCCTGGGAGCCATTCTTTTGATGTACGTTCTTTTTCCAACTCATCTTCTCTTGGCTGTAACATTGGTTGCTTTTCTGGCCAGCATTATTTCTTCTCTGAGTCTGGCCAAAAGAGTCCTTCAGCTCGTCGTTTTTTCCTCATTTATCATAATGTGCGTTTTTTTTCTTCATCCTCTCCGGCTTGACATCTCTCAATATAAGTCTCTTAGCACCTCTCTTCATGTCCCTGGAGCGAGGATCTTGAGCCAATCTTCCTCCCCTCTTGGGTTAATACAGGTGGTAGAATCTGACGTCATAAGGCACGCCCCGGGGCTTAGTTTGAATTTTCAGGGTGAGGTTCCTCCTCAGCTAGCCCTTTTCATAGATGCAGATTCTATGAGTGCCATAACCAATTTTGCTGACGATCCAAAAAACCTGAGGTATCTCGATTATACCAGCCAAGCCTTGGCCTATCATCTACTTGAGAAACCAGAGGTTCTTATTCTGGGTTCAGGAGGGGGCTCGGAAGTACTCACCGCTTTATATCACGAGGTGCGATCAGTAGATGCTGTGGAGATAAATCCTCAGGTAGTTGATCTGGTAAGGGAAGAATACGGTGAGTTTTCTAATCATATCTACTCGCGGCCAGATGTGCACGTTAAGGTAGCTGAGGGCCGCGGATTCATCCAGGCTAGTTCCAAGAAGTACCATCTAATCCAAATAGCCCTCCTGGACTCATTCGCCGCCTCATCAGCGGGAGTCTATGCTCTCTCAGAGAGCTACATTTACACGGTTGAGGCTGTGAAAGAGTATCTCAGGCACCTTCGTCCAGGAGGAATTCTCTCTATTACTAGATGGCTAAAAATGCCTCCACGGGATGGAATTAAGCTATTTGCCACGGCCATCGAGGCTCTGGAAGAGGTTGGAATAGATGATCCTTCTTCCCATTTGATTTTCATAAGAGGCTGGGCTACCTCAACTTTGCTCATCAAGAACTCTTTCTTCACTGCCTCCGAGATACGAAAGGTCAGGGAGTTTAGTGAAGAGCGCCTGTTCGACATTATCTGGTACGAGGGCATTGAATCAGGCGAAGTTAATCGATACAATATTCTGGAAAGACCCTACTACTATGAGGCGAGCTCCAGGATTCTTTCACCAGATAGAGAGAGCTTCTACAGGGACTATCTCTTTCATGCCAGAGCAGCCACCGACAACTCTCCCTATTTCTTTCATTTTTTTCGCTTGAAATCTTTGCCTCATCTTCTCAGGACCATGGGAGCTGAATGGGTACCCTTTATGGAATGGGGATATATAGTTCTAGTAGCAACTCTAGTGCAGGCGGTGGTGGTGAGTATTTTTCTCATCATCCTGCCCCTGTTTTTCCTTAAGGAAAAAAGGGCGAAAAGAAGCAAGAGTAGAGTCTTTATCTATTTTGTCTCATTAGGGCTGGCCTATATGTTTATGGAGATCTCCTTCATTCAAAGATTTACCCTCTTTCTTTCCTATCCTATATACGCAGCGGCGGTTGTCATAGCAGGCTTTCTTTTTTTCTCGGGATGGGGAAGTTATTTATCTGGAAGGTTTTCCCTGACGAGTTCTTTCAAAATAGGTATGGCTGTGGGAGCAATAATAGTGGTTAGTTTGATCTATCTATTTTTCATTGATCGCATCTTCAGTTTCTTTATCTCGTTCCCTGATTTCATCAAAATTATTATCTCCCTTCTTCTCATAAGTCCCCTGGCCTTCTTTATGGGGATGCCTTTTCCTGTGGGCCTCACGACAGTCTCCTCCGAGAGTCCTTCCTTGGTTCCCTGGGCCTGGGGTATCAATGGCTGTGCCTCGGTCATAAGTCCGGTGCTGGCCACCATTTTAGCTATATCTTTTGGATTCAATTTAGTGGTGTTATGTGCTCTCTTACTCTATCTTCTGGCAGTGGTGAGTTCGCTTTCCTGGAAAAATATTACTCCTCCATACTCTTCTTTAGCCATTGGAGATGCTCTCTAAGTCCCTGTTCTAGGGGAATCTTCGGCCTATAACCCAGCTCCTTCCTTGCTTTTGATATACTCGCCCATGTATGGCTTACGTCTCCTTGCTGTTTCTCCTTTCGCACTATGCTGGGCTCGAGACCGCTTATCCTGGAGATGAGAGAAAGGGCCTTATTCAGAGTAATCCGGGATCCAGAGGCAATATTGTATGCTCCCTGGCCTCTTTTGGCTGCCAGTAGGGTTGCGTCAACGGCGTCTGAAACATAGGTGAAATCTCTGGTCTGCTCTCCAGAGCCGTAGACTTCCACCGGTTCACCCTTTAGAATCTTCTTGATGAATTTAGTAAAGGCCTCATCCGGCCTCTGCCTTGGTCCATAAACGGTGAAATATCGAAGAGAAGCTACGGCAAGACCCCAGACTCTCGAGTACATGTGGCAGATTTCCTCACATAGCTTTTTGGAATATCCGTAGGGCGAGATAGGCTCTAGTCTGTGAGATTCCTCAAGGGGCAGTTCGCTTTCCGCTACTTCCCCATAGACAGAGGATGAAGAGGCGAAAACTACTTTCTTTACTCCGGAATTTCTTGATAAATTGAGGATATTTGCGGTCCCGAGAACGTTATTCTTCACATATCTCAAAGGGTCTCTTAGTGAATTTCTCACTCCAGCGATGGCCGCCTGATGATAAACTAAAGATACCTTCCGGAATAATTGTCCTAGGTCACCCAATATGGATTCTTCCACAAATTGAAATCTTTCATGTTCCTTGAGAACCTCTAAGTTCTTGAGCTTCAACTGGCGCGGGTAGTAGGGATCGAAGTTATCTATGCCCAAGACATCCTCGCCTCTCTTAAGGAGCCTTTCCGCCAGGTGAGATCCAATAAATCCACAGCAACCGCTCACTAGAATCATGAGAAAATGTCCTCTGTCTTGCTCTTTGAGAGCGGAGTTTCTCTGACAATATGGATTGTATCATGCCAATCTCTGCATGTCAAAGGGGATCGCTGCGTTCAAGTCTTCCCATCTTCCCAAAATCCTGCTGTGCTTTTTCAGGACATATTCTTCGCCTCGCTGGAGCTGCGGTTTTGGCGCAATGAGCTTCTGTGGGTGAGATTTGACCTGCTTCTATTATGCTGGTAATATACTGCGAAAAAGAAGCGCAGCTTACAGGAAGCTGCTGAGATAGATATGTCCAGAGATACGAACTTGAGAGAGAGTATTCATGAGTGGATAGCAGAATGCCTTTCTCATAAGAGGGAGGTAATCCTCGCCTACGCGTTTGGTTTCTTTCTGGAAGGTTAAAGAATTTGCCAAGATTGTAAGGGTCCTCCTTTCCGGAGAGAAGTAGTGATGGGATTTTTCTATTTTTGTGAAATGGGTGAGATGGGCAGTGAGGGATGAAGATGCAAATTCCCTTGGTTGATCTGAAATCTCAGTATGAAACCATTAAGAACGAAATCAATGAAGCGATTGAGAAAGTGCTGAGTAGTGGAAAGTACATACTGGGATTGAATGTGAAGTCTTTGGAGGATGAAATAGCTCGCTACTGCGGGGTGAGCTATGCGGTGGGAGTCGCCTCGGGGACGGATGCGCTGGTGCTTGCTCTTAGTGCTCTGGGGATTGGTGAAGAAGATGAGGTCATAACTACCCCTTTCACTTTCTTCGCTACGGCTGAGGCTATTACCCAGGTGCGAGCTAGACCTGTCTTTGCGGATATTGAGGAGGAGAGTTTCAATATCGATCCTGCAAAGATCGAGGAGAAGCTAACGAAAAAAACCAAAGCTATTATGCCCGTCCATCTTTACGGACAGCCCGCTTCTATGGGATCCATTATGGAAATTGCTGGAAGGCATAACCTTCATGTCATTGAAGATGCCGCCCAGGCTTTTGGTGCAGAATACAAGTTCTCTCGCTCCACGAAAAAGGCTGGTTCCATTGGCCATCTGGGATGTCTTAGCTTTTACCCCACCAAGAATATTGGGGGGTGTGGAGACGGGGGCATGATTCTCACTCACCATGAAAAGATAGCTGAACGGCTGAGGGTCCTCAGGGTTCATGGGACTAAGTCTCTTTATATTCATTCTATGGTAGGATACAACAGTCGGCTGGACGAACTACAAGCCGCTGCTCTCAGAGTCAAGCTGAAGCATGTGGATAGGTGGATAGAGATGCGGCGCCAGAACGCTTCTCTCTATGATGAGCTACTGTCCAGTTCGAAGGGGTTAGTAACCGTCCCCTACCAGGTTCCGAGCGCCCTGCACACTTTTTGCGCTTATACTATTCGGGCTCACCAGAGAGATAGATTAAGAGATTACTTAACCAAAAAAGGAGTTGGAACAAGGGTATATTACCCCCTTCCCCTACATCTGCAAGAGGTTTATGCCGGTCTGGGTTATAAGAGGGGGGATTTCCCCGTCTCTGAAAAAGCTTCTCAAGAGGTAATATCTTTGCCCATGTACCCTGAGCTGAAGGAGGAGCAGATCGAGTTCGTGGTAAGAGAGATTAAGAATTTCTTTTCTCAGATCTAGTCCTTAATGCAACGAAGAAAAAACGTGCCGAGATACTTCTTGACACAAGAATGATTCTAGGTACAATGTTCACAGTTTGAACAAATGGGTGACATCCGATGGGTGTTTATCAAATTACGGAAAAAGAATACAGGGTGATTGATGAGGTAAGTAGGAACAATCGCCTTACTCAAAGAGAAGTTTCTCGCAAGGTAGGAATCTCTCTGGGGATGGCTAACCTCATCTTGAAAAGGCTAGCCAGGAGAGGCTACATTAAGGTCAAGGGTTTGAACAGGAGGGGTCTCGAATACGTGCTTACTCCTAAAGGATTTGCCGAGAAAACGGAAAAGTCTTATCGCTATTTTCTGATGACCATAAATCTCTTGAAAAAGACCAAGCGGAAGGTGCAGGAGTTGGTTTCGGAGGAGTATTCGAGGGGTCAGAGGAAGTTTATTATCCTGGGGAAGGGCGAGTTGGCCGATCTTATCGAAATTAGCCTTAGGCATTTGGACAAGAGAAATCTTAAGTTCAAAAGAGTTGTAGAAAAAGAGGGCATTGGCAATCCCTGTAAGGCCACCGTATTAGTTGCAGAGGAAGATCTTGGGCTAGAGGGATGGGAAGCTGAGGGAAGGAAGCCCGCTAGATGTCTGAACATTGTGGCCCATATCACTGATATGTTCTCTTCCTCACCATAGGGTAATTCCACGAGAGGAGTATTTACAGATGAATCTATGTATCATTGGTGCTGGTCATGTGGGGTTGGTGACAGGAGCGTGTTTTGCCGAGATAGGTAACCAGGTTATTTGTGTAGATAATGACGAAGAGAAAATCAGGATGATCGAGAGGGGAAAGATGCCCATGTACGAGCCGGACCTAGAAGAGCTGGTCAGGCGAAATGTTGACCAGGGAAAGCTATCTTTCTCCACTTCCGTTGCCGAGGGTACAGTCAGGTCCCAGGTTATTTTTATCGCCGTGGGTACCCCCCCTAGAGAGAATGGAGAAGCAGACCTATCTTCGGTGGAGAAGGTCTGCCGGGAAATTGCTAAGAATATGAGGAAGTACAAATTAGTTGTAGAAAAGAGTACTGTACCGGTTCAGACCGGGCAGTGGATAAAGCACGTTTTCCAGCTATGCAACAGCCACGCAGACTTTGATATTGCCTCTAATCCAGAATTCCTGAGGGAGGGAAGCGCGGTACGGGATTTCCTTAACCCCGATAGGATTGTAATCGGGGTGGAGACAGACAGGGCAGCCGAGATCCTGAAGGAACTTTATAAACCCATCATTAACTGTGAGTTTGGCTCCGAACTTAAGGTCGCTGGTTCGAGCTCTGACCCTGTTCCTCTGGTGGTTACCGATATCCAAAGCTCCGAAATAATAAAGCATGCCTCTAACTCATTTTTGGCTACCAAGATATCTTTCATCAATGCGGTGGCGGACCTATGTGAGAGATCGGGGGCCGATGTGGAGAAGGTCGCTGAGGGGATGGGATGTGATGCTCGCATCGGATCATCGTTTCTCAAAGCTGGGGTAGGATTTGGAGGATTTTGCTTTCCCAAGGACCTGCAGGCTTTCATCCGGATTGCCGAGAAGCTGAACTATGATTTTACTCTTTTGAAGGAAGTTGAGAGGATCAATAAGGAAAGACCCCGTCAGCTAGTAGGGAAGCTTGAGGAGGCCCTCTGGATATTGAAAGACAAGACCGTGGGCATCCTTGGTCTCTCCTTTAAGCCCGACACCGATGATATGAGGTTTGCTCCTTCCATCCAGGTGATTAAGCTCTTGCAGAGCGAAGGGGCCAAGGTCAAAGCCTATGATCCGGTATCTATTCCTAATGCTAAACCCCTTTTGAATGATGTTGAGTTTGTGAGCGATCCTTACGAAGCTGCCTCTGGTAGCGATGCTCTCATCATCATCACAGAGTGGGAAGAATTCGGTAAGTTGGACCTGCAAAAAATAAAAACGCTGCTTGAGACTCCGGTAATTGTGGACGGAAGAAATATCTATGATCCCCGAGAGATGCAGAAGCTGGGTTTTGTTTACAAGGGCATGGGAAGAGGTACCTCTTAGTTCTTGACCCAAACACTCTCAGGGGACTAAGAAGAGAAGAGAGGAAAAAGTATGCGTGTCCTCATAACTGGTGGAGCCGGGTTTCTCGGCTCTCATCTCTGTGACTACTTGCTGAAGAAGGGCAGTGAAGTGATAGCTATGGACAACCTTATCACCGGAAATATGGATAATATTGTCCATCTCGTAGGCAGTGAGAATTTCCAATTTGTTAAACACGATGTCACTGAATATATTTATGTGGAGGGGGATCTGGATTGCATCCTTCATTTTGCCTCTCCGGCCAGCCCCGTTGATTATCTACACTATCCCATCCAGACTCTTAAGGTTGGCTCACTGGGTACCCACAAAACTCTAGGTTTAGCGAAGGCCAAGAAAGCCAAATACCTGCTTGCCTCTACTTCGGAGGTTTACGGAGACCCTCAGGTTAATCCACAAAGAGAGGACTATCTGGGAAATGTTGATCCTGTTAGCCCTCGGGGAGTCTACGATGAAGCCAAAAGATTCGCCGAAGCCCTGACTATGGCCTATCACCGCTATCACGGCATTGATACCAGGATCGTTCGCATTTTCAATACCTTTGGTCCCCGCATGAGAAAAGATGATGGAAGAGTAGTTCCTAACTTTATTATCCAGGCCATAAGAGGCGAACCGCTCACTGTTTTTGGAGATGGCTCCCAGACAAGAAGCTTTTGCTATGTTTCTGATCTCATTGAGGGAATCTACCGGTTGATGATGTCCGATGTTAACGAGCCGGTGAATTTGGGTAGCTGCAAGGAAATGTCCATTCTGGAATTTACGGGCAAGATACTGGAGATTACCGGAAGCAGGAGCGGGATAGTCTACAAGCCCCTTCCCGTGAATGATCCTAAGGTGAGACGGCCGGATACCGGCCGGGCAAGGAAATATCTGGACTGGGAACCTGTGGTTGAGCTGAGAGAGGGACTGGAGAAGACTATAAAGTGGTTCAAGCGAGCTGAAGGAATCTGAGGGCAGTAGTAACATAGAAGAGAAGAGGAGAGAGGAAAAAGACGATGATTGATAAGGAACTTCTGGAAATACTGGCCTGTCCTGCTTGTAAGAGTGAGATTCACCTTCAGGGCAACAAACTCATCTGCAAGAAATGTCGCAAATATTATCCTATCAAGGATGGCATACCGGTAATGCTGGTGGATGAAGCCAGAGACTGGGATGAGGAAAAGGGTGGCTAGACCCATCAAGGAGAAATTAGGATGAAGGCCTTGATTCTATCAGGAGGAGAGGGAACCAGGCTTCGTCCCATTACCCATACCGTAGCTAAACAACTGATTCCTGTAGCTAACAAACCAATTCTCTTTTATGGAATTGAGGCTATCCGCGAAGCCGGGATTAGGGATATTGGAATTGTGGTAGGGGACACTTATGAGGAGATAAAAGCAGCGGTGGGAAAAGGTGAGAAGTGGGGGATTAACGTTGCCTATATTAGACAGGAGGCTCCTCTTGGTCTCGCTCATGCGGTCAAAATAGCTCAGGGTTACTTAGAAGAGGAGTCTTTTGTTATGTATCTTGGAGATAATATCGTCAGGCAAGGCATCAAATCTTTGGTGGATGAGTTTAGAGAAAAGCGCCCTAATTCTCAGATTCTTCTTGCTCATGTGCCGAATCCCCAGCAATTCGGGGTAGCTGAACTTGAGGGGGACAAAGTAGTAAGGCTGGAGGAAAAACCAAAGAATCCCAAGAGTGACCTGGCCCTGGTGGGGGTTTACATGTTTGATCATCATGTATTCGAAGCGGTAAACAGCATTAGGCCCTCCTGGAGAAATGAGCTGGAGATAACAGATGCTATACAGTATCTAATAGATGGAGACTACGAGGTTCATTCCCACATTGTGAGCGGCTGGTGGAAGGATACGGGAAAAAAGGATGATCTTCTGGAGGCCAACAGGATCATGCTGGATGATATTGAGAGCAAGATAAGGGGCAAGGTGGACAAAGATTCCAAGATCTATGGTAAGGTCCAGATAGATGAAGGAGCCCAAATCACCCACAGTACCATTCGGGGACCAGCCATAATCGGGGAGGGGACAAAGATAATTCATTCATATGTAGGTCCTTTCACCTCTATTTATTATAACACCCTAATTGAGAATAGCGAGATAGAACACTCCATCGTAATGGAAGAGTGCAAAATCAAGAGCTTGAAGGGGAGGATAGAGGACAGTATTATCGGCAAGAATGTGGTGGTGCAACAATCCACCTCCAGGCCCAAGGCCTATCGATTCATGCTGGGAGACAGCAGCCAGGTGGGTACTATTTGAGAGGATGAGATCAATCCGAGGGGGAGCAGGTGAATCTATTCATCACGGGAGGAGCCGGATTTATCGGCAGCAACTTTGTAAGATATATGCTGAAGAAGCACCCTGACTATAAAATCATGGTTCTTGATAAACTCACCTATGCCGGAAATCTTGATAACTTAAAAGAGTTTCTTCACGGGGATAACGTATTTCTAAGGGACGATTATGAAACCCCATATCCTCACCACTCGATTAATAGTTTTGAGGCTTTTCCAGACAAGATCGAATCTGTCCGCCAGATTCTCTCTAACCATCCCATCCTTTTCATTCAGGGAGATATCTGTGATTCTCAATTAGTAGGACGGATAATGCCCGGTGCGGATGTGGTAGTAAGCTTTGCCGCCGAAAGCCATGTAGACCGTTCTATATTGGAAGCAGGAAGTTTTGTCAGAACCGATGTTTACGGAACTTATGTGCTTCTGGAGGCAGCCAGAAAGTGTAATATTAAAAAGTATATCCAAATTAGTTGTTATGACGAGAAAACAAGGGCGTTAACGACAGAAGGATTGAAAACATACGACGAATTAAAGAAGGGGGATCAAGTTTTTTCACTAAATCCTGTAACTCGAGAAATAGAAATTAGACCTATTGAAAAAATTATTAGTCAACCTTATAAGGGCAAAATGATTCATCTTAACAATCAGCGAATTAATTTACTAGTAACTCCTAATCATAATATGTTTATCATCAGTACAAACAAAAAGAAATTACTTGTTGAAACAGCAGAAAAAGCTTCCAGAAGGAGTATTTTCTATATGCCAGAAGGGTATTGGGTAGGAAAGAAAGAAGAACATTTTGAGATAAAAGCCTATGGTCGAGTTAAGACAAAAGATTTAATGTATATATTGGGGATTTTTATTGGTGATGGATTTACTGCTTATCAAGAAAAGGAAGTAGAAACAAAGACGGGTTTGGCAAGAAAAGAATATCTTGAAAAATCAAGAGATGAAAACAGCGGCAGGTTTAAAAAAATAGAAAAACAAAGTAATTACAAATCCAAAATACACAGTTACAGAATATTTTTTGATATCCCAGAAAATGATAAATCCCGCAAAAAAGCAGAAGAAACGCTATCTAATTTAGGTGTAAGATATCATTGTCATAAGAGAAAAGCAGGAATGCATTTGTATTTTACATCAAAAGTATTTATGGAACTCTTCAATCAATGTGGGCAGGGTGCACATGATAAACATATTCCTCGTTGGGCATTAGACTATTCACCAGAATATCTGAGATATTTGTTACAAGGTTTGATGGATTCTGATGGTCATGACAATAAAATGTATTATACAGTCTCGAAAAGATTAGTTTCTGATATTTGTGAACTCTGCATAAAACTAAATCTTAAACCAAGCGTACGTATAAACCACAGCAAATCTTTTATAAATGGTAGAAAAATAGAAGGCGATATATATTGTATCTTTGTTGCCAATACCACTAAATCAATTAGTCGTCACAGAAATAAGATAGTTAATTATGAAGGGAATATATGGTGCCTGAAAGTCAAGGACAACAAAAATTTCATTGTTGAAAGAAATGGTAGATTCGATTTTTGCGGAAATACTGACGAAGTCTACGGCAGCCGAGAGAAAGGCTCATTCAAAGAGGAAGATCCTTTGAATCCCTCCAGCCCGTATGCGGCAAGCAAAGCAGCGGCTGATCTTCTAATAAAATCCTATTATGCGACCTATGATCTCCCAGTGGTTATTACACGGAGTAGCAACAACTTTGGTCCTTACCAGCACCCGGAGAAATTAATACCCCTGTTCATTACCAATGCCATGGACAGCCAATACCTTCCACTCTACGGAGACGGGATGAATGTCAGAGATTGGCTATACGTTATTGATAATTGTTCGGCTATTGATCTGGTGCTTCATAAAGGTAGGATAGGGGAGGTATACAATATTGGGGCGGATAATGAGAAAGCCAATGTTGAGATAACCAGGATGATCTTGAGACTTTTGGGCAAGCCAGAGAGTCTTATCCAGTTAGTTCAGGATAGACCAGGTCACGATCGGCGATACGCCCTTAACTCCAGCAAAATGAAAAGATTGGGTTGGAAGACGAGCTATGACTTCAAAGAAGCTATGAAAGAGACTGTTGATTGGTACGTGAACAATGAGAATTGGTGGCGGAAAGTAAAAGAGAAAAGCAGAGAATTCCGGGAATACTATCAAAAGCAATACGGGCAGCGAGGAAGAGCTCTTTGAGATATGCTCCCTTGGGGCTTCAAGTTGAGCTTGGGAAATCGGCAAGGGGGTAAGGCTTTGAAGATTCTTGTGACTGGAATATGCGGGATGCTGGGGGTGGATCTCTACCAGACTTTGAGGGAACAGCATGAGGTGGTGGGATTTGATGTCAATGAGTTTCCCTCCACTCCTTTTTCTCCTCCTCCCATTCAGCGAGGAGACATAACCAGGATAGAGGAGGTGAAAAGAGCCTTTAGTGAACTAGTTCCCCAGATGGTGGTTCATGCCGCCGCCTACACTGATGTAGATGGGTGCGAGAAGAACCCAGATAAGGCTTATAAAGTGAACGCTCTGGGAACGCAGAATGTATGCCGGGCCGGTCAGGATCTAGGCATTCCGGTAATGTACATCAGCACCGATTTTGTATTTGGTGGGAACAAAGATTCTCCCTATTTGGAATCCGACCAGCCTCATCCCATCAGTACCTATGGAAGATCCAAATTGGCCGGGGAAGAATATGTCAAGAACCTTTTGAAGGAATACTTTGTGGTGAGAACTTCCTGGCTTTACGGCCGATACGGGAAAAACTTTGTGGAGACTATCCTTAAATCAGCCGAGGAAAAAGAAGAACTTACCGTGGTGGATGATCAAGTGGGGTCTCCCACTTACACCAGGGATCTTTCGAGAAAGATAAAAGACCTGCTCTTAACCAAATCATATGGAGTGTACCATATTACTAATTCGGGAAGCTGCAGCTGGTATGAATTTGCCAGGGAAATCCTGAAGCTGGCCGGCATAAAGGGGGTTGAGGTAATGCCCATCAGCTCAGAGGAGCTGGATCGTCCCGCTCCTCGACCCAGGTTCTCCGTTCTGGAAAACCACCGTCTTAGACTAACTCTGGGAAATAGCATGAGGAACTGGAAAGAGGTCCTAAGCGACTATATAAAAAGGGATAGAGCGTCATGAAAAACACCTTGCAACGGACATCGGAGGGATAGGGGGAAGAGTTATGATTGATGGAGTAAAACTCAAGGATTTGAAGGTCATACCCGATGAGAGGGGAAGGCTGATGGAGATACTCAGGACCGATGATGAGCTTTTTGAAAGATTTGGTCAGGTATATATGACCACCGCTTATCCAGGAGTAGTGAAAGCCTGGCATTACCACAAAGTTCAGACTGATAATATGGCCGTAATAAAGGGAATGATGAAGATAGCCCTCTACGATCCGCGAGAAAACTCCTCCACCCGGGGCGAGGTGACTGAGTTCTTCCTGGGAGAACAGAACCCGAAACTTCTTCAGATTCCCAAACTGGTTTACCACGGTTTCAAATGCATAAGCCAGGAGGAGGCTATTGTCATCAATATCCCCACCGAGGTCTACAATTATGAGGCCCCAGACGAGTATCGCCTGGGCCCTCATCACAATGACATTCCTTATGATTGGAAGCTCAAGGAGAGATAATCAGGAAGGGGGAGAGCATTGGAAGAACAAGAACTGAGTCTGAAAGACTATATAGGAGTGATAAAAAAGAGAAAGAAGATTATTCTCTTGGTATTTCTTATGGCTGTGGTAGGAAGCGCAGTATTGAGTTTTGTGCTGCCACCGGTATATCAGGTAAAATCAACTATAAAGATTGGACAAATCGTAGATCTTAGTACGTTTGAGAAAGTGCCAATTGAAAGTGCGGTTGCAACCTCTGAGTTTCTCCAAGGATCCCAGGTGCTGGGAGACGCGATACGGGATTTGAAATTGCCCTTTAGTCTTAAGGAACTACGCAAGAGGATTTCTGCACAACCTGTCAGGCAGGAGGAGGATTTGGCAGAAATAAGAATCGAGATGACCCAACCTCGCCAGGCGCTAAACGTAGCGAATTATCTAGTTGACAGGCTTAAGGGGCGTCATCAGCAGATAAAACAGTCGCACGAGAATAAGAAGGAAATCTTAGCGAGGTATGATGAGCATATTGTGAGCATTGACAGACAATTGGGTGAAATCAAGCAGAGTGAAAGTGCAATTCTAGTTACCTACGATAAACAGATTGAGGGAATTGATAGACAACTTGCTACCATCGAGGCCAACAGAAAGGAAATTATAGCCGAATACAATGCAGCAATAGAAGGAATTGACGAGCAATTACCCCAGATTGAGAACGACATTGCTAAAGCAAAGGAGGAAATGAAGAAAATGATGGAGGAATCTCAGCCTCCTTCCGAAGCTGAGGCCCGCCTCCTGGTTGGCTATATGCAAGATGTGAAAGGTAAAGAGGAAAGGTATGATATTTTGCTGAGACAGTCCAGGGAAGCTCAGACGAAGAAGACTGAGCTCTTGGCAAGTAATCAAGCCCAACATAACGCTCTTATGGATGCATTAAGGGAAGCTCAGACGAGGAAAACCGAACTTCTAAGAAATGAGGAACAGGACTACGATGTACTTATGAAGGAGAAAAGAGAAGTTGAGATAGAGAAGATTACACTGCAGAGGATAGAATCAGAAAAAATGTATATTACCGAAGTAGTTGTTCCTCCCAGGGAGCCGGAAGAGCCGATAAGGCCTAGAAAGCTTCTTAACATAGTTGTAGCCGCGGTCATAAGTCTCGTAGTGGCATTGGCACTGGCATTTTCCCTGGAATCTTTTGCGGGAACGAAACAAGACGGTGATTGAACGAGTTTTTCCCCAGGAGTAGAAAAGGTGGGTAAAAAAGTACTGGTCACAGGAGGAGCCGGATTCATTGGTTCTCATCTGGTTGACAGGCTAGTTGATCTTGGACATGAAGTGAGGGTTTTTGATAGTCTAGAACCTCAGGTTCACGGAAAGGTAGATACGCCGCCCGAGTATTTAAGCAAAAAATGTGACTTCATAAGAGGAGACCTCAGGAATAGAGAAGAGTTAAGAAGAGCCTTAAAGGGAATTGAGGTGATTTTTCACCAGGCTGCTCTGGTGGGGGTGGGGCAGTCAATGTATGAAATCAAAAGATATATGGAAATCAATAGCTTGGGTACAGCAAATTTTCTTGATATACTGGCCAACGAGAAGCACAGCACTGAAAAGCTTATTGTAGCCTCTTCCATGTCTATATATGGTGAAGGAAAGTATAGCTGCAAGGCTTGTGGGCTGGTCTACCCAAAATTGCGTTCACGTGAACAACTTCGCCGGCAGGAGTGGGAAATGGTATGCCCCATATGCGGCAAGCCCGCAAAGGATCTACCTACGGATGAAGAGAAGCCGCTCTTTCCTACCTCAACCTATGCCATTTCTAAGCGGGATCAGGAAGAGCTGTGCCTAACAATGGGATGGGCCTACGGAATTCCCACCATCGCCCTAAGATATTTCAATGCCTACGGTCCCAGGCAAGCCTTATCGAATCCTTATACGGGAGTGGCAGCCATATTCTCCTCCCGCATTCTCAATAATAATCCTCCTCTCATATTCGAGGACGGCCATCAATCCCGAGACTTTATCCATGTAAGCGATGTTGTCGAGGCGAATCTTCTGGCCATGGAAAAGGATGAGGCAGACTATGAAGCATTAAATGTAGGCACCGGCAGAGCTTCCACTGTCTTGGACGTGGCTGGGCTTCTTGCAAAAAAGCTAAACTCATCCATACATGCTGAGATCGTTAAGAAATACAGGCTTGGAGATATTAGACACTGTTATGCCGATATCTCCAAGATTAAGGAAAAATTGGGATTTGAGCCTAAAGTAAGGTTTGAAGACGGCATCTTGGAGCTAGCCGAGTGGGTAAGAACTCAGGAGGCCACAGATCAGTTTGAAAAATCCAGGCGAGAACTGGAAGAGAGAAGTCTCATTGGATAGGCTAAGAGGTGCATGAGCCCGATGAGTCAAAAGGCTGAGTTGGAAATGCGGCCTATGGTTTCGGTGGTGGTTTGCGTATTTAACGGAGCAAAAAGTGTCCGTAGGTGCCTGGATTCTCTATTTAACCTGGATTATGAGAACTACGAGGTCATCTTGATCAACGACGGCTCTAGCGACGAAACCGATAGGGTACTTCAAGGTTATCGGGATAGGGTAACCTATGTTAAGAATGAGGTGAATTTGGGTCTAGCTGCTTCAAGAAATAAAGGGGTCAAGCTGTCTAGAGGAGAGTATGTTGCCTTTTCCGATGCAGACTGTGTTGTTGATAGACTCTGGCTCACCGAACTTGTTAAATGTCTCACCGAGAATAACGTGCAGGGTGCTGGAGGAGCCATAAGAACCCCTGAGGATATAGGCTACTTTGCCAGGAGCGTGGGAACTCTGCATAAGCCATCGCCAAAGCTTATATCCGGGAATGAAGCTGAGGTTCCGGGCGGCAATTGCATATTCAAGAAGTCATTGCTGCAGCAGATGGGCGGCTTTGATGAGACTTTTAAGGAATCAAATGCAGATACGGACTTCAACATCCGAGTTTGGTCAGACGGTACGAGGATTCTTTACCAACCCAGCGCCGTTGTTTACCATTACCACCGAGGCACTTTTTCTTCCTTCATCAGGTGGAGATTCATCAACGGCATCGGGCTGTACAGATTGGCTCAAAAGCACAGGTTTAAAGCCAAGAGACTATACCATATGTTCAACCTAGGCCTGCCTCCTCTGCTTTTTATTGTGGGGGGTTTCACACTATGGATTGAACCCCTTTTTTTGCCTGTTCTCCCAGTTGCGCTTTACCTCATCCAGCTTGGCCGACTCTATATCAAGGAACGGGGTGAATTCAGACCGAGGGAGATCTGTCTTGGTGTCTTTCTGGGTTGGCTGCTTCGTCTATCGGGAAGTGCAGGGTTCTGGTATGCTATGATAACCCTACCCAGAAACCACAGGGAAACACTTATGCGGCAGGATGCTCCAGCCGATAGCTCTGCCGATCAGCCAGGGATAGCTTTGAAATGAGAGTCCTGGTAGCTATTTTTGAAGAACTGGTTCCGCTAAGTGGCGGAGGAACTCCCCGCACCCTCAACGTCATAAAGGCATTCATCAGGAGGGGCTACGAGGTCTGCGTGGCTTGTTCTATTGGGGTAAGAAAGGAGGAAGCCCTCAGAGAGTTGGGATGCAGTGACCTTTTGCCTTTGATAGGCGTAAGTCGCCTCGACACCAAAAAGACTACAAAGTACGTCTACGCTCATCCACTGAACATACTGTGCGTGGTCAAATATGTGACAAGAATAAAGCCCGACCTGATCATTTGTCACAACTCTATAGCAGGTTTCAGCGCCCTCGTGGGCAAAAAGCTCAAGGGAGAATGTCTGGTCATTCTGGATCTCACGGATCTCCTCTTTGAGTACCTGGAGGAATATCGAGACAGACTATGGATGAAGCCTGTTCAGGTTATGGGAAGAAAGATGGAAAAGGCAACCATCAAAAATTCAGACAAAATCATCACTATCTCCGGTACTATGAGAGATATTCTCCTCGGCTATGGAGCGAGCCCAGAGAACATAGAGGTAGTGTGTGATGGAGTAGATACTGAAGTCTTTCGCCATACCGACGAAACCCAGCTCAGAAGGAAACTGGCCAAGGGGGCCAAGCATGTGGTCATCCTGCAGGGTGTCATTGATCCCCAGGATAACCCTGGGATAACTGTGAATGCTGCTGAACAGGTTATCGGTAAATATCCCAAGACCATGTTTTGGATTGTAGGAGATGGAATGGCCGTACCTGAGCTTAGAAAGAGAGTTTTGGCAGGTGGCCTCTCCCGGAATTTCTATTTTTCCGGATGGGTGAGACAAAAAGAAGTTTCCGCATATATCTCGGCCAGTGATATCGGTCTGGTGATTCTCCCAGATGTTCTCTCTGCCCGGGGAAGAGTAACTTTAAAAGAGTTTGAGTACTGGGCTTGCGGCATTCCAGCTGTTGTTCCTCGACTACCAGCTCTTGAGGAGGTAGTAGAAGAGGGGAAGACTGGTCTTTTCTACGATCCCGGAAACGCCGCGGATCTGGCTGAAAAAATAGGTATTCTAATTGAGGACGAGGAAATGAGAAGGAAAATGGGCGAGAACGGGAAAAAGATGGTAAAAGAGAAATTTCAATGGCACAAACTGGCGGACCGTTTTGTAGAGATATGTGATGGCTATCTAGGCGGGAGGTAGGGATGAAGATACTGGTCGCGAACCCCCCCTGGCCGGGAGCCGGCTATGGAGCAAGGTCTGATGTAAGATGGCCTCACAAGAGAAGCGACAAATTTCTGGAGTACCCCATTTACCTTGCCTATTTGGTGGCCGTGCTGGAGAAGGCGGGAATAGACGTAGGGTTTATAGATGGCGTGGTGGAGGAGATGTCAATATCCAACTTCGCTGAAGCTGTAGCCAGAACTGAGCCAGATGTGGTTGTCCTTGAATGTTCCACCCCTTCCATCGAGTACGACCTTTCAACGGCTAAATCTCTTAAAGAGAGAATGAGTGGTGTCTTCACAGTTCTGGTCGGCTCTCATCCTAGTTTTTTCCATAAAGAGATAATGGAGGAAAACAAGCAGGTTGATGCCATTTGCAGGGGAGAATTTGACTTAACAGTAAGAGACTTATCTATGGCACTTTCCAATGGTGATAGGCTAAGCACGGTCAAAGGAATCACCTATAGAGACGGGAATGGCATCCATGTCAATGAACCCCGGCCCCTGATTGAGAATCTGGACGAGCTTCCTTTCCCGGCCCGACATATTGTCAGGAGTCGGTATTATCGGCAGGCAACTTTTGTGGGGAGAAATTGTACCACCATGATTACCTCTCGCGGTTGCCCGCATCAGTGCACTTTCTGCCTCTGGCCTAGGACTCTTTATGGTAGAAAGTTCAGGGCCAGAAGTCCCGAGAACGTAGTTGATGAGATGGAACATGTAGTAAGGGATCATCAGGTTGACGAGATCTACTTTGATGATGATTCCATGGCCTTGAATCGCAGGAGAATATTGAGAATTTGTGAATTGGTTGGAAAGAGAGGAATTGAAGTGAAATGGATTCCTCAGTGCCGGGTGGACAGTATGGACGAGGAAGTCCTCAGGGCCATGAAAAAGGCAGGCTGTCGCTACATAAGGTTTGGAGTGGAGTCAGGTTCTCAAAAAATGCTGGACCTGATGAAGAAGGGAACAACTCTATCCCAGATTGAAAAGGCCTTTGGGCTGTGCCGCAAGGTGGGAATAAAGACCCAGGCTTTTTTCTTGTTCGGAATTGCCGGGGAAACTCAAGCCACGGTGAGGGAGACTATCGAGTTTGCCAAGAAACTGGAGCCGGACAGTGCCCAATTTGCTGTGGCTATTCCCCATCCAGGGACCGAGCTTTATCAGATCTGCAGGGAGGGAAATTGGCTCAAGTGCAAGAGTTGGGAGGATTTCTCCGCCTGCAACTCAATTATTGAAACGGAGGAGCTTTCTGCAGATGAGGTAGAGGATGCTCGTGTCCAGGCCTATAGAGAGTTTTACTTCAGACCCGGCTATATTCTGAGAACCGCTTTGAAAATGAGAAAGTGGGGAGATTTCAAAGCAACCGCCAAGAGCGCTCGGTCTATTTTCTCACGGATGTCGTTTTTTAAAGGTTGATCACTTGAGCTGGTTATCCGAACTTAAAAGGCCCCGTTACAGAAGAGTTGTTTCAATAGTCATTGTGGGAGTAATCTTCTTCTTTCTAGCCCGAATCCTGTATCGTGACTGGACCAAAATATCCACCTATCAATGGGATGTGAATTACTATCTACTTACCTTGTCCTTCATTCTTATGGTTGCTAGCTCCATGGTCATCGGCCTAGGGTGGAACCTGATATTGAGGCTCCTCGGGGCGGTGGTGGGCTACAGGAAAGCTCTCAAGATTTACCTCCTGACCGAGCTGGGTAGATACATTCCGGGAAAAGTCTGGACTATGGTAGGCAAAGTCTATCTTTTAAAAAAGGAAGGGGTTAGCACTGTCAAAGGAGGCACCAGCGTAGTGGTGCGATTAGCCATACATGTGGTTTCAGGACTGCTGATATTTTTTGTATCGCTGCTATTCTGGACTCCGGCGGAATCAGTGAGGAGAGTGTATCTTCTTCTTTTTCTCCTTCCGGTGGGGCTCCTTTTCCTGCATCCTTCTGTATTTGGAAGAACCTTAAATTTCGGTTTGAAGAGACTCAAGCGAAATGGCATCAAATTCACTTTGAAGTATGAGCATATTATACTTCTCATACTGTTCTGGTGTGGATGGTGGGTGTTGGTAGGTATATCGACATATTTTCTGATTATTTCTGTCTACCCTCTTTCTTTTGTCCTACTCCCTGCCATTGTCGGTATCTGCGCTATCACCTGGTTAGCAGGATTTTTGAGCTTCATGGTACCAGCTGGACTGGGCGTTATTGAGGGGATGGTAGTTCTGCTGCTGGGCTTATATCTTCCTGTCCATATAGCCATCCTTATCGCTCTATTGATACGAGTCCTGAGGACCGCCAATAATGTGCTGTGCGCTGCATTTGCTCTAAAGCTTTGAATCTAACTGATTCACAACGACAATTATGAAAGCCTCTTCTTGGAAAGAAGACTTCTTTGGTAGAAACTGGTTGAAGAAGTAGCAATGGTGAAGCACGAGAAGCTGTCTTTTTCGAAGGAGAACTATTCCTTCCCCGAGCCTCTTCCTCTACGCAAGAGGGTACTGGAGTGGGTTGAAAGGATGAGAGTAAGGGACGCGCCCTACGGGCGATACAAAATGAGCGCCTCGACCCAACCCTATCTTCTCTCGTCCTGTTATGCAGCCTTTGTCAGGGAGCTATATAGTGATCTGGCAAATCTCAGTACCTGGCAGCGCAAACAGTGGATAGACGACATTAATAGCTATCAGGATAAAGGAACAGGTCTTTTTTGCGATCCCGAAATGCGGCCAGAGCACGCCAAAAATCACAGCTGGGAGTACCTTTCCCTTCAATCAACTACCCTTTGCCTTTCTGCTCTTTCTGCTCTGCAAGGCATCAACAGATATCCCTTTCAATATGATCAGAGATGGTATGATCGTTCCGGTATTGTTCAGTGGCTTAGGGATAGGGATTGGTCAAATGCATGGATGGAGGCGAATACCGTTATGTTTGTGGCCATTTTGCTCATCCGTGAATTCGCTCGGCATCGAACCGTCAAAGCAAAGCAGATACTAGAAAAAATGCTCGAGTGGCTGGATGACTTCCAAGACCCTTGCACGGGGTACTGGGGAACCAGGGAAGGGGCGAGTCTCCTTAATGGAATGGCCGGAGCATACCATATTTATCTTCTGTATTATTACCTGGACCGTCCTTTGAAGTATCTGGATAAAATCGTGGACTCTACATTGTCACTGCAGCAAGAAGATGGCCTTTTCTCTCCCCGGGGAGGAGGAGGCGCCTGTGAAGATATTGATGCCATTGATACTTTAGTGAATGTCTATCAGCGTACCAGCTACCGCAGGGCCGACATAGTGAGGGCCCTAATGAGAACTCTTCCCCCCCTCCTTAGGTCTCAAAACGAGGATGGTGGTTTCGTTTACGCCCGGCGGAGAAGATTTCGTCTCAAGGAGTGGATTAGGCTGCTCACGTTTATGAAGGAAGACCATTGCACCTTTAAATGGCGTCTCAGGCTCATGGGCGTTGTCCTGAAAGACCAGCTCACTCCGGGAAGAGGACTGAGGAATACCGAATGGCCGAGAATGACTGTCCCGGTGAAAGAAAGTGATATGCTGGGAACATGGTTCAGGAGTTTGGCCATTGCCGAAATTTCTCAGATCCTTCCCGAGTTATCATACGCCTGCCTTGGGTGGACCTTCAGAGACAGTCCAGGCCTGGGGTGGTTTCAGTTAAGAAGGTGAGGCCTCATTTGGTCAAGGTGAGGAGGAAATCCATGATCTCTGAACATCACAAAGACACGGAGATGCTAGGGACAGATCGTGCGGATAGTTTTTGGAAGTATGTTGTCCGTACCACTGGGGAGCGTTCTCTGGGCAAGTTTCTCTGGAGGGGCTTCATATTGACTTTGTTTTCAAATTTCCCCACCGTGGCCGGATCATATTTCAGAGGATCGGTCTACCGGTCTCTTTTGCACAGAATGGGCTCACATTGTTTTATTGAAAAGGATGTACATATTCGCATTCCTCAAGAGATTTCTCTAGGGAATAGAGTCTGCATAGGTGAGGGTTGCTATCTCAATCCTCAGGCAGGCAGAATCGAGATAGCGGACAATGTTAACATCGGTCGAAGGTGCATTCTTCGGGGAGATATACATATCAGCGAGTGGGTGGAAATAAGCGAGAATGTCTATCTTCACGCTGATGGAGGCCTTGAAATTGGCAAGCACGCTCACATTACCCAGGGAACCCAGATCATTACCGGAAACCACATATTCAAGGATCCCACCAGGCCTATTATGACTCAGGGTGCAGTTCTGGGGAAAGTAGAGGTCGGTGAGGATGTTTTCCTGGGGGCTAATAGCATTCTGCTTATAGGGGTGAAGGTCGGAAAGGGATCGGTGGTAGGAGCCGGAGCGGTAGTTACCAAGGACATACCTCCCTACAGCATTGCGGCAGGGGTACCGGCAAAAGTGATTGGCAAAAGAGAATAAGAGGGAAGGGCAAAAAACTAAGAACCTTCGATTTCGTTGGTTTTACCCATTACTGCACCAGGACAGAAGAGGCTATTTCAGATTAGGACGAAAGGGTTCCAGGGTAAAATTTAGGCAAAGGATAAGAGAGTTAGGCCCGTGCGATTTTCAAATTCGAGCAAGCGCCTCTTTGTGAAAGTTCGGTTTCTGGTAATGGTGGTAGGGGTTATTCTCTGGATTACCACTGGTAATATTACCCGAATAGGTAGAGGGGTAATTTCATTATGGCAACCTATTCTGAAATATCCCTTTGCTTCTTATGATCAAAAAATGGCGGCAAAATGGGGCTACTACAATCTTTTAAAATTTGTGAAAGAACATACTCCAGCGGACGCGGTCATAATGCATCCATCTCCAGAAATGTTCTGGCTAAATCTGGGAAACAACTCGCTTCTTCAGTACTTTCTTTACCCAAGGGGACTACAGGGGGGGTCTCGGGATACAATCGGCGATAACAAAGCCATCACCCATGTATTGGTCGCTTGGGGAGAGGGAAGGGCTAAGGATGAGAGACTATATGGATGGCCAAGATTTCCGGTTAACGGGAGGAAATTTTACCATTTGCCATCGAAAAGGCAATTCTTGATAAATGGGCTTGATGTTGTCCCTAAAGGATCACACCATAAGTTGGCTCATCCGACGGAGCTTTCAGAAAACTACATGTTTGACTCCAAAAGAAAAATCAATCATCATTATCTGGTCAGAGTTAATGGCTACTGTATAGAGTATTTTGAGCTCACCTATACATTCAACAGGTACGACTATTGGACCAAAAATGTCAATGCGCCAGTTACCAGTGGGAAAGTGATTAAGGCTCAGGTGAAAGCCAATATTAAACACAGCCTTAATTTGGTGGCAGAGGTTACATACCATAATGGCAAGCGGAGCATTTTTGGATCTCATCCTAACAGAGAAGTAGGTTCTTGGGAGTTACTACTAATCGATGATCTTCACCAGAGAGCCAAAAGATACGGTCTCGTGAGGGGTTGGGAGACAAAGAAGATGTGGATCAGAAGAATTGGGGTGAATACCGGTCTCCCTCTCCAGATGCCTTATCTTGAAAAGTGGGGTGTTATTGAGGTTGAAAAAGGAGAAAAGACGGAAGAAGACAGGTTGGCTAGCGAGATCGACAATGGTTCAATTTTTCTGAGAAGGGGGAGTTTCTATAGGGCCAAGAATCAGATAAAGAAAGCTATAGCGAACTATGAGATAGCAGTTCTGCTTGATCCCTGGAACGGGTGGATTTATTATTATCTGGGAGATATCTACAGACAAGAGGGTAGCCTCTCCGAGGCAATCGCTCAGTATAAAGAAGCGATCAAGCTTGAACCTGACATTGCTTGGTTCTATTTAGCTCTGGGGGAGGTCTATGAAGAGCAAAACGAGACTGATTTGGCCAGAAAGAATTTTGACAAAGTCCTGAACCTGGATCCATTAAATGGTTGGGCGCGTATCGGCCTTGAGGAACTAGATAAGAAGCAAAATTGAAAACATGGAGGAGGAAAGATTGAAAAGAGCGCTGATAACCGGGACCACAGGTCAAGATGGTGCATATCTAGCAAAGTTTTTGCTAAGTAAAGGGTATAAGGTTTATGGAACATATCGCAGGCTAAGTACTCCGAATTTCTGGAGATTGCAGTACCTTGGCATTTTTGAGAAAATCAGCCTGATCCCGGCAGACTTGGCTGACATGTCCTCCATCGTTGAGGCAATCAGAATGGCTCAGCCTGAGGAAATATATCACTTGGCGGCGCAAAGTTTTGTGGGAGCCTCTTTTGAGCAACCTTTAGGAAGTGGCAGCATAACTGGCCTGGGAGTTACTCGGGTCTTGGAGGCAATAAGACAGACTAACCCAGAAATCAAGTTTTATCAGGCTTCCACCAGTGAGTTGTATGGGGATAATGCGCTTACACCTCAGAATGAAGCTACTCCTTTTCACCCGGCTTCTCCTTATGGGGCAGCTAAATTGTACGGCTACTCAATAACTCAAATATACAGGGAGGGGTACGGGGTGTTCGCCTGCAATGGGATTCTTTTTAACCATGAATCGCCCCTAAGAGGACTAGAATTTGTAACCAGAAAAATCTCTAATACAGCGGCAAAGATTTCCTTGGGCTTAGAGAAAGAATTGGGACTGGGGAATCTGGGGGCTAAGAGAGACTGGGGCTATGCTCCCGAATATGTTGAATCAATGTGGATGATGTTGCAGCAAGACAGCCCCGATGATTATGTAATTGCGACAAATGAGACACACTCTGTAGGAGAGTTCCTCGAGGAAGCGTTCAATATCCTAAACTTAGACTGGCGAGGATATGTGAAAGAGAATAAAAGCTTTCTTAGGCCTCTAGATGTCAGTCTACTCCAGGGAGATTACTCAAAAGCAAAGCAAAAATTGGCCTGGGAGCCAGAGATAAAGTTCAAAAAGCTAGTGAGACTGATGGTTGAGGAAGACTTGGACCGATGGAAAAGATGGCAAAATGGAGAAAGATTTCCCTGGGATGCGGCCAGTTATCCAAGTGAAGCAAATATATTGACCAGGGGTCCTAGAATTTGATACCGTGATCGCCAATATTAAGAAGCAAAATTTCAAGAGGGAGGGCAGAGTAAAATGTTTGTGGTAGGACTTATAGTCCCGACCGCACTCGGCTTTGTTGTCACCCTCCTAGTTGCCCCGGGGGTCAAATTCTGGGAGCGTCTTGCTTTGGGTTATGGTCTGGGGTTCGCTCTTTTAACTCTGGCTATGTTCTTCCTGAACGTGGTTGGAATTAAGTTTTCCTTGCAGAATACCCTTATTCTGGTGGGCGGAATATTCTTTGGTCTGCTTGGATATTTCATAAAAAAGAATTGGACTGCTCGCTTTTCAGTGAGGAAAATCCATCTTTTCCGAAGAATAAAGGAAGCTCTTGGTTCTCTTTCAATCTTCGAGAAAATCATAGTCTCGCTGCTCTGCTTCTTTATCTTTTCCAATATAGTCATTGGCGTTTACTGGCCTGTTTACTGGTCTGATGCTTTAACAGTTTATGATTTTAGAGCGAAGCTTCTCACCTCGACTCTCTCCTTTCTCCAGGCAGCTTCCCTGGACGTATGGTACCCAGAATCGGTTTTCTCGTATCCTCCTATGACCTCCCTGGTGCATACCTGGCTGTACCTTTGGGGTTGGGCCAATCCTAAGGTTTTCTATCCGTTACTTCTTATTTCTCTGGCTACCATCTTTTATTATTCCTTAAGAGATCATAGTCCTCGCTATCACTGCCTGATATTTACCTTGATTTTAGTAACCGTTCCTCACCTGTTTACTCACGCAACCTCTGCTTATACCAATTTTCCTTTTGCTTTTTATTTTAGTGTGGCGACTTTATGTCTTTACCGTTGGATGAGTCAACAGAAAAGGGGTTTTTTGGTTCTAGCAGGGATTTTTTTGGGATTAAGTTCCTGGGTGAGGTATGAATCAGAGATATTTTTCTTCGGATATTTGGCCGTCTTAGTGGTCTTCAGTCTTTCTCGAAAGCGTTATTTCGCTCCTTTTTTATTTGCTCTTCTTTATTTTACTATCCAACCCTTATGGAAGATCTATTATCAACGCGTGCTGCACCTCGGCACTTCCTCTGCTGTGACGTCCAGAGTCTCTGATACTTTGAGCATGTCCGGCGAGTTGCTTAATCTTATGCGATGGAAAGAGGTCATGGTATTTCTATGGGAGTGGGTGGGTTACTTCAATGTAACTCTTGCTTTGCTCGTTGTAACTAGTTTGCTCTATATTGACAGGGTGCGAAAACATCGCTTTTTGCTTTTAATGATTGCTTCGAGCCTAATTCTATTGGTGGTAGCAACCTATATATTTTCGCTAACTGCAGCGGGCTGGAACAGTTCGGGAACGGGAGGGTCGGTCAGGCGCCTGTTCATCATGTTTTTACCGATTATGTGGTATTTCATCGCCGTGATGACCGCAGAACCCAAAGTCCCGAATCCTAACTCTGAGTCAGCTCATACTCTCCCCCGGGGCGAGAGCTAACGGTTTACCAGGTCAGAGCTGTGTGACTGCTTCTTTGAATACTATCCCGGAGGGGAATGTTACCTGTTAGCAATTGAACAAGACCAACGAATAATTCGACTATCTGATCCGGTAGCCTTTCTATTATCATGCCGGGGAAAAAACCCGGGACCAAAACTGTTGATTCTATTCAAAAAGGACAAAGTGATCTGAAATGAGTCTGCTCCATTGACAATGTGGATATAGGGATACCAACGAGGAGGGCACATATGAGAAAATATCGAGTCGTTCTAATTAACGATATCATTGCTCCCTATAGGCTTCCCTTGTTTGAGAAGCTTTCCCAGAGTCCTCTAATAGACCTCCAGGTATATTTCTTAGGTGAATCAACCAAAGAGAGAAGATGGAAGACAGGACTCAGTTGCAGATTCAATTACAAAGTGCTCCCCAGGATTGAACTCAGTTTTCGAGTTCCTGATTTATTCACCTACTTGGTCAATCCTACTTTCCCTCTTTGCTTGATCAGGGAGAACTATGATGTTGTTATTACTGACGGATGGTTTAATTTTGCGTGTCAAGCCGCTTTCTTCATGAGCAAGATGATGGGGAAGTCCTACATCATATGGTCTAGGAGCACCATGTATGAGCAGAGCCTGCTCAGGTGGACTTCACTACCCTTAGTTAGCCTAATTGTAAGGCACTCAGATGCCTGTATTGCCCCTGGGAAGAGAGCGAAAGAGTATCTTGTCTATCTTGGTGCCGACGAGAAGAAGATATTCACGGCGGCAAACACGGTCGATGTCGATCATTTTCGGCGGGTAAGTCGCCTGACTACAAAAGATACGTGGGAAATAAAGCAGAGTTTGGGCATTAAGACCAGAAAGGTGATATTGTATGTCGGGCGGCTAATTGAGAAAAAAGGCGTAGAATATCTAATAGAGGGTTATAGTAAACTGCGTAGAGAATACCATGATGTGAGTCTATTAATCTTGGGCTACGGCCATAAGAAGCAAGAGCTAAGGAAGTTGTGTCAATCACAAAATATTCCTGGTGTTTATTTCGTCAATCACGTTGAGATGGATGAAATGCCAAGATTCTATGGAATTGCTGATCTTTTCGTTCTACCTTCTCGCCGGGATATCTGGGGATTGGTGCTCAATGAAGCTATGGCCTGTGGCTTGCCTGTAATAACTACTAAAAAGGTAGGTGCTTCTGTAGATTTGGTAAGAGAAGGAGTCAATGGCTGGATCGTGGCAGAGGAGAATCCAGCTGAGCTCTATGGGGCCATCAGGAAAATAGTTACCAATTCGTCATTACGCCAGAAGATGGGGCAAGAGTCCTCCAGGATTATCCGGCGATTCAGCATCGACAACGCAGCAAATGGATTCCTATCAGCCATAGAGTATGTTATGAGCCGCAATGAAGAGGGACATCGCTCAGACCCACAGCCTCTATGACCGTACAGGATTGGGTGTGCTTGACAACAAGCTGCTATTGCTCCAAGATAGGGAAGCTGACGTATGCGGACCTTGTGGTTAATCCTGTCATTGAGATAAATGAACAACTTGACCGCCTACTGGTCTATGAAGTGGAAGTAATTGGACGGCTACCCAATTGTGATGAATTCCCTGGGAAAATTATGAAAGTCGTTAAGGAAGAGACATCAATAGCAGCAATGAGCAGGGATTACCATGAAAAAGCAAACCCTTATCATGGAAAGGAATACAGCATTTGTGAATTTGGAAATCTACTCGAAGAATGCTTCGAAATGCTTCCATTTCAATATGATGGAAATCACTTCGACGCATGGATCAAGAAGAATAAATGCAACAAATATGACAGGCGCTGCGCTTAATCCTTCGTATGTCGGCGTAAGAAATGATATTCTAGGTCTGGTTCCCGAGAATGTTAGAAAAGTCTTGGACGTTGGTTGTAGTACTGGGGTGCTTGGGGAAAAAATAAAGCAAAGGGAGACAACCGAGGTCGTAGGAGTTGAACTTGACGAACAGATGGCTAAGATCGCCAGAGAGAATTTGGACAGCGTGATAGTAGGGGATGTTGAAAAGGTAGATCTTGAGAAACATTTTCCCCCCGGGTATTTTGATTGCATAATCTTTGCGGATATACTGGAACATCTAAAAAACCCTTGGGATGTGTTGAAAAATGCCACAGGTGTCTTGGACAAAGAGGGGGTCATAGTTGCAAGCATTCCGAATGTGAGGCATTATACTACCATAATCAATCTTCTTTTCAAAGGATATTGGCCATATCGAGAACGAGGCATCCACGACAGAACTCACCTGAGATTCTTTACCCTCAAGAACATTAAAGACTTGTTTCAGTGCGCTGGCTTGGAAATCACCAGGACTAGGAGAAACTATCGAATAGTTGAAAGACCGCATTCGATCAATAAGTATGCAAGATGTCTTGCTTTCCTCTTTAAGAACTTTCTGGCTTTTCAATATTTGGTAGTTGCCGAGGAGAAAAATACGGACAGATTACAAAGATCTCAATCTTAGTCCGTGATCTATCCCGCAATTGGCTAGGCCGAGCACATCTTTTTGAGCAAGGTACTCCAAAGAGGTGGTGAGGTAGAGATAGTCGGTTCCTTTTTTGACGCGGCGAATTTGAAGGCCACCTCTGGTTTCAAGTGGACGACATTTTTGCCCAACAAGAGAAATCGCAGATAGTTCCTTTTACCTAAATTGGCAAAAAAAGAGATGAAATAGACAATGAGGATTTCGTGTCTGGTCTGTGATCTATCCAGCAATTGCTTGGTCAGAACCTATCCTATCGCAAAAGTCCTGGAACGCTATTATGAGATTGAAGTCATCGGGCCAGTGTCTTCAGTCACAAATGAAATTTTTGGGCCCTACAAAAACGAGTTCTGTTATAGACAGGTCTTACTAAATCAGAGATTGCCCAAGTTGTTGAAGATTGAAAGGGGAATTTTGGGAATTAAGGAGCTAGTCGACACCATTAGGGGAGACGTAATCTATGCATTCAAGCCCCAAATTAGTAGTTTCGGGACAGGCCTCCTGGCTAAACATGCAAGAAGGATACCTCTTGTCTTGGATGTGGAAGACTGGGAAGCTGAACCTTTTCACAATTGCTCATACGGATTAAAACTAGCCTCGCTACTAAGGTTTTATGACCCAAGCAGCATGCTGTATACTCGTCTAATGGAACTTCTACCTGGCTTGGCAGACGAAATCACCGTTGGATCAGACTTCCTTCAAAGACGATTTGGAGGGGTTAAGCTGCCACATGGAGCTGACTGTGACTTTTTCAATCCTTCAAAGTACAATCGCGAAAAGCTCCGCAGAGAGTATGGTCTGACTCATTCCTGTATCATTCTTTTCACAGGAACTGCGCACCGCTATAAAGGGCTGGAGGATCTGGTTGAAGCACTGGAGATTCTTTCTTTGAATACCGTTCTTTTGCTGGTGGTCGGCCACCAGACGGAGTATTTGAAAAAACTAAGAGAGGAGCATGATACATACATTATGTCTATTGGTCCTCGACCTCATGCCGACATGCCCCAGTTTTTGAGTTTGGCAGATCTTGTTGTACTGCCCCAACAGGATGTTCCCTTTGCTCAAGCACAGGTTCCGGCCAAGGTATACGAAGCGATGGCTATGGCAAAGCCCATTGTAGCTAGTGCTGTTTCTGATCTTCCTGAAATTCTGAACGGATGCGGGTGGGTCGTCGAGCCAGGAAGGCCTGAGAAATTGGCAGAAGCCATGCGGTATGTGTTTGATCACCCAAAGGAGGCAGAAGAGATAGGCTGGAAGGCCCGCGAACGCTGTATAAGGAAGTACAGCTGGGATGCTATGGAAGAGATTTGATTAAGATATTTAGAGCGTATGAATAGATGTTTGTTCAGATTCGGGTGGTTGATGGAATAAGACAGCTCATCCCGCTGCCAATACTCAAAAACTAGTCTACCATCTCGAGGAAGAATGTATTGCGAAAATCGGAAAGCTGGCTATTCGTGAGTAGGAGTACTGGTGACGCTATGAATGGACCAGAAGAACCAAAAGGGAATCTGGCGTCTATTCAACGCTCCACTTTGAGGGTCTGCGGCGTGGTGGATTCGGACAAAGTTGGTCGGAAGAAAAGGTTAGATTCTTTGTCTCACCCCCAAGCGGGACAGGAAGAGTAGAAACAAGGTAAGACCGCCGGTGAGCTTGACAAGAAGGCATCATTCCTCCAAGATAAGGAAGCTAACATGCAACAATGGTGAGAAGGAGAGGTCAAGTTCTTTGTCTGATCTTTAGTCTGGAGAGCAAGAGCAGAAATAGGGCAAGACCGTTGGCGAGAATTAGAACATGAAGCACTTGAAGTAAAGTTCGATGAAACAGCAACAGCAGAACAATCTGGAGAAGAGTACATCCAAGGAGCACCTTGATAAATCCCATATTCTTGACAGCCAGGAGATACGTCGTGTATACCATAACTACGGCAATGAGACCCATGGCTATCCCAAAGGTGCCCAGTAAGGGAGCCGCTGGTAAATATGCAGGACCAAATAGGGTGTTGATGATAAAGGAAGGGAATAGCCAGTAGACTGCCAGGACAATGCCAGAAAACAAGATAACGTAAATTGAGCTCTTTCTCAAAATTGATAGGGTGTTCTCTCCTCTGGTGTGGAGCTCGGATACCAGGGGAAACATGGGGGTCGTCAAGGCCATGGTGACGAAGAATATCACTTTTCCCAAAACCGAGGCTACAGTATAGACTCCTGCTTCTTCTGAGGTGAAGAAGTGCTTGACAAAGATCAGATCGACATTCGTCATTGCCGCCAGACAGACAGACATGGTTAAGGCAGGTGGGGAAAATTTGTAGATTCTGGAGAGATCTATTGTCTCATTCCGTACCCGAAACAAGAAGCTCAAAGGTGTGAGTGCTAGGAAAGTGGCGGCAAGATAGCCTAGGCCATAGGCAAGGATAGCCCCACTTACACCCAGACCCACGGAGACTAGCAGGACGCCCAGGAGGAGACGTATAAGTGCCTCTAGACTTATGTTCAATCCCAATTGACCGAAGTTCTGTAATCCCCGTAGGACTCCACGGGGAATTGACAAAATTATTGCGAATGCTGAAAGAAGGCCCATAAGAATGACCGGGAGAGGTGAGGAAATTCTTAAGAAATCGGCTATTAGCCAGCTGCTCAGGGATACTCCTATGAATATGAGAATGGCGTAACGGGACAGTCTTTTCATAGCGGAAAAAAGGATAGAAGCTATTTTTCCGTATTCCTGTCTTGCTTTGAATTCAGAGACGAATTTTGTAACTATGGTGGAGACTGCCCCTAAGGGAATGGAAAGGACATAAAATGCTGCCAGCAACGAGCCTAATATTCCGTACTCTGCTGGTCCCAGGGTGCGGCCCATATATGCGTGAAATAGATAGGCAAGTAAGTTTGCCACTGTGATGGCGCTAAACATAATACCGCTATGTTTTGCAAGTCGATGGGGCATTTGACTCGATCCGTATTGGGAAATATGCCAGAATAGGTAATGGGTGTCAAAATTCAAGTCTCGTCTGAGACGGCCCTCTCTTCGGCTTGGCAACTGGCCATAAATCCCAAGAGGATGGTGTTCCAAGAGCCTGGCGATTGTAAAAGTAATGAAGATATCTATCATACTAGGAACTCGTCCTGAAATCATCAAAATGGCCTCTATCATAAATGAATGCGAAAAACTAAAGCTGGATTACTTCATTTTGCATACAGGCCAGCACTATTCTCATAAAATGGACAAGACTTTCTTTCAACAGTTGGGACTGCCGGAGGCAAAATATAACTTGGAAACCGGATCTGGCTCTCATGCTGAACAAACTGGTAAAATGCTTATCGGGTCAGAGAGGATATTGCAGGAAGAAAAGGCCGACATAGTTCTGGTAGAAGGGGATACTAATACAGTTTTGGCTGGTGCTTTGGCGGCATCTAAGTTAGGTATAAAAGTTGGTCATGTTGAGGCGGGCCTAAGAAGTTTTGATAAAACAATGCCCGAGGAAATAAATAGAATTTTGACCGATCACTGCTCCGATTTCTTGTTTGCTCCGACCGCCCGAGCAAAGCAAAATCTGGTGAACGAAGGAATTGATCAAGAGATGATTCTTGTTACCGGGAACACCATAGTAGATGCTGTTCATCTTTACTCTGAGTTATTGAAAGATACCGACTTTATTCACCAATCAGATTTAAGATATGGGGGCTACTTTTTGGTTACCCTTCACCGACAGGAAAATGTAGATAATATAGAGAGATTTACCAGGATTCTTCAGAGCCTAGAGAAGGTCGAGAGAGAATTTCATCTGCCCTTAATCTATCCCCTTCATCCTCGATCCAAGAAAAAAATGAAAGAGTTCAAGGTGGAGCCAAGAGGAATAAGGCTAATTGGTCCTATCGATTTTCTCTCGTTCCTGAGACTCGAGGCTGGGGCCAAACTGGTACTAACTGATTCTGGCGGTGTTCAGGAGGAGACCTGTGTCTTAGGAATTCCCTGCGTGACTTTGAGAGATAACACTGAACGTCCAGAGACGCTAGATGTCGGTTCAAATGTATTGGCCGGAACAGACCCCACGAAGATACTCGATAGCGTACGGCTAATGATAAACAGAAAACCTGATTGGGAGAACCCCTTTGGAGATGGAGCATCTGGGAGAAGGATCGTTAAGGTACTAAAGGGCCACTTTAATTAGGGATGTTACCGTAAATAAAATCTGTCTTTGAGGGGAACCCGAATTGCTGGAAATAGTGGTGCACGATATCAGAGGTAGGTGCCCGGTATATAAGGTGGGGGACAGAATAACGGTTGATGGTCCGAGAATTCTTTTGGGAAAAACCGATGCTTTATGTATCCATGTTCTTCCCTCCCTGCTGCACTATGCTCTGATATTGGAGAATGGGGGGGATCCGGTAAAATTAGGACTTTCCAAGCCTGAGGATAAAGAACACGCCTATATTCAATGTGTTGACCCAGGCGAGCCTTACACCGAGGGAGGGACGGTGATATTTAAATGTCGTAGAATCTAGTGAGCTAGCAAAATAGAAACTCGGAATTTGGAGGACAAGGTATGGGAGTGCAAAAGATACTAGTAACGGGAGGCAAAGGATTTATTGGATCAAATCTCGTTCCGGAGCTCAAGAAAAGAGGTCATGAAGTTTGGATTTGTGATTTGGTGCATTCGTCTGAAGATAAATACATAAGGTGTGACATCAGTAGATATCGGCAAGTTGAGAGAATGTTTGAGGATTTGGACTTTGATTATGTGTATCATACCGCGGCAGAGTATGGTCGCTGGAATGGGGAAGACTACTACGAGAACCTTTGGCTTACCAATGCCATTGGTACCAAGAACCTCATCAGGATTCAGGAGAGAAAGAAGTTTAGAATAATACTATTTAGCAGTGCCGAGGTCTATGGAGATTACGACGGGATAATGAAAGAAGATGTCATGGATACTATTGCCATAAAACAGATGAATGACTACGCTATGACCAAATGGGTTAACGAGATGCAGGTATTGAACTCCGCAGCCATGTATGGAACAGAAACAGTAAGAGTTCGACTGGTCAATGCCTACGGACCGCACGAACATTATACTCCTTACCGGGGAGTGATTCCGAACTTTATCTACAAAGCTCTAATGAATATGCCCTACACTGTGTATCTGAATCACAGGCGTATTTTTGATTATGTGGAAGATACCTGTCGGACTCTGGCTAATATAGTTGACAATTTCATTTCCGGAGAAGTTTACAATATTGCCGGAAGAGAAAACTGGGAATGCGAGATAAAGCACGTCTCAGGTGTTATCCTCGATTATCTGGGTATGGATGATTCCCGGGTGGAATACAAAAAAGCCGAGCCTTTCACTACCGGAGTAAAGAGGATCGATTCTTCCAAAGCGGCAAACGATTTAGGACACGATCCCAGGATTTCGCTAGAAGAGGGAATACCGAGAACTATCGAATGGATGAAGAACCTGTATGGCATCGGGAGGTAGATTATGCAAGAACATCTAAGAGAATATGCGGGCAAGAGAATACTCATTACCGGTGGTGCTGGGTGTATTGGGAGTAATCTGACTTATGCTCTACTTAAAGTTGGTGCCAGCAAGGTGTCTGTGTTAGATGATCTTTCCTCCACGGAAAGATGGAATGTACCTGACGACCCCCGGGTGAATTTCATTCAGGGAAGTATCCTCGACGAAGAAAAACTTAAAAGGGCTTTCTCGGATGAGTATGATTATGTATTCCATCTGGCCGCTCATTTTGCTAATCAGAACTCGGTTGATCATCCGGAAACGGATCTTATGGTTAACGGCCTGGGTACTTTGAAGGTACTGCAGTATTCTCGCCTGACTAAATGTTCAAAGTTCATTTTTGCCTCCTCTGGATGTTCGGTTTATGGAAGTCAAGCTCCTCTTCCCTTAAGAGAAGACTTTATATGTCTAAAGCTCGACACTCCCTATCAAATTACTAAACTCTTGGGGGAGCTATACTGCAATTTCTTCTACAACTATTTTGGTCTGCCCGTGGTGATAGGCCGTTTTTTTAATGTGTATGGTCCCGGGGAAATTCCCGGAGCTTATAGAAACGTCGTACCCAATTTTATCTACCGGGCAAAGCTCAAGCAGGCTCTACCTATAACTGGGTCTGGCAACGAGACTAGAGACTTTACCTTTGTTGAGGATGTGGTTGACGGGGTCCTTCGATTGGGGGTGGTTCCTGAAGCTGTAGGGGAAGCTTTCAACTTAGCCTCGGAGACAGAAACCAGGGTGATAGACTTAGCCAATATGATAAATGAGCTTACTGATAATGACAAAGGATTGACATTCGTTGAAAGACGGAGCTGGGATAAAATCATAAGAAGAAAAGCATCGATAGAGAAAGCTAGAAAAACTCTGGGATACAATTCGAAAACTGAAATGAAAGAAGGAATCCAGAAGACCATCGACTGGATTTCAGAGCATTGGGATAAAATAAGGGTAAGTACAAAATTCTAAGAGGCATCGGGACATAAAATGAAGATTTTGGTTGTTCAGGAAACAGATTGGATTAAGAGAGGCCCTCATCAACAGCACCATTTAACGGAGAGACTCTCACTAAAAGGGCACCAAATTCGGGTTATCGACTACCAGCTCTTGTGGAGAAAAGAAGCTAAGAAGAACCTATATTCAAAAAGGCAGGTTTTGGAGAGAGTATCAAAGGTTCATAAGAAAGCTAATATTACTCTTCTTCGTCCAGCTATGGTAAAGATTCCGGGATTGGAGCACCTTTCGCTGATTTACTTTCACAAAAAAGAAATTGCTCGACAGATCAAAGAGTTTAAGCCTGAGGTAATTGTTGGGTTTGGTATTCTTAATACTTACCTGGCTTTGAAGCTGGCCAAAAAAAATGGTATCCCTTTCATATATTATCTGATCGATGTTCTGCATTTTCTTGTTCCTGTTAAATCTGTTCAGTGGGTGGCAAAAATATTCAATAAAAAAACTCTGAAAGACTCTAATGGAGTCATCACTATAAACGATAAACTTAAGGATTATGCAATTGAAATGGGCTCCGATCCTGACCGAACTTATTTGGTAAGGGCAGGAGTGGATCTTGAGCGTTTCAATCCACATACTGATGGCAGTAGACTAAGAAAGCAGTATAAAATTGAAAAAAACGATTTTGTTCTTCTTTTCATGGGGTGGCTTTACGATTTTTCGGGATTGAAAGAAGTTGCCCTAGGTCTTGCCAAAATAGAAAAAGGGGAACCTAACCTTAAACTATTGATAGTTGGAGAAGGCGATCTATATGCTGAACTTAAAAGAATTCAGCAAGAATACAATTTGCAAGACAGAATAATTCTCACTGGTTGGCAGCCTTACGAGAGAATCCCGGAATTCTTGACAGCTTCTGACCTGTGTCTCTTCCCGGCCCATGACAATGAAGTAACCCATAATATTGTTCCCATAAAGATGTACGAGTATATGGCAGCGGGAAAGCCAGTGATAGCTACGAGATTACCGGGAGTAGTGAAGGAGTTCGGCAGTAATAATGGGGTTGTCTATGCCGATGAACCGAGAGAAGTTGTAAAGAGAGCAGTTAGGTTAATCAAGAATGGTGAAGTAGCTGGACAGGGTTTGAGGGCAAGAAGGTTTGTCAGAAGATGTAGCTGGGACAATACTACTCAGGATTTTGAGACGATTTTGGAAAAAGCCTGTCTAGACTCAATCAGGCATTCTGAAAAGCTAAAAACCTGCAGTCAGAGACGAACCTGAACTAGGGTTTCAGCTTTTATACTGGAGGTAGTCCGCTGGCTTGTGGCCGATTCCAAAGGGAATCTATGTGGCTGCGCAGAAAGTCCATGAGACTAAAGAGAAAGAAAGTCAGGAGCTGAGATGCATTCGAAAGTGAAAGTTCCTATATCTGTAATTATTCCGACTCGTAACGAAGAGATGAACATCTGCCAGTGCCTGGAGAGTGTTAAATGGGCGGATGAAATATTTGTCGTGGATAGTGAAAGCCGAGATCGTACCGCAGAGATTGCGAAGGGATACACAGACAACGTGGTTATATTTCGCTGGAATGGGAAGTGGCCAAAGAAGAAAAACTGGTCTCTCGAGAAATTGCCTCTTTCACACGAGTGGGTATTGTTTTTGGATGCTGATGAACAGGCTACCCCTGAGCTTGCGGAGGAAATAGGGAAGGTTGTTTGCAGCGGTACTGAGTTTTCAGGCTTTCTGGTCAAGTATGATTTTTATTTTTTGGGCAAGTCATTGAAACATGGAGTCCTGCTCTGGAAATGTGTTCTTTTCAAGCATAGACTTGGACGATTTGAAAAAATAGATGTCCCCGAGGTAACTGGCTATGATGTTGAAGTAGACGAACATCCGCTAATCAAGGGAAAAGTTGGCAAGCTAAGAAATAGGATGGTTCATCATGATTTCAAAGACCTCCATCACTTTTATCACAGGCACAACATTTACTCTGACTGGGAGGCCCGTCTTCGCTCTTATAAGACAAAAAGAAATAAAGAAAAGGAGATAAGAGCGTCTCTATTCGGCTCTGAGATTGAGCGGAGGCGATTTCTCAAGGAACTCTTCTTTAAGTTACCCGGTCGGCCGGTTATCTATTTCTTGTATTCATACCTCATCAGGGGTGGGTTTCTTGATGGGAAGGCAGGTTATGTATACAATGTTCTTAAGGCTTTTTACTACTTCAGTGTGGATATCAAACGCTATGAGGAGAGGGTAAGAGCTGAGAACAAATTGTGAGAATTGCCCTCATGGCTGAGAATAAAAAGCAGAAACAAATGGTCTGCTTCAACAAAAAGAAGCTATTCTTGAGAAGGTTAAGAAGTATCGGGTAGAGAAAAGGAAATCATAACGAAATATCTAGGGCTATGTTCAAAAGAATTCCTCAAGAGCTATTTAATCTTTATTCTGATCTGGGATCTGCCGTTATCTCGTATGTTCGTCTTCGCTGGCGCATATGTCCTTTTGAGAAAATAATGCAGCATGTTCCTCTCAAAGGAACCATAGTTGACGTGGGCTGTGGTTATGGTTTGCTCGGCAACTTATTAGCTCTATCCTCACCAGAGAGAGACGTTATTGGTATAGATCTTTCTCCAAGAAGGATCAGGGTAGCTCAAGGGACGATAAAGGGTAGGAGAAATATTAGGTTCCTTCTCCAGGATGCCAATAGTTTAAAGATAGAGAAATGCGATGTTTTCGTTATGTCGGATTTCTTGCATCACGTGCCGTATCAACATCAAGAACAGCTTCTAGCTATGTGCTATCAGAAGCTCTCAAAGAACGGGCTCCTAATCATGGAGGAAGTGGACGACAAGCCCTACTGGAAATATCAATTCACCATTGTTGTCGACGTACTTCTGAATTTGGGTCACAGAATATATTTTAGGAGTTCCCCGGAGTATTTGAGCCTATTATCAAGAATCGGCTTTCAGACAAAGACAGAGGTGGCCCACAAGGGTTTGCCCTTTTCCGATATTCTCTATCTGTGTAGGAAAAACTAGCAATTGTTTTCTCTGGGTGGTCTTAATCGCTTCCCATAATGGATGTCTCAAAAGACGATGCAGAAGAAGGAGTTATTGGAGGACCCGCGAAGTGGGCACGAAAGAGGTTGAGGGGGGTAGGAAGTGAAAAGCCTGTTGATTCAACCGGGAGGAACCAGGGAGGTAAGAAAAGACTTTGTTTCTGTTCAATATCCAATCAATTTAGGATATATTGCAGCAGTATTGAAAAAAGATGGACATGTCATAAGAATGATGGATTTCAACGTGATTGAATATGATCGTGTTTGTCTTAAGGAATTCATCCTTGAGTTTAAACCTCTGGTTGTTGGATTTACCTCGATGACTTCGACCATAAATGAATTCAAAAGGCTTTGTTCAGAGGTAAAAAGAATTAATGAAAACATCATCACGGTTTTGGGAGGTGTTCATGCTTCTGCTTTGCCAATTCAAACACTGGAAGAAACCCCCGACTTAGATATTATTGTTTTTGGAGAAGGTGAGATAACGGTTTGCGAGCTCTACAGGTGCATTCAAGAAAAAAAGGATTTCTCTACAATAGAAGGAATCTATTTTAGGAAAGACAACAGAATAATTAAGAATGAGGAAAGACCATTGATAAAGAACTTGGATAGCATTCCTAAGCCGGATAGAGATTTGTTATCAATGGAAATGTATGCGAAAGCTCATGTTTCCAGAGGTTTTTCCAGACGCGAACTGAAAATTATTGAAATAATAACCAGCAGAGGTTGTCCTTATAGTTGCATTTTCTGTGCTGGACATATCAATTACAAACATAAACTAAGATTTAGGAGTTATTCAGATATAACAGACGAAATAGATGAGTGTATTCGAAAATACAACGTAAATCACGTATCTATAGAGGATGATACATTTACCATAAATAGGGAATTGGTTACCAAGCTATGCAGCTATTTCTATCAGAAGAGAATTACTTGGAGTTGTAATTCACGGGTAGACACTGTTGATTATCCACTCTTGAAACTAATGTCAAAGTCAGGATGTAAAAAAATCAGTTTTGGAATCGAAAGTGGAAGTCCAAGGATACTAAAGCTAATCAAAAAAGGGATAACTGTTCCACAAGCAAAGAAGGCATTGAGAGATGCAAGGAAAGCAAGAATTAGATATGTGGAAGGCACCTTTATGTTGGGAAGCCATATTGATGAGACCATGGAAGACATACAAAAAACAGAAAAATTAATAAAGGAGTTGATGCCCGATTTTGCTGGATTATTTGTCATGTGTCCATTCCCTGGAACAGAAATATTTGAAACAATGAAGAAAGAAAAGTTGATTGAGGAACGTCCAGATTGGAACTCGTTTACTTTTTTTGGCAACTTAAGAAGATACGAAAAACTAAACCATTTGACAGTTGGCCAGTTGAATCAAATACAAAGAGATTTCTTAAGAAAGTATTATTCCTCATTTGGATACATTTTTAGGCAGATTTTGAGAATCAGAGATCTTAGAGAGCTCAGATATTTCTGCAACCTGGGGATTGCTTTTTTTAAAGAATTTCTTTTTGAAACAAATAACAAAATTATTCCCCGCCAAAGGAACCTGGAGACAAGAGTATGATGCAGGAAGAGAGGGTCTCGGTGGTGATTCCCGCCTACAACGCTAGCAAAACAATAGATGATTGTCTCGCTAGTATTCTTAAACAGGATTTTTCTGACTACGAGGTGGTTGTGGTTAATGACGGATCCACCGATGACACCTCAGAAAAGGTTAAAAGGTATCCCGTGAAATTAATGAGAAGTCCCCACCAGGGAGCACCTGGTGCTAGAAATGTTGGGTTTGAGGCAAGCAAGGGAAATATTGTTATTTTTTTGGATTCTGATTGCATTGTAGGAAGAAATCTAATTGTAAATTTAATTAGACCTTTGCTGAATCCAGAGATTGGAGTAACTCAAGCTTGGTGGGATAATATAGATAAAGATAAACTAGTTCCTTCATTGATCTTTAAAGTATATGAGTATTTGGTACGTAACATAAAATATCCAGATTATCTTTGGTCATATTGTTTTGCCATTAGAAGAGAGTTGTTTGAGGCAGTAGGTAAGTTCGATCCAGCAACAGGAATAGGCGCCGACGATATAGAATTAGCTCAGAGAATTGTCAAAGCAGGATACAGGATATATTTGATGAGAGAATTGAGGGTGAAACATTTATTTCCTCAAAGCCTTCTGGCTCATATAAAAAGGCACATTAAGACAGCGAGAGACCAATTTGTGTATGTGAGTGAATCTAAGAAATTCATGTACAACCAACGGATAAATGCAGTCGAGTATGTTAAGTTTGTTTTGCATGGTTTAACAATGTTGGCTCTTTTCTTTATTCCGTTAAGTCCAATTCCTTTCCTGGTTTTATTGATGTTATCCTTGTCAAGTCACGTGCCTATGACCTTTTGGGCTATGAGAGATAGTTGGAAGTATATTCTCATCCTTCCTTTCGCGTTCATTACCGAGCTCTCTTGGATTGTGGGATCATTAGCAGGATTGGTGACCCTTTTGAAAATGGGAAAGAACCTGAGGATAGCCCAGTATGCAGCAGAGAAAAGGAAATCATAGTGAAATATCAGACTATGGTAAGGAGAATCCCTCAGAACCCACGGAGAGGGGGAAAAAGGGATTTGGTATGAGCAAGGAAGTGTCTCAATATCTGAAGAATAGAGATTTTTTCATTCTCTGTTTCCTGGTGCTCCTTTCTTTTCTCATTCGGGCTCTTTCCCTCCACTTTTTCCACTTTATTGCTTCCGGTGGTGGTTCGGCCGATAGTATTGCATATGCAATCAGCGGAAAAAATCTTTTTTCTGGAAAGGGTCTTTCCTATCAAGGAACTGTCCAGTTAGTCCATCCTCCCCTTTACCCAATTCTTATTGGTTTTTTTTGGCTGTTGACCAATAATCTAGAGTTTTCCGGTCAGGTGGTCTCCGCCATTGCTGGCGGCCTGCTCGTTATTCCTGTTTATTATTTTGCAAAAGCCATCTACGGCAGAAGAGTGGGACTGGTCTCAGCTCTCTTCGCGGCAATTTGTCCCATACTGGTGTATGGATCTACAGAGACATTTTCGGAATCCCTCTATACTTTATTCCTAATTAGCAGCATAGCTCTTACCTGGAAGGCTCTATCTAGCAGAAATCTTCTCTGGATCTCTCTTGCCGGTTTGACAATAGGACTTTCCTTTTTGACCCACCCTTTAGGGATTTTATTTGTGCCTATCTTTTTGGTTTTTCTCTTTCTCTCCCGTTTCTTAATGGCGGGTGCTACTCTGAGGTCAGTTTCCAAGAAAGCCATTCTCCTTCTCGCATCCTTCATTATAGTTTGTCTGCCCTACTGGATTTTTCTACATGGACATTTGGGCAGATGGTCTCTCAGTGGTAATACCAACTATGCTAATGTCCATTGGTACAAATTGAGGTCGCAAGGAATGGGCCCTGAGGAGATTGAGTTTAAGACTGTTGACGCTCGGATTACTTCGGGTGTGAGTCCTTCAACTCCAAGATCGTCAGATCCCTCGGGAGGAATATTTGGTTACTATCTTTCCAATCCTGGCGAGCTATCCGAGAGATTTATGAGAAACCTGAGAGATGCTTTTCTTGAGATTGAGAAAATAGCGGAGCTGCTAAGTATTTCGCCCTTTGCTTTAAAAGCTATTCTTGGTGTGGCTGGCCTTTTCATTCTTCTGGGATTTATTAGAATGTTCTGGAAGAGAAAATTGACGGTGAGGGAGCTATATCTGGCGTTTATTTTTCTTTCACTGTCCATTTTCCTCCTTTTCCGCTTTGAACACCGGTATTTCTACGCTTATGTCCCTCTCCTTCTAATAATAATAGCCAGGATAACTGTTGAGGTTGAGAGGTGGCTCGAAAGAAAAATCTCTCCTTGGAATACAGTGTGTGGTTCAATATCAGGATTTTTGCTCACGGGGATACTCATTGTAGCTATGGTTTCTTTCTCCGTTTACCTCATTCCGAAAAAAAAGGAACTGGTTCCTTATGAGTACAAGATTATGGGTCAATGGATGAAAGAAAACATAGACGATATTGAAAATAAGATTGTAATGTCTAGGAAACTGGGGGTGCCTTTCTATGCAGGAACGAGATACCAGCCAGTTTACTATGGCGAATACCCGGGGTTAATCGAGTATGCTATGTCTAGAAAGGTTGATTATTTAGTGATAGATGATTGGGTAATTCCGAAGACCAGACCTCAATTTGCCTTTTTGTTGGAAGAAAACAAAAACCATCCAGGCCTAGAGATGGTTCACACAGTGAGGCACAAGGATCGAAAAGCAATACTCTACAAAGTCCTCGGGTCTTTCCCAGAACGAGAAGACGAGCGGGAACAATCGCAAGCTGATGTACAGTGGCGGCCGGGAAGAGCCCGAGATACTCTTGAATATTCCGCCGGGAGAAATCAATTTGGTCAAGGATAGGGAAGTTTGTTCGGTAGTCATTCCCGTTTTCAACGAAGAAGAGAGTTTAGAGTCTCTCTACCATCGCTTGTCCAGGGTTTTGAAGACCTTGTTTAAGGATTACGAGATCATCTTCGTGGACGATGGCAGTACGGACAACTCTTTAAAATTAATTAACGAGTTTCGGGAGACCGATGAAAGAATTAAGATCATCATCTTTTCGAGAAACTTTGGACATCAAATAGCCATCACTGCTGGGATTGATTACACTTGTGGCGGTGTGGTGATAGTTATGGATGCAGATCTACAGGATCCTCCCGAGGTTATTCCCCAGTTGGTGGAGAAGTGGAAGGAGGGCTATGATACGATCTATGCAATTCGGGAAAGCAGGAAGGATCCAGTTTTGAAAAGAGCTATCGCCTTTGCTTTCTACAGAATTCTGCAGAGGATGTCAGATATCGATATTCCCGTAGATGCTGGCGATTTTCGACTGATGAACCGAGAAGTGGTAGATATTTTAAAGGCTATGCCCGAGAGGAACAGATTCGTCAGAGGATTAGCTAGTTGGGTTGGTTTCAGGCAAAGCAGTATCAGGTATGCTCGGGACAGGCGATATACAGGGAAAAGTAAATATACCCTATGGAAGCTAGCCAAACTTGCTTTTGATGGGGTTACGTCCTTCTCTCGCTTCCCGCTCCGGCTGGCAACTTATCTGGGGCTGGTAGTATCCTTGGTGAGTTTTGTATACACTGCTAAGATAATTATAGACACGCTGCTTTTCGGCAGAATAGTTCCTGGATGGACTTCGTTAATGGCTGCGGTTCTTTTTCTAGGTGGAGTACAACTGGTGGTGATCGGCATAGTGGGAGGATATATTGGAAGAGTGTATGTAGAAGTGCAACAAAGGCCGCTTTATCTCATCAAGGAGAAAATTGGATTTGCCGAAGCGAGCGGAGGAAAAGAATCTAGGCCGAAGAAAAACAGGACACCGTTGGAAAGATGAAAGTCCTCATTACTGGTGTAGCAGCCCTCATTGACTTACCTCTTTATCCACACCGGTGGCATCGAGGGGATCATTCTTATGGAGACTAGAAAGGAACTGGCAAGGTTTTATTCAACTTCCAGCGATTACTTAAATTTCCTAAAATCTGACCAAAAGTTCCATCTAAGGTCCTATCTTCCTTTTGTGGAGAGATATGTTACCAAAGGAGCGGGAGTTCTTGAGCTGGGAGCAGGGTCAGGGTTATCTTCGTTTTTTCTCAGTCAGCGAGGTTACAAGGTTGTCGGGGTTGACATATCGACACTGTTTTTGAAGCAAGTAAGTTCCGAGACGAGCTCAAATCTGAAAGTTGTGGCAGGGGACGTTCTGGAACTGCCTTTTTCAGGCTCATCATTTGATGCTGTTACTAGTCTTTATTTTTTGGAGCATGTTACCGATGTCGAAAGGGCTCTACTGGAGATGATGCGAGTACTTAGAAAAGGAGGTCTACTGTTAATCAAGTCTCCTAATCTGGTTAGTCCCTACACCTCGTTGATTAAATTCTTCACTATTTCGACAGGTTCCGGCGGGAGATCTTCATTATGGGGGAGGACTGGGCTGAGCTCACTTCGGGTCCTGGTAAGGAATTGTTGTTATTCCCTCAAAAAAACTATCTCATCGAAACCCAATTTCATTTATAGAGAACCGGACCTTAATGTTATGGAAAGTGATGCGGACAGTGTCTGTCTTCTCAACCAAATGGATTTAAGAAATTTCTTTCGTCAGCGGGGTTTCCCCGTCCTCAATTTGACCTGGGGTCGAACTGGGTGGACGAGGCTCCTTTCACGGGCTTTCCCCCTTCTGGTTCCCTCTATTGGACTTGTTGTCAGGAAGATCTAGTGAGAAAAGTTTTATTGAGAACTCTTTTGTTAACCGCATTTCTTGTTATCATCAGGCCTGGAGAGTGGTCTGACTACCCGGCCCTGGCGATAAACTTCAATCAAGAGCGAGTAGAAAAGAAGTACCATCCTAAGATAGAGGGAATCCTGGGAAGGCTGGTAGAAAGATACCAGGAGGATAGAAAGGTAGCTCAGGATTTCGCTCAAAAGAGAAGAATCTCTTTTCGGAGGGATATGGTTACCGTTGTTCTGGTGCCCCCGGAAGGCCGGGATTCATCAGCCATTGACCAGCAGGGCCTCATCTCCTATGGTGTCGAAATTGAGGCCATCTCTCGGCAACTAGTTAGGGCAAGTGTCCCTGTATACAACCTTGAGAAAATCGTTGACAATGTTGCCGGCGTCTCATATGTGAGGCTGCCCATCATTCCCCATCCGACTGGGGTGGTCAGTGAAGGAGTCTATTTGACCGATGCCTCGTTTTACCAGGAATCCGGGTATCAAGGTCAAAACACCAAGGTAGCTGTGATTGATCTTGGATTCCTGGGATTTTTGGCGGCTCAGAATAGCGGGGAGCTCCCCGACGGTCTTGTCACCAAGGACTTTACCGGCGAGGGCTTGGATGCTAATACTACGCACGGTACCGATGTGGCGGAGATTGTTCACGATATGGCTCCCCAGGCGCAGCTTTATCTTATCAAGATAGCCGACGAGATTGATCTGGAAAATGCCAAAGACTATTGTATCTCGGAAGGTGTAGATATCATCAACCATTCCGGGGCCTGGTTTGATACCAACTTCACCGATGGAACCGGCCTAATCTGCGGCATCGCTGATGATGCCCGATCTCATGGCGTTCTCTGGGTTAATGCTGCCGGCAACTGGGCGAAGAAGCATTATCAAGGATTTTTTTTGGATAGCGATGACGACGGATGGCACGATTTTGGCTCAGGAGAAAAGACAAATGCTATCCAAGTGCCTCAGAAGGAGGACATTTATCTTTACCTTACCTGGGATGATTGGCCCGCTACTGACCAGGATTATGACCTTTATTTATTCTGCTTATTTGGCTCTGAGTTCGTTCCCATAGCTGATTCCAGCACCAGACAAACCGGCACGCAAGCACCCACTGAGAGTATCATTATTCGTGATGCTGAACCCGACACGTATTACGTGGCCATCTTTAGATACAGTGGCACTGAGACTAAAGAGCTCAAGCTCTTTAGCTTTTCTCATCCCTTAGAGTATCAGACCGCATCGCACAGCGTGTCTGCTCCTGCTGATGCTGGAGGAGCTATAGGTGTAGCTGCGATTGATCAGGCCAACTGGTACACCGGACCTCAGGAAGACTATAGCTCTCAAGGCCCCACTAATGATGGGAGAGTTAAGCCCGACATAAGTGGACCTACCAACGTGGTTGTTTCTACCTCCGGCAGACAAGAAGGGACCTCTGGTGCCGCCCCCCATGTGGCAGGCGCCGCTTCTTTGTTACTGTCTAGATACCCTGACCTCACCTCAGATGAAATACAGACGGTTTTGGAGGAGCTCGCCGTGGACATGGGCACCCCAGGTGCAGATAGCATCTATGGATGGGGACGGCTGAATCTATCGCTTGAAACACGTCCATTTCTCTCCTGGACCGGAGAACTCAATTATGTCTCAGACGGATTGGATCCAGAGAGGGGGACGCCTTCTACACAATTCGTGTATAGGGTAATGTATACTGATCGGGAAGGGGATGCTCCCCAAAATGGTCACCCCAGGCTGCACATTTTGAAGGAAGGATCAGAGATCTCGGGCAGTCCCTTCAGTATGAATGAAGTAGATGCTGGGGACACTACCTATACTGATGGAAAACTTTATACCTATACCAAGAGCGAGTTAGCTGCAGGGGCTGACTACAGTTACTACTTTGAGGCTAAAGATTTTAAGGGTACAAAAGCAGGTGGCGTGCCAACAGCCGAGACAAGTGGACCTGAGAAAGTCCTCTCAGAAGATTTGGGGACTTTTATAGTCTATCCTAACCCCTTTAGGTCGGGAAAGGGGCACACCCAAATTGTCTTTGATAGATTAACATCTGATGCAACTATACGCATCTTCGATCTATCAGGTGAAGAAATCTATAGGGAGGATGTGAGTTGGGAGACAAACTGGGCCTGGAATATGAAGAATAAGCGGGGAGAGGCTGTGGCCAGGGGTATTTATGTCTATCTAGTCACCAACAGTGCCGGGGAGAAAAAGATAGGAAAGATTGCTGTGATTGAATAGATAGGCCCCTCAGGGTCTTCTTGCCGTACAGTGAGATGAGCTTTTAGCAACGTTGTTGGTTCTTACCCTGACATGGGATGGATTTTCGGAAAAGTGGAGAGAAAAATGGAGGTCTTGCGTGAAGACTGAATTGTGGGCCATGGGAGTGGTACTTTTTTGTGCTGTTTTGGGATCTATAGGGCAGATATTGCTCAAGCTAGGCTCTGCCTCTGTGTCTTTTCAATTCATGAGCTGGATCACCAATTTGAGGCTAATTGGGGGAATATCCATGTATGCCGTGGCATCGATTCTCTTCATCTTTGCCATAAAGCATGGCAATCTTTCTATCCTCTATCCCCTCGTGGCAACCAGCTATATATGGGTGGCCATCCTGTCTGTGAGATTCTTGGGGGAGCCTTTTGCGCCTGTCAAGTGGATAGGCATCGCCTTGATAGTGAGCGGAGTTTGTCTCATAGCATACAAGTAGATTATGAAATAAAAGAATGCAACCTACGGGATTTGTCAGCCCGAAAGGTTGCTGATTAGGCGAAGACAGAGTGGATAAAGAAATTTCGGTGGTTATTCCTTTGCTCAACGAGGAAAAGGGTCTTGAAACACTCCACGCAAGACTGAAGGATGTTCTTGAGAGTCTTGCCAGGAGCTACGAAATAGTTTTTGTTGACGATGGTAGTGAGGATGATTCCTGGCTGGTTCTGGAAAGACTCCATGCTAAAGACAAGACCGTGAAGGCTGTCCAATTGGGGAGAAATTCTGGAAAAGCAGCTGCTCTTTCTGCTGGATTCAAGAATGCTAAGGGTAAAGTAGTCATAACTATGGATGCAGATCTTCAAGACGACCCTGAAGAGATTCCTAATCTCATAAAGAAGTTGGAGGAAGGGTATGATTTGATTGCAGGTTGGAGATTCAAAAGGGCGGATTCTCTGTTAAAAATTGTCCCTTCTAAGATCTTCAACTGGCTCACATCTCTTTCAACCGGAGCCGAAATTCATGACTTTAATTGTGGCCTCAAGGCCTACAGGAGAAGAGTCATCCAGGACATAAGACTCTACGGTGAGATGCACCGCTACATTCCTGCTCTCGCCCACTGGAAAGGTTATGCCATAAGCGAAATTAGAGTGGGGCATCATCCCCGAGCCTATGGTAGATCCAAGTTTGGACCTATGCGAATCCTCAGAGGGCTAACAGACCTACTTACAGTTATGTTTTTGACCCGATACATGGAAAGACCACTTCATCTGTTTGGCCCCATTGGATCTTTGCTTTTCCTTGCAGGGCTCATCATAAACATCTATCTGGGTACCTTATGGTTTCTAGGTGAGGGAATCGGATCCAGGCCGCTGCTTCTACTGGGTGTTATGCTGATGTTGATTGGTTTCCAAATTGCTTCTGCGGGTTTAATAGGGGAAATGATTATTGGCACCAGAGACAAAAACGAAGCAAACTATTTCATCAAGAAAATACTAGATTAGAGAATAGCGATCAAGGACGACGCGCCAGTCGACTCCCTACCCTGATTGCTGCACCCGATATTAATCTCGCTAACAGAGAATCATTGCCGTGCCTCTCCTTGAATCACCTGAGGAGGTACGACGACTCCGCCAGAAAACCAGAAATGTGGGGGATTGGATATGAAGAGATGGTGGCAGCTTTCTCATTCATCCAGCCAGCTTTTCGTTAGAATCCGGTTTCTCGCTGTTATCGCAGGAATTGTGCTCTTGATGGCAACGAACAACGTAGTCAAAGTAGTCAAATACGACCTTTCCTTCTTACACTTCATGCTGAATAACCTCACTGCCTCCTATGATGAGAAGATGGCATCAAAATGGGGCTTTTATGATTTCTTAAAGTTTGTTAAGGATCATACTCCACCTACGGCACTCATTGTTCACCCGCACCCCACAGGACCCTGGATCAACTTAGGACATGAGCTACTCCTTCAGTATTTTCTTTATCCAAGAGAGCTTGAGCAGGGACCTCCGGGTGGGGTCGGGCGTAGCTGGATGCTCACCCACACCCTGGTGGCCTGGGGAGAAGGTAAGACTCAAGATAAGAGGAGGTATGGTTGGCCGAAGTTTCCTGTCAATGTGAGGAAGTTTTATCATATGCCCTCAAAGAGGATATTCTTCTTGGATGAGCTGGGAGTTATTTCAGGGGATCGGAAGGAGCTTCTAACCTCTTCTGGGACCCTTTCAGATAACTATATGTCCAGCTCTGAAAAGGAAATTGACCATCACCGCATAGTAGAGCTTGATGGTCGTTCCCTGGAACATCTTGAACTCACCTACACTCAGAATACCTACGATTACTGGACAAAGGAAGTAGACTTCTCTCTTACGCCTGATGCTCTCATCCAGGTGAAGGTAAAGGCTTCTGCTAAACACAGCATCAATTTGATCGTAGAGGTGGAGTATCAAAATGGGAGAATAGCCATTTTTGCTTCTCTTCCCAACCGGAAGATGGACTCCTGGGAACTTTTGTCTATAGGTGAGCTTTACTCAAAAGCCAAAGGGTATGCTCAGCTCAAGGGCTGGGACTCCAGGGAAATGAAGATCACCAGGGCGGGAGTAAATACAGGCCTTCCTCTACCTATGCCCTATCTGGAAAAATATGGAGTCATAGAGCTGGAAAGGGGACAGGAAAGAGAGATGCCCGATAAAAGGGTTGATCACTCTCCTCTCTTACTTAGCCAGGGAGATTTCTATCGCGTCAAAGATAAATTAGAAGAAGCCAAGATGAACTATGAGCTGGCAGCTAAGCTTTATCCTGCTAGCATTTGGGCTCACTATCGTCTGGGGGACATCTATCGGGAGAAAAATGAGCCTCTCAAGGCTATAGCCCACTATGAAAAGACTATTGAGCTTCAGCCTGATATTTCCTGGTTCCACTTTGCCTTGGGAGAGGTCTACAGGGAAGAGAACAAAATCGAGGTGGCAAAAGGGTACTATACCCGGGCCTTGGAGCTTGATCCGGAAAACCATTCGGCCAAGTTAGTCCTGGAAGCAATATCCAAAAAGGGATGAGGGAAAATGCTAATCTTAGGAGTTCTCATACCGATAGTCTTTGGTTTTGTTATCTCCCTTCTCATTACTCCCGAGGTTCGCCTCTCCGAGCGCCTTGGCTTATCCTATGCTCTAGGGTTTGGCTTTCTCACCTTGGCCATGTTTTTCTTAAATGTGATTGGGATAAAGTTCTCTCTGGTGAACACTACTCTTCTCATATTGGCCATAATCATTGTGTCATTGGTGTATCTTAAACTAAGGGGTCGTCTTCGTTCCTCTTTCATCTCCAGAGAAGCCCCCCTTCAGAAAATCAAACAAAATTTGGCTTCCCTCAGTCTTTTTGAGAAAATCATACTAGGTCTACTCGTTTTCTTCATCTTCTGCAACATAGCCATCGCTCTTTACTGGCCGGTTTACTGGCCAGATGCACTCACCACCTACGATTTTAGAGCTAAACTTCTTGCTGAGACAAAGTTTATCCCCGATGCAGCTTCCCTACCCATTGCTTTTTCGTGGATTGTTTTTGAATACCCTCCCATGACCTCCCTGGTGCATGCCTGGCTGTATTTATGGGGCTGGGCCAATCCCAAGATTTTCTATCCTCTGCTTCTCATATCTCTGGCTATCCTCTTTTATTGGTCTTTGAGAGAGCGGAGTCCCCGCTATCACTGTTTTTTGTTTACTCTTCTCTTGGTTACCACAGGTTATATTTATACCCATGCTACCTGCGCTTACGCCAATTTCCCCTTTGCCTTTTATTTCGGGGTGGGAACCATATATTTTTATCGTTGGATGTTAACACGCAAGAGAGGTTTTCTGATTCTAGGAGGAATCTTGCTAGGGTTAGCCTCCTGGGTGAGGGGAGAGTCTGAACTTTTCTTTTTAGGATATCTCGCTATTTTGATCTTCTTTAGTATTCGCAACCGTCAATTCCTGGCCCCTTTTTTGTTTGCTCTGCCGTACTTTGCCATTGAGCCCTTGTGGTCAGCCTACCGTGTGCATTTCCTGAATTTCCCTCCCGTCAGTGTCCTACCCGGTATCTCGGGCCTTCTGACTCTTTCCCAGGAATTTCTCAATTTCTCCCGATGGATAAAGGTAACAGGATTCATATGGGAAAACGTGGTAGTTTACTTTCGTCTGCTTTTTTCCCTATTAATCTTGACAACAGTTCTCTATGCGGGTGAGGTTCGGAGACACTACTTCCTTTTGCTGATCCTCATCTCTGATATAGTTCTCTTTGTTGTAGGCAGCTTCGTATACTCTTTACTTTTTCCGGGTAAATGGGAGTATGTGGGCGGTTCCTCCAGACGGCTATTTGTGATCTGTCTTCCCATTATCTGGTATTTCATAGCTTCAATTACAACCAAGCACGGGTTTTCAAAGACTGAAAGAGTTGCCAGAAGCTAATTTATATGCTATTGATGGACAAGGGGAAAGGTCGGAAGTGTCTGTCATTGAGAGGCAGCGAGGCGGATATATTTCTCTCCACAAAGAGAGGCAGGCTTATTGTAGAAAATTCCAGACGTAGGTGAGTTATGATAGAGAAAATAGAATGGAAGGGAAAAGTGCTGGCCACAGTTCTTCGTAAAGGCTACGATGAGGAAGGAGTTAATTTCGTCACCTCGCGGGACAACCCTCTTCAACTGGGTGTTCTTAAACATCGAGGCGGAACCAGGATAAAAGCTCATAGCCACAAGGATAGTCCCAGGGTTATCCGTCAAATCCAGGAAGTACTATACATAGAATATGGAAAAGTAGAGGTTGAATTTTTTGATGACAAGGAAAAAAGGGTAGCAGGTAGGATTCTGGGTTCCGGTGATGCCATTCTTTTGAGCTCAGGTGGACATGGTTTTAGTGTACTCGAGGATTCAAAGATAATAGAAATCAAACAGGGACCCTACTATGGAACTGAGAAAGATAAGGAGCGCTTTGGCCGAAAGAAAGAGAGTAGGAATAATGATACCCGTCTGTGAGCCTCTTATGGAAGGCAAAGAGCTAGAATACGTACTTGATTGTCTTAAAACCAACTGGATTTCTTCCCGGGGAAAATACATCGAAGAATTTGAACAAAAATTTGCGAAGTATTGTGGCTCACGGTTCGGTGTCTCTACCACCAACGGCACCACCGCTCTTCATCTTGCCGTGGCTTCTCTGGGGCTTGGCCCAGGGGACGAGGTCATTGTCCCTGCCTTCACCATGATTGCTCCAGTTTTTGCCATCGTCTATGCTGGAGCAAGACCCGTCTTGGTAGATGCGGAACCAAAGACCTGGAATATGGATGTAGATAAGATTCAAGCCAAAATAACCGAGAAGACCAGAGCCATAATGCCTGTTCATATATACGGGCATCCCTGTGATATGGATCCCATTATGGAAATGGCCAGACAATATGACCTCTATGTTATAGAGGATGCTGCCGAAGTGCATGGAGCCGAATACAAGGGCCGAAAAGCTGGGGGAATTGGGGACATCGGCTGTTTCAGCTTTTATGCCAATAAGATCATTACCACCGGTGAGGGTGGAATGGTGGTAACCAACAACGAGAAAATCGCCGAGAAGGCGGGATTACTAAAGGATTTAGCTCATTCCAAAAAAAGACGCTATCTTCATACCCATTTGGCATTTAACTATAGAATGACCAACGTTCAGGCGGCTATAGGACTGGCCCAATTGGAGAGGATCGATGAATATGTTGAGAAGAGAAGAAAGAATGCCCGGCTCTACAACAGCTTGCTAAAGGATGTCAAGGGTATAACCCTGCCCTCTGAGATGCCCTGGGCTAAGAATGTTTATTGGATGTATTCTATCCTTGTGGGAGATGGTTTTCCCTTGGAACGAGATGAGCTCATGGACCGGTTAGAAGAAAAAGAAATCGGCACCAGGTCCTTCTTCATCCCTATGCATCAGCAGCCCGTATTCAAGAATATGGGGCTATTTCAGGGAGAAAGCTATCCTGTGGCTGAGAGACTGTCGCGGGAGGGTCTGTATCTGCCCTCCGGCTCCGGGCTGACCAGCGAGGAGATAGAATATACCTGCCAGATTATAAGGGGAATTAGCCGGAGTGCCTGAGAGAGGCAACTGGCCGGGAGGCTAACAAGATTCACCTTGAAAGGAGAAGAGAGGATGCCGGAAGAAGACGAAGTTAGTTTATACGACTACATTAAAGTAATCGCCAAGAGAAAATGGCTGATAATTATAGGAACCTTTGCCTGTATTTTCACTGCTGCGATAGTAACCCTTCTTCTCCCCAGGGTGTACCAGACGCGAGCTATCTTGGCTATGGAAGGACCCAGTACTCCGGATGTGAAAATCGGTCTTCTCAGCGTTCCCACCTGTCTTTCCCTTGATAAGTTCTTCAACCTCCTCCCCAGTGACAGAGACCTGCATCTGAAGGTCATTAGAAGTCTAGGTTTGGACAAATCCCCCGATAATCTTACGCCCCAGGCACTAGGTCAAATGATTACCTTTAGTCTAGCCAAGGACTCAAGAATGATTACCGTTAGCGTTCGCTATAGCCATCCCGAAAAAGCAGAGGACATAGCCAACACCATGGCAGAAGAGGTGAAAGGGCACTATCAGGTCTTAAACACTCTTGAGATCTCTCAGTCCCAAAACCTTGTTGATGAACAGCTTAGCCTCGCTCAGGCTCAGCTGGCAGAAGCAGAGAAAGATTTATGGGCATTTAAGGAGACTGTGGATGTGGATTCCTTGAGGAATGAAATAAAGACCCAATCTTCTCAAGAAACCAATCTAAGCCAAGAATACTCAAAGATCAGTATGTCCCTGGTTGAAGAAGAAGCCAGATTAGCCAGAGCTCGGGAGGAACTTCAAAAACAGGATAGATTTTATATTCTCTCAAAATCTATTGCTCAAGATGCTGCTTACAAGGGGATCCTCGATGAATTATCTGAAGAGGACATCTCTGCCTCGCAGAGAGTGGAAGGTGCGAGCCAGCAGATTAATCCCATTTATCTAAATTTACAGCAGACAGTAACCAATGCCCATATATCTATTGCTGGAGCAAAAGCTAAAGAGGCTCTTTTCATGGAAAGAATTGAGGAAAACAGCCTTGGTTTAAGCAAACTCCGGGCACAGTTAGCCGAGAACGAGCCCGAGTGGGAGAGTCTCTTAGAAGTTCATGATCTTGCTACAAAGGACTATCAAGGTATCCGGAGTGCTCATCGTGGAGCATCAAAACTGTTAGCCGCTGCTACGACACGCCAGTTGAAAACAATTAGGACAGCAGCGGTCCCGAGCAGGCCAATAGAGCCAAAAACAAAGCGAATTCTTCTTGTAGCAGCCACTGTCGGACTGTTAGCTGTCCTTCTCTTGGCATTTTTTCTTGAATATCTGGAGAAAATGAGGAGGGTAGAAACAGAATCAAAGAGGCAAGAAGACTGAGCCAAGAGATAAAAGATGCAAAAGACTGGGTAATCATTGGCAGTTACTGATAAGCAACAAGTTTGCTCTCGTTATAAAGGAGCTTAAAATCTATGTTATCTCCAAGCGGCAAAGAGCTAAAGAAGAAAATCGTTAACAAAACTGCCAAAGTTTCAGTAATAGGCTTGGGGTATGTAGGTCTTCCTTTGGCTGTAGAAAAGGCCAAGGCGGGCTTTGAAGTAATAGGGATAGAAAGAACAAGACAAAGAGTAAATATGGTCAATAAGGCAAAGAATTACATCTCCGATATCATTGATGCTGAGTTAGAAAAAGTGGTAAAAGAAGGAAAGTTAAGAGCAACACAAAGCTTTGAGGCAATTTCTGAAGTAGATGTCATTTGTATCTGCGTTCCCACTCCTTTAACCAGGAACAAAGAACCCGATGTCCAGCACATAGAAGCTGTTACTGAGCAATTCATTCCCCATTTTCATAAGGGACAACTGATTGTGTTAGAGAGCACTACGTACCCTGGAACTACAGAAGAGGTAATTCTACCTAGGTTACAGAGAAATGGTCTTAGGGTGGGAGAGGATTTTTACTTGGCCTATTCACCAGAAAGAATAGATCCAGGAAATAAGAGATACAGAATGGACAACGTTCCCAAAGTGGTCGGTGGAGTAACAAAAAGATGCACCCATTTAGCCAGGGCCTTATATGAGCAAGTAGTGAAAGAAAAGATTTATTCTGTCTCTTCTCCTAGAGTTGCTGAGATGGAAAAACTTCTGGAAAATGTCTTCAGAAGTGTAAACATTGCTCTGGTCAATGAAATGGCTCTTCTGTGCAATAGAATGGGGATCGATATCTGGGAGGTCGTTGAGGCTGCCAAAACCAAACCTTATGGATTTATGCCCTTCTATCCTGGACCGGGGCTGGGCGGACACTGCATTCCCATTGATCCCTACTATCTTGCCTGGACAGCAAAAGAATATGACTTTAACACCAGATTTATCGCATTAGCTGGCGAGATTAACGATCAGATGCCCTATTACGTAGTAGAAAGAATGACAAGGATTCTTAATGAGCATAGAAAATGTCTTAACGGAGCAAAAATTCTCATTCTGGGAATCACCTATAAAAAGGATATAGGTGATCTAAGGGAATCTCCCGCCTTGAAGATAATAAAGCTATTAGAAAAAGAAGGAGCTAATATTTTCTATCACGATCCTTACATTTCCAGTTTTCTTCTTCAGGGAAAGCAATACGGCTCAATAAAGCTAACCGATGATTTCCTCGAAAAAGTTGACATTGTTCTCATTACCGTCGATCACAGCTCCTACGACTATGAGAGAATTACTCAGAAGGCAAATTTGATTTTTGATACCCGCAACGGGACCAGACATGTCAAGGATAATCGGGGAAGAATCTATTTGCTTTAACCAAGGAGTATTCGATATCACATCATGTCAATGGAAGTCATAAACGTCGTTGGTGCCAGGCCAAATTTTATGAAGGCTGCTCCCATACTCAGAGAGATGAGGAAATATCCGGATCTATTTGAGCCGGTCCTAGTTCACACTGGTCAGCACTACGATTACGAGATGTCAAAGGTGTTCTTTGAAGATCTGGAGCTCCCTGAGCCCGATATTTATCTGGGAGTAGGTTCCGGAACTCACGCTGAACAAACGGGCAGGATAATGATAGAGTTTGAAAAAGTCCTCCTTAGGGAAAAGCCAGATTTAGTCATCGTGGTGGGCGATGTTAACTCTACTTTGGCAGCGGCTTTAGCAGCAGTGAAACTGCACATCCCCGTGGCCCATGTAGAGGCGGGACTTCGCTCTTACGACAGAAACATGCCCGAGGAGATAAACAGAGTCTTGACCGATGCTATAGCCCACTATCTTTTTACCCCCTCTCCTGATGCTAATGATAACTTAAGGAAGGAAGGGATAGCAGAAAATAAGATATTTTTAGTAGGCGATGTGATGGTTGATAGCCTCCTCTATAGCAAAGAAAGAGCTCAAGAATCCCATATCTTAGCTAAACTTGGTCTGGTGAAGAACCCACGTGTCACCGACGACACACCCCGCATGACCGACTACGCCCTTTTAACTCTTCATCGGCCCAGCAATGTCGACAATAGGAAATCCCTGTCAAAAATCGTTAAGGCATTAAGGAAAATATCGCAGAAAGTGCCTATCATTTTCCCTGCACATCCCCGTACTAAGAAACAGATAAAGGATTTTGGTCTGATGAGCTATTTTAACCATGCACCAGTTTCTCCCATGAACTCCGGCATCAATAGTATCGATCCGCTAGGTTATTTGGACTTTTTGAACCTGGAGATAAACGCGAAATTTGTAATGACTGATTCTGGAGGAATTCAGGAAGAAACAACAGCTTTAAATGTTCCCTGTTTGACTTTAAGAGAAACTACCGAAAGACCGATAACTATTGCCCAAGGTACCAATACCCTCGTTTGGAACGATACAGAAAAAATTGTGGAGGAAGCATTTAGAATTTTAGAAGGTAAAGGCAAAGGAGGAAATTGCCCTGAACTTTGGGATGGCAAGGCAGCGGGGAGAATAGTGAGTGTCTTAGCCCAGAACTAGACCAATCTTGATAGTTCCCCGCTATTTAGCAGCCTTTGAACCTGGGGAATGCATGAAGAAGACGTTCGTGAGCTTACCCGAGACGGTGCAGTGAAGCTTGGAGCTTTGACTCCGAGATAGGTTGCTAATATGCGCACCGCACTAACTCTATGTTGGGAACCCTATGAGGCAAGTATTACTTAAGAAAGGCCAGGTGATAGTTGGAGAGGTGCCCGCACCCATTATTAGGGATAACAGCATATTAGTTCAAGTGGCCTACTCTTGCATAAGCACGGGTACAGAAATATCCGGGGTTACCTCGTCCGGAGAATCTTTGCTGCAAAGAGCGCTTAAAGAACCAGAGAAGATAAAAAAAGCCTTAGATTTAGCCAGAAGCCGGAGCATTCCAAATACTATTGCTGAAGCAAAAGCTAAACTTGACTCCCTATATCCTCTCGGCTATAGCTGCGCCGGGAAAGTCGTTGATATAGGCAAGAAAATTGTACACATAAAAATTGGCGATAAGGTTGCCTGTGCAGGGACGGGATATGCAAATCACGCCGAAATTGTTTGCGTACCTCAGAATCTGGCGGTAAAAGCTCCCCATAATCTAGATCTAAGAGACGCGGCCTCAGTTACTCTGGGCGCTATTGCTATGCAGGGGATAAGACGGGCAGAGGTAAGACTGGGAGAGAATATTGCTGTGATTGGGCTGGGGCTTTTGGGCCAAATTTTGGTTCAACTCTTAAAGGCAAACGGAGCAAGGGTCATTGGTTTTGACCTCAGTGATGAGAGAGTCAATTTGGCAAAAGATTTAGGAATGAACGAAGGGTATGACTCTTCAGAGAACAATGTCTTAAAAAAGGTACTAAACTTTACCGAAGGCAAGGGAGTAGATGCTACCATTATTACTGCTTCTGCTCCGCGGAATAAGGAAGTTATTCAACAAGCCATGGAGATCACCAGAAAAAAGGGACGAGTAGTAGTTATTGGCGATGTCGGTCTCGGTCCTAAGAGATCACCCTTTTATGAAAAAGAAATTGACTATTTAATTTCTACCTCTTATGGACCGGGTAGATGCGATAAAAGCTACGAGGAAAAAGGGATTGATTACCCCTTTAGCTATGTTCGTTGGACAGAGAAAAGAAACATGGAGGAGTATCTAAAGCTATTATCCGAGGGGAAAGTGAATTTTCAAAGACTTGTTTCAAAAGTTGTTGCTCTCGAGAAGGCCCCTGAGGCTTACAAATTTTTGGAAGAAAATCACCCGACAAATCCGGTGGTTCTCTTGGACTACGATTTCCAGAAAGAGAAGGAGTCAGAAGAAACGAAGATCCAAGTTGCCTCAAGACCCCTGAAAAAAAGCCTTATCAACGTGGGCTTAATTGGCGCCGGTGAATTTGCCAGAGGAATGCACCTTCCTACATTAAGAAAACTCTCCAATCTATACTCAATTTTGGCCATTTGTGATATCAATGGCATCAGCGCAAAAAACACGGCCCAGAGATTTAAAGCAAAGTATTGCACTACTAATCATAAAGATGTTTTGGCAGATGAGAATATTGACCTGGTGATGATAACTTTACCTCATAACCTGCATTCAAAGGTAGCCATTGAAGCAGCCAGAAGAGGCAAGGCAATTTTTTGTGAAAAACCAATGGCTCTAAATGATAAAGAATTAGATAAATTAGTAGAAACTTTAAAAAAAACAAAAGTTCCTTATCTAGTGGGATTCAACCGTCGTTTTTCTCCTTTTGCAAAAAGAATAAAAGAGGTAATCCAAAAGAGAGAAAGCCCCATGATAGTTGACTGTCAGATGAACGCTGGTTATCTTCCTCAAGATGACTGGAGTCAAACAGAAATTGGTGGAGGAAGAAATATTGGCGAGGCCTGTCATATTTATGACTTATTTACTTATTTTACCGAGAGTGAAGTTGAGAGAATTAATGCTTTTTCGATAAGACCTGAAAATGAAAAATACTTAGAGAATGATAACTTCATAGCCAGTTTAAAATTTAAGGATGGCTCTATTTGTAATCTAATTTATACCGCAATGGGAACAAAAGACTATCCAAAAGAACAGATGAAAATCTATTTCGATGGGAAAATCGTTCTCCTCGACGACTATAAGGAACTGAGGGTTTTCGGGGTCAATGATTCTTCCCGATTTGCTACTCGCGGTCCATTATTCACTAAGACTCAGGACAAAGGTCATTTAAACGAAATGCGGGAGTTTGGCGAGTCAATAAGGACTGGGGGTGGCTACCCCATACCACTGTGGCAACTGATTCAGGCAACAAAAATAAGCTTTGAAGTGGAGAAACAAATTAATTCTTCTAAGTAACGAGAGTGACCGCGATGCGCCTAAAAGATTTTGCAAAGTCTCTTCCCTATCCAATCAAGCAGGGTCTCAAATATATCTACGGAGCTACACCTCCGCGTTTTCGCTATGGCAAAGTCTTCTGGGAGACATATTGCTTCCTGCAGGAATCCCAATGGTGGAGCAGGGAGAAGTTGCAAGAATATCAAATGCAACAATTGGAAAAGCTATTAAAGCATGCCTATAAGAATGTGCCCTATTATCGAAAGGTTTTTGATGAAAGAGGACTGAAGCCTAAAAATATCCAGGGTTTCGATGATTTGAAGAAATTACCCTATTTGACGAAGGACGCATTTAGACAACACTTTGATGAGCTTGTAGCAAAAAATGCTGAATTAAGAAGTTTATCTATGAACCACACAAGCGGTACCACTGGGAAACCTCTTCAGTTTTACGAAGATCCTTCTGCTGGCCAAAAAGAACTTGCTTTTATCTATCACCAGTGGTCCCGTGTAGGACTTGAACCGAACAATCCATTAATACAACTCCGAGGTGCTATAATTGGTGGGAATAGACCAGTTGAATACGACCCAATTAGAAAGGTTCTACGGCTATCACCTCGACTAGATAACAAAGAGACTATTGGTTATTACTTAGAAAAGATGCGGCGGTTTAGGGCAAGATTTCTCCACGGTTACCCCAGTACTATCGCAGTCTTTGCTTCCATGATAAAGCAATATGATTTCCGTGTTTCTTTTAGACTTAAGGCAGTGCTTTTTGCCTCAGAAAATATTTATTCGTGGGAAAGGAAGGTAACCAAGGAAGTCTTTGATTGCCGAGTGTTTAGCCATTATGGTATGGCAGAAAAGGCTGTTTTAGCCGGAGAATGCGAGAACACTCATTACTATCATTGTTTACCTCAGTATGGGATGACCGAGGTTGATACCGACACCAATGAAATTATCGGAACAAGTTTTCTTAATTATGTCAATCCATTTATTCGTTACCGCACTACAGATATTGCTTCTCAGACAATTCACTCGAAATGTAGCGAGTGCGGTAGAAATTATTTTCCTATTCTTCCAAGTGTGGAGGGGAGATTAGAGGACTTTCTCATTACACCTGAGGGAATACCTGTTTCTCCTGCAGTTATTACAATGCCTTTTAAGGATTTCAAAACGATCAAGAATACCCAAATAGTTCAAAAATCTATAGATTATATTAAATTGAGAATTGCTCCGTGGGATAACCGGAGCTCAAAAGTGTTAGAAGATGAGTTACATCAGCTCTGTCAAGGATTACAAAATATACTTGGTCCCGATATGAAGGTTGAAACTGAGATAGTTCAATCCGTTCAATTCTCCAAGTCTGGTAAGTTTAGGTGGATAATATCGGAAGTATCTAAAGATTCGTTTGAGAAAGGTCTAAGAGAGGCTTAAACGAGACGACGAGGTGGGAGTCATTGCTTTTTTCTCGGCCCCATCCCCTGCACCAAAAAGGGGAAATACAGGTTTTTGATTCAGAAACTGCCGATCAAGTGGGGAGATTAAATGATAAGTCCAGAGGAAATTATTTCCAACTTGAATGTCTCGATATATCATGATTCTGGCTTACAGTATCCAAAAGAGCCTCCATATAGTCCTTACATAGAATACGCTGAGTATTTTTTGAGCAATATGAGCAAGGAAGAGAACCATGTATATGATGCCCTGAGACATACCTTGCTTCTATTGGGTCTAGACAAAGGTAATTTTGGAAACGCTCGATGGAATCCCCTTAAAGACATAGTTGGATCGGGCGACACAGTGGTTATCAAACCCAATTTTGTCTTGAGCAATCATGACGAAGGTGGCGACCTGTTTAGCATTATTACCCATCCTTCTGTTATTAGAGCCGTGGTTGATTATGTCTATATTGCGCTGAGAGGTAAGGGGAGAATCATCATTGCTGACGCACCCCAAATGGATTGTAATTTTAGTGAATTGCTAGAGAAGACAAAGCTTGAATCCATTAAGGAGCTATATCGGAAGGAACTTGGTTTTGAAATAGAGATCTATGATTTAAGAGATTTTTGGCTCGACAAAAAAGACAACCCAAAAGCTGCTTACTCAAGAAATAGATATAAGCTTCCTGGCGATCCTTTAGGAAGTGTGCTTGTCAATTTAGGTAAAGAAAGCCTATTTTACGGGGTAGATAATTATGAAAGATTCTACGGGGCTGATTACAATAGGGAGGAAACCATAAGTCATCACCATGACAATGCCCAGGAATATTTGATCTCAAAAACTATTCTATCCGCTGATGTTGTTATTTCAGTTCCAAAGTTGAAAGTGCATAAGAAGGTGGGTGTCACTCTCAACATAAAGGGACTGGTTGGAATGAATACCAATAAAAACTACCTGATTCATTACAAACTGGGTACGCCTTCTCAGGGAGGAGATCAATTTCCAGACGATATTCTGACTGCGAAGGAAAGTATGAAAGTTAAGTCACAAAGATGGGCTTACGATAAGCTATTGTCCAGGAAGAATCCCACGACTGATTTCCTATATGACACGGCTGCAAGACTTGGCAAGATTTTCCTTAAACCTTTGGGATTTAGGCTGGACAAGGAGAAGTCACATTTGGATAATGGCAACTGGCATGGGAATGACTCAGCTTGGAGGATGTCGATAGACTTACTGAGAATCTTGATTTACGGAGACAACCAGGGTAACCTGAGTAGTGTGCCGGTGCGTCGTATGTTTTTGATTGTTGATGGAGTGATTGGCGGCGAGGGGAACGGTCCTTTGACGCCTGATAGTAAGAAGTGTGGCTTGATTATAGCTGGATTTAACCCCTGTGCAGTTGATCTAGTCTGCACAAGGTTGATGGGGTTCGATTGTAGGAAAGTTAAGACGCTTAGTTACATTTTGGCTCACTCGGAGCTATTTAATATAGGTCTATCTAAGATCAAGATTCTTAGTAATAGAAATTTTGATAATTTGTTTGATGCGGAAAATGATAATAAGTACTTTGATTTTTTGCCACATCCTGGCTGGAAGGGCTTTATTGAGATAAAATGAGTAAGTTGAGATTCATCACGAAGAAGCTATGATCGAAAGCGTCCAAGCCAGGCTTTAGCGAAGAATATTAAGCACCAAGGTCATGGGGATTTTTGAAGACGGAACAACAATAATACATAGAGATGGGGCTATATATGAGTGAGATAATTACAACATACGAACCGGATAATTCTCTCAAGAAAGGGTATCTATCTATCTTCAGCGGGATTTACAACGAATTAAAAGGAAGTAGGTGAATATGTCAATGCGAGATTCAAAACATGTAAATCAGAAAGTGGGGGAAACTCAGGCTTTAGCTAATAATGAAAGGTTAGGCCAGGCTGAAGCATTACCCACCATCATCATTCAGCCAACTCGTGGCTGGCTATCCCTTAAGCTGAGGGATATATGGCAATACCGGGAACTTCTTTACTTCCTCACCTGGCGTGATGTGAAAGTTCGATATAAGCAGACCGTAATTGGATTCCTCTGGGCAATCATTCAACCTTTCTTGAAGATGGTGGTTTTCAGCATTATCTTTGGAACCCTGGCTAAGATGGATTCAGAAGGGTTTCCCTATCCTATTTTTTTGTACGCAGGGCTTCTTCCCTGGCAGTTCTTTGCCAGCTCTGTTGATCGAAGCGGCGAAAGTGTTGTTGCAAGTGCAAACCTGATTACAAAGGTCTATTTCCCAAGACTTATTATACCCATTGCATCTATCGGAGCTTGTCTGGTAGATTTTGCCATATCGTTTATAATATTAATCATCTTAATGCTTTATTATAACGTTGTCCCCACGCTCTCAATATTTATGGTACTGCCATTAGTTCTGGCGACAACATTCACTGCTTTGGGAGTGGGTACGTTTATAAGTGCTCTAAATGTTGCCTATCGAGATTTCCGCCATATTGTTCCATTTTTTGTTCAGATATGGATGTTCTTAACGCCTGTTGTTTATGCTACCAGAATCATTCCCGAAAACTGGCGTTGGCTCATTCTGCTGAACCCAATGGCCGGGATTGTAGATGCTTATCGTTCAGCAATTTTAGGCAAGCCATTTGAATGGAGTAACCTCGGAATTTCGATGGCAATAGCAGTAGTAATATTCCTCTGTGGACTAATCTATTTCCGGAAAACAGAAAGATACTTCGCTGACATTGTTTAGGAGTAAGATATGTCTGACCTGGTCATAAAAGTAGAGGATTTGAGTAAGCGCTACCGCATCGGCCAGTTCGTTGGAGGGGCGTACCAGTACAGAGCCCTGCGGGATGTTTTGACTGACGCTATACATGCTCCTTTCCGCCGATTACGAGCAAGAAGCAAACAACGAGCAGTAGCCAGTAATCCAACAGCCGATAGTCATGAGCCATCAGCTAACTTCATCTGGGCCCTCAAGGATATCTCCTTTGAGGTAAAGCAGGGTGAGGTTGTTGGTATCATCGGCAGAAATGGTGCAGGCAAGTCTACACTTTTGAAATTGCTTTCCCGGATAACAGAGCCCACTGAAGGCCGGGCAGAGATAAAGGGCCGTCTGGGAAGCCTCCTGGAGGTTGGAACTGGGTTTCATCCTGAGCTCACCGGTCGGGAAAACATATATCTAAGTGGTGCAATCTTGGGAATGACTAAAAAGGAGATTGACCAGAAGTTTGACGAGATAGTTGATTTTTCCGGGGTAGAAAAATTCATTGATACTCCAGTCAAACGCTACTCTAGTGGTATGCTGGTCCGCCTGGGCTTTGCTGTTGCTGCTCACCTTGAGCCAGAGATACTTTTGGTGGATGAAGTGCTGGCAGTTGGGGATGCTGCCTTCCAGAAGAAGTGCCTGGGAAAGATGGGCGATGTGGCCAGCGAGGGGCGGACGGTGCTGTTTGTTTCTCACAATGTGCCGGCGATTATACGGCTTTGCCAGCGAACGATTTTTCTAAATGAGGGGCGCATCCTGCAAGATGGTCCCTCTCATCAGGTTGCCAGTGTCTACTTACAGTCTGGTGTAGGCATTACAGCGGCGCGCGAGTGGCCGGATCGGAGCAAAGCGCCAGGCAATGACATCGTACGTCTTCGTGCTGTTCGTATACGTGCAGAGGATGGGCAAATCACGGAGGCGGTGGATATCCGACGAGCTGTTGGAATTGAGATAGAATATGAAGTGCTCAAACCAGGTCATGTCTTATTACCGAATTATCACTTCTTTAACGAGGGAGGAGTTTATCTGTTTGTAGCCGGCGACCATGATCCCGCATGGCGCCAGCGACCTCGACCTATAGGGTGTTATGTGAGTACGGCGTGGATTCCGGGTAATTTCCTTTCGGAGGGAACTCTGATTGTAGGTGTCGCTATCAGTACAGTGAGTCCAGTCATCGTCCACTTCTATGAACGCGATGCTGTCGCCTTCCGGATCATTGATAGCCTTGATGGGAACTCGGCGCGTGGGGACTATGGTGGGCCAATGCCTGGCGTCATCAGGCCGCTTTTGCGTTGGACGACCCAGTTCAGTCCGAATAAGTTGCGAACCTGACACTGTTGTCAAGGAAACTGTGCCATGAAAGTTGTTATTTTATGCGGTGGCTTAGGGACTCGTCTTAGGGAAGAAACCGAGTTTCGTCCTAAACCGATGGTGGAGATTGGTGGTAAGCCAATTCTTTGGCACATTATGAAGATTTACGGACACTATGGGTTTAAAGATTTTATTCTTTGCCTAGGGTATAAAGGTGAAATAATAAAAGAATATTTTTATAACTATGAGCTCATAAATAACGATTTTACGATAGAACTTGGTGATAATAAGGATATAGAAATACATAGTGACCATGGTGAAAAAGGCTGGCGGATTACTTTAGCTGACACTGGAGATAAAGCACTTAAAGGTGCCAGATTGAAACGGGTAGAAAAATATATTGATGGTGACCAATTTATGATGACCTATGGGGATGGTGTAGCCAATGTAGGTATTCATTCTCTTTTAGTCTTCCACCATACTCATGGAAAACTAGCCACCGTCACCGGAGTCAATGCTGCTTCACGCTTTGGCGAGTTAAAAATTAATGGCAACCGTGTGGAAGCTCTTAATGAAAAGCCTAAAACTAGTGCAGAGCTTATCAACGGGGGATTCTTTGTCTTTAATAAAGGTATATTTGATTATCTTTCAGCTAACGATAATTGTGATCTGGAAATTGGTGCCTTGGAAAAGGTCGCTAACAAAGGGCAGCTCATGGTTTATAAACATAGAGGATTTTGGACGTGTATGGATACCTTGAGGGATATGGATTATTTGAATAAATTGTGGGATGAAAATAAAGCTTTCTGGAAGGTTTGGTAATGAGCGGCATTTTCAATAATATCTATAAAGAAAAAACAGTCTTAGTCACTGGAGATACAGGTTTTAAAGGCTCTTGGCTTGTAATATGGTTACTAAATCTCGGCGCAGATGTTATCGGTTACGCACTTAACCCAAGAACTGAAAAAGATAATTACGTAATCTGTAATTTGGGTGATAAAATAACTCATATTGATGGAGATATCAGAGATTACCAAACACTATTAAAAGTCTTTTCAAAATATGAGCCGGAAGTAGTATTTCATCTTGCCGCTCAGTCTTTAGTTTTGGACTCATATAAAGACCCCCTTTACACTTACAGCACCAATGTTATGGGCACGGTAAATTTCTTTGAAGCTGTGAGGCATACATCATCTGTAAAAGTAGCTATAAATATAACAAGCGATAAATGTTATGAGAATCGTGGATGGATTTATGGCTATCGTGAAGTGGATCAAATAGGTGGAAAAGATCCTTACAGTGCTTCAAAGGGAACGTCTGAGATAATCACTTCTTCATACCTGCGTTCTTTTTTCAATCAAGATAATACCGCTCACATCGTCTCTGTAAGGGCAGGGAATGTGATTGGTGGCGGAGACTGGGCAGACTATCGGATTTTCCCTGATTGTATGCGAGCTTTACTTAATGATAAACCGATTGTTATTAGAAATCCAGAAGCTGTCCGACCCTGGCAACACGTTTTAGAACCTCTAAGTGGCTATTTAACCCTTGGTTCACTTTTATACACAGAGGGAAAAAAATACTCAGGCGCCTGGAATTTTGGGCCCTTGTCCAAAAACATGGTTTCTGTAAGACAACTTGTTGAAGAAACCGTTAAACAATGGGGTACAGGTAGATACATTATTGAGAATGAGACAAATAATAGCTTAGAAGCGAGCTTTCTACATCTTGATATCTCAAAGGCGGTAAATATGTTGAACTGGTATCCTGTATTGGATTTTTATCAGGCCATAATATTTTCAATAGACGAATACAAGGTTAATGATTTATCAAGTGAAAAAGTTTTCGACCAAAGAATTGACCATATTCATAAATATATTGAATTGAGAAATAACTTTGAAAGGTAATAAAATGCTTAGGTGCAGGGCTTGTGATAATGAATTGAGACAGCCTTTTCTATTGCTCGGCAACTCCCCACTTTCGAATGCTTATCTTTCTAAGGATGATTTAAACCAAATGGAGCCCTATTATCCTTTAGACGTATATGTCTGCGAAAGATGTTTTTTGGTGGAGTTAGAAGAGTTTGAAACTGCAAAAACCATTTTCTCATCAGACTATGCCTATTTTTCGTCTTTTTCAGAAAGTTGGCTGCAGCATTGTAAAAACTATACTCAAATGATGATTGGCCGCTTTGGTTTTAACAAAGATTCTTTTGTAGTAGAAATAGCAAGTAATGATGGTTATTTGCTACAATACTTTAAACAGCATAATATCCCCGTTTTAGGAATAGAACCAGCAGCAAATACCGCTAAGGTAGCAATAAAAAAAGGCATTCCTACTGATATCACTTTTTTTGATACATCTTATGCTAAAAAAATGATGGAAGCCGGTAAATTGGCCGACTTGATTATTGGCAATAATGTTCTTGCACATAATCCCAATTTGAATAATTTTGTGGAAGGATTGAAGCTTGCTTTGAAACTCGATGGTATTATTACGATGGAGTTTCCCCATTTGCTCAGGCTTATAGAAAGTAATCAATTTGACACGATTTATCATGAACATTTTTCGTATTTTTCTTTTCATACCGTAAGGAAGTTATTTGCTTCTCATAACCTTGAGCTTTTTGACGTGGAAGAAATTCCCACACATGGGGGGTCGCTGCGTATCTATGGTAAGCATAAGCATGACAAATCAATAAAGGTTACGAATCGTGTAGGTGATTTATTAGAAAAAGAGAAATCTGCTGGTTTATTGGATTTAAAAACATATTATAATTTTAGAAAGAAAGTGGAGTCGACGAAAAGGGCATTACTTCAGTTTTTAATTAAAGCAAAAAGCGAAGGAAAGAGCATCGTCGGGTATGGCGCACCTGCCAAAGGGAATACACTTCTCAATTATTGCGGGGTAAGGACCGATTTTTTGGATTATACGGTGGATCGCAGTCCACACAAGCAAAATAAGTATTTGCCAGGTACTCATATATCCATTAAACATCCCGATAAGATAAAGGAAGATAAACCTGATTATGTCTTAATCCTTCCCTGGAATATTAAAGATGAAATTGTGAAACAGATGAACTATATTCGAGAATGGGGAGGGAAGTTTATAATTCCAATTCCAAAAGTTGAGGTGGTATGAATGATTTTTACTGAGACTACGTTAAAAGGTGCATTTGTAATAGAACTTGAAAAACATGAAGATGAGCGTGGATTCTTTGCTCGAACTTTTTGCCGTAAAGAGTTTGAAGCTCATGGTCTTAACTCTAACCTCGTTCAGTGCAATATTTCTTTTAATAAAAAGAAGGGCACACTTCGCGGGATGCATTATCAGATAGCTCCTTATCAAGAAGCGAAATTGGTGAGTTGTTTAAGGGGAGCAATATACGACGTAATTATAGATTTGCGAGCAGATTCTCCTACTTATTGTCAATGGTTTGCTGTGAAGTTGAGTGCTGAAGACTATAATATGCTTTATGTCCCTGAAGACTTTGCTCATGGATTTCAGACCTTAGAGGACGATACAGTGGTTTTTTATCAGATGTCCGAGTTCTATCATCCAGAATGTGCTCGGGGCGTCAGGTGGGATGATCGGACGTTTGGAATTAAATGGCCGTTGTCCAATCGAATTATGTCAAAAAAAGACCTGAGCTATCTAGATTTTAGAAGATGAAATGATGAAAAAAGTTCTTTTAACCGGTGCCGCTGGCTTTATAGGAAGACACACCATTCCATTGATGATAGAAAGTGGCTATGAGGTACATGCTGTCGATTATATTGACCAGCCCTCTTTCAAGCAAGAGCCCTGTCTCTTTTGGCATCAGTGCAATCTCTTGAATACCGATCAACAAAAACGCTTGTTGGCAGAGGTTAAGCCAACTCATCTACTACATTTTGCTTGGTATACGATCCCTGGGAAATATTGGACGTCCCTTGAGAACCTCCGGTGGGTGCAAGCTAGTCTAGAACTTGCGATGAACTTTATAGATGAAGGAGGCAAACGGGCTGTATTGGCAGGTACCTGTGCCGAATACGATTGGTCTTACGGATATTGTTCTGAGGACGTAACACCGACACGGCCATCTACTCTTTATGGCACCTGTAAGCATAGTTTGCAGGAGATGTTGAGACATCTATTCCAACAAACGGGACTTAGCAGCGCTTGGGGAAGGATATTTTTCCTTTACGGACCCTACGAAGCAAAAATTCGTCTGGTTCCATCTGTTATAACTTCACTACTGCAAGATCGATCAGTCCGTTGTACGCATGGGAACCAGATTAGAGATTTTCTTCATGTAGAAGACATAGCTTCAGCTTTTGTCAGTTTGTTGAACAGTAATGTAGAAGGGCCTATAAACATCGCGTTAGGTCAGCCAGTAGCCCTCAAGACCGTTATTTATACTATTGCAGATTTATTAGGTAAAAGGCATCTGGTTGAACTTGGTGTTTTACCAGCCCCAGAGGGTGAACCACCTTTTGTCGTGGCTGATGTACGTAAGCTTAATCAGCAAGTTGGTTGGAAGCCCAAGATAACTCTTGAGGCAGGTTTAAAAAGCGATATTCAATGGTGGGAACAGAATTTAGAAGGGAATAAGTTATGAAGTGTCCCATTTGTCAATCTTCTAAAACGAGCTTGTTTCTGGAACGCTTTCAGGTTCCTGTGCATCAAAATTTGCTATGCCCTTTTGAAGAATCGGCAAGGAATGTAAAGCGGGGGAAGTTGTCCCTGATCATCTGTGAAGAATGTGGCTTTGCTTTTAATCAAGCTTTTGATGCGAATTTGCTTTCCTACGGTAAAGATTACGATAACACTCAGGCATGTTCCCCTATGTTTCGGGACTATATTGATAACTTGATTTATCATCTAATCAACGAGCGAGGCGTAGTTAATAAGACCATTGTGGAGGTTGGTTGTGGCAAAGGTTCTTTTTTAAAGTCCTTATGTGCAGCTGGAGGGAATTCTGGTATTGGATTCGATCCTAGCTATTTGGGCCCAAGCATTCTACATGGTGGAAAGCTCAGATTTGAACGCAGTTTTTATGATCCCAGATGTGAATCTATTCCCACTGACGTGGTTATTTGTCGGCATGTGATAGAGCATACTTCTGGTCCTTTGCGTTTGCTGAAGTCAATCAGACAAACTCTGGCGAAATCACCCCATGCACAAGTATTTTTTGAGACTCCATGCTTGGAGTGGATTCTTGAAAATCAAGTATTTTGGGACTTCTTCTATGAACATTGTTCCTATTTCACAGAACAATCTTTGAGTGTTGCCTTTGAAGTTGCAGGGTTTCAGGCAAAAAGTATCCACAAAGCTTTTCATGGTCAGTATTTATGGTTAGAAGCCGAATTAAGCAATAGACAAAGTCGCAATATTAGAACAGTATCAAGGCAAATTTCCATTTTGGCAAAACAGTTTGCTGAAAAGGAAAGGCTACTCATCCAATACTGGCAAGAACGTCTTAAAGAATTACAATCATCAGGGGGGTTAGCGATTTGGGGTGCTGGGGCAAAGGGGGTTACCTTTGCCAATATGCTTGACCCACATTGCGAATGGATTGATTGTGTTGTGGATCTTAATCCAAATAAACAGGGACGATTTGTTCCGGGAACAGGACATCCAATCGTTTCTTACTATGATTTGCCAAAGCGAAATGTCACTACAGCCATTTTAATGAATCCCAATTATTGTGAAGAAAACCAGTTATTACTTAAGAAAGCAGGAGTCGAACTTAATCTCATTGAACAGGGAAAATAATGAAGTTAACTATCGATACTACCAATAAGGTGCTGATTCAGGAAGTCAACGGGAAATCCCGCACAATTGATCTTTATTCAAAAGAAGCTTTCGAACTAATTTCCCACCAGTGGCTGAAAGTGGGATGGGATCAGAAATATTCTTATACCTTTAGCTGGATGGGACGTCCAATTATCCAACTTCCGGAAGACGTGATACGCATTCAAGAGGTGATTTATCGGGTAAAACCAGATTTCATCGTTGAAACTGGTGTAGCCCATGGCGGGTCATTGATTTACTATGCTAGTTTATGCACAGCGATGGGGAAGGGACGAGTAATTGGTATTGATACAGAAATCCGACCCTGCAATCGGAAAGCTATTGAGGCGCACGAGATGTTTCCGTTTATCACACTGATTGAAGGTAATTCCACAGCCTCTAAAACGTTGAAACAGGTGAAGGGCTTGGTAAAATCAAGCGAAACCGTGCTGATAATCCTTGATTCCTGTCATGCCAAGCAGCATGTTTTGGATGAGCTTGAAGCTTACCACGACCTGGTCACCGTCGGATCCTATATTGTAGCAACTGATGGAATTATGAAAGACTTGCATGATGTTCCCCGTGGTAACCCTGAATGGATTTGGGATAATCCGGTTGCGGCTGCGGCTGAATTTGCCTCCAAGCACCCAGAATTTGTTCTGAAAGAACCAGTTTGGGTTTTTAATGAGAGTGGATTGACTAACCGTGTAACTCACTGGCCTTACGCGTTTTTGAGAAAGATATATAAGGATTCACGGACTCACTAAAATTGCCGCCGGAAGCCCCATCCCTTGTGGGTGGGGAGGATGTCAGCACGTATTGGATTAAGAATTACCCAAAAGAATCAAGTTTTGAGAACTTTTTCCCACATATTACAATTGGCATTGGTGAAGTTGAAGGCGAAATCAGCGGAATAAAATTCCCTATAAAATTTAATGCATCTAAACTTGCATTATGTCATTTAGGGAATTATTGCACCTTTAGAAAAATATTTTTGTCATATGATTTAGGAATGAAAAGCAAATTCCCATTAGTGAGTATAGGTATGCCTGTTTATAATGGAGAGAAGTATATTAGACAGGCACTTGATTCTCTCTTGGGTCAAACCTATAAGAACTTTGAATTGATAATCTCTGACAATGCCTCTACAGATGAAACAAAAAACATTTGTGAAGAATACGCTAAAAGGGACAAAAGGATAAAGTATATACGACAGAAAGAAAATATGGGTGGTGCTAACAATTTAAGATTTGTTTTAGAACAAGCAACTGGCGAATATTTCATGTGGGCAGCTCATGATGACCGGCGGGAACCGAGTGCTATAAAATCAGCCTTGTCATGTTTTATGACCAATGGGAATATTGTTTTTGCAGGGTCATATTTCGATATAATTAATTATGTAACAGGACACACGAAAGAACACAGTGATATTCCTAAATTAAGTGAAGGAAACAATGCTTTCCAGAATTGTTGCCTTCTGTTAAGACAACCAGAACCCAGTTTTATATACGGCCTGTTCCGAACAGACACCCTTAAAAAAACACATTTTATTGCAATAGATTATTTTGATTTTGGCGATGTGTACCTTTTGTATGAGATTGCAACTATGGGCAAGATGCGGATTGTTCCTCTTGTATTATATCATGCAGGCGTAGTCGAGGCAGTGCGTACGCCTAAATCTTGTGCAAAATGCAAGCTACCAGGATTTAAATTTGGATACTCAAAATACTATTTTGAGTCACTCAAGCTTTTTTTGCGATCAAAATCATTTAGTCACCGACAAAAACTGCATTTGGTTCAGTTACTTAACTCGCAAGTCGTTGGTTTAGTCATTGGGCATGAAAAGGTAAAAATTGGTCATTATGGAATATATATCTTGCGTACAATAAAATATATGATGGGGCATTATGTAAATAAAGACAAACAAAATGCTATCCGCAAGAAGAGACTTAATTTTTATTCTCAATTCATTAAGAGTGGAGACCTGTGTTTTGATATCGGAGCAAATGTTGGCAATAGAATAGACGTGTTTCTCGAGCTTGGTGCCAAGGTTGTGACTGTTGAACCTCAAGAAAGTTGCCTAAAAGTTTTGCGTGATCGCTATCAAAGTAATCCTCATGTGGAAATTGTCTCAAAGGGGGTAGCTGCAAGAGAAGGCACAATTGCACTATGGATCTGTGACGAAATCAGCACCATATCATCAATGTCTGACCGATGGAGGTCAGCGGTCATCGAAAGTGGTCGTTTTGCTTCATACCACTGGCATAAAAAAACATTGATTCCGGTGACTACTCTAGACGTACTTATACAGCAGTACGGCGTTCCTAAATTCTGCAAGATCGATGTAGAAGGTTTTGAGTATGAAGTGCTAAAAGGACTGTCACAGCCTATACCATTTCTATCTTTTGAGTTTACGTATCCTGAATACTTTGCACAAGCAAAGGCGTGTATGAGTTATCTTTGCTTATTGGATAAGGTAGAGTTCAACCTTTCTGTAGGTGAATCGATGTCGTTATTGTTCCCACACTGGGTAACACAGGAAGAAATAGAAAAGAAAATCGAGTTACTCGAGAATAAAATTGTATTTGGTGATATCTATGTTCATCATATTGGCTCATAGTCTCGCGGATGCCTTCTATACCTGTGGCCTGTTTCATTTGACAAAGAAGCTGTGAGTCTTAACCCGTTCCCTCTTCTGGATAGCCTAAAAAGCAAAGTAACATCTTTACCCTATCTTTATTAGGGACAACTTAGTTTCTTCACTTTTCTCTTTACATGTAGCAGAATAATATTGGTTTAGGAAGATACGGTGATAGACTTGATCCTGAAGGGACAAGGAAAGCTTGCAAAGAGTTATCTTGTATTTTGGCATTTAATGGGAATTTATACTTTTCAGTCCCTGTTGGAAAACAGAAAACATATTTCAATGCTCATAGAGTACATTCTCCTCAAACAATTATTGACTACTTTGAAGACTTGGAACTGATTGAGTTATCCGGGGTGACAGATTCAGGAAGATTCGTAAAAAATGTCGAAATTGAGGTTTTGGAAAAATCTACATATGCTTGCGGACTATTCTGGTTTAGGAAATTAGATTTATGTGCATAGTTGGTGAGTAAGCCGCGACATGTTGGAAGGAAAATCTCATGAATGACCAAACCCCTCCTGATTTTTGGGAATCCTGCTTGGTGTGTCCAGACTGCAAAGGAAAATTAGTTATTATCAATAATGTCATTACTTGCACTTGTTGTGGCAGTGACTTCTCAGTTAGGAATGGGGTACCATGCTTTGTATCCGAGGTCATGACTGACCATCAGAAATCAGAATTTGAGTATTTCCAGAGGCACTTGACTAAAATTAGAGAGACGTCTCTGTTTTATAACCAGAACGAAAATTGCTATAACTGGGTATTGCCCTGGATCAATGATCGAACGGTAAGTGACGATTCAAGGATAATCTGTGTAGGGGCAAGCTTTGTTGATGATTTACCCCACGTACAATCAAACTACAAATTTAACATCGACCACCTTTCGCACCGGTATGCGGAGCTTCTTCCCGAAATCCAAAAGGCGAATATCAGGCACATTGCTGGAGTTTCGGAAAAGTTACCATTCAAAGACAATTATACAGACATTGTCTACTCAAGGAACAGCCTCGATCATGTGTGTAATCCGGTTAGAACTCTTTTGGATATCAACAGAGTCCTCAAACCCGAGGGAAAGTTCTACTTGTTTGTTTATCATAACTCGAACTTCATTGATTCGGGAGAAACTACAGTTGTTAATGATGACTTTGTTGAACAATTTCTGAAACGGATTCTTCGAGTCGAATGGATGAAAATAGATCCTTCCGAATCGCAAGGTGTCACACAACCACCTGTTTATTCTCTGCCCAATCATGAAAGACTCGGTTTCCTGTATGCTATTTGCTCAAAAACACTGCGGACAGCCTATTATTCAGATGAACAACTTCGGCGATATGAGGAGTTAACCGCCAATTTTCATTCTGCTGTATATTACGAGCGTAAGAGCCAGCTGGTTAATGCTTCGAAGCACTTCGCTAAGGTAATGTCACTCAGTCCTTTTCTCAAATCAGATCAGATGAGGATTCTGTATTCAAAAATACGTTACCTGGCTATCAACGACCCCAGAGCCTTTATTGACTTCTTTAGAGAGTTCAAGAACCACAATCGGGATCCTTTTTGGTGGCGGATTATAATAGATTCGTCGAGGCATTTTATGAAACGAGAACTGAATAAGACCATAAACCTATCATTTGTTGGAGAAGAAAAAGTATATCTCAAAGATGTTTTATTGAGAGGAGGCCCCCGTTCTTGGATAAAAAGAGTACTCAGCGAGGTAGGGCTGGGCAGTATAGTGAAATGAAACTTTCAATGATTCAAAGGACTCGGCTGGGGATGCGCAGACTATGGCCGAGCAGGAAGGCTGAACCTATCGATCCTGAGATACTCCGGGTGATACACGATAAAATCCAGTTACTGGGTCAGCTGGGTGAACCTCAAGATGTTGGTGCAGAGGTGCAACTTTCCCTCGGAAACAGGGTTGAGAGGCTGCTAGTTCAAGGTTTACAGACGTACGGCGGCGAGGTAGATTTCATACGCTACTGGGCGAGATTGCGAAATGAGAGGTCTTTTTTTCCAAATACCGGGATGTATGACTGGCTCGAAGCACAGGTGCTCTATCTGCTCATCCGTTGTGTGAAACCGGAAGTAGTCGTTGAGATCTCCCCAAACTACGGATACTCAACGGGCTTTTTGTTGCTGGCAATGAACAAGAACAAGCGCGGAAAACTGTACTCATTCGATCTTGAGGAGAAATTCCACCGGCACGCCTTGCGGAGCTTTAATCAGGTCGGCATTGACACTTCCCGCCAACTGTTTTTTGCAGCCGACGTACGGGAGGCTTATGACCGTGTTTTCCCCAAGCAAGTTGATGTGCTCTTTATGGACTCTGACCATTCCTACGATTTCGCCCAATGGTACATTGCTAACCTGTATCCGAGGGTAACTGAAGGTGGCTTGATTCATGCCCATGATGTTCTCAGGCATGGTGTCAAACCACATTTGGGGGATAAAGGGGAAGGAAGGGCCATTTGGGAATTTATTCAGGAGCGCCAGGTTTCGGAAAAGGATTACCTGTATGTGAGCGAACTGGTACGCTCTCAGCCCATAAAACTCGACGTGCTTCAGCAGCTGGAACGTTATCCATTTGGAGAAACGCAGATTGGCAGTAACAATATTGAGCAATGCACCTCATTCTGGATAGTGAAGCACTTCTGAGGGGGGTCCGATGCGCATCTTTTACACAGCTGATCACGAACCACTGCCAGGGAACAACCTGTGGCACAACAACCTGTATCAGTCTTTGGTAGATTTAGGGTATGATGTGGTAGAATTCAAATACGGTTTGAGGGAAACATGCCAAAATCCAGATCCGAGTGATCCAAAACAAAGGGCATTCATTGACAATAATCGGCCCAGACTGGAGCAGGCGCTATTGAGTCAGGTTGAGGGAGCACACGGCGAAAAGCCTATTGATCTGTTCTTCTGCTACTTCTATTCTGCTTGTGTCCGGCCTGGAGTGATAGAGGACATTAAGGCACTCGGGATAACGACAGTCAACTGGTATTGCAACGCCGCAGATCAGTTCTGTCTAATTGAAGAGTTAGCCTCCGCATATGACTGGTGTCTTGTTCCAGAGAGAATGCGTCCAGAGGATTACCGTCGTATAGGCGCTAATCCAATTTATTGTCAGGGAAGCTGCGAACCCAAATATCTACAAGCCTTACAACGTTCCGGTGGAGTTTGATGTTACATTTGTGGGGAAGGGACATGGTGAACGACTAGCGTACATTCGCTATCTCCTTGACAACGGCATCGACGTGCGAGTGTGGGCTTATAGCTGGATGGAGTCGTGGCTTAAATCAGGAGGAATACTTCGTATTGAAGTACCGAATTCCCAAAGAACATCTTCAATCTTATTGAATCCGCTTGCGAGTCAGCATTCAAAAGCAGTTGCTTTGCGACATATCTTTGGCTCTCACGAGGCTTACTGGGCTATTCATTGCGAAGGCTCGACAATCGGTCGGTTAAGAAAGCTTCTCAGGAACTTAGGATTTGGAATATCTAAAATTAGGAAGAACTCTTGGAAAGGAACTCATAATTTTGAAGTTATTGCCAGAAAAAACGAGCCTGATCTTTCTAAGATTGATATGGAAAAAAGGGTGGAAGAATTTCTTTCGGATTATTTAGTGGATTCTTCTCAAAGTGAACTAAAACTCCTGGATGTATGGATGAATGCGTATAAACATCAGGTAGATAGATGCGGGGCAAAATGAGTAGCATCAGTGTTATCATCCCAACATCAAATCGTGCAGCAACGTTGGAAAAATCTATTAGAAGTGCCTTAGAGCAGACATTTTCCCCTTTGGAAGTTTTGGTTTGCGATGATGGTTCAATGGACAAAAGTCGTGAAATCGTTGGGTTAATCAATGATTCGCGCGTTCGATGGATAGATGGGGAGGGTGGTGGAAGGCCGGCCATTCCGCGCAATAGAGGAATTGGAGCAAGTCGGGGGGAATGGTTAGCGTTTTTGGATAGCGACGATGAGTGGCTACCGGAAAAGCTTGAAAAACAGTTGACGCATGCAAGTAAAATGGGATGCGGTGCCGTCTGTTCCAATGCGATACGATACATACCATCTCAGGGACATTTAGGACCGATGTTTGTCAGGTGGACTCTTGGGAACTCAGTTTCATTTCCCGCGCTTTTGCAAAATAATTACGTGATTTGCAGTTCCGTCTTGATAAAGAAAGACATTGTGAATAAATGCAAGGGCTTCCCAAAAGACAAGGCACTTAAAGCTGTGGAAGATTATGCTCTTTGGTTACGCAGTGCTACCTTCACAAATTTTGCCTACCTGAACGAACCGTTATTGATATATAGGGATGAGCCAGAAGCAAGCATCCGGGCTTATGGTTCTTCAGTTTGGCAGCAAAGGATTACTATTTTGAAATCCTTCGTTTCATGGGCCCATGGCACTGAGTATACCATAAAGAACAGGGAATATTTAGATTTAGCACAGAAGTCTCTCTTACGTGCTCGGGCAGAAAACAGAAGGTTGCGCTTAAGAACGATGCTATCAAAATTGAAAAGATGGATAATCAAGTGAGAATCTTGCACACCGTTGAATTCTACTATCCATCAGTGGGCGGCGCCCAGGAGGTAGTACGACAAGTCTCGGAACGGTTGGCCCGGTTGGGTCATGACGTCACAGTGGCAACAAGACGATTGCTTGCTCGGAATTCTTCAGTTTTGAACGGTGTCAATATCGAAGAGTTTGACATCTCTGGAAACGCTGTCCAGGGGTTTTCGGGTGAGGTCGAACACTACCAAAAGTTTATTCTTGCATCCAGTTTTGACGTGATAATGAACTACGCTGCACAGCAGTGGGCTACCGACCTGGTGTTACCAATATTAAACAGAATCCCTGCCAAGAAAGTTTTTGTGCCTTGCGGTTTTTCCGGGTTATATTTACCAGAGTATGGCGATTATTTTGAACAAATGAAGACCTGGCTCAAACAGTACGATGCTTGTGTTTATCTATCAAATGATTATAGGGACGTCAATTTTGCTCGGAAGTGTGGAGCAGATAACGGGGTGCTTATCCCAAATGGTGCTGCAGCGGACGAATTTGACCAGAAAACAGATATTGACATAAGAGCACACCTCGAAATTCCACCAGAGCATTTTCTAATCTTACATGTAGGGTCTCATACAGGTGCCAAAGGACATAAGGAAGCGATCCGGATTTATAAGAAAGCAAGAATAAAACATGCCACTTTTTTGATGGTGGCCAACAATTTTGGTGGTGGCTGTACGAGAAGCTGTCTTCGGAAAGAGAAGTTTTATCGTTGCAATCGGTTGTCAAGAGTGTTAGACAAAAAGATTCTAGTAAAATCCTTGTCGAGAAAGGAAACCGTGGCTGCTTATCATGAAGCAGACCTTTTTTTCTTCCCGTCAAACATAGAGTGTTCACCTATTACCTTATTTGAAGCTATGGCTTCAAAGACGCCTTTTTTGACGACAGATGTCGGTAACTCAAAAGAGATTATTGAATGGTCAAACGGTGGTGAGCTGTTACCGACATTGAAATTTCCAAATGGATACGTTAGGGCAAATGTGAATGCATCCGTTGATGTTTTTGAACGGCTTTTCTACGACTGTCAAAAGAGGCAAGAAATAGCAAGTGATGGGTATGAGAATTGGAAAACATCGTTTACCTGGGAAAAAATTACAAAACAATACGAAAACTTATACATAAAGCTCTTAAGTAATAATAAAGGACGATCATGAGAATCTTCTACGCCTCTCCCACGACCCCAAACGCCGCATTCCAGTCTAATCTGTGGCGCAATAATCTGTATCAGCCACTGGTGGATTTAGGGCATGATGTGGTGGAGTTTCAATACGATTTGAGGAAAACCTTCCAGAATCTCGATCTGCAAGATCCCAGACAAGAAGCCTTTATTGATAAAAACAGACCCAGGGTAACTGAGGAATTACTGCGCCAAATTAAGGCAGTTCATACGGAAAAACCAATTGATTTGTTCTTCAGTTATTTCTACGATGCCTGTGCGCTGCCGGAAGCAATCGATGAAATCAGGTCTATGGGCATACAGACCGTCAACTGGTACTGCAACGGGTCGTACCAGTTACACTTAGTCTCGAAAATCTCTCCCCATTATGACTGGTGCCTGGTGCCGGAAAGATTTAGACTTGATGACTACAAGGCAATGGGAGCAAATCCCATTTACTGCCAGGAGGCGGCTAACCCCCACATATACAAGCCGTATGACTTATCTGTTGAATTTGATGTCACCTTTGTTGGGCGGGCATACGGAGACCGTCCGGCGTACATCAAGTACCTGTTGGAACAGGGGATTGACGTGCGGGTATGGGGTTGGAACTGGCAAAGCTTTTCACCGGACAGGATGTCAGTCCATAGGTTCCAGTTTCTAGGCCGGCCCATCCGTGTCGCCAAAGCGCTCTTGACACCTACCGGCTGGCAAGCGGTGAGACGGCGGCTGATAAATCTGTTTGGAGCTTCTTCCGAAAAGACCGCTAAAGGATGTTCGGAGCGGCTAACGTTGCCCGCATCTATATTAGGAGGAATCTTAAGCGACGAAGAGATGATTCGGATGTACAGCCGCTCTAAAATTAACATAGGGTTTTCCACATGCGGCCACACTCATGAAACCGAAAGGCGGATTTTACAGGTACGGCTGCGGGATTTCGAGGTACCCATGAGCGGAGGCTTCTATATGGTAGAGTGGATGGAAGAACTTGAGGAGTTTTTTGATATTGGTAAAGAGATTGTTTGTTACACAGGCAAGGAGGACATGGTTGATAAGATTGAATATTATCTAGGACACGACAGTGAACGCGAACGCATCCGTCGCGCTGGATGCAAAAGGTGCCGGAATGAGCACACATGGCAAAAACGTTTTGAAACTGTTTTTCGCGAAATGGGATTATTGTGAGTCTGAATCTACCCAAAGCTACGACGGTGCGGACAAAGATGGTACGGAAGATTTAACAATAGGGTTATTAGGGAAATGACAATATGCCAAAGGTAAGCGTTGTAATCCCCACTTACAATTATGCCCAGTATATAGAAGAGGCTATAGACAGTGCATTAGTACAAACTCACAAAGGCTGCGAAATAATAGTTGTTGACGACGGGTCAACCGATGATACCAAGGGAGTAGTTTCTCAATACCGTTCGGAGATCAGATACATTTATCAAAAAAACCAAGGACTATCAGCGGCGAGAAACACGGGAGTTAGAAATTCAGAGGGTGAGTATATTGCGATTTTGGATTCAGATGATCTCTGGCTGCCCTCCAAAATAGAAAAACAGATTAAGCTTTTCGAAGCCAACTCGAGGCTTGGTTTGGTATATTCTGACGGTCTTGTTTTTGGTGAGGAACTAGCGTGGAACGATCTTTCGTTTGGAGGAAATATGAATTTCTACCGCGGGAGAATATTTGACAAGCTCCTCCTGGGTAATTTTATTCCGTGCCCTTCTGTCGTGATAAAAAGGGGCTGTTTTGATAAAGTGGGGCTCTTCGATATCAACTTGGGTGCTTGTGAGGATTGGGATATGTCGCTTAGAATATCATCGCATTACGAAGTCGACTACGTTGAGGAGCTATTGGTCAAACACAGGAAACACAGGGGAAGCATGGAAACCAAAGCAGAGATGATGGAGGAGAACGCTCTCAAGGTGCTTGACAAGATTTTCTTGGAGAAGAACGTTCCGTCCATTTTGAAAAGGAAGGCGTACTCAAATGCTTATTTGAATTCAGGGGGCCTGTATCGTAATGCTAGGAAGTTAGGCAAGTCCAGGAGTAGATTCTTCAAATCCTTGCTGTTGTATCCTTTTTCCTTTACGCCGTGGGTATCTGCTGCAAAAAGCCTTGTCGTTTTTGAGAGAAAGGGGCACCGAGGAGACCCAAGGGTGTCAAGTGAAGGAACAAAACTTCAGAAAAGCTGTAAAAAGCGCTGAAGAGAAAAAACCGAATCTCTTTAATAGTGAGAGAAGGGGAAAGAGAGTAGAGGCTTGAGGCAAGAAAAGTTTCTGGCAGATACCTTGAAGGATGTATACAAGGAATTTCCGAAGAGTATTCAATGCGGGTGTCTTTTGGGCGATTACCAATGTCACTTGGGTAATCTAATGACAGTTCACGACCTAATAGAGAAGAACGCACTAACTAACATAAGGATTCTTGATGTTGGAGCTGGCGCAGGGGTCGTATCGATTACTTTGAAAAAAAAGGGCTTTGATGTGACCGTCATCGATACCTGGAGTGAATATGCTGACTGCTATTCCAATCAAATGGGCAATACTCAAGATATTCTACAAAGGTTCAGGCAAAATAGGATTCCATGTTGTGTTGTGGATATCGAGCACAGCAATCTTCCCTTCAATGATGATACTTTTGACATAGTCCTTTTTCTAGCTGTGATAGAGCATCTTCATGATTCGCCCCGAAAGATATTGATGGAGATTAGAAGAGTGTTAAAGACAAAAGGCTATGTGGTGATAGCTACCCCAAATATTGCACACATTTTCAACCGACTTGCTCTATTGCGGGGCAAAACGATCCACGTATCACTGGATTACTGGCTTTATTCCGACCCCTTCTTTGGACACGTGAGAGAATATACCCTGCAAGAAATCAAACAGATGTTGAAATGGACCAATTTGGAAGTTGTCATCGCGAAGTATGTTAGCCATGTCGGGAGTCTCAGAAGTGACAAAGAACAAGCCAAGGGGTTTCTGAATCATTCTTTGGAAGCCTCTAAGGTTTGCGTAAGGGCGTTCTTGTTCGGGTTGACTATTTTAATACCCTCCCTTCGACCGTCGTTCCAAATAATAGGACAGAAAAGCGAAGAATGGTACAAAGGCGACGGACAATAAATGAAGCTTTGTTTTGTTGCTGACCTAAACAGCATTCACTCACAAAGGTGGATAAGGTATTTTTGTCAGAAGGGACATCAGGTGTGTGTATTGTCCACCACTGACTTTGTGGGCAAATTTGAGAATGCGACTGTTCAGAATCTTTCCAACAAAGTAATTGAATGGGAAACTGAGTCAGGCTTTGGGGCGAAAGAAAATATTAAGAAGTGTGTTAGGAGACTCTTTAATAAACATCCAGAAATACTAATTTGGCTGGCGCAAAAAAGACGCGAGCTAGAGCTGCCGCTAAAAGCTTACCGTTATTCAAAGATAGCAAGGGGGAGGATTGAAGGGGCAAAACCAGATTTGGTTCACTGTCTTCGGCTTCCCATTGAAGGGTATGTTGGATATTTGGCCAATGCTAAACCTCTTGTCGTTTCTTCTTGGGGAAATGATTTCACCTATTGGGCACGAGTTTCCCCAGCCTATACTTACCTAACCAAGAAGACAATGTCCCGGGCAGACCTGTTTTTCTCTGATTGTCAAAGAGATATTGACCTCGCCATAAAGTACGGTTTTGATATCTCCAAGCCCCATCATGTATTTCCAGGGACAGGAGGGATTGATTTAACCAGCGTCGAGAAAGAAGAAACCAAGGTATCATATTTTCATAACCGGGGTATTGGCAATGATGATATTGTTTTAACCTCACTTAGAGGATGGGGCAGATGGTATCTTCATAAACCACTTCTAAGAGCATTCTGTGTGGTTCAGAAGAAATTTCGGAATACAAAACTGATATTGGTGGGCCCCAAATATGGTCTCTACTATGATTCATTGATTAGGATGACTGCTTCTCTGGGTTTAAATAAGAGTGTACTCTTCATTGATTGTGTGGCGCATAGTGAAATCCCCAGGATTGTGGGCTCCAGCAACCTGGTAATTTCTGCAACCAGTCATGACGGTGCGCCAAACTCGATGTTGGAGGTAATGGCTTATGGTGGAATTCCCGTGATGAGTGATATTCCATCTATCAGAGAGTGGGTCAAGGATGGGTGGAATGGTTATCTTTTTAACCCACAGGATCCCGAGAATATGGCTAAAGTCATTGTGAGAGCTTTGGAAAACCGGGACAGTTTTGAATTGATGATGAAAAGGAATCGGAGCCTAGTGAGTGAGAGAGCAGATTATCATAAGAATATGAAGTTAGTTGAGGAGATGTACCGCCGATTGGTCAGCAAGGCAAAAACTCAGAGATAGGGACAGATTGTGGACAATAGACGTGAGCCTCATTCCGGCAAGGTAAAAAGTTTACCGCCGGAGACTTTAATCAAGAAGGTTTTTTCGAAAGTTAAGGATAAGGGGTCAAGAACTATCAGCAGGATTTCTGCTACTGCGTTTGGTACCGAAATAACTGATGTGGAATTTGTGAAGGGATTCCGGATTTTAGAGGGTGAACTTCAGAATTTGGCGGAAGTGAAAAAGTATTTTTGTGAAAGAAAACAGCCGAGATTCCTCGTTGATATATCAAAACGGAGAAGCATTGTTTCCCTTATTTATCAGCATTTTCCAAGCATTCCGGATAAGATTACGGCAGAAGCTGATAAAATCTGTGAGCATATTTTCGACCTTCTGGGAAGTGGGCCAGTTGAGGTTTGTTATGGAATGAAGGCTAAGGGCTTCGAAGGTCATTCTTACGATACGCAGATTTGTCGTGGAGAATTAACCCCCATTCACAATTCACAATTCACCATTCACAATTATCAACCAATTGACTGGCATATTGATTTCAAATCTGGCTATCGTTGGAATCCAAATAGATATTATAAGGCCATAAGATACGGGCATACGGTGGTAGGTGCAGACATAAAGATTCCCTGGGAGCTATCTCGTTTTCAACATTTGACCATCTTGGGGGAGGCTTACTTTTTCTCTAAGAATGAGAAATATGTTAAGGAGTCTGTTAATCAGATTACCGACTGGATTGAGAATAATCCTCCTAAGTTTGGAGTAAATTGGGCCTGCACTATGGATGTTGCCATTAGAGCCTGTAATTGGCTTTTAGCATGGGGACTTTTTAGAGACTCCCCTTTAATTAGCAATGAATTCATCATCAAGTTTGTTAAAAGCCTGTTTCAACACGGAAGGCACATCAAGAATAACTTAGAGTACAGCGAAACCCTGACCTCTAATCATTATCTTTCTGATGTTGTGGGGTTGGTCTACTTGGGGGTCTTAGTTCCGGAGTTTAAAGAATCCAAGAAATGGAAGAATTTTGGTATAGAGGAACTCAAAAAAGAGATGAAAAAACAGGTCTATCCCGATGGAGTTGATTTTGAGGCTTCTACCTGTTATCACCGTTTGGTATTAGAACTATTCTTTTATGCCGCTTTTTTGGTGATAGTTAATGATAAGAATTTTAAGGAAGACAATTTCATAGAAGTTGGAAATGAAATATTTGGCGAAGAATACATCCAGCGTCTATACAAGATGTTCGAATTCGTTCTCCATGCCTTGAAGCCAAATGGTGGGATGCCCCAGATTGGGGACAATGATAACGGCAGACTTCATATATTCACTAACCGAGAGGTTCTGGACATGCGATATTTGCTTATCCTTGGGGCTATATTCTTCAAAGAGCCTAGGTTTAAGATTAAAGAACTTGGTTTTTGTGAGGAGGCGCTATGGGTTTTTGGCGAGAAGGGGCATAAAATCTGGCAGGGTCTAAAAGAAAGCTGTCTAAAGGATATAAACAGCCGAGCATTTCCCGATGCCGGCTGGTACGTGATGAGGAGCGATAAAGATTATATGTTTGTCTCCTGTGGACCCAACGGACAAAACGGAAATGGCGGTCACTGCCATAACGATAAACTCAGTTTTGAATTATGCGTGGATGGTAAGGATTTCATTGTCGATCCCGGGACCTATGTTTATACTGGTCACTCTGACTGGCGAAACAAGTTTCGCTCTACAGCTCGTCACAATACACTGGTGATAGACGGTAAGGAGCAAAATAGATTTGATGGGAAAAATCTATTTTGGTTGAGAGACGAAGCCAAGGTCAAAGTCAATAAATGGGAAAAAGATGACGAATATGATTTTTTGGATGTCCAGCATTCCGGGTACGAGCGCCTTTCCGCGCCAGTTACTCACCGCCGACAGGTAGTTTTTGACAGAAAAGGAGGCTATTGGATAGTTAGAGATATTCTAAGTGGTAAGGGAAAGCATAATTTTGATTTGTACTTTCATTTTGCTCCCATGAAACTTGAGGTTGAGAAAGAAAATCCTTTGGTAGTGTACAGTAACATTGCAGGTGGACCGAATATAGTCATTGTCCCAATGGAAACTGAGGGACTCAAGGTTTCTATTCAAGAAGAGGGTGTATCTTTTGGCTACGGGGAGAAAGTTACAGCACCGGTGATAAGATATTCAAAGACTACCAGAACCCCGGTACAATTCGTGAGTGTTATCTATCCCTTTGAGGCCTCTGTCCCATCAATAGAGAATATCAAGGAAACTGCGACGGCATTTTTTAAGAACAAGGAAATAGTACTTCCTGGAAAGTGAGCCTTTAGGTGAAAGAGATCTTGTACGTCACTCATGTGTTTCCACCCCAAGCAGGAGGGGGGATAAGAAGAATTGTTAACACTGTAAAAATAATGGCAAGAGAAACTTTTGATGTTACTGTTCTAACCCGCAAAATTGGCAAGGATACTTTGAGGAAAGCTTCTATTCCCACAGATAGTCAGTCATTACACGGCCTGGATCGGGAGAAGAAGTTGAGCATCGTTCGGGCTTATAGTCTTGAAGAGATTTATTACAAATACTTGAAAGGAAATGTAAAGAGAGCAACGACGCAATTCCAGGTACGTACAGCAAGGAGTCTTAGGGATACAGCACTGTTGTGGGCTCCGTTTGCTGTTCTAACGGGGATGTTTATCAGCACTGATGGTATATTTACTACAGGGCCGACCTTTATTAATTTCCTTGTTACATTTGTCCTTGCGAGGTTGAAAAGAGTCCCCTATATGCTGGAATATAGAGATGGCTGGTTACTCGATCCGTCTATTGAAACACCAAAGAGAATTGCATGGATGATCAAACTGCAAGAGTCTCTGTATTTGAAGCATGCAAAAAAAATCATTACGGTTACAAACGGCATGAAAAAGAGATTGCAAGAATTCTACGGTGTGAAGCCCGAGAGAATCCACGTGATTAGAAATGGATATTGGATAGATGAGAAGGAGAGGGTTCTAGGGAATCCAAAGTTAATGCTTGGATCCGATTTCTCTGAGCAATATTACAATATCGCTCATGTAGGAATTCTGAACACAGGAAGAGGTCCTGAAAAGTTTTTCAGATCAATTTCTTCCCTCCACGCCATAGGTAAGAAACCTTACAAAGTTCACTTCATTGGGACAACGGGAAGTGATCGGTGTTATATCTATAATTTAGCAGACAAACACGGCATTCGACAAGCAGTACAGTGTCATGAGTTCGTAAGCCGAGATGAAAGTCTTGCTTATATGGCAAATTCTGATGCTCTCCTCTTGCTGATTAATGCCGATCTAAAAGACAAGGGTGGTTTTGGAGTTCCGGGAAAACTTGGTGATTATGTGATGATGAACTCCAAAATACTCATCGACGCCTCTTTGATAGATTTCTTAAAAGAAGAACTGGGCCTGAAGGACGATGACATCGCCTTAAGAGACTCGGGAATTGAGAATTTTGTTTACCTATGTGACTGTACCGGTCAGTTAGATTTCTATAAAGACTTTTCAATTTTGGCAAAAAAGCTAAAGCTGTGAATGGTGTGGAAGGCGCTGCATACAATAGGGATTTCTTCAAGAAACATCTCTATTTCATATTTCTTTTTTTCATATTGCTATCTCCATTTGTGAACAATTTGAATGGACTTACTATGCGATTTTACGATATAAGCATAGTGGGTCCACTGTTCTATGGGGGTTCTTTGCTCTTGTTTGGTATTTTTGGCTTAATATTAATCTCTCCTTTTAGGCAGCCTCTTTTTCTCTTGATATGTTATGGAGCAGTTGTATGGTATCTACTGCAGTTTTCCTATGGATTAGTAGATATTAGGAGCATCCAGCATTATGTTAAATTTTTCTTTCCGTTTGTTATTTATACTTGCCTAAAGTACTCTAAACTTTCCGACAAGAACCTCATTAGGACTGAAAAGGTTTGGCAGGCCGCTGTTCTAATTTACTCATCTTTTATTCTGTTATCTTTTGTCATAGGATTCAAGTATTATACGGGAAAAGGTTATTACGGGTTTATTCATGGGATAAACGATTTGACTTTTCTTTTGCTCTTAGGTTTCTACTCAGTAATGACTAAAAGCTCTCTGACAGGAAAAATAGTATATGTTGTCTCAGTTCTTCTCACCCTTTCAAAGACGATATTTCTTTTTGTGCCATTACTGGTGTTTTATGGTCTAAAATACCTGAAGGGAGGGATGCGGAGAGAAAAGACCTTCTTTCTGAGAAGCACGTCGATCTTTGTTCTGTTGCTGGTAACAGTGTTTGCATCCCGGATTTTTATTTCGTATTTTGGTGATCTTCTAGTTGCGCACAGATTGGACAGTGTGGAAAGAGCTATGAGTACATATGAAGACAATCCTGATTTGATATACAACTTCATAACCTTTGGGAGATACCGTTATCTTAAGATGATGATTGACAGAATTGATGAGAAATCTTATTTAGAAATTTTCTTTGGTTCCGGAATCATAGGTGCAACTAAGATAATTTCTGGAAAAGTTGGGATAGAAATGGATCCCCCTGATGCTTTTAATATTTTTGGTATACTCGGATTTTTGATTGTTATTTATTTTTATTATGTAAAGCCAATGGCATCAAAATATGCACCGAGAGAGTTTAAGTTTTATTATATTATGTGTATAATATATTCTGTATTGGGTGGACATTTGATCATGAATCCAATATCCAATACCTTTTATGCAATTTATCTGATCATCTTGGAAAGAGGTCTCGCAGGTAGAAAAAGAATTAATGCATGAAAGTTACACTGATTACAAATATTCCTGCTCCGTATCGGATTCCTATCATGAATCGCGTAGCAGAAAGATTTGGCGGTGCATTTTGCGTTTATTACTGCGCTTCAAAAGAGCCAAATCGAATGTGGAAATTGCAAGAATTAAAACATCCTCATTATTTCTTGAAGCAGAGAATGATAAGATTTAAAGGTAGATATATTCATATCAATTTCGATGTGTGGAAGTATCTATCTTTGTTTAAACCAGATGTTGTGGTAACGGGTGGATTCAATCCCACTATGCTTTTAGGGTGGCTTTACACGGTTATCTATAGAAAAAAACATGTTCCTATGACGGACGGATGGTTAAAATCAGAAGCTAATCTGTCTCAGCTGCATTTTTTTATTAGAAAAATAGTATATAAATATTCAAATGCTTTTGTTGGAGCAAGTAAACATACTATGTCTATGTTTGAGCATTATGACATACCAAAGGAGAAAATATTTCAAAGCCAGTTGTGCGTTGATAATAAGAAATTCGGACAATTTTTGGGTGCCAAAAAAGAATACGACATTATGTTTTCTGGGCAATTCATAGACAGAAAAATGCCGTTTTTTTTTCTTGAGGTGGCAAAGAAGCTCAAAGGATCCAAAAGAGATTTGAAAGTTTTGCTGATTGGTTCAGGCCCGTTGCAGAATGGAGTATTAAGAGAATTAAATCAAAATAAGATAAATTATGACTTTCTTGGCTTTGTTCAACCGGATGACCTTCCCAAGTATTATGCAAGTGGTAAATTATTACTATTTCCAACTCAATCTGATCCATGGGGAATTGTTGCTAATGAAGCCTGTGCTGTGGGAACACCGGTCATTACCTGCGATAATGCCGGTGTGGCTAATGATTTAATAATTGATGGAGTTACTGGTTTTGTACTACCTTTGAAGAGTGATTTATGGGTTAAAAAAATATTAGAACTTTTAGATAAAAAAGATTTATACGATAAGATATCAAAAGGAGCGATTGAAAAGGTTCAAGAATATAATTTTGATGTAGCGGCAGAAGGATTTATTAAAGCGTGTGAGAAATCGTTATAAATGTCATTTAAGTTAATTGGTGATGATTATAGTACTGCTGCTATCGTTTTTGAAAAAAAATGAAAATACTATTCGTTCACAATTATTATCAAATTCCTGGGGGAGAGACTCAGACTGTATATAAAGAGAAAGAATTGTTGGGGGAAAATGGCAATGAAGTTATTCTTTATTGCCGGAATAATAAAGAAATATTAAATTATTCACTATCTCAAAAAATAAGTTTTCCCTTCAACATGATACATAATTTGAAAATAGTAAAAGAAACAAGAGAGATTGCTGAGAGAAAAAAACCGGATATTGCTCATATACATAATGTGTTTCCTCTTATTTCACCATCTGTTTATTATGCTTTGAAGAATATGAATATACCAGTCGTACAGACGGTGCACAATTATCGTTTTTTGTGTCCCAATGGACTTTTTTTAGATAATAATGGGAGAGTGTGTGACCGGTGCAAAAATGGTAATTTTTTCAATGCAACAGTCCGCAAATGCTACCGAGATAGTTATTTACAAACTTTTGGGATGGCATTCACTTTATCCTTACACCGTAAACTTAGAACTTTTGCAAACAAAATAGATGTTTTTATTGCACCTAGTAATTTTTTGAAAAAAATGCTAATTGAGGGCGGGATACCAGAGGAAAAAATTGTGGTAAAACCTCATTTTACGAGGTGCGGTGAGATAGAACCAAGTTATGAGTTTGATAACTACGCTGTATATATGGGACGGCTATCGCGAGAGAAAGGGCTATCTACCCTACTTAGGTCATGGAAACAGATACCGGGCATCACCTTAAAGATGATAGGTGAAGGGGCGATTCGAAAGGAATTAGAAGATTTTGTTATCCAGGATAGAATCCCAAATGTGGAATTTCTTGGGCACATTGCTGGGCCGAAAAGGTTTGATATCTTAAAAAAAGCAATGTTTATGATTTTTCCTTCCGAATGCTATGAGAATTTTCCCTACTCAATCATAGAGAGTTTTGCTTGTGGAACCCCGGTTATCGCTTCGCGGATTGGAGGACTTCAAGAGCTGGTAGAGAATAGAGTTACGGGTTTACTCTTTGAACCCGGTAATACCAGAGACTTATTACAGAAAATTTCTGATCTTATGAAGAACAAAAAATTGCTGTTACAAATGAGACACAATGCTCGTAAATTAGCTGAGGAACAGTATTCAGAAAGTGCGGGTTATGAAAGTCTTGTGGACGTATATAGAATGGCAATGGATATATTTGATAAGGAGAAAAGCGCAAGATGAAACTCTATGAGGTATCTGCAAAAAGCTCAAAGAAAAAATTGTTTTGGTGAGCGGAGAGGCTCGCTCGGTGCAAGAATCCGTGGAAGGAAGCGAGAAAAAGACTTAACTGGCGAGTATACAGTAGCTTCGGAAATTGGTTAAAATAATGGCTGATGCAGATATACAGGGAATCGCGCCAAAGCCGATCAGAGAAGGAAACGGTATTTTAGGGGAGAGATTTGGTAATGGGAGGTGGGTTGAATGAACTTTTGGCGCAATAGAAGAGTTCTAGTAACCGGTGGCGCAGGATTCTTAGGTTCGTACGTTGTGGAAAAATTACGACGAAGAGAAGCGGATGTTCTTATTCCCGTAATTGAAGAATATGATTTAAGGAAATATGATAATATCAAAAGAATGTTTGACAGTTTTTTGCCTGATATGGTTATTCATCTAGCTGCAGTGGTCGGGGGAATTGGTGCGAATCGCAAAAATCCAGGTAAATTCTTCTACGATAATTTAATGATGGGGATCCAGCTTATGGAAGAAGGAAGAATCAGGAAAATCCCCAAAGTGGTAAATATTATTACTGTATGTGCTTACCCAAAATTTACGCCTGTTCCGTTCAAAGAGAAAGATCTATGGAATGGCTATCCTGAGGAGACAAATGCTCCCTACGGATTAGCTAAGAAAATGCTGATCGTCCAGTCCTCTAGTTATCGTACGCAATACGGATTCAATTCAATTAATCTTCTACCAGTAAATCTTTATGGACCAAGGGATAATTTTAATTCTGAATCTTCGCACGTCATTCCTGCCTTAATTAAGAAGTGTCTGGATGCAATAAGAAATGACAATGATGAAATCATTGTCTGGGGAACGGGGAAGCCGACAAGAGAGTTTCTTTATGTTGAAGATTGTGCGGAAGGTATCTTATTGGCGGCGGAGAGATATAACAAGAGCGAACCAGTAAACCTTGGGACGGGGGTTGAGATTTCAATTAGGGAGTTGGTTAAGTTGATTGTTAAACTAACCGGTTTCGAGGGGAAAATAGTCTGGGATACAGCCAAGCCCGATGGTCAACCAAGAAGATGCCTTGATACATCTAAAGCCAAAAGGGAGTTTGGTTTTAAGGCGAAAATGAATTTCGAAGAGGGTTTAAAACGGACAATAGAATGGTACAAAAATGAAATTGGATTTTGAGGAGAATGGATATTAAAACAGTTAGGATTTTAGGAACCAGGCTTGCGCGAATAGATGTGGAAGATGCTTTGAGAGTAATTGAGGAACTTATTACAGACGGTAGAAAATCTCAAGTGTGTGTAACTAATACTCATAGTCTAGTGCTGATGCATAAGGATAAAGAATTTAAAGATATCACGAATTCAGCCAGCTTAGTCGTTGCCGATGGCAAACCTCTAACTTGGATTTCCAGATTATACGGAGAACCAATTCCTGAACGGGTTGCAGGGTCGGATTTGGTTTACGGACTTGGCAAAAAGAGTAGTGAAAAGGGATATAAACTTTTCTTTCTGGGTTCAAATCCCGCCACATTAGGAAAGATGGTTGAGAATCTAAAGAAAATGTTCCCGTCTTTACAAGTAGCCGGAGTTTATTCTCCTCCTTTCAAGAAGGAGTTTTCTGGAAGAGAGGATGCAAAAATGATTGCTTTGATAAATAAGGTCAAGCCTAACGTTCTATTTGTTGGGTTAGGAGCTCCAAAGCAGGAACGATGGATTTGGGAACATAAAGATGAACTGCAAGTTCCAGTTTCTATAGGGGTGGGAGCAGCGTTTGACTTTGTTGCTGGAACGGTGAAAAGAGCACCGAAGTGGATGCAGAAGTGTGGTCTGGAGTGGCTTTTTCGGCTCTGCCAAGAGCCACGGAGGCTATGGAGGCGGTATCTTATTGGCAATCCTGTTTTTCTTTGGTTAGTGGGCAAAGAATTGGTAAAGAAATATTTGGGTTAGTTCAGTTAGTTCTGTTGGTTTGACCAGTTCGAGTGGTTCGATTGGGTGGGAGAGGCGAACAATGTTTAGAAAGACGATACGTTTGCTTTCCTTAATGGGTTTTGACGTTGCCTGTCTGTTTTCATCTCTCTTTTTGGCCTACCTGATAAGGAAAGACATTCTTTTCTATATTCACCCCACTTTTAGAATATGGACCTTTCCCTTCAAGACCTACCTGGTAAACTATCCTTACTTTGTTGGGCTCTGGGTGGTGGTTCTTGCCTATGAGAGGCTCTATACCAAAAGATTTGCCTTAGGGGAGGAGGTAAAGCGTCTCTGGAAAGGAGCAAGCTGTTCCTTTCTCATCATAATGGCCTTGACCTTTACTGCTCGTCTCTCCATGGATGTTTCCCGCACAGTAATAATCCTTAGTTGGGCTTTGAGCTTATGTCTTTTGCCCGTCTTCAGGCTGGCGGCAAAGAAGATATTGAATAAAGCAGGAATCTGGCAGAGGAATATACTCATTCTAGGAGCGGGAAGGACAGGGGGGATGGTCCTGGAGAGAGTTAAAAAAAACAAGAATATGGGGTATAAGCCGGTTGGCTTTCTTGATGATGATAAGGCTAAGCTGGGCAGGAAAATAGGTGGGATTAAGGTGCTGGGAAAGGTTTCTGAGATTAAGAGCTGGGTGAGAAAAAAGAAAGTGGGAGATGTGGTGATTGCCATGCCGGGAGTCTCTCGAGAAAAGCTTTTGGCGGTGGTTGGTGTTTGTGAGGGGGTGGTGGATGAGATAAAGGTTATTCCCGATATGTTTGGCCTGGCTACGGTGGGGGTTAAAGCCGAGGATCTAGATGGGATTCTTTTATTCGATATGGAATGGAACTTAGCCAAACCTCACAGTATCTTCGTCAAAAGAGTCATTGACGTAATCCTTTCTTCTCTTGCTGCGGCTATCCTTTCTCCTCTAATGCTCTTTATTAGCATTAAGATAAGACGGGAGTCTGAAGGTCCGGCAATCTTCAGGCAGAAAAGACTCTGGAAAGAGGAAGGCACTTTTGATTTTTTGAAGTTCAGAAGCATGTATCTTGATGGAGATGAGAGATTGAGGAGGTTATTAAAAGAGAATCCAGAGGCAAGGAAAGAATGGGAAACATATGCCAAGATAAGATCGGGCGATCCCAGGGTAACAAAGTCTGGAAGATGGCTTCGGAAATATTGTCTGGACGAACTCCCTCAGCTGATAAGTGTATTAGGAGGCGAGATGAGTATGGTGGGACCTCGTCCCTATCTTCTCCGGGAACTTGAGAAAATGGGAGGATATAGAAAAACCATTCTGAAGACTCTTCCCGGAATGGCTGGCCTCTGGCAGGTGAGTGGGAGAAATGAGCTTACCTTTGAGGATAGATTGAGGCTGGAAGAGTACTATGTTCGTAACTGGTCTCTCTGGCTGGACTTTGTTATTCTGGTAAAGACGGTGAAGGTTGTGTGGAAAGGGGAAGGGGTGTAGGGGCAGCTAGTTCAAAAGATGGAAGATATAAGACAACGCAACTTACGAGGGAAATGAAGCAAAGAAATCTTGGGAGAGACTGAATTGAATAGTGATGTAAAAATGCTCAAGCAAGCGGATGGCAATCTTCTTAGGAATCTCGTTGATTTGTGGGTTAAATTGAAGGGGTTCTACTCCCATTACGTGACGAATTGGGCAGATAATTATCACAATATTTTACTGCTAATACTATTACTGGTTGGGTTCTTTACTAGATTTTCTGGAATTATGTTCGGTTTACCTTATCTTCATCATTGGGATGAACCTCCCGTCGTTAGAACCGCCATCAAAATCATGCAAAGTGGGGACTGGAATCCCCATTATTTTCATTATCCTTCCCTCCTTATATATTTGCAGATTCCTTTTTATATTCTTAACTATTTCAGGCTAATGGGGAGTGGCCAGCTAAGTTCCCTGGCAGATATAGTGACCTCGGTGCAGACTGGTTGGTCCTGGACCATAAGTCACCCATCTTTTTATTTCGTCGGTAGATTAATAACTGTAGTATTGGGGGTATTGAGCATATTACTTGTTTACCAAATCGGCAAAAGGTATTTCAATAAAGAGATTGGCCTCTTATCGGCTGCAATACTAACTTTTTTCCAATCTCACATCCAGCACTCAAGGTACATAACTCCTAATGTACCGGTTAGCTTCTTCACCCTTTTGAGTCTGTTGCTCATTTCCTTATATATTGAGAAGGGGCTCAAGAGGTACTTATTGTTCGCAGGTTTTTCAGCAGGATTGACAGTTGCTACTAAATACAATTCATTCCTCATACTAGTTCCCGTATTATTTGCAATTCTGTTCTATAGCCAGAAAAGAATACAGGCTATTGTCTTAGCCCTGGCAGCAACGGCAGCCGGTTTTTTTGTAGGCTGTCCGTATTCAGTGTTTGCTGTGAATACTTTCTTGCACCATGCCGGTTCTGAGGTGCGACGCTACAAAGTGCTGGGCATTAAGGGAGGTGAAGGTGTACCAGGCATACCTCAATTCAAATACTATTTGAATGTTCTTAGAGGTTGGGCAGACAGTACGTTTCTTTTGAAAAACAGTTGGATTATGGCTATCTTCGGCTTCGTTGCTTGTTTTCTGTGGCGGACAAAAAGCCTCATAATCATCTCTTCTTTTCCCTTAAGCTACATATTCTACATGAGCCTCCAGAAAGTCAACTTCTCACGAAACGTGATTTGTATGATTCCTTTCATAGCTTTATTTACTGGTATTGGTATATATCAGATTTACAGATTTATACTTTTTCTTCTCAACAAATCCAGTTTTGTTAAGAAAAGAGAGGTTTTGTTCCAAAACTCTTGTTTTATCGTGGTTTTTGTTATTCTCACATTATCTTTTAGTCCAATAAGTAAGATCCAAAATGGGTACAATTACTTAAGGACCTATAAAGAATCTAGAACTAGAGCGGTTGATTATATTCAGAAGAATTATGCAAATTCGAAAATAGCAATCTCAAAGGAATTAAGGGTTCACCAACGTGATTTGGATAAAATCAAAAACTATGTTTTAATGGATAGTTCAACTCTTTCAGAAACCGATTTACATAAAGAAGGTTTTGGTTATCTTTTATCGAGTGATAATTTCTCATATGGGGACACTGCTGATTCTATCGAAGATTTGCCCCCAATTGGCTCGGTTCTTAACGGCGGCTTTGAAGCTGTCAGCGAAGATAAACCCAATTCTTGGAAAGTAGATCCTGGAGGAGGTTGGAAGGTCAGTCAAGATCAACCCTATGAGGGGGCTACATCTATGCAGACAACCCAGAGTTGGAGTTGGCTCTGGCAGGAAGTTTCTGTCCAGCCCAAGACATGGTACACCGTGGAAGCGCGGGTAAGGTCGGACATTATTGTCGAGGGGAAGGGAGATTATGAGAATACCTTTCTCACTCTGGAGTGTCTGGATAAGGATGATCGGGTTATTAGGACGGAATGGGGTATTGTGACCGCCTTTCCTAAATGGGAAAAAAGGGAAAATAAGATCTACGCTCCTGAGACTACAAGAAGAATCCGGATAAAGCTAGCCAAAAGATTGGGAGAGGGTTCGGTCTGGTTCGATGATGTTAAGTTTACGGAAGTTCCTTATCTTAAACTTCCAAAAGAAAACATTATGAAAAGCTTTGGCTGGGGGAAAGTACGTCTTGATATATATTCCGTAGAACCTAAAGTAAATATCTATAAGATTGATGAAAGTTTTACTAAAGGTTCTTCCCGGGATGACTGACCTCTCGCACGTGAGTGGGAAAAATGAGCTCACCTCTGAGGATATCAAAACTCACTTTCATTTTTGGTTTATTTATTATCATATCTGCCGCCTTTATAGGCCAGGTGGGAAGTTTTATTTCTGAAAAGTTGGGTAAGCCATATTTTGAGCTCTTGATCGGCGTTCTTTTCCTTCTGGCCGCGGCAGGATTGGTTCTCTATGTGAAAAGAGCTGGCTTGGGGAAGACAAAACTACTCATATTTCTCGCAGTTTTTGTGGCGGGTTTTCTTTTTGCCTGGCATTTGGACATTCTGGTAGAGAGGATTCACCTTTTAGAATATGGTATCCTGGGATGGCTGGCCATTAGGGATAACTTGAGAGTGGAAAAACCAATAATCAAGATCTCTATCTTTTCGGCTCTTTTCATTCTGGGTATAAGCATAGTGGATGAGACTTTTCAGTGGTGGCTTCCCTACCGAGTGGGCGATGTGAGGGATGTGGTCTTCAATGAGGTAGGAGGCCTGTGGGGCATGAGTCTTTTTTTGATCATTGCAGCTGACTGGAAGATCCCGGCTAGACATTAGATTAGCCGACTTTGGTGAAGCTCGGATGAAAAAACTCCTTTTGTTAGTTTTGGTTCTTCTTATTCTTGGCTTTCTTTGCCCCTCAGTCAGCTCAGATGGGGCCAGCAGCGTTCATTTTATCGATGTGGGAGAGGGGGATTGTATCCTCTTTGAGACACAGGGGAAAAGTGCTCTCATAGACACGGGAAATTTGATTAGCGGACCTCGGGTGGTTAACTATTTGAAGGAAAAGGGCATAGGAAAACTGGACTATCTTATCATAACGCATCCTCACCCCGATCACATAGGAGGGGTATTTTTTATCTTGCCCACGCTGAAGGTGGAAAAGATTTATGACAACGGCCAGGATCTGAGTAGCGTGAGAAAAACATGTGAGATATACCGGTGGTACGAGGATTTGGTACGAGAAAGAGAAGATTATTGGATTTTGAGCTCCGGCGATACTTTGACTTTAGGGAATCTTACTTTGGAAGTGCTCTGGCCACCGGGGCTGCCCACTTCTTCTGATTTTAATGCTTTTTCCCTGGTTATCATGGTGACGGGGGATGGCTTTTCCTACTTACTTACCGGTGATTTGACGGCTTCCGGGGAAAGAGAACTTCTAAAAAAGGGAGTGAGTCTAAAGGCGGACGTTCTAAAAGTGGGGCACCACGGAGCAGAAGATGCCAGTACTGAGGAGTCCTTGGAGGCTGTGTCTCCCGTGGTGGCGGTAATTAGTGTGGATGAAGCCAACATATGGGGTTATCCTTCCGCAGGAGTCCTTGAAAGACTGGAAAAAAGAGGTGTGAAAATCTATCGGACAGACAGGGATGGAGACATCGTTCTGAAAACCCCTCTGTATCTTGGGAGATGAGAGTCAGGATCTACTACCTACCCAATTATCTAACCCAGTAGCCGAATTAGAGGCTGTTGACCTCTGAGTCAAGCGCAGTTATAATGCTTTTGTCTAGATTGCCCGGGTATGCCAGGCGTAAAGGACAGAAGTTGCTTGGTGACAAAATGATAGAGCGATTTCTAACATAGGAGAGGCGAAAGATGCTGAGATCTAAGAAGGTTCTGGTTACCGGTGCGGGCGGTTTTATCGGAAGTCATCTTACAGAAAGGCTGGTTGATCTAGGGGCGGATGTCAGTGCATTTTTGAGGTATAACTCTCGAAGCGACGAAGGTATGATCAGGCAGCTACCGGCTGAGACAAGAAAGAACATGAAGATCGTCTACGGTGAGTTGAGGGAACTGGAAACCGTAAGAGAAGCTGTGAGGAATATAGATGTAGTCTTTAATCTCGCAGCCCTGGTGAGCATTCCTTATTCTTATCTGCATCCCCAGGAGGTTATAGAAACCAATACGATTGGAACACTGAATGTCTTAACAGCGGCAAGGGATGAGGAGGTAGAGAAAATTGTTCAAACCTCTACCAGCGAGGTATACGGGACTGCCAGGTATGTCCCCATTGATGAGCAGCATCCTAAACAGCCGCAATCTCCCTACTCCGCTAGCAAAATTGCCGCTGATGCCATTGCCCTGAGTTTTTATTGCTCCTTCAACCTGCCAGTGGCCATCATAAGGCCTTTCAATGCTTACGGCCCCCGGCAGTCAAATAGAGCCATAATCCCCAGCATCATCAGCCAGGCCCTCACCAAGAAAGAGATATTAGTTGGGGACATCACTCCCACCAGGGACTTTAACTTTGTGACTGACACAGTGGAAGGCTTCATAAAGATTGCCGAATCTCAAGAGTCCATAGGTCAGGAGATCAATGTTGGCTCTGGACTGGAGATCTCTATTGCTGATTTGATCCAGAAGATCATCGCGGCTACGGGAAAAGAGGTGAAAGTAGTGCAGGAGAAAAAAAGACTGAGGCCTGAGAAGAGTGAGGTAAGAAGGCTCTGTGCCGATAACTCCAAAGCCAGAAAACTTATCGGATGGGAGCCTCGAGTGAGTCTAGAGACTGGACTCAAAAAGACAGTTGAGTGGATAGGGAGTCATGGTGATTTCTACAAGATGGATGTTTACAACATTTGAGAGAGTGGGAGGATCAACGTGAAGGCAGTTATCCTGGCGGGGGGTCTGGGAACCAGACTCAGGCCCTTGACATTTTCCGTGCCCAAACCGCTCCTGCCTCTGGGCGAAAAGCCAATTCTGCAATTCATCATTGAGCGTCTGAGGAAGTTCGAAATCAAGGAGATCATTTTGTGTACAGGCTACCAATCAGAACTAATACAGACATTCTGTGGGGACGGCTCCAAATTTGGGGTAAGGATTGACTATGTAAGAGAGAGTAAGCCTCTGGGAACAGCAGGTCCGTTGTCATTGATTAAGGAGAGGTTTTCTGAAGGTGAGACCTTCATCTTGATGAATGGCGATATCGTTACCACCCTGGATTTTTCCAGGATGATTCAGTATCACTCTCTGGGCGAGTTTGCTCTGACCATTGGATTCACCCAGTACCGCTACACATCCCCTTTCGGAGTCCTACAAATCGAGGATGGAAAGCTTGTTGATATTCTGGAGAAGCCGAGTAAGGAATACAATGTCAGTGCAGGGATTTATGTTGCAAATTCATCAATACTGGATTTTGTACCTCGAAGCGTCTTCTTTACTATTCCTGATTTGGCCAAGGATCTATTGAAAGGCAAAAGAAAGGTCGGGGCATACGAGATTACGGAGTTCTGGGCAGGTATGGAACATATTACTCAATTTGACCAGGTGCTGAAGGAGCTGGACAGAATCGAGGGTGGGCTGAGGAGAGAAAAATAGATGTCTACCAAGCACAAAATCATGGTCCTAATCCCCACCTATAATGAAGAAAAGACCATTGGTGAAGTTATCAAGGGGGTAAAAGAAAATCTTCCTCTGGCAGATATAGTGGTAGTTGATGGGGAATCAACTGATTCAACCCGGGAGAAAGCTAGAAGCTTGGGAGCAGTTGTACTGGAGGTTTCTCAGAGTTTAGGTATTGGAGGAGGAGTGGAGACTGGATTTAGATTTGCTGACTTAAGGGGATATGATACAGTAATCAGAGTGGACGGGGATGCACAGCATAACCCAAAAGAAATTGGAAAATTGATGGAGGCAGTTTTGAATGGGAGGGCTGATATAGCCATAGGTTCAAGATATGTTAGACAAGGAGACTATAAAGCATCACTACCCCGGATGCTCAATACAAAGCTTTTCTCTCTGATAGTCTCTGGCATAATTAGACAGAAGATTAGCGATACTACTTCTGGTTTTCAGGTCTTGAGTAGAGAAGTTGTAAGCTTTTTTTCTCGCAACTACCTTTTTGATTATTCAGAGGTGGAGGCACTTGTCCTTCTTAAGAAAGCTGGATTCAGGATTGCGGAGATTCCTGTTAGCATGAGGGAAAGGGGGGAGGGGCAGTCTTCCTTTGGCCTTATCAAGGGTTTTTTTTATGTATTTGCGGGAGTCTTATCACTAGCGGTTAGTCTCTTAAGGAGAACACCAAGGAGGAGGGTCTAAAATGATGTCCTTACACGTTAGATTAGTGGTCATATTCTCGTCCTGTATTATGCTGCTAATTATCTTTGATCTCGTCAGAAGACAAAGACTGAGAGCACGATACTCATTGTTCTGGCTCTTTGTGGGATTTCTTTTCCTGGTCTTTTCCATCTGGAGTACTCTTTTGAACCAAGTGGCGACTCTTATCGGGGTCTACAGTTCTACCAATGCACTATTTATGGTGGGATTTGCCGGAATGGTGGCTATCCTTCTTCATTTTTCCGCTATCATCTCCACTCTCTCTGTAGAAAACAAGAAGTTGATTCAGAGGCTGAGTATTCTGAGTTGGCGAATAGAGCAGCTGGAGAAGCGCAGGGAAATGGACTTATCCAATGGCGAAGGATAACTTGAGAAAGATTCTTTGGGTTGCGTTATTCGCCTGGATAATCTTTGTCTACGGCAGTTATCTCCGGCAGGGATTAGAAGTCTGGGAAAGAGGGGGAGAGGTATTCTTTAGAATTTTCCTTCTCCTCATTTTTCTTCTCGCCGCCACGGGTTTGGGGAGAAAAATCCTTAAGGGCCTAAAGTTCGAGGCGGGCTTTTGTCTGGAGTCCTCCCTTTTTTCCCTGGGGATAGGGTCGGGTATCCTCATATACTTGCTCGTTGGTCTTGGTCTGGTAGGCCTTTTCAACAAATGGGCTGTGAATATCTTATTAGCCGGGATATTCTTTTTCAGCTACGGTGAAATTGGAGAGATTGTTAGAGGGACAAAAAGTAGAATCAGAGGTCTTTTGAGTTCAAGATGGTCTTTCTTGCCGACAGTACTTGTTTTTGTACTTTTGATCCAGTTTTTCTTTAATCTGGTTGGAGCCTCGGTTCTTCCGTCCAGTTGGGATGCTCTGGGTCAGCATCTGATCCTCCCCAGAGAGTGGATTCGCTGGGGCCGCCTAGTCCATGTTCCCTATATTGCTATTGGCCGGTGGCCCGACGCATTTAACATTGCGGTTTTATATGGGATGGCTCTACTCATCAAGGATGCAATTCTGGCCAAGCTCATTCACTTTGCCTTTGGCATCCTGACCGGGCTGGGAATCTATGCTTTGGGGAAAAGATATCTTTCCTCGGAAATAGGATTTTTGGGGGCGGCCATCTTTTATGTTATTCCCATAATAAGCTATGAATCAACTACCGCTCTTATCGATTTAGGGCTTACATTCTATGCTTTTTTGGCCCTCTATGCTCTAATTAACTGGAGTACTTCCGGCAAGAAGGGCTGGCTACTTACGTCAGCCATAATGAGTGGTGTATCCTTAGGTTCTCATAGCATTGGTTTTCTATGTATGGCTATTCTGGCTCTGGGGATTTTGCTCAGTGGTTGGCCTTTTGGTCGAAAAAAACTGATTATGGTAGCTAGAAGCCTTCCTTTGTTTATCGGTGTGGGGGGACTCGTGGGCAGCTTCTGGTATCTTAGACATTTCCTCATCACTGGTGAGTCGATTTTTGATCTGTGGTACGGCTATCCAATGAGCCTGTGGCAACTGTTTGGGAGGCTAACGGCTTCAATTGGGGGAACACCGGCTCTGGCCAGTTCTATCAATCTTCGTCCTCTGATCCCCTATTTTATTCTTCCCTGGAAGGTTACCATGTATCCCGGGAAGTTTCACGGTCTTGGTTCCATGGGACTCATTCTTCTTACCTTTTTGCCCTTCCTCGTCTTTACCCGAATTCGAAGGAACACCACAGTGAAGTTTATTCTGTATTATTCGGCAATATTTCTTGTCGTGTGGGCCGTGTGTTCACCGGATAAGCGATACCTCGTTCCTCTTCTACCTTCATTAAGCATACTGGCAGCGTATGTGATAGCTCAGCTCTGGAGCCCCAGTAGATTGCTTAGAAAGGCTCTTTTTACTCTTCTTATCTTCACCTTAGTCTTTCAGATGCTCTATCAGGCTCCTGAAGGCCTGACTAAAATCCATCAGCGAATGTTAGTATTTGCGGGATTGAAATCTCAAGAAGACTACATTATGGAGAACGAGGAGACCTACCCTGTTTTCAAGTATGTCAATGAGAGTCTCCCCCTGGATGCAAAGGTCTTTGTGGTAAATGATCTCCGTACCTTTTACTGTGAGAGGGATTACTTTGGCACGATCATGGAGGGAAACCACCCTCTTGATTATTCTAGTCTTAGGGATGGGCGGCAGCTTCTCCCAAAACTCAAGGAAGCCGGAGTCACTCATGTGGTCATTAACCAATACCTCTGGGACAGGCGCTTCGGCAAAGGCAAATGGCCTAAACTTATGAGCGATCTTCGAGATGACCATCTCGAGGTTGTCTATGATAGATATCCTTTCTTAGTACATAGGCTGTGTTATCCTGAATGGAAATTTTATCCAGAATGGAAATTCTTGTCCCCTCCGGCTGTCATTGATCTTCTTGCAGTATTCAAACAACCTGCTGCCTATTCCTGGAATCCGAACCTAGAAGCTCTAGTCATGGCTTTTACAGGAAGAATCGCCTCCGATGTCTTCCTTTTGGCAGAAGGGGAATATGTGGTGGACGTAGTGGCCCGGGGAACCCCGGTCAAAGGAATTTATCCGAATATGAAAGTTGTTCTGGCCGTACATGGAGATCACTTGGTGGAAACCTTCCACGTCAGCCAGGAGTGGCAAAGGTACAGTACGAAGGAGCTTAAAGTCAGCTCAACAGTGTCCGGGAGTATCTCTGTCTACTTTACCAATGATGCCTGCATTGAAGGGGAGGACAGGAATCTCTTCATAAGGGAAATCCTCATTCGCAGGGCAGCCGATGAGATGGGAGAGGAACATTGAGGAAATTAATACCACCATCCTACTACCAGCATCCCGGCGAGCTGAGGACCATATATAAATGGCTCCTGATAGGAGTTATGATTAGACTGGCGTTTATGCCGTTTACTGTGTATTATCCTGATCTTTTGGCCGTGTATTGGCGCTCTTCCTGGATTGCCTATCAAGGAGGAACATACAACCTAAGTGCAGCCGATCTCATTGTACATTTCTTCCATGCAGTCTTTCTTTTTATCTTTAAGCCGTTAATGCCCTATTTTGATACTATCCTCAACGACCCCGAGATGCGTCCTCTGGTTACCTGGCGGATGTTCCAGACCTTCGGTACTCATCCCTATGCGTTTCGAACTCTCTTTCTATTTAAGGTCCCTTACCTCATCTTCGATCTAGGATGTGCTTTTCTCCTCCTTCGTATTTTGCCTGGCGAAAAAAAGGGAGCGGCAGGTTTTAAGTTCTGGATGGCCAATCCCATCGTTATTTTCGCCACCGTTATTGCGGCTCGCTACGAATCGGTGATTATTTTTTTCGTTCTGTTAAGCTTATACTTCGCCAAGAACGGGCGATGGCGAAAATCCGCTCTTTCTTTGGGAATAGGTATACTGCTCAAATTCTACCCTATTCTTTTTCTACCTTTGTTCGTCATCCTTCGAGGGAAAAAACGGATGGAAGGTTTGAAATTTGCTTTCTGGAGCCTTCTTCCTCTGGCAGCGCTGACTGGGCTAAGTGGTTTGTTTCGTCGAGCCGGCGAAGTAGTTGCGAAGGTAAATATACCCCACGTGGACTATCTTTTCGGGATGAGGTTTGATCTTATCGGCTGGGACATGATATTTGTGTTCGTAGTTGGCTGCGCCATTGTCTTTTTGTCTGTAGCCACTTACTCAAAGTATTCTTATGAGAAACTGTGGAAGAGCATGCTGGTGGTTTTGCTGCTGTTTCTTGGCACATGTCATTTTCATGTACATTACTTCATGTGGTTGATTCCCCTGTTAACTTTTCAGGTGGTAGAAGACAAAAGATTCACCAAACTTTTTGCTTTGCAAGTTCTCACCTTTGTGGTCTACACCTGGCAGTGGAATAGACACTTCTTCGGCTACCTTTTTACCCCTCTGCATTTTCCTTTCTTTGCCTGGACCGTGGATAATCCCGTAAACCTGGTGGAAAGATTTTATAACTTGCCAAGATTTCTGGGCGTTTTTCGCAGCATATTTTCCGCGATTTGCTTTTGGATGATCTTTCTTGTAGTTAAAGAGTATTTTGGGAGGAAGGCTGAGCAAACCTAAATCTTTTGGCCGCACTCATGTAAAGCCCGTTGCAGGAATAGGGAAAATCTAGTATGCTGGGCCAGGAGGAGATATTATCCCAAGAAAAAGGAATGGCCAGTTCTATGAGTGAGATTTCAATAATCCTGCCAACTTATAATGAGAGAGGAAACATAAAGAAGCTAATAGGGGAAATCTTCAAAAACCTGCAGCAAGATATTGAGATTATGGTGGTGGATGACAACTCTCCCGACAGAACCTGGGAAGTGGTGAAGGAAATCAGCCAGAGGGATAGAAGAGTGAAACTCCTGAGGAGAATGGGGAGAAGGGGACTGACAACCGCAATTAGTGAGGGTATTTCTCTGGCTGAGGGAGAAGTGGTACTCTGGATGGACTGCGATTTTTCTATGCCTCCCCAGGTCCTGCCCCAATTGGTTAAGGAGATAGGCCCTTTTGATATTGCCCTGGGATCTCGCTATGTCGAAGGGGGAAAGGATATGAGAGATTCTCCTTTTAGAGTCCTGATCAGCAGGATATTTGATGAGCTAGCTTCTACTTTTCTCAAGGTGCCGGTGAAAGATCTTACCAGCGGTTTTGTAGCAGCCAAAAGAGAGGTATTTGAGACTGTGAGCCTTTCTGGAGACTACGGAGACTACTGTATAGATTTTCTTGTGCAGGCGCTGAGCAAAGGGTTCAAAGTGAAGGAGGTTCCCTACACTTGTGTTTCCAGGTTCAAAGGAGAAACTAAAACCAACCCTCACATCTTTGGACTCATCAGGCATGGAGTTATATATATTTGGACAGTCCTGAAATTGAGGTTCTCTGGAGGCTACTTGTCTAAAGTTGAGCCCATTTAGCTTGAGAGAGGGATTCCGTGTGAAGATATTTCCTGAAGAGGACAGGTCCATTTATCTAAAGTGGATCCTGATAGGTCTCCTTGTACGCTTGGCCTTTATGCCCTTTACCCTACATGGAGATCTGGTGGGTATAAACAAGTATGCGTTCCTTTTGGTCCATCAAGGCTCTATTCCTCCTGTCAGGATGGATTATCCACCCCTGGCCTATTACACTGTGGGTTTCTTTCAGTTTCTTTTCAAACCTGTCATGCCCTTCTTCGGGTTTGCCCTCGATTCAGGAGAGCCTCTTTGGGGTACCACTTCTCATATTTATAGATATCTTTTCCTTTTGAAAAGTCACTACCTCATCTTTGATTTCGGGATTTCATTCCTATTGCTCCGTTTGGTAGAAGATAGAAAGAAAAGACTGCTGGCTTTTAAATTGTGGATGTTGAATCCTCTGGTAATCTTTACCTGCTATCTTCACGGACAGTTTGATATTCTACCCACGTTCTTTGTAATCTTGAGCCTTTACTTTGTCTGGAAGTCAAAACTAGGTATATCATTACTTTGCCTGGCAATAGGAGCAGCCTTTAAGAATTTCCCTCTTTTATTTCTCATTCCGGCTCTCATCTTCTTGGGGAAGAATAAGAGAGAGAAACTCAAACTTCTAGTTTGGGCGGCGGTTCCTTATCTTTTATTTACATTTCCTTACTGGGGAGATCCAGGCTTCAAACAGGCTATTACTACCGGTGGTGGATATGACGAGACGCTATTGAATTTGCGTTTTGCTATAGGCGATCACACCGTATATATTTTTGTATTGGGGTACGCTATGATTCTGGCCTTTGCCTATTTTCGAGAGCCGGGTAGGAACTCCCGGGATGCATTCAGGGCACTGTGGCAAACCGAGCTGGTTATTTGTCTTTGGTTTTACGTCACTGTCTATTTTCATCCTCAGTGGACTGTATGGATGATGCCTTTATTAATTCTTCTCGTTGTGGGAGACAAAAAGCTAACTCCTCTTTACTGGTTCTTGATTGTCTGTGTTTTTATCTATACATTTTGGTGGGGAAGTCTACTTTCTTCCTGGCTCTTTACCCGCGTTGACCCTGGCTTCTTCAGGGAGCTGAAGCCCCCGTCTGCAGTGATCGCTCGATTCTACCCACCTAATAAATTCATAAATATCTTTCGCAGTCTCTTCTCCGGGATATCAATTTGGCTTATATACGAGATTCTCAAGAGGCTTCGTCGGACAGAGGAAAGGAGGTAAGATGAAGAATATAACGATTGTCCTACTAATAACAGGGTTAGTGCTGGCAATGGGTTTAGTCTCGAGCAGTTTGGGGAAGACGGCGGAAACAGAGGACATTAACTCAGGTAATCTAGTCCTTAACCCCGGTTTTGAGACTCTTAAGGAAGGTAAACCTCGCTCCTGGAAAGAACATAAAAGAGGAGGCTGGGAGGTGACTGAAGAGGACCCTTATGATGGAGAAAGAGCTATGCAGGCTACCGTACCATGGAGCTCCCTCTCGCAGGAGGTGAAAGCTGAAGCTGAGGAGTCCTATGTCCTAAGAGCATATGTAAAATCAGACATCACCATTGTAGGAAAAGAAGATTCTGATAATACCTTCCTCACCCTGGAGTGCCTTAATTGGAGGAAAAAGATTATAAGAAAGGACTATGGCATTGTCAATGCTACAGCTTCCTGGCAGAAAAAGGTGCGCCAGATCTACACCCCCAAAGGTACCAGAAGGATCAGGATAAAACTTGCCAAAAGACAGGGGGAAGGATCGGTCTGGTTTGATGATATCAAATTGATTAAAGTTGTATCAGGCCTGGTGGCTAACGGCAGCTTTGAGGCTCTTGAGGAAGGTAAACCTAGCTCCTGGAAAGAAGATGGGAAAGGAGGTTGGAAAGTATCAGAAGAAGACCCTTTTGATGGAGAAAGATGTATCGAGGCTACCGTACCCTGGAGCTTCCTCTCACAGGAGGTTAGAGTTATAGGTGAGAAATCCTATACCTTTCGCGCTTATGTGAAATCAGACCTAGCTCTTCCTGAGAAGGAGGACTACCAAAACACTTTTCTTACTCTCCAATACCTGGATGGAGAAAATAGACTGATCAAGGAGGAGTATGGTGTTGTTAGTGCTACAGCTTCCTGGCAGCCAAAGACACGGCAGATCTATATTTCTCCCGAAGTTGTAAAGGTGAGGATAAAACTTGCTAAAAGACAGGGAGAAGGATCGGTCTGGTTTGACAAGATAGACATTGTTGAAACTCCCCTGCTCACGGTTCTCAATCCAGGGTTTGAAATTCTAAGTGGACAACTCCCAGACGCCTGGACAGAAGATCCTAAGAGGGGATGGGAGATTGAGACCGAAGATCCTCATGGAGGGAGGAGTTGTATGAAGGCTACCGAGGCCTGGAGCTGGCTCTCACAGGATATTCCAGTTGAACCCCGAAAATATTATGTTGTGAGAGCATATGTGAAGTCGAACATCACCGTTTTTGGCAAGGAGGACGTTGACAATGGTTTCTTCCTTCTTCAGTCTCTAAACCTGAAGGACGAGGTCCTTAGAGAGGAATATGGCACCTTCAATGCGGACCTCTCCTGGGAGCAAAAAGAGGCATCTATCTTTACTGCAGAAGATACGGAGAAGCTAAGGGTGAGGCTGGCCAAAAGACAGGGAGAAGGATCGGTTTGGTTTGACGATGTTGAGCTAATGAAATATCCTTACCTGGCAAACATTGCTAAAGATAAGGCATTCTTCATTTTCTACATTTGTCTCTATCTAACACTGGTAGTACTGCTTCTGAGAGTGGTGCTCAAGAAACCTGCCAAAAGAGCTGATTGATACCAAAAAGGTCCGATCAAAATACTTCCAGTTGCAACGATGACAAAGAATTGAGGAAGATTGCGCCAGGACTTTATCTGATCGGACGAGAACGCTCGTCTGAAATCGAGTAAAGGTTTATGGGGAGATACCGCGAGCAGATTGCCAGAGCCACAATGATTGTGGCACTGGCGGTGGTTGCCAACAAAGTATTGGTTTTTGTACTAGAAATACTGCTGGCTGCCTGGTTTGGAACCACCTTCGTCAAAGATGCTTATCTGGTGGCCCTGGTTATCCCAAACCTCATTTTTATGGTGGGGATCGAGGCCATTACTGTGACCTTTGTGCCTCTTCTTATGGGACTCTTCTCAAAGGAAAAGGATGAGGAAGTTCAATCCGTTGTTAGCTCCATAGTTAATGTAGTAGTTGTCTCACTCAGCTTGATCTCTGGGCTGTACATTGTTCTTGCTCCTCGTATAATTCCGCTTATTGCTCCGGGATTTACTCCAGAAAATTTAGCTCTGGCGGTTAGGTTAACCCAAATTCTCTCACCCATTATTGTCTGGGGAGGGCTAATAGGGCTTTTAGTAGGTATACTCAACTCCTATAAGCGATTCGCCCTTGCTGTTCTTAGGTTGGCTGTTCATAACCTGATTGTCATTGGATTTGTTTATTATTTGCGTTTACGATGGGGAATTTTCTCATTAGCTCTGGCCGTTAGCGGAGCCTCGTTGTTGCAGATTGTTCCACTTTCCCTGGGCCTCTGGGAGAAGAGGGGTAGCTACAGATTGACGATGAACATAAAGCACCCTGAGGTCACGGGAATGGGGATGGCTATGATTCCGGTGGTACTGGGGGCAACTCTCACCCAGCTCAATTTTCTCATCGAGCGAATTATGGCTTCAGGGCTGTCCGAGGGAAGCATCTCCTCTTTAGATTTTGGATACAAGTTGATGAGGCTGCCATTTGAGGTTTTCGCCGTGGCCATAGCCACGGTCATTTTTCCCAGTATTGCTGGTTTGGTCATTGCTCAAGAGGGGTCGAGGTTAAGAGAGGTTTTTATCTCAGCCCTAAGAGTAACAGCATTTATCACTCTGCCGGCAGCGGTTATTCTCATGGTTCTGAGGGTCCCTCTCATTAGCATGTTGTTTGAGCGAGGCCAGTTCAACGCTGTCTCCACCCGAATGACTGCCACAGCCTTATTCTACTATTCTTGGGGGCTCTTCTTCCACGGGGTGAACTACATTGCTATCAGAACCTATTATGCCTTCAAGGACTATAAAACTCCTCTCAAGATGGGTTTGGTGACTATAGGAGTCTATATTCTTCTTAGTGCCATTCTGGTTCGATACCTTGCTCATGGAGGGCTAGCTCTGGGTTGTTCTCTGGCCGCTATGTGTTATACTGCAATGTTGCTGGGGAATTTGAAGACAAAGATAGAGGATCTTCAGGCCCATGCACTCCTCAAACCTTTGGTTAAGATTGTAGCTGCTTCGGCCCTTATGGCTGCAGCCGTAATAGTTGTGGGTAGAATACCCATATATTCCCCGGTCTTGAAGCCTGCCCTTGCTCTGGGAGTGGGACTACTTACATTTGGGGTGGCCTGTTTTCTCTTGCGAATTGCTGAAGCAACTCAGGTCCTCAAAGTGTCAGGTGAGTTAGTAAAGAAAATCCCCTTGGTCAGGCTGAGAGGCTAGAATAACTCAAAGGGAAAATACTATGAGCCGGGCTATTAGCAAAAACTACCCCCGGTCCGCAAAGGAGAAGACACTATGGTTAGCTGTAGTGGCAACCATTTTCGTCTTGAGCCTTAGCGTATCTTACTCTCTAAGAATCTTACCTCTTGGAGCGGTCTTGCTCATCGGTACGGTGCCTTTACTCACCCTGCTACTAATCATTCACCAGGAGACATCGCTCCTTTTAGTTGTCACAGCTTATTTTGGTGCAGGATATTTGTATCCTGATGTGGTTGTGCAGGGTCTGGTGCGGAGTATTGTCTTGTTGTTCATTGGCTTGGCGCTGCTTTTCCAGTTGCTTCTCAAAAAAAGCTTGACCCGCACCTCGACACCTCTGGACAAATTCTTGGCTTTCTGGCTCATGGTCATTGCAGCCTCATTTGTCTATGGCTTTTATGTTGAGGGCAACAGTATGAGATACCTGCTTGGAGACACCTACAAACTGACAGAGATTATCCTCATTTTTTGGCTGACCACCGTTCTTGTGAAAAAGACCTCGCAGGTGAGGTTCCTCATTTGGGGATTTTTGGCAGTGGCTCTTGCCTTCGGAATGCTCGATTCTCTGATTTTTTTCAAGCAGGCCCCACTTTTTGGCGATATTCTCCTGGCCAGGGTAAGGGCAGCAGCTCAATTTTCTTCTATTTTTGCGTTCCTTTTGGTTCTATCTTTGGTTCTGCATGAGAAAAGTACTACGACTAGAGCGATACTGGGAGTGCTGGGCTTTTTCTTTTTTATGAGTTTTTCTCTGACTTTCTTAAGAACCGGTTATATTGCCATTCCTCTTACTTTGGCCGTCCTTCTTCCCTTATACCTGTATAAAAGGCGAAGATACGTGCTGCCCACCCTAGCGAAACTTGCTGCACTGGTGGTTTTTCTGTTGATATTTATTGGTGTTTTTAATCTGATACTGACCAGTATTGATCCGAATATGGATATCATAAGAGCAAGTGTTCTTCGCTTCAGTTCCCTTATCACTCCTGCCTCAGAGGACCCAATGGGAGTAAGGATGCTGGAAATTAGCTCCATTATTTCTGAAGCTCTCGCCCAGAATCCTCTCCTGGGCAAAGGACTGGGAGGACAGTACTACGGCGCAACTCTGGTGGAAGCAGAAGTAGAATGGGGCGTCAAACACTATGTCCACAACAACTATTTTGATTTTCTTATAAGAACGGGCGTCCTGGGATTGGTGGTGTTCATAATCCTTGCCTTTAAGTATCTTAAGGCGGCTATTAGATTCTATCTAAGATCGAGGGACAGTTTCTACCAGGGGAGTCTATTGGGGTGCATCGCGGTTTTTGTGTGCTCCTGCGTAATTGCATTGTCCACCAGCATATTGTATTCACCATTTTTGTTTATGATGATGGGCCTAACCTTTTGCCTGGGGAGGCTTGAGGAGAGGGAAGTAAGAATGCTGCAAAGGACCTGAGCGATGAGATTATTGTTTGTCAAGATCAAGAAATTTGGAGATGTGATTTACTTGAGTGGTATCGTACCTTTGTGGTGGCTTATCTCGCTTTTGGTCATCTTAGCGGCTGCCTTTTTCGTTAGAGTATACGGGATAGGCTTCGGATTGCCTTATACCTATCACCCGGATGAGCCCATGATAGCTTATCGGGCTATCTCCATGCTCAAAAGTGGTAATTTTAATCCGGGTTGGTTTGGATGGCCCAGTCTATACATGTACATGCAGCTACCTGTCTATGTGTTGCGTTTTCTCTATGGTGTTTCTAAAGGTGGGCCGGGCATCATAGAACATTATCAATCCGGTTATTATCTTTGGGGAAGATTTACCACTGCCTGCCTGGGAACTCTTACAGTCGGGTTAATCTATGTCTTGGGTAAGAAACTGCTGGACAGGAGAACCGGTATTCTGGCAGCTCTTTTTTTGGCTTTTTCCCTCCTTCATGTTTCTGACTCTCATTATATTACTGCTGATGTGCCGGTAACTTTCTTTGTGGTTTTGACAGTTTTAGTCTCCTTTTGGATTGTAGAAAAAGGAGACATTAAATTTTATTTACTGGGCGGTCTTCTGGCAGGTCTTAGTATTGCTACCAAATATACAGGAGGAGTGGTTATTTTATGTATTCTCTTCGCCTACATTTTCAGGTTAATGAGGGGTAAGAAAGAGTATGAGAGAATTCTCTATTCTCTCATTGCTGTAGTATGTGGGTTTCTCATAGGCGTGCCCTACGCTATAAAAGAGATACCCCTTTTCCTGGCAAACGTAGCTACTGAAATAAATGAATATACTACATTAGGGCATCTCAGTCACGAAGGTACAGCAAATTGGTGGTACTTCTCTAAGTATCTCTACAGAGAAGGTCTGGGTAAGGGAATTTTCATCCTCTCCATGGCTGGTCTGGTTGTTGCTGCCATCAAAAGCACTGAAAGAAGATTCTTATGCATACTTTTTCTCGTAGCTTATTTTCTTTGGGTCTCCTCGTGCAAAGTACGTTTCGTTAGAGCTCTCCTGCCTATAGTGCCATTTCTTCCTCTATTTGCTGCTTTTTTTCTAAGCTCTCTTTGGGGTTGGTTGGCGAAAAGGCAGCCTTTCAAAGAAAGAAGAGTCTTTGTTAACCTTCTCTTCGTTCTCTTAATCGGGGTTATGTTATTCTTTCCACTAAGAAATGTATGGAGCTTCAGTTATAACCTGAGTAAGACTGATCCTAGAATTCTGACCCAAGAGTGGATTGAGAGTCACATTCCTGAAGGAGCAGTAATTGCCGATGAAGCTGAACTTTCTCTTAATAAAAAAAAGTACAAAGTAAGGCGGACGCCTTTAGGAGAAAAGAGGTTGAACTGGTACTATGATGAAGGGATAGACTATCTTGTTGCGACCGGTAAGTACCATAGATTCGAGAGGGAATGGAGAAAATACCCCCATGTGGTAGCTAACTATGATGAGATATTTCACGAGGCAGAATTGATAAAAGAGATAGGATTTGTCCGTATATATACTCTCAGAGCCGAACCAGGCCAATGAACGTGACGAAAGACATTAGGGGAAGGATGCCGAAGGAGCAAATCATTGTCTTGGCTACAGAGGTACTAACTGATACTCCTAACTTTGGCCAACAAGGGGAAAGTTAGGCTTAGGAACAAGAAACGAACGAATAAGAATATGGGGGTGCCTATGAGGGAAGAACTAATGGATCTATTAATTTGCCCGTGCTGCAGTAGGGATTCTTTAAGATTGGTAGTCTCCGAGAAGGATGAAGATGAGATAGTAGAAGGCAAGATAATATGCGCAAAATGCAATGAGGAATTTCCAATACATAGAACATTTCCAATTCTATTAGCCTCGGAAAAAGACAAAAAAAAGGCTTTAGGGAGATTTGATGCCACCACAGAGTATGAGGAGTATTTCTTGGCGACCACAAAAAAGGTGGAATATCTAGTGAAAAGAAGTAGTGAAGGTTTATGTGTCGATTTAGGTTGCGGAAGTGGCGCATACGTTAATTCATTCAACGGCAATTTAGTCTGCGTTGACATCATCCCTTATTTCTTGTTGAAAACTAAAGAGAATTATCATGTGAAGAACAAAGTGTACTATATTGTCGCTGATGTACGGAACCTGCCTCTTAAGAATAATTCTTTTGACTTTGTTTTTTGTTCACAGGTTCTCGAACATTTAGGACAGCGATACATTTCGTCCACATTGAAAGAATTTGAGAGAATTTGCAAAGGGACGATACAACTTGACGTTCCAAATGAGAGTAGAATAGCCGGCATACCGAGAAGATTTCTTTCTATTTTAGGGTTTTATGAAACAGCAGAGAGAGAGACTTATGAATTACACCATCATTCTAAGTTCTCCGTAAATGACTTGAAAGAATTTGGCCTTTCTGTTTATGGCTGTATTGGAGGGCCTACACGGAGACATGTCAATATATATATATGGGATATTTTATGGGATATGTACGATTTTTTTGTGTGGCATTTTCCAATATTTGCCGGCACGCTTATTGCAGTAAAGAGATTAAAAGAGCGAATTGACTCGCCACAGGCTTATCTTCAGGGCTCTATGTGGGTCTGCAAGCACAGGGTGAACTTGGAGGGTAGATTCTGAGCCTGGGAAGGCTTGAAGAGAGGGAAGTAAGAATGCCGGAAAGGGCTTGAGCGATGAGATTATTGTTTGTCAAGATCAAGAAACTTGGAGAGTTGATTTACCTGAGTGGCATTGTGCCTTTCTGGTGGCTTATCTCGCTTTTGGCTATCTTGGTGGCTGCCTTCAGTATGTTTGGAGAGGGAACTGAAGGGGTGCAAATTGGTCCAGATAATCTGACTGCTAACAGTGGCTTTGAGATTCTAAGTCAGGGCAAACCAGCCTCGTGGAAGGAAGATAAAAAAGGAGGCTGGAAGGTAAGTGAGGAGGAGCCTTATGAGGGAGAAAGAGCCATGCAGGCTGCCGTAGCGTGGAGGTTCCTCTCACAGGAGATCAAAGTTGAAGGCGAAAAATCGTATATCTTAAGGGCACATGTAAAATCAGACATCACTATTACAGGAAAAGAAGACTATGATAATACCTTTCTCACTGTGGAGTGCCTTAATTGGAGGAAAAAGCTCATTACAAAGGACTATGGCATTGTTAATGCGATAGCTTCCTGGCAGAAAAAGGTGCAACACATCTATACCCCCCGAGGTACCAGAAAGATCAGGATAAGACTTGCCAAAAGGCAGGGAGAAGGATCGGTCTGGTTTGATGATATCAAGTTGATTCAGGTTTCACCAAGTCTAGTGGCTAACGGCAGCTTTGAGATGCTCGAGAAAGGCAAACCAGCCTTCTGGAAAGAAAGTGAAAAAGGATTCTGGAAGGTGAGTGAACAGGAACCTTATGGGGGAGACAGGTGTATGGAAACAATCCAGAGTTGGAATTGGCTCTGGCAAGATGTCCCTGTCAGACCCAGGAAATGGTATATCCTGGAAGCACAAGTAAGGTCAGATATCACCTTTCGGGTGAGACAGATAAGGAGGGATTATGAGAATACCTTCCTCAGCATGCAGTGCTTGGATAAAGATGGCCGGGTTATCAGGACAGAGTGGGGTAACACGATGGCATTCCCTCTATGGCACAAAAGACAAACTTCTGTCTACACCCCGGAGGGGGTGACAAAAATCCGAGTGAAACTAGCCAAGAGAGTGGGTCAAGGAAGAGTATGGTTCGATGATGTTCGGCTGATAAGATCTTCCTCCTTAGAGCATTTTTCTCCGCAAAAACTAGATAAGACCTTCCGGTTTACCATGTACGGCCTGGTAGCAGTGAGTTTTCTCGGAATTATATTGAGAAGGGCATTGAAGAGTAAATCCAGGGAGGATACCTAAGGGGAACTGCGTACCAAAGGTGTATGCTAGCTTCAGCATGGAAGCACGAGCTACTCCGCACAAGCAGGCTCCAGAGAAAATCCCATGGAAAAAACGTTGAGGACAGCTCCTACCAACATGATGGATCTCACCATTGCTCTCGTCAGCTACAACACCCGAGATCTACTAAAAGATTGTCTGAGCTCAATCTATGGGAAGACAGCGGGTGTTGAGTTTGAGGTGATCGTGGTGGATAACGCCTCCACTGATGGGACCCTGGAAATGCTAAAGGGGGAATTTCTGCAGGTTAAGATCATCGGTAATAGAGAAAACCTGGGATTTAGCAGAGCCAATAATCAGGCTATTGAACAAAGCAAAGGGAGATATCTTCTTCTTTTGAATCCCGATACTCTCTTCAAGAGCGAGTCTCTTCAGAAAATGATTACCTTTATGGATGATAATTCTGAAGTTGGTGCTCTGGGATGCAAGATTCTTCATCCAGACGGAACCATTCAGCCCTCTAATGATAATTTCCCCAGCCTTTTTACGGAATTATTTCGGGTCGTCCAATTAAAGAGACTTATTCGTGATCCAAAAATGAGGGCGAAAATTGGACGTGAATGGGGCAAGATATTGGGTGGAACTTTGGGAGGATACCTCAGGCTCTATTGGGATACGGAACGGATTAGAGAAGTGGATTGGGTTACCGGAGCCTTTTTTCTGGTCCGGAAAAAAACCATACAAGAGGTTGGCCTCTTGGACGAGGGCTTTTTTATGTACTATGAGGATGCTGACTGGTGCTACAGAATGCGACAAAGAGGCTGGAGGATATTCTATTTCCCCTTTTTTGAAATCGTGCACTATGTGGGTGAAAGTGATGGTGAGTTCAGCGCCCAGACTTTCATCGAGCGCCACAAGAGTATGCACTATTTCTTTAGAAAGCACAGAGGCAGGAATGCCCTCTTTGTGCTTCGCCTCATTATCTCCAGTGGTTTGGCCTTGAGGTGGCTGGGGTTATTTGTCATGTATGCATTTCAAAGAGAAAGACGACATGAGCTAAGGAAAAGGTTTTTCGCCTATCTGAAAGTTATTGAAATGAGAACCCCTGACTGAGAGATGATGCTCGTCCAAAAGTTTAAGGATATGATTGAAGGATATGATTGAATGAAGGCGGTCATTTTAGCTGGAGGTCTGGGTACTCGACTGAGGGAGGTAGTTCGTAATAAACCTAAGGCTATGGCCCCTGTACGGGGGAGACCCTTTCTTCAGTATCAAATCGAGCGACTGAAAGAATACGGTGTCGATGAGATAATTCTCTGCGTGGCTTATCTGGCTCATCAGATTAAAGATTACTTCGGGGAGGGACGAGACTTTGGTGTTGAGATTAAATATGCAACCGAAAAGAGACCCCTGGGAACCGGAGGGGCCCTCAAAAACGCCCAGGAATACCTGAAAGAGAATACTTTTCTGGTCTTGAACGGGGACACCTATGTCAATATAGATTTGTCTGATTTTCTGCGCTATCATAGGGACAGAGGGAGCAAGGGGACCATTGCTCTTGCTCGAGTTGACAAGCCTGAAGAATATGGAACTGTATTGTTGGATAATAGCCAAAGGATCATGAAGTTCCTGGAGAAGTTAAAAATTGCCGAATCCTCAGGTATTATCAGTGCGGGGGTGTATCTTCTGGAGCCTGAGGTGTTAGATCACATTCCCTTGGGGAGAAAGATATCGCTAGAGAAGGAGATTTTTCCGGACCTTGTCAGGGGGGGGTTACCCTTGTTTGGCTACCTAACTTCCGGTTACTTTGTAGACATAGGGACACCTGAGGGTTATGCCAGGATTCAAAAGGGCATAGGGAAGGCGAAGAGATGATCGTCAGGAGCAAAGCCCCTCTAAGGGTCAGTTTCGCTGGTGGCGGGACCGACGTTCCTCCCTATCCCAAAGAGAGGGGAGGTGTAGTCCTGAGCTCCACCATCAATAAGTTTGTTTATTCATCCCTCATTCCGCAGAAAGGTAGGAATGAGATAAAGGTTAATTCTTTGGACTACAACACCACGGTCAAATATGAAACTGAGGAGGACTTACAATACAACGGAAAGATGGATCTGGTCAAATCGGTCATCAAGAACATGAAAGTTATGGGCAAAGGAGTGAGAGTTTATCTTCATAGCGATGCCCCGCCCGGCTCAGGACTGGGTTCATCTTCTACCATGGTGGTTTGTCTCATTTCCCTCTTCAAACACTGGCTCAATTTGCCCTTGACTAATTATGATATTGCAGACTTAGCCTATCAGATTGAGAGGGTTGATCTTGGCATTAAGGGAGGGCTGCAAGATCAATATGCGGCCACATTCGGAGGATTTAACTTTATTGAATTTGCCAAAGATGCAGTTATCGTTAATCCTTTGAAAATTCCCCCTGATGTAGTTGATGAGCTTAACTACAATCTTCTCCTTTGCTATACCGGAAAAAGAAGGCTTTCTGCTAATATTATTGAAGAGCAAGTCGAAGGATTCGTAAGGAAGAAAGAGGAAGTGGTGAGGGCCATGGACGAGTTAAAGGAAGTCACCATTCAGATGAAGAAGGCCCTCTTGAGGGGAGAGCTTAACGAGTTCGGGAAACTTTTACATTACGGCTGGAAGAGTAAGAAGAAAATGGCCAGCCAAATTAGTGCGCCCTTCATTGACGAAATGTATGAAGCAGCTTGCCGCAAGGGCGCTCTTGGAGGAAAACTCCTGGGAGCGGGTGGAGGGGGCTATCTTCTGATTTATGCTCCTTTTGAGAAAAAGCGCGGGGTCATCCAGGCTCTGGAAAGATTAGGAGGGCAGATGGTGGACTTTGATTTTGAGCTCGAGGGAGTTCGCTCCTGGGAAGTGAGGTAGAACTAATGGAAACTAAAGGTATAGGAAAAGCCATCAGGGGAATCCTAACTGAGACGCTTACACTCAAAAAAAAGGTATTGAGCGACTCATCTTTGCTTGAGGAGATGGAAAAGGTAGCCTCAGTGATTGTTGAGGCGTACCGAAGAGGAAATAAGTTAATTCTTTTCGGAAACGGAGGGTCAGCTGCGGATGCCCAGCATGTGGCTGCAGAGATGGTAAATAGATTCGAGCTCGAGCGAGGTTCCCTGCCAGCCATTGCTCTGAGTACTGACACCTCGATTCTCACTTCCATAGCCAATGATGATGATTTTTCTCGCATTTTTGCCCGTCAACTGGAAGCCCTGGCAAATAAAGGTGACGTAGCTGTTGGCATTAGCACCAGTGGTAATTCTCGGAATGTGCTGGAAGGGGTGAAGGTTGCCAAAGAAAGAGGTGCTAGGACAGTAGGCTTTACCGGAATGAATGGGGGCAGGCTGGCTGGGTTGGTGGATCTAGTACTGATGGCTCCTTCTAACAAGACCCCCAGAATTCAAGAGCTGCATATAACATTTTTTCATATTATTTGCCATCTGGTAGAAACCGAACTTTTTGGCTCCAGGAACACCTAGGTGAAGAGAATTCTTATGCTCTATTCCCGTATTCCCTATCCTTTGATCGGGGGGGACAGGATTCGAATTTACAACACGGCGAAAACTCTCTCAGCAAACTATGGAGTTGATTTGCTTTTTATCAATGAGGGAGAGGTTCGGCAGGATTACATAGAGAAATTGAAAGAGGTGTTCAGCGAAGTAACTTTCTTTTCCTATTCGTCCTTAAGGCCTAAATGGAATGCCCTGAGGGGGCTTTTCTTAAGAGAGCCCTTGCAGGTGCACTATTATTACTTTAAAGAAATAAAAACATGGATAGACAAAAACTGCAGGAAGTACGATCTCATCTTTGCTCATCATATTCGGATGGCTGAGTATTTGAGGGATGTCGCTCTTCCCAGGGTAATTGACCTGCACGACGCCATTTCCATGACCTATCGCAAGGCCAGGAATAATGCCAGGGGACTGTGGAAAGCCATATACTCGGTGGAAAATAGGAGGATACTACCCTATGAGGTGAGGACCGTTAATGAATTTGATAGGTCTTTCATAGTATCAGATGTTGACAGAGACTATTTAGTTCGCCATGGAGCCAATCCTCAAAAGATAGTGACTATTCCTGTGGCGGTGAAGGAGGAAGCCATCAGTACATCGTACCCGGTCGAGGAGAAGGATCGGGTTGCTTTTTTAGGGAAAATGGATTATCCTCCCAATCAGGATGCAGCCATTTATTTTGCCAAGAAAGTATTTCCTTTGTTAAGAAAGAAAGCGCCGCAGCTAGAGTTTATCATTATAGGTGCGCTGCCCCCCAAGAGGGTCTTGGAACTCCAGAAAATTCCTGGAGTTACAGTTACAAAGTTTGTGGAGGATCCCTACAAGTATGTTGCGGCATCGAAGGTCTTTGTCGCTCCAATGAGATTTGGTGCCGGCACTCAAAACAAAATCCTGGAGGCTATGGCTCTTAGAAAGCCGGTTGTTACCACTTCCCTCGGTGCGAACGGAGTCAAAGGGGAAGACGGGAAGCATTTCTTAGTTGCTGATGAACCTGAAGAGATGGCCGAGAGGATATTGAACTTGTTGGATGACAGCGGAAAAAGAGAAGACATAGGTTACGAGGCCAGGGATCTTGTAGAGAGGGAATATACCTGGAGCCGAGTGGGAGAGCAATTCTTAAGAGAAATTGAGCAGCTAGCATAAAATGATGTTTACAGGTAGATTATCAAAAGGTATGACAAGAGGAGGGGTGCTATTTGACTTTTTGTAAGAGAAATGCTATAGTGTAATTGTTCCTTGGGTGATAATGTGCACAGGCGGATGCTGAAATGTGGATAAGGCTGATTGTCGTACTGCTCGTAGCCCTGGTTTGTTCTCTTCTATTGACTCCTCTGGTAAGGAAAGTTGGCTTAAGATTTCACATTATTGAAAGACCCAATCCCCGCAAGACCCACAAAAGAGCGGTCACTTGCCTCGGCGGAGTGGCTATATATGCAAGCTTTGTGGTTAGCCTCTTGGTAGCTTCTCTCATTCTTTTCAAAAATCCTCATTCCCCCTTCTCTTACAAACTTTTGGGTCTACTTTGTGGTGGCAGTATGATTCTGGTTCTGGGGCTAGTGGACGACATAAAGGGCGCTCCAGCTCCAGTTAAAGTGGGCTGGCAGATAGCCGCGGCCCTGGTAACTTCTGCTCTTTTTGGCATTAGGATAACCTACATAGATGTTCCTTTTTTTGGGGTGATATGGCTGAGGGCATACAGCCTACCTCTTACTCTCCTTTGGGTAGTTGGCCTGACCAATGCCCTTAACTGGGCAGACGGATTAGACGGCTTGGCCGCCGGCATTTCCTCCATTGCCTGCGTTTCTTTGGTGGTGGTGAGCTGGCGGGGAGGAGATCTAGTTAGTATTGTAGTCCTGATTGCTCTTCTGGGAGCTACTCTGGGTTTTTTGAGGTATAACTTCTATCCTGCCAAAGTCTTCATGGGGGACACGGGGAGCAATTTTCTTGGTTTTGTCCTGGCCAACGTTGCCATCATGGGGGGCCTAAAGTCAGCGGCGGCCCTTTCTTTAATGGTACCCATCCTTATCCTGGGAGTTCCCATTTTTGATACACTGTTTTCTGTCTGGCGAAGGGTACGTCTGAAGAGGAGCCCTATCAGACCGGATACAGATCATTTCCATTTCCGTCTGCTTAAACTGGGACTTAATCAGCGTCAGGCTGTTTTGGTGATATATGTCATAAGTGCTGTTCTTGGCGGCTGTGCCGTCCTTTTAGCTCAGAACCCCACTCTTACCTCCCTGGCTGTTGTGGTTTTCATCGTGGGTCTCTTAGCACTCATTGCTCTAAAACTCGGTCTTCTTTCTGTGTCCTTCAGAGAGTGAGGATACTCTCCGCTTAACCCATCCCTTCCATAAGGACTTCCTTTCAGAACCTGAGGTCTTCTGTTCCGATTTGCTGAAGGGTCTCAAAGGAGCTTCTGCAAGGGTTCTCTTGACTAGATCATTATATGGCTTAGAATTTGTGCTGCAGGGGACGTTCCTATATCGCTTGTGATTTTTGCTACAGGGGACTTTGCAGTAAAATACACTAGGGGGTTGAAGGCATCATGTTCGACGTGATAGTGGTGGGAGCTGGGCCTGTGGGCTCCTATGCCGCCCGGCGGCTGACTGAAGAGGATCTCAATGTGGCTGTTCTTGAGGAAGATGAGAAGGTAGGTAGCGACGTCATATGCACAGGAATTATAGGAAAAGAGACTTTTGACGGATTTCGCCTTCCTAAAGGGGCCGTTATTTGTAGCATAAAATCGATGCGTTTTTTCTCGCCCTCACATTTTAGCATAGATTACATGCCTTCCAATATCCTGGCCTATGTGGTAGATCGGAAGCTTTTCGACCAGGAGGTCTTGAGAAGCGCCAAAGAGGCAGGAGCGAATGTCAGGCTGGGGAGTAAGGCTGTTGGCATCCGGATCAACAAGGAATTTGGCGAAGTTCAGATTCAAAAGGAAGGGTCCCAGGAGAAGATGCGGGGTAGAGTTATCGTCCTTGCAACCGGGGTGAGCTACAGACTTCATAAGCAGGTGGGCTTTTCTTCACCTCCTGCCTTTCTTCAGGGGACTCAGGTAGAAACAAAGGTAAAAGACTTGAGGGAGACGGAGATATACCTGGGGAGGGACATCTCACCCGGCTCTTTTGCCTGGGTGGTACCACTGGACGGCTCTCAGGCAAGGGTGGGCACCTTGACCCGAAATAGAGGAGCTTCCTACCTTGAACACTTTCTTAAGGAGACGCTTAAAGATAGAGTTGAGGAGATCCCAAAGGTAATGCTCAAGCCTATAGCCTATGGTCCCATCTCAAGGAGCGCAGGCGACAGGATCCTGGCAGTGGGGGAAGCTGCTGGACAGGTCAAAACCACCACCGGCGGAGGTATTATCTACGGACTTATCTGTTCCGAGGTAGCCACACAGGTAATCACGGGGGCCTTTCGCAAAGGGGATTTTAGTTACCGCCAGCTGAAGGAGTATGAGAGACTCTGGAAGGGGAGGCTGGGAAGGGAACTTAGAATGGGAAAGCTTGCCAGGCAAGTCCTGGGAAGACTCAGCGACAGACAGATAGACAAGATCTTTAAGCTCGTTGGAGAAAAGGCAAAAGTAAAAGAACTTATGGAAACCAAGATTAAGTTCGACTATCACTCAGACCTGATTTCCTTCGGACTAAAACTTATCAAGGGATTCGTCTGGGGCTAAGGAAGGAGCAAGGGAGCAAATTATCTGATATGAATACTAACTTCCTGAAAACTCTGCCTCACTGAGAAGCTGTCTTACCAGAAGCTCCCTGAGATTCTCCAGAAGACTCTCAGTATAGATATTGACATTTGATGTTGAATCTATATACTGATATTGATGAAGATACTGATGAGGAGGTTCTTAGTATGGCTACTTTAACTAAAAAGACTCAGATTCTTTTTTCTGAGGAGCAACTTGAGCTGTTGAAAAAGATAGCTGAGGAAAAGGCTACCTCGATGGGGGCTTTGGTTCGCGAAGCGGTGGAGAAGGTGTATCTGAAGGGAATTAAGCGCGAGCGTCTGGACATAGCAAAACGCCTTATAAGGATGCAGCTTCCGGTGGATGAGTGGGAAAAAATGGAGAAAGAAATAACCGGTGGAGCCAGGGAGGATCGATGATATTCATTGACGCTAACATCGTAATGTACGCAGTAGGTAGACCTCATAAGTACAAGGAGGCATGTGCCAGGATCATAGTAAGTATTTCAGAGGGTAAAATTCCTGCAGTTACTGATTCGGAGATTCTGCAAGAGATTCTTTACCGGTACTGGTACATCCGTGAACTGGAAAAAGGCCTTCAGGTGTTTGAAGATTTTCAAAACTTGGTGCCTAAAATCTTCCCCATCGGGCGGGAGGATTTGATTGAGAGTGCCGAGATTCTAAGAAAAAACATCCCCATTTCTCCCAGGGATGCCTTGCACGCGGCGGTAATGAGAAAAAATGGTGTGAACAGCATCTTGAGTAGTGATACACATTTTGACCTTATCCCTGGAATTCAGCGTAAAGACCCCCTGACCATTGATGAATCTGTATGATTACTCCTTGTTTTCCTGTTACTTCCTCTCCTATCTTACTCACAAAGGCGGAGTTAACATACGGTATAGCTTTATGTATAACGAGTATGTATTCCCAATATGTCTGAGGAGGGACGTATGAGGAAAACTACTGTGCAGATCGATGAAAAACTCTTGCAGAAAGCCATTGAGGCCATTGGTGCCAGGACCAAAAAAGAAGCGATTGAAGCTGGACTTCAGGGATTAGTTCGCCAGAGATATCGTGAAGCCTTGCGAAAAGAGCTAGGGACTTACGATTTGGAACTAGATCTTAAAGAGCTGGAGCGACTAAGAGGTGAAGAATAGTCTTGTTTTAGTAGATAGTTCTGCCTGGCTGTTAGCTTTGAGGAGGAAATACCTTCCCTCGGTGAAGGAACGGGTTGATGCTCTTCTTGGTGAGGATCGGGTCGTGACGGCTGGGATTATCAAACTAGAGCTATTGGGAGGGGCGATGACTGAATCTGAATTTTGCCGCTTGAAGAGTCGACTGGATGCTTTGCTTATGGTGGAGAGTTTTGTACCTCAAAAAAGAGGCAAATGGACCAGGTAGCCGGGATTCTGAAAAGGGGAGGGGAGGATTTAGGACTCTTGCTTTCCCCCGGACAGATAGAAAAGTTCTCCATCTATCTTGACGAGCTGAAAAGATGGAACAAGAAGCTCAATCTCACTGGTTTGAAGAAAGATGAGGAAATAGTAGTCAAGCATTTTCTCGATTCTCTTACCTGTACGCAGCTGATAGAGAACTTCGATACGGACATGATAGATGTGGGAACAGGGGCTGGCTTTCCCTCCCTTCCTCTAAAGATCTATCAGCCCGGGATCAAACTCACCCTCCTGGAATCTACCCGAAAGAAAACAACTTTCCTCGAACATCTCGTTAAGTCACTTGGGTTAGAAGAAATAAGGGTCGTTTGGGCCCGAGCCGAGGAGTGGGCGTGGGGGAAAGAGCGGGAAAGCTACCGTTATGTGGTCAGTCGCGCCCTGGCTAGCCTGAGGGTGACCCTGGAGTACACAATTCCTTTCCTCAAAGTTGGGGGCTATCTTATTGTCCAGAAGGGACCGAAGGCGAAGGAGGAGATTGAAGCAGGCTCAAAGGCTTTGTCTATATTGGGAGGCAGGATGGACCGGCTCATCCATTTCAGGCTTCCTTTAAGCGGGGACGAGAGATATCTTCTGCGTATTGAAAAAACAAAGCCCACTCCCAGCGGCTACCCCCGTCGGGCAGGTATTCCTTCAAAAAGGCCGCTTTAGGAAGGAGCAAAAGATAATGGAGAAGAAAGGGATTCTTTATCCAGTGGGGACTCCTATTGGGAACCTAAAGGATATAACCTTAAGGGCTCTTGAGATTCTTAAAGGGGTTGACCTTATCGCTTCTGAGGACACTCGCCACACCCGTAAGCTGCTTTCCCATTATGATATTCATGTTCCTCTGACCAGCTTATACCAGCATAATGAAATGAAGAAGACTCCCTACCTCACAAGACGCCTGAAGGATGGGGCAAATGTTGCTCTGGTGAGCAAGGCAGGGATGCCCGGAATCTCTGATCCTGGGTATTCTTTAATAAAAGAGGCCATAAAGCAGGGAATTACCATAGTTCCCATTCCGGGTCCTGCTGCTTTAATTGTTGGTCTGGTAGCTTCAGGGCTTCCTACCCACAGTTTCGTTTTTGAGGGGTTTCTGGGTAGAAAGAAAGGCAGTCGAATAAAAAAACTCACCCTGCTAAAAGAGGAAGAGAGAACCATAGTCATTTACGAGGCTCCTCATCGAGTAAGGAATGTTCTCTGCGAGATTCGAGAGGTACTGGGGGATCGTCAGATGGTAATAGGAAGGGAACTTACCAAGAAGTTCGAGGAAATACTAAGAGGTAGCGTAAGCGAGATAGAGAAGATTCTGGAGAAGAAAAAACCTCGAGGCGAGTTCACCCTGGTGATCCAGGGAAAAAGAGATAAATCAGAAAGCTAGGTCCGCCTGCCCTGTGAAATCACTTAGCCCCGTAGTCAGATTAGGCCTTCATGCTGGAGATCAACTTGTGGTTGAGGTGGAAGGAGAAAAAGTGGTTCTCCATCCTCGACCAAAAAACTATACCAACTATATGCTGGGCTTAGGCAGAAAGGTATGGCATGAGATAGATGCAACTGAATATATTAGGAAGGAACGAGAATCGTGGGAGAAATAGAAGTTAGAATCTTAGCGACGCTAAGAAAGTATCACTTTGTCGGTGTGGACACTATGGGATTTATTTACCATTTTGAGGGCTCTTCGAGGGATTTCCGTGCAAGATTTATTCTTTGGCATAAATTTACTACAAACCTGACTTTCACCTTTGAAAATCCATCGCAATTCGATGAAAGACCAGCAGCAGCAGATAAAGTCGGGGATAACTAACCATGATCGGTTATTATGCCAGGACAGCTTTTTACTGTGGAGAGGGGAAGGGGTGTGGAAAGTAGCACAGCTTTTGTTCTAGTGAAGACAGTGAAGGTTATTTCGTCTCAAGGATTCCTAGTGTAATTTCTGGGCGTCTAGCAAGGTCTCTCTGGCCCTTCTTAATCTATGCTTTACTAGATTTCTAGATTCTTGTTTCACAATAGAACCCCTTCTTTATCTATATTCCAGTGAAGTGGCATTGCTTCTGCCAAAGGGGAATTCCAAAACTCTCTATTTTCAACAATAATACTGAAAACTACATCATATTTTAGTTCTACATCATAAGCAATACCTATTACCTTCTCCCTTAATTTGCTACTTATTTCACCATCAAGCAATACTAATAAATCTATATCCGAAAACTCTTCATTGTCTCCCCGTACCTTAGAGCCATATAGTATTATTCCAACATCAGGAAATTCTTCCTTTAGTCTTTTCTTTAGTTCAAAAACAGGCTCAAGGCCTTTTCCGTTAATTTGTGTCTGATTTATTCTCTTCATTTTCTTCTCTCAATGGCTGATAGATGAGTTATTCTAGCAGAAATTACGTGGACTAGCAAGAAAACGATTTGACAGGAGGGGGAAATACGGTACTATGTAGGAGAGAAGTCCCTGGATATGCTTGACAGCCTGGCTGATTGATGTAGGGTAGGGCGAAATGAGGGTATTCATAGCTATTGAGCTCGAGGATTCCATTAAGGACAAAATAGCCAGAGTCCAGGAGAGACTCAAAGTTACGCAGGACAAGATAAAGTGGGTTGATCCGGCCTCAGTTCATCTTACCCTGAAGTTCCTGGGAGAAATAGGGGAAGAGAAACTAGAAAAAGTGCAGCAGGTTACCCGGGAGCTAGCAGAGAGGATTCCGGCATTCAAAATGGAGATTAAGGGGATGGGGGTATTTCCCGGATTTTCATCTCCTAGAGTTATGTGGATAGGGGCGAGGGACACCGATGGTCGGCTGGAGGAGCTGGCAGCTCATCTGGAGGAAGCCCTGGCTAAAGAAGGATTCGCAAAAGAAAAGAGAGAATGGAAAGCTCACCTTACCCTGGGAAGAGTTAAGTCTCTCAGGGAGGCAGACAAATTAGGGGGGCTCATCCAGAAGGAGATAGAAACAGATGCCGGGAAAATGGAGGTAAAGGATATCACTGTAATGCGAAGCCAACTCACTCCTAAGGGCCCCATTTATACAAGTCTTGGTCAAATCCATTTGAGGGGAGATTAGATGATGAAGGAAGCTAAAATAAAAGCCCTGGATATAGCCAGACGTCAGATAGAACACCAATTTGGCAAGGGTTCACTGATGAGGCTGGGAGAGAGAGCTGCTCGCATGGATGTAGAGGTCATTCCCACAGGAAGCATTGCTCTGGATGCGGCCCTGGGAATCGGTGGAGTTCCCAGAGGAAGAGTGGTGGAGCTGTTCGGTCCTGAGGGCTGCGGCAAAACTACTCTGGCTCTGCATATTGCTGCTGAATCCCAGAAGAAAGGTGGGATGGTAGCCTTCATAGATGTTGAACATGCCCTGGACCCGAGCTATGCCGGGAAGCTGGGAGTGGATACGGAGAATATTCTTATTTCACAGCCAGACTCAGGGGAAGAGGCTCTTCAGATAGCTGAGCTCTTGGTGCGGAGCAACGCCGTAGATTTGGTTATCATTGACTCCGTAGCTGCCCTGGTTCCTCGAGCGGAGCTAGAAGGAGAAATGGGTGAGGCTCATATGGGACTTCAGGCGAGACTGATGTCTCAGGCTCTTCGCAAACTCACTGGAAGCATAAGCAGTTCTAAAACCTGCACCATATTCATTAATCAACTGAGGATGAAGATAGGAGTTATTTTTGGCAATCCAGAAGTCACTCCCGGAGGAAGAGCTTTGAAGTTTTACGCTACGATAAGGATGGATATGAGGAGAAAGGGTTCTTTGACGAGGGGTGAAGAGAATATAGGTAATCTAATTCGGGTAACCGTGGTCAAGAACAAACTTGCCTCTCCCTTCAGGAAAGCGGAATTTGACCTTCTTTTTGGGGAGGGGATTTCGCAAGAGGGCAGCATTCTAGATGTGGGAGCGGATTTGGGGATCATTGAGAAATCCGGTGCCTGGTTTTCCTACGGGGATACTCAAATAGGCCAGGGAAAGGAAAATGCTCGAGAGTTTCTCAAGGATAAAAAGAACAGTGCTTTAAGAGAGGAGCTTGAGAAGAAGATAAGGCAAAAACTGGGATTTTCGAGGAAGACGGCTGAAGCCTCAAAAGGTCAGTAATAGGAGAGTTGCCTCTGTATTCGTCACAAAAACCAATGAGAAAGCTTGGCGCAGCACTGGTAGGACTTAGCTCACTCTTATTCCTTTTTGTTCCCCTCACCCAGGCTGAGATACGATATGAAGTGGGTAGGGTAAGCTACGAGTCTTATTCTGACTATACCCGGGTTTTCATAGGGCTGACTCCTGGAACAGGGTACGTGGTTATAGATCTAGATAATCCTCCCAGACTCAAGATCAATCTATATCCCGCAAACCTAAGCTCCGTATCCAAGGAAATTGAGGTTCAAGACCGATTTGTTAAAAAGGTTCGGCTGGATCAGGAGACAGAAAAAGTAGTGAGGGTGGTTCTCGATCTCAACATATCTGATCCTACTTCCAGTGTTGATCTTTCGGGGGATGGCTCTCGTCTGCTTATAGAGATCCGAGGTCCCGAGGAAGATTTGGTTGCGGCCGTTCTGAAAGAGAAAGAGGCCCCCATAGTTAAAAAAGAGGAGATTCCGTCGCCTGCCCCGCCCCAAAAGAGAGAAAAAACTGTTTACACCATTGTTCTTGATCCCGGACACGGGGGCAAAGATCCAGGAGCTATTGGCCGCAGCACTGGACTTAAGGAAAAAGACGTAACCCTTAAGGTGGCCAAAGAGCTGGCCAGACTCCTCAAGAATGAAGAAGGGATAAGGGTCTATTTGACAAGAAATACTGATCGCTATATTTCTCTGGATCGAAGAACGGAGATAGCCAATCAACTGGGGGGAGACATGTTCGTTAGCATTCACGCTAACTCTGGCTATAGGCGCCGTGCCACGGGGGTGGAAACTTTCTTTAACTCGCGATATTCCTATGGCGAGGGAGCCGAAGAGGTTGCAGCCAGAGAAAATAGGCCCCTGGGGTCGGAAAATGTCCCCGATGAGGCGAAACTCATAATCTGGGATCTTATCCAGGATGAGTATCGAAGCGAGAGTAATGATCTGGCTCACATAGTGCAGAAAGAGATGGTTGAGACAGCGGGTCGGGAGGACAGGGGAGTCAAATCAGCCGGGTTTTATGTATTAAAGGGAGCCGCCATGCCAGCTATTTTAGTGGAGATAGGCTTTCTTTCCAACGCTTCGGAAGAGAGGATGCTAGGAAAAGAAGATTTCAGAGAAAAGATTGCTCTGGGAATATTCAGGGGCCTCAAGCGTTACTACGAGAATAAATGGTAAGAAGCTGTGAAAACTGATGCCTTTTGGCTGGGGAGAAGAAAGTGCCTCAGAAGAGAAAGAAAGTTTCAAAGAGAAAGAAAACTTCAAGGAAAAAGAGAAGAAGTTTCATATTTGTGCTGGCGCTTGGGGGAGCGGTTTTCCTAGCTGGGCTCGCCCTCTCTCCCTATCTCTGGCAAAAGCTGCAAGAGATCCCCTATATTTGGCAGAAGGGATACGAGATCAAAGAGTGGCTTATAGAACCTTCGGTTGTAGAAGAGACCAAAGATATTAAGCTCTATTTTTCCGTGCCCCAAGAGAACTATCTTTCCCCTCAGGAAAGAAGGATTACCTCCTCTTCAGAGATAACCGGTCAAGCCAGGGCCATACTAGCGGAATTAATTAGTGGACCTGGTAGCTCTTCTCTTGGTCCTACTATTCCACCAAAGACCGAAATTAGAGCAGTCTATGTCAGGGACAAATGCATTTATGTGGACTTTTCCTCGGCTTTGCGAGAGGCACATCCCGGGGGATCCTCAGGAGAGTTGCTCACTATTTACTCCATTGTCAACAGCCTTCTCGACAACCTTCCTTCCCAGTCAGAGGTGCAGATCTTAATCCAGGGAAGGCCAGCCGACACCCTGGCCGGGCATATAGACATAAGGAAGCCTCTGACCCTGAATTTGCATCTGGTCAAAGCAAGCCCAGCCGGGTAAATAGCAAAGATTAATTGGCTATGCCGAAAGATAAAGAATCGCCCCTCATTATTTTGTGTGGTATATTCGTTGGATCTCTAGTGATTTCTGAGGTTCTGGCGAGCAAAATCGCCGCTTTTGGGAAGATCTATGTTCCTGCCGGTGTCTTAGCCTATGCCGTAACCTTTGCTATCACTGATGTTGTCAGTGAGGTATGGGGAAAGAGCTTTGCCAGGCAGGTGGTGCTGGCAGGACTTTTGAGTCTGGGAGTTGTTTTCCTACTTATCTGGTTTGCCACTGTCCTACCCTCCGCTCCCTTCTGGACAGAGGAGAGGGCCTTTATCAGAATTCTGGGGATGGAGAAAGGAGCGGCTCGGATAATCGTAGCCAGTATAGTTGCCTATGCGGTGAGTCAGTACCATGATGTCTGGGCTTTTCACTTCTGGAGGAAGGTTACCCGGGAAAGACACCTATGGCTTCGCAACAATGCTTCTACTCTGACATCTCAGGCTATTGACACCTGCCTATTCATCTCTTTAGCTTTCTATGGAGTATTTCCCCTCCTTCCTCTTATTCTAGGGCAGTACTTCATGAAACTATGTATTGCTTTGCTGGACACCCCTGTAGTCTATGGACTTGTTCATCTCCTTAGAAGACACCGAAGAAAGGTTTCTTAACCGCTTCCCTAGCCCGAGATACCTCTTGACAAGCTTTTTCCTTGTCCTAGAATTAACGAGATAGGCAAAACCATGTTCACCGGCATAGTGGAGGAGATGGGATCTGTTGAGAATGTAGAGCCTTCCTCCTATGGTTACAGGGTGGGTATTCAGGCACGACGCGTCCTGGAAGATACCAAAGAGCGAGATAGCATAGCGGTTAATGGTGTCTGCTTGACTGTAGTTGGGATGCAGCCGGCATCTTTTCATGTTGAGATAATGCCCGAGACTTTAAGAAAAACTAACCTCTCCGGGTTGAGAAAGGGAAGCGAGGTAAATCTGGAGAGGGCTCTAACTCTGGCTGATAGGCTGGGCGGGCATCTGGTAAGCGGAGATATCGATGGGGTGGGGCGAATAAGAGAGGTAAGAAAAGGGCAAGGTCAGACTCTAATGCGAATTCAGCCTCCTTCTCGACTGATGAGATATATAGCCCCCCAGGGTCGTATTGCTGTGGAAGGAGTAAGCTTAACTATAGCCGGGGTAGCCCAGACAGAATTTTGGGTTTACCTCACTCCTTTTACTCTGGAGAACACTACTCTTAATTCAAAAAGAAAAGAGGATCTACTCAATTTGGAGGTGGATCTCATTCCTAAATACCTGGAGAGAATCATTCAGGAGGGAAAAGGCAAGGAGAGGGGAGTTGACGCCGAATTCTTGAAAAAAGCGGGATACTAGCGCCGCACCTGTTTCTGCATTCGAGACACATCAAAGATTGAAGCTTCCTGCCAAAAGAGGTGTAGAGATGGAGTTTAATTCTGTGGAAGAGGTTATCTCCGATCTTAAGAAAGGCAAGATGGCCGTTGTGGTGGATGATAAAGCAAGAGAGAATGAAGGGGATCTCATTATTCCTGCTGCCAAGGCCAGCCCCCACATGGTAAACTTCATGGCCAAACATGCCCGAGGATTGATCTGCGTGGCTATAACTATGGATAGGGCCAGGCAATTGGAACTCAGTCCTATGGTAGGGGAGAATACCTCTCTTCATGGGACTCCCTTTACCGTATCAGTAGATGCCAAGCGCAAGACCACAACAGGAGTATCCGCCTATGACAGGGCCAGGACCATAAAAGTGCTTATTGATCCCAAGACGAAAGCCGGGGATCTGGCAAAACCTGGTCATATTTTTCCCTTGATCAGCCGTGAGGGAGGCGTGCTGGTGCGAGCGGGCCATACGGAAGCATCCGTAGATCTAGCCAGGTTAGCGGATTTTTATCCAGCAGGCGTCTTGTGCGAAATAATGAGTGAAGATGGACGCATGGCCAGACTTCCTGAGCTTGTCGACTTCGCAAGAGAGCACAATCTAAAGACGTGCAGTCTGGCTGATATCATCCATTATCGCTGGAAGAAAGAGAAACTGGTAACCAGAGAGGCTGTCACTATTCTTCCTACTCCTTATGGAGAATTTAAGCTCATCGCCTACAGAACCCACCTGGAGGGCCGCGTTCATCTGGCTTTAGTCAAAGGAAAGGTGGACGGTAAGGAGGATGTTCTGGTAAGGGTGCATTCTCAGTGTCTCACCGGTGATGCGTTTAGGTCCCTGCGCTGTGATTGTGGACAACAATTGCAGGCAGCTTTAGAGAAGATAGGAACCTCAGATGCTGGAGTTATCCTTTATCTAAATCAAGAAGGTCGAGGTATAGGCCTCCTTAATAAGCTGAAGAGCTACACTCTCCAGGATAGGGGAATGGATACGGTAGAGGCCAATCGAAAACTCGGTTTTAAGCCTGATCTTCGAGACTATGGTATTGGAGCTCAAATTCTGGCTGACCTTGGACTTCACCGCATCCGCCTGCTAACTAATAACCCTCGCAAGATTGTAGGCTTAAAAGGATATGGTCTGGAGGTGACGGAGCGAATCCCCCTGGAGATAAAACCAAACAGAGCTAACAGGCCTTATTTGGAGGCTAAGCGAAAGAAACTCGGACACCTTTTGAGGATTGATTCTTCCGGGGACTAAGTGGTAGAATTCGTCTGCCCAGAGCATGGGAATCTTGAGAATCCTTGTGATCGAAAACTAAGGGAGGACTGCCTGGTGGCCGAGGGGACCTGCCTAGCAAAGGGACAATATCAGTGGGAAGAGGAGGATCTATGAAAGTCTTGAAGGGAAAGATAACAGGAAAGGGCTTAAGGTTTGGTATCGTAGTTTCCCGATTTAACGAGTTTGTCACCGGCAAGCTCTTGGAGGGAGCCTTGGATGCACTAACCAGACATGAGGTCAAGGAAAATGATTTGGAGGTAGTGTGGGTTCCCGGGTCCTTCGAGATCCCGGCATTGGCTTCTCGTCTGGCAGCTACGGGACGATTTAGTGCCATCCTGTGTCTGGGAGCTATTATCAGGGGAGAGACACCTCATTTTGAGCTCATATCCACACAGGTGGCCAGGGAAATCTCTTCTCTCTCCCTGAGGGAGAAAGTCCCCATAATTTTTGGGGTAGTGACAGCTGATACCCTGGAACAGGCCATTGAAAGAGCAGGGACCAAAGCAGGGAATCGGGGTTGGAATGCGGCTATCTCCGCTATGGAGATGATTAGTCTGTATGAGCAATCCCCAAAGTAAATGGACATACGGAAGCGTGGCAGGAGGGGAAGCTGAGAGCTTTTCGGGAAGCTTACCTTGTAGGCACTATGCTCAGGAAAGGCGAGTTACCGCAAGGGAAGCTCTAGAGAGGGCGGTCAGGTTTTTTAGAGAAAGAGAGATTGAGAGTCCTCGGCTTAACGCAGAGATTCTTCTTGGTCATGTTCTAGATAGACCTCACTCGCATCTATATTTTGAGTCTCACCGTCTTCTTTCCATCTCTCAGCTCGCCAAGTTTAAAAGACTCACTGTCAAACGCTCCAGACATGAACCTCTTTCCTACCTCATAGGGAGGCAGAGTTTTATGAATCTATCCTTTATGGTTAACTCCAAGGTTTACATTCCACGTCCAGAAACGGAAATCCTGGTGGACGCGGTCTTAAAATTACTGAGGGACTCGTTTCTGCAGGCTCAGAGGCGAGCTCTAATTGTTGATTTAGGGACAGGTTGTGGAAATATTGCCATGTCTCTAGCCCAAGAGATGCCAGAGGCGATTGTCTATGCGACAGATATCTCCGGAGAAGCCCTGGAGGTTGCTGCCCACAATGCCCAGCTGCACCATCTTGAAGACAGGGTTGTTTTCATCAAAGGAGACCTCTTTGACCCCTTGAGGGAGGAGAATCTTGAGGGCAGAGTGGACGTGATTATTTCCAATCCTCCCTACGTGGCAACCCGCGAGATAGAGAGTTTGCCGCCGGAGGTAAAAAGGGAACCGTGGATTGCTCTGGATGGAGGGAAAGAGGGACTGGAGTATTATCAAAGGATTATTCCTCTCAGTTCCCGGTTCTTAAGGAGAGGGGCTCTTCTGGCTCTGGAAATAGGGCATGGGCAACTCGAAAAGATAAAGCATATGATAGCCTGCCAGGAAGATATGGAGTCTGCCGGGGTTGTTAAGGACTACAAAGGAATTGAGCGGATAATACTCACAAAGAAAAAGGTGAGAGGGGAGGGGTGATTTGCTCTCTAAGAGGCATGCATCCCAGGAAGGGGAGAAGTTAGAGAGACGAGTTAGCCTGGTAGCGATAGTGATGGTGATTTGTCTGGCAATTCTTCTGGTGAGAGTCGCCTGGCTCCAGCTGGTAGAAGGGGAAAGGTACTTTCTTCTCTCCAAGAACTCCCGCCTTCGGCTTCTTCCCCTTTCTCCTACCAGAGGGGTTATTCTGGACAGGAAGGGTAAGAAGCTAGCTGGAAACGAGGCTCGTTTTTCCTTAGCCGTAGTTCCTTCCAATGTAGCTGAGCTGGACGAGCTCATCAATGATTTGTCCAAGGTAGTCCAGCTGGACAAAGAGGGGGTGAGGGAAAAACTTCTTTCCGCCCCTAATCCCTTCCGCCCGGTGAGCTTGAAGAAAAACCTGGGTATGTCTCTGGTAACCTTCCTTCTGGAAAGAGAGGAAGATTTCCCGGGAGTGGTAATTGTGACTGATCCGCTGCGCACTTACCCCTTTGCCGAAACAGGGTCTCATCTGGTTGGGTATGTGGCAGAGGTCAGTCAAAAGGAACTGGTCCTTTCCTCCTCTTTCGGCGTAGAGATGGGAGATCTGGTTGGGAAAATGGGGATAGAAAAGGCATATAACCGCTATCTTCAAGGAGAAAAGGGTGGCCGGCAGATAGAAGTCGATGCTCATGGAAGGCCCCTGAGGACAATCTCCGAGGCAGATCCTCTGTCCGGTTATGACACTTATCTTACCATTGACCTTGAAATGCAGAAGGTAGCCGAGGAGGAGCTGGGTGCCAGGAAAGGGGCGGTAGTGATAGGAGATCCCCACACAGGGGAAATTCTCGCTCTGGTCAGCCACCCCAGTTTCAATCCTGGCCTTTTTTCCCGTGGTCTATCCCGAGAGAAGTGGGAAGAGCTGAAGAATAATCCCCAGGATCCTCTTCAGAATAGGGCAGTAAGAGGGGAATATCCTCCTGCTTCCACCTTTAAAATAGTAGTGGCTATGGCTGCTCTGGAAACTCATCGCATAGGAATAAAAGATACCTTCTTTTGCCCAGGATATTATCAGGTGGGCAACAGAGTCTTTAAATGCTGGAATGAGTATGGACACGGAAGAATTGCTCTTAGGGAAGCTATGATCGAGTCTTGCGATGCTTATTTCTATCAATTGGGGCTAAGGGTGGGAGTTGAGAAAATAGCACACTTTGCTAATTTATTTGGAATGGGAGAGCCTACGGGAATAGATCTTGCCTCGGAAACGCAGGGCCTTGTTCCAACTCGTGCCTGGAAAAGGGAGAATAGAGCTGATTCCTGGTATCATGGGGATACTGCCAATTTGTCTATTGGTCAAGGATACATTTTGGCTTCACCACTTCAGATGTTCAGGGTCATTAGTGCCGTGGCCAACGGAGGATATCTAATTAAGCCTTATTTGGTGAAGAGGATAGTAGACGTTCACGGTAAGGTGGTCAAGGAAAACTCTCACCCCTCAAGAAAGAAGATTGGTCTTTCGAGCTCTAATTTGAAGTTTCTCCAGAGATCCCTGGCAGGGGTGGTGAGCGAGGGGACAGGATGGCGGGCCAGGAATGAAACGGTGAGTATCTCCGGGAAAACAGGGACGGCTCAGACTTCAGATGAAGACAGGCCCCATAATTGGCTCTTGAGCTATGCTCCTTCTGATAAGCCTCGCCTGGCAGCGGTGGTTCTGGTGGAGAATCGGGAAGAAGATATATCCATTGCTGCCCAGATTTCGGGTCGGATCTTTTCCCGTATATTTGGGGAGGAGGATAGCTTGGCCTCCTTGAGGTGATTTTCCCAGTGTGTCTTTTCTGGCAAAGAAGGAGTCTTTTCAGGAGAAGTTAGTGAATGAAGGTGCGGGAGCCTTGAGAAGAAAGGAAGCCATGACCGATTCCCACCGAAGATACGATTGGATGCTTCTGGGCACCACCTTGGTTCTTTCATTATGGGGAATTGTACATCTTTATACCATTGGCTTCCCTGATCAGGGCTATTATTTTGTTCGCCAGAGTATCTGGGTGGGTATGGGTATGGCTCTTCTGTTTTTCTTCGTCCGTCTCAAGCCCCGTTTTTGGGAGAAAGCTTCCTATCCCCTCTACGGGATCTTTTGCTTCACCCTTATTCTGGTACTTATCGCAGGAGAGGGCAGCCACGGTGCTCAAAGATGGCTGAAAATTGGGATATTCTCTTTTCAGCCCTCAGAGTTTGCTAAACTAGGCGTGATCCTTATTCTGGCTAAGGTCTTGGCCTCTGGCAAGGGAGTAGGCTGGGGAAAGCTAGGCTTGTCCTTGAGTCTTACCCTCCTGCCCGTGATTCTGATTGTCCTTCAGCCAGATCTGGGGAGTGCCCTTGTTCTTTTGCCTCTCTGGCTGGGGATGCTGTTTTTGGCCGGGACATCTCTGAAAAAGATTGCGGTCATTGTGGGAGCCGGCATGTCTTTGTTTCCCCTGTCTTTCCCCTTTCTTCGTCCCTATCAGAAGGTCCGTATTATGACCTTTTTGAATCCGCAAAGGGATCCGTTGGGTGCTGGATGGAGCAGCCTTCAGTCCAAAATTGCCCTGGGCTCAGGCAGGCTCCTGGGTAAAGGGATGGGGGGAGCTGTGCACACGCGACTCAAATTTCTTCCCCAACCATTCACAGATTTTATTTTTGCCAGCTTAGGTGAGGAGTGGGGCTTCATGGGCGTCTTACTTCTCCTTACTCTGTATTCCCTCATTATCTTTAGAGGAATAAAAATAGCCAAGGAAACTGGCAGCCTCTTTGCCCGCCTGGTGAGCGGAGGTATCATAATGCTGCTATTCTTCCAGGTTTTCATTAGTCTGGGAATGGTAGCTGGATTGATGCCTGTCACCGGAATCCCGCTTCCCTTGATGAGTTATGGAGGGAGTTCTGTCCTTATGTTCCTTATGGCGATAGGCATATTGGTGAGTATAGACAGGCTTGGATTGAAATACTAGGGCTCATTGACAGTTTTTCGGCGGCATGTATATTAGAAAACTCCGGCGTTTGAGCAATTCTGATAGTGCCAGCTTGGCAAAGACATTGTGAAGAGGTACCCGGAATCTCTTGAGTGAGGAAGGTATGAATTCAAATTTCAGGGATCTTCTTAAGAGGAAAGAACCTATCATTTTTGATGGAGCTATGGGGACCAGTCTCCAGTCTGCGGGTCTACCCCTGGGCACTGCTCCGGAGGAATGGAACTTAAGTCATCCTGAGAGAGTGAGGCGTGTTCATATCTCCTACGTAGAAACAGGCGTTGATGTTATTGAAACAAATACCTTTGGGGCCAACCGGGTGAAACTGGAGAAGTATAAGCTGGGGCGTATGATAGATGAGATCAATCGCAAAGGAGTGCAAATTGCCAGGCAGGCCTCCTCTTCCTGTTTAGTGGGAGCCTCAGTGGGGCCTCTGGGGGTACTGATTGAGCCCCGGGGAGATTTTTCTCAAGATGAAGCTTTCTTAGCATTCAAGGAACAAATAGAAGCCTTGTGCCTGGAGAAAATCGACCTCATTATCATTGAGACAATGATGGATTTGAATGAAGCCAGGCTGGCTGCAGTAGCTGCGAGGAGCGTTTGCGATTTACCTATAGTTTGCCAGGTAACTTTTTCCGCAAGGGGCAGGACTCTTATGGGAGATGATCCCAGGTCGGTGGTGGAAACTCTCTCAGGGCTGGGTATTGAGGCTGTGGGGGCAAATTGCAGCTTGGGGCCAGGAGAGCTCTTCCCCCTGGCTGAAGAGATAGTTACCCTTTCCCGGCTGCCGGTAGTGGTCCAGCCAAATGCTGGTCAGCCCCGCCTGAAGCAGGGGAAGACAGTTTATTCGGTCTCGGGAAACCAATTCTCAGAGTGGGCGGAGAAGTTGGTGGATATGGGAGTGAAGATAGTTGGAGGATGTTGTGGAACAACTCCTCCTCATTTGAGGGCGACGGTAGAGCGTCTTAGGGAGAAGTCCTGAGATATTTCTTGAAGTACAGGAATTGTCCCGAGGTGTTTTTGGATTGAGATAAGGAGGTAGGAGAAGAATGCTTTCCGCAAGACTAGCCAGGGTTGCTGAATCCGCCACCCTGGCTATCGGTACTCGAGCCAAGGAGATGCTGCGAGAGGGCAGGAATGTGGTTAATCTATCGGGGGGGGAGCCAGATTTTGACACCCCTTCCTTTATCAAAGAGGCAGCCATTCAAGCTTTGAGGGATGGCTTCACCAAATACACTCCGGTGGCAGGGATTCCGGAATTGATTCAGGCTATAAGGGATAAATTCAAAAGGGACAATAGTTTGAGCTATTCCAGCTCTCAGATCATGGTGAGCTGTGGGGCTAAAGAGGCTCTATATAACGCCTTTCAGGCAATCTGTAATCCGGGAGACGAAGTAGTCATTCTCTCCCCCTACTGGGTCTCCTATCCGGAGCAGGTCAAGCTTGCCGGAGGCATCCCCGTTTTTGTCTACCTCGATTTTCGGGGGGGACTGAAGCTAGAGAAAGGCGAACTTCGCCAGGTTATCTCCCCCAGGACTAAGGCTATCATCATAAATACTCCCCACAATCCTACGGGAGGCACTTTTAGCCTAGAAGAGCTTGAGGAAATAGCCGAACTTGCAGTCACTCAAGATTTTCTGGTTATTGCCGACGAAATATATGAGAAGCTAATTTATGAAGGCACCCACGTTAGCATCGCCTCTCTGGGAAACGAGATAGGGAAGAGGACCATAACCATCAATGGTGTTTCCAAAACCTACAGTATGACGGGATGGAGAATTGGGTATGCAGGGGGACCCGAGGAAATCATTGAGGGAATGAAGAAAATACAGAGTCAATCCACCTCCTGTGCCAATTCTATAGCTCAGAGGGGTGCTCAGGAGGCTCTCCTCGGACCCCAGGATGATGTGGAGAAAGCAAGGGGGGAGTTCCAGAAGAGGTGCCAGGTCATGCTGGATAGAGTAAGCCAGATAGAAGGGGTAACTTGTCCCAAACCTCAAGGGGCTTTTTATCTCTTTCCCGATGTCTCTTGCTTCCTGGGGACTCATGACGGGGATTGGAGCATACGAAACTCCGTGGATCTAGCTAAGTATTTGCTTGAGAAAGCAGAAGTGGCCACGGTACCTGGCTCCGCTTTTGGGGCAGATAGCCACTTGCGTTTGTCCTATGCAGTCTCTCTGGATGAAATTCACGAAGGGGTAGATAGAATAAAAGAGGCGCTAGGTAATTTGCAAGGATGAGGAGAGGATCTGTGGGTATGACCATCACCGAGAAGATTCTGGCTGCTCATTGTCAAAGAGAGAAGGTTGAGCCGGGAGAATTTATCCAGGCTGACGTTGATATTCTTTACGGTAACGATGTTACTGCTCCTTTGGCTATAGAGAAGTTTAGAGAGTGGGGAGCGGACAAAGTCTTCGATCGAGAGAGAATTGTTCTCATACCCGACCACTTTGCTCCTAACAAGGACATAAAAGCTGCCGAGCAGTGCAAGGTTTTGAGGGAATTTGCCCGCCAGCACAAGATCAAGAACTATTTTGAAGTCGGAAGAGCAGGAATAGAACATGCCTTTCTTCCGGAGCAAGGATTTGTCCTTCCTGGAGATCTCATTATTGGGGCAGATTCTCACACCTGTACTCTGGGAGCTCTGGATGCTTTTGCCAGTGGGGTGGGGAGCACTGATTTGGCAGCAGCGATGATTACGGGTAAAGTCTGGCTTAAGGTCCCATCTACCCAGAAGTTTATTTATAGGGGTAGGCTCGGCCCTTGGGTTAGCGCCAAGGATCTTATTCTTTATACTATCGGGGATATCGGAGTGGAAGGAGCCTCTTACCAGGCTATGGAATTCGCCGGGGAGACCATTTCTCATCTTTCAATGGAGGGAAGATTCACGCTCTGTAATATGGCTGTGGAGGCAGGGGGAAAAAATGGTATTATCGAGCCTGACAAGGTTACTTTCGATTACCTGAGGACTCGGACTACTAAAGACTATCGAGCCTACCAGAATGATCCGAGAGCAAGATACAGTCAAACCAGAGAGTATGATGTGAGCCGTCTGGAACCTCAGGTAGCTCTTCCACCTTTACCTTCCCATGTTAAAGGAATCTCTCAGGTTGATCATACGCTCTTAGACCAGGTAGTCATAGGCTCATGCACTAACGGATGGCTCGGGGATCTGAGGGTTTCCGCTACAGTCTTGAGAGGAAGAAAGGTTCATCCAGACGTGAGAGCATTGATTTTTCCCGCTACTGTGTCTATCTACCTTCAGGCTATGAAAGAGGGTCTCATAGAGATTTTTTTGGAGGCAGGAGCCGTAGTGAGTTCTCCTACCTGTGGTCCTTGCTTGGGAGCTCACATGGGAGTGCTGGGAGAGGGAGAAGTGGCCCTAGCCACTACCAATCGCAATTTTGTCGGCCGAATGGGGCATCCCAAGAGTGAGGTTTATTTGGCTAACCCGGCCGTAGCAGCCGCTTCTGCCGTCAAGGGGAGAATCGCGAGCCCAGAAGAATTGGAATAATTGATTTGCGAGACAGAAGGAGCTTTCTTCTTGCTAGCTTTGGGGCACATTTTTCCGAAGTGACATTGGGGACATGCTTGCCGTCGAAGACTGAAAGAGGGTTCCTGTGGAGCAAGGGAAAATTGTGCCGGGTATTCTTGACACAGGACAGCGGATATGTTATTATAATGAGGTAGGATCTGGTAAGGAGCAAAAACACAGGATAAGGGCGATATAAGCTCCGAAAGGAGGTGAACGGTGAGGGGTCCTTTACTAGCGAAAGAAAGGAGGGGATCATAGAAATGTTGCCGAAAGGAGACCTGAGAGGAGTGTGGAGGGTAGGCCTGGTGGCGTGCATGGTATTTTCACTCATGCTGCTGGCCACAGTGCCCCTGATGGCACAGGAAAAGTCTTTGGAGAAACAACTTGAGGAAGCCAAAGCGGGAATAGAGGATCAGGAATGGGTAATTAGGCAATTGGAGAAGAACTTCTTCAAAGTTGTAGGGGAACTAAACGAAGAACTTGATTTTCTCAGAGCCTTGAGTAGTAAGCAACTAGATGAGATAGAGTCGTATCTGAGAGAGATGGAGTCGCTTAGATTGGCCAGCGAAGAGCAGGCGAAAAAGATAGCCCAGGCTGAGGCAGGGGTTAGAGAGAAGGCAGCAGAAATAGCCCAGCTTGAGGCAGGGGTTAGAGAGAAGGCAGCACAAATAGCCCAGCTTGAGGCAGGGGTTAAAGAGAGGGCAGCAGAAATAGCCCAGCTTGAGGCCCAGAGAGCTGAGAAGGCAGCCAAGGCGGAGGAGCTTGAAGCCTTAAAAGAAGAGCAGGCAAAGCGAATTGAGAGGATAAATACGCTCTTTGGCAAAGTAATAGATAAAATGAGGAACGAGATAGAGTCTCTCAGTGCAGAAAATGCCGAGCTCATAGCAGCTAAGGATGGCCTGCAAGCCCGACTTGATGCAATCGACGAGAAGCATGCCAAGCTTGCTGAGGATTATGAGGGACAGCGTGGAGCACTTGGACGGCTGAGGGATGCCTATCAAAAAGCTCTAGTTACGATAGCCGAGAAGGACAATGAGATCGCCTTTTGGGAAGGGCAGACGGCCGACCTTGACATTGAGATTGCTTCCCTTAAGGCAGAGGTAGCCAAGATTGCTTCCCTTAGGGCACAATTGGCCGACTGTGAAGCGTACAATGCAAGGTTGAAGAGACACAGACTGCTCCTTGGTCTTGCCTTTGTCGCTGCAGCAGTAATGGCATGTTCCGGAGATTAATTGTCCGTTGACGGAACAAGAGAAGAAGGCAAAAATGCTCAGGGAAAAGGATCGGGTAAATAGAGCAAAGTGCCAAGAATGTGAGAATAGCCAATTCTTGAACAGACCTCTGAGGAGGTGAAAAAAGATGTTAAAGAAGATGTTAAAGAAGATAGTAAGAGGGATCCTGATATGTACAGCAGCCTTGTTCTTAATAGCGAGCATCACAGCGGCCCTGCAGGCGGCCCCCCCAGCTTCGTCTGAGGATGTTTTGGACAAGTTGGAAGAGGTTCAGCTTGAGTTAGTGGAAACGAGAAAGATAATGCTGGAATCGAGAGAAATTGCCACCCAGACAAGGGAAGATGCGGCCAAATTCAAAGAGGAAGTTCTGGTCAAGTTAGGACTGTGGCGGGGAAGAGTTGCCCGGGGGATGATGATGGCTATCCAAGCCAAGGATGCAGCTAGTAAGATAGAAGATCTTGAGGGAGAAATTGCCCTGGCTAAAGAGATGGCCGCTGCGGCAAAAATGCAGATTGATGAAGTGAAGGAACAGACCAGATCTTTGTTGGAGAGGGTAAAGAAGCTGGAAGAGGAGCTCGCCAAAAAACCAGAGGTGAAGCTTGTACCCAAGAATGTATATCGCGTAAACAAGGGAGATAGTCTCTGGCGAATCTCCAGTTACCGAAATATCTACAATGATCCCTACCAGTGGCCAAAAATATATGAGGCTAACAAGGATAAGATCAAGGATCCCAACTTAATCTATATTGGACAAAGACTTATTATTCCTCCAAAGTCCCTGCATCGCGTGCTTAAAAGCGAAAATCTCTTTGAAATCTCCAATTACGAAAGTATTTACAATGATCCTTGGGAGTGGAGAAGGATTTTTGAGGCCAACCGGGAGAAGATAAAGAATCCGAATCTTATTTATCCCGGACAACTTTTGGTAATCCCCCAGGGATGAGGTTTTAGGCGAGTAACGGGAGTCATCGAAAATAGCAAGATACAGGGCGAGGAGGAAAAGCACCCAGATTTGGCAGAATTCCGGATCCTGATGCCCCCCGGCTAGAAACGGGGGGCACACGGATCTTGGAGGTAGTAATTACTGTTCCGCTAGTAACACTTGCTAGATTGCGTCCCCATTAGCTCGCCGAGTACCCCGCTTATTTTTTGTTGCCGTATTTTCTTTTGAATCTTTCTATCCTTCCTCCGCTGTCCAGGAATTTCTGCTTGCCGGTAAAGAGAGGATGACAGGCCGAGCAGATCTCCACCTTCAGATTCTCCTTGGTTGATCCTGTCGTGTATTGGGCACCACAGGCGCATCTAATAATGGTCTCCTTGTAAGCAGGATGGATTCCCTTTTTCATTAGTCTACTCCATTTTCCCGGTATTTTTGTCCAGGTGGGAGATAATATTGAGAAATTGTTGATTGTTCTCCGTTTTTCTCATCACTTCAATCACTGCCTCGATGGGCTCCTTAATGTTCTGCCGATTGAGATAATCCCGGAGGGACCAGATCATTTTGAGTTCCTTTTCGCTTAAAAGGAGCTCCTCCTTTCTCGTGCCGGATCGATTAATGTCGATGGCAGGGAAGATACGGCGCTCGGCCAGCTCTCTGGTAAGTCTCAGCTCCATATTGCCCGTTCCCTTAAATTCTTCGAAGATAACCTCATCCATTTTGCTACCCGTTTCTACGAGTGCGGTAGCTAGAATGGTTAGGCTGCCTCCCTCTTCTACGTTTCGGGCCGCTCCAAAGAATCTCTTGGGATGATGAAGCGTATTAGCATCTATTCCGCCGGAAAGAACCTTGCCGCTGGTGGGCATGATAAGGTTGTAGGCTCGAGCCAGGCGGGTGACGCTGTCCAGAAGAATGACCACATCGTATTCCTGTTCCACTAGCCTTTTGGCTTTCTGAATGACCAATTCGGCCACCCTGACATGTTGCTTCGGGGGCTCATCGAATGTAGAGTAGACTACCTCTCCCTTTACCGATCGCTGCATATCGGTAACCTCCTCTGGTCGCTCATCCACCAGGAGTACCATGAGCACTATCTCAGGGTAGTTGGCGGTGACGGAATTGGCTATCTTCTGCAAAAGCATGGTTTTTCCTGTCTTGGGAGGGGCCACGATAAGAGCGCGCTGCCCTTTTCCCACGGGAGAGATGAGATCAATCAATCGAGCGCAGATATCTCCTGAAGGGGTCTCCAGAGTGATGCGTTCCTGAGGGTATAGAGGCGTAAGGTTCTCAAAAACAGTTCTTTCTCTGGCTTTCTCCGGGTCTTGCGCATTGACAGATTCGACCTTGAGCAGGGCGAAGTAGTTTTCGTTTTCTTTTGGGGGTCTAATCTGCCCGACTATGGTATCTCCTTCTCGCAGGTCAAAGCGCTTAATCTGGGAAGGGGAGACATATATGTCGTCCGGCCCAGAAATATAGTTGGAGCGAAGGAACCCGTATCCTTCGGTCAAAATATCCAACACTCCGTATCCATCAACGGTTTTTTCCCTGCCAATCTCATCCTCAATGATCTCAAAGATAAGATTCTGTTTCTGCAATCTCTTGTAGTCAGGAATGTCCCTTTTCACTGCTTCTTTATGCAGCTCTACTATGCTTTGTTTCTGTAGATCAGCTATATTCACTTCTTACTCTCCTTATGGCCTCGGGGAGGCTTTTTATTATGTCAAGGGCTACCAGAGTTAGCTCTTCGCTCTTGGTAGCCGCTATATCTCCAGCCAGACCATGAAGATAGACCCCTGTCCGGGCTGATGAGAATGGGGGGATTTCTTGGGCGAGCAGACCACCAATTATGCCTGTGAGTACATCTCCCGTTCCTGCACTGGCCATTCCCGGATTTCCGGTGGGATTGATCCAGACCTCTCCTTCTCTATCGGAAATTATGGTTCTGGCTCCCTTGAGTACTACCACTTTTCCTGTCTCTTTAGCCAGAGTGGTGGCCGCTCCTAGTCTATCAATCTGAATTCTATCTGTGGGGACTTCCAGGAGTTGCCCCATCTCCCCGGGGTGAGGAGTAATAATTAAAGGAGCTCTTCTTTGACGGAGGAGTGATATATCTGCGGCAAAGGCACTGATACCATCGGCATCAAGAATCATAGGAACCTCAAGCTCCGCTACCAGACGCTTGACTAGCTCTTTGGTGCTACTGTTTGTAGAAATCCCTGGACCCACGGCTACAGCTCTTGACTTTTGGGCAAGCTCCCTTATCTTCCCAAAAGCTTCTAATGATAATGTCTTTTCAGGAGTTTCATCAAGAGGTAGGGTCATTACCTCGGTTAGTTTGATCTCCAAGATTTGGTTGAGACTCCTGGGGATCCCTAAGGTGACCAGTCCTGCTCCCATCCGAAGAGAGGCTAGCGCGGCCAGTGAGGCAGCACCAGTCATACCCTCTGAACCGGCCAGGACTAGAACATGCCCAAAGCTCCCTTTGTGGGAGGAGGGCTTTCGGTAAAAAAGCTGCTTGGGGAAATCTTTGGAAGTGATAAGATGGCACTTTATCTCTTCTACCCCTAAGTCTTTTGGAATACCTATGTCTACTACTACTATTCTTCCAGTATAATCCATGCCGGGGTAAAGGTAGAATCCTCGCTTGGGATGAGCAAAAGTTACTGTACAGTCTGCCTGAACAGCTTCGCCTTCCACCTGGCCGGTATCTGTATCCACTCCGGTGGGAAGATCCACAGAAAGGGTGGGTATCTCTAGTTCGTTTATTAAGTGAACAGTTTCCCTTATCAATCCTCGGGGAGCTCCCTTTGAACCAGTTCCCAGGAGCGCATCTATCAGTAAGTCTTGCGAGGCTAGCTTCTGCTTCAGGTTTCTAACATGCCGGGGCGAGAGGAGCTGCTCGAGGGGAATGCCCATATTGAGGATAATTTCTAGATTGATGGCGGCATCCCCCCTAATTTTATCTTTTTCCGTCAAGAGGAGAACTCTCACCCTGGCCCCCCGGTTGAATAGATGCCTGGCCACCACCATTCCGTCTCCTCCATTGTTACCGGGACCCGAGAAAATAGTGATGGACCTGCCCCTGGGAGGGAAATATTCTTTTTCTATTACCTGCAGGACTCCGTACCCAGCGTTCTCCATAAGCACTATGCTGGGAATTTTCAATTTTTCGATGGCTTGAGTATCTATACCTTGCATCTCTTGAGCACTTACTATCTTCACTGGTTATCCCCCAGAGCCACTGCCTCGGCTATGGCATAGGTCTTTGTGTGGGAGAGGGTAACTAAGATCTCTTTGACTTTCCTCTCCCGGGCAGTTTCTTTTGTTTTTCCTTTGAGGGTAACGCGTGGACTGCCGTTTTCTTCCCTTGATATTTCAATCTCTGACCAATCCGTATACTGGCCTAAGGACTTAACTATCGCCTCCTTTGCGGCAAACCTTCCCGCTAGATAGATAAATTCTCCCTGTTTCCTAGAGGTGGCGCAGGCCAATTCTTCAGGGGTGAACATTCTTTTTCTGGCCCGCTCCCCCCACCGCTGGATAATGTGCCTTAACCTATCCACTTCCACCATATCTATCCCAATCCCCTTTATCATTTGAAAGCTTCTCCCTATCCTCCTATCAGCTCTACCATCTCTCGTACTGCTTCCTTCATTCCCACCAGGCAAGCTCGGGAGACAATGGCATGGCCTATACTGAACTCTTCGATATCCTCAATCAGGCATATTTTATGCATATTCTGGTAATTCAGCCCGTGGCCCACATTAACCCCCAAGGCCAATTTCTTGGCGAGTGCTGCAGCTCCAGCAATTCTCTCCACCTCTGTAGCCACTTCCATGACATCTTGCTTTTCGGCATAGATTCCGGTATGAAGTTCCACCATATCTGCACCCAGCCTGTGAGACCTTTTTATACTGTTAGGGTCCGGGTTGATAAAAAGAGAAACCGGGATTTTGGCCTGGTGGACAAGGCTTATGACCTCCTTTAATCTGGGGTTGTCTCGGGAAAGATCCAATCCCCCCTGCGTGGTTAGCTCTTCTCTTTGCTCGGGCACTAAAGTGACTACATCCGGCCTTATCTTAAGAGCAATTTTGACTATTTCTTCACTCACACCCATCTCCAGGTTTAGTTTGGTTTTGATTACCCTCTTCAAAACCTCAAGATCCCGTTCCTGGATATGTCTTCTGTCCTCCCTTAAGTGAACAGTTATTCCGCTGGCGCCTCCGAGCTCTGCCAGAAGAACCGCTGCTACTGGGTCAGGTTCGAGGCCTCCCCTGGCTTGCCGAAGGGTAGCCACATGATCCACATTGACACTTAAGCTCTTCATTCTCAAGATCTCCCTAGAGAAAAGAGGCAGCTTTTATTCTTTCTATTGCCTCTTTCATTCTTTTGTCTTCTACGGTTAAGGACATTCTTATGTACCCCTCGCCACATCTGCCAAATCCCACCCCGGGTGTTACTACCACTCCGCAGTCTCTCATGAGCTTTTGAGCAAAATCTAAAGAGGAACAAGGAATAGGAACTCTCAGCCAGAGATAGAAACTTGCCTTTGGGGCATCGACCCGCCAGCCAAGCTCTCTTAGACCCCGAATTAGGCAGTTCCGGCGAGTCTGATAGATCTCTTTTATGGAAGTGGTAAGTTCCTCCTCCATTCTCAGGGCTTCTGTTCCTGCCTCCTGAATAGCCTGGAAAACTCCCGAATCTACGTTGGTCTTTAGTTCTCTCAGGTTCTGTATGATTTTTCTGTTCCCCACCACAAACCCTATCCGCCAACCCGTCATGTTGAAGGTTTTGGAAAGAGAATGGAACTCAACTCCTACTTCTTTTGCTTCTTTGATTTGCAGAAGAGAAGGGGCTTGGTAGCCATCGTAGGCAATCTGGGAGTAGGCAAAGTCATGACAGACTGCTACATTGTGTTCTTGAGCAAACTCCACTATTCCAGATAGGAAACTCTCACTGGCTACTGCACCCGTGGGATTGTTGGGATAGTTCAGGAATAGCAATTTGGCCTCTTGGGCCGTTTTTTTTTCGATTTCCTCCAGTCGAGGCAGGAAATGGTTTTCTTCCAGAAGGGGAAGAGAGACTACCCTGCCTCCGGCAAATATGACTCCAGCTTTGTAAACCGGATAGGCGGGATCTGGAACCAGAGCTATCTCACCTGGATTGATTAAGGCCAGTGGGAGATGGGCTAACCCTTCCTTAGAACCGATGAGGGTGAGGATCTCTGCCTCGGGATCTAGCTCTACCCCAAACTTCCTGAGATACCAGTTGGCTATCGCCTGGCGGAAGGAAAGAAGACCCTGGTACGAAGGATATCTATGGTTCTGAGGTTTCTCGGCCGCCTGGCAAAGTTTCTCGATAATAGGCTGGGGAGTGGGGAGGTCTGGATCTCCCACTCCCAGGTCGATGAGATCCTGTCCAGATGCTCTCATTTCTTTCTTTGTTCTCTCAAGCTCGGCAAATAGATAAGGAGGCAAGGATGCCAGCCTTTTTGTTCTCTCGATTCGTAAACTCATTTTCCTTCAGCGCTCCCGCGGGATCCTTTAATATCTTAATTTTGGAGAAACCTTAGATTCTTGAAGAACTTGCATTTTAGCCTGAGAGCTTTCTATGTTTTCAATGATTGCAATTTGTGCAGATTCCCATGGTCGAAAATGGCTTGTGTTTTGATTGGGCACCTTTTCTTCTTTTGAATGATGTGAGTCGTTTGCCTTGCTTTTTTGAAATCTCAAGAGATGAAAAGATGTCCGGAAAACGATCTTCTAGGGAGGGATATCAATTGGTTTCTTTGACTTTAAGAGCATCCTGGAGATCATACAGTCCCTTTTCTTTCTCCGTGATAAACTGAGCTGCCAGGACAGCTCCCAGGGCATAGATACGCCGTGAATCAGCTCGATGGGTAATTTCCAATCTCTCGCCATTTCCAGCGAAGACAACTGTATGCTCTCCCACGGCGGTCCCTCCTCTCACGGAGTGGATACCTATCTCTTGCTCTGTCCTTTCACCGGTTATTCCCTTTCTTCCATAGACCAGGTTCTCTGAGAGATCCTTTCCTGTCGCTTCCGCTATGATTTCGGCAATCTTCTTGGCTGTCCCGCTAGGAGCGTCTTTTTTTAGGCGATGGTGTAGTTCTATAATCTCGTGGTCAAACTTTTTCCCCTGAAGGATCTGTGAGGCCTGCTTCACCAGATTATACATGAGATTGATTCCTACACTCATGTTGGGAGAAAGAAGAATTGGAATCTCTTGCGAGGCTTCTTCTATGATGCCATATTCTTCATCCTTGAAACCCGTTGTGCCAATCACCATGGGGGTGCCTTTACTTTTGGCTATACCGAGATGCTCTAGCGTTGCAGAAGTAGTGGTGAATTCTACCACCACTGCACCCTCCTCGATGGACTCTTCTAAATTGAAGGAAACCTCAATTTTCCCTATCTTTCTTGCCAGGCACGGGTCGTTCGGTGCCTCAATCGCCCCCACTAGCTGGATATCCTCTAACTCATCGATGACCCTAATGAGCTCTCTTCCCATTCTCCCGCAGGCACCACATACTATTATTTTATACATCTCGCACCTTATCGAGAACTCAGCTCGATTTTGGGGGGTGAATTCAAGATTAAATACCTGCTTGAGTCCCTGCTTGTTGGAGGGATATTGGTGGAGGCGGAGGGAATCGAACCCTCGTCCAGGAACAGAAAAGCTAGGACATCTTCACACTTAGTCTACATTTTACTTTTTGTCTTCTTTTCCTCCTGTAGACGGGATGAAAAGAAGACTAGCAGGTGCGATTTCACTTACCCCTTCCCTGCTCCAGGGTAAGCTAGCTCTATTTTCTGACGCCCTCCTTACTCCATAGAGCATGAAGCAAGGGAACGTAGCTACTAGTTGTAGCTAAAAGCCATATTTGGATTGGCGCTTGAGTTTAGGAACGGATGGATTTACAAGGTATCCGATGCCCTTGGTATGCCGTCCTAATTCCCCTTATCCTGTCGAAGCCAGATCGCCCCCTTTCTTGAGATATTCAGAAATGTTATCTTCTCTAAGGAACTTGGTTCTAAAGCTACTTTCGTGTTTTCAGTCGTTAAAATCTCAGTGATTTTGGATCTCTTTCCTTTAGTGTTCGCTCTATTTGCCTCCTGGTGTCTCTTTCCTTAAGTTTTTGTCTCTTATCATAGAGCCTTCGCCCTCGCCCCAGACCTATCTCTACTTTTGCTATTCCTCGTTTAAAGTATATCCGTAACGGAATTAGTGTCAACCCCTTCTGGTTTAGGGTCCCGGTCAGGCTCTGAATTTCCCTTTTGTGGAGGAGCAGCTTTCGCTCCCTTTTCGGATCGCCAGCAGAATATCCTATGGCTGAATAGGGTGCTATGTGAAGATTATGAAGATAGGCTTCTTTTTCCTTGATGTGAGCGAAGCTACCCGTGAAGCTGACTCCCCCTTCCCGGATGGATTTAACCTCCGATCCCTTGAGGGCAATCCCTGCTTCCCATCTATCCAGGATTTCATATTCGTGCCTGGCCTTTCTGTTGACGAACTGTTTGCTTGGCATTTGAAAGAGTTCTTGTGCTGGTACACCGCATCACGATAACTTAGCTGGAGCCTTGCTTGTTGGGAAATTAGATTGGAAGGATAGCTCTTCCTTCAGTTCTGGGTAAGACACCCTCTCTTCGTAGCCACCTGGAACCTACTTTTCTAGATATAGTATACTACCCAGATTCAATATGTCAACCTCTAGACGCCTCCTCGTCCAAAGGCTTGCATTTTCTTGATACCACCAGGAGAGTAGTGATGTGCGAGACAGACAGAGTTTTGTTCTTCCTCGTTTTGAGGCACATTTTTCCGAAGGTGACATTCGGGACATGCGTGCCGTCGAAGACTGAAAGAGGGTTCCTGTGGAGCACGGGAAAATCGTACCGAGATACCTTGACTTTTTGCAGGGGTTAAAATAGAATTACGAGACTGTCCTGGACAGGATAAGCAGCAAGGGAGAGGGGAGTCAATGGAGATCAAACAGATGAGGGGCTTGAAAATCAGGGGTAGAGTAGTTGCTCAGCAATCCATGAAAGAGTTGACTTCTCTGAGAATAGGGGGACAGGCTTACCTTTATGTGGTTCCCGAGGATCTGGAAGATCTTAAGACAGTCATTTCCTTTTGCAAGGATAGCGGCCTTTCCTTCCTGGTTATAGGCAACGGGAGCAAACTGCTAATAAGAGACGAAGGATTCAAGGGGGTGGTGGTTAAGTTAGGCAGCTCATTCGCCAGAATCAAGATGGAGAATAAGGGAGATGGGATAATGGTGGGTGCGGGACTGAGTCTATCCACCCTTATTGATTTCGCATCTGAGAAGGAGCTCTCAGGTCTGGAACAGTTGGTGGGAATTCCTGGAACCGTGGGAGGAGCTATAGCCAGAAATGCCAGTGCTTTTGGACAAGATCTTGGAGAACGGGTGATGTGGGTGAGGGCACTGGACAATAGCACCGTTGATTTCACTGTCCCCAGGAAGGATATCCTCTTTGGCTATCGAACAAGCGTTTTTTTGGACAAGAAAGACTGGATCATAACGGAGGTGAAGTTAGCCCTCCCTGCAGGAAGAAAGGAAGAGATTATTTCTCGTCTCCGGGAAGCAAGGGATAAAAAAATGAGGAGTCAGCCTATTTCTCTTCCCTCGGCTGGCTGCGTATTCAAGAACCCACCCTCTTGTTCGGCTGGGTTGCTTATCCAGAGAGCGGGATGCTCAGGGATGAGGGTAGGAGATGCTCAGGTTTCCACGCATCATGCGAACTTCATCGTTAACAAAGGAAATGCCGCAGCCAGAGACGTAATAAGACTCATAGATATGGTAAGAGAAAGGGTTAAGGCAAGCTCTGGTATCACCTTAGAGCCTGAATTGGAGATTATTTGAGTTGAAGACAAAGGTGTGCGTCCTCAAAGGAGGAATTTCTCCAGAAAGAGAAATTTCCCTGAAGAGTGGAAAAGCTGTAGAGGAGGGACTGAAGGAAGCAGGCTATGCTGTCTTCAGCCTGGATAGCGGCAGTAGTGATTTCTTTGGCCGGCTGGCTAAGGAGAAACCTGATGTGGTCTTCATTGCTCTGCATGGGTTGTGCGGAGAGGATGGCAGTATCCAGGGATGGTTGGAGTTAGTCAGGATTCCCTACACCGGCTCAGGAGTATTGGCCAGCGCCCTGGCCATGGATAAAATAAGTTCCAAAAAAGTATTCTCGTCTCAAAACCTGTTTTTGCCACGCTTTCAGGGGGTCACCAGAGACGAAAAGACTCCTCTGGATTGCCGCCTTCCTTTTCCTCTAGTAGTCAAACCAGCCCGAGCCGGTTCTACCCTGGGAGTGAGCTTGGTTAGAGGCCGGAATGGACTAGAGCTAAAGAAAGCTTTAGAGAGGGCTTTCCAATACGATGGGTTCTCTGCCCTATTGGAAGAATATGTTGAAGGCAGGGAAGTTACTGTAGGTATAATAGACGACCCTCAGCCGCGATCTTTGCCCATTATACAGATCATACCCAAGAAAGAGCTTTTTGACTACCAGGCCAAGTATACTAAAGGGTTTTGCGAATATGTTGTTCCTGCTCCTCTGGGCCATCAGGAATCTGTCAGCACAAAAGAAGCAGCTCTCAGGGCCTACGAATCCCTGGGGTGCCGCGACTTCGCCCGTGTAGATATGATACTTAAGGAAGGAGTAGCCCACATTCTGGAGGTCAACACCATACCTGGGATGACGGAGAAGAGTTTGCTGCCCATGGCAGCCAATGCCGAGGGATTAAGCTTCGCTGAGCTGGTGGACAACATAGTCAAGTCGGCCCTGAGAAGGGCAGGGAAATAGTCGGGAAATTCTTAAGAATCTCCCCTCCCTCGCCCCAGGATGCTCCTTGAGGAGATTCTTGCGGTCTCCTCCTTCTTTTTCCTTAATCAAGAGACCTCCCAATGGCAGACTACCCGGTGCTGTGGGCGCAGGCACCTCTCTTCACCAGAGAGAATGGCAGTAAGGGATGAGGTTGGCCAAGAGAAAGGCTTTAATATCTCACCGAAGAAGAGTTCGCCGAAAGACAAAACGTCTCGCCTTATTAATTCTCCTAACTAGCCTGGGAGCAGTCATCGCATGGTTCGTTTTGACCCTTCCTTACTTTTGTATTACCAAGATTGAGGTTCAGGGCCAAGAGAAACTCTCCAAAGACACTATATTAAAGCAGGCTGCTATTCCCAAACAAAGGTCCATCTTCCGGGTAGATCTGAGGGAAGTCTCCGGAAGAATAGCTCAGGTACCGAGGGTCAAGAAAGCGGAGGTAAGAAGGGTTTTTCCTTCGACCCTTCTCGTCTTGGTCCAGGAAAGGGTGCCCTTTGCGTATCTTGAGAAGCGAGCCCATTTATGGGAAGTCGATGAGGAGGGAGTAGTTATAGGAGAAGCCGCCAAGAAACAGGATCTGCCGTTGATCACGGGCTCTGGTGTCTCGCGCGATCAAACAGAGAGAATTGAATTGGGAGTCAAGATTCTTACCAGCTTTCAAGAATTGGGACTGCCTCTTGAGCGACTTAACATTGCTAATGAGAACTCCATAGTGGGTGATTTGGAGAAGGGCCCTCAGGTTTATCTGGCCGAGGATGGTTATTTCGATTATGTTGCCTACTTACCACTGGTCCTGGCAGATGCCAAAAAGAAGGACGGTAGAATCAAGTACGTAGATCTTCGTTTTAGAGAGCAGATTGTGGTAGGTTATGAATAGAACTCCTAGAGGTTTTGCCATTGAAGGATGATTTGGTCGTGGGACTGGACATCGGGACCACGAAGATATGTGCTCTGGTGGCTCGGCTGAATGAGGAGGGACGCCTTGATATCCTTGGCGTGGGAAAGTCTTCTTCCCGAGGCGTGAGCAAAGGTTTGGTCACCGATATCGAAGAGACGTCACAGGCAGTAAGAGAAGCCATGACATTGGCCGAACTCGACGCTGGTTTGAAAGCGTCACGGGTGTGGGTAAGTATTGCCGGAGATCACATTCTGGCTCAGGACAGTCGCGGCTTTGTGAAAATCACCGGAGAGGATCGAACCGTAGCAGCTAAAGATGTGGAAGAGGTGATGAAAGAGGCTTCTCAGCTGGTTCTTCCCCCTGACAGGGAAATTATTCATGTTCTTCCCCAGGGGTTCCTTATTGATGGGCAGGATCTGGTGAAACAGCCCATCGGTATGAAGGGGACCCATCTGGGAGTGGGAGTCCATGTGGTTACTGCTTCCTCGGCCTGGCGAGGGAATATTGAGAATTGTGTGAGACGAGCAGGGTATGAATCGGAAGGGGTAGTTCTTCAGTCTTTGGCCTCAGCCATGGCTACCGTGCTTCCCCAGGAGGAAGACCTGGGAGTAGTCCTGGTAGATATTGGAGGAGGGACGACTGACCTGGCTATATTCTTGAGAGAAGGCTTAAGGTTCACCCGGGTCATAGCGGTAGGGGGAAGCCACATTACTAATGATATTGCCGTAGGTCTTCATACTACCAGAGAGAAGGCGGAGGAGATTAAACTTAAATATGGAACTCTGTCCTCGGCCAGGGTCAGAGGAAGAGAGAAAATAAGGGTGGAAAGGATAGCCGGGCGGGGAAGTTACACCATAGAAAGGAAAGATCTGGTGAGGATCATTGACCCCCGTATGGAGGAAATATTTGAGCTGGTGAAAAAAGAACTTACCAGAAGTGGATACAGGGACCTGCTCTCCGCGGGGTTGATTCTTACCGGAGGAACTTCTCTGCTCGTGGGTGTTAAAGAACTGGCGGAAGATCAGCTAGGTCTTCCCACCAAAATTGGTAAGCCTCATGTAGAAAGGCCCGAGGAACTTACCAGTCCCATTTATGCAACGGTGGTAGGACTGGTTCTCTACGGAATAAAGCGGAAGGAGGAACTTGCCTCCGAGGAGCGGCTGGGCGTGAGGATTAAGGAGTGGCTGAAGGAGTTCTTTTGATTGAAAGATAACCGGGCGCTTTTGGGTATTACCATTTAGTGGCTCAGTTAGCCAAATAAAAGCTTCATTCTAGCTTGGGAGGAATATTCGATGTCTGACATCAAAGAAGAAGCTCTTGCTGCCCAGGGCAGGACTCGAATTGAGTGGGCAGATTCCAGGATGCCAGTGGTAGAGGTGATTCGGAAAAGATTTTCACGTGAGAAGCCCTTTAAGGGGGTAAGGATCGCTGCATGTCTTCATGTAACCTCTGAAACAGCCAATCTTATGAGAACACTGAAAGAGGGAGGGGCTGATATTCGGCTCTGTGCTTCTAACCCTTTATCTACCCAGGATGAAGTGGCAGCTTGTCTGGTGCGTGACTACCGCATCGAGGTTTTTGCCATACGGGGAGATGACAAGAAAACCTATTATCAGCACATTCAAAGTGCCTTGGAGATAAACCCTCATCTCACTATGGATGATGGGGCAGATCTAATCTCCACCATACATTCAGAGAGATTGGATCTGGCCTCAAAGGTAGTAGGAGGAACGGAAGAGACAACCACCGGTGTCATAAGACTGCGGAGTATGGCTGATGAAAATCTTCTGAGATACCCCGTTATTGCCGTGAATGATGCGGCCACCAAGTATCTGTTTGACAATCGATACGGAACAGGGCAGTCCACTATTGATGGTATCCTTCGTGCTACCAACATTCTGCTGGCCGGCTCCGTTTTTGTTGTTTGCGGATACGGCTGGTGCGGAAGGGGAATAGCCATGAGAGCCAGGGGCATGGGGGCCAAGGTAGTGGTGTGTGAAGTAGACTCCTTAAGGGCTCTCGAAGCCACTATGGACGGTTATTCCGTTATGCCCTTATTGGAAGTCGCATCACAGGGAGATGTCTTTGTGACTAGCACCGGTGATAGATCTGTGATTGACAGGCGGCACTTTGAGCTTATGAAGGATGGAGCTATTCTGGCTAACGCCGGTCATTTTAATGTGGAAATCGATCTCGAAGGTCTGGCGGCTCTTGCCAGCAAGAGGCGAAAGACAAGGGAGAGTGTAGAAGAATATACTCTCAAGGACGGGCGGCGGATCAGTGTTCTTGCGGAGGGAAGGCTGGTTAATCTCGCCGCGGCTGAAGGGCATCCTTCTATGGTTATGGATATGAGTTTTGCCAATCAAGCTCTCTCATGTGAGTATCTGGTGAGAGAAGGAAACACCTTAGAGAACAAGGTATACCCGGTTCCTCAGAGCATTGACCGAAAAATTGCCGATCTGAAGCTGCTCAGTATGGGCATTCAGATAGATGAACTTACCCCAGAGCAGAGGAAATATCTTTCCTCTTGGAAAATGGGGACTTGAAGGAGAGTAGGATGATGGCTGTGATAGAGACAGGAGGTAAGCAGTACAAGGTGAATCCAGGATCCATAATAGAAGTGGAGAAACTTCCTGCCGGGGAGGGCGAGGAGTTCATACTGGATAAGGTTTTGATGATTGATGAGGACGGCAAGACTCGTTTTGGCAACCCGTGGATTGAGGGAGCACGAGTGGTCGCCGAAGTTATAAAACACGACAAGGCCGATAAAATCATCGTCTACAAGTTCAAACGCCGCAAGGGATACCATCGTAAATTGGGTCACCGCCAGGTCATTACCAGGGTGAGAATAAAGGAAATTCAGCTGGTGAAGCCCCCCGAGCGCAAAAAAGCTTCTTGATCCGGCACTAGTTCGGAGAGGTGGCTGAGCGGCTTAAAGCGGTTGATTCGAAATCAACTGAGTGCCTTAGCGGTGCTCCGTGGGTTCAAATCCCACCCTCTCCGCCTAAATAATAAATAGGGACAGCGACCATTATTATTGACGAATTGACCGCTGTACGTAGACTTCTGACATGCCACGAATATCAAGAGCTGTAGCAGCAGGCTTTCCTCATCATGTTACTCAGAGGGGAAACTATCAGCAACGTGTTTTTGAAGACAGTAATGATTTCAAGCAATATCTACAATGGCTTAGAGATTATGCTCTAAGAAACTCTTTGAAAATATGGGCATATTGTCTTATGAGTAATCATGTGCATTTTATCTGTGTCCCTATGAGAGAAGATTCACTCGCACGCACATTTAATACTCTCCACATGAGGTACTCACAGCATTTCAATAGAAAGAAGAAAACAAAGGGCCACCTATGGCAGGGGCGATTCTACTCATGTATTCTTGATGAGAGCCATTTGTTTGCCGCGATAAGGTATGTGGAGAACAATCCTGTCCGGGCAAGAGTTGTAGATAAGCCGGGTGACTACAAGTACTCGAGCGTGAGAGGGCATGTCAATAGGGATTCAGACCCCATCTTATCTCAAGATTGTCCTTTGGTTAAGGAAACAAGGGATTGGTTGGAGTACTTAAGGGAAGAGGATGATAAGATAGTAGTAGATGAGGTAAGGAGTAACACTCGGACCGGACGCCCTTGTGGAGATGATGGTTTCATAAGCAGAATAGAGGGGCTGCTTGGGCGGCAACTAAAGGCTTTACCCCGTGGGAGGCCTCGTAAGAATCAATAAATAGTCGCTGTCCCTAATAAAATGGCCGGCAGGTGTTATTCTTTCTCATAGCTGGCCTGGACTCTGGTTTTGATTCCTCCCCGGGTGGTAAAATCGCCGGTTATGGTCATTCTCAAGGGCTTGCAGCAGGCTACCAGGTCATCCAGAATCCGATTAACAACATTTTCATAAGCTATTCCCACACTGCGATAGGAAAGAAGATAGAATTTTAGGGATTTTAGCTCTATACAGTGGCGCTGCGGTACATACTTAATGGTCAAATGGGCGAAATCCGGTAGGCCCGACCAAGGGCAAAGACTGGTGAACTCATTGCTACCTATCTCAATCTCCGTTTCCCTCCCGGGATAATCATATTCAAACACATCGAGGCATTTCGCATCAATCTCTTGTGTCCCACGTATCTCTTTCTTCTTTTTTTCTCTAATCCTCTTTTCTATCTCTTTTTCCAACCCTGACCCCACTTCCTCTTTATTAGTGGACGAGCCAAAATCGGACTTTTCATTGATTCAAGTTATAGCGGCTATCGCAGTTTAGAACGCGGAGCTTACACTCAATCCGGCAAAGAAATCCGGTTCCAGACTATGGATTGCTCCCGGCCTGGGGTAAAGGGAGGGCCACATAACTCCAGCTAACAGTTCTAGACCCCAGCCGTGAAGCAAGAGCCAACTGTAGCCAACAGCGCCATAGATAGCCCCGCTGAGGTCAACCTCTGATGGACGGTCTGTCCCGGATTTGTCAAAGGACACCGAGACATAAGCAATAGCGAGACAAGCTTCCAACCACATTCCTCCGGGTGCTGCATCTTGCAGATATCGCCTAATTCCTCTACCTACTGCAATGAAAAGGGCTTCTGAGTATGGTGGATAAGAGATTTCTTGATTTTCTGGCTTTCCCGAACCAAAGCTGAAATGTGTGGTCCGGACTACGAGGGGATGTACTTGTCTTTCCAACTGGACAGATACATATCCTACTTTGCCGGTATGCACATAGCGAACCCGAAGAGAATCCAGGGGTGGCGGACTTGGTCTATTGGCGAAAGCTAGTGAGGTTGCCGAAAGAGAGGAGCTTGCCCCGAAGAAGAGCAAAGCCCAGATCCACAAGACTGAGATGACCCTTATTCTTAGCATTTGATACTGTAAAATAGCAGAAAAAAGAGTGCTTGTCAACAGCTAGGGGCAAAGAAAAACTTGCTTCTTATCAGTGGTTTTGATAAAATAGGGCAGGGTCAGCCCAGAGGGAAGTTGACTCAGGCTATCCAGGGGGCGTACTCAGGACTGACAAGTGATGCTAGTGACGGCAAAAAGGAGAAGAGGTTATGGCTAAGGAAGCTCTCGTCGTTATAGATATGCTGAAGGACTTCCTGGAGAAGGGTGCACCTTTAGAGGTCCCGTCAGCAAGGGCTATTGTTCCACATCTTCAAAAGAGGATCCAGGAGGCCCGTCAAAGAGGAGCAGCCATAATCTATGTGTGCGATGCTCATCGCGTGGATGACGAAGAGTTTACCAAATGGCCGCCCCATGCACTAGAGGGAACCAGAGGAGCTGAGGTTATTGATGAGATCAAACCCCACCGCGAAGATTTCCTGGTTCACAAGAGAAGATACTCCACGTTTTTCGGCACAGATCTTGAACCTCTCCTAAAGGAGCTCAAGGTCCGAAAGATCTACATCGCCGGAGTCCTTACCAATATATGTATTTTCTTTACGGCCTTCGAAGCCTCGACGAGGAACTACGAAGTAGTCATTTGGGTTGATAGCGTAGCAGCCCTTTCCGAGAATGATCATCAATTTGCCCTGGACCAGATGAGGAGGGTGCCGAAAGTCCGGATAGAAGAATGAGGCGGGGGCAGAGCGAATTTGGTGATACGGATGACTTCATGAATTGAAGGAGAAGCTTATGCTTCGACGAAGACAAGAAGATCAAATTTGGGGTATTGTCCTGACCCTGGTGGGCATCCTTATCCTCATCAGCCTTTTTTTCTATAGTTCTTCCAAATCTCCCTTTTTCACTTCGCATCCCCGTTTGGCTGTCCGTAATTACATTGGGCAATTTGGCATCCTTGTGGCTACCTATCTTTATCTCAGCCTGGGAATAGGGGCCTTTTTTCTCCCCGTAGGCATTATAGCTGCAGGAGTGAAAAGGTTCAGACAGACGACATGGGAAGCACCCTACCGTCAGGGTGTAGGAGCCATTCTTTTCATCATAGCTTTTTGCTCCACCCTTTCTTTGGTAGGCCTCGATCTTGGCTCCTTCCTCTACGGAGGGGGATTTCTGGGGTTCTTCTTCGCCCGGCTACTTCTATCCATTTTCGGGAGGCTGGGAAGCGCCGTGGTGGTAGTTGCTCTTTTTCTTCTTTCTGCACTCTTGCTGGTGGAGCTCTCTCCCACCCTGGCGCGACTCCGCATAAAGAAGAAGCTTCCTGTACAGAAGAGACTTCCTTCCGCAAGAATGCGAGAAAAGATACCGGTGAGGTCAACCGAAACTACTTATGAGATGCATGCCCTGCCCGCGCTCTCCTTGCTTAATCCTGTGCCAGATCAGAAAGGAGCACCGAATGAGGTGAGGCTGGCTGGTCAGAAACTGGAGAAGACTCTGGGAGACTTCGGAGTCCCGGTGGAGATTGAAGAGATCAAAGAAGGACCCGTGGTCACTAGATTCGAGATAAAACTGGGTCCCGGTATTAAGGTCAGTAAGATTACGAGTCTTTCCAGTGACCTGGCTCTTTCCCTGGCCGTTCCTAATGTTAGAATCGAGGTTCCTGTATCCGGTAAGTCTCTCATCGGAATAGAGGTCCCCAAGAGAAAAGCCAATTTCGTTTATCTGAGGGAGCTTTTGGAAGAAAAGCCATTCAGACTATCAACCTCAAAGCTCTTTTTCCCTTTGGGTAGGGATATTACTGGGGAGACGATTTGGGTGAATCTTGAATCTCTACCTCATCTTCTGATTGGGGGAGCGACCGGTTCGGGGAAAAGTGTCTGTATCAACTCTTTCATCGTAAGCATACTCTGCCGCTGCCTAGCTTCTGAGGTTAAGTTCCTTCTCATTGATCCCAAGACGGTGGAGCTGGTTGACTACGAGGGTATTCCTCACCTCATCTTTCCTCCCATAAACGAGGCCAAAGACGCAAATGCAGCCCTGGAGTGGGTTGTCCGGGAAATGAGAAATCGCTATGAGAGATTTGGTGAACAAGGGGTTCGGGACATTATGGGGTTCAATGAGCAAGTGGAAGGTGAGGCGAGAATTCCTTATCTTTTGGTGATCATTGATGAGCTGGCTGATCTCATGATGATGGGGGGCGGAAGGCTGGAAAAGACTGTCTGCCGAATAGCCCAACTAGGGAGAGCTACGGGCATTCACCTGGTGGTAGCCACTCAACGTCCCTCTGTAGATGTTATTACCGGTCTCATCAAAGCTAATTTTCCTTCTCGCGTCTCCTTTTCTGTTGCTTCTCAAGTGGACTCACGTACTATTCTGGATGCCACAGGTGCGGAGAAACTGGTGGGAAATGGTGATATGCTCTATTCTCCCGTAGAGGCCACCAGGCCTTTTCGGGTTCAAGGCAGTTTCATCTCTCCTCAGGAGGTAAAAAGAATAGTGGAATTTATCAGAGAGCAGGGGAAACCCGAGTACCGGGAGGAGATTATCAGGGAAGAAGAGACAACAAAGGAGGGAAAAGAGGATGCCCAGCATGATAGCCTGTACTCTGAAGCTAAGGAGCTCATCATGACGGTGGGTAGGGCCTCGACCTCACTTCTTCAAAGAAGACTATCTATTGGATATAACCGAGCTGCTCGCATTATGGATGAGCTGGAAAAAGAGGGGGTAGTAGGGCCTGCTATGGGAAGTAAACCTCGTGAGGTCTTAATAAGAAGAGATTAGAAAATGACCCTAGCCAACAAAATGACCTTAGTTCGCATAATCTGCCTCCCTTTTGTAGTTCTATTTCTATTTAGATGGGGTGCTGCGGGAAAGATTATCTCTTTGGTAATCTTTCTCATCGCCTCTCTTTCTGACCTTCTCGATGGATGGCTTGCTCGCAGGACCAATACCGTAACTTCTATGGGCAAGATTATGGATCCCGTAGCAGACAAAATCCTCATTTTTGGAATCTTTATCTGTTTCGTCCAGCTTAATCTTGTCCCTTTCTGGATGGTCATCATCATCATGGGAAGAGATTTCTTGGTTATGGCTTTGAGGGTCAAATTGGCGGCTGAAAAGTTGATCCTTGCCGCCATTCCGGTCGCTAAAATAAAGACCACTTTTGAATATCTGGTCGTTTTTTTTGTACTCTCAAGTTTAGCGGGTAAAGAACTAGGTGTTCAATTTTGGCGTGCTGAGATGGTAAGTTTCGGTCTCATGACAGGGGCTGTTGCCCTGGCTCTTGTTTCTGGTCTTCAATACTGGTTTGACCACAGGAGGCACCTCGCTTGAGAAAAGTGCATCTTCTTTTTGCGACAGGCCTCGGAATCGGAAACCTTCCCGGGGCGCCGGGTACACTGGCTACTCTGGTTGCCGTCATTCTCTACCTCGTTTTTAGGAAAATTCTTCCTGAACCTCTCTCCTATGGGATAATGCTTGTGCTGTTTAGCGGGATGGCTATATGGATCTCTGGCACAGCGGAGAAATACCTGGGCAAAAAAGACAGCTCAGCCATTGTCATTGATGAGATGGCAGGATTTTTGCTCGCTATGTTTCTGGTTCCTTTCTCGGTCAGGATGTTGATACTGGGGTTTATTCTTTTCAGAGCCTTTGATATTCTCAAACCCTTCAGGATGGACAGGATTGAGAGCCTGCCTGGAGGATGGGGAGTGGTTGGTGACGATCTGGCGGCGGGCATCCTGACCAACATTCTTTTGCATGTGTCCCTCTCCATGTTCGGCTGGTAGGAATATCCAGCCCCGCCTGCATTTACCTTCTTTGCTTGACAGGAACTGCTTTTTCTATAGAATGGTATGATTTTTGTTATTTTTTCCAGGGCCGAGGATAGGTTGAGCCCTGGGAATTTCAGAGGCTCTTCTTGATTGGGAAAAAGATTCCTTATTCAAAATAGGAGTTGCGGGAGAAATAGATGAAGCAGATTATGGAGGTTCGGTGGCACGGAAGGGGAGGGCAGGGAGCCAAAACCGCGGCTCTCGCTTTGGCCGAATCAGCCCTACGAGAGGGAAAGTATATTCAGGGATTTCCTGAGTATGGGCCGGAGAGGATGGGAGCCCCTATCCAGGCCTTTACCCGGATCAGTGACAGACCCATCCTCATCCACTCTCATGTCGCCAATCCTGATGTAGTAGTAGTTCTGGATACGACGCTCCTGGAAATGGTAGATGTGACCGTGGGTATGTCTGCCGAGGGGACCCTTCTGGCGAATAGCCCCAATTCTCCTGGGGAGATTCGAGAGCAGTTGAATTTGAGCGCCGGTAAAGTTTTCACTGTTGATGCAACTTCTATCTCCCTGGCGACCCTGGGCCGAAACATCCCCAATACTCCCATGCTGGGTGCTCTGATAAAGGCAACGGGCATTTTGAATATTGACTCTGTGATTACTGACGTCAGGGAGAAGTTCGAAAAAAAGTTTAGCCAAAAGATAGTGGACGGTAACATAGAGGCTATCAAAAGAGCTTATGAGGAGGTAAGGTCAGCATGAAGGAGAAGGGTTGGAAGGATATCCCCATCGGAGGTCTTATCCTGGAAGCCGGAAGCGCTGAAAAATATAAAACAGGAAGCTGGAGAACTTTCAGACCACTATGGGATGAGGAAGTCTGCATTCAGTGTCTTCGCTGCTGGATCTATTGTCCCGACAATTCCATTACGGTGGCAGAGGAAAAGATGGTAGGCATTGACTACGAATACTGCAAGGGCTGTGGAATCTGTTCGGCAGAGTGCCCCGTCGAGGCGGTAAAAATGGTGGAGGAGGCTGAGTGTCTGGCCAAGCAAAAGAGAGAGGAAAAGTAGAGATGAAAAAGATTGTTGCATTGACCGGTGATGAGGTTGCCGCGGAAGCTATGAGACAAATAAATCCAGATGTGGTGGCTGCCTATCCGATTACTCCCCAGACAGAAGTAGTGCAGAAGTTTTCTGAGTTTGTGGCGGATGGCGAAGTCTCCGCCGAAATGGTGAGGGTGGAAAGTGAGCACTCTGCCATGAGTGCCTGTGTGGGGGCGACTGCCGCAGGAGCCCGAGCCATGACTGCCACTTCGGCCAACGGATTAGCCCTGATGTGGGAGATATGCTACATCGCTGCCTCCTGCCGATTGCCTATTGTTATGACGGTGGTTAACAGAGCCTTAAGTGCGCCTATAAATATTCACTGTGACCATTCGGATTCCATGGGGACCCGTGATTCTGGATGGATTCAGCTGTACAGCGAGAATTGTCAGGAAGTTTATGACAATCTCATTCAGGCAGTGAGAATTGCTGAAGACAAAGAGACTCTTCTGCCGGTGATGGTTACCCTGGATGGCTTTATCATTTCTCATGCTATGGAAAGACTGGAGCTGTTGGAGGATAGGAAGGTCACTGATTTTATCGGAACATACGAGAATCCTCATTCTCTTCTTGATGTGGAAAACCCGGTAACTTATGGTCCTCTCGACCTTTTCGATTACTACTTTGAACACAAAAGACAGGAGGTTGAGGCCATGGAGAAGGCAATGGGAGCCATCCGGAAGGTAGGAAAAGAGTTTGGTGAGCTTGCCGGTCGATCTTATGACCTAATCGAGGGATATCAGCTGGGTGATGCGGATTTTGTCACCGTAGCACTTGGTTCCACTGCCGGCACAATAAAAGTAGTGGTTGATGAGTTGAGAGAGGAAGGTATCAAGGCGGGGCTCTTAAAGATAAGAGCTTTTCGTCCCTTCCCCGCCCAGGAGATTATTCAGGCTCTGGTGAGATGCAAGGCTGCAGCAGTCCTGGACCGATCAGTTTCCTTTGGAGCTCAGGGAGGACCTGTCTTCCTGGAAGTAAGGTCGGCTCTTTTCGAGGAACCCAAGAAGCCACCCATAGTCAATTGCATCTATGGATTGGGTGGAAGGGATATTAAGGTAGAGGAACTGAAGGGAGTTTACGAGAACCTTCAAAGAATCGCAGAGACCCAAAAAGTGGGAGATGTTGTGGATTATCTTGGTGTTAGAGAATAAAAGGAGCGTATTATGCCGTCTCTCAAAGAACTGGTCAAAAAAAAAGAGAGGCTCAGCAGGGGACATCGGCTATGTCCTGGATGCGGAGCTTCTATCATAGTCAGACAGATTCTTCTTGCCGCTGAGGGTCCAGTGGTCTTATCCTGTGCTACTGGATGTCTGGAAGTAGCTACGAGCATCTATCCCTATACTGCCTGGAAGACTCCCTGGATCCACTGCGCTTTTGAGAACTCGGCAGCTACCCTTTCCGGAGTGGAGAGTGCTTATCGCTCCCTCAAAAGGCAAGGCAAGATTGATAAAACCATTAAGTTTATTGCCTTTGGTGGAGATGGGGGAACCTATGACATAGGCCTTCAAGCTTTGTCTGGGGTTCTGGAAAGAGGGCATAATCTTCTCTATGTCTGCTATGATAACCAGGCCTATATGAATTGCTTGAGCACTTCTTCCTTGATAATGACCAAAGATGGGCTGAAGAGAATAACAGAGATAAGGGAAGGAGACAAGATATACTCTTTTGACCAAAAGACCCGTCAGTTAGTCTTAAAGAAGTGTAGCGGCGTATTTAACAACGGAACAAAAGATGTTTATGAGGTTACAACCCTGCACCATTCAATAAAGGCCACGGCCAATCATCCTTTTTTGGTTTTGAAAAGAAATGGCAGAGGTAGGAAGAAGAGTTTTATCTGGAAGACAATCTCAGAAATGAAGATGGGAGACGAAGTCGTAGTATTGAAGAATTTAGACCAAGGAGAGTCATTTGAATTCAATTTTGATAAGGTAAGAAAGGGAGATTTTAAGGTAAATCGTTTAAATGAGATAAACTTACCGGAGTATTCCAGTTCAGATTTGATGAAATATCTTGGTATATATGTTGCTGATGGCTGGGTAAGGAGTGGAAAAGGAGAGGTAGGGTTTGCTCTTCCCCGGAACTCTAGAGCAAGAGAAACCTTAATCAGCCTCCACTCAAGAATCTTCGGTGGAACAATAAGAACTGATGAGGTCTATGTCTACGCGAATTCTGTGAACATTGCACGATTCATTGGGTCTTTGGCTTTCGGGTCTGGAGCAAAAAACAAGACAATTCCATCCTGGGTATTTACCTTACCCAAGAAAGAAAAAGAAAGCTTTGCTCAAGGTTTAATGCTCTCAGATGGGTACAAAATAGGCAGTAGTTCGCGGTATGTCTCAGGGAGCTATGGACTTCTGATACGACTAAGACTGCTACTGCAGACTATGGATTTTAGAGTTGGAAAGATACACAAGCAAAGAAAAGAAAAAGGCACAAAATGCGTAGGCAGAGAATTACTAAATGATTCTGAGTATGGATATATCTGCTTTAGTGAAAGGCAGAAATGGAATACAGAAAAATATCCGGCTCAATACAGGTATCAGAATTTCTTGATAGATAATGAGTACTTTGAGATGGAAAAAGTAAGAGATATAGAATTAGTTGGACCGGAACCGACATTAGACTTAAGAGTGGAAGGCGAGCACAATTTTGTCGCTGACGGAATTGTGGTTCATAATACGGGGATACAGCGCTCCAGTGCCAGTCCCTGCGGTGCGGCTACCACTACCTCGCCTGTGGGAAAAGTCATAACGGAAGGAAAACAGCAGGAGAGAAAGGATCTGACCGAAATTGTCGTGGCTCACAGAGCTCCCTATGTTGCTCAGGCATCCCCAGCGTTTTACAATGATTTAATGAAGAAGGTTCAGAAGGCTCTCAGCACCGAGGGTCCAACCTTCATGAATATATTTTCCCCCTGTCCCAGGGGCTGGAGACACCCTGACTCTCAGAGTATTGAAATTGCCCGATTAGCTGTTCTTACCGGCTTTTGGCCCCTATATGAAGTAGAGAATGGTGAATACCGCATTACCTACCGTCCCAGGAAGAAGCGAAAACCTTTCATAGATTGGATCAAATCTCAGGGAAGATTTAAGCACCTTTTGAGAGAGGAGAATAAGGCTATTCTAGAAAAACTGGAGAGGTCTGTCAGGCAAAGGGAAGGAAGGTTGCTTGCCTTGGCTGGAGAGAAGGATGAATCGCTATGAATTCTCCCTAAACCAGTCCACCGTCTTCACTAAGCCCTCCCTCAGGTCTAATTCTGGCTTCCACCCGAACTCCTTTTTTGCTTTTTCAATGTTCAGATATATCCTTCTAATTTCTCCCTCTCTTTCCGGGGCATAGCGGGCAGGTTTCTCGAATCCGGTAATCTGGGCCAGAGTCTGGTAGATGAAGTTTACCGAGCTCGCTTTCTGAGTGCCCACATTGTAGGCCAGATCGTCAGGCGATGAGATTTGTCTCTTGTTAAGCTCCTGTATCTTCTCGGTTCCTGCCATATTGGCCGCCACTACATCCTCCACATAAATGTAATCCCTGAGTTGCTCACCATCTCCATATATAAAAGGCGTTTCCCCCTGGAGCATTTTTCCGGTAAAGATGGTAATGACTCCTGCCTCGCCATGGGGATATTGCCTGGGTCCGTAGACATTGGCATATCTGAGGGCAAGATACCTCAAACCGAAGGTTTGCTGGTAATAGTAGAGGTAATGCTCGATGGTGTGCTTGGAGACTCCATAGGGAGACAGGGGATTCTTAGTGAATTCTTCCTTGGGTGGTAGGCTATCTGGCTCCCCGTAGACTACTCCTCCCGAGGAAATGAAAATGAAGCTATCTACCTTATGTTTTTGGCAGTTTGTGAGCAGGTTTAAAGTTCCGAGGACATTAATTCGGGCGTCAAGGAGGGGATCCCTTACCGAAATCCTGACGTCAATTTGGGCGGCATGATGATTGACCAGGTCAAATTTCTCCTGAAGGAAGAGCCTATCGATATCTGGATCAGTGATGTCCATCTTGTAGAATGTGGCTTTTCGGTTGAGATTGTCCTTCTTTCCGGTTGACAGGTTGTCTACCACCACTACTTCCCAGCCTCTCCTGAGATATCCGTCCACAACGTGGGAACCGATAAATCCGGCCCCTCCGGTGACCAGAACCTTCCTCATAAGAAGCCTCCTCTCATTTTTCCTTTGCTCTCTTTTCCCTCTCCAGCCGTTTTCTTCCTTCCTCGAAAAAGGGCTCTGCAAAGGAAGTAGGCCAGGTTCTTTCCTCAAAGGTCCTTTTTTTCATAGTATCCAGAAAACCTTGAAAATCCTGATAGTAGGATCCGTAGATATGATAGCTGTCGGCGATATGGACATATTTACCCACTTTGATTTCCTTGCCCGTTGCCTGGCCAATCTTTTCTGCCACCATCTTTTGGAGTTCAGTGAAGGCAAACATGTTCATAAAAGCTGCCTTAAAGGCATCGTTACTTCTCAGATGAACATTTAGTTGGAGGTTTTCTCCGAATATGCGAAACCAGCATCTCTGGAGACAGTTATGGGTTACTATGTTGTCTGAAATAATACTGTGATCCGGGTGATCAACCTCAAAGTCATAGACTAATGCTTCATCCAGGAACCGGTCTATGTTATCTACTTTTGTCCATGCACCCCCAGTCCCGCCGGCCTTGAGAGTTCTTGCTACAGACAGCAGTCTCACATCCCGCGTTACATCCTTTGCCCTCCTCCATCCAATACTGCCATCTCTATCCTTGCACCACATCCTATGCTCGTCAGTAGCGGTAATAGCATCACCGTTTGATAATGTGAATGTCCCTAGGTTTTTGGCCATTTTGCTAAAACATTTCCTGGCCACCGATTTTACCACTCTATCCAGTGTAAAGTCGTAGGAATACACTTCGCTGCCATCTTTGATCTCCTCGACCCTGACATAGCCATTTGGTGTGGCTATCTGGGTCCCGGCGGTAAAGCACGCAGGATCATGGATGTCCGTATCTTCCCAGACTTTCCAGGTGACCGCTTGAGCCCGACGAGTGTACGGGATCTCGCATAGTTTGTGCACTACAGACTCGATCTGATTTATGCTTCTTCCTTCGACTTTGTAATTAAAAAGCCTTTCATGGTATGTGTATTCCCACTTCCCTTCCTCGGGTTTAATCCACTCGTCGTGAACGCCTAGGAGTACTTCCTGGCAATAGATCTCCAGGTCAGCCAGTCCAGCAGGGATAGCCCGGTGAAGACGGGGTTCCTTGAAAGGAGAGATAACTTCAATAATTACGGTACAGTCCCTGCTGGGAGGATCCTCGGGTTTGTCGTATTCTGTTCTTACCTGGATTCCTTTTTCCCAGCATTCCAGGAGTGATTTTTCCCATGCTTCGGGTAGAGTTTCAGCCCTTATCTTGATGACCGGTGAGCCGGGTGAATTCTTTGTACTCATCTTTGTCGGTCAATCTCAGGCGCTCTTTTGTGCCAATCGGTATTCTGCTCAAAGGCATAGGCCACTCGGAGCAAGGTTGGCTCATCAAAGGCTTTAGCCAAGACCTGCAGTCCAATAGGAAGTCCCTGTTGGCTGTAGCCACAGGGAATGGAGATTCCCGGAATCCCTGCCAGATTAGCAGAGATGGTAAATATATCGGAAAGATACATCTTGACGGGGTCATCCACCTTCTCTCCTATTTCAAAAGCTACTGTGGGAGAGGTAGGGGTAACGACAACGTCGCACCCCTTGAAGACCTCTTCGAAATCTCGTCTCACTAATGTACGGACTCTCCCCGCTTTGCCGTAGTAATCATCGTAGTATCCCTTGCTCAACACATAGGTCCCCAGCATTATTCTTCTTTTCACCTCTTCACCAAATCCTTCTTGACGACTCCTCTTATACATTCCAACAAGATCACTCACATCCTTAGTCCTGAGTCCATATCCTACTCCATCGTATCTAGCCAGATTGGAACTTGCCTCAGCAGTGGCAATGAGGTAGTAGGTAGCAATGGCATATTCGGTGTGAGGAAGGGAAACTTCCTCTATCTTAGCACCCAGTTTTTCCAGAATCCCTGTCGCCTGAATAATAGCCTCTCTCACTTCATGGCTCATCCCGGGGACAAAGTATTCCCGGGGCAGTCCTATTGTCATATTCTTTAGATCCGAGACACAATGTTTGACGTAAGAAGGAACAGGATAGTCCAAACTGGTGGAATCCAACTGATCCCTGCCGCTCAAGACCTCAAGAAGCATAGCACAGTCTAAGACATCCCTGGTGATGGGACCGATCTGATCAAGAGAGGAAGCAAAAGCAACAAGTCCATACCGGGAAACTCTTCCATAGGTGGCTTTTAATCCAACCACACCACAGAAAGAGGCTGGTTGGCGTATGGATCCACCCGTATCTGACCCCAGAGCCATAACCGCTTCTCCACTGGCCACGGCGGCTGCCGAACCCCCACTGGATCCTCCAGGAGTGGCTTTGAGATTCCAGGGATTATGGGTTACCTGGAAAGCGGAGTTCTCTGTGGAAGAGCCCATAGCAAACTCGTCCATGTTGGTTTTGCCTATGATAATGGCATCTGCCTCTTTCAATCTTTGGGCTACCGTGGCTGAGTAGGGGGGACAGAAATTCTCCAGAATACGGGAACCGCAGGTAGTCCTTTGATCTTTGAGGCAAATGTTGTCTTTTACCGCTATGGGAATCCCGCCCAGGAAACCCAGTTTTTCTCCTTTTGAGAGCCTTTCATCCAGCTTTCCAGCCTCCTCTAGAGCTCCTTTCCTGTCCAGGGAAAGGAAGGCCTTGATCTTGTCTTCCACTTCCTCTATGCGCTGGAAGACGGATGAGGTAAGCTCTTGAATGGAAATCTCTCTATCCTGGATTAGCCGACCGAGCTCGTGGGCAGGTAGTGGATACAGGTTCAATTTTGTGTCCTTCAGCTAAAGGTTTGTAGGGAGCATTCTTAGGAGCTCATCTGGGCCCAGTTTCTTCCTACTTTGGTTTCCACCGCCAGAGGCACAGACAGCCTCATGGCTCCTTCCATCTCTTCCTTGACTATTTTCCGTGTCTCATTGATTTCTTCGTCTGGGACCTCAAAAAGGAGCTCATCATGAATCTGAAGGATAATCCAGGCTCTGAGCCTCCCTTTTGTCAATTTCCTTTCTAGATTGACCATAGCCAGCTTGATGAGGTCAGCGGCTCCTCCCTGAATCGGGGTGTTAATAGCAGCTCGCTCAGCCATCTGTCTCGCCTTCTTGTTGGAGGAGACAATTTCGGGAAGACACCTCTTTCGTCCGAGAAGCGTTCTTACATATCCTTTTTCCCGAGCTTTCTCCAGCTCCCTGGTCAAATATTCCTTCACCTTTGGGTAGCGCTGAAAATAATGCTCAATATATTCACTAGCGTCTTTTTCAGAGATTCCTAAATCACGAGCCAGTCCATAGCTACTGATTCCGTAGACAATACCAAAGTTGACCACCTTCGCCAGTCTTCTCATTTTTGGAGTGACCTGAAGGGGCATGACGTTAAAGATCTCTGACGCTGTTTGTCGGTGAACATCTTCATTTCGGTCAAAAGCACTCTTCAGGTTAGAATCTCCTGAAAGATGAGCCAGAATCCTCAGTTCTATCTGGGAGTAATCAGCGGAGAGGAATAAATTTCCCTCATCGGCAATGAATGCCCGACGGAACTTCCCTCCAAATCTATTCCTGATAGGTATGTTTTGAAGATTAGGCTTGGAAGAGGAGAGTCTGCCGGTCGCAGTTACTGTCTGGTTGAAGGAGGTATGAATTCTCCCGGTACTGGGGTTAATCAAGCCGGGAAAAGGCCTTATGTAGGTGGACTGAAGCTTAGATAGCTGGCGATAATTCAGAATTTTTTTGAGGGAGGGCCGCATAACAGACAGAGCTTGCAAGACTTCCTCGTTGGTCGAATAACCGGTTTTTGTCTTCTTGATGCGTGGCAAGCTCAGCTTTTCAAACAGAATCTGCCCCAGCTGTTTGGAGGAGTTGATGTTGAACTTCTCCCCCAGATCTTCATAAATCTCCTCTTCCAGGCGTCTTATTTTTTCTCCTACCTCACTTAAGAATTCCTCCAGAGCGGACCTTTTTACCTTGATACCGCGATTTTCCATTTTTGCCAGGACCTGAACCAGAGGAAGCTCCACCTTGGTGTACAATTCCCAGAGACTCTCGCCCTGGAGCTTTTCCTGCAGCTCTCCTCTCAGCTTATCAATCAATTCTACTCTCTGAGGAGGAGAAGTCTCATTAATGGTTTTTCCGAGATATTCTATGCAAAGGTCCTTGAGCGAGTAGTCTGAAGCTAAAGGATTGAGAAGGTATGCGGCTAGCTGTGTATCAAAACCCAGACCCTCAAGGTCTAGTTGCCAGTCTTTGAGGTGCAGGATGACCTTTTTTAGATCATGTCCTGTCTTTTTTGTCTGGCGATCTCGGAGAACAGGTAAGATTTTCTTGATTATGAGATCTTTTCTTAATTCTTTTTGAACCAGGGGAAGCCAATAGGATGCTCCATCCTGTGATAAGAAAGCTAGTCCGGGCGTCTCTTTCCCTGTTTCCAGAACAAAAGACCGCTGTTTTAGGGCAACAAGTAGCTCATCGAGCTCCTGGGGGCTCTTGATAGTCTCGTAATGTGTGTTATGAATCTTGGAAGTAGTAAAATCTTCTATCAATCTCTTGAATCCCAGCTCTCTAAAAAGGGGGAGAAGCACTTTTTTGTCAGGGTCTTTTATTTTGAGTTTCTCCCAGTTCACCTTGAGAGGAACAGAGGTAACGAGGGTAGCCAGTTCTTTTGACCGTCTTGCCTGATCCTGGCATTTCTTGAGCAGCTTCCTTTTACTAGCCGGTAGATCATCCACGCGGCGGATAAGATTCTCCAGATTCCCGTACTTTTGTAGCAGCTCCTTGGCAGTGACAGGTCCAATCCCGGGCACCCCCGGTATGTTGTCAGAGGCATCTCCTACCAGAGAAAGGTAATCTGCTATTTGGCTGGGAGAGACACCAAGGCTCGCTATTACCCCTTCCTCATCAAGAACTTGGGTTTCGGAAAGGCCCTTCTTAAGACGGATAATGTGAATGGAGGGGGAGACTACTTGAAAAATATCCTTATCTTCGGTAAGAATTTCCACTTTCAGTCCCCGTCTTACTCCGTGGTTGGCCAAAGCTGCCAGAATATCATCGGCTTCGTATTCCTCTTCCTCAAAGACGGGAACGCCAAAACCAGCAAGAATCTTCTTGACTAAAGGGATCTGCTTAGCTAGATCGCTGGGCATAGGGGGCCTGGTGATTTTGTACTGGTCAAATTTTTTGTGCCGAAAGGTTTCCTTTCCTTTGTCAAAAGCGCAGGCGAGATATTGAGGTTTCTTATCTTTGAGGAGTTTCATTAGCATACGCGTGAATCCATAGACGGCTCCGGTGGGAACACCCCGAGTATTGGTCAGAGGAGGGAGGGCAAAGAAGGCACGGTAGAGCAGGCCCGTACCATCCATAAGAGCCAGTTTTTCCTTTTCTGTCAGCATCGCTTTTTCCTTACAGTGCTAGTATACAGGAATTTGCCTTTGTGTAAAATAGTTGGTAAGAAGAAAAAAGCATTCACCGAGCGCCCCCGGCCAGTAGATGCCTCACATTGCTGGGGAGGCGCAAGAAGCGGCTTTCTTGCCAATTTGACAAAGTATGATATAATAAAGTACGACATTGGATAGGGTTTCCTTTTTCTCCTTGCAGAGCTGGAGACGTGTGCTACAAATGATCATTGGAATTTGAAAAATCCCAAGGCTCGAAAGGGGAAGAGAAAATTTCTGGGGAGCTCAGAAAGAATAGAGACATGAAAAAGGAGAAGTTCTTTACTCTAATGTGGATTCCTCCTCATTGCCTGAGGCGCGTACGTCGGATAAGAATCTCCAGGTTCATGTTCTCTCTGAGTATAACTGGAGCTGTTTTTGCCCTCCTTGCTATCCTCTTTCTTATCTATAGCTATGTCCAACTGAGGGAGAAGGCAAGCTGGTTAGATGAGTTGGAGAGGGTGAACCGGATTCAGAAAGTCAAGATTTTTTCACTGGCCGGGAAGGTCAAAGATTTCACAGAGACTATGGAAAGATTGAAGGAGTTGGAAGATAAAATAAGAACTCTGGCCGGGGTAGGAGAAAGTGCCTCCGGTACGGGGGAAAGTCTGGGGAAAGGAGGGCCGGGGATTTATCTTCCGCCTGCAGAAGGGCTCATAGCTGGGTATCCGGGACAGTTCATCATTAGTAAAGAATATCCATTTGCTTATGCTCTTATTGGGAGAACCGAAGAGAATGTTAATTATCTTGAGATGGAAGTAAGGAGCCGGGAAGAGTCTCTGGGACAGGTTGAGAAGATTCTGCTGCAGAAAAAAGACCTTTTTGCCTCGACTCCCAACATTTTCCCTGTGCAGGGGTGGATTTCCTCGGGATTTGGGCAGCGCAGAAATCCCTTCACAAAAAAGAGAGAATTTCATCAAGCTATCGACATTGTTGCTCCCTGGGGAACAGAGATTAGGGCAGCGGCCCAGGGCAAGGTTACTTCCGCCGGGTGGTCCGGTCCATACGGTTTGACTATTAAGGTCAGGGATGGGTACGGATATTCTACTCTATATGGCCATCTTTCCCGCATTCTGGTGGAAAAAGGTGCCTGGGTAACAAAAGGAGAGGTTATAGGCAGGGTGGGAAGCACGGGACGCAGTACGGGACCTCATCTTCATTTTGAGGTGTGGTTTGAGGGAAAAACCATTAATCCTCTGGATCTTATGGTAGAACCGCTGGGATGAGATACTGGGTAGTCTTTCTCTTGAATGGAAGACTAGCTTGCACCCAAGATAATTCAGCGGAGGAAGGAGAAGGATAGATGCGCAGGAAAAAAGAGGAGATAACCAATAGCGTGATAGGGAAGAATACTGAATTCAAAGGGGTTCTCAAGGATAAGGAGAATGTGAGGATTGATGGAAAATTTGAAGGTGAAATTCAAACTGAGGGGATGGTTATCATTGGAGAGGATGCTGTGGTTCAGGCAAACATTACAGCTAAAGCAGTGGACATCGGAGGCAAGGTTATTGGAGATATCAATTGTGCCGGAAGGGTGGAACTCTTCTCATCTGGCAGTTTGGAAGGCAAAATCAGGGCTTCTGATTTGACCATTGCCGAAGGTGCCTTCTTCAATGGGGAATGCAATATGACCCCTGCCGGAACGGGAGGTACGGAATTCGAAGCGCGAGATCTATCGGAAGAAGAAAACACTGAGAGTGAGACCCCTGAAAAGACCGAGTGATCCTAGGTTACGAACTATTAGGATAAACTCCTGGATGCTGTCCAGGAGTGTTTTCTTTTGATATACATACTTCAGGCTTCTTATGAGGCCTCTAGACCAGGCGGTGTAGCCAAGTGGTAAGGCAGAGGACTGCAAATCCTTTATCCCCGGTTCGAATCCGGGTGCCGCCTCCATGCCCAGTTAGCTCAGTGGTTAGAGTGCTTGCTTGACATGCAAGAGGTCGCTGGTTCAAGTCCAGCACTGGGCACCAACAAAACAGACATGGACCGTGTGTTATGAAAGCTACAGATTCAAAGGGAGATCTCAATCTCGAAATCCTGAGGCACAGTGCATCTCACATTATGGCTCAGGCTGTTAAGAGGCTTTTCCCTAAAGCTAAGCTGGGCATAGGTCCTGCCATCAAGAATGGTTTCTATTATGACTTTGGAATTGATGGAACTGTTTTGTCGCAGAATTTGGATCGGGTCCAGAAGGAGATGAGGAAGATAATTAAGGAAGACCTTCCCATTGAAAAGGAGGTCCTAACCAAAGAGAAGGCTACCAAAGTCTTCAGGCAGAGAGAAGAACCTTACAAGGTCCAGCTTCTGGAAGAGATTGAGGACGAGGCAGTTACCGTTTACCGGCAGGGGGAGTTTGTGGATCTTTGTCGTGGGCCCCACCTGGAGTCCACAGGGAAGCTGCGTTTTTTCCGGCTTACTTCCGTAGCCGGGGCTTATTGGCGTGGCAAAGAGGGTAATCCCATGTTGACAAGGATCTATGGGACATCCTTCTATACTGAAAAGGAGCTCGAGGATTATCTTGGAAAGATAGAAGAGGCAAAGAGAAGGGATCACCGCAAATTAGGTCGAGAATTAGATCTATTTAGCATCTCAAGCGACCTGGGGGCCGGGCTGGTAATATATCATCCTAAGGGAGCTCTGCTCAAGGACATCATAGAGAATTTTGAGAAGGAAGAACACCTCAAACGAGGATATCAGCTAGTTATGAGTCCTCATATCTCCCGTGCAGCTTTGTGGAAAACGTCGGGACACCTTGACTTTTACAGGAAGAACATGTACCTTTTTTCATCCGGTAATGAAGAATGGGTCATCAAGCCAATGAACTGCCCTGCTCACATATTGATCTATAAATCGAGGGTGAGAAGCTACAGGGACCTTCCGCTAAGGTATTTTGAGCTGGGAACTGTCTACAGGAGGGAAGAGTCAGGGGTTCTACGCGGTCTTCTTCGGGTAAGAGGTTTTACCCAGGACGATGCTCACATATTCTGCATTCCTTCCCAACTGGTCGAAGAAGTGAGGAAAGTGCTGCAATTTGCTATATTTATGATGGATACTTTTGATCTGGGCTACCAAATGACTCTATCCACTCGACCAGCCGAGTTTATTGGCTCGCCAGATCATTGGGAAAGGGCAACTCAGGCCCTAAAGGATGCACTAAGGGAGGAAGGGCTTGATTTTCAGATGGCTCAGGGGGAAGGAGCCTTCTACGGACCTAAAATAGACATCCAGATGGAAGATATCCTGGGGAGATTATGGCAGGGTCCTACTATTCAGGTGGATTTTAATCTTCCCGAAAGATTCGACCTGAGGTACATAGCTCCAAATGGGGAAAGGGAAAGGGTGGTTATGGTTCACCGGGTAGTGCTGGGGACAATAGAAAGATTTCTTGGCATATTGATTGAGCATGTGGGGGGAGCTTTCCCCCTTTGGCTTTCCCCTGTCCAGGTAAGAATATTAACCGTAACTGAGAAGGAAAACTCTTTTGCCGAAAACCTTCATCAACAGATGGTGAATAAGGGTGTCCGCTCGGAAATGGATCTGAGGAATGAACTACTAGGATTTAAGGTAAGACAGGCGGAGCTAGATAAGATTCCCTATATGCTGATTATAGGGCAGAAAGAGGCACAAAAGGGGACGGTAACGGCGCGAAAAAGGAACGGAGATAATTTAAGGGACATTAAGCCTGAAGATTTTATCCAGACTGTTACAGAAGCGGTTAAGGAAAGAAGAATCGAGATTTGATAACAATCTGAGCAAAGGGGCAGAGGTATCGCAAGACAAGAAAGAATTAGAGTAAACGAGCAGATCAGAGCAAAGAGGGTAAGACTGATTGATTCTGAAGGAAAACAGCTGGGAGTCTTACCTCGAGAAGAAGCTTTGAGGATGGCGAAAGATGGAGAGATGGATCTCTTGGAGGTAGCTCCTCAGGCTGACCCACCCGTCTGTCGCATACTCGATTATGGGAAGTTCAAGTATCAACAGGAGAAGAGAAGGAAAAAAAACAAGAAACCCCACGACACCAATGTCCTCAAGGAAGTGCGACTGGGTTATCGGATAGGAGAGCATGATTTTCAGATAAAATGCAGGAAGGTCCTTAAGTTTCTGGAGGAGGGTCATAAGGTAAAGGTCGTTCTCAGATTCCGAGGCAGAGAAATGATTTATCAAGATAGGGGAAGGGAGATGCTGGAGCGGTTGGTTCGAGAAGTAGAAGGTACAGGGAAAGCAATGTCCAGTCCTATTCACAAGGGGAGAAGGTTAGAGCAATATCTACTCCCGAAATCGGCGAAGTAGTTCTAAGAAAAAACATATTACTTCGCACCTATATCAAGACACCTCGCAGCCTGGTAGAGCAAACCCGTTAGAAACAGGCCTTGCTCAACAATCAACGTAAGAACGCGGAAGGAAAAGCAGCTAGATGCCCAAGCTCAAAAGCCATAGAGGTGCTGCGAAGCGACTTAGAATAACTAAGAAAGGCACTATAAAGAGGAGCAAAGCCTATCGAGGGCATCTTAAGACTAAGAAGACCTCCAAGCGGAAAAGAGGACTACGAAAAAGCATCCTGTTAGACCCAGCGGACAGAAAGCGAATCAAGCGGCTCATATTTTGAAGCACCGAAATGAGCGGACTTCTAAACCCCCATATATTCAGCCGCAGCTTCAGGCAGAAATTGTGCGAAGTATCCATTTTTGAATACACCGTAAGAGGGACATATGACCAGAGTTAAAAGAGGAGTAATCCACTCTAAGAAGAGGAAAAAGGTCTTGAGACAAACTAAGGGATACAGAGGAGGAAGAGGTACACTCTATACGTTAGCCAGTGAGGCTTTGAAGAAGGCTCTTTTCAGTAGTTACCGGGATAGAAGGAGAAAAAAGAGGGATTTCAGGAGACTCTGGATCACCAGAATCCGAGCCGCTACAGCCAAAGAGGGTCTTTCATACAGTCGCTTTATACAAGGAATTAAGAAGGCTGACGTAAACATAAATAGAAAAATCCTCTCGGATTTGGCCGTTAAGGAACCTGGCGAGTTCTCAAAATTGGTTAAACTAGCCAAGAAAGAATTGAAGGAACAAGCTTGCCCCCGTGGTTAAGGTCCTTCCTCAAGTGGGTGGGAATATTTGTCAGTCTAATGGGAATAGCCCTGGGGATGGGTCTTTTGACTTTGAGAATATTGGTGCCTTCGGCTAAGATAGAAGTTCCTTCCGTTGTAGGAAAGGATATTAAAGCGGCGGCTCTTGTTCTCAGCGAACAGAATCTGGGGTTAAAGGTGGTGGGAACAAAGTTTTCCTCCGAGATTCCCGAAGATATCGTTATTTCTCAGCTTCCTTCTCCCAAGGCGAAAGTCCGCCGGGACAGAGCCATAGAGGTGGTTCTGTCCGGAGGAAGGCGGGTGGTGGTTGTCCCGTCCCTCATCGGGAAAAGGCTAAGGGAAGCCGAGCTCGATCTTTCTCGCAGAGGGTCAAAGATTAACTCGATAAGTTACACCTATTCAGAGGCAGCTGAGTCTCAGATTGTAGCGCAGGACCCTCCTGCTCGTACGTCCTCAACCAGAAAGGAAGGCCTGGATATCTTGGTGAGTCTGGGACCAAGGACTCCTCAGTTCTACATGCCCAATTTTACAGGGAAAGAGCTCAGGAAAGGAATAGATCTAGTGGAAAAACTTCCTCTAAACATAGGTAAGATCAGGGAAGTTCCCTTTTCTGGTAAGGAAGGAATAATTCTGTCCCAGTCTCCTCTTCTCGGGTCTCAGGTTGATGCCGAAGCACCTATCGAATTTAGGGTGAGTGTCTTCTATGAAGAGCAGAAACGCTCTCCATTGGCCACCAGGTGGATTACTACCTCTGTTACTGTTCCCTGGGGCTTTACCCCCAAGGAGGTGAAGCTTGAGATTAGTGATACTCAAGGCACGAGAACTGTCTCCTATGGCCTGCGGGACCCTGGGGAGAAGGTATGGTTAGTCTCACCTATAACGGGGACGGGAGAAATCAAAATTTACGTGGGAGAGGAACTGGTAGGCATCAGGATAGTGAGGGAAGCAGGCTGAGGCGAGTTGGAGAAATTTTTGCCAATGCCGGGTGAAAATCAGTGATTAAGATAGCCCCCTCAGTTTTGGCAGCGGACTTCAGTTGCCTCTACGAGGAAATCAAAAGAATTGAGGGTGAAGCGGACCTACTTCACTTTGACGTGATGGATGGACATTTTGTTCCCAATATCAGTTTTGGTCCGGTGGTGATTAGTTCTTTGAGAGATAGGTTTTCTCTTCCCTTCGAGGGGCATCTTATGGTCGCTAATCCCAGTCAGTGGATAGTCCCTTTTGCACGGGCCGGGTGCGATATGATTACTGTTCATCGGGAAGCCTGCGAGGATCCTCACCAACTGATCGCTCTTATGAAAAAGGAAAGGGTGAAGGTAGGGATCGCGCTGAATCCAGCCACTCCTCTTGATACCCTGGAGGGTATTCTTTCTGAGATACACCTCGTTCTCATTATGACGGTAAATCCAGGCTTCGCAGGTCAGTCTTTTATTCATGAGGTCTTGTCCAAGATAAGGAACCTGAGAGATCTCAAAAAGAAAGGGTCATTTTCCTTTGAGATCGCCGTTGATGGAGGAATTGACGAGAAGACAGTACAGGAAGTGGTAGAGGCAGGCGCGAGGATTCTGGTGGCCGGAACGGCTGTTTTCGGTGTCCCAGATCCTCAAAGAGCGCTGGTCAAGTTGAAGGAGGCAGGTAGTGGCAGTAACGATTCGGTTGAGAAGGACAGGAGCTAGAAATCTCCCCTTATATCGGGTGGTGGTGGCAGATTCTCGTTCCCCAGTAAAGGGGAGGTTTATTGAAAAGTTGGGATGGTACGACCCTCGAGCCAAGAAGGTGGAGGTGGATAAGAATAGGGTCTTACACTGGGTAAGTAAGGGAGCCAGGATTTCCAATTCTGTGAAGAAGCTACTATTGAACTTCGCCATCGTTCCGTCGAATCAACTAAATTAGATTGAGCGGCACGAAGGGAGGCAAAGATGCGTGAGATGGTTGAATACATCGTCAAGCAGATAGTGGACAGTCCAGAGGAAGTGAAGGTCCAGGAGATAAAAGCAGAGAAAGTCATTCTTCTCGAGATCTCTGTCGCCAAAGAGGATATGGGCAAGGTGATAGGAAAAGGAGGTAGAGTAGCCAATGCTCTCAGAACACTGGTGGGGGCCGCCGCAGCCAAATTGAAAAAGAGAGTGATGGTGGAAATCCTGGAAGAATAGATTTACAGATGCGGGTAGATATCCTTACTCTGTTTCCTTCTATGTTCAGGGATCCTTTTGATGAGAGTATGATTAAAAGGGCTCAAAAGAGAGGGATCCTGGAGATTCACCTTCATGACCTGCGAAAATTCGCCCATGATAGGCACAGGACGGTGGACGATGTCCCCTACGGTGGGGGCGGGGGTATGATTATGAAAGTGGAACCTCTCTTTCGAGCGGTTGAATCAATAAGAAATCAGATCAAATGTTCACCCGAAATCATTCTTTTGTCTCCCCAGGGAGAGACTTTCACTCAGAAAAAGGCTCAGGAGCTTGCTAAGGAGAGGTGTCTCCTTTTAATATGTGGGCACTACGAAGGTGTGGACGAGAGAGTAAGGCAGCATCTTATAGATGAGGAGATCTCTGTGGGGGATTATGTTCTTACCGGAGGAGAGCTGGCAGCTATGGTAGTGATTGATGCTACCGCCAGGATGCTTCCCGGAGTTCTGGGGTGTCAGGACTCTGCCAGAAAAGATTCTTTTTATGACGGACTCCTCGATTATCCGCAGTATACGAGACCGGCAGAATTCAGAAGCTGGAAAGTTCCCCGGGTGCTCCTGTCCGGTAATCATCAGGCAGTAGAAAAATGGCGCAGAGAAATGAGGATAGAAGCGACCTTTCAAAAGCGACCGGATCTCTTAGGTCAAATAGAACTGAGGCCAGAGGAGAAGGATCTCGTGAAGAGGATCAAAAGTGGAAAAATATCATCGAAAAATGAAAAGTAAAGTTTCTTAGTACCAGGTGAGGTTTCTTCGTGCAGACAAAGATAAAAACGGTAGAGGATGCTCAGCTCAGGAAAGAGATACCAGATTTTCGCCCCGGCGATAGAGTCGGCGTTCATCTCAGTGTGAGTGAAGGGAAGAGGGAAAGAACCCAAGTGTTTGAGGGATTGGTTATTCGCCGAAAAGGAGGGGGAATAAGGAAGACCTTCACTGTTAGAAAGACTTCTTTTGGCATCGGTGTGGAGAGGATTTTTCCTTTGCATTCGCCCGTAATCAAGAAGATAGAGATACTAAAACGTGGTCGTGAAAGAAGAGCCAATCTGTCCTATCGCAGAACTCAGAAAAAGAGATGAAAAAGAAAGTATTAAACTGGCTCAAAGAGACTCTGGAAACCCTCGTTATCGCCTTTGTTCTTGCTTTCTTAGTACGTACTTTTGTAGTGCAAGGATTCTGGATACCTTCCGGTTCAATGGAACCAAAGCTTCACGTGGGAGATCGTCTCTTGGCCTACAAGCTTTTTTATGGATTAGATAAGGTGGAGAGGGGTGATGTGATCGTTTTTAGATATCCTCTTGATCCTAAGAAGGATTATATCAAGAGAGTAATTGGACTGCCAGGAGATACTGTTCGCATAGAAAATAAGAGAATATACGTGAATGAAAAACTTTTGGAGGAATCTTATATCATCCACGGGGACAGTTGGATGAGAGGCCCTCCTCGGGACGATTATGGACCTGTAAAGGTTCCTGCTGATTCCTTGTTTGTAATGGGCGACAATAGGGACTTCAGTGCGGATAGCCGCTATTGGGGATTTGTTCCTGAAGAGAATCTGGTAGGAGAGGCTTTTGTTATCTATTGGCCTCTTTGGCGCATAAATCTGATTAGAGCAGCCCCTTATCCCTGAAGTCCTGGCTGCGCTCCCCCTCAGTGCTTCATTTGAGCGTATGATATGGAAAGATTCTATCAGAAGAGGCGCATAACCGGCAAGAGGGGAGAGGCAGCCGCGATTCCCTTCTTGAAGAAAAGAGGATACTCTATTCTGGATACGAATTACCGCTGCAGAAGTGGCGAGATAGACATAGTCGCTCGAGAGAAAGATAGTATCGTCTTTGTAGAGGTAAAGACCCGGACTTCAATAGAATTTGGCCTGCCTGAGGAATCGCTATCCACCCGTAAGATGGCTCATCTTACTAAGGTGGCTCTAACCTATCTATCTCATCGCAGCATAAAAGGGGCCAGTTGTCGATTTGATGTGGTAGGCGTTTTGATGAAAGGGCAAGACATCCAGTCCATCCGTTTGACTAAAGACGCTTTCCCCTCAGCTTTCTAGAGATTTCCTTTTGTCCTGAAAAGCCTGGGAGACTGTGTCAGATTCCCTCTGGGGGGTCACTCCAGGTGGGATATTCTTTTGGCCAAATCTTGGGCCTCGGATGACTTTCGAAGGCTCCCAAAGTCGATCACAATACTTCCCTTCTCCTCCAGGAGACTCATAATCTTCTTCATGGCTTTACCTGTTCCCAATAGCTTTGGCGTGACGAATACCACTGCTTTCTTACCCTCAAGTCCTGTGCACTCTCTTAGATAAGAGGTTAGGGCTGGTGAGAATTTCCCACCCCAGGTACCCGTGACCTGGCTACCCACATAAACGAGATCGTGGGCGAAAAGAGAGGTTGTCCTGCTGGAGTTTTCTGCCCGAACTTCCTCCACCTCGTGCCCACGAGATCGAATAGCGGAAGAGATAATCTTTGCCGCCGCTTGGATTCTTCTACCTTCTCCAGCGTACAGAACAAGTACCCTCACCTTTTTTCCTTTCTAGCGGACAGTTCTAGCTTGGGAGGCTCCCAGCCTTGAATTTTTTTTCTTGATTTGTGATAGCCCCGCACTTGATAAACGAAGGTTCTTATTCTATTCAGGTAATTGGCCTGATAAGACCCATCATAGGAAAGAGAGAGCATGGGAAAATCAGGATAATCTTTTTCTATTTGGGTGAATATGGCCCAGGTGATGTTCCCGGGCATACAGGTAAAGGGCATGACGTTGACTACTCCGTCTCTGCCTCTTTTGATGGAGTGGATTGTCTTCCCGACGGTCAATATAGCTTCGCCTCTTATGGATCGGGGTAAGTAGTTCTCTCCCAGCTGGAGGATTTCCTCTATTTCAGGCTCTTCGAATTCACGGACGAGAGACCTGAAAGGAGATTCCAGCCTTTTTTCTATGAGTGTTTGAAAAAGGTTTTTCAGCCTGTTTTTGACAAACTCCCCGTAGCTTCTCTCTCTTAAGCTGGTCTCCCGGTGCGTTTCATTGGTATACATAAACCACTCTCTCATAGAAGCCAGCTCCACTTTTATTCCCAACTCTTCCAATTCGTCAATAATAAACCTGTTACTGTAGGGATTATGCCTTACATATATCTCCCCCACCACGGTAACGGTTGGCTTGTCGGTATTTCTTCTCTTTATCCTACCAAAGGCTGCCGCAGCCTCCTTCATTACAGGATTGAGCTTTTCTCCGGATCTCACTGCCTCAAGAACCTGATCCCGGTATTTCTCATAGACTTTGTTAGTTTCTCCTTTATCGATCTCATCAGGTCTTATGAGCCTTTGAATTTTGCGCAGTATGTCTATGCTGGCAATGCTACTCCAGGCTAGTTTGCTAAAGCGAGTCCCGTATCCGGCGTAGCTGTTCTCGGCATCAAGAGAAATGATGGGAATATCTGCATAGCCTATTTTTCGTAGTACCTGTTGGTGGAAACTGCGGTATTGTCCGAAGCGACACGGACCCTGAGCGGTACCCATGAAGAAAGCCAATCTCTTTTCGGGAAGGTTGGACTTCCTGATTACCTTAAGCATATCTCCTGTGGTCAGGATGCAGGGATAGCATTCCCTGCCCGTGGTATGGCTTTGGCCCTCACGAAGAGACTCAAGGTTGCTTATCTCCATAACTTCAGCCTCTCGTCCCATAGCTTCGAAGGTAGCTTTCAGGGCGTAGGAGTGATCATCCATGTAGGGGATGTGGATTACCCTTTCCCTAGATGGAGAGGCGAGCTGAGGCGTCTGCTGTCGCTTTTCACCCCTGAAGAGCTTCCTGCCCTGGATGCTGTCCAGAAAAGCCTCCAGCCTGGTGATAACCCCTGCGTCAGCACTATGTTCATCTATCTGGAGTTCCAGAGTGGGTCGATCCATTTCTTCGAGGAAATATTTGGAGACAAAAGAATCGGGACCGCAAGCAAAATTGGTGATATAGATAGGATAGAGATTATTCGTTTCCTTGATTCTCTTGGTGGCAGCCAGAATCTTTTGCCCGTAGCCCCAGTACATGTTAGAGTATTCGGCTGATATGAGAGAAGGGTCCGGCTCAATGAAATCCATGGGGATGGCCAGCATTCCGAGCTGCCTCATCTTCTCTGCGATGTCCAAATTGAGCCCGGGATCACATCCATTGTAGGGCCGTGATATTAGCACAAACGCCTTCTTGCCGTCGAGATTTCTCACTATTTCTCTACCTTTTGTCTTTAGACCGTGGTAGAATCTCGATTGGGCTTCCCTGGCTCGCTTCACTGCACGTCTTACTTTAACCGTATTCTCGCCTAAATGATGCCCAAGGTCCTGCAGAGCTTTTTCCACTCCCTCTCTTAAAGAGATTGCCGGCTCAAGAAACTGAGTAGAATACGCGTTTCTGTCGATGGCCGAGTTCACAAAATAGGGAAGAGCTTGAGACCAGGGGCAGTTATAAGTTCTTTTCAGATTAGGGTCGCTCTCCTCAAAATCTATGATACTGGGAAGGAAAATGTAATCCACATTTTTCTCCAGAAGGTTCAAGACATGCCCGTGGCTCACCTTTATGGGAAAACAAGTTTCAGCTACCACCATTTCTACACCACGGTGGATAATTTCATTGTTGGTAGCATCGGAAATGACCACCTCGTATCCAAGCTCACTGAAGAAAACTTCCCACAAAGGTGAGAGTTCATAGGTGTGCAAAGCCCTGGGAATACCAATTTTCCTACTTCCTTCTATTCTCTTGCCAGAAAGCAAGAGTTTTTCTCTTTCCTTGACCAGATTGGGTAGCTGAATTCTTTTCCGCCTTCCTTCCTTTCCGCTGTGCTTTTCACACCTATCTCCGTAAGTAAGAGGCCTGGCTTTTTCTCCCACCCACACCTGGTTTACTTTGCAGTGGTTGGAGCAGTCCTGGCAGTCGAAGGATTGCAGTCGATACTCCACTTCACTCAGTCCGAACCCCTTGAATTTGGTTTCTTCCCTGGTTTCCTCCATGGCCACAATGGCAACCCCAATGGCTCCCAGGACTTCATTATGCGGAGGTACGGTGGTGCTTTTCCCCAAGATTTCCCTGAAAGCCGCTACCACAGATCTGTTACAAGCTGTTCCCCCTTGAAAGAAGATATTGTCCCCAATTTTTCTGTGTTCTACTACCTTGTTCAGGTAATTGTAGGCTACGGAATAGGCAAGTCCTGCCACCAGGTCTGGAATGGAAACTCCTCTTTGTAGGCGTTCGAAGAGAGCCGATTCCATAAATACGGTACACCTGTCTCCAAGATCAGCAGGGGATGGGCTAGAAAAAGCGATTTTTTCGAATTCCTTCTTGATCTTTATTTTGAGCTCTTCAGCCTGTTCCTCCAAGAAGGACCCTGTGCCCGCAGCACAGGCTTTGTTCATAGTGAAATCGACTATCACTCCCCTCTCAAGGGAGATGAATTTGGAATCCTGACCCCCTATCTCAAAGACAGTATCCACATTGGGATCTATGTTTAAGGCACCCTTGGCCTGAGCAGTAATCTCATTCTTGATCACATCGGCACCAACAAAAGAGCCAATCATATACCGGCCAGAACCCGTGACTCCTACAGCTCTTATCCTAACCTTGCCCAGGAGTTTTTTGTTGACCTCTCTGAGCCCCTCTTGGACAGCTTTGATAGGTTTTCCGGCCGTGGGCAGATAACTCTTAGCCAGGAGCCGTTTTTCCTTATCTATTACTGCCACATTGGTACTCACCGAACCAATGTCAATCCCGAGATAGGCCTCTATGGGCTCTCCTTCCCTTAACTGCTGGTATGCCTCAGGGTCGGAGGGAATACTCCTCTCTTCATCCCGGATGAGTCTTGGCAGGCTTTCTTTTTCTGGGGGAGGAGGAAATTCTTTCATCAAGCATTCTGGGTCGAAGGCTCTGGTTTCTTCTTTATCCACGACAGATAATGCTGCCCCCAGAGCTCCCAGAGAGAAATAATGCTGGGGAACCATTATATCTTCTCTCTTGAGAACTTTCTTGAAGGCTGCCAGCATGGCCTGGTTAGCTGCTATTCCTCCCTGGAATGAAATGGGGCCCTTCAGGTCTTTAGCACGGGCGATGTTACTCTTGTAGGTCCTGCCCAGAGCTTCACATAATCCCATGGTGATATCTTCATTCGGAGTTGCTTTCTGCTGAAGATGAATCATGTCTGATTTGGCAAACACGGCGCATCTACCAGCCAGGCGAGCGGGGCTTTTGGACTTAAGGGCGATGCTGGAAAATTCTCCCTCAATGTCAAGTTCCAATCTTTTGGCCTGTTGATCCAGGAAAGATCCTGTTCCCGAAGCACAGCTTGAGTTCATCCCAAAGTCTTTTACGTTCCCCTCCCGGTTGATTTCCACGAATTTAGCATCGGTCCCTCCAATGTCTATAAGGGTTCTCACCTCCGGGTGCAGATGGTGAACTCCCTTTGCTTGGGCAATTACTTCCTCCGCGTACGGGAGGCCCCAGATCTCGCTCAATCTCTCCCCATTAGAACCGGTAGCTGCCAAATAGTTAATGGGATACTTCTTTGCTATTCTCTTAACAATTTCCCGGGCCTTATTGAGGGGGTTTCCGTTATGTCGGGTGTAGGGCTCCTCATAAACAATCTTAGCCGTTCCATCGAGAAGAATGGCATTGACGCTTATTGAACCTAGATCCAGTCCCAATACGTATATGCTGTCTTCCATGATTTTTCTCGGGTTTCCCCTGAGGACCTTAAAAGGTCCTCATCTTGGAAACCCCGGTGCTCTCTTGGCAAGCATTTTATCATAGAAAGGACCTCTGTCAAGCTATAGGGGGAGTTTTTGGCTTTATCGCAGGTATCTGTAGGAACCTTTCTTGTGAAGTACAGGAATGGTCCTGAGGTGTTTCTTGAGAAAAGGCGCTAACCCAGGATTATGATTCGCAGGTCCATAACATTGGTTTTGGTGGGCCCTGTTATCAAAAGATCTCCTATTTTGGAAAAGAAGTTGTAGGAATCATTTCTCTCCAGGTACGAGGCTGGATCCATCCCTTTGTTTAAGGATCGCCGCACCGTATTTCCGTCAGCAATTGCTCCAGCAGCATCAGTGGGACCGTCGGTACCATCCGTTCCTGCGCTGAGGATAACTGACCGGTCCAGACCCTTCATTTCCAGAGCAGCAGCCAGAACAAATTCCTGATTTCTCCCTCCTCTGCCTTCCCCTCTCAGTGTAACTGTAGTCTCCCCCCCCGAGATGAGACAGGCGGGCCTCTTGGTAGGATTGCCGGTACTGACTATTTCCTTAGCTATAGCTGTGTGCACTTTGGCCACCTCACGAGTCTCTCCTTCGATGAGAGAGGAAAGGACCAGGGGATGGTAGCCAAGCCGCCGAGCCTCTGAGGCTGAAGCCATTATCGCCTGAATATTACTGCCTACAATAACATTTTGGGTTCTCGTAAAACAAGCATTTCCGGGTTTGGGAGTATCTTGTCTTCTACCAGCTGCTCCTTCATGAAGGTAATTTCTGATGGAAAAGGGAACTTCAGACTCCAGTCTGTATTTGCTTATTATGGCGAGGCAATCTTCGAATGTGCTTTCATCCGGGACGGTGGGTCCGGAAGCAATTACATCCAGGGAGTCTCCCACCACATCAGAAAGAATGAGCGTGGCCAGCCTGGCCGGCCAGGAAGCCTCAGCTAATCTTCCCCCCTTGATGCGAGAAATATGTTTTCGGATAGCGTTAATTTCGTGGATAGTTGCGCCACACCGCAGCATGAGAGAGGTAAGTTCTTGTTTTTCTTTCAGGGAAATACCTTCCACGGGAAGAGGAAGAAGAGCTGATCCACCTCCTGAAATGAGGCAAATGATGAGATCCTTGTCTTTAGCACCTTGAGCAAGGGATAGAATGGCCTCTGCGCCCCGCATCCCTGCCTCATCAGGTACGGGATGACCCACTTCTCTCAGCTTGAGTCTTTTCAAGGGCAGCCCGTGCCCGTACTTGGTATTGATGAGACCTCCATTGATCCGGTTTCCAAGAATCTCCTCCATAGCTAAAGCCATAGGCGCAGCAGCTTTTCCCGTGCCAACTAGATAGATGTTCTCGATTTGGATTAAATCGTATTGTCTGGTGTCAATGGTGAGCGTATGCCCTTCTCGCTGGACGAGGGTTTTTACAGCTCGGGCTGGTTCCACGCTCTTCACTCCCGCCATAAAAATCTTCCGAGCGTCACTTCTCATCACGTCAAGTGTTTTTGAAGGCATAAATGAGATCTTTCCCCAGCATTTCGTCCAAACTACACTAGCAAAGAGAAGACCTTTGTCAATTTGACACGTTGCAGTTAGCTCCCAGTTGAATGATCTGAATACCTCACTTCTTTTTTGACAAACGACTTCCTCCAGTTATACTATATTCAAAGGCGTGGGAACTTAAGAAAAACTCCGAAGTATGTCTTTTTGAGGTATCTCATACCGGTAGACTATTAAGGTAACTCTAGAGGATAAGAGGGGGGAGAGAGATGCGGGAAAATAATCCACTGGCCGATAAGTTGGAGAAAATCCTGGGAGAGCGATTCGGAATAGGGATACTTAATGCTGTGGGCATGGCTATAGTCGTTCTTGATCCAGACTTTAAGATCATTTGGGCAAATAGGGAGTATCGGAAGATTCAAGAAAAGCCTGAGGAGAATATAGTAGGCAAGAAATGCTATGAAATCAGTTTCGGTCACAACAGACCCTGTACAGAAGAAGCTTGTGCGGTGAGAAGGACTCTTAGAACCAAAGAGAACTCCAAGGGCCTGAAGGTAATCAGAAGAGGGGGGGAGGAAAAGTACCTGGATGTCTATTCTTTTCCTCTGCCCGAACCAAGGGACAAGGTGAGTTACGTAGTGGAGGTCATTCAAGACAACACCCAATTGTATAAGTTAGTTGAGCTCTCGGATAGACTCACTGCGCTTGCATCTCATGAACTGAAGACGCCTCTAGCAACCATCCACCAGCTCACCACTATTTTGAGACAAATGGATTTGCCTACTGAAAAAAGGAAGGCCTTGTTTGACAGAATAATATCTCGGAGTCAGCATGGATTGAAAACAGTGGAGAACTTCTTGATTTACTCAAAAATAAAGGCTGGAGAACTTGAGATAACCCCAAGGAAGGTGAATCTCTACAGGGATGTTCTGCAGAGAGTTTTGGATTTTCAAAAGGAGCACACATTAAGAAAGGGGATGAAGTTCGTCTGTGATGTTCCAAAAGATCTGGAAGTCATCTGTGATGCAGACTATGTGGAAGTTATCTACAACGACCTATTAACGAATGCCGTAAGATACGGGGAAGACGATACGGAGATATTTATTGGCTACAGTGACAGGGGTGACAGGTATCATTATTTCAGCGTAGCTAGTGTTAGTGAGCCCATTCCCGAAGAAGACAGAGAGGTTATTTTCAAAAGATACGTGACAACCCGAAAGAATGGTTCGGGAATAGGACTTGATGTGGCCACGGAACTTATTAGAAAGCACGGCGGAAAAATCTGGGTGGAGCCCTGCTATTTTATCCCGGGGAAGTCTCTATCCAGTCGGGCAGTAACCCAGGAATACAAAGATAAGGTGAAAGAGGGCAATAATTTCGTATTCACCATTCTTAAGAAACTGAAAGAGATCTAGAGGGAGTTCCTTGAAAATTGGTTGACAAACCACGGGCCCCTAATGTAGAATGAACCGAAGTCTTTTTGATAACTACCTTCCTTAATCCGAGAGGAGGGGTCGGGATGAGCCCAGAGGCAAAAATCCTTGTCATTGATGATGACCCTGACTTGGTAGAAGCATTGAAGATAATTTTGGAAACGGGGTCCTACAGAGTAATTTCTGCTTCTGATGGAGAGGAAGGACTAAGGAGAGTGAAAGAAGAAAACCCGGATCTCATTATTCTGGATTTGCTTCTTCCCAAGGAAGACGGAGACGTTCTTTGCCGAGAGCTAAAGGCGGACCCGCGATATGCTAATGTTCCCATATTAGTTCTTACGGCTGTGGCCGAAAAAATGAGCAGTAAACTCTTCCCTAAACATAGGATGAGGTCCCTGCCTGCTGATGATTATGTAGATAAACCGGTTCAACCTCAGGATCTACTGGGTCGGGTGGAGAGACTTCTTGTTAGATCCAAAGAAGGAGAGAAGATATGATAATAACAAAGCAGAAGTCGTTTGAAGACATCACCAGATTCTTGGCTTCTTCTCCCGGGGTCTTCATTGTTGGGTGCAGTCTGTGCGCTACCACCTGCAAGACTGGGGGGGAAGAAGAGGTAAAAGAAATGGAAAAGAAATTGCAGGATAAGGGAAAGCTGGTATCCGGTTGGGTCATTCTAGATCCAGCTTGCCACATCCTCAACAATAAGAAATATTTTCGGGAAAATAAGGAAAAGCTGGATCAGGCTGATTCTATCCTGGTCCTGGCCTGTGGTAATGGAATCCAGGCGGTCAGCGAGTCCATAGACAAAACAGTTTATCCAGGATGCGATACCCTTTTCTTAGGTGAGATAATTCGCTTTGGCAATTATGAGGAGCGATGTCAACTTTGTGGGGAATGTATCCTGGACAGATCCGGGGGAATATGTCCGGTGACTCGCTGCTCGAAAAGCTTACTTAATGGTCCCTGCGGAGGTGTTGAGGACGGAAAGTGCGAAATTAACCCTGAGATTGAATGTGGTTGGCAGCTTATTATCGACCGATTAGAAAAACAAGGCAGGCTCCATCTATTGGAGGAGATCATTCCGCCTAAGGATTGGTCCAAGTCCCGAGACGGAGGACTGAGAAAACTAGCCCTAGGGAGAAAAGAAAAATGAAAGCGGGAAGCAATTTAGAAAAGATTTTGGAATCTGGACAGTTTGCTGTTACTGCTGAGCTTGGTCCTCCCAAGGGAGCAGATGCCGAAGTGGTTAAAAAAAAGGGCAACCTACTAGGGGATTACGCAGACGCCATCAACATCACCGACAATCAAACGGCCATTGTCCGAATGTCCAGTATTGCCTGTGGGGTCATTCTTACCCAGCTTAACTTGGAACCTGTTATTCAGATGGTTTGTAGGGATAGAAATCGATTGGCCATTCAATCTGATATTCTGGGGGCTTCTGCTCTGGGGATAAAGAATGTTTTATGTCTTTCCGGTGACCATCAAAAGTTTGGCAATCACCCCCAGGCGAAAAATGTCTATGACATCGACACTGTCCACTTAATCCAAGCTCTTAAGAGGATGCGGGATGAAAAAAAACTGTTAGAAGGAGATGAGCTGACGATTGAGCCAAGGTTATATATCGGGGCCGTGGAGAATCCCTACGCCGACCCTTATGAATTCAGGGCAATCCGACTGGCCAAGAAAATTAGGGCTGGCTGCGATTTTATTCAGACTCAGGGAGTTTTCGATGTGAAAACATTTGAAGATTGGATGAGAACTGTCACTGATCAGGGATTGGATAGAAAGGTACATATACTAGCGGGAATAATACCCATAAAATCTGCCGGTATGGTACGCTACATGAGAGACTACGTGTCTGGCGTCAGCGTTCCTGATGAGATAGTGACCAGAATGGAGAATGCTAAGGATCCTCGGCAAGAAGGTATTAGTATCTGTCTGGAGATAATCGAGCAGCTAAAAGAGATCCCGGGGTTGCATGGAATACATATTATGGCCGTTGCTTGGGAAAGCGTTGTTCGGGTAATCGTGGATGAAGCTGGTCTCACCCCGCGACCAGTAGTGTAATACGGAGGAAGATATGCAAAAGCTAGCCAACATTTTGATTGTGGACGATGATCCCGATATCCGGGAAGCAGTAAAAATGGTCTTGGAGACTCAACCCTATGAGCTGACCTTTGCTTCTAATGGAGAAGAGTGCCTGGAGCAGGCCAAAAGAAAGACACCGGATCTTATTATTCTGGATCTTCTGATGCCCAAAAAAGATGGATTCGAAGTAATAAAGGAGCTAAGAGGGTTCCACAGCTACCCCCCAATTCCTATCTTGATTCTAACGGCGGTGAAGAAAGAGGCTGGGGACAGGCGCTATGAGCTGGAAACGGGTCTTTCCATGGACGTGGACGATTATATTGAAAAGCCCATTCAGCCTGATGATTTGATTCATCGGGTAAAGAAAACCTTGGCCAGACACCAGAAGGAAAAAGAATAGAAGAGACTACTAGCCAGAACTCAAAGGCAGGAGCTAAACTTAGCAAGGAAAGTAAGAAGCTTGACCGAAGCTCAAAGGGGATATCAAAGGAAAGGCAAATGAAGGCAGAGAAAAGAATTCTAGTCGTAGACGATGACCCGGATTTTGTGGAGGGAGCAAGAATAGTTCTGGAGAAAAGCGATTTTGAGGTAATCACAGCCTCCAGTGGAAAAGAGTGTCTCGAAAGGATAAAGGAGAAGACCCCTGATCTAATACTTCTTGACATTATGATGCCCAAGAAATCAGGATTTGAAGTGTGCAAACAGCTCAAGAGCAATATTGAGTACAATAGGATTCCGGTGGTGATGTTAACGGCTCTTAAGAAAAAGCTTTCTCGAACCTCCTACTCCATAGCTGAGGGTCTGGAGCTTGAAGCAGAAGACTATCTTGAAAAGCCGATAGAACCGAAGGAGTTGGTATCTCGATTAAGAAACATTCTGGAAGGAGCCTAGGGCTGCGCATCCTGGGGGTCTGAAAAATATGGACACGGCGGCTGTCCTGGGGTGAAGAGAGATGAGGCGGGAGTATCAAGAGCTAATGGGGGAAAGCTGTGGCTAGGTATGATCTTGTGATTGTTGGAGCTGGGCCAGGGGGTTATGTGTCGGCTCTTAGAGCCGCTCATATGGGAGCAAAGGTCTGCTTGGTGGAAAGAGACGAGGTGGGGGGTACCTGCCTGAATCGGGGATGTATCCCTACCAAGGCTCTTATTGCCTCTGCGGAGCTTTTGGCAAAGATTAGAAGATCCAGCGAGTTCGGGATCGGGACCAAAGAGGTCTCTTTTAACCTTCCTCAGATTATGCTGAGGAAAAAAGAAATCGTTTCCCGTCAGGTTCAGGGAATCAGACATCTTCTAGAGAGCAACGGGATCGAGCTGGTGGAAGGCAGGGGTAAGCTTTTGAGTCCCGATCTGGTAGAAATAGTCCAGAATGGGAAAAGACTCGGTGAGGTCCAGGCTTCTAAAGTTATTGTTGCTACTGGCTCAGAGCCCGCAAAGATTCCTCAATTTCCCATTGACGCTAGGAATGTGCTGACCTCAAATGAGGCTCTGGAAATTGAAGATATTCCCAGAGATCTGGTCATCGTGGGCGGGGGAGTAATTGGCTGTGAATTTGCCGGTCTTTTCTCTGAGATGGGATGCGAGGTAACTATTGTTGATATTCTGCCCAAACTTCTGGGCACTCTTCCTAATATTGAAGCACGAGTTACCATCCAGCTTGAGATGATTTTGAAAAGGCGGGGGATAAAACTTCTCCTGGGAAAGAAGATAGAAAAGATTGCATCTCAGCCGGATGGGATGATTATCTCCATTGAGGATGGAAACGAGCTTAAGGCAGAGAAGGTTCTAGTCTGCATTGGGAGACAGCTGAACTCTCAGGGTGTCGGACTGGAAGAGCTCGGTGTCAAGATAGAGAGAGGTAGAATTGTAGTGAACAGACAAATGGAGACAAATGTCGCGGGAGTCTATGCTATTGGTGATGTCACAGGCAAAATGCAGCTGGCTCATGTAGCTTCCGCTCAGGGGATTGTCGCGGCGGAAAACTCTCTTGGCAATAGATCTTTTCTGGATTATCAGACCGTTCCTAATTGTATTTTTACTACTCCTGAGATAGCCTATGTGGGTCTGGATAGGGAAGGGGCGAAGAAAGCTGGTTATGAAGTAAAAGTGGGCCGGTTCAATTTCGCCTTCTTGGGGAAGGCTCAAATTATGGGAGAAGCGGAAGGACTAGTGATGATAGTTGCTGAAGAGGGAACCTTTCGAGTCTTGGGCATGCACATAATAGGTCCCCATGCTTCTGATCTTATCCATGAAGGTGCGCTGGCTGTAAGTCAAGGGCTAACTACCGTAGATATTGCCCGGACCATACATGCGCATCCAACCCTTTCCGAAATTCTGTGTGAAGCTGCTCGGACGGTGCACGATAAAGCTATTCATTCCTAGGTGCACTGTCAAGAGGGGTTTCGCTATTAATCAGGAACAAAATTATGGGACAAGATAGAATCTGCTGGATTCTCGACGAGGGTGTTCTTCCCTACGGGGAAGCTTATGGGTTGCAAAATTCGCTGGTGAAGTTGAGGTTAAGGAATATGGTCCCTGATTGTTTGATCCTGCTCGAACACCCACCGGTTCTTACTGTAGGTCGCAACCGGGGAGATGAGAATATTTTGGTTTCCAAGGAGATATTGAGAAAAGAAGAAATAGAAGTCGTCTTGACGGATCGAGGTGGCAGTGTTACCTATCACGGACCCGGTCAATTGGTGGGCTATCCTATCCTGAGTCTAAGAGAGTATTCTCGGAATGTCTCTGAATATCTGAGGAAAATAGAGGAGGTAATAATTCTGGCTCTCAAAGAGTTCGAGGTGCAAGCGAAAAGGAGATCGGACTATCCGGGAATATGGGTAGGAGACAAGAAGATCGCCTCCATTGGGGTAGCCATAAGGCAGTTCAGAATAACCTATCATGGGTTTGCCTTCAATGTGAACCCTGACATGTCCCGCTTCAGGCTTATTAATCCTTGTGGAATCAAGAATCTTGAGCTGACTTCCTTGGCGAATCTTTTGGGCTATCCCCCAGAAATGGCTGAGGTCAAGCAGAAAATAGCGAGAAGCTTCGCTCATACGTTCGGGATGAAGATGATAAGAAATGATGTTTATCCCCCCATTGTGTCCATAGTTACTTAATTTCATTGATGCCCGCCCTCCAATCCAAAACTTTCTAGCCCTTGACAATCGTTTTTTCTGTGATAAAATAGTGGAGGAAAGTGGTAGAAAGTGGAGGATCCCTACAGGTAAGATGGAGGAAGAAGATGCTGATGGGGGAGTACCACCATTCTCTGGACGCCAAGAATCGCCTGATTATTCCATCTTCCTTGCGCCAGCAGTTGAGGAAAGGTGATACAGAATTTATCGTTACCCGGGGATTGGACAGGAGTCTATTCCTCTATTCACTGTCCGAGTGGAAGAGGCTGGAAGAAAATCTCACGGATCTGTCTACTACCCAATCAAATGCTCGAGCTTTCCTCAGACTTCTTTTCTCTGGAGCCCATCCGGTGAAACCTGATCCTCAGGCTAGAATTACCGTGCCTCAATCCCTGAAGGATTTTGCCGGAATTGATGAGAAAGTGACCATCATAGGGGCTTTTAACAAGATAGAAATCTGGGCAGAAGATATGTGGGAGAAATACTACCAGGAAAAACGCTCGATCTATGAAGAGCTTTCAGAGAGGGTTATGGATGTCGGAATATGACATCCTCTCATATCCCGGTAATGGTTCAGGAAGTCCTCTGTTGGCTTCGTCCTGAAGAGAACAGCGTCTATGTAGATTGCACGGTAGGAGGAGGAGGTCATAGCAAGGCCATCCTTGAGAAATTGAAGGGAAAGATTAATATTTTGGGGATAGACCGAGATGAAGAAGCTCTCAAAATCGCCCGAGCTGAACTGGGAAGGTACGGTGAACAGGTTATATTGAGGCAAAGGAATTTCAGGGATCTTTCTGTAGTTCTTGCAGAGGAAGGTATGGAGAAGGTAGATGGTGCTTTCTATGATCTCGGTCTATCCACCATCCAGCTAGATGATCCCCGGCGGGGATTCAGTTTTCGTTATGATGGTCCGTTGGATATGAGGATGGACAGAAGCCAATCTCTAACAGCCGCTCATCTCCTTAGACAGCTTCCAGGCGAGGAACTTGGGGACATCTTTTTCCGGCTGGGCCAAGAGAGATGGGCTAAGCGAGTTGCCCAGTTTGTGGTGCAAGAGAGAAGAGTTCACCCAATCGAAACGACTTCAGATCTGGTTGAGGTAATACGAAAAGCTATCCCCGCCAGGGTAAGAACAAAACGCAAGATTCACTTTGCCACCAAGATCTTTCAAGCCCTCAGGATCCAGGTTAACCAAGAGCTAGAGAATATAAGGGAGAGTCTCATTTGTTGTTTTGATCTGGTAAGAAGGCAGGGTAGAATCTGTTTTATTAGTTACCATTCTCTGGAGGACAGGATCGTCAAAGAGGAGTTCAAAAAGAGGGACGGCACGACAGTTCGGATCCTTACTAAGAAAGTGATAAAGCCTTCTCAAGAGGAAATAAGGAAAAATCCCCGGGCTCGCTCGGCGAGACTACGGACTGCTGAAGTAGTATAGAACAAGGATCGGCAATGAAGTGGGTGGCAGCGGTTTTGATCTTTCTTTTCTGTCTGGTGGGAGTGGAAATCTACCGAGGTACGGAACTGGTAAAAGCAAGCTACACTCTGCAGAAGCTCGAGGGGACCCGAAAAGACCTGGAGAAGCAGAACGGATATCTGAAGCAGAAACTCTCTTCCTCTCTCTCTTTGGGATCATTGGAGAGCCGAGCCCGGGGGAAACTACGTTTGGGCAGTCCCCAGGAGACAAGATTCATAAGAGAAGATCTCCCCCGTGTAGAAAGCAAATCCATACCCCCTTGGCTAAGAGCCTGGAAGCAAATAAAGGAGCTATTCGACAACCTCAGGAAATTCGTTAGCTTGACTTTATTCTAAGCTGCCAAAAGCTTCGGGCCGGGATAGGGAGGACTTGCTTGGGGGAAGAGTTGGAAGATGTCGGGCAGCCAGAGTTCCGGTAGAATCCATATTTACTTACCCTTTCTTGCTCTATTCTTTGCCTTTATTGTGGTGGAGGCTCGTCTTTATTGGCTGCAGATTATCCAGCACCAGGCATTCTCTGAGCGAGCCCGCGGAGCACAGATAAGAAAGATTGAGGTTTCTCCCAAAAGAGGAACTATTTACGATCGGAATCTACAAAAACTAGCCATTAATATTCCCTCCTATTCTCTTTATGCCCGTCCCAAAACAATATCTAATTCCAAAGAGGTAGCGAGACGTCTGGCCCCTTTGCTGAAGATGAAATCTTCTACCCTCAGAAAGAAGCTTGCCGGAGGCCAGATTTTTGTCTGGCTAAAGAGGAAATTATCTTTGTCTGAGAAGGAGCAAATTGAAAAACTGAACCTTGAAGGGGTCGATTTCGTAGAGGAAAGCAAGAGATTTTATCCTCAAAAGGAACTAGCATCTCATGTTCTTGGCTTTGCGGGAGTGGACAATCAGGGTCTGGCCGGGGTGGAGTTTTCTTATGACCATGAACTGAAGGGAGAAAAGGGCCATTTTTGGATCACAAGAGATGCCCTTGGCTATGAAATCCCATACGGCAGACGGACTCTGCAGACTCTCATTCCTGGTAAGGATCTAGTGCTGAGCATTGACAGTATGATTCAGTCTATTGTGGAACAGGAACTGGCGATTGCTTTGAAAGAGACCCAAGCGCAGTCGGTGGAAGCGCTATTTATGGATCCTCACACCGGCGCAATTCTTGCTCTTGCCCGACGGCCCAGCTATGATCCTAATCGTTACTGGGACTATCCTGCGTCAGCTCAGAAGAATCATCTCCTCCAATCAATCTATGAGCCAGGCTCTACTTTTAAGGTGGCTACGGCATCTGTGCTGCTGGAAGAAGGTCTGGTGGACATGAAGGAGAAGATCTTCTGTCAGGAGACTCTCAGGGTAGCTGATCACGTCTTCCATGACTGGAAGAAATTCAACACTGAACTGGACTTCTACACGATAATTCAACATTCTTCTGATATAGGGATGATTAAGCTGGCCAGCCGGATAGACAATGACATTTTTTTTCAATACATCAACCACTTTGGATTTGGCACCAAGACCGGGGTAGATCTTCCCGGGGAAGAGAATGGAATTGTCCGACCATCCTCCTCCTGGTCTTTGACCGATCCTCCCTGTATAGCCATTGGCCACGGAATAGCTGCTACTCCTCTGCAGATGGTTAACTTTCTGTCGGCCGTGATCAATGGAGGAAAGCTGCTCAGACCCTATGTAGTGGAAGCTGTGCTTGAGCCAGGGGGAAGGGTCATCAAGAAGACGAGTCCTCGCCTGATAAGGAGGATTATCCCTGATTCCACTTCTAATCTCTTGCGAGAGTTTCTGGAAGGCGTAGTGGCTGGAGGAACAGGAAAAAGGGCCAGCGTGTCTGGATACTCCGTAGGAGGCAAAACGGGAACGGCGCAGATCCCTCTTTCCGGGGGTCGAGGCTATGCTGATGGGAAATATATTGCCTCCTTTATGGGCTTTGCTCCCGTGGGCTCTCCGAAGATTGCCGGCATTGTTGTCATTAAGGAGCCCACGGGAACTTACTGGGGTGGAGAAATTGCCGCTCCGGTTGTCGGTAGGATCATAGGAAGGGCTCTACCCCATATGAATGTCCTACCCCAGGAAGAGAAATGGGTTAGCTCACCATCTCGTCCCAGGCAGATTTCCTCGAGGCAAGACAGCGGGGAGGGGTCGAGTCCTGGCTCCATTTTTTCCTTGCTGACTGATAAGCTGAACACCTCTCTCAAAGAGAGAGTCTCAACTCTCTTGTCTTCCTGCCGAGATGCAAAGGAGTATTTGTTTAGTCTCTACCGGGAAAAAGTTTCGTGAATCTCAAGAAACTTATATCAGTTCTGGATGTGGAAAAAGTAGTTGGTCCACTAGACAGGAATGTTAAAGGGTTGACCTATGACTCCCGGGAGGTGAAAAGAGGATTTCTTTTTGTGGCCATTGCCGGATTTAGAGAGGATGGTCATAGGTTTATCCCCGAGGCTATAGGAAAAGGTGTTGGGGTGGTGGTGGTGGAAAAGGAAATTTCCTCACCGCATCAAGGTCTCACTTTCATCAGGGTTCGCTCGAGCCGAGAAGCCCTGGCTAGACTCAGCAATTACTGGTATGGATTTCCCTCTCGAGAGCTAAAGCTAATTGGCATCACCGGAACGAACGGAAAAACCACCACCACCTATCTCATCGAGTCCATACTGAAAAAAGCAGGGTATGGGGTAGGTAGGATTTCCACCATCAATTATGACCTGGGCAGTGGACCGGTTCCTTCCAGGATTACTACCCCGGAATCCCAGGATCTTCATAGGATGCTGCGGAAGATGGCTGATGGAGGCATCGATTATGTAGCTATGGAAGTTTCCTCTCATTCCTTGGCCCTTCACCGGGTGGATGGAGTCCAGTTTGACTTCGCCGTGTTCACCAATTTCTCCACTGATCACCTCGATTTTCACAAAACCATTGAGCATTACCTGGAAGCCAAAGTCTCCCTTTTCCGGGACAGAGTCCCCGGCAGGGCAGCAGTCAACGTTGATGATCCAACGGCACCTCATATTATGAGGAGGATCTCCTGCCCTCTCATCACCTACGCCCTCAAAAAAAAGGCAAGGGTAAAGGGGAAAATACTGAGGAGGGGACCTCGAGGATCGTCTTTTCTGGCTCAGATTGGCAAGGATAAGCCTATAAGGGTTGATCTTCCCCTCCTGGGTAGTCACAATGTCTACAATGCTCTGGCAGCTATCTCTGTTGCCAGCGCTGAAGAGGTGCCGCCGCCGATCATTAAGGAAGGACTGGAGGCAGTAAAGAGGATCCCTGGTAGATTGGAGTGTGTCCAGAACAAAAAAAATCTGGATGTTTTTGTTGATTATGCTCACACTCCTGATGCTCTGGAGAAGGTTCTGAGGAGTCTTCGCCAGGTGGCGAGAGGCAAACTCTGGGTGGTATTCGGATGTGGTGGAGACCGAGATACCGGAAAGCGTCCGCTTATGGGGAAGGTAAGCCTCAAGTTGGCCGACTATTCTGTCATTACCTCGGATAATCCTCGCAGCGAGGACCCCGAGAAAATTATTGTTGCCATTGAAGAGGGAATCAAGGAAGAGGGCGGACAGAAGGATGAGGACTACACTACTGCTACGGATCGAAGAGAGGCTATCAGAATAGCTCTGGGGAGGATGAGGAGAGGAGATACTCTTCTCATTGCAGGTAAGGGGCATGAGAGCATGCAGATCTTCAAGGATCGAGCGGTGGAGTTTAGCGATAGCAAAGTGGTGCGAGATTTGCTGTCCCGGGATAGTTCTGTATAATGAAGTCGAACTGCCAGAATTCCTGGTGTGGGTGATCCTCTATCTAGCAGGAGGAAAGGACTATTATGCCGCAATCCTTTTCTGTTCAGGAGATTCTTCAGATAACAGGGGGACGCCTTATAGGTAAGGCCCCTTCTTCGGCTATCTTTCCCGACAAAATCTCCACTGATAGTCGCACCCTAAGAAAGGACGATTTTTTCCTGGCTCTTAAAGGACCCAGGTTTGATGGTCATGATTTTCTGGAGGATTGCCAGAGAAAGGGAGGGATAGGAGCTATTGTTTCAGAGGATATTCTCCCGCCCTCACCAGATTTCTTCCTTGTCCGGGTAAAGGACACTCTTCAAGCTCTTGAGGGACTGGCTAAGTTTCATCAACGCCGACTGGGACCTCTTCTGGTGGCTGTCAGCGGAAGCAATGGTAAGACCACGGTCAAGGAGATGATCTGGCAGATTCTTTCCCGAAAATATCCTACTCTCAAGTCCTCGGGAAATTTCAACAACCAAATTGGAGCTGCTTTGAGCCTCTTGAGCCTCTCTTCTCACCATAAATTCGGGGTCTTGGAGATGGGGATGAACCACAGGGGAGAAATTGCTCGCCTGGCGGGTATGATTGAGCCCACTATCGGGGTCATTACCAATATCCAGCGAGCCCACTTTGGTTTCCTGGGAAGTATGGAGGAGATTAAGGAGGCCAAAGCAGAACTCATTGATTACCTGAACGCTCGGAAGAAGAGCTGGATAGTATTGAATGCTGACGATCCCCGGACTCGAGAGCTTGAAGGAAGAGCCCTTTGCCGGGTTATGAGTTTTGGACTTGTTCGAGAAGCTCGTGTAGGAGCCTCCGAGATAAGGTGGGACGAGAGCTCTCTAGATTTTCAGTTGAACTATGGGGAGGAAAAACAGGCTATTCACCTTCCCCTTCCCGGAAAATATAACGTGGCCAATGCTGCGTGTGCGTCAGCAGTGGCCTTAATCCTCGGGTTTTCCCTGGAGGATATTGCACAGGGCCTGGCCGATTTTAGGCTTCCTCCCCATCATTTCCAGGTCCAGATCCAGGGAAGCTTTCGAATTATCGATGATTCATATAATGCCAATCCGGACTCTATGAGAGAAGCTCTGGACCTTTTCAAAACCACGAGGGGGAAGAGGAAAATAGCCATAGTGGGGGATATGCTAGAGCTGGGGGGAAAATCTCGTCTCTTTCACAGGAAAGTAGGTCAGTATCTAGCTAGCCTGCGCCTCGATGCCGTATTTACCTTTGGGGATCTAGCCAGGGAAGTGGCCCAGGAGGCGCGGAGGGGAGGGGTCGATGATTCCTTCTCTTTTGATGACAAGGACGAGTTGGTGGAGGAGCTCCTTCTCTATCTTCGGGAAGGAGACTCTCTTCTTATTAAGGGTTCCCGGGGTATGAGGATGGAGGACATTGTGAAAAAGGTGAGGATGAGGCTATGTTCACCTACCTCACTTCGTCCTTGATCATCCGCTGTGGAGCCGCGGCTATAGTTTCTCTTGCTCTGAGTTTAGCAGTAGGCAAGATCTGTGTGCGAGGTTTCAGAAAGGTTGGTCTGGTTGATCATGTTCGCGCTTACAGTCCTTCACCTCATCAGGAGAAAAAGGGCATCCCCACCTCCGGGGGAATTTTCATCCTGGCGAGTTTCAGCATTGGACTCTTTCTCTTTGCCGACCTGACCGATCAGTTTGTCCTCATATCCCTTTTGGTTACTCTTTGCCTGGGACTCATCGGTTTTTGGGATGATCGCACCAAGGCTTTAAGAAAAAGCTCCCGTGGTCCGAGAGTTCTCCTTAAACTCGGGGTTCAGTCTATTATAGCCGGTCTAGTTGCTCTTTACCTGATCTTGGTCCTGGAGTTCACACCTCAGGTCAGTATCCCTTTCACAGGTCGTGCTCTGAGTCTTGGGTGGGCGTATGTTCCTTTTGTCATAGCGATGATTGTGGGTACTGCTAACAGCGTCAACCTCAGCGACGGACTGGACGGACTGGCAGCTGGATGTATCATCTGGGCAGGTCTTGCCTATGCTCTTTTGGCTTATTTTGCGGCGAGTGGTGCTTTTTCTCATCTTTTCAAACTAGCCTTCAGCCCGGCGGCGAGAGAGCTGGTGATTTTTTGGGCTTCTCTTTTGGGAGCGGTTTTGGGATTCCTCTGGTATAACCGCCACCCCGCCCGGATTTTTCTTGGGGATACCGGAGCTCTTGCCCTGGGGGGAGCCCTGGCCATCACTGCGGTTCTGGTAAGGGAGGAGATTCTCCTGGTTCTTATTGGAGGAGTCTTTGTGGTGGAGGCGCTGTCGGTATTTCTGCAGGTTCTTTCCTTCCAAACCACTGGCAAGAGAATCTGGAAGATGAGTCCTCTGCATCACCATTATGAACTCAAAGGGATGAAGGAACCCAGCATTGTTAGGCGCTTCTGGGTCCTGGGTCTTTTTCTTGCTGGTGCTGGGCTTCTGGGTGTGATCTGGTAAGTAAGAGAGGATGAACCTCAAAGATAAGAGAGTTTTGGTTCTGGGTATGGGCATTAGCGGAATGGGGATAATAGATCTCTTAGGAAAAGAAGGGGCCGAGGTTGTCATAGGGGAGTTAAAGGATGCTCCTGAGATGCGAGCTAAGGCAAAAAAGCTAAGAAAGCGAGGAATGAAGGTTTATCTTGGTCCCCATCCCTTGCATCTTCTTGATCACCGGGATCTAGTTGTTCCCTCTCCCGGCGTCTCCCTGGATATTCCCCTTCTTCAGAGGGCTAAAGACAAAGGTGTCTCCATAATGGGAGAGCTGGAACTTGCCTCCCGCTTCGTCAAAAATGCCTCTATGGTGGCTATTACGGGGACCAATGGTAAGACTACTACTACATTCCTTACCGGGCATATTCTTAAGAGGGCTAGAAGCGATGTTGAAGTAGCGGGAAATATTGGGATGTCTCTCGCTGCAGCTGTGCAAAAAAAGCGCTCCATCCTGGTGGTGGAGGTCAGTAGTTTTCAATTAGAAACTGTTGAGAAATTTCATCCTTTTATCTCCTGCATTCTCAATATCACCCCCGATCATCTTGATCGCCACCACAGTCTCACTCAATACGCTCATCTTAAGGGTAGAATCTTTCTCAACCAGACTAAGGGGGACTTCACCATTTTGAATAAAGACGACCCCCTGGTCTGGTCCCTCGGAAAAAAGGTGAGAGCGACGGCAGTATTCATCAGCCAGAAAGATGAGCCGGATTTGGGAGTTTTTCTTCGCAAGGGTAGAATCATGGCCAGATTTGACAGAGAAGAGGAAATCATCTCCCTGTCCCGGATCATCTTTCCCGGTTCCTACAACATAGAAAACATACTCTCGGCCGTCGCCATATCCTCTCTTTACGGGATAAATCCCGCCCTTATCCAGGACGTTTTAGAAAAATTCGAAGGACTTCCCCATAGAGCCGAGGAAGTGGGGGAGGTAAGGGGAATTCGGTTCATCAACGATTCCAAGGGTACCAATGAGGGAGCGGTAAAGAAATGTCTTGAGGGAGTAACAGGACCCCTCATTTTGATTATGGGAGGGAGAGATAAAGGAGCCAACTTTTCCATTCTGCGGCCTCTCATCAAGGAGAAGGTAAAGGAGCTTATCCTCATTGGTGAGGCTAAAGAAAGAATAGAAGAGGAGCTTTCCGGTATCTGTCCTATGCGAAAGGCTGATAAACTTCCTGATGCGGTAAGGTTGGCCTTTGGTGAGGCCAAGGCGGGAGACTTTGTTCTTCTTTCTCCCGGATGCACTAGTTTTGATGAGTTCAAGAGTTTTGAAGAAAGAGGCGACGTCTTCAAAAGAGAGGTGGAGAAACTGAGGGAGGAATATGGAAAGCAAAACTAGCATTGATTATCCTCTCGTCATTATTACTATTTCTCTTCTAGCTGTGGGGCTCATGGTTCTATTCAGTGCCAGCAGTGCTTACGCTTACCTGCGCAAAGGTGACCCTTATTTTTTCCTCAAGCGTCAGCTAATATGGGCAGGCCTGGGTTTGGTTTTCCTCTGGATGGGGACCAGGTTCAATTATCGAAGGTACGAGAAGGTGGGTGTACCCTTACTTTTGCTGAGCCTGGGACTCCTGGCACTAGTTTTCCTGCCCCAGCTGGGAGCCGGACCAAATGGAGCCCAGCGCTGGATAACTTTGGACTCTGTGGGGCTGGGATTCATTCATTTTCAACCCAGCGAGATAGTTAAACTCGCCCTGGTTATTTACCTTGCCTCTTCCCTGGTGAGAAAAACAGAAAGGATGGAAAATTTCGTGAACGGATTTCTTCCCTACTTCATTATCCTGGGGGCTATTTCCATTATGGTAGTCATGGAGCCGGACCTAGGTTCCGCCATCATCATTGCCATGATTGCTTTTGTTGTTCTTTTTGCCGGTGGCGCCCGGATTTCTCATATGATCTACGCTTTGATCCTGGCTCTCATTCCGATTTGCTTTTCGGTTCTTGAGGTAGGCTACCGCAAGGACAGAATAATGGCATTCTTTAGGCCGGAGTCAGATCCTCAGGGTGCGGCTTTTCAGCCTCTGCACTTCAAAATCGCCCTAGGGTCGGGAGGGCTCTGGGGTTTGGGACCGGGAAGAGGGAAGGAGAAACTCTTCTACCTTCCTACTCCTCACACTGATTCTATCTTTGCTGTCCTTGGCGAAGAATTTGGGTTCATTGGAACCACCCTCATTGTTGTCCTGTTTTTCGCTATGGCGCTTCGAGGACTCATGATTGCCAGAAGAGCACCTGACAGATTCGGAAAGCTCCTGGCGGTAGGCCTTACCTCCATCATCTGCCTTCAGGCAGCTATCAACATGGCCGTAGTCACCGTTTTGCTTCCTACCACCGGAACAACGCTTCCCTTCATCAGCTACGGAGGCTCCTCTCTGGTTATTTGCCTTGCTGCGGTAGGAATTCTCCTGAACATATCCAAAAGGGGTCTTGTCCAACCAAACCCTGATGGTGAGTAGCCCGTTCTATCAGCTTCCAGAATGCCCCGTTAAGATCCTTGGATACTCTCGACCAGACTCACGGAACGAATATAGTCCATTGTTTTTTTGTCAAGTGCGCTTTCGGTTGGATTTTAGGTGATTCAAATCGCTGGTTTGACAGCTCTGAAGATGTAGTCTACAATATTTACTACCTAGCAAGGTGCTGGCAAGTCGAGACTTTTGTTACCAAAGGTGAAGCTGGAAATGATGACCTTGAGAGAAGGTGGGAAATGAGGAAGGTCGTCCAGCTCGGGATAAAAGTAAGTTCCGAGGACAGAAAATGACCTTTTTTTTCTGAGAAGTGTTCACAGAAAAATAAGCCACGGAAGAAAGGAGGATAAAATGAAGAAAAGACTGGTGATAGTTGCTACATTGGTAGTCTGTCTCAGTCTCGCCTTTGCTACCGCAGGTTATGGGCTTGAAAAACTGGGCAAGGGAGTGAAAATATACTTTTTCAACGGAGGACCAGAGGGATGTCCTTTCGCTTCTGTTGTCTATAAAGGGGCATTGCAAGCAGCATCTGATTTGGGAGCTGACGTGACGTATGTATGGTCGGACTGGAACGTTGCAAAAATGATTGCGGACTTTAAAGATGCCATGGCTGCTAATCCTGACGGTATTGCTATCATGGGACACCCAGGAGATGATGCATTTGAACTCTTAGTTGATCAAGCTATTGCCAAGGGAATTATAGTAACGAGCCAGAACACGGATCTTCCTCGTATTGAACCCAAATATACTGCAGTGGGCTTTGGTTATGTTGGTCAGGAGTTGTATGCATCTGGCCTTATGTTAGCTAGACACACCGCTAGACTCCTTGGTCTAGGAGATGGGGACAGGGCTTTAGTTTATGGACTTCTCTCACAACCAACCCGAGGACTAAGGTCAAAAGGTTGTATAGATGCCTTGGAGGAAGCAGGAGTAACAGTTGATTATATGGAAATTTCAGATGCAGTGAATACTGATCCAACTCTGGGTGCACCAGTTGTAGCAGGATACATAGCAGCTAATCCTGATGTCAAATTAATCATAACTGATCACGGAGGACTCACCGGCACACTAGAAATGTACTTCAAAACAGCGGGTGTAAGGCCAGGAGAAATAATGGGTGCAGGATTTGATCTTAGTGCAGCATCAGTAGAGGCTATTAGAAACGGGTATACTGCAGCTGTACATGATCAGCAGCCATTCCTTCAGGGGTATCTGCCCATTGTTCAACTCTGCTTGACTAAGAAATATGGCTTTGCCGGTCTTCACATAAATACCGGGTCTGGTATAGTAGATGCTTCAAATGTTGAACCTGTTGCTGCATTAGCCGAGCAAGGAATCAGGTAATTTAGTGATTGTTGGGTATGGTTGGAAAACAACGCAGCAACTTCTCTCCATTCTTGAGAAGTTGCTGCGTTCTAGTATATTGACAGATGTGTCTTAACACTAGCCTATCACCTGCCTAAAAGTTTTTGATATCTAACGATGAAAAAACTAAAACTTAGAAGCGGAGAGAATAAAATGGAGAGCCTTAGCAGGGGTCCAACCACAAAAAAGCCGAAAGAGAAAAAGGCAAAAACACTAAGGCGCCATCTTAAACTAAGTGAATTTAGATTGCAGTGGAGTATGGTTGCAGTTCTCGCAATAATACTTGCAGTATTTACCATTAAGAATCCCCGAGTTTTTCTTAGTTTTAGAATTTACTATTCTTTTATGTCCATCATCCCCTTTATGGCTATCCTAGCTTTAGCTTTGACACCTGTAGTTATTTGTAAAGAGATAGATCTTTCCTTTCCTTCAATAATGGGAATTTCCGCATGGATGTTTACAAGTTTATCCGCTTCAACCGGAAATCCTACCCTGGCTCTGGTGATCTCTTTGCTTACAGGTTTACTGGCCGGACTTTTAAATGGTATATTGGTAGTGAAAGTCGGCGTTCCCTCATTAATAGTAACTATAGGGACAATGTTTTTCTGGAGGGGAATGATTATGGTCTGCAGCGGAGGAGTGGGAAAAACGCTGGTGCCTGTTAAAGGAACAGTCTTATTTAAGAGTTTAGTGGGTAGAATAGGAGGTGTTATTCCAGCTCAGGCATTATGGGCTGTTGGAATAGCGTTTCTTTTCTGGTTGATTTTAAATCGACATAAATTTGGTACTCATATATTTTTTACCGGAGATAACATAGAAAGTGCCAGAATGATGGGTATACCTGTAAATAGGGTGAAAATACTCGTCTTTGCACAACTAGGGTTCTTTGTTGCTTTTGCTGGAATACTGGTTAGTCTGGAAGCGTTATACCATTGGCCCACAACGGGACAAGGATTTCTTCTCCCGACAATAGCCTCAGTTTTTCTGGGGGGGACCTCACCTTTTGGGGGGATGGGGACTATTTTTGGAACCTTTATTGGAGCTATTATCATAGGGGCTTTAGAGGCTGGAATCATTAGTATAGGGCTTATGGGGTTTTGGACCCAGGTGTTCTATGGTTTGATCATAGTTATTTCTGTTGGAATTCATACGATTTTGCGGAGAAGAGCGTAAATAGCGTATGGAGGAAAGAATAAAAATGGAGAGCCTTAGCAGGGGTCCAACCACAAAAAAGCCGAAAGAGAAAAAAACAAAAACACTAAGACACCATCTTAAGCTAAGTGAATTTAAATTGCAGTGGAGTATATTTGCAGTTCTTGCAGCACTATTTACGTTATTTATTATTGGAGATCCCAGAACTTTTCTCGCTCCCGATATTTACTATTCTTTTATGTCCACCATCCCCTTTATGGCTATCATGGCTTTAGCTTTAACACCCGTAATTATTTGTAAAGAGATAGATCTTTCCTTTCCTTCAATAATGGGAATTTCCGCATGGATGTTTGCAAGTTTATCCGCTTCAACCGGAAATCCTACCCTGGCTCTGGTGATCTCTTTGATTACAGGTTTACTGGCAGGATTTTTGAATGGTATATTGGTAGCGAAAGTCGGTCTTCCCTCGTTAATAGTAACTATAGGGACGATGTTTTTCTGGAAGGGATTGGTTTTAGTCTTCAGTGCAGCGGGGGGAATAACGCTGGTGCCTCTCAGAGGAACGGTCTTATTTAAGAGTTTAGTGGGTAGAATAGGAGGTGCTGTTCCCGCTCAGGCGCTGTGGGCTGTTGGGGTGGCTTTTCTTTTTTGGTTGATTTTGAATCGACATAAATGTGGTACTCATATATTTTTTACCGGAGATAACATAGAAAGTGCCAGAATGATGGGTATACCTGTAAACAGGGTGAGAATACTTGTCTTCACGCAACTGGGATTCTTCGCTGCTTTTGCTGGAATACTGCTTGATCTGGAAATGTCATATTATTGGCCCACAACGGGAGAAGGATATCTTCTCGGAACATTAGCCTCAGTTTTTCTGGGGGGAACCTCAGTTTTTGGAGGGATGGGGACTATTTTTGGAACCTTTGTTGGAAGTATTATCATAGGATCTTTAGAAACTGGAATTGTCACCATAGGACTTTCAGGATATTGGACCAACCTGATTTATGGTTTACTCATAGTTATTTCTGTTTCAATTCATTCGATTTTGAGAAGAAAAGCCTAAATTATAAATAGCGTTTAGCGGGTAGCGTATAGTGTTTATCCTAGCTCGCTGACAATCAAGGAGGAATTTAATGGAGGCAAAGAATGAGAAATTAGTACGAATGGTAAATATCTCTAAATATTTTGGAGAAGTTGCTGCCTTGAAGGAAGAGAATTTTGAGGTTGGATATAATGAAGTTGTTGGATTGATAGGTGATAACGGCGCAGGTAAATCAACATTGATAAAAATCCTCACCGGAGTGCATACCCCAGATAAAGGAAGAGTATACTTTAAGGGGGAGGAAATAACATACCATTCCGTGGAGAGAGCTCGTGAATTAGGCATTGAAACTGTTTACCAGGAAAGAGCCTTAGGAGAGCAGCAAGCATTATGGAAGAATATTTTTATGGGTAGAGAAATGACAACTCACTTAGGTTTTCTGCAGGTAAAAAAGGCAAAAAAAGAGACCGATAAGATATTAAAAGAGGTAATAGGATTTACAGCAGCAGGACTTACACCTGACTCAGTTGTTAAAGGACTGTCCGGCGGAGAAAAACAAGGCGTGGCAATAGCCAGGGCCCTGCATTTCAAGGCAGAGTTGATTATCTTGGACGAGCCTACTATGGCCTTATCACTTTCAGAGACAAAAAAGGTACTGAATTTTGTAAAAGGGATAAAAGAGCAGGGAAAATCCTGTATTTTCATAACTCATAATATATATCACGTATACCCGGCTGCAGATAGATTTGTCGTCCTAGATAGGGGAAGGACTGTAGGAGAATTTATAAAAAAAGATATATCCCTGGAAGAACTTGTTGATAAATTATACCTGGTGGCAAGGACTGGGGAAATAAGTCAATAGGTAGCGTGATTATTTGTAAAGAGATAGACCTTTCCTTCATGCCAGACCGGATTAAGATTCTCTTACTTGGAGGAGACGCTGAACGCCCATGAGGCTACCGCTGGCCTTGCCCCACAAGATATCGAACATCTGCCAAACTCTTGCCCGAGCCTCTTTTACAATGTGTGATTCTAGATTATCAATGTTTCACAAAAGGAGGAGTATAGTACGATGCGTCTTATGACATCACATCGAAGGTGGAACCCACTGAAGCAAGAATGGGTTCTGATATCGCCTCAGCGCTGGAAGCGTCCCTGGAGCGGAGCGGTGGAGGAGGTCTCTCGCAAAAAAATTCTTCAATACGATCCAGAATGTTACCTTTGCCCCGGGAACAGGCGAGCGAGTGGCGAATCTAATCCAGAGTACAAGGATGTGTACGCCTTTGACAATGACTTTTCCGCTTTGATGGCACCACAAGAGGAAGACGTTGTGGGCCTGGAGGATCTCAGTGGCATAATTCGTTCAAAAGGGGAGCGGGGAATCTGTCGGGTGATCTGTTTTTCTCCCAGACACAATTTAACTCTGCCTGAGTTGGATCTTCCCAACTTGCGTCGGGTGGTAGATCTCTGGGTAGAAGAGCATGAAAACTTGAGTACTGAGCCATATATTAATCATGTGCTCATTTTTGAAAACAAAGGTGAGATGATGGGTTGTTCAAATCCGCACCCGCACGGACAGATCTGGGCAACCGAATCAATTCCCAATATTCCAGCAAAGTCTTTAGCATCTCAGGAATCCTACTTTGTAAGTAATGGGACAAAACTTCTATCCGATTATCTTGAGTGGGAGCTCAGGGAAGGAGAGCGCATTGTTGCCAGAAATGAAGACTGGGTTGTGTTGGTTCCCTTCTGGGCTGTGTGGCCATTTGAGACTATGGTTCTCCCCAGGCGGTCTGTGGGCGCAATTGGTGAGCTGACGGAAGATGAAAAGGATACCTGGGCAGCTATTTTGAAAAATATTACTACAAGGTACGACAATCTATTCAAGACATCTTTCCCCTATTCTATGGCTATATATCAAAACCCAACCGACGGGAAGGAATGGGCGTGGCATCATCTTCATCAGATATTTCTTCCCCCACTTTTGCGCTCTGCGACTGTTCGCAAATTCATGGTTGGGTTTGAACTTTGTGCCGAACCTCAACGTGACATAACAGCAGAGGAGGCAGCGGGGCGCCTGCGAGAATTGTCCACAAAACATTATAAACTAGAAGGGAAAGAATAATAATCGTGACACAACAAAGGTTCATTGAACTAAAGAGTTATTTTCGAAAAACCTTTGGCCAGGAACCCTCCTATTTTGTTAGAGCGCCGGGCAGGGTGAACCTAATTGGAGAACATACCGATTATAATGGTGGGCTGGTTCTTCCCACGGCCATCAGGTGTGAAGTTCGTCTATTGGCACGTCCTCGTGGAGACAGACAGTTCCGTTTGAGGTCACTCCAGATGGAAAAAACTTATGATAGAACATTACCCAAAGATCCTTTGGACGAACCAGGTTGGGTTAACTACGTTTTCGGGGTTGTTCATGAGTTTGAAAAAGAGGGATTAGAAGTTCCCGGGTTTGATGCACTCTACGACGGCGATGTGCCGGTTGGTTCTGGCCTAAGCTCTAGTGCGGCAATGGAGGTGGCTTCGGCGTGGTTTATTCATAATTTACTCAAAACAAACCACACCAGACTCCAAATTGCGCTCCTTTCTCAGCGTGCTGAGAACAATTTCACAGGGGTAAGGTGCGGACTTATGGATCAAGCCATATCAGCATGTGCAGAGGACGGATGCGCCCTGAAGCTGAACTGCGCAACCGTCAGGACAGAATCTATTCCTATCAGTTTTTCCAATGACGCAAAATTTCTTATAGCACACAGTGGAGTTTATCGAGGACTCTCCGTATCCCGATACAACGAGCGTCGCTCCGAGTGCCAAGAAGCATTGGAAAGAATTTGCAGCACTTCAGGAAAGAATTATGATAACCTATGTTCGGTTCCAATAGCTGCTCTAAACAAGGTGCATAGTAGCCTGAGCGACATTCTTTTTCGCCGGGCCCGCCATGTTATTAGAGAGCAGGAGCGAGTTATTCAGGCAGTGGATGCTCTGCGTAAAGGGGATACAAAGCGTTTTGGCGAACTCTTAAATTCTTCCCATGAGTCCCTTGTGAGGGACTATGAAGTCTCCTGTCCTGAACTCGATGAACTTACCGATTGGCTTCGATCCAGACCGGGTGTATTTGGCTCAAGACTGACTGGCGCAGGATTTGGTGGATGTACTATATCTCTTGTTCAAAAAGATATGGCTCAAGGAATTTTGAGTGATGTAAAGTCAAAGTTCTATGGTCCGAGAGGCATAGATGCACCTGCTTTTTTCTCAGGGGCTGAGCCTGGGGCATCTTGCAAGAAGTACTGAATTCCAACAAAACAGCGATGGATGCAAGGATATATCACTAATTCGGCGGTTGACACAATTTTTGTGCGTGGTATATTAGTTAGAGAGATTTGACAGGCAGTTTCGCGTTGCGGTAGCTAAGGGAGCTGCCCTTAAAACAATGCACAGGCACTTGGTCGATGTGAAAGAAGGCTTGCTGGAGGAATAAGCCAAAAATGAGGCCGGAAGGGAGGTGAAAATAGAGAAAGGCCCACAGCTGCGACAAAGGAAAGAAAGTGTGCAGTGTAGAGTTCACGGAAGATTGGTAACTCTTTTGAGGAGTTTTCCACGGAAAGATGGACCAAGTCGTGTCAAAGGAGGTTTAGATGTCTACCCGTCAAATCATAAGAGTGGCGTGTATCTCCGCCATGGTGGCAGTGCTGGTTGGAATGATGGTGCTTCCAACTTTTGCACAAAAGTCAGTTATTCGGTTCTTGACCGATGAGACCGACCCAAAATCAATAAAGGTTTATACAGGAATGGAAAAAAGGTTCGAGAAGGCGTACCCTCAGTACGATCTGCAGATAGAGTATATTTCACTCTCGGATGTCTGGCCAAAGCTGATGGCCTCACTCCAGGCGAAAACCCCTCCAGAGATTGCCTATCTCGATCCGGATGTTGCGGTTGACCTTGTCAAGCCAGGGTTTCTGCTCGATGTACAGCACCTGGTTGAGGCTACCGGTGAAGGAGGCGCTAGCGATTATCATGACAGTGTGATGAGACTGCTGCAGCAGGAAGGGGCTACATACGGAGTGCCTCCCACCCTGGGCATAATGTTTATGATGTACAGGAAGGATCTTTTCCGGGAAGCAGGACTGACTGTACCCGAGACCTGGGATGAGTATCTGGATGCTCTGGCTAAGGTAACTGCTGGAAAGAAAGTAGGGGGGGTCAACCTCTTTATGGGTCAGATTCATTGCATACAACAATTGCTTGTGTCAATGTGGTCAAACGGGGGCTATATGTTCGGTTTACCTAACGGTCCCATTGTCCTGGATAGCCCGGAGAATGTAGACACCGTAAAATTCTTCCAAAAGATGTGGGAATACGCAGCTCCCGGAGCGGCCGCTGACACCTACACTGACGCGTTCATGCGTTTTGTGAACGGACAGATAGCGACATGTATTGCATACGGCCGTACGCTGGCAAACGTAGATCGATACAATCCTGATATGTCTGCTGATGTTGGCGCAACATTCATACCGAGGTCCCCGACGGGAGGATTTCGTACCACGCTGTACCCCCAATTCCTGGTTATATTCAAAGACTCTGCCAATATTGAGGGGGCAGAGGCGTTCATCAAGTTCCATATGATACCGGAGGAAAACGTTCCGCTGCTTGCCTCTGTTGCAGGTCACATCATGGATCCTAGACTATCCGTTGGCCGCTCAGAGGTACTGGTGAGTGATCCTGCAATGAAGAAATACAGTTATGCGCTTGAGCTACAAGCCGAACTCATAGCGTATGCTCGTAACCCAGCGTTTGAGCACGGAGAGGTATGCTACTCATCAGCCAAGCTCACCAAATCTCCTATACTTGTGGATCTCATGTACGACGCTATGCCGAAAGGAATGACTGCTGAAGACGCACTGGCGAAAGCGGTCAAGAGGACGGAGGAGCTCTTGGCAGAATAGGACTGGACTCAGGCATGCAGACTCTACTAGTGAATTGGTATTTGTTAGTATCGCACTGGCCCGCTCGCTGGGTATAGTGGGAAACTGGTGTCCGGCGAGCGGGCTTCCCTCACCCGTGGGCGGAGCGGTGATCCTGGCTCTTCCCAGTCCGAGAAGCAGTGGGGACGTTCCTAAAGACCCTTTTCAAGACTCAAATCCTATGACATGGGGTTTGTGAATCTTAGAGCAGGGTGAGATGGCAGTGGAAAAGACACTCAGCCGCAAACAAAAAGAAGTCCTCTACGGGATACTCCTGGTCTTACCCAGTGTTGTAGTCATAGGTGCTACGGCTGCGTATCCACTCGCCAAGGGGATTTCCTTCTCATTCTACAAGCTTGCAGGATTTACCTATGAAGGCCCCTTTGTGGGTTTTGCCAACTATACCCGTGTAATAGGTAATTCCCTCTTTGTGGAGTCTTTTCGAAACAATCTCGTATGGGCCTTTGGTACCCTTGCGGGTCAAATCCTGGTTGGATTGGTGACTGCCCTACTCCTTAATAGGAGCTTCAGGGGACGATCCGTGGCCCAGGGCCTGATTCTTTTCCCATACATAATCCCGGGAATAGTCGCGGTGATAGTCTGGCGGTGGCTGCTTCATGACCAATATGGGGTTATCAATCTTGTTCTAAAGAGATGGATCGGTCTGGAGGAATCAATCCATTGGTTCGCCACACCGAGCCTCGCCATGGCGTCACTCATACTGGTCGGTATATGGAAGTTCTTTCCGTTCGTAACCATCTGTTTCCTGGCTCGTTTGCAGACCGTTCCTCCCCAGCTCTATGACGCTGCGAAAGTTGATGGAGCGAGTGCCTGGAAAGAGTTCTGGCACATCACCCTACCACAACTGAGAGAGGTCTTTTTCGTAGTTGTCCTGCTGAGAGGCATATTCATGTACATAAAGTTTGACATACCGTGGCTTTTGACCGGCGGAGGACCCGGGACAAGCACCTACACCCTTCCGATAATGAGTTACGTTGAAGCGTTTCAACAAATGCGGAGGGGAACCAGTGCCGCCATAGCCTGTGTGCTGTTCGTAACCTTGGTAGGAGTAGCTCTTGTATATTTCCTGGCGTTTGAGCGACGAGAAGTAGTTGAGTGAAAAATGAGAAGCTATAGAAGAAGAAAGGCTGTTCGAAAAACTCTCATGTGGGCGGGTGTGGTGTTCTTTGTCATTGTGTCCATCTTCCCTCTCGTAGAGGCGCTCCTCTCTTCTCTGAAGCCTCCTTCGCAGCTATTCTCAAGATCCTCCAGTATCTTCCTTCCATCGTCGGTGACCCTTCTTCACTACAGGGAGCTCTTGGGAGGAACGCGGTTCTTAACCTATTATTTCAACACCACGGTAGTGACTTTCTTCACGCTTGCACTAGTCATTCCCATCTCAGCTCTGGCAGCCTACAGCCTAACCAGATTTGAGTTTCCTGGGAGAGACCTCTACAGACGTCTGATACTCTTTACCTACATGCTTCCACCCATCCTCCTTTTTCTTCCCCTTCACGCGGTGCTGACCCGGTTGGGACTGGTCAATAGTCGGGCGGGACTGATCTTTGCCTATACTTCTTTCTGTCTCCCATTTGGTATGTGGCTCCTACGGGCATTCTTTGTAGGGGTTCCCGTGTCACTCGAAGAAGCTGCCATGGTGGACGGTGCCACCAGGCTCTCCGCCTTCTTCCGAATCGTCCTACCCCAGGTTGTCTCGGGAGTCGTGGCCGTATCTGTCTTTGTGTGTGTCGTGTGCTGGAATGAGTACCTATATGCACTTGTCTTGACCTCGAGTGCAGAGATGAAAACGCTGCCCGTAGGACTGGCAACTTTCATTAGAATGTATACCATTGATTGGGGTATGGTAATGGCTTCGGTAGTTCTCACCAGTGCCCCCTTGGTGGTACTCTACATGTTCGTCCAGCGGCACCTCCTGAAAGGATTCGCCGGAGCTGTGAAAGGCTAGTCCACTAGCCTACCCGAAACAAGAGAGCTTTTCTTCAATTCCAAGGAGTTTTCCATGATTCCTCTAGATAGATTCTTCGCTGCTGCCAGGATGGAAGAGCCGGATGAGGTTCCCGTCTCGCTCCTTACCTCGGCTCGTTTCTTTTCCCATCTTTATGGGGTTAAGGTCTTCAAGTTCTTCCACGATCCTCGGACCATGTTGCATGCAACCCTTCATACTATGAAGCGTTTTCCTGACATAGTTCTTTTTCCAGGGCTCTGGGCTGACTACGGTCTGGTGGTAGAGCCGTCTGCCATGGGCTCAAGAGTATACTGGCCGCAGAACTATGCTCCGTACGTGAAGGGTGTACTCTTCAAGAATCCTGAAGACATCGATGAGCTTGAACCTCCTGACCCGAAGACAGACGGACTTATGCCATTCGTTCTTGAATCCATTCAGTATATTCAGAAACATGCACCTAAGAGCGCCAAATACCTTTATGCAGTGGCCAGGGGTCCATTCCAGGTTGCCTCATACACCCGGGGCCCTACAGAGTTCCTCATTGACCTGAAACTTAGGCCTGAAATTGCCACCAAGCTGATTGATATCTGCACCCAGACAGCTATCTCGTGGCTGAGAGCGCAACTAGCAGTGATGGACGACCCGGTGGGAATCTTCGTCCCTGATGACAACGCCTCGTTTCTTTCTCCGGAGCTCTTTCGGCGGTTCGGAGTTCCTGTCTATAAACGGATCTTCTCCGAATTTGACGGTCTTCTCAAAGTCTACCACAATGATGCCGACTCAACTCACATACTGCATTTACTAGCAGACTGCGGTTTTGACGTCTTCAACTTCAGCCCGGCTACGGATATGGCAAAGACAAAACAAGGAATTGGGCAAAAGGTTTGTCTTATGGGAAACCTGAACCCGGTGAATGTCCTGCTGAAAGGAACACCTGAAAGGGTGGAGGCGGAATGTAAGAGATGCATCCAGATCGGGGCACCTGGAGGAGGCTACATCTTATCATTGGGTGGTGGCCCATCCATGGGGACACCTGAAGAAAACATAAAGTCTATGGTAAGGGCGGCAAAGAAGTATGGAAGATATCCTATTTCAGTAGCATAAAAAAAGGAGGTAAGGAAATCCCATGGGAAAACCAATCGAGGGAATCATCACAGCAGTCGTCACGCCATATGACAAAAACGAAAATGTAGATGAGGGAGGCTTCAGAAAGATTATCAACTATTTGATTGATAGTGGCGTTAACGGACTATTTCCGGTCGGAAGCCAGGGAGAATTCTTTGCCCTCACAAAAGAAGAGAAGAAGAGACTGATCGAGATTGCTGTGGAGGAGACACGCGGTCGAGTTTTTGTTATGCCCAATACGGGAGCGATCTCTACGAGAGAATCCATTGAACTCTCACAGTACGCTGAGAGGGCCGGTGCTGACTGTATTTCTGTCATTACTCCATTCTACATCAGCCCAACGCAGGAAGAGCTATACCAGCATTTCAAAGCTATTTGCCAATCAGTGAAGATTCCTGTTCTAGGCTACAACAATCCTGGTCGGACAGGTGGGGTGGCTCTGACCCCGGCCACACTTGTCCGGCTTGCAAATGAAGTGCCGAACTTTGCAGGGATCAAAGACAGCTCCGGCGATCTCACCCAGGTGGCCGAGATGATCCGGCTTTGTCCACCCGATTTCAAGGTAATCATGGGAAGGGATACCCTGATTTATGGGGCTCTCATTCACGGTGCGGCAGGTGCTATCGCCGCAACCTCTAATGTGGCTCCAAAACTGGTTGTGGGGATCTATCGGGCCTTCAAACAAGGTGATTATGAAAAGGCCAGGGAGTATCAGCGGAAATTGGCACCCCTCAGGATTGCCTTCGGTTTGGGGTCATTTCCCGTTGTGGTGAAGGAAGCCTTAACCATGATGGGCTTACCTGCGGGCCGATGTAGGGGACCGATACAACCATTGAGTGAGGAAAAGAAGGCTAGGTTGCGCACCATCCTGGTGGAAATGGGGATTATCACAAAGTAGACCAAGCTTCGTTCTATCTGCGGCTTCTGGTTAGATCAAGGTGCCGCGGCAGCTCTCACCCACCGCTGATGAGAGGAGTGATCACTATCTCGTCTCCATCCGCAATTGGACAATCTAGCTTCGAGCACAACCCTTGCCTGTTACCTTTGGTATGAATTACTTGGTAGGCAGGATGGAGTCTCCCGTGCGAGTCAACTAGTTTTTCCTTAAGACCGGGGATCTGGACCTCAAGTTCATCAATGGTCTTCTCGAGCGTCTCCGCTTCAACAACGAACAACCTCCTCGAGACGCCGAGATCCCGAAAGACCGAAACAAATCTCACGGTAACTGCCATGGTTTTTCAGCCCTCCCTCAAGGAGCCTTCAGCTCGAGTCTCTTCAGAGTCTCCTCCGTGGGCACACCGTCCTTTGACCACCCCCGATGGTCATAGTACTCATCCAACATTCTCTCCAGGTTTTCCTTCGTTATGGTCTCACCCGCACTTGCTCCGCCAGGTGTCGGCTCCGAAAACCGGTTTGGAAGCATATCCAGTGTTCGATCGGCTCCTTCTCGCACATTGAAGAGGCGACCCAAATTGAAGATTCTCTCGCCAACGCGCAAGAACTCTTCCAACGAGACATCCCATCCTGTCACGAAATTGAGAGCCGAAACCAAACGATTTGGCTTCAGGGGCCTTGGAGGGGCCATGGGGAATTTGCAAATAGGTAACGCATCTGAGAGAATCCCCCAGAGGTCTTGTGTCTTTTTGACCAGTAGCGGCTTTCCCTGGTATTCCTTTCGTCCCATAGGCTTGACATATCCCAACTCAGGGAGCGCATTTTCTCTTTCGAAAACGTCATCATGCATGGCGGATTCATGATCTGCCCCCTTGATAGCTGTGGCATAGGCAAGGGCTATTCCCTTCTTTCCTCTGGGGTCATGCATTGGTATCTCAAGTCCCTTTACGTGCATGGCCCACTCCTCTGAGCCCCTGCCAATGTTCTCGGAAGCTCTTTTGACACCCTCAGCCAGCACATCTCCTGCCCCTTCCCTGAAGGCAATCATTCGGATGATCTGTAAGATACCCTCTGGGTCCCCCCATTTCAAGTGCATTCCGAGATCCTTATCAGTGAGAACACCTTTTTCGCTACATTCCATGGCAAAGGCGATAGTGACGCCTGTGGAAATGGTGTCCAATCCGTAAAGGTTGCACAGTTCATTCGCCTTTGCAATGGCAACAGCATCAGCCAGGAGCACGGTAGGTCCCAATGCGGCTACCGTTTCATACTGGGGCCCGCCGTATTGGGGCGATATACGATAGGGCTGCTCACTCTTTACAACCCTTCGGCACCCTATGGGACACCCGGGACAGGTCCTATCCCCAGCAGAGATTCTACTCAGCATTGCATCACCGTCAATCTGATCAATCTCATCAAAGGTCGTTCTTTGAAAGTTCTTCGTGGGAAGCGTTCCCTTGAGATTGCTGGGGCCAGTGTTGTTCCAGGTTCCATATTTTGAGAGGGTGTCGCAGGATCCGTCGTGAAGGACTTCATAATGTATTTCCTTCATCAAGTTCTTCATTGCTTGAGGATCAGCGATTGGTGTCTCTTTCTCCCCCTTCATTACAATGGCCTTTAGGTTCTTCGCCCCCATCACTGCCCCCATCCCCAGTCGTCCCGCGAAAAACCGCACGTCTCCAGAAATGCAGGCATATTTGACCAGCTTCTCTCCTGCAGGTCCGATGGAGAGAATCCTGAACCCTTTTTCATTTCTACGGGAAAGGATAGATTGGACTTCTGCCGTGGTTTTGCCCCAAAGATCTCCTGCATCCTTAATCTGTACGGATCCATCAGTGAGTTCTAGATAGACAGGAGATTTGGCGCTTCCGGTGACGATGAGTGCATCGTACCCGCATGACTTGAGGTCACGACCAAACGATCCCCGCAGATCAGAATCTCCGATCAACTTCGTCAGCGGGGATTTCGATACAATAGACATACCAGTGCTGCCCATAAAACCCAGGGCGCTCAGAGGTCCCGAGGCAAAGACAAGCATGTTTTCGGGAGAGAGCGGATCGACCCCGGGTTCCAGGCGATCATAGAGTAGCCGAATTCCAAAGCCAACCCCCCCTATGTGGTTTCTGGTAAACCGCTCATCCAACTTTTCGGTGAGCACTTTCCCTTGCGTAAGATCAACAATCAGCATCGTCCCTTGGAATCCATACATTTGAGAGACCTCCTATAGGATCTATTTAGCGGCAGTTAAGTCTTTGCAAGAAGTCAATAAAATAGAATTCACTTGAGGCTAAACCCTCCGTCCACCAAAAGAAGCTGGCCGGTGATGAAGTCGGCATCATTGGAAGCTAAGAACAGGATTGCCTTCGCGATTTCCTGGGGCTTTGCCAGTCGCTTGAGGTAGGAGCCCTCGATCATGTTTTTTCTAATCTCTTCCGGGAGTGATTTGATCATTTCGGTATTTGTGTGTCCTGGGGCTACCGTGTTGACATTAACGTGGGGAGCTAGTTCTTTGGCCATGGTCTTGGTGAGGCTGATTACAGCTGCCTTGGAGGCACTGTAGTCCATAATGCCTTCACGCCCGCAGTGATCAATCCCTCGGATTGAAGAGATGTTGATTATCTTTCCGGATTTCTGCTCTAACATGTATCTCGCTGCGGCTTGGGAGCACACGAATATTCCAATCAGATTGACTTCCAGTGTCTTTTTCCAATCCTCCACAGTTTTCTCCAGAAAAGGTCTGGATATGGCGATCCCCGCATTGTTCACCAGGACATCGATCCGGCCAAATTCTTGGACAAACTCCTGCATTACACTTTCAATCTGGTCCTTCTTTGAGACGTCCCCAACAAAGGTTCTGAGCGCAATTCCCTTTTTCTTAGCCTGGTCCTTAATCTTTCTCAGGCCTTCTTCTCGTATATCAAGGATCCCTACTTTTGCCCCTTCCTTCGCAAATAAGAAGGCTGTCGTTCCACCTATCCCTCTTGCTCCGCCAGTGATGAGTGCTGTCTTATCTTTAAGTCTCATGTCTTCACCTCTTCAACAGGCACATTCTTTATGCTGGCAAAATCACCGGTTCTTATGGCATCTACCAAAGCGCCCATGTAGATGTCGATATTCTCTTCGGTTTGCTTTATATCGATTTCACCCTTCTCGCCTCTGGAAATCAAGGAAACAGGAGCCTGCTCCAATTTACTCCAGAGTTGAGGGTTCTTAGCGGCTTTCAGAATTCTCTCTTTGTCTTCATCATCCACACCGACTTCATTGAAGGTAGTGGGGAAGTTGACTCTTCTTAGAAGTCTTATCATGCCCTGTGCAACTATCCTGCCTAAATCTTTTCCCTGGTATCCTTCTATGTCTTTTGCTATGTATCCTGCGTCTTTCAATATCTTGGCCACGAGCTTTAACTGCTCCCTAATGGTCGGTGCAAAAAAGACCGTAGCATACGGATTTACGATTGCACACGCTCTTCCGTGGGTTAATTTGCTTACCACGGAAAAGCTAAAAAGATGTCCATAATTGGTCCCTCCAACCATTATGGCGTAAGCGCCCAAGTCGGTGCCAAGGCCTATGCCCACTCGTGCGTCTTCATCTCGGGGATTATCTATGGCTTTGGGGAGATTTTCCACGATTAAGCTAATTCCAGCCTCTGCTATTTCCATCGCCCTGGCAAAAAATGGCTTGCCCGTTGCTCCATACAGGACTTCCAGGCAATGAGCGATACCGTCCAACGCTCCGTCTGTGGTGATTGCGTACGGAGCTCCTAGGGTAGTCTTATAGTCAAAAACTGCCCACCGGGGGACAACAGCTTCATCGACAATTAGCTTTTTCTGACCTGTTAGAGGGGCGGTGATATTTGAGTATTTGGTAAGGTGGGCTCCTGAACTAGCTGCAGTTTGAACCGCTATAACAGGAGGGAGTTTTTTGCCTTCCGCGTCTAACTTCTCCGTTACCAGTCCCATGCCAAAATAGCGTTCTACATCATCAGAGTCCAGGGTTGCCAATACACTGGCGGCTTTCACAGCATCGATGGTGCTTCCTCCTCCTACGGCAATGATACTATCAGGCCTCATTTTACCTATCTGATTAGCAATTCTATAAACATCCTCCCGGGGAGCATTTGGCCTTGCCCCAGGAATAACATCTCTAATGACAATTCCCTTTTTCCTCAGAGAAGACTTAACTTCATCTACAAATTGGTCAATCCATTTTTCTGTTTCCCATCCAGTTACCACCAGGATAGTAGATGTGCCTGCGAGCTCCGCAAAATCCCCTACTTTGGGGAGAGAACCGATGCCAAAAGCATAACTTTCTTTTTTCCATCCATGCAGAAGCTCTAGAGCTTTTTCCTTATGATCTCGAGTGCTTGACATTTTTAAGTCTCCTTCCCTGGTTTTTTAGATATCCATCCCCACATTCATCAAATCATCCCTTGCGGCGGCTTAGCTGGTAGGCTTTTTGCCCTTCATTGCCCAGCCGAAATCAAAGCTGCCTTTTTCCTTCTCTTAGCACCATTGGGGAATTACGGGGCCAAATTGGCCAGTAACGGGTCCACTTTTATTCGATTTGATTCCAAGATTTCTAGCATATCTTGCCACCGTTCGTTTTCTACCGGGATCCCCTCCCTATCCCTTTTCTGAGCTTCTCTAAATTCTATTTCTCCTGGCACCAGAACCTCACTAAATCCCTCCATAGGAGCACAGGATTTACAATCTCTGATCAAACGATCAACTCTGTGTTTAAATGGTCCAATCCCCGCAAAACTCTCCACCCTGATAGCCATCATGAAATAACTTGCACCATAGGGGGTGCTCAAATCCCAGTAGGGTGGAATTTCCTTTGCAATTAGTGATCCTGCTAAGGCAGCCGTGAATACATCTACTACCAGGGCTAATCCATATCCTTTATGCCCACCCATTGGTAAAATAACTCCCTCCAGAGCCGCTTTAGGATCAGTTGTTGGATGCCCATTTTTATCTAGTGCCCACCCCTTAGGTATCTTTTCGCCTTTTCTTAGAGCGTGGGAGACTTTCCCTCTGGCAGCAGCACTAGTTGAAATATCTAGAATTATGGGACTGTATTTCCCCGCGGGCATTGCGAAACTCATAGGGTTGGTGCCGTGTACTCCTTCGAGGCTACCGAAGGGAGGAATGGTGGGAGCAGCATTGCAGAAGACTGCTCCTATCATGTTGTTTTCTAGGGCTTTGGCTGCATAATACGAAGCTACGCCAAAATGATTGCAATTACGAGCTACCACAATTCCAACGGATCCGCCTTGTGCTTTCTTAATCGCTAACTCCATAGACATCAGTCCTGAAACAGGCCCGAGACTCATATTTGCATCTACTAGTGCTCCATTCTTATTTTCTTTTATTATCTGGATCTTAGCGTTTGGTTTAACGATTCCTGCCTTGATTTCCTTAACCACTCTTGTCAAGATGGGAATAAATCCATGAGTGTCAATGCCTCGCAGACTCGCAAAAATTGCAGCATCGGCAACCACTTCTATTTCCTTCTTGGGTACACCCATTTGCCCAAGCACACACAGGTAAAGCTGCTTTATCTCGTGACTTTTCATTCTCATGTTATTGAGAGGGACTCCTACCTCCTTTTTTGGATCTCAGGCATTGTTTCAAAGTCAGGTAGTAGAAACACGGATTTCTTATTCGCCTCACAAGCAAGAAAAAAAATCGGAATTCATACCCGGCAGGTATTAGGAAGAGGCGGTGTAGAAACCCGATGAAAGAGATTCAAGAAAGCCGACTCTGATATTTAAGATGCCAGAGGATAGGTTAGATGTCAATTGACTTGACGCAAGGTCCGCATAAGTCTACGCAGCCTCCCCGAGGACCTTCTTTCTAATTCTTGACGATTTGAATAAGAATGATATTTTTGGTTAAGTAAATCGGAGAGAAAGATAAGCGCCCCCAATTGTGCTAGAGCTTGGTTTTCAGGGAGGCGCCGGGGTAGTTGCATGGAAGTAGAGGCAAAAGTAAAGGTGAAGATAAAGGAGATGGAGAAAAGAATTAGAGGGCTTGGGGCTCGCTTCATCAAAAAGGAACGCCAGGAGGATATCTATTTTGCTCATCCCTCTCGGGATTTTAAGGTACGGGACGAAGCTTTGAGAGTGCGAAGGGTGGAGGGGGAGTGCATCCTCACCTACAAAGGAGCAAGGCAAGATTCCAGGATCAAGACAAGACCGGAAATCGAGACCAAGGTGGAAGAGACAATTCTGGATATTCTCAGAGTTTTGGGCTTTTCTGAAGTGAGGAGGGTAGTTAAACAAAGGGATACCTACCAATGGGATAGACTCCAGCTTTACCTGGATAGAGTGGAAGGATTGGGGGAGTTTCTGGAAGTCGAAGTAAAGGACTCAGAGGACACGCATAAGATCTTGGGATTTCTGGGGAGCCTGAATATTGCACGTGCAGAACTTATTAGAGAATCCTATCTGGAAATGTTGGAAGAAAGGTAGAGATTTCAGCTAAAGATTCGGAGGAATTTTCTGAAAAGGGGATCTGAATGATTAAGGTTGTATCGCTTGACGTAGACGGGACCTTGGTTTTGCCTGATTTCAATGACCTTGTATGGTTTGAAGTTCTGCCCCGGCTCTATGCTGAAAAGCGGGGTGTGAATGTCGAAAAAGCCAAGGGTGAGGTGTTTAAGGAGTATGAGCGAATTGGCGCTGACGATGTTCGCTGGTACAGCTTGGATTATTGGTTGGAGCATTTTAGCCTGGATTGGGATCAAAATGCTTTGCTCAGCAAATATCGAGATAAGGTAGCACTTTATCCTGATGTTCTACCTTCGCTTAGGAAGCTCTCCTTAAGATATGATTTGGTGGTGGGCTCAGGCATGCCGGATGATTTCATCGAGATAAAAATGAAGAAAAGCAACATCCAAAGATTCTTCAAACGCACCTTCTCCTCTATTAGCAAATTTGGGCTGGTTAAAAAAGACAAAAGTTTCTATGTCCGGATGTGTCAGGAACTCGAGATTGAACCTGAGCGGCTTGCCCATATAGGCGACCATTATGAGGCGGACTATCTGGCTGCTCTTCATGCAGGGGCTCTGGCCTTTCATCTGGATCGGAAACAGGAAAGAGAAGAGCATCAGGGCAGTATTCGTGACCTCAATGAGCTGGTCAAAAGATTAGAAACTAGATGATGACTGGAAAGACTTCGGAGTTGCTGTTAATGAGAAAGATTGAGAGAGGCAAAAGAAGATGGAAAAGAAGACCATAGGTAAGATAGAAAAGCCCACCGTGGAAGAGTTTAAGAAAGGTAAGAGGAAGCTTTATCTGGTGTCCCTCGTATATCCTGGCAGGGATTTGAAAAAGGAGTCGCAGAAGGAATACAGGAAGAAGATAGATCGGTATTGGGAGGAAGTTAAGAATCGAATCCAAGATCTGGAGCTAAAATTAGGGAGAATTAGTCGGATATATCATGAGATGGTCCACCGGGGAGGAAAGGAAGGTGCAGAAGTTCTGAAAGAACTCAGCCAGGAGACATACCCCCTGGTTCAGTCTTCCCTTGAGAGGGGCTCGGTCCTGGAAGCTACCGAAGATGAGGAGCCACTCAGGCAAAGTATAGATTGGGCTCGATGTCTGGCTACGGGTCCTAAAAGTGGCCAGGTTCTGGCCAAGCTTACCGAGTTCTATGTCCAGAGTATCAAAAAAAGAGATAAGTACATTGGCAACAAAATTGATGAGAGCCTCAAAAGGGATGAGGTAGGGATTTTGTTTGCCCGGGAGGGTAGCAACGTAAATTTTGCCTCTGATATAGAGATCTTCAGGATCTCTCCGCCGGTCCTCGACGACATTCACAGGTTCCTTGAAGATCTGTATGCACCCATCCCTAAGGACAAAAAGAAAGGCTGAAGATTGAGGAATAATAGGGGGTCTACTCGAGCAGGGTATACAAGTATATGCCAACGGCCAGGAAAATGAAGCTAGGCAGCCATGCAACGACAAATGGAGAGACAGCTCCGCTTTTTGCTAGAACCTTGAAAAAGGCAGTGGTTTGGTAGTAACCAAAGCCGATGATTAGACTTAGGCCGAAGCCCGCCCCCTTTCCCCTTTTTCGTAGAAGCATTCCCAGAGGAATACCCAAAAGAAGAAGGATAAAGTTGGTGAAGGGATAGGAAATTTTGAAGTTAAGCTCGGTCTCAAGATCGAGGATTTCCAGCCCACTCTTGCGGTATTCATCCACCTGACGATTCAGCTCGGCAATGTTCATCTTCTCCGGAGGAAAATACTTCTTGCTGAAATAGGCCGGCTCGCTATCGAGAGGCAGAAATTTCTCCTCAAAAGGGGTTCCTTCCAGCTCGTTTCCCAGACTGTAGGCCATTCCTTGTTTGAGGAGCCAACCGTTTTCAACCCAACTGGCCTCCCTGGCCGCGGTAATGCGAGGGGGCAGCACCCTCTCGTAGATAAGAACGTTTTCCATCTTGCTTTGTTTCGGATCGAAGGTCCGTATATAGAAGAGATAGGACGGGGGAACGTGGACAAAGATGTTCTTTTGAATCTCTCCACGCGGCGGGCCCAGAAAATTCTCTTGCTTGAGTTTTTGAGCTACTTGATTAGCTCTGAAGATGAGAGTCTGATCCAGGAAAAGGATGACAAAACTACTAATTATTCCAATGGTAAGAAGGGGAAGAACGATTCTTTTCACCCGTATACCGCTGATCTGTGCCGCCTGAATTTGAAATGTTCCTGCCAGGTGGCCAATGGTGAGCAGGGTGGCCATTAATACTCCCATGGGACTCAAGAGGGACAATAGGTAGGGTATCTGCAGAAGATAGTACTGAACGACGGCTCCAAATTCTGCCCCTTCCTTGAGGTTGGATATGGAGGTGAAAAGATCTGTTAAGAGAAAAAAGGCAATGAAAAAGGGGACAAGCATGACATACAACTTAAGGTATTCACGAGACAGGTACTTATCCAGGAGTCTCATTTCGACATTCCTTTCCTATCTTAGGATCGCTCTTAAGTTTAGCCACATCCCCGCTGCGCCTATCAGTATATTGGGAAGCCACATAGCCAGGTAAACGGGGAGAAGTCCTTCCTGACCCATAAATTTCCCTGCCAAAAAAAGGACATAGTATACGACAACTATGACTAGGCTAATTCCCAGACTGATGGATTTTTCCCCTCTTTCGATTCTTATACCCAGAGGAACGGCTATCAGGCTTAGAAGAAAGGTTGCTACTGGAATGGCCACCCGGCCATGAAAATCAACCTCTAGCCTCTTTATTCTCTTTTCAATCGGGCTGGGACTCATTCTTTCCTTGTCCAACATCTCTCTTAGCTCGGCTAGATTCATTTCTTGCGCGGTCTTGCTTTCCGTGACTTTCTCGGGGAGATAAGCTTTTAGATATAGAATCTGGGAGGAAAATTTCCCCTGCTGACTCATGCGGTAGTTATCCCCGAGCTGATAGAAAGAAACCTGCTGCAATCGAAGGATATCCTCTTCGAACAACCCTTTTTGAGCTAGGGTAATCCGGGGAAACAGATGGTCTCCTTCAGGGAGAAACTCATAGAGGACTACTTCCTCCATCTCATGAGTTTCAGGGTCCAACCGGTAGGTATACAGTTTGCGATTCTTAAGATCGGTAATGATTTTTTCCTTTACCTGGAGCGTGGGTCTTTGCAGTATCATTTCCCGGTAAGTCCGTTTGTACTGAAGATTGCACCAAGGTGTAAGATAAGCAGAGGCGTATAGGGCAAGGAAGCTTAGAGAGACGGCCAAAAGCAGAACGGGCTTTTCAATTCGGAACAGGCTAACTCCCCCACTCCTCAAGGCGGTGATTTCCCCATGAGAACTTAGCCGTCCGAAAGCCAAGAGAATAGCGAATAGCATGGAGACCGGGATAACCAGATCAAAAAAGGAAGGTAGGCGGAACAGGACAAGCTTCCCCACCTGGAGGGGAGGAGCATTTTCGATGAAGAGGAGTTCGGTGAGATCAAATATGAGGGTGACGAAAAGGATGAAATTAAAAAACAAGAACCCAACGACCAGTGAGTCTACGAGCTCCTTAAGAATATACCGATGGAGGATCTTCATTGCAGTATCTTATTATTTTTTTCTGAGTTGACAAGGGGAGCTAGAAGTGATAGATTGCCTAAGACAGCCTTGGCCGGCAGCTCCGATACGCCTGAGAAATCTCTCGGGCGCTTTTGGCTAAATGGAGGATGAAGAAAGAAGTGAAAAGAATTGGGGTCTTGAGCAGTGGAGGGGATTGTCCAGGAATGAACGCCTGCATCCGGGCGGTAGTGAGGAAGGCTGTCTATGAAGGAATAGAGGTTGCAGGGGTAAGGAGGGGCTTCGCCGGCCTGATGGAAGGAGACGCCTCTCCCTTGAATGCCCACTCCGTGAGTGGCATCATCCACCAGGGAGGTACTATTCTACGCACGGCAAGAGCTGAGGATTTCCTAACCGAGGAAGGGCAGGGGAGAGCCTCCGATAGTGTAAAGAAGCTAGCTATTGAGGGGGTGATAGTTATTGGAGGAGATGGGTCCTTTCGCGGAGCTTACGATCTGAACAAAAAATGGCAAATCCCCACAGTGGGTATCCCGGCCACCATCGATAATGATATTGCGGGAAGTGACCTTACCATTGGATTTGTCACCGCACTCAATACGGCTCTTGCGGCTATAGATAAGTTAAGGGACACCGCCACCTCTCATGACAGGCTTTTCATTGTGGAGGTTATGGGGAGAACATCGGGGTATATTGCCCTCTGGGCAGGTCTAGCTGGTGGAGTGGAGGAGATCCTTATCCCAGAGACCAAGACCGATTTGGATGAAGTCTGCCGCAAATTAGAGGAAGGCAGAGCCAGAGGTAAGACCAGCAGCATCATTGTGGTAGCCGAGGGGGATGAGGCGGGAGGAGCTTTTGAAATAGGAGAGAAGATAAGGGAAAGGATCGGCTATGAAATTAGAGTTGCCGTGCTAGGGCATCTGCAGAGGGGAGGGTCCCCGTCAGCTTTGGATAGAATCCTGGCTACCAGGCTGGGGGCAGAGGCGGTGGATGTTCTCAGAAGAGGCGAGGAAGGAAAGATGGTGGGACTCATCTCCAATGAGATTGAGGTTTTTCCCTTGGAGCATGCCTGGCAAGAGAAGAAAGAGATCGACCTTAGGCTTTACCAGCTCTCCCAGATCATGGCTATCTGAGCGCGCCACGCTCTTCTCCGGAAATATCCGTACAGTGTACTAACCCATTGCTCTCTAACATGCTTCTCGTTATGGATTGTATTCTTTGCGGGGGAGGCAGTGATGAAGATCAAACTTATCTCCCTGGGATGCCCCAAAAATCTTGTGGACAGTGAGGTTATCCTGGGAAAACTGGGGGAGCGGGGGCATTCTTTCACTTCCTGGAGCAATGAGGCTGATATTATTATCATCAACACGTGCTCTTTCATAAAAGAGGCTCGTCGAGAGGCTTATGCTGTTATTTCTCGTGCCATCCGAGAGAAAGGCATCTCCCAGAGAATTGTTGTCTGTGGATGTCTTCCGCAGCTGGAAAAGAGGGAGCTTTTTCACCATTATCCTGAAATTGACGCTCTTTTGGGCAGCGCCGATTTTTGTGAAATTGATGGAGTGGTAGATGCTTTAGCTAATGGAGCATCAGGCCTATTTTCTGTGAATGCACCTCGTTTTCTCTATAATTCCAGCTTCCCTCGCCTTCTAGCTACTCCCGCTTCCTATGCTTACCTGAAAATTGCTGAGGGTTGCTCTAATCGGTGTTCCTATTGCCTCGTTCCGCAGCTCAGGGGAAAGTATCGCTCAAGACCCATAGACGATATCGTCAAAGAAGCCAGAGCTCTTGTAGGGCTGGGAGTAAGAGAGCTTATCCTCATTGCTCAGGACACCACTTTCTATGGCCGGGATCTGAGTAAAAAAGCCTGTCTTGCCCGATTGATAGAAAGGTTGGAAACCGTGGAGAAACTCAAGTGGGTCCGCCTCCTCTATACTCATCCTGCTCACCTCACACTCTCTCTTATTAGGACTATGGCTTCTTTGAAGAGAGTCTGTAGGTATATTGACCTGCCCCTTCAGCACACTCACAATGAGATCCTGGCGAGGATGAGACGTCCTCAGTTCAAGGTAGCAGAGAGACTGATCAATCAATTGAGAGAGAGGATCCCGGAAATTGCGATTCGCACCACACTCTTGCTGGGGTTTCCTGGAGAAAGGGAATCTCATTTTCAGAAGCTACTGAAGGATGTGGAAAAATTCAAATTCGATTGGGTAGGCGCCCTCACCTATTCTCCGGAGAGAGACACCTCTGCTTACTCTCTAGGTCCAAAGGTTCCTTCATCAGTAAAGGGGAGAAGATACAGGGAGCTTATGAAGATCCAGAGGTCTATCACCTGCAAAAAGAATGAGAGGTTTATAGGTAAAGATTACCTTGTTCTGGTGGATGGGAAGCGCGAGGGTCATACGGAATTTCAATGTCCTGGCATTGACGGGAAAATATTCTTGGAAGATGGGTACAAGCCGGGCGAGATGATCTTAGCTCGAGTTAGCGGGGTGAAGGATTATTATGATCTCACAGCTGAAAAGAAAGAAACAAAGAAGAGACGAGCAGCAAAATCTTGCTGCCCTAGCTGCCAGGGGAGAATTGGACAAAAGATGAATTAATCTCTTATAGGGAGGTAGGCCATGCCTTTGGTAAAAATCGATATGTGGGAAGGAAGGAGCGAGGAGACAAAGGAGAAACTCATTAGAGATGTTTCGGATACTGTAGCCAGGACTCTTGATGTTTCTCTGGACCACGTTACGGTCATTCTCTACGATGTTCCCAAAAGTAACTGGGGGGTAAAAGGAGTACCATGTAGCAAGATGTCTTGAGACCAAAATTGGAAAATGCAGGGAATTCGGGCAAAAACTCCTGGAGGCAAAGGGGGGTGAGCAGGATGCAAAGTGATATTTCAGAAAAAGCAACTTCTCTTTTTAATAAAGGTTTCAATTGCGCTGAATCGGTTCTAATAGCTATGAGCGATTTTTTGGGGATAAAGGCGGATATAATTCCCAAAATTGCTACTCCTTTTGGGGGAGGAATTGGAAGGCGGGGCTCAGTTTGCGGAGCTGTTAGTGGTGCCATAATGGCTATTGGTCTAAAATACGGGCGAATGGGGCCGAGTGAGGATAAGGAAAAGGCATATGAGTTAGCATTAAGATTCTATGAAAGATTTGAAAAAGAATTTGGAAGTGTCCTTTGTCATGATCTGATTGAATGTGACCTGAGGACTCCTGAAGGTAAAAAGAAAGCTAAGGATTTAAGGGTACATGAGGAAAAATGCTCCAGATTCGTAGTCGGAGCGGCTGATATTGTGACGGGACTAATGAAAGAATAATAGTGCCCAGGTCCTCTGGGGATGGTAGAATCGGTGCAAGGAGATAAGGGAGAGGCCCCGTGTTAGCCCTGTTTCTTTTTAGTGTGATTGTCATTTCTCTATCGGGAGTGATGATGCCCGGACCGGTGTTTGCTATGACCGTAGCCAGGAGCTACAAATCCTCTCTGGCTGGTCCGTTGGTCGCCCTGGGGCATGGAGTGATTGAGATTCCTCTGATGCTCCTGATATACTTCGGTTTTGCCAGCTTCTTCGAATTGGAGCCGGTACGGGTCATTGTTGGGGTGGTAGGAGGATGTATTCTCATATGGATGGGTCTTTCTATGATCAGAAATCGGACCAGAGAGGTGACGGGAACACAGGACCCTTCCTACAGCTCTTTTGTAGGTGGTGTGATTACCTCTACGGTCAATCCCTATTTTTTTCTGTGGTGGGCTACCATTGGATCCGCCCTTGTCATGAGGTCTATTACCTTTGGTATGATAGGATTCGTCCTCTTGATGATTACGCACTGGTCATGTGATCTAATCTGGTACAGCCTTGTCTCTCTAACCGTCCATAAAAGCCATCATCTTTGGGGAGGCAGGATTCGTGAGATTGTCATTATTGTGTGCGGAGTCCTGCTGTTGGGGTTCGGCATATGGTTTATCGGCTCGGTACTTATTTAGAAAACAGGAAGGAGTCTTAAATGATAGATCTTGCCATAAAGGTGGCTAAAACGGCGGGGAATTTCTTACTGGAAAGATTTGGTAAAATAAGGAGCGTCAGTGAGAAGAAACAAGGCGGCAGGATAACTCTGGTAACCGATGTGGATATTGAAGCGGAGAAAGAAATGACCAAATTGATTCACCGGGAATGTCCTCACCATGATATAGTAGGGGAGGAGGGCACAGCCGAGCGGAAAAAATCTCACTACCGGTGGCTCATTGATCCTCTGGATGGTACCCACAATTATATAAGAGGAATACCTCTTTTTGGTGTCTCGGTGGCCCTGGAATATAAGGATGACATTGTTCTGGGAGTGATTAATCTACCCTATTTCAACGAGCTTTTTCGGGCCGAAAAGGGAAACGGCGCTCTCCTCAATGGAGAGAGAATCTTCGTTTCCAAACGAACCCTTCCCGAAACCATGGCTGTCTATGACAGTACCCTCTGGGATGATAAGGGACTCAAAATTTCCTTTCTAGAGAAGTTGGTGGGGAGGGTATTTACCATAAGATCGCTAGGGTCCGCCGCCATTCATCACTCACTCCTGGCCAGGGGCAGCGTTGACTTGATTGTGGAATACGAGGAGGGACCGTGGGATTTCTCTGCCGGGGCCCTCCTGGTAGAGGAATCCGGTGGCAGGGTAACGGACATGGAGGGTCGCTCCTGGAGTCCTTATATGCCCCGATACATCGCATCCAACGGAAGAATCCACGATGAGGTCTTAAAGATTTGGGCCCGGAGAAACATAGGAACTTGATTCATTCGGATGAAGGTTACGCTAAACAAACGGGAATATGAGGTTATAGAAGAGCCTGACAGGCACATAGTGGTTGCCACCAGAAAAGAAGTTCATGGATGGTGGCCGGGCAGGAGGGAATGTAGTGCTGAGAGAATGCTTATCAATCCCTACAACGGCTGTGGTATAGGGTGTTTTTTCTGCTACAGCCTGGCCTTTCCCGGGAATTTTCAGGTTTTTCGAGAAAAAGGGGTAGTGGTGGTGGCCAGGGATTTTGACCGGACTGTGGCCCAGCAGCTTGATTCTATAGATCTTGCCTTTCCTGGATACCTTTCTCCTGTTACCGACCCCTTCCAGCCCTTAAATGAAAGATACCACCTCTCGGAGAAGATAATTCGGGTGTTTGTGGAAAGGAATATCCCCATCGAATTTGTCACCAAGGCTAAAGTTCCCCAGGAGGCTGTTGAACTTGTGAAACTGCAAAGACATTCCTTTGCTCAGATTTCTATTCTCACCGTCAATGAGGAGTTGAGAAAGAGATTGGTGCCAAGAGGAGCCTCCACTTCTACTCTCTTTGAAAACCTGGAAAGACTGACCAGGGAGGGTATATTCTGTGTCTGCCGCATCGATCCCATCTTCCCCTATCTTACGGATAAGAAAGGGAAGCTGGAGGACCTAATTGAAAGGGCGAAATCTTCAGGTTCTCCCCATATAGTAGCCAGTGTTCTAGACATTCCTTCCAGGATAGACAAGGAGGTTTTTTCCAGCATAAGAGCAATCTTTGGGCCAGGCGTAGAGTCGGATTATCGCCGTCTCTACACCGAAAGAATCAACGGGTATTTTCACGCCCGAATTGGTTACCGCAAAAGAATCTTCAATCTTTTGAGGAATATCTGTGAGAGGAAGAACCTTACTTTCGCTTTGTGCATGGAATACGAGCTGGTAGAGGGGGGGTGGAGGGGCCTGAACCGGGAGTTTATGAGTTCCCGAAACTGCGAAGGCATAGATATCCCTGTTTATGGGAAGACAGGCTCCCTGTTTCATCCACTCCTATCCTGCGCAGGAGACTGCCTTTACTGCCTCGACCCGGAGTGTGGGATTGAAGACTTAGCTATGGGAAGGGAGGGAGCAAAAAAGGATTGGAAACTTAAGGATTATCGAAGATGGTCAAGGGCCGGGAAACTACATGAGTAGCATGAGGATATTAAAGGCTGATTTTCACATTCATACCCAGGAAGATCCAAAGGACAGGATAAGATACACCGCCAGGGAGCTGATCGATTATGCTTCATATAGAGGATTCGAGGTCCTGGCCATTACCAATCATGATGTAGTGACCTGCGGTAGAGGATTAAGGGAATATGCTCACCGCAAAGGGATTCTCCTCATTCCAGGAATAGAAGCTTCGGTGAGTCATAAGCACGTTATTCTCCTCAATGTGGAGGACTTTAGTCCGAAGCAAACTACAACTCTGGAGGACATAAAGCGCTACAAAAATGACGATAGCCTAGTAGTAGCTCCTCATCCCTATTTTCCTATGCTCCAGGGGCTAGGATCCAGGCTGGATAAAGCCATTGATATTTTCGATGCTATCGAATACACTCATTTCTACTTCAGGGGAGTCAACTTCAATAGAAAAGCCCAGCGAAGAGCCAAAAAGCACAATCTTCCTCTTGTAGGCGTGTCGGACGCTCACTTTCTCTGGCAAGTGGGAATCACCTATTCTTTGATCGAGGCGGAGAAAAACATCCAAAGTGTAATTCGCGCCATCAAGAAAAACAGAGTTAAGATTGTCAGCTCTCCCATGAGATTCACTGGCCCGAGTATCCTGCTGGGCCTGAGGCACCTGAGCGGTCAGGTGTTTAATCATAAATATTGGTCCAAGACCGCATGTTGAAATTCCCTACCTTGTCTGAAAGGAGAATTTCGGAAAAAAGGAATGGATAACCTGGGGAGGAGAAAGAAGAGGACCTTTTTTGCAAGAAAGTGGATGGGGAGGTCTCTATTCATCTATATTCTTCTCACTCTACCCTGTATACTGGTCATTCTGTTCCTCTTTGGTTTTTTGGAGCGTGCTACATTGTCTGCATCTGAGTCCTCCCGCTCTTCCAAGAGGGGCATCACCGCCACCATGGAGGAGAAGTGCATGAATCTCATCCAGTCCTCCACAAAAAGATATGAGGATATTTATTCCCTGGATCCTCTCTTTGTCCTGTCCGTGATCAAAGCAGAATCTCATTTTCGGAAGTATACTATCTCCTCGGTAGGAGCAGCTGGAGTTGCTCAATTTATGCCCGTCACAGCAAAAGGAATGGGGATGAAGGTGTTTTTGCCTTCCTACTACACCGCGGCATGGCAAGAGCTGAAAATTGCGGGGCGGTACTACAGGGAAGCCGAGGAAATAGCTGCTAAAATCAGTTTCAAGGAGTCCGAAGAGTATAACCGGAAGCGGGCTCTGGAAATGATACCATATAGAAAACTAGCTATGCGGCATCGGGAAAACGCCAATAAACTTTTCCAACGCTACAAAGAAGAATTGCTGGCTCAAGTTGAAGACGCAAGCGATGAGGAATTGATGGAGATAGACCAGCGCTTCATTATTTCCATAGCCGTTGATGCCTGCGTGAAGCTGCTGGCGGATAATGCCATGAGGCTTGAGAGGCCCGACGCCAGAGAAATTGCCTCTGCCTATAACGCAGGTTTGGGCAGAGTACTAGAGTATCAAGGTATTCCTTTTATCGAAGAGACAGTTACTTTCCAGAACAGGGTTACGAACTACTACCGTGAGTACGTTAGCAGGAGTTCTTTTGACTCTTCATCTTCCCACCGTTAATCTGATCGTTGATGGTGGAGAGAAAAGGCCATCTAATGGTCAGAGCTGACAAACGAAATTTACAAATAGGTAAAGGAGGTGTAGTAAAATGGATTGGGGAATCAAGAACCGTTTGGCAAAAATAATCAAACCAAAGACTGGCCGCACTGTAATGCTGGCGGTAGATCATGGGTATTTTCTGGGGCCTACCAGCGGACTGGAAGTACCGGCAAGGACAATTGAACCTTTGCTCCCCTATGCTGATTCATTGATGCTTACCCGGGGAGTGTTGCGTACCTCAGTAAACGCCAATACTCCTATCCCAATCGTTCTTAGAGTCTCCGGAGGAACCAGCATTCTGGGAAATTTGTCTAACGAGGGAACTACCACCACCATTAAAGAGGCTATTCGCCTTAATGTAGCTGCGGTAGCTCTTTCTATCTTTGTGGGTTCAGATCACGAGAAAGAGACACTTCTGAGTCTCGCAAATCTGATCAATGAAGCGCAAGAATACGGTATCCCCGTTTTGGCAGTGACAGCGGTAGGCAAAGAGATGAGCCGAGATTCTCGCTACCTGGGTTTATGCTGTCGTATCGCTGCAGAACTTGGGGCACATATGGTAAAAACCTACTATTGCGATGGGTTTGAAAAAGTTGTGGAGCAATGTCTTGTTCCGGTGGTTATTGCTGGCGGAAAGAAAATACCAGAGCGAGACGCACTGAATCTGGCTTTCAATGCAGTTCAAAGCGGTGCTGTGGGTGTAGATATGGGGAGAAATGTCTTCCAATCGGAGTATCCTGTGGCAATGATCAGGGCAGTAAGAGCCATCGTTCACGAAAATATGGCTCCCGAGGAGGCTTATGAGCTGTATAGCAGCATTTCAGGAGACGAACAGAAGTAGTTTCAGGAAAGCTCTCGAGGCATTCGTGAGCTGAGCAGTCCGGAGGAAGACATTTGCGGGTAGCTATGTATTATAACAACAAGGACGTGAGACTAGAGGATGTGCCAATACCGCAAATTGGCCCTGGCGAGCTCTTGGTAAAAGTATTGGCCAGCGGTATCTGCGGTAGCGACGTAATGGAGTGGTATCGCATTAAGAAGGCACCCCTGGTGCTAGGTCATGAGATTACCGGAGAAATCGCCAAGCTTGGAGAAGGCGTACATAATTACAAAATAGGTGACAGGGTCTTCGTGTCCCATCATGTTCCTTGCAACACGTGTCGTTACTGCCTGGGTGGCAATCATACTGCGTGTGAGACCTTGCATAAGACCAATTATGATCCCGGGGGCTTCGCCGAATATATACGGGTGCCGCCAGTCAACGTAGAGCGGGGTCTATTTGTCTTGCCCGACGAGGTGTCATTCGAGGATGGGACATTTATTGAGCCTCTGGCCTGTGTGGTGCGCGGACAAAGACTGGCGGGCATACAACCGGGACATAGCGTACTGGTGATGGGTAGCGGCATTGCGGGTCTGCTTCATGTGGCCCTGGCAGGTGTGCTGGGAGCTGGGCCAGTCATTGCTACGGATATTAATGAATATCGCCTGGAGGCGGCCCAGCAATTTGGGGCAGATTCGGTGATATATGCCGATGAGGATGTACTGAGCCGTCTGCGCCAGGTCAACCAGAATAGAAATGCTGACTTTGTCATTGTATGCACAGGAGCCTTTTCCGCTTTTATCCAGGCCTTGCGGTGTGTGGATCGCGGAGGCACTGTTCTGTTTTTCGCCCCTACGGATCCTGGGGCCGACCTTCCTGTTCCAGTCAACGATTTTTGGCGCAAGAGCATAAAACTCATGCCCTCATACGGTGCCAGCCCACTGGACATCACCATGGCAATACAGCTAATCCGTGCTGGCAAGGTATTTGTGCACCAGATGATCACCCATCGCCTGAGTCTAGGAGAGACCGATCTGGGGTTTCGGCTGGTGGCGGAAGCGAAGGAATCTATCAAAGTGATCATCGAACCCCATAGATAAGCAGTATGAGGAGCTATGTACTCAAAGCTTATACAGATCCTTTTTGGTCAGGAAAAGGATGTTTCCTTTCCATTTTCTTGAACTTTGTCCTTTGTATCTCTGGAAATCTTCCCAATAGCCACACTCCAGACTAACTGTGAGCGGTTTAAAAGGTCAATAACCTTTTTTGGATCGCGGGTCAAGGCAAAAACACTTTTTCCGTTGGTGAGGAATTTGAGCTGAGAAAGAGGCTCTTCTATCTCTGGCTCGTGTTCTTTCAGATAGTCCACGCTTTTTCTTATCTTCTGGAGTGAGATTCCGCTGTCCAGCAGACTTTTGGCTGTATTCAATCTTATCAGATCTACAAAGGAGTAAAGTCTCCTGCTCCCTCCTTTAGCACTTTGTAGGCTGGGTTTGATGAAGCCGATCTTATCCCAATATTTAAGCTGGTTATAGGAGATTCCCACCACCTTCAAGACCAAGCCGGCCCTGTATCCTTTCGCAGCCTCCGATTTCATATTTCCCTCTTATCAATCAGCCTTTTTGCCTTGCCTGTGGTTCTGGGCAGAGTTGCCGGTTCCACCAGCTGCACCTGAGGAGTCACCAGTAGCTCTACCTTAAACTTAGTCTTGATCTTATTCTGCAGTATCTTCAAATCTTTCAGGGACCCTCTAAAGAGTTTCTTCTCAATCTCCACCCTCACTTTCATATGATCAAGACCCCCTTTTCTCTCCAGGACAATCTGATAGTTTCTTCCTACCTCGGGCAGACTCATAAGAACTCGTTCTACCTCTGAGGGAAAGATATTCACACCTCGAAGGACAAACATGTCATCCACTCTACCTTTAATTCGAGATATGCGGCGGTGGACTCGCCCACACCTGCACTCCTCAGGATATATGTGTGTCAGATCCCCGGTCCTGTATCTCAGAATAGGCATTGCTTCTCTATTTATAGTACTGAGCACCAGTTCTCCCTCTTCACCATTTCTTCTAACCTCAAAAGTCTCAGGATCAATAATCTCCATAATGAAATTATCTTCCCAGAGGTGCATTCCTTGCTTTTCTTTGCACTCAAAGGCAACTCCAGGACCGTTCATTTCAGAAAGACCGTAGGAATCGTAGGCATCCAGCGAGAAGATTTCCTCGATCCTTCCTTTTGTCGCTTGCGAATATGGCTCTGCTCCTAGATAAGCTATGCGCAAACTAAAATCATCTCTGGGGCTGAAGCCCATTCTTTCCATAACTTCGGCCAGGTAGAGAGCATAGCTAGGAGTTATGTGAACGATGGTAGCCTTGAAGTCATGCATCATCTCTATTTGCCGCTCTGTGTTGCCAGTTCCGCCTGGGATTACCAACAGCCCCGCTCTTTCCGCTCCATAATGGAAAATGAGGCCGCCCGTAAAGAGCCCATAACTCATCATGTTTTGAAAGACATCTTCAGGTTGTGCTCCGGTCATTCTAATGCAACGAGTTATGAGCTGGGCAGCTTGAGCGATGTCTTTCTGGGTAAAGAGAACAGCTTTAGGTTTACCGGTGGTCCCGGTAGAGGTATGCAACCTTACCAATGGGGACAGGGAACAGGCCAAAAACCCATACGGATATCCTGCACGTAGGTCTTCTCTGGTGGTAAAAGGAAGCTTCTCCAGATCCTTCAGATTCTTTACATTTTCAGGTCGTACCTTATGTGCGCGGAATGCCTCTCGGTAGAAAGGTACTTTATGATAAACCCTCTCCAGTACTTGCCTTAGCTTTTCTAGCTGGAGCTTCTCCAGGTATTCTCTGTCAAAATATTCTGGATTCTCTCTTTGAGGACTCACTAGGGTTCTCCCCCGGCTGCCCTCTCTCGTTTGTCGATTACTCTCTTTCCTTCAGTCTTTCTGGCAAAAGATTCGGGTTCAGCCAATGTAACCTTGGCACTAATGCCCAAATCCCGGTGGATTTCTCTTTCCACTGTTGATTTCAAGTCCTGGAGCTTCTTCATTTCGTCAAAGAAGACTTCTTCCGAAACTTCCACCAGGACTTTGAGAATATCCTGATCGCCTCTTCGGTCAATCACCAGGCAGCTGCGGGCTTCAACACCCCGAATTTGGGAAAAGATATGTTCAATCTGTGAAGGAAAGAAGCTCACTCCATTAATGGTGACCATCTCGTCGGTGCGACCAGCTACTTTTTCCATTCGGATGAGACTTCGCCCGCATTCGCACGGAGAAGAATCAAAGCGGGTGATGTCTCCCGTTCGGTATCTAATCAGCGGAAATGCCTCCTTGGTGATGGTAGTAAGCACCAATTCTCCTTTCTTGCCCAGGGGAAGAGGCTTCTTAGTCTGAGGATCTATTATTTCCGGGATAAGCTCGTCCTCAAAGATGTGGAGCCCCTTCTTCTTTTCACATTCTGCCGCCACTCCTGGCCAGGCTATTTCGCTTAAGCCGTAATTATCGGTTGCTTTTATGTTTAGCTCCTCTTCTATCTCTGTCCGGGTTGCATCGGAGAAAGGCTCACCGGTAAAAAGACCCCTTTTAAGGTAAATGTCGGCAGGGCTCAGGCCCTTTTTTCGAATAGCTGCGGCGAATCTCACCCCAAATCCCGGGGTGGCTACCAAGGCTGTGGTGCGGTAGTCCCGAGCAATTAGTACCTCTCGTGCTGGATCGAGGTTGGAGCCAGGGATGACTGATGCTCCTATTAGTTCAGCACCATAGTGAAAACCTAATCCTCCGCCGAATAGACTATAATCAAAGCAGATCTGCACCACGTCATCCTTGGTAACGCCCCCCGCGCAAAGTACCCGAGCACTCACCTCGGTCCAATGGACTAGATCATTTCTGGTGTAGCCCACAACAATGGGCTCACCAGTGGTCCCGGAAGTGCATTGAAGTCTCACCACTTCTCGGAGGGGAACAGCAAACATTTCATAGGGATAGCCCTGATGTAGAGTTTCTTTGCTAGTGAAAGGGATTCTGGACAGCTCCTCAAGAGAATTAATCTCTTCCGGGACTAGTCCCGCCTGATTAAACAGCTTTCGATAGAAAGCAACACTTCGATAGACTCGATTAAGAGTAGCCTGGAGTCTTTCTAGCTGTAGCTGCCGTAGCTCATCCCTTGCCATACCTTCAAAATGAGGATTCCACATCGACATGTGCTTCCCTCTCCTTTCTCTGCTGCTTAGCAAACCCGCGGATTTCCCTTCTCCATTCTTCCTGGTACCAATTAACCAGCAGAATTGCTACTCCCGGACATCTTTGTATTCCCTTCCCAGATACGCTCTTTTTACTTCACGGTTGTGCAGAAGTTCTTCCGGGGTTCCCTGAAGGACCACTCTCCCGGTCTCGAGGACATAGGTTCTATTGGACACCTTGAATACTCCTCCAGTATTCTGTTCGACCAAAAGGATGGTGGTACCTTGGCGATGCAGCTCGGATATTATTTGGAAAATCTGGGCAGCTACCAGGGGAGCAAGCCCCATGGACGGCTCGTCCAGCAAGAGAAGCTTTGGTCTTGACATGAGAGACCGCCCAATAGCCAGCATTTGCTGTTCACCCCCGCTGAGGGTTCCTGCCACTTGCGATTGCCTTTCTCTCAAAATAGGAAAGCGTTCAAATATTGCCTCCATGTCACTCTTAATCCTGGATTTTTCCTCTCTTCTATACCGGTGATAGGCTCCCAGTGTAAGATTCTCCATAACGGTCAGAGGGGCGAAGAGCTGTCTTCCCTCCGGTACCAGACTGACTCCTCTCCTGATTATTTGTCCGGGGGAGTGGTGTGTAATGTCAAGGTCTTCCAGGAGAATCTGTCCGGTGACAGAAGAGACCAGCCCCACGATGGAGTTAAGTAAGGTGGTTTTCCCGGCGCCGTTTACGCCGATTAAGGCTACTATTTCACCTTCTTTGACGTGCAAAGAGACTCCTTTCAGAGCCTGCATACGCCCGTAGTAACTTCTAAGATTTCGTATGGTTAACATTCTCTTCTTCTGTTTCACCGAGGTAGACAGCTATTACTGCTTCATCATTTTGCACTTCCTTTGGAGTTCCTTCGGCGATAACCTTGCCGGAGTTCAGAACAGTTACCTCGTCGGATACCTCCATTACCAGCCCCATGTCATGCTCTACCAAAAGAATTGTGATTCCAGTCTCTCGAATTCGGTAGATGAGCTCGGCCAGCTCATCTACCTCAGGAACGCTGAGCCCACCTGCTGGCTCGTCAAGCAAAAGCAGCTCCGGTTCCGTAGCCAAAGCCCGGGCAAATTCCAATAACTTTTGTTGTTGAAAGGTAAGATTGGAGGCCGCCTCGTCCTTCTTAGCCTCTAGCCCCACGAAAGAAAGCATCTCCAGGGAGTAGTCATGGATGCTCTTTTCTTCGCTGCGGGTTCCTTTCAGGTTCATAATGGCAGCGAAAAGCTCTGATCTGGTTCGGCAATGGCGCCCTACCATGACATTCTCTAGAAGCGACATGTTTTCGAACACCTGCACATTTTGAAAAGTGCGAGAAATCCCCTTTTCGGCAACAAGATAGGGTCTGAGTCCGTTAATCCTGTGCTGTCTGAACTTAATTGTGCCAGAGGTTGGTGGATATATTCCGCAGATGAGATTGAAGATGGTGGTTTTGCCTGCTCCATTTGGACCAATAACGGCCTTAATCTGATGGAGATTTACCTCAAAATCTACCCCGTCTAGAGCAATCACTCCCCCAAAATTTTTCCGTAGTTCTTGAGTCTGGAGAATTGGGTCCATCATCTTATTTCTTTCGCCTTTTCGCCCACGACCTAGGACTTTGTTTTCTTCAGCAGACCAAGAATTGCTGGAAAGAGTCCCTGAGGTAGAAAAATCACTATGAGTACAAGAATTGAACCGTAGATAAGAATATCATAATCGTGAAATACTCGCAAATATTCAGATAGAAGGGTTAACAGTGCCGCGCCTGTGAGTGCTCCCCATACGCTCGCCATTCCTCCCACTACGACCATAGTAACCAGGACAATGGAAAAATGGAATCCAAAAGGAGTGGGATTGAGAAAGGTGATGAAATGTGCATACAGGCTCCCAGCGACAGAAGCGTACACTGCACTCAACACGAAAATTTGGATCTTGTATTTGGCGGTATTCACCCCCATAATGTTAGCTGCTAGTTCGCCTTCGTGGATGGATCGTAGGGCCCGTCCGACCCGGGAGTGAATGATGTTCAGGGATATGAGCAGCGCAGCTATCACCAAGCCCCAGACAAAATAGTAGTAGTGGATGTCACTGCGAAGCACAAAATTTCCCAATCTAAATCGGGGAATCTGCCCAAACCCCGAGGGGCCACCGGTGAAGAATGAAGCCTGGTTAAACACGATATAAACAATGTGGCCAAAGGCCAGGGTGGCCATAGCCAGGTAGTGGCCTTTGAGTTTGAGGGCGGGGGCTCCGATGAGGAAAGCAATTCCCGCGGTGACGAAAATGGCAGCTGGAAGTGCAAGCCAGGGCGAGACACCAAATTTAGCACTGAGTACACCTGAAGTGTATGCTCCAAGCCCAAAAAAGGCAGCCTGTCCCAGGGAGATCTGTCCTGCGTAGCCCATAAATAGGCTCAGGCCAATGGTAATGAGACTGTAGATACCTACGAAGACCAGCACATTCAGGTAGTAGGAATTGCCGAGTCCTAGCGGCAAGGCAAGCATCACTGCCGCTAGAGAAAGCAGCGAGAACATATTCCTTTTTCCCATTACTTCCCCTTCTTGAAGGCTCTGCCAGGAAGATCAAACCTGCACATTAGAACTTCTTGAATTCTGCTCTTTCCCTGCTTCCCAGAAGTCCGCTGGGCCTGACAAATAGGACTAGAAGAAGTACCACCAGAGCGATGGCATCTTTATACCCGGAAGATACGAAACCCGCTCCCAGGGACTCCATGATACCAATGATAAATCCGGCTAATATTGCTCCCACGTTACTTCCCAGTCCTCCTAATACTGCGACGCTGAATCCCTTCACTGCTAACATGGTTCCTCGATCGTAATTCATGAGAGCAATGGGGGTGATGATAATTCCGGCTGTGGCCCCAATGCCTGCACTTAAAGCGAAAGACAAAAGAACCATGGTCTTTACGTTAATCCCTACCAGACTGGCTGCTGTGCGGTTGACTGCGCAGGCTCTCATTGCTTTTCCAGTTATGGTAAATCCGAAGAAAAGAATGAGAAAAGCTACGGTTGCTCCCATGATCCCCAGTATCCATAGGGTTTGGGGGAGAATAGTTGCTCCCAGGATGTTTAATGGCTCTTCTCCTGAAAAGGGAGGAAGGATAAAGGTATATTTGCCCCAGGCAAACATGGCACCGCCCTTGAAGAGAATACTAGCGGCCACGGTGATAATAATGAGTGTGATGACAGAGGGACTCCTTAGAGGATGAATGGCTGCTCTCTCGAAGGCGGCTCCTATAGCGGTAACAATTAAGATAGAAAGAAAGAAGCCTATTACCATTGGTAGTCTAATAATTGTGGTAAGATAAACCATGGTCATGCCCCCCAGCATCACAAACTCTCCCTGGGCAAGGTTGATAATGCCTGTAGAGGAGTAGATTATATTGAATCCCAGGGCAACCATTCCGTAGATTGTACCGATGGTGATACCAGTGAATAGATACTGCAGGAGCTGATCTCCAAGACTCATTATCTAATCTCCCTTTTGTTGAAAAAATGGCGCCAGATCCTCATGCCTCGGACCTGGCGCCGTGTTGGCTCGCTCGTTCGATCCTATTTCGACACTACGAATTTTTCATTCTTAACGGTCAGCATTTCGAATGCATCCTTAGTCAGTCCGTTGTGATCCTCTGGTGAGAAATTAAATACTCCTCCCGTGCCCACAAAATTCTTAGTATTTTCAAGGTAGTCCCTGATTTTTTCCCGATCCGGCCCCACCTCTTCTAAAGCGGCAATTATCAGCTGCAGTCCGTCCCAGGCATGTCCTCCAAAGGTGCTGACGTCCTCATTGAACTTGCTTTCATATTCTTTTTTGTATTGGGCTAGAACTTGCTTTTGCGGATGATCGTCGGGCAGAGTGTCCACGGCGAGTAGCCTTCCACAGGGGAAGATTATTCCCTCGCCCGCTTCTCCCGCTGTCTGGGCATACTTAATATTGCCAAATCCGTGGCTCTGGAAAAGAGGAATCTTCATTCCCAACTGCCGCATATTCTTGGCCACAATTACCTGCCCTGGCACTATGGACCAGTTAACTACTGCCTCGGCTTCAATCGCTTTAATCTTTGTCAGCTGTGCGGTCATGTCGGTATCTTCGGGACCGTAAGTCTCATCAGCTACAATGGTTATTCCGAAGTCGGGCGCGATTTTCTTCAGTTGTTTTCGACCCTGGTCACCAAAGCCGGTTGTCCCGGTTATAATAGCTATCTTTGATATTTCCTGTTCGTTCATGTATTCATAGATCCGTATCGCAGCATCGCTGTCCTTTTGAGGAGTCTTAAAAACCCACCTCTTAACCGGTACTACAATGGCCTCGGCAGCAGCACAGGAGACAAGTGGAACCTCGGCCTCTTCCACAATGGGGATTACAGCCAAGGTGGTACCGCTTCGGGAAGGACCGACTATTGCCAGCACCTCGTCCTTGGTAATGAGTTTCTTGACTGCCGTCACCGTCTTGGTTGGATCACCGACGGTGTCTTCAATGATGAGCTCCAAAGGATACCCGTTGATGCCTCCAGCTGCATTTATCTTTTCTTCGATCATTCTAGCGGTGTTTCGCTCAGGAGTGCCTAGCCAGGCTGCTGGCCCAGTTACGGCAAATACGGCCCCTACCTTGTAAGCCACGGGTGGCCTTTGCAGCATCGGCACCCATCGCCAGATTGACAGCGGCCCGACCAGCAATAGGACGACAACTATTGCTACCACCACGACTACTATTGTCTTTCCTCTCTTGGTCATTTTCCTTCCTCCTTGTTTTTTTGCGTGCTATCTAGGCTCATGGTAACAATTGACAATATAATGTCAGAAAAAAAAATGTCAAGAAATACCTAGCTGAAGTAGATTTTTTTTCAGGTTTTCAACCCTTTTCCCCAGGGTCTTCATAAACTCTTGACCCTCTGGAGTTGCAACGGCTCCGCGAGGTGAAGGTCTTATGAGGTTACTCTGTTCCAGAACTCTCAAAGAATATCTGACCCGGTGCTGGAGAAATCCACTAACTTCAGAAAGTCTTATGATGCCGATTGGTCCATGAGCGATGACAAATCTTAGGATAGCGGTATGTCTTGCTACCCGTTCGATCTCTTCTTCTAGTTTAGCTAACATTATAGCTTGCTAACCTCCTGGGCAGAAAGAATCTTCACCTTGTTCTCCTGCAGCAAGCCTATAGTGTCTTCTAGTTTTTCTATTTTTAGCACTACCAGAGCGCTCTTGCCCCTCGGGGCTACGAAAGCATAAAGGTATTCCACATTGATACCTTCTTTTCCGAGGATGGCCATAACCTGTGCAAGGCCACCAGGCTTATCTTCTACCTCCACCACCACAACGTCCGTTTGGGATACCGTGAATCCTCTTTCCTCCAAAGCTTCGTACGCCTTTTGAGGTCGGTCGACTATCATTCGCAAGATTCCAAATTCGGCAGTATCGGCAATCGCCAAGGCCCGGATGTTGATCTCTTTATTTCCCAAAATCTGAGTAATTTCAGCTAATCTACCTATTTTGTTTTCCAGGAATACCGAGATTTGCCTTACTGTCATCGGAGCCTCCTATTTCAATTTCCTCTTATCTATTACGCGTTTTGCTTTGCCTACACTTCTTTCAATCGTCCTTGGCTCAACCAACCTCACTCTTATCCTAAGGCCCAGTGTTTCTTCAATTTCTCTTTCGATCCTGGCCTCGATCTCTTCCAGTTTTCTTACCTCATCAAAGAAAATGTGAGGGGAAGTCTCCAGCTCCACCGTCAATTCATCCAACCCCTTTCTTCTTTCCAAGATTAATTGATAGTGGGGCTCGGCTTCGTCTATCTGAACTAATATGTTTTCTATCTGGGAAGGAAAAAGATTTACTCCTCTTATGATGAGCATATCGTCTACTCTTCCTTTGATCTTGCCGATTCTAGCTAGAGTTCTTCCACACTCACAGGGCTGATAGTCTATGTGGGTTATATCCCCGGTTCTGTATCTTACCAGAGAGGTTCCTTCTCTGGTTAAAGTAGTTAAGACCAGTTCTCCTTCCTCCCCCGTTCCCAGAACGTTTCCGGTTTTGGGATCAATTATTTCAGGCAGGAAGTGATCTTCGAAAAGATGCATACCTTCTTTTCTCTCACACTCCTGGGCTACTCCTGGCCCGATAATTTCAGTTAGGCCATAGATGTCCAGAGCGTCTATACCTAATCGAGACTCGATCTCTGGCCGCATGCTCTCTGACCACGTCTCCGCCCCCAGTACCCCTACTCTCAGGGGCAGATTCCTGGGGTTAACTCCCATTTCTTCTGCCACTTCGGCTATGTGCAGCGCATAAGAAGGGGTACAGGTCAGGACTGTGGACTTAAAGTCCTGCATTATTGTGATCTGGCGCTTGGTCTGTCCACCGGAGATGGGGATGGTTTTTGCGCCAATGAGCTGAGCTCCGTAATGGGTACCCAGTCCTCCAGTGAAAAGACCGTAACCGTAAGCATTGTGGACTACGTCTTTTGAGGTAGTTCCGGCACAGGTCAAGGCTCTAGCCATAACTTCTGCCCAAATCTGGATATCGCCTCTAGTGTACCCATTGACTACCGGTTTTCCTGTGGTCCCGGAAGAGATGTGAAATTCAACTATTTCTCCCAGGGGTGCAGTGAACAGGCCGAAAGGGTAGCCCTCTCTTAGATCTGATTTGCTGGTGAAAGGCAGCTTTTGTAAGTCCTCCAGTGACTTTATCTGGTCTGGGTGGACGCGATTCTTCTCAAATTTTCTTTTGTAAAAAGGCAGGCGCTCAAAAACGCGGTGAGTAACCTTTTTCAACCTTCTCAGTTGAAGATCCTGCAGGTTCTCTCTGTTCATACATTCGTATTCTTTATTCCAGATCATTCTTCCTCCTGCAAACCTCTGAGTCCATATTTATAACATCTCCTCTGGCAGTGTCAACTTTTCTTTCCCAGTTCAAAAGCCCTCAGGTTGACCTCTATGGCGTGGGGAGGAACCACCTGGCGGATGACCTTTTCCCACGCGCTGGATTTGAAACTGAGAAAAGTCGATAGCTTTCCCAACAGAACCAGGTTGAGAGCCTTGGAGTTGCCCGCAATCTGGGCGATGTTTGAGGCTTGCATTTCGATAACTCGGGAAGTCCTCTTCTTTAACCGGAAAAGAATGTCTTCAGGGTACTCCTGTTTGCCGATACTTACCATGAGAGGCGGAATCTCCAGATCATTTAGTATCAGCACCCCTCCTTTTTTTAGATAATCAACGTATCTCAGAGCTTCTAGCTTTTCGAGAGCAAGGAGAAAATCGGCATCTCCTTTTTTGATAAGCGGAGAATATATCTTATCTCCGAACCGCACCTCTGAGCTAACGCTGCCTCCTCTTTGTGCCATTCCATGAACTTCAGATTTTTTAACATCACAGCCTTCTTCGAAGGCCGCCTTAGCCAGAACCTCGGAGGTCAACAAAATCCCCTGTCCTCCCACTCCCACCAGTAGAACATTAGTTATTGACTTTGGCATCTATTCTTTGGTTTTGAAACGAAATTCCTCCCCACAGGCCCCACACCTGTTGATTTATGGTAGATATTTTTCCTGGGAAGTCAAACTGTGGTGCCCTTTCACCTTTTTTGTCTCCTCAATTATGCTTGGATTCAACATTCCCGAAGGATCACATGGAATTCTGGCCACTGTTCAGCTTTTCACGCTTGACAAAAAAATAAGCATCTGATTTAATCGATAAGCATCTGATTTGATCGAGTGGATCTTTGAGATCGTCCCAGAGGGAATATCTGGGGAGGTTCTTTCCCCTCCAGAATATTAAGGAGGCGCTTTTTAGTGGACCAGGATAGTTCACATGAAGAATAGATCAGCGATTTTGAGCGGGAATGAGGCGATTGCGCGGGGGGCGTATGAAGGGGGGGTGAGCGTGGCGGCAGGATATCCGGGAACTCCCAGTAGCGAGATTCTGGAGACTCTCACGCAGTACGGAGGCCAAGTCTACTGCGAGTGGGCGCCCAATGAAAAGGTGGCAGTGGAAGTAGCTGCAGGAGCGTCCTTGGTGGGTGCCAGGTCCATGGCAACTATGAAACATGTGGGCTTGAATGTCGCCTCCGATCCGTTGATGACCCTTTCCTACTTGGGAACTGAGGGGAGTCTGGTGGTAGCAGTTGCTGATGATCCCGGTATGTATTCTTCACAAAATGAACAGGACACCAGGAACTACGCTCGATCTGCCAAGGTTCCCATGTTCGAGCCTTCTGACAGTCAGGAAGCAAAAGATTTTATGATTGCCGCGCTGGAGCTTTCCGAGAAATTCGCCACTCCGGTTATACTGCGCTCCAGTACTCGTATCTCACATGGAAAATCAGTAGTCAGGCTTGGCGAAAGAAAGGTGAGCCCCAGGAAAATAGGATTTGTAAAAAATCCTCAGAGATACGTAGCCGTTCCCCGATATGCGAGGAAGATGAGAGAGAAAATGGAAGAGAGGCTGAGAGAGCTTCAATTCTACGTCAACAAATGTTCCCAGAATCGGGTAATCAAGAGAGGAAAGGATATAGGAGTGGTAACCTCAGGAGTTGCCTTTCAGTATGCTATGGAGGAATTCAAGGAAGCTTCCATATTGAAGCTCGGTCTTTCTTATCCCTTTCCTGACGATCTCATTAGGGAATTTGCCTCTCACTACAAGGAATTAATCATAGTTGAAGAACTTGACAATTTCTTGGAGGAGCATATACGGAGTCTAGGTATAAAGACAAAGGGAAAAGACTATTTTCCGTGGATAGGGGAGCTGAACCCGGACAGAGTGGCTCAGGGACGCAGGAGGATAGAGAAGGGGAGCGCACGGCCGGTAGAGAAGGCAATGGACGAGGATGCTGCTCTTGTTCCACCGAGGCCACCGGTGTTCTGTCCAGGATGCCCCTCTAGGGGTCTTTTTTATGCTCTTTCCAGAATCGATTGTGTGGTGACAGGGGATATAGGGTGCTATAGCCTGGGGGTATTTCCTCCTTATGAGAGGATGGATACCATTCTCTGTATGGGAGGAGGAATAACTGTGGCTCAAGGTATGGACAAAGCAGGATTTAGAGACAAGCCCCTGATTGGAATTGTGGGAGACTCCACCTTCTTTCACTCCGGGATCACCGGACTTCTGGAGTTGTCATATAACAAAGGGATATCAACCATAGTGATTGTTGACAATAGAGCCACAGCGATGACTGGCCTTCAGGACCATCCGGGTACGGGTAGAACCCTGACGAAAGAGAAAACGTATACGGCATACCCTGAAGATTTTGCCAAAGCCTGTGGGATAAAGAATATTCGAATTATTAGCCCTTTGGACCTCGGCGAAACTCTAAGGGTGCTCAGGGAAGAAGTCAAAAAAGAGGCTGCATCTGTCATTATTTCTAGGCACCCCTGTGTTCTCCTGCAAAAGCCAAAGAAAGGCCCTTGGAGTATAGAGCCAGATAGATGTAACCAGTGCGCCAGATGTCTCAAGATTGGCTGCCCGGCCATTTACAAGCAAAGGGCTGATGAAGAAGTCATCATGATAGACGAGACCCTGTGTAGGGGTTGTGGTTTCTGTGGCCAGGTGTGTCCAAAAGAAGCCATTGTCCCCGGAGGCTAGCTTCATTTTGTCCCGATAGGCGCCATGCACAGTGAACTAGGCGAGCCACGAGCAACAAAAAGTACCACCTCTCTGTCTTCTCTTGTATTCTTGGGAAATTCTGCCTATTATGTGATTGAGAGAAGTTCGGTTCAAGATGGGATGATTAGGAATCACCTCTGTTTGGGGGCAGTCAAAGATGTCCAAAAATGTGATAGAAACCCTTTTGCAGGAAGAGCGAGTTTTCCCTCCCCCAGAATCTTTTCGTTCCTCCGCCCACATCCAATCGGATAGGGTCTATGAGGAGGCAAAAAGGGATTCTGAAGGGTTCTGGGCAAGTGTGGCAGAGGGTCTACATTGGTTCCGGAGATGGAACAAGGTGTTGGAGTGGACCCCTCCTTCGGCCAAGTGGTTTTTGGGAGGCAAGATAAATGCTTGCTATAACTGTGTTGACAGGCATATATCTTCCTGGCGACGAAATAAAGCCGCTATCGTATGGGAAGGTGAGGGGGGTGAGGACCGGGTCTTAACTTACTATGACCTCTACCGAGAGGTAAACAAGTTCGCTAACGTGCTTAAATCCCTGGGTGTCAAGAAAGGCGATCGCATAACCATTTATTTGCCCATGATCCCTGAGATGGTCATCTCCGTTTTAGCCTGTGCCCGTATCGGCGCTCCACATAGCGTAGTGTTCGGGGGTTTTTCCGCAGAATCGCTTTGCGAGCGAATTAACGATGCTCAAGCCAAAGTCCTGATTACTGCCGATGGTGGTTTTAGACGAGGGAATGTGGTCAAGCTCAAGCATAATGCCGATGAAGCACTCAAGAAGTGTCGGACTGTGAAGAAGGTCATCGTAGTTCATCGTGGCGCTCTGGATGCTACGCATGTTCCCATGAGCTCTGGTAGAGACCTGTGGTGGCATAGGCTTATGGAAAAAGTGCCTCTATATTGTCAGCCCGAGGAGATGGACGCTGAAGATATTCTCTACATCCTTCACACAAGCGGCACTACCGGCAAACCCAAAGGGGTGGTGCACACTACGGGCGGCTATATGGTTGGGACCTACATAACTACTAAATGGATTTTCGATTTGAAAGATGACGATGTGTACTGGTGCACCGCGGACGTAGGTTGGGTTACTGGTCATAGCTACATTATCTACGGACCTTTGGCTAACGCAGCCACCGTGGTGATGTATGAAGGAGCACCCGATTATCCCGATAAAGACAGGTTCTGGGCCATAGTGGAAAAATACGGTGTGACTATACTCTACACCGCGCCCACCGCCATAAGGGCTTTCATGAAATGGGGGGACAAATACCCTAAGCGGCATGACCTTTCCTCACTGCGTCTGCTTGGGACAGTAGGTGAACCCATAAACCCTGAGGCTTGGATTTGGTATTATGAGAACATAGGTGGTGCGCGTTGTCCTGTGGTAGATACCTGGTGGCAGACGGAGACTGGTATGATACTCATAACTCCTCTTCCCGGCATAACTTCCCTCAAGCCCGGCTCGGCCACTAGGCCCTTCCCGGGGATAGAAGCTGAAGTAGTGGATGAAGCTGGCAAGCCCACCAATGGGGGGTATCTGGTCTTAACTAAGCCATGGCCAGCTATGCTGCGCACCATTTACGGCGACCCAGAGCGATACTTCGAGCAGTACTGGAAGCGGTTCCCTGGTGTTTACTTTACAGGTGACGGATGCAAAAAAGGCAAGGATGGATATTTCTGGCTTCTGGGTCGGGTGGACGACGTGATGAACGTTGCAGGTCACCGTATAAGCACAATGGAGGAGGAGAGCGCCCTCGTTAGCCACCCTGCAGTTGCCGAAGCCGCCGTGATAGGAAAGAGCCATGAGATCAAAGGACAAGCTATCGCTGCCTTCGTAACTTTGAAGAGTGGTTTTGAAGGGTCAGCCAAGATGGTTCAGGAGTTGAGGAACCATGTGGCCCACAAAATAGGATCCATAGCCCGACCCGACCATGTTTTTTTCACCTATGAGCTTCCAAAGACCAGAAGCGGGAAGATCATGAGGCGTCTGCTCCGGGACATTGCTGAGGGCAAAGCTTTTGGGGATACCACCACCTTGGCAGACCCTTCCGTAATGGCAATGCTCAAACGGCGATACGAGGAGAAATACGAAGCATGACTTACGGAGGGGCCAGTTGCCTTCACCGTTAAAGGAATTTGCGTTGATAAGCTAGAGTTTTCTCAGAAGTCCGGGCCGGATAGGCAGCCAATTTCTGTGCAGATCTAAACTCACCTCATAATAGAACCGCTTATCTTCATGTCTATATCTCCTCTTTTCTTGTACTACCCCTGTTTTAGCTATATAATAGGTCAAAAGGGTTGACTTTAGAAATATCAATGTTAACCGAGACAAACTGACTCTGCAAAGGTAATGCCAAATGGACATGGTTGCAACTATTTTCATAGCATTAGGACTGGCAGCGGATGCTTTTGCTGTATCTGTTGCCAGCGGAATGGCAATAGAAAAGGTAAGAATTAGTAGTGCCTTGAAGATTGCAATATTCTTTGGATCATTCCAGGCAATTATGCCACTAATAGGATGGCTTGGAGGGCTCACCTTAAGGGGCTTTATTGCAGGTCTTGATCATTGGATAGCTTTTGGACTTCTGAGTTTCATTGGTTGTAGAATGATTTATGAATCGATCAGGATAGAATCAAGCCCAAGAAAAGTCAATCCCCTCAATACTTATGCGCTACTGATGCTATCCGTTGCTACGAGTATTGACGCTTTGGCGGTTGGAGTAAGCTTTGCATTTTTGAAAATCTTTGTTGCAGTCGCAGTAATAGTAATTGGAATTGTAACGTTCCTCCTGTCATTTTTTGGCACCTTTATTGGTGATAGGTTTGGACGCTTTTTTGAGCGTCGAATTGAGAGGGCAGGTGGCCTCATTTTGATTGGTATTGGAACAAAAATACTGGTTGAACATTTGATTTAGATGGCAGACTCTTGAGAAACTCATTGAAGTTGGGAAGAGGGAAAAGATAGAGATCTTTGTGATAAGATGAAAGTTGAATGTATCCATTGCGGCAGGAAATCCATCCTCATTGCTGAGAATTTAGGACTGTGCGTCAATTGCATAAGGCAGAAGTTTGACGAGGTATCTCCCCATATTGAGGAGGCTCACCGCCGCAGCAGGAAGGAGTTTGATCTTCCTGTGAGGCCGCCCCGCCATCCAAAGGGGATGGCCTGCGCGCTGTGCGCCAATGAGTGTGTGATTCCTGCGGAGGGGAAGGGTTATTGTGGTTTAAGGAAGAATGAAGAAGGAAGATTGGTGGGAGTGAGTGAAGATAAGGGAAACCTGGATTGGTACTACGATAATCTTCCCACTAATTGTGTCGCCGACTGGGTCTGTCCTGGGGGAAGCAGTGCTGGATATCCCCGCTATTCATATTCGTCCGGCCCGGAATATGGCTATAAGAATCTAGCTGTCTTTTTTCATGGCTGTTCCTTCAATTGCCTTTTCTGTCAGAACTGGCACTGGCGGGATAAGCTAATCAGGAGAAGCTATACGAAGCCCCTGGAGTTAGCTAAGGCAGTGGATAGCAGAACTGCTTGTATCTGCTTTTTTGGGGGCGATCCCGCTCCTCAACTTCTCTATGCTCTCAAGGCCTCTCGCCTAGCTCTAGAGAAGAATAAGGACAGGGTGCTTCGTATTTGCTGGGAGACCAATGGCGCCATGTCTTCTTCTTATTTGAAGAGAGTGGCTGAGCTGTCTCTTATATCAGGCGGATGTATCAAGTTCGATCTTAAGGCCTGGAGCGAATCTCTTCATTTTGCTCTCTCTGGAGTAAGCAACCGAAGGGTCCTGGAGAATTTTGCCATGTTGGCCGAATGGGCAAAAGGGCGTTCTGATCCTCCCTTCCTCATTGCCAGTACTCTTCTCGTTCCTGGCTATGTGGATGAAGAAGAAGTTTCATCCATCGCTCATTTTGTTGCCTCCTTGAGTCCTAACATCCCTTATTCTTTGTTGGCTTTTCATCCTCATTTTTATATGCATGATTTGCCTACTACGTCCAGATCTCATGCAGAAAAATGTAAGGAGCTGGCCGAGAAAGAAGGCCTTAAGAGGGTGAGGATTGGCAATTTGAATCTTTTGAGCAATGCGTATTAGAAGGCAAGAGAATCTTTTGCAAGAAAGAATGACTCACTTGATCAGAAAACCAGATAGCTTTGCTAAACTCAAAGTCCTGGGGGAGGTAGCTAGGTTCGACGTATGCGGTCTTCCTTCAGTATTTGCCAGGAAACAAAAGAGATTTCAACGTTTTAGATTTATCTACCCCGCTGTAGGACAAAGGGGAAAGTGCGTTAGGCTCTTCAAGGTTCTGCAGAGTAATGCCTGTTCGGGAAACTGTTTCTACTGCGCTAACCGGAAGAGTAGAGATTTCCCCAGAGTCACCTTTACTCCGGAGGAGCTCTCGAAGCTTTTTATCCAGTATTATAGAGGGCAGTTGGTGGACGGTCTTTTTCTTTCTTCAGCCATCATTGACACTCCGGGAAAGTCGCAGGAGAGTATGCTCAAGACCCTGGACATTGTTCGCCGAAAGTACGGCTACAAGGGTTACATCCATTTTAAGATCCTGCCCGGGACGGATGAGTCTCTTATAAGAGAAGCTAGCGGGCTGGCTGATAGGTTATCCGTTAACCTGGAGGCCCCGCACCAGCGATACCTGGCAAAGCTCTCACCCACTAAAGACTTTTCTGGCCAGCTCCTGACGGGGCTAAAGAGCATTGCTAAATTCAACACAGAAAAACCGCTCAAGGCTGGCATTACCACTCAGTTGGTGGTGGGAGCTGCGGGCGAGACCGATCGAGAGATACTTAGCCTGTCCAGTTCCCTCTACCAAGATTACAAACTCTGGCGAGTTTACTACAGTGCCTTTATGCCCATTCTGGATACTCCCCTTGAGAGTCGACCTCCCTGTTCACCTCTGCGGGAACTGAGACTCTACCAGGCAGATTTTCTCCTGAGGTTATATGGATTCAGCCCCGAGGAACTTCCTTTCACCGGAGAAGATCATCTGCCTCAGGGGCAGGATCCAAAGCTGGCCTGGGCTCTCAAGAACCCGGACAGGTTTCCCGTAGAAGTAAACAAGGCCGATTTCTGGGAGCTTTTGAGGGTGCCGGGGATCGGAAGAATCTCAGCCCGCAGGCTTGTGGAGAAGCGTGTAAGGGAGAAGATCACAAGACTGGCGCAATTAAGGGATATGGGGACAGTAGTGAAGCGAGCGCGGCGTTTCATCACTCTGGACGGTAGATTTTATCCCTCTTCGAAAGAGGCCCCTGTGGATGAGAAAGGTGAACAGCTATTCCTCTGGGAGGAGCTTTAGTAGGCCATCGCGCTTTGCAGAATGGTGCATCGTCCATCTTATCGATGAAAAAAGGACAGGGAACCGAGGGAGGGGTGAGGAGCGTGTTTTCTTGATGTTGTGCTTGCTTTCTGGTATGATTGCATCATACGTATCTGTGTATAATAGGTAAGGAAAGGTGGCCAGCTCACCAAGATTTCGAAAGGTATTCAAGAATTGATGGGACAGAATGCGAGAAAGAAAAAAAGAGTAGTGGTAGCCATGAGTGGAGGGGTGGATTCATCTTGTGCCGCTGCTCTCCTTAAAGAGCACGGTTACGAGGTTATCGGGGTGACCATGCAGATATGGCCTTCGGAGAATCTGGCCGCCGAGGTAGATACGCTTGGAGGTTGCTGCTCTCTGGAGGCGGTTCAGGAGGCCCGCGCTGTAGCTGGCAAACTAGGAATCCCGCACTATGTCATGAACTTCAGGAGGGTTTTTGAGCAAAAGGTCATTGGTGACTTTTGCAGAGAATATGCCCGGGGTAGAACCCCAAATCCCTGCATCAGATGCAATCAGTTTATAAAGTTCGATGCCCTACTTATGAGGGCTAAAGCCCTGGATGCCGATTTCATTGCTACTGGACATTATGCCCGGATAGAGCCTGATCCATCCGGCAATAGGTTCTTCCTTAGAAAGGGTGTTGATCCGAAAAAAGACCAATCCTATGTTCTCTATGTAATGACCCAGGAGAGCCTTCAGCATACCCTTATGCCTCTGGGACGCTATACAAAGGAGCAGGTCAGGCAGATGGCCCGTCAATGGAGGCTTCCCGTGGCCGATAGGCCGGAAAGCCAGGAGATTTGCTTTATTCCCGATGATGATTATGCGGCATTTGTCGAGAAGCGCATTAAAGAGGCTAGTCAACCAGGACCTATTCTTGATAGGAGGGGAAGAAAACTGGGGGAACACAAAGGCATTTTGTTTTATACTGTAGGGCAGCGAAAGGGACTGGGAATATCATCTTCAGAGCCTCTATATGTAGTGAAGATAGACCGGGAAAAAAACACTCTCATCGTAGGAAGGGAGGAAGATGTCTATGCCGATGAGCTTGAGGCCGAGCATGTGAACTATATTAGCAAAGATCATCTGAGAGAGCCCATCCAAGTTAGGGCTCGAATAAGGTACAATATGGAGGAGGCTCCCGCAACTGTGAGTTTCCTATTCAATAGCAGGGTTCGAGTGAGATTCAGTAGGCCGCAAAGGGCTATCACTCCCGGACAGGCGGTAGTTTTCTACCAGGACGATATTGTTCTGGGAGGTGGCACCATAGTCTGTGCCGCAAGACACGGCAAAGAAGGAGGTGAAACGGATGAAGGAAGTGAAGATTGGACGGGTTGTTGCATACTTCGCCCATCCAGAAGCGGCGGCTGTTGAACTGGAGGATAGTTTAAGGGTGGGAGATAGTATTCACATTAAAGGACATACCACTGATTTTGAGCAGCAGGTAGAATCGATGCAGATAGAAAACGAATCGGTCCAGGAGGCCAAAAAGGGAGATTCGATAGGAGTCAAAGTCAAAGAGAGAGTCAGGCATAACGATGTCATTTATAAACTGGTTGAGGAGTGATGATCGGGGATAAGAACATCCTGGCACGGTGCAGCAAGAACTGTATAAGTATTCTAACAAAGAAGACGATCCAGATTGGGAGTTGGTGCGCCTCTTTTATGTAGAGAGCTATGAGGACGGAGAGAAACCAAGGAGAAGGAGATGGCAGGTGTAGGCCGCGAGAGGCTCATTCTAGCTCTGGATGTGGATACCAAGGAAGAGGCAGAGCTTCTGGCACGAGAGCTCAAGGACCTGGTGCGGATGTTCAAAGTGGGACCTCGGCTCTTCACTCGCTACGGGCCGAAGATTATCGAGGCTATCCGCAAACAGGGAATTGGGGTCTTCTATGATGCAAAATTTCACGATATTCCTTCAGTGGTAGCGAAGGCAACCGAGGCTGCGGTCAGAATGGGAGTGAACATGCTCACCGTGCATACTCTGGGAGGACTGGCCATGATGGAAGCTGCAGTGGAGGCAATGAAAGGGAAGGCCGAAGATACGAAAATAGTGGGGGTGACCATCCTCACATCCTTGGATTCTTCTACATTGAAGGAAGAGCTGGGAGTTGGAAAAGACCTTTCCCAGGAAGTAGTGCATTTGGCCAAATTGGCCAAAAAAGCAGGCCTTGATGGAGTAGTGACCTCTCCCAAAGAGCTAGTGGTCCTTCGCCGGGCCTTTTCCAAGGACTTTCTCCTGGTAGTTCCTGGGATAAGACCGAAAGGAGTCGCAAGCAATGAGCAGCACCGATTTCTCACTCCGGGAGAGGCTGTTAGGAGAGGAGCCGATCTTATAGTAGTGGGAAGGCCTATCCTGGCGGCTGAGGATCCCCTGGAGTCTACCAAGAATATCCTGAGGGAAATAGAAGGTTATCTTTGAGGAGATAGAAAGTTCTTCGAAGGAGGTGAGTGATGTGAGAAGCGTCATTGGTGCTCTATTTCGTAAGTCCCCTTTTGAGGCTCTACACAGGCATATGCAAAAGGTGAGAGAATGTTGCGATCAGCTTAAGCCACTGATGGAAGCCTTTATGTCTGGAGACAGAGACCTCATAAGGCGGAAAACAAAAGAAATTTCAGACCTGGAGCATGAGGCGGACATAATAAAGAATGACATTCGGGAACATCTGCCCCACAGATTGCTTATGTCGGTGGACCGCTCCGACGTTCTCCATTTCTTGAACCAGGAGGACGCCGTAGCTGATTCTATTGAGGATATTGCCAGACTTATAGAGATGCGGGAGACAAACGTTCCTTCAGAACTAAAAGGAGAACTGATGGAGCTGGTGGACAAAGTGATGCATACCATAACCTCACTGGAATCAGCTACCTTCGAGCTTAAGAGTCTGGCGCAGAGCTCCTTTTCCAGAGAAGAGGAAAAGAAGGTCTCCGACCTCATCAAGCGCATAGATAGAAGCGAGTACGAGGCGGATATAGTCCAACAAAGATCTGCCAGAAAGTTGTTCAGCCTGGAAGATAAGACTGATCTCCTCTCTGTGGTCCTTTTGATGAAGATTATGGGAGAGCTAGGCTCGGTGGCCGATCATGCCCAGAATACGGGTGACAGGCTAAGGGGCATCATTGCCCGTTAGTAAATTGTTTCTGTATCTGATCCTTGGGTCTTGAAAGCGGAGAGATGATTGTAAGCCCCGTGCTGCTGGTGGCAATATTCGCCGGTTTCTATATGGCAGTCAACATTGGAGCAAATGATGTAGCTAATTCCATGGGGACCTCTGTAGCCTCCGGCGCCCTTACTTTAAGAAAGGCAGTGGTTGTAGCGGGATTGTGCAACTTCGTAGGGGCGGTGCTGCTGGGAGTGTACGTAACGGATACTATTCGCAAGGGAATAATCAATCCGGCCTACTTTGCTCCTAATCCCAACCTTCTCATCTATGGAATGATCGCCGTCCTGCTGGGGGCGGGAGGATGGGTCAGTATTGCCACCTACCTAAGGCTACCCGTTTCCACTACCCACTCTATTGTGGGGGCCCTTATCGGCTTTGGCCTGCTAGGAGCAGGGATACAGGGAATACAGTGGAAGGTGGTTGGGGCTATCATTCTCAGCTGGTTTATCTCACCTATCGGCGGAGCGGGTATATCCTATCTTCTATTCACCATCATCAAAAGAAAAATTCTAGATAGTCCAAGCCCTCTTGCAGCAGCAAAAAGGGTTGGACCTTTCTTTGTTGGTCTGGTTCTATTTGTTATTGGTTTGGCCGTTGTCTATGGCGTCTCGAAAAGGTTATTGGGGAACCCGCACTTTTCTTATGTCCTGGGAATAGCAGGAGCCATAGCAATTATAGGAGGTCTAGCCAGCTACATTTTTCTGGGAAGATATGCACTAGGTGAGAATGACGAGTATGAAGAGATGGAAGAGCTTTCCAAACCGCTGCAGGTCCTGAGCGCATCTTACGTTGCTCTTGCCAATGGGGCAAATGATGTAGCTAACAGTATTGGCCCCATTGCTGCTATCCTGACAGTGATGGAGACACAAAAGGTAACCATGCAGGTTCCTGTTCCTATCTGGGTTTTTGGTTTGGGAGGAATAGGTTTAGTGATAGGTATTTCTACCTGGGGCTACAGAGTGATGGAAACCATCGGCAGGAAGATCACCGAGGTTACTCCCACTCGAGGTTTTGCTGCTGAATTCGGGGCAGCCACGGCTGTGATTGTTTGTTCCCGCCTGGGCATGCCCGTCTCCACTACCCATGCCTCAGTGGGTTCAGTGATAGGAGTAGGCATGGCCCGAGGAATTGGGGCTATAAACTTGAGAGTTGTTGGCAGAATCGGTATTTCCTGGCTGGTTACTCTTCCCGTTAGTGCAGGCTTCACTATCGTTATTTACAAGGTTCTCAGTGCTCTTCTACCTCAGCTTTGATTCAGCATTAGCGCTAGGAAGTTGAAGGGAATACTATTTCAGGTATCCTTCGATTAGTAGATCTTCCCCTATTCTCTTGAAGGATCGCACCTCTATGCGGGGAGTTTGACTTAAAATCTTTATTCCCTTGCCCTCTACCCAGGTGACAGAGTTTCTTCCTCCTACGATCCGGGGGGCAAGAAAAAGGAAAACTTTGTCCACGTATCTTTCCTGAAAGAACGATCCGATGATCTCCCCCCCTCCTTCAACTAAAAGGCTCAGTATCTTTAGTCTTCCAAGCTCCTTGAGAACTTCTTCAAGACTGACTCTCTGCTCGCTATTTTTTCTCACCGTAGCTACCGTGACACCTTCATTTTGAAGCTGGTCCACTTTCTGCTTAGGTGCTCTAGGGGTGGTGAAGATGATAGTTTGAGCTTTGGTTTGCTCTTTTAACACGCGAGCTTCCGGAGAAATTTGCAATGTGCTGTCCAGGATAATGCGGAAAAACCTTTTTTTCAAAGGGGGAAGAAGCGATGGGTCGTCTCGGATGACGGTATTTACTCCTACCAGGATAGCGTCTACTTTCTCTCGCATCTTATGGGCGAGTTTCCGGGCCTGAGGGCCGGTTATCCACTTGGACTCTCCAGTCTTGGTAGCGATCTTTCCGTCCAGGCTGGCCGCTGCCTTTACTATAACGAAAGGGACCTTTTTTTCCATAAATTTGAAGAAAGCTTCATTTATCTCTCGGGCTTCCTTTTCACATGCTCCTACTTCTGTCTCTATTCCAGCTTTTTTGAGTTCTTCAATTCCCTTGCCTGAATTGAGAGGATTGGGATCCAGGATTGCAGCAGCCACTTTGCTGATTCCGGCTTCAATAATGGCTTGGGTGCAGGGAGGAGTTTTTCCGAGGTGAGAGCAAGGCTCAAGGGTAACGTAGAGGGTGGAGCCTCTCACTTTTTCTTTCGCTCGTCTTATGACTTCTATCTCGGCATGAGGACCGCCGAAGAACGGGTGATAGCCCCGTGCCAGCATCCTGCCATCCTTGACCAGTACTGCTCCTACCATGGGGTTGGGGGAAACCTGGCCTTCCCCCTTTTTGGCTAAAGACAAGGCCATTTGCATCCATTTCTGCTTCATTCTACAAAAGGTTTTCTCTAATCAGGAGTTCAGCGATCTGGATGGCATTTAGGGCTGCTCCCTTTCTGAGATTGTCAGAGACTATCCAGAGCATGAGATTGTTTTCGCGCGATCCATCCTCGCGTATCCTACCCACAAATACCTCATCTTTTCCCTCAGCTTCGGTGGGTAGAGGATAGATGTTGTTTTGAGGATCATCCTGAACAAGAACACCGGGGGAGTGGGAGAGAATTTCTCTGGCTTCCTCCACACTCACCCTTCTTTCCGTTTCAATAGTAACAGCTTCCGAATGAGAACAAAAGACCGGTACCCGCACGCAGGTGGCTGTTATTCTAATTTCCTCGTCTTGCATGATCTTCCTGGTCTCATCAAGCATCTTCATTTCTTCGCTGGTGTATCCGTTGGGCAGAAATTCTCCTATATGAGGGAGGAGGTTAAAGGCTATTTGGTAAGGATATACGTCTCGGGTAATCTCATCCCCTCTGGCCCACTGATGGGTTTGATTTTTTAGCTCTTCCGGGGCCTCTCTCCCCGTTCCAGAAACAGCCTGATAGGTGCTGACAATTATCCGTCTGATGCGGGAAACCCTATGGATAGGATAGATAGCCACTACCATCTGGATGGTGGAGCAATTGGGATTGGCAATGATGCCTTTGTGGTTCCTGACCGCCTGAGGATTTACTTCGGGAACGACGAGAGGAGTGGCAGGGTCCATTCTAAAAGCGGCAGAGTTGTCTACAACCACGGCTCCTGCCCGGGCAGCTATGGGAGATAACTCTTTTGAAATGGATGTCCCCGCTGAGAATAAAGCTATTTCTATTTCTTTGAAGGAGGAAGGAGTTAATTTCTCTACTTTGACTTGGTCGGATCCGAATTCCAAAATTCTACCTTCCGATCTCTCCGAAGCTAGAGCCCTGATGTCTCTTACAGGAAAATCCCGCTGGCGGAGGATTTTGAGCATCTCCTCACCCACCACTCCGGTAGCTCCCACCACAGCTACATTGTATCCTCTACTCAATCTCTTCCTCTTTCTCTAACTTGAATTCCTCATGAATGGCTCTTGCTGCCTCACTTCCCTTATCTCTTTTAACCACACAAGAGATTTTTATTTCCGAGGTGCTTATTAAATCAATGTTTATTCCTTTCTTCCCCAGGGCAGAAAACATCCTTGCTGCCACCCCAGGATGTGACTGCATGCCAGCTCCCACTAAGGAGACCTTCGCCATATCGGCATCGTAGACTACTTCCTGGGCACCCAATGTCTCCTTTACCTTTCCCATCACCCTTTTTACCGCCTCCAAATCTTTTCCCTCCACGGTGAAGGTGATATCATTTCTCCCGTGCTCAGAACTACTTTGGATAATCATATCCACATTGATGTTGACCTCAGCAAGGGGAGTAAAAATGAATCCTGCTATCCCGGGCTTATCCTGCAGCTCTTTGATGGTTACCTTAGCTTCTTTTTCATTAAGGACGAGTCCTGAGACTACAAAGTGCTCCATTGGTTTTTCCTTACTCAACTATGGTCCCCTCCTTTTCATTGAAACTGGATCGGATGTGCAATCGAACTTCATAGTTCTTGGCTAACTCCACGGCACGCGGGTGCACAACCCTAGCTCCTGAGCTGGCTATCTCCAGGAGCTCATCATAGGAGATACGCCTGAGTTTCCTTGCCTGGGGGACTACGCGCGGGTCTGCCGTGTAAATTCCCTCGACATCGGTGTAGATCTCGCACATATCCGCCTTCAAAGCAGCGGCCAAGGCCACCGCCGTTAGGTCCGAGCCCCCTCTTCCCAGAGTGGTGATAATATTCTCCTGCGTCACTCCCTGAAACCCTGCCACTACCACGATTCTGTCCTTGTCAATCTCTTCCACGATTCTGTCGGTCTCGATTTTTCTAATGCGGGCTTTGGTGTGGACATCATCAGTGATGATTCCTCCCTGAAGTCCGGTAAAAGCCACTGCCTCTGCTCCCAGAGAGTTAAGGCTCATACTCAAAAGAGCGGAAGAGACGATTTCTCCGGTGGATAGGAGAAGATCAATCTCTCTTTTGGGAGGTTCAGGATTGGCTCTGGAGGCAAGGGAAAGCAGCTTATCGGTGGTATCCCCCATGGCTGAAACCACCAACACAAGCCTGGTGTTCCCTTTTTTGCTATCAACTATTCTTCTGGCTACCTTGCTTATTCTATCCAGAGTAGCTACTGAGCTGCCTCCGAATTTCTTAACAACTAAGGGCATTCTTTTCTCCGTGAGGCGAGCTCAGGTTTCCTTTCTACCCTCCAGCCGTCTTGTCGGTAGAGAGTAGTTCTGAAGTTGTGCCAGAACGTAATCCCTGAGCCTCTGAGGTGAAGGGATTTTCTTGATTATTTTGCCTTCCTCTAGCATAGGTTGAAGGAGTGGCAACATTTCTCCACCACAGGAGCACGTTTCGGCTCTCTTCCCTCTGGGAAGAATGAGCGTTGAATAGCAGGACGGGCACCGCCATACCTCTTTTTTGCCTGAACATTTGCCTTTTTTGGCATAGGGTCTTCCTTGCACCTCAACTATATCCAGAGCAAAATCTATAACCGGAGCGTTGCTTATCCAGGTGCCTACTCCAAAGGCATCTGCTACTTGATCGAGCTGACTAATTTCCTCCTCATCTATTCCTCCCGAGACGAAGAGTTTTACCTCATCGAATCCCCGCAGGTCAAGCTCCCATCTAACCTCTTTGAGAAGTTGCAGAAAATTTCCTTTCCTGGAGGATGGGGTATCTATTCTTATGGCGAAGAGGTCCTTCCCCATTCCTTCAGCCACTTTCAGGGCCTCAAACTTTTCATCTCCCAGGGTGTCTATTAAGCTCACTCGCTTAACTCCAGGTTCAATAATTTCGTGAAAAAACCGGGTCGCTTTGAGCGTATCTCCCACCAGGAGAATGAGGGCATGGGGGATGGTTCCAACAGGCTCTTCCCCTAACTCCTGGGCACTCTTACTTACCGCTACTCCATCACATCCGCCGATGAAGCAGGCTCGATCAATCATGGGTGCTATCCCTGGGTGCATTCTTCTGGCTCCAAAATGGTAGATGAACTTGTCCCCTGCAGCCTTCTTGCATCTGGCTGCCCGTGTAGCCACGCCAGAGGCTTGACAGAGAAATCCCAGAAGGGGTGTTTCATATTTGGCAAAATCACTGTAGTTGCCTTCTATTAACAAAACTGGCTCGAGGGGGTGGAAGAAGGTCCCTTCCCGCATAGCCCAGAGGTTAACCTTTATTCCTTCAAAAAGGGTGAGGACTTCATCCAGTCCAGCCAGAACAGCCCAGGGGTAAGAATTAGGAAGCTGGCTGGCTCTGACTTCTGCGGCTACCCTCTTGTCTATTTTCTTGGCCTTAATGATTTGTAGCGTTCTCTCAAAGTAGACGTCGGTGATTTTCCCCTCTTTGATATCTTTAGGATCAGCCAGATGAAACATGATTTGCCTCTCAAGGTGTAATTTGACGTGATTATATCATAGCTCTTTCTTGCTTGTCAACTCGGATGTTTGAGGTGACCCATCAAAGTGTGGTGGGAGAATTGCCTGGGTGCCTACCCTAAGAGTAAGGGGCTGCGCTCAGGAAAAATGGTGGGAAATGAGGCCACAAGAGGGAATAGGCTGACTCTATGCTTTTTCATTCTATTTGGCAGCAGGCAACATAATGGCCTCTCCCGACAGAAACAAGGTCAGGCACTATTTCCTCACATTCCTTGCTAGCCAAGGGGCACCTGGTATGAAAAACACAACCAGAGGGAGGATTAATGGGGCTGGGAACATCCCCTTTTAGGATAGTTCGCTCTTTCCGGACCTCAGGATCAGGAATAGGGATGGCAGAAAGAAGGGCCCGGGTATAAGGATGAAGTGGATTTTCAAATAGCTCCTTAGTACGAGCTATTTCTACAATTCTCCCCAGATACATCACGGCGATCCTATGGCTAATGTATTCTACCACCAGAAGATGGTGAGTGATAAAAAGGTAGGTGAGGCCAAATTCTTCTTGAAGATCTTGGAGTAGGTTAAGAATCTGGGCTTGAACCGAGACATCCAGGGCGGAAGTTGGCTCATCCAGAACAATGAACTCAGGATCAGTCGCCAGGGCTCTGGCTATCGCGATTCTCTGTCTTTGGCCGCCGCTCAACTCGTGGGGATAGCGAAAGAGGTGATCAGAGGTGAGACCCACCCGATAAAGAAGATTCAGTACTCTTTCTCTGAGTTCGAGCCCCTTGGCCAGGCCATGAACTTTTAAAGGTTCACCCACAATGTCCTTAATGAGCATCCGCGGATTTAGGGAAGATGAGGGATCCTGGAAGACTATTTGCATCATCTTCCTCATACTTTTGAGTCTTGCACCCTTCAGAGTGGCTAAATCGCATCTTCTGAAGTCTCGGCCAGATTCCTTCGGATCAGGACTACTCGTTGTTTGCCCTTCGGCTGTTCTAGCTTTTGACTCATCAAGAGCGTCGAAATAGATGCGTCCAGAAGTCGGCTCGAATAATCTTAGAAGGGTTTTGCCAAAGGTGGTTTTTCCGCAGCCTGACTCACCAACTAATCCTAGACACTCTCCCTTCTCAATCTTGAGGCTCACTCCGTCAACAGCTTTGACCTGCCCCATCTCTTTTTTGAATACCCCACCGGTAATGGGGTAATATTTCTTAAGATCTCGGGTCTCAAGCATCATCTTTATCCCTTTCTTTGTGGTAAAGATAGCAAGCCACGAAGCGATTCTTTTCTGTCTCCCGGAGCGCCGGTTTAGCGTCAGAGCACTTGTGCATTACCCGAGGGCAGCGAGGATGAAAACGACATCCAGAGGGAGGAGATATAAGGTTGGGAACGCTGCCCTTGATGCTCTGAAGGCGATCTTTCCGTCCCGGTCGAGGAACTGACTTCAAGAGGCCTTGTGTATAAGGATGAAGAGGTTTCTTGAAGAGAGAATGAACCGGAGCTACCTCTGCGATGTGGCCAGCGTACATGACTACCACTTTTTCACACATTTCAGCCACTACTCCCAGGTCGTGAGTAATGAAGAGAATAGATGAGCCAAATTCTTTCTTGAGCTTTCTCACGAGATCCAGAATTTGCGCCTGAATCGTTACATCCAGATTGGAAGTGGGTTCATCGGCTATGAGAAGTGTGGGATTGCAGGCTAGAGCCATAGCAATGACCACCCGCTGCTGCATACCTCCACTGAGCTCGTGAGGGTACCTCATCACGACTCCTTCGGGATGGGGTATGCCCAGTATCCTTAACATTTCAATAGACCTTCTTTTTGCTTCCTCAAGGAGTCTTCGTCTGTACCTTCTCACTCCGGGGATACAGGAGAGGAATTTGAGGGAAGAAGAGCGAGGCTTCTCCATCATCTTGAGGTAGATTCCCCTTTCCATTTTGAGGATAGCTCGGGTAAGAAAGAAGCCGTCTTTTTTGATATCCTGCTCAATTCTTTTCAGTACGACCTGGCAAAGCTCTTCTTTCCGGTGGAGTAGAAAAGCCTCGGAGATTTGATCACCGACAGAGTAAACGGGGTTTAGAGCCTCGCTAGGCTCCTGGAAGATCATAGAAATCTCGTTTCCCCTCACTTTTTGCATGAAGGCCTCATCCTGATCCAGGAGATTGATGTCGCGTTTCGACGCAGCAAATCTGTTCTTTAAACGAAAATTCACCTTACCTTCTTCTATCCTGCCCGGAGGGCGAATGAGTCTGAGGATAGAAAGAGCAGTCACGCTCTTTCCACAGCCGGTTTCTCCCACGAGACCCAGGATTTCTCCTTCTCTAACATTAAGATTGATCCTATCTAGGGCCTGGACTACTCCCTCGTAGGTGTAAAAATTCATGGTTAGATTTTCAGCTTCTAGCAGTTTCGGCACCATTTATCTCCTTCTCAGGCGTGGGTCTAGAATATCTCGGAAGGCATCTCCCAGAAGGTTCCATCCCAGAACGAAAAAGAGCATGAAGAGACCAGGAATGGTGATGGTATGCCAATAGGCAAGAGGGCTTTGTGGCGGCCCTACAATCCAGTTTCGAGCAAAACTCACCATCTGCCCCCAGTCAGCATAACCTACCGGAGCCCCCAGACCTAAGAAACTTAAGGCTGCAGCAACCAGAACCACCGCTCCGACATCCAGAGAAGCCATAATTACCATGGGGTAGATAGAATTCGGCAGAACGTGTTTTATGATAATTAGAGGACTGGAGCAGCCTACTGCTCTAGCGGCAGAGACATAATCTTCTTCTCTCACCCTGAGTATATCACCACGGATAAGCCTGGCGTATATGGGCCATCCCACAATGATGAGAGCCTTCATTACATTGTCAAGACTGTGGCCAAGAGCAGTAACAAGGGCCATGGCCAGGATAAGAGTGGGAATAGACATAAATATATCCACAACCCTCATGATGACCTCATCAAACAGCCCGCCGTAGTAACCTGCGATACTCCCCAGAACCAAACCAATGAGAAAGGTAGCACCCACCACCATAAAGCCAATGCGGAAGGCGGTTCTGGTTCCCCATATGACCCCATAGTAGACGTCATACTGACCTTCGGTAGTTCCGAATATGTGCTCAGCCGAGGGAGGACGAGGCTCGGCAGAATAGCCATAGCGGGGAATGTTGTACGGTTCATAGGGATGTTTGGGCGGAGCTAACTGAGGAGCCAGAATGGCTACAGCAGCGAAAAGCAGTATGAGAGAGAGTCCTACTAGAGAAAGGGGACTTCTTTTTATCCGGTGGAGGCTGAACTTTAACTCCTCCACCCGGGGCTTCAGTGACTTCTTAAGTTCATCCCAGCTCGCCAGTTTTGACTTCAGAGTCTTCACCTTAGCCTTACTCGGGGGTCGATGTACACATACAAGAGATCAACCACCAGATTTGTTACTACAAAGAGGACACCATTGAATAGTACAGCGCAGAGGACCGCCGGGATGTCCAGTTGAATGGCAGCTCTGGCCCACCACCATCCCAGGCCCTTGCGGCTGAAAATAGTCTCGGTGATAACCACCCCATGTACCAAACTCGCAACCAACCAGCCGGAAACCGTAATTACAGGTATCAGGGCATTTCTACGGGCATGTTTTTTTACCACCCTATTTTCATCTGCTCCCTTGGCTCGGGCAGTAGTGATATAGCCTCTTCCCAGTACCTCCAGCATACTAGATCTCATAATACGCATAACTAGAGCACACTGAACCACGGTGAGGGTAATCACCGGCAGGATAAGGTGCCTCAGGGCGTCAAGAAAGATCCAGAGCTGTCCATTCAATAGAGCATCAATGGTATTGATTCTGGTATACCGGGCAAACTCTGCGGATTTCACGTAGAGGCTTGCTTTCATGCTGAGAGTTTCTGGAGGAAGAAAGCCCCTGAAATACCCGTAAAAAATCATAAGAAGCATCAGGCCAAACCAGAAAGTGGGAAGAGACCAGCCTATGATGGCCAGAGTTCGGGTGGTGTGGTCAATGACTTTGTCCTGATGCACTGCTGAGACGCTTCCCAGCCATATACCTACCAGAACAATCAATGGCGCAGAAAAAAGAGCCAGCTCCAATGTATTGGGAAGAAAATGAAAAAGTGCCTCCAGTGCAGGCCTTTGGGCTGTTTTGGACCATCCGAGGTCTCCCCGAAACAGGGCCTTCATCCAATTGTAGTACTGCACCTGGATAGGAGCATCCAGTCCGTATTTTTTGATTATTCCCTGGATATCCCTCAGTTGCTTAACATCCGTTATGAATACACTGGCTCTTTGTTCTGGGCTGAAAAGAGAAAGAATGCCAAATACCAGAATGCTCACACCAAAAAGGACGATAAACAAGAGAAGAAGTCTGCGTATGATGTAGGCCCTCATTTCCATTCATTTTTCCTCTTTCTGAGTGCGCCAAAAGTTTCTTTCGTTCCTCGCTTAGCGGAGCTTCCGCCAGGCGACATCCCCCAAAATCTCAAAATTGGGCCATACGACCCCATCTAGATTTCCTGGAGAAGGTCGTATGGCCCGCTCTATCTATCTATTCGGTGTATCCTTTCCAGATAGGATATGCGTAGCTGGTATTCTGGAAGTCCGGAATGCATGTATTGAAGTACCAACCCTGTACCCAATCCCGCTCGTATCTCCGCTGTAGCTGCTGGTAGATGCCAACACTCGGAACATCTTCATAGTATATTGCCTGAAGCTCATAGTAAATATCCTTCCTTTCCTCTGGATCCACAGTAGCTACACCTTGTTCGATCAAGGCATCCACCCGGGGATCACTGTAGCTCTGGAATGCAGAAAAAGCACCATTGGTGTGCATGAAGGGATGGATAAAATTATGAGGATCAGGATAATCAGCTAGCCAACCTATGATGAACAGGGTTAAGGTGTTCTTTCTCAGTTCTCTAACGTATGTAGCCCAGTCGACCGGTCTTACATCGATGCTGAACTTGGGATTCAGCACCTCGAGGTTATCCTCGAACATGTGAGCAGCCGTCCTTCTCTGGGCGTTGCCAATATTGTAGAGAATGGCCATCTTGAAGCCATTCTCCCACACCTGTCCTCCCCAGGCCTTCTTAAAATGTTCCTCTGCTTTCGCTTTGTCATATTTATACACAGGCTGATCGGGATTCAAATAGGGGAGTCCTCTAACTATAGGGCTCACCGGCTGGTAGGCCTCGCCGAGCCAGACGTCCCGAAGGTAAATATCCCAATCAAAGGAATAAGAGAAACCGAGTCTCACATCCTTGTCGGAGAAGAAATCAGGTGGAATTCCTTGACCGTCGAGTTCTCCACTGCCTATGTCCGCATTACCCTCCGGATTTATTTGGAAATTATAGAAGGCTGCAGTGCATGCAAGGACAGGTAGATTCTTATGGACGCGGATACCCTCCAGACCTTCCATTTCCCTGATGTACTGTGTATCTACCTGGACCACGTCAATATCCCCGGCCAGGAACATGAGTTTGCGGGTAGTCCACTCCTCAACAAATTTGACAACCACTCTCTTTAGTTTGGCCGGGTCTTTCCAGTAATCATCATTTCTCACCAGGACTGTCTCTACCCCCGGTTCCCACCTTTCCAGCTCAAAAGGACCTGTGCCACAGGATATGGCATGCAGAGTCTCTTCTCCCGACTCCGGGTTGTTAAAGTCGTCCCAGGTCTCAGCCGTTCCCGGCCAACCTCCGTTTTCCACCACGAATTTCTTGCTAACCACTGCTCCCCATTGATTGGACAGAACAGACAAGAAGGGCGGATAGGGCTGCTTCAGATGAAAGACTATACTGTTGCCCTCAACTTCTACGGCCTTGTCTACGTCCTCGAAGCTTACTGCGATCTCGTCTCCCTTGCGGGTACTCCCCACTCCCAGGAGGGGCTCCAGCAGCATCCAGATCGGGCCACCACTTGGATCCAGAACCATGGAACGCTCAAAAGAGTATTCGACATCTTCAGGAGTCATTACTTCCCCATTATGGAACTTCACTCCCGCTCTTATGGGAAAGGTGTAGGTGAGTCCGTCCGGCGCCAGGAGACCGTTTTCCAGAGTAGGAACCTTGGTGGCTAGCATGGGGATAAACTGGTCTGTCTTTTCACCGTCCCAGAAAACCAGAGTCTCATAGATGTTAATAATTCTAACTCCGCTAGAAGTGTCGTAGGCGTATGCTGGATCCAGTGAATCCACGGTTCCATAGCCTGCCACAATTAGAGTATCAGGGTTCTTTATCTCTTGGGCGACTCCTGCCGCTGTCCCCCCTAGGACGATGCTACTAACCAACAGCACCAACATCCACTTATTTTTCACTTTGCAATCCTCCTTCCTTAGTCTAGAACCAGATTCTTCCCTCGTTTGTCTTCTCCGTCTTCTCCACCTCCTTTCGTTGGAAATGTTTTCGCTTCAAAGTCCAGAAAGACTGGCGTTCCCATTCAATTGGTGTGAGTATTTTACAAAACCTTTCTCAAAAGTCAATGAGGATTGTGCAAGCCTGGTCTTCACGTTTTCAATCACCCAGGCTATTCCTGGCGTGCGGCGAGCTAGAATTTCGATAACGTGCCCATCTCTTTCCGGGGGAGAAAGGAGCACCTCATGTTCTCTTAAGATAAGTCTATAGTCATTTATAGACAGAGTGAAGAAGGAAACCTCTCGCGGCTCATTTATTTCCTTGAGCACGAGCTCGCCACTTTCTCTATCGGGACGAGCTTCCACAGGGAGACCGGTCCCAGGAGAGGGAAAGTAAGTCTCCAACAGAATTATTCGATTGTCCTCATCAACGGTGAATATTCCCGTGACCAGGATTTTTTCCACGGAATGGACATAGGTCAGCTTGAATTTCTCCCCAGGGGATATTCTTTGAGTAAATATTTTCTCCCCTGTCGTTTTGTCGCGCACCACCAAGAGGCTCAAAGGCTGCATGCTATAGGCTGCAATACCAACCCCCAGAGCAGCCAGAAATATGTAGATTCTATAGTCCACGATAGCGCTCTCTTCTCGATTCAGACTGAAAGAATTGTCCAGAAGGCTGAGATCCTTGGTGGTGCCTTTACGGGAAAAATCGGCGCCACACCCGGAGTCTGAGCAAAAGGTCAGTCCCTCGGAACCTCAGGCCAGGCTCATTTTAAGTCTTTGCGATTTCATTCTCTGCCAGAGAAAAACTAGACCAAAGGCTGACAGTCCAATAGCGTCGGTGTAAAGTCCGGGGCGGATTAAGAGAATGGCTGCAGCCAGCATTACCAGACGCTCGATCACGTTAGCTTTGACTACGAAGTAACCAGCCTGGGCTACCGAGAGGGCAAACATACCTAAAATGGCCATACCACTTATCAAAAGAACTTCCCAAACCGTAGTGTTGATCAAAAGGAGCTGAGATGAGAAAACATAGATGAAGGGCAGGATAATGATGCGGAAATCCAGCTTGAATCCTTCTATGCAGGTTCTGAAAGGGTCAGAGTTGGCAACTCCAGCGGCCGCATAAGCAGCTACCCCTACTGGAGGGGTATCATCGGCAACAATGCCGAAATAGAAAATGAAGAGGTGCGCAGCGATGAGGGGGATAGAAGGCCCGGCCGTAACAATGGCGGGAGCAAGAAGAACTACCACGATGATGTAGGTAGCGGTAGTGGGAAGACCCATTCCCAGGATAAGAGCAGCTACCATAGTTAAGAGTAGGGTGAGATAGAGGTTGTTTCCTGCCACATCCAGAATGATGTGGGTCACATTAAGACCCAGCCCGGTTAAAGTGGTTACACCTATTATTATTCCAGCACAGGCGCAGGCGGCGATGATTCCAATCATATTCTTGGCTGCCGCCTCAAACGCATCCAGAAAATCAGCAAGGACCAGTCTGGCTACTCTAGCCGGACGCTCTGAACTTGTTTGCCTTATTACATAAGGATTGGGTTTTCCCCTTAATGCAAACCAGGTTGAAGCTACGATATGGAGGATTATGGTGGAGGCAACTGCCGCAAAAGCGGAGGTCATGGGAGTATAGAATTTTATAACCAGAAGATAAAGCAAAACGCCTAGGGGGATCAGGAAATGGATTCCGCCAAGGAAAGTGGCCATGAATCTGGGGAGCTCACTTTTGGAAAGTCCCCTTAGATTCAGCTTTACGGCTTCCAGGTGAACGGCAAACATGAGTCCAATATAGCTTAATACCGCCGGGATGAAAGCAGCCTTTATCACCTTGACGTACGGTATGCCTAAGAATTCAGCCATAACGAAAGCAGCCGCTCCCATAACTGGAGGCATAAGCTGACCATTGGTAGAGGCGGCTACCTCCACCGCCGCTGCTTTCTCGGCAGAAAGACCTACCTTTTTCATCAAGGGTATGGTAAAAGCCCCCGTGGTTACGGCATTGGCTACAGAGCTGCCTGAGACCAGACCCATGACCCCGCTAGCCAGTACCGCACTTTTGGCCGGTCCACCTCGGTACTTACCCATCAAGGAGAAGGCGATATCAATAAAATACTTGGCGCCTCCAGTGCGCTGAAGCACCGTTCCAAACAAAACAAAGACAAAGACAAAGCTAGAAGAGACGCCGATAGGGATCCCAAAAATTCCCTCTTGGGTCATGTAAAGATGGTTAACCAATCGGTAAAAACTGTAGCCTTTATGCATGAGAAGACCGGGAAAGATAGGTCCCAGGAAGGCATAAATGAGAAAGCCAATCACCACAACTGGAAGAGCAGGGCCTATGGCTCGGCGGGTAGCTTCCAGAATAAAGATTATGGCTATGACGCCGACCACGAGATCCACGGTGTTTGGGGCACCTACCCGATAAACTAGCTCATGATAGAAAACCACCTTGTAGGCAAAAGCACCCATCCCCAGGGTAGCCAGTACTATATCATACCAGGGGAGTCTATCTTTAGGAAGTCTTTTGAGGAGGGGAACATAGAGAAAAGCCAACGCTACCCCAAGGCCTAGATGAATGGATCTTTGAAGAAAGGCAGTGATAGGGGAAATACCGGCGGTGTAAAACTGGAAGATGGACATAGAGATGGCCACCGCCGCCACCCCCATTCCCACCAGTCCCTTGAGCTCCCGCCGGACGAAAACTTCCCTGCGGGGGTGAGAATCCACATTTTGCTGCTTGGATGGAAAATTCATAAACCCCGCTACGGAGGATTTCAAAGTTAGGAAGGGCATCTTCTTAAGAGGAGATGCCCTTCCCTGTGAACTATCTTCTCTTACTTCAAAATTCCCTTTTCAATGTAGTACACTTCAGCTCCTGGATGAAGAGGAATGGCCATTCCGTCAATAGCACTTTCCAAGGTTATGTAACTAGCCACTCGAGGCAGACCGTTCGCGATCTGCTCGAGACCCTTCTCATCAAATATCACCGTGAGAAGGTCATGGACCAATTCTGCCGGGATGTCCGCGTGAGCCACCATTTGAGCTAGTACCGTTACAGACTGCCTATCTTCTATGTCGTAGTAGAGTCCGCCAGGTATAACTACCTGGGCGTAGAAGGGGTGTTTGGCCTTGAGCTTATCGAAAACATCATCGGGGATCTCGACCAGATCCATATCAGCCACCAGGCAGGGTTCTGCAACCGCAGGCATCCCCAGTCCTCCAGTGAAGAAAGCAGCATCCACTCTCCCTTCCTTAAGGAAGCCACCCGCCTCCTCGGCGCTGATATGCTCGACCCTGATGTCGTCGAAAGTTATCCCATAGATTTCCAGGATATTCTGGGTATTTACTTCTGTACCACTTCCCAAAGGTCCCACAGCTACCTTTTTCCCCTTAAGATCAGCCACCGATTTAATTCCTGCATCTCTTCTGACCAGAATATGGATGGGCTCCGGATAGAAAGACGCCACCCCTCGGATGTTCTTCACCGGTTCCTCAAAACTAGCCAGCCCATTGTAGGCGTAGTGAGCCACATCATTCTGCACCAGGGCGAAATCAGTGAGTTCCTGACCAATTAGCTTGCAGTTAGCTACTGAAGCACCGGAGGATTCCACAGTGGCCCTCACTCCCGGAAGGAATTTGTACACAATCCTGGAGATAATCCCGGATAGGGGATAGTAGGTGCCCGCGACCCAACCAGCAGCAATGGTGATGAGTTGAGGTTTTTCAGCGCATGCGGCAGGCACAAGAGTGGAAATGACCAAGACAAAGGCCAACAGCACTATAGCTACACTCCTTTTCATTTAGTTCACCTCCCTTCGTCGTCTTTTATTTGACCGGGGTGCCTATTTTTCCGGAAAGCCCCGGCTAGTTATTAACCACTCGGCGCATCGGCTACAGCCATCAGCTGTCTTACCTCAGACGTATTCTAGATTATTGCTCGTCTTTGTCAAGCACGCACAAACACCAAGATTTCTCTCTCTACTTTCCTCATCTTTTTATTCATTATGCTCAAGAAAAGGACACGGAATCTTGGGAAGACTCTGATGAAGAATATGCGGACAGTATGGAATCCTGGGGTAGTGGAAGCAGCAAGTATTCTTACTCGGCATTTCCTCCCCCTTTGTATTCAAAATTACTTGAAATGACCTACTTTAAAGCCCCCATAGTCAGACCTTTCACTAAGTGTTTTTGAACCAAAATTGTAAATATTATTACAGGGATAAGGGCAAGTACTCCTCCCGCAGTCATATAACCCCAATTAATACCAGTTTCCTTCATAAAGCCAGTGATACCTACGGGTAGAGTTACAGCTTTACTCCCGGTCAGAATCAAGGCAAATAAGAACTCGTTCCAGGAAAAAATAAAGGTGAGTATTCCTGTTGCTACTAATCCTGGAGCCACCAGGGGTAGGGCTACGTTCCAAAAAGCACCAAAATCAGAGCATCCATCTACTAGAGCACTCTCTTCAATTTCTCGAGGAATCTTCCGGAAGAAGCTTCTCATCTGAGAGAAGACGTAGCTTCCTTACAGATGCCACATTCTCTCTATTCAGCATACGCCAGCTCGTCCCGGACTGTACTCGACACTCAGCTGACAAGCTTCGGTGTTTGTGCTTAGTAGAATTATGCTCCTAATTCTTGTAGCAAAAATATGAATACTTGTCAAGACCAGAACATCAATGCGTCCGTATGTCCCTATTTCTCCGTTATTTACTATCTTGACAGAAAGTGTGAAAAATTCTGGGGAGAGTTCAGGGAGAAGTGGCTGGAATCGGACTCTACCCTGGTATCCCCAGGTCCTGCAGGGCCTTTTGAATATCATCTTTCTCCTGGGAGGTGAGCTCTGGCAGGGGCATGCGTACCCTTCCTGCGGGAAGACCCAGGGTCCTCAGAGCCTCCTTGGGCCGTTTCCCTCAAAACCTCAATCAATCTTGAGTTTTCTTCTCTTTTTCTGGCCGCTATCCGAAAGAATTTGTCGCTAATTCCAGTGAAATTGCTACAATCTCGAATGAGGATGCCCCTTCTGGCTAAATCCTCCCTGAGCTTCACGGAAGAGATTCCTGTTTCTATCTTGACCAGAATGAAGTTAGCTTCTGGAGGATAGGGCTTAAGTCCTATCATTCGGGAAAGCTCACCAAACAAAAACTCAGTTTCTCTAGATGCGGCTTCCCGGATCTTTTTCATACTCTGTTCATTCCTCAAAAGAGAAATGCCGATAGCCTGGGCCAAAGAGTTAACCGCCCACGGCTCCTTTAGGCCAGCCATTTTTTGAATCAGGCGCCTTGCTCCAACCCCATAACCGAGTCTTAAACCTGCAATGCCAAAGAACTTAGTGAAGGACCTCAAGACAAGAAGAGAATGAGCCTTTGGTGCTTCGCTTGCCAGAGTCTCCCCCGGATACTTGAAGTCAATATAGCTCTCATCTAGAATGAGAGCTATCTTTCTTTCTTCGGTCATCTTTACCAACTCAATTAGTTCATCTTTCGTAAAAAACGTACCTGTAGGGTTGTTTGGGTTGCATATAAAAACGGCCTCAACGTCTTTTGTCTCGTCGATGATTGTCTGAACGTTAAGGGAGAACCCTTGGCTTTCTCTGAGGAACAGAAATTTTGGCTCTCCGCCACCGATTCTCAAGGCCCGCTCATATTCGAAGAAAGTAGGGGAGAGAATCAGGGCTCTTCGGGGTGAAAGAGTCCGAGCTGCTAGATATATGAGTTCCGTCGACCCGTTGCCAGCAAGAATATTTTCTGTATCTACGGCCAGGTATTGGCTAATCTGCCTGACCAACTCCCTGCACTCAGGATCCGGATAATGGTAAATGCTCTCCAGGTTGTCTTTGACTATTTCCTCTATCCTCAGGGAGTCTGTCCAGGGGCTTATGCTGGCACTGAAATCAAGGATCTTGTTTGGTGGGAGGCCGTATCTTTCCTCTACTTCCCTCCGGTTGCCTCCATGGGAGTAGGCCTTGTCTTCCATCTTAGCGCTCTCCTCCTCCGATGAGTCTCGATTTTACTTTATCAGGAGGACATCTTATTTTGCCACAGGTACCAGGGATCTTTGCCTGCATCTTCATTCCCTCTCAAGACCTGGCTCGACTTTCCACAGATTTTAGCCTCTCCAGGACAGAATGCGAATCGGCTACGATAGTAGCATTAGCTCTTAGCTGGCGGTAGAGCTTGGTTGCCTCACCTTTGGTGTAATCTCTTTCCTCAATAGATTCTTTTTCAATAGTGATCAAGGTTTGTGCCTGTCCTGCTGCCTCCAGGTTCTTTATGTTGCCAAATCCGATGGGTATGTTTGTTAGTATGACATAGTTTGCTTCCTTGATGAATTCGAGGTTCTTCTGATGACTTTCCTGAGTTATACGGGAAAAGGGCTTTTCTTCAACAACATCCAGTCCCAGGGCCTTTGCAGCAATATAATCAGAATCTCCTACATTCAGTACCCCCAGACTCACATTGTAACCCTCTTCAACCAGCCTACTCACTAGTGAGACTGCACTGCCACAACCTGCCACTATGTGGACTTTGCCTTTAGTTGGTCTCACCGCATTTTTTCTTTGAGGATGGATAAGCAATTTGCCTGAAACATCATCCTCTTTAACAATAACTTTTATTCCGTACACCTTTTCAATATTCTCTCGGGTAAGAACATCATCTGCTGTACCTGCCGCAAATATCTTCCCCTCGAAGAGCAAAATTAATCTATCACAATACTGCGAGGCGACATTGAGATCATGGAAGATAGCTATGACGACCATTTCCCACTCTTTATTCAATCTCTTGATGAGGTCCAGTATCTCTATCTGGTGGTTGATGTCCAGGTGACCCGTCGGCTCATCAAGCAAAAGAACTCTGGGCTCCTGAGCAAGAGCCCTGGCAATAATAACCCTTTGTTCCTCTCCTCCGCTTAACGTATCGATAGACCGCTCACGAAGGTGCCATGTATTGGTTAGCTCCATTGATCGTTTAGCAATGAGGAGGTCCTCTCTGTCCTCAATCTCAAATCTCCCCAGATGAGGGGCTCTACCCATAAGAACGACTTCTAGTGCTGTAAAGGCAAAGCTAATGGCGGATTTCTGGGGTACTACCGCTAATTTCTTAGCTACTTCAGCACTCTTCAAAGTGTAGATATCCCTTTGATTTAGAAACACCACTCCGGTATGCGGCCTTAATATCTTGCTGATACTCTTAAGCAGGGTTGATTTTCCGGAGGCATTTGGTCCTATGACTCCTACGAAGTCACCTGCAGTAGCCGAAAAACTAATGTTCTCTAAAACATTTGCAGTCTCGTAGCGGCAAGCGATATTGTCAATTCGAAGGCTCACTCTTTGCATCTTTGTACTCTCCTAGAACATTGACCTCTTTCTTGTTCGCAAAAGATACAAAAAGAAGGGAGCACCGAAAAGCGCCGTGATTATGCCAACTGGTATTTCTGTGGGGGCAATGATTGTCCTTGCCAGAGTGTCAGTCCAAACCAGGAAAATCCCGCCTACCAGGGCAGAGCTTGGCAAAAGAACTCTGTGGTCAGGCCCCACCAAGATCCTCATGATATGGGGGGTTATCAGACCGATAAACCCAATGATTCCACTGACTGATACCGCGGCGGCGACAATGAGGGAAGTGGAAAATATTATGATTTTCTTCACCGTTTCCACCTCAATTCCCAGGTGTTGAGCAGGCTCCTCGCCAAGAAGCATTATATTTAAATCTCTGGCAAAGATGTGAATCACAGCTGTCCCCAACAATATGAAAGGAAATGCCATCAAAACGTGGCTCCAGCTTCGCCCCCAGAGTCCACCCATCAGCCAGAACACAATGCCGTGCAGCTCCTCGCCGGCCGTGTACATCAAAAAAGAGATGATGGCTGACAAGAACAAGGCTATCGCTATCCCCGAAAGTAGGAGCGTACTGACAGGGAGCTTTCCTCTCACAGAGGCAATACCGTAGACTAAGAAAATGACAGCCGAACCACATATGAAAGCCATTAAAGGTAGGGTGTAGAGGCCAAATATGTTCAGTCCGAAAGTGAGGCTGACAATTGCCCCCAGAGCTGCCCCGGATGAGATTCCTATTATGTAGGGGTCCGCCATGGGATTTCTGAAGAGTGCCTGCATAGTTGTTCCCGCGACAGCCAAAGCTGCTCCCACCAGCACTCCCAGGATGATTCTCGGCAGCCGAATCTCCAAGATTATGGCAGCTTCACCAATTGACCAGGAACGGATGATTAGGTGATGTATGAGAGGGAACCTGCTGAAAAGTATCTTAGGTACTACAGATGGAGATATATGTGCAGGACCCAGAGCTGTTGCCAGGACAACAGTTGATCCTAGAACTAGTACAAGGTAAGCTATAATCAATTTCCAATGGAAGATTTTTTCGAGGTGATTTCTATACAATCCACACCTCCTGTTAGTTCATTTCTTGAACAATTCTGGATGAATATACTTCGCTATCTCCTCCAATCCATCTACTATTCGAGGTCCGGGGCGAGAGACGAGATCCGCATGAATACCATAGACCCGATTGTTCTCAACTGCATCTATGATTTTCCATCTTTTCCTGCTCTTCACTCCCTCTACCGAGGCCACGATACTACCATGCCAGAAAGAAACAATAATTACCTCTGGATTGCGCTCGATTAATATCTCTAAGTTATATACAGGAAATTTTGTAGCAGAATCCGAGGCAATGTTAACTCCTCCAGCCAAATGAATTAAGTCGTCAATAAATGTTTCTGGGCCTGCTGTCATCAAAGGGTCGTATTGAACCTCGTAGAATACCCTTGGCCTTTGAGTGTCTGGCAGGTCCCCGGTCTTATTGGTCACAGCCCTGATCCTCTCCTCAAGATTAGCTCTCAGCCTCCTGGCTGATTCCACTCTTCCTGTGACCTTTCCCACCAGTAGTATATTCTCGAGTACATCCCCAGTCCTCTTGGCATCCAGGCTTATCACCGTAAGCCCAAGTCTTTTCAGGTTCCGAGCAGCCTCTTCCTGTACCCCACCTGTAGCCAGAATCAAATCCGGTTCGAAGCTCACAACTTTTTCGATGTTAATGGTGGAAAAACCACCGACTTTTGGTTTATTTTGAACTTCTGGGGGGTAGTTACAATACTGGGAAACGGCAACGAGCTTATCCACCAAACCCAGGGCAAAAAGTATCTCCGTATTGCTCGGCGCCAATGAAATAATAGTCTCTGGCTGTTTGGATATGCTCACCTCTCTTCCCAGGCCATCTACAATTGCCAGGGGGAATTCATCGGCCAGCAAGATGCTGCTCAGTCCACCAAAGAAAGTCCCCACAAGTGCCCCTGTGGCCACAAATGTCCTTAATCTTGATCCTCTTTTTTTCATAATCCTTGTCCTCCCTGAGGCTTAATGGGGCTTGTCTTCTCTCGAAGCACTTTTACCTTTAAAAGGCTTTTTGTCTAGAACAAATCCCTGATATACCATAGAATGAGCGCTACCGTGAGAAAAGCGATACCTGAGACGGCCCACATCAGATCAATTGCCTGAACAATATCTTCTTCATCTCTTTGCTTGGCACTACTCCCCAATATGGGTTTGCTAGTTTCCTCCCCCTGATAGTAATTCACTCCGCCGAGCTGGATTCCTAAGGCGCCAGCGAAACCAGCTTCCGGTATCCCAGCGTTGGGACTGGGAGATTTTTTCCCATCCCTGAGGATGGTATAGAGAGCACCCGATGCTCTTTGCCTCAGGATGAGGCTAGCCAAAGGAACGAGTAGAATGCTGAGGCGGGCGGGAATGTAGTTGGCTGCATCATCGAGCTTTGCCGAAAACCAGCCAAAATGAAGGTATCTTTCATTTTTATAACCAACCATAGAATCCAGGGTATTAATAGCCTTGTAAGCTAAGGCTAGCGGAGCTCCTCCAAGGGCAGCATAAAATAGAGGTGAGATAATTCCGTCAACACTATTTTCTGCAACCGTCTCGACTGTAGCTCTGATAATCTCATCTTGATCCAATCCTTGAGTATCTCTTCCCACTATCAAAGAAAGTCTGGCTCGAGCCTCCTCAATGTTTCCTGATTTGAGCGACTGGTAGACGGATCTTGCCTCCTTATCCAGACTTCTGGTAGAAAGGGTGCTGAAGATGAGAACGGTGCTGATGGCAAATCCTGCCCAGGCATTAACATTGTCAGCAAATCGAATGGCAAAGAAACTACCCAGATAGACCAACCCCACCACTGCTATAGCTAAAATCATTCCAGCCAGCACCGAGGTGTTTCTCAATTTTCTTTCCAGGTATTCTATAAGCCTCCCCATACCCCTGACTGGATGAGGGAGGTAGTAAGGATCTCCGAGAATCAAATCTAACAAATAGGCTAAAACAATAGCTAGTAGTCTCATGGTCGGCCTAAATATTCTTTCATTAGTCTTATCTTCCAGCTTTATCTTCCAGAATGCATCTTGAAATGTCTAGAAACCAGTGCTCCTGTCTTTGAATAATTTCACTCTCAAGTACTACTATTCTCTTTTTGAATATGGGACCATCAATGACCAATGTGTGATACTCGCCCGCTTCACCACAAGGAGTAATATTCTTGAGAGTGGTTATGTCTTCAACGAATCTACCATCAATTTTGCGACCAAGCCAACTCTTGTTCAAAACTTGTGTCTTCACCGCCACTACAATTGCTTCAAATCCAGAGTCTATGAAATCCTCAAGGATTTCCTTTTGGTCTTTCCCCCACAGGGGCAAATATCCCCGAACGCCTATTTCTTTGCAGATTCTCTTTACCCAGGTCCGATGCTCCTCCAGGTCCATATCCCCAAAAACTCCTCCCTCTATTCCGCTTTTCTTTATCCGAAGGATTGTCTCCTTGAAATTGTCTTCGTAATCTCTCCAGCTTGTCTTTCTCTGAACAAGAGGGATGTCTATTGCCTCTGCTTGGAGTGATAGGACTTCTCGAGCCAATCCATGGGTTCTTGATCTTGAGCTATCCTCAGAGATCATATTGAGAAGACATGAAGGGCAGAGTCCGTCGAGTTTCGCTCTATGAAAGGCGAGAGAGCTTTCCTTTCCTCCACTCCAGGAAACAAATACGCTAGTCATTCTGAATTGTCCCGCAAGTGCGGCAGTGGTTTGCCTCTTTTTCTATTCCTGCTCCACACCCCGCGCAGGCTGCCTGGCCCGCTTTAGGAGCCGGAATCTCTCCTATCACTTCCCGGTATATCTGGTAGTAGAAAAGGTGTTCCTTGCTCATGAATCTCAGCGAATAAGCTCTACTTTTTTCTTCAAATTCTTGGTCGGAGATCTTCTCCGAGATGATCCTGCGAAGCCTTGTTGTTCCAGAGCCATATTCCAGGGGTCTTTTGTTCTGCCAGATAATATTTGGTGGTAGGAAATCTTCAAAAGCCTTGCGAAGGATCCATTTGCCCCATTTCTTTTTTCCCTCAGTCCTTATCTTAAGGTCCCTGGGGATCTTGGAGGCGAGCTCAATCATCTCACCAGAAAGATAAGGCTGCTTTATTTCTATTCCCATTTTCTGACCGAGAGCATTCGAGGAAAAACGCATCCTACCACTCAGCCTTTGAATGTAAGCTTCCAGATCGGTGAGATCAAGCATGAAGCTGTAGCCGGCAAAGAGCTCATCGCTTCCGTCACCGGTCATGACATTTCTTGCCCCTTGTTCTTTAGCCAGCTTCAAGCCAAAGTAGGTGGCTATGTCATTGGGGATAGCGGGATCGAAGCTTTTCAAAATCCCAATTACCGAGGGTATGGCATCGAGCGCCTCCTCGATGCCAATCATCCTGTGGTGGTATTTAACATGAATGGTCCGGGTAAGTATCTCAGCGTACTGTGAATCTTCTCCGTGAGGCTCCAACGTAACTGTAAATGCACTAACGCGAGAGTTAAGAGAGGCAAGGATACTTGAATCCAGGCCACCGGAAAGTAGAAGCCCGTCAGCTCTAGCCTCATCCACAGCATGTTTAAGTTTGGTTCGTATCTCACGGGTTAAGGCTTTCATCGAAGCACCTTTTGTGGCAGACGAGAGAGAGCACATAGTATATCCTCAGGGTCTAAATGGCGCGAGCTTTACCCAAGCAGTAAATGGAAAAAAGAGCGCTCACCTCAATGATTTCATTGAGAGCTCCCAGGGTATCACCGGTAATTCCTCCGATTCGACTCTTAAAATAGAGCGTTGAGACATACATCACCACTAGGCATATTCCGATGACAAGGAGGAAGGAAGACTTGAATATAACTAGCCCCAGGATAGCTAGAGTTAAGCTTGTCCAAAAAACAACTGCCCCTCCCTTGTGAGTGATAAACGCTTTCGCTAGCCCTTTCTCACGGGCGCAGGGGGCCAGATGAGTCGTCAGAACCATAGACCACCTCCCAACTGCTGGGGCAAAAAGAAGAGTTCCCATCTTCAGGGAAGGCTCTATCTCCAGAAGGAGAAGGAATTTCAGTCCCAGAAGGCTCACCAGGCCAACGACACCCTTGGCTCCCGTGGATGAGTCGCTCATTATCTTAAGTCTTTCTTCTCTGTTTCTTCCCCCGGAGAGGCCATCCACCGTATCCATGAACCCATCCAGGTGCAGAGCCCCAGTGATAACGATCCAACCCAGCAGCACCAGTAGATTGGTAAGAAGAGGTGAGAAGATGAGAGAGCCGCCTCGGTAGATTAGAAAGAGGCATCCTCCAATGGAGAGTCCTACCAGAGGGAAAAAAACCATAGAGGAAGTCAAACCTTCCTCCTCTTTTTTCCCTGCTGCAGATCCCAGGGGGAGAATGGTCAAAAAACGAAAAGCTGTGAGAAGAGATTTCAATTTACTTTCCTCAAGAATATCTCGGATCTTTCGAATGCAGCACTTCCTTGGTGCTGTTAAGGTACGTCCCTTTCTCTTTCTCGAGACACGGAGGCCTCTTCAAAAGTAGCCATCTCGTTTAGAATGCTGACTCCCAGCTCCGCCAGTTTCATACCCAGAACTGCTCCTGTTCCTTCACCTAGCCTCATATTCAGGTTTAGCAGGGGGATCTTGCCCAAATGATCAAGAGCGATTCCATGTCCCTTTTCGTGGGATCTGTGTGCGGCAATAAGGTAATCCTTCAGAGCAGGGGAAAACTGGCTGGCTATGAGAGCGCTGGCGGTAGAGATGAACCCATCTATAACTACGGGGACCCTGTGGGCCGCGGCCGCTAGAATACAACCCACCAACCCTCCTATCTCAAATCCTCCTACCTTACTCAAAATATCAAGTGGGTCGCGAGGATCGGGCCGATTGCCCTTTAGAGCTTTCTCGACGACCTCTGTTTTTCTCCTCAGTGTCTCATCATCTATGCCTGTCCCTCTACCGGTGACATCTTGAACTCTGGATCCCGTTATGCAGGCTACGATGGCACTACTGGAAGTAGTATTGGCGATGCCCATATCCCCGGTACCGGCTATGTCAATTCCACTGGTGGCCGCTTCCTCCTCAAAGACATCTATCCCCGCCCGGATGGACTGTATGGCCTCATCTCTTGTCATAGCTGGACCCTTCATCATGTTCTGGGTCCCATGGGCTACCTTTTTATTGATGATTCTCTTTTTGGTCTTTATCTTGCCTGCTACTCCCATATCTATGATCAGAACTTTTGCCTCAACTGCCCTGGCCAGAACATTTATAGCTGCTCTCCCTTGGAGAAAGTTGTAAACCATTTGAAGGGTAACTTCCTGGGGATAGGCACTCACTCCTTCGCTAGCTACACCATGATCCCCCACCATGGTGAAGACAACTTTCCTGGCAAGCGTAGGGCTTCTTTTGCCGGTCACGGCGACCACTATCTTGGCCAACTCTTCTAGTTTACCCAGGCTCCCCCTGGGCTTGGTGAGACCATCCAGTCGGCGTTGGGTCTCCTCGAGGATTCCGGTGTCTATGGGTCTAATTCTTTCTACAGTCTCCGTGATTCTTTGCATAAGAGTCCTTTTCGTGTATTCTCTTATAGGTTGTTCCTTATCTTCATGGGGATTCCTGATATCATAAGATAGACTTCCTGAGCCTCCTCAGCCATTATTTGATTAGCTCGACCACAGATGTCTCTGAACCTTCTGCCCAATCTGGTATGAGGCACCACTCCTGAGCCTACCTCATTAGAGACCACGATGAAAATGGGAGTCAGGTGGCGAGCCCTGTCAGTTACTTCACTCACCTGTTTGATAATATCCTCCTCCTCTTTATTATCGAGAAGAAGGTTGGAAATCATGAAACTCAAGCAGTCTATTAGTACCAGCTCACATGAAACCTCGAGATTGGCCAGAGCAAGCGGGAGGTTTTTTCCTTCCTCCACCAGTCTCCAATGGGCGGGACGATCTTTCTGATGTTGTCGGATGCGCTCCCGCATTTCCTCATCCCTTACGATAGCTGTCGCTACAAAGGTTATCTCGCGGGCCAATTGTTTAGCCAGATTTACCGCAAATCTGCTCTTTCCACTCCTGGCCCCTCCAGTGATGAAGATAAGTTTAGCCATTTTTTTGGGGAAGATTTTCCTCCTGATTCAATCTTCACAAAAAAACCACTTCCCTCGTGATGCGCAAAGGAAGAATGCTTCGACAAGCAGATAGGTCTTCTGGCTTAGGGACCGCCTACTTCCTCCCTTCCCGGAACTCTATGTTCCAGTGGTCTACGAGGTTTCGTTTCCCATCACAGCAGCGCCACTGCTTGGGATTTTCACCCAATTCCCTTGATCTGCTTACCGTTCACTTAGCCTAATTTTCAAATCATCGCCAGTTCAGTCTATTTCCACACTACTATATCATGACAAATTTGTCAACCTCACCACTCAAATCATGCAAACGAGGTTGCTGAAATTGATGTCCTTGGTGAACCATGCATAATCTTGTCTCTTTCTTGAAGTCTAGTTTCGTAAAGGAAAGGTGGAAAAGGATTTAGGCACATCCTTGAGAAAAGAGACCTCATGCGAAAGTTGACAGCGTGAGGATTATATACTATAAAAGTGGTCAAAACGAAAAGGAGGTGGAAAATGGTGAAAAGAAAGGTAGGATGGGTTTTTGTGGTGGTAGTTTCCCTGGCGCTGCTTATGGGCGGCAGCACTGCTTCTGTGGCAGCGGAGAAAGAAGTTTACGTCGTTGCCTCGGATATTTCCTGGCCACCCTTTGAATGGAAAGATGAGGCCGGTAATTATGTGGGGTTTGACCTGGATGTGATGCGGGGAATCGCCAAAGAGCAGGATTACGAGATCGAAATCGTAGACGTTCCCTTCGATTCTATTATAGCGGGAGTGGTAGCAGGCAAGTATGATATAGGCGCCTCGGGCTTTACCATCACCGCAAAACGAGAGGAGGCAATAGATTTCTCCGGACCCTACTATTCATCGGACCAGGCTGTTCTCATTCGCAGGGATGCTGGCCTCAACATTATTACTGCGTTGAGCGAAGGTCGCACCGTGGGAGCGCAAACAGGGACAACCGGAGCCGATTGGATTAAAACCAATCTGATTGAGAAGGGGGTAAAGGTAAACCTCAAGCTTTATGAGACCTATCCCCTGGCGGTACTGGACCTCATCAACAAAAATATAGATGCTGTTGTCCAGGACGAGCCAGCCTCAAGAGCATCTGCGGCCAAGGAAAAAAGGAGAATTGAGGTTGCAGGTATCCTCGTGACGGGAGAGGAGTTTGGATTCCTGGTCCAGGAAGGAGACCCTTACGGACTCTTGCCCAAGATAAACGAGGGAATGTTAAAGTTACGTGCCTCGGGGGAATGGGATAGGCTGATAGCTAGGTATTTTGCTGGATAACGGACGATGGGAAATACACAGTGGGAAGAGGATGACTGTCCTCTTCCCACTGTGAGTGATGAGGGGGTGAGGAGGTATCGAACAGTTAGTTCTCATTTGGAATAGCATTCCAGTTCTTCTCAAGGGGACCGTAGTGACTCTGGAGCTCACTCTTTCTCTTCTGGTGCTGGGGCTCCTCGTTGGTATACCCTTAGCCCTGGGCCAGGTCTACGCCAGAAGAGGGCTTGTCCTTCTCACCTCGATCTATGAGCGGTTTTTCCGATCCATTCCCGCTCTGGTTCTACTTTTCCTTTTTTTCTTCGGCTCATCCTTCCTTGGGCTCAGTTTATCTCCCTTTCTTTCCGCAGTCCTTGCCCTGGGCTTCCGCTCTTCTGCTTACCAATCACAAATCTTTCGGGGAGCCATCCAGTCCATCAGTCAAGGCCAAATGACAGCGGCCCGCTCTATTGGAATGAGCAAATTCCAGGCAATTTGGCATGTTATTCTGCCTCAAGCCCTTCGGCGCTCCATCCCCTCCTGGTCAAATGAGTATTCGAGTGTGGTTAAGGATACATCGCTTGCCTATGCTGTAGGAGTTATAGAGCTGGTGAGGGAAGGAAGGTACATCATTGTGAGAACCTTTGAGCCCATGATAATATATATCACCATTGCCGTCATCTACTTTGTTTTGACCTATGCCGGGAATAGGTCCCTCGGATATTTGGAAGGAAGGCTTGAGATTCCAGGATTTGAGGCTAAGGGGAGGAAGGAATAACTCGTGCCAGACAAAAAAACCATAACCTTAAAAGTGGCGAATATCCACAAAGCCTATGGGATTGAAGAAGTTTTAAAGGGTATTTCCTTTGAGGTAAAGAAGGGAGAGACAAAGGTTATCATAGGACCATCGGGGACGGGGAAAAGTACCCTCCTTCGTTGTGTCAATCGACTAACCATTCCTGATGCAGGGAGAATCTGGCTGGATGGGGTCGAGGTAACGCATCCCCGGACCGATATTAACAAGGTGCGCCAATCTATAGGCATGGTCTTTCAGGATTTTAATCTCTTTTCTCACCTATCGGCTCTGGACAATGTCCGGATAGGCTTAATCAAAGTAGGAAAAATGGAAAAAAGAAAGGCTACTGAGGAGGCAATGAGGCAGCTGGCCCGGGTTGGGCTGAAAGATAAGGCAGCTTCCTACCCGGCTGAGCTGTCCGGTGGTCAGCAGCAGCGGGTAAGCATTGCCAGAGCTCTGGCTATGAAACCTCGACTGATGCTTTTTGATGAGCCAACCTCGGCCCTCGATCCGGAGCTCATTGGGGAAGTTCTGGAAGTGATGAGGGATCTGGCGGAAAGTGGTATGACCATGGTGGTGGTCTCTCATGAGATGGGATTTGCTCGCTCTGTTTGTAATGAAATTATCTTCATTGAGAATGGAGTAATAGTCGAGCAGGGACCACCTGAGGTCCTGTTTGAAAATCCAGAGCATCAGCGCACCAAGGAATTCTTGTGTAAAATATCCGAGCTCTATGGAAAATCGGAGAGAAAATGAATTTTTTTGAGCTAGCTTATGAGATACTTCCCGCTCTGCTAAAAGGGACCGTGGTGACCCTGGAGCTTACCGCCTGCTCCATATCTCTGGGGTTTGTCCTGGGAATCTGTCTGGCTCTGGGGCGATTATATGGAAATCGTCCTGTTTCTGCTTTCTGTGCCGGTTACATACAATTCTTTCGGGGGACCCCTCTTTTGGTGCAGCTCTTGATTCTCTACTATGGACTGCCTCCTTACGGTATCAGGCTCTCCTCTTTTGTAGCCGGTATCCTCGGGTTGGGATTGAATAGTGCTGCCTATCAAGCAGAATATTTCCGGGGAGCCATCCAATCTATCAGCCGGGGCCAGATGATGGCAGCGAGAGCCATTGGGATGAGTAAGTTCAAGACAATTCTGAATATTATCTTGCCTCAGGCGCTCAGAATTGTCATCCCCTCCTGGTCAAACGAGTTAATCTACACTCTCAAGTATTCCTCCGTTGCCTATATGATCGGGGCCCCCGAGCTGATGGCTCAGGGTAAGTTCATCGCTGCCGAGAACTTCAGGTATTTTGAAGTCTTCCTGGTGGTGGCCTTCATATATCTGGTTGCGGTGCTGGTTGTCTCCCGGGCCTTAAATATGGTAGAGAGGCGAGTGAGAATTCCCGGTCTACAAATGGCAGAATCAATCTAGCTTTGAAGAGCCGTCAGGAGTTTACCATATACGACACATAGCTCGAACTCTAGCATAAACTGACCTGGCCAATTTCTTATTTTTCAGCCTTCCCGTGTAGTCTTCTCAGTCTTTGCGGAAAGTCAATCCATACCAGAACAAATAACAGGAGCCCTACCAAAGAAATCACTGATTTGGAGGGGCCTCGGTAGCGATGAATAAAATCCGGAATAATTCTACCTTCTTCATATGCACCCTTAATGGAGACTCGATCATTTCTTTTGAATTCTTGTGAGGTGACAAGTTCAAACCTAACTCCCATTTCCCTTACTATCACCGGGTTTGTCGAAACAACCCTGGCTTTATAAAACTCCACTTTTTCCCCTTCCCATTTTTCAGGATGGGCGAAGAAGTCAAGGTAATCCACGTTGTTCTTCATGATAGGCCCCATGGTGGAAAGAGGAATGAGTAGGGCGAGTAAGATTAAAGGAAAAGCAATTTTCAGTTTCACTGTCTTGAAGGAAAGAGGACTTCCGATCGATCTCTTTTCTAGAAGGCAGATGAGGAGAACCCCTATAGCTAATATCCGCAGGAAAATGGATACATTATCACCAGACCAGAATAAACTGAAGTAGAACTGTGTGAAAGAAAAGGGGTAAAAAAGGAGCACCCCGTTTCCAATTCTATACTGCGTGACATCCAGAAGAAGGTGGAGGATAGTCCCCAGAAAAATCAAGGAGAAACATTTCTTGAAATCTTCGCTGAATAAAGAAATCACCGAGGCAACTAAAGCGGCCACAAAAGGGGTGTGGTAGGGCGCAAAATAAAGATGTGAACTGATCTGATTTAGATGAGAGAAATCGGCAAAGTAAAGGCCTATTCGAGAGATATCTGGAACCAGAGATCCCAAGAAAAATAGCTTGAGATCCCTCATTTTGATGAGGCGCGCCATAACATAGGCAAATCCGAGGTGCACAACCCAGTCTGGCATTCAGCGCTCCTTTATTGATCTACTGGTTCTATTATGACTCGACCCAGTAAGAACCCAATCCCACAGGAAACCCCACCAAATATGAGGGTTTCGATACCACTTCGAAACCAATGAGCCTTGGTGAATTTGGTTTTCCAGATCCCCAGAATAAAGAGGAAGGTTATCACCACTATTTCTAAATCACCTTCTTTAAAGCCAAAATCACGAAATATGTCCCTGATTTCCTCTGTTTCTTTTTGAGGCAATTCTTCAATTTCTTGTCTTTCTCTTTCAATTTGATTCTCGAAGAAATCTCGCTGAGCCTTAGTTGAGATATACGCGCCGAAGAAAATAGCAAGGGTTCCGGAACTGACATGCGCTATTCCGGCCAAAAGGATGCTTCGGGTTACAATTAGGGAAACCGAGACTCCTGCCAGAAAAGCAATGGTGGTTATGAGACCTCAAAGAGTCTCCGTGATATGTTAGACGTGGTCAAGACATATATTTTTTTCTGCGCTGCCAGGTTGTAGCTAGCCTCTGACCAGCCTCGAACGCTTCTTTGAGAGCACTCGGGTGCTCTTTGATTGCTCCTTTGCCATCTATTCCCCGAAAGGTGAGCTCGCCGGCATACTCAACATTCAAAGCGTCAAAAAAGTATCTAACTGTAAGGATCGCTCCCTCGAAGATCTTTGCTCCTCGGGATCCGCCCACGGAGAGAAACCACCCTTTTCTTTTGGCGTCTCCTTTCCCCACCGAGGATTTCTTCAAAATGTACTTTCTGGCCCAGAGCGCCTGGCACCGGTCTATCACTCTTTTCACCTGGGCCGTAACTCCGTAAAAGAAAATGGGGGAAGCCATGACTATATAGTCTGCCTCCATAAGTTTAGGATAGACCTCTTGCATCTCGTCCTGAACCACACAATTTCCAGTTGCTTCACAGCTGCGACATTCTCGGCAGTCTGAGATGTCCAAATCGGAGAGGAAGGTCCTGTCAATTTTAGCGCCTCGGCTCTCGGCTCCTTTTAGCATTTCTTCTAACAAAAGATCAGTGTTGCCTCCTCGCCTGGGACTTCCAAACAAACCTAGTACCTTCATGTCTCGAGGGGTGAAATGCTATTGCTTCCCTTCACCTCCAACAGCCACAACTTTGATTTTGGTCTTATGTTAGCCAATATCCAAAATCAATCAAGTTCCCTGTCTTCTTTTGTCCGAAGGTCTGAGATTTTCTTAAGGTAGATAATCTAGCCAGCCCAGCGGGTTTCAATCTCGAAACCCCAACCCCGTGGGAGCACAGGCCTTGCTATCTCTTCAAAAGTGAGAAAACCGCCCCAAAGGTAGACTTTTTTTGACATCTTCAGTTGTTCCACTAAAATGAGGACGGCGTTCAGAAGCTCATATTTCAGGAGGAGGACCAGAATGGAAAAATGGGAGTGCACAGTTTGCGGCTATATTTATGACCCGGAAAAGGGTGACCCAGAGAATAAAGTAGAGCCAGGGACTCCCTTTGAGAAGCTGCCCCCTGATTGGGTCTGTCCTGAGTGTGGGGCAGAAAAAGATATGTTCGAGAAACTATAGCGAGTCGAGGACAAGAAAATGAACAATCTTTCTAAGGCCATTAAGACAGCAATTAAGATGGAGGAAGACGGTATAGATTTTTACCAAAAAGCGGCCAGGAAATGCTCTCATCCTTTTGGCAGCAAGATGTTCTTGTCCTTTGCCGAAGACGAGAAAAGGCACCTGGCTGTCCTGAAGGATATCCTCACCGACCTTAAGTTCTCAGGTGCTAACCAATTCTTTGAGGAAAAGACACCTAGAGAGAAAATCAAGACCATCTTTCAGGACCTCAAAGATGAAATTAAAGAAAGAATTGCGGCAAATCCTGATGAGTTGGAGGCATTGAAAATTGGCATGGATATGGAATCGAAAAGCGTTGAGTTTTACCAGGGCGCTCTGGAGAAAGCCGAGGATTCTCCTCTCAAGCGTTTTTTTAGAAGGGTGATTGAGGAAGAAAAGCAGCATTATCAATTGTTGCAAAATACACACTCTTACCTTGAAGATTCGGGCGACTGGTTTCTCTGGGAAGAGAGGGGTTTGCTTGATGGAGGATGAAAGTTAACTGAGGAGAGAAAAGAAGTCATGAACGCTGCGGACCGTAAAGCTCCGTCTGATTTTATCCGGGATATTGTTAGGGAAGACTTGAAGGCAAATAAGAACGATGGCCGAGTTGTGACCCGATTTCCACCGGAGCCCAATGGCTATTTGCATATTGGACACGCCAAGTCCATTTGCATTAATTTTGGTATTGCCCTCGAGAACAAAGCTGGTGTTTGTCATTTGCGCTTCGATGATACCAATCCCAGCAAGGAAAGCACCGAATACACCGAATCCATCAAATCGGATATCCGATGGCTTGGATTTGATTGGGCCAGGCACCTTTACTACGCGTCCGACTACTTTGACAAGCTATACCAGTATGCTGTTGAGTTAATAGAAGATGGCAAGGCGTATGTTTGCAGCTTGACAACAGATGAGATCAGAGAGTACCGCGGCACCTTGACTGAGCCTGGCAAAGATAGTCCGTACCGAACTCGTTCTGTTGAGGAGAATCTGGACCTGTTCGAGCGTATGCGCAAAGGCGAATTCAAGGACGGCTCCCACGTGCTTCGAGCAAAAATTGATATGGCTTCTCCCAATTTGAATATGCGGGATCCAGTCTTCTACCGAATTAAACATGAATCGCATCACCGAACGGGTGATAAATGGTGCATTTATCCTATGTACGATTTTGCTCATTGCCTTTCGGATTCCATCGAAGGCATTACCCATTCCATTTGTACGCTGGAATTTGAAGATAACCGCGCGCTATACGACTGGATACTTGACCAACTGAAAGTTGACTGTCATCCACAGCAAATTGAGTTTGCGCGTCTCAACCTGAGCCACACGGTCTTGAGCAAGCGAAAGCTTCTGGAGTTGGTTGAAGGAGGGTATGTGAGCGGATGGGACGATCCACGGATGCCTACAATATCAGGTTTTCGCAGACGCGGCTACACCCCGGAGGCAATTCGAAACTTCTGTGAGCGCATCGGAGTAGCTAAGAATAATAGTGTTGTTGATATTGCACTGCTCGAGCACTGCATCCGCGAGGATTTGAACCTGCGCGCTCCCCGTGTTATGGCTGTTTTGCGTCCACTGCGAGTGGTCATAGACAATTATCCGGAAGGTAAGGTGGAACAGTTAGATGCTGAGAATAATCCCGAAGATCCAAGCATGGGGGCAAGGAGAATTCCTTTTTCACGTGTAGTGTATATTGAGCAAGACGACTTTCGTGAAGATCCACCGGAAAAGTTTTTCCGTTTGACCCCGGGTCGTGAGGTACGACTAAAACACGCATACTATGTCAAATGCGAACGGGTGGTTAAGGATAAGGGAACCGGACAAGTAGCTGAAGTGCATTGCAGGTACGATCCAGAAACACGAGGTGGCTGGTCGCAAGATGGGCGCAAGGTAAGGGGGACGCTACACTGGGTTTCAGCGGCTCACGCTTTGGAAGCTGAAGTACGCCTTTACGATCATCTCTTTACAAAAAGAGATCCATACGACGTAGAGGAAGGCTCTGATTTCAAGGCTAACATAAATCCGAACTCGTTAGAAAAACTCACTTCATGCCTGGTGGAACCAAGTCTTGCAGGTGCAAGACCGGGAACTAGATACCAGTTCTTAAGACAGGGTTATTTCTGCGTCGATTCCGTTGATTCACGCGATGGAGCACCGGTATTCAATCGCACAGTATCCTTACGGGACTCATGGGCCAAGATTGAGAGGGCACAGAAGAAGTCGCCTTTGGGACAGCCAAAACCTTGAAAATAGGCTCCCTTTTGATTACCCGCCTGGAGGTCTTAGCCTGGGTCCACCGCAAGCTCCATTCTCCACACCCCCGGTGATGAGATTATCTGCAATATCCCGGAACCGATCTCCTGGCCCCTTTCCCGCCTCGACTTTTCACTGAGAGAATTTTGCCGTATAATAGGATCAAAGCCCACGAAATTGGTGATGTTGCTGTCCCAACCAAAGCACTATGGCAGGCTGATCCGAAGAAGTTGAACAAGGGACTGATATGTACAAGGGGATGCTGGATATACTCGTGATTGGACATTCCACTCACGATGTCATCGTTCGGGAACATGGAACATTCTCCAGATTGGGAGGACCTCCCTCGTATATATCCAGACTCTTAGAGAGTCTGAACAGAGCAGTAGGGGCCAAGGCGAAGGAGAACTATGCTGAGCTAGATTATGCCATAGTCTCCAAGGTTGGCCCGGACTTCAGGTACTTCACCCAGCTTTGCCAAGAACCTCTCGTAGCGACAAAGCCAACTACCTGTTTTGTCCACCACTACCAGAGCAGTGAGAGAGTCATGGAAGTTGAGAACATCTGTGAGGCCATCTTCCCCGAAGATATTAAATCTGAATCCAGGATCGGTCTCATCTCAGGAGTCATCGGAGAAGTTCTACCTGGCACCCTCGAGAGGATATCCTCAGTTTGTAAGATTACCTTCTGCGATGTGCTCCCCAAGATCGATTTCCTAAGGCTAAACAGACTAGAAGCCCAATTTGTGAAGGTAAAGGAGATATCAAGAAAGGTCATCGTGCTACTAACGAAAGGGAAGGATGGCTGTAGCATTATTGAAAAGGGAAAGGAGTTCGAGATATCTACTAGACCACTACCTCAGAACGATCCTACCGGTGCAGGCGACTTTTTCCTGGGTGGATTTGCGTACGGGATTCTGAGAGGATATTCTCTGGAAAGGTGCGCCCAAATTGCTAACTACTGTGGAGGTCTGGTAGTCGGGACAGTAGGGATACCGACGAAAATAAGAATAAAGGAGAGTTTCCTCTGAAAGCTCATTCGCAACTCCAGATCGAGAGAAGAAGAATCGGAGAAGCTGCCGGTGGCTAAGAAACAACTCACTGCCGCAGATCTCTACAATTATGTAAAGTGCGCTCATCGGGTCTATCTTGATAGTAATGGTGACCCGGAAGAAAAGGGCGAAGTGAACCTTTTTGTGAAGCTCCTTTGGGAGAAGGGCCTTCAGACTGAAAAGGAATATCTTGAAAGTCTGGGTGACAAGAGGGTGGTGGATCTCAGCAAAAAGAGCGTCAAAGAAGCGTGGCTTGAGACTCGACAGTATATGGAAGAAGGTGCCGAACTCATTTATCAGGCCTGCCTGAAGTACGGGTTCTACGTCGGGCGTCCGGACCTGCTGCTCCGACACGTTGGTGCATCTTCCAATTTTGGCTCATACTACTACGAGCCTATAGACATCAAAGCCGGTAGAGGCTGGGAGATACGGGATGGTAAGTACCGCAAGTTCAAAAAACACTATGCCTTCCAAATTCTCTTTTATCAAATGCTCCTGGGGTGGGTTCAGGGATACACTGCTCGCGTCGGGCGCATTATCAACGTGGAAGGAGAAATTGAAGAATTCGATCCTCTCAACTTCAAGGATGAGTTCAGTCAGGCACTCGCTGAGGTCCAAAGACTGGTTCAAGGAGAAGAGACATCGGAACCTGTGCTTGGTGGTCGCTGCTTTCAATGTGAGTGGTTCAAACACTGCCGAGGTTGGGTTGATAAGACAAGCGATCCAACAGCCGTTTTCTTTGTGGGTAAAAGTAAGTTTCGTCTCAAGGAGGTAGGGCTCAGGGAGGTTAGAGACCTTGCTGAGATGGACATTTCTAAGTACCTCAAACCTCCCTTGAAGATCCCCGGCGTAGGCGAAAAATCTCTCGTTCGGATGAAACAGCGGGCCCAGGTACTTGTAGATGGAAAACCACTCATACGGAAGGGATACTCTTTCCCTGAAGCATCGGCGGAAATATATTTTGACATAGAAGATGATCCTACTCGCGGATTGGTTTACCTCTTCGGCCTCCTTACGAAAGAAGATGGTGAGTTTCGGTATCGGTACTTCCTTGCTCGGAACCCCGGGGAAGAAGAAGGCACAGCGCGGGAGTTTTGGGAGTTTCTTGAGAGTACAGAGGAGGCGGTCTACTATGTCTACTCCCACAAGGAGCGCTCGACCCTGAGGCACGTTCAAGAAAAATATGTACTGGATGAAGGAACACTTGAGAAATACAGACTATCCGAATTCGATCTTTATTCCGGGTTAATTATAGCGTATTCTGATTGGCCCACGTTCTCCTACGGAATGAAGTACATCGCTCAGCGCATTGGATTCAAGTGGCAAGATCCGGATCCTTCGGGCGTCAATTCCATTGTCTGGTATAATGAGTACCTTAAGGATCCTGGCGACGAAAGCAAGCTCCAGAGAATTCTCCGATACAACGAAGATGACTGCCGAGCAATGGTAGCACTCAAAGAATACTTTGAAAAGAGGGCTGAAGCTAGCGAGTATGTGAGCTAAGCGGAAGGAAATTGGATCGGGACTTAACCACACCAATTCTCTTCTGCATCCCTTCCAAATCAATGCTGGATATTTGTGATTTACAGAACCGTTTGCAACCCTCCCTCAACCCATTCCAAAGACCATCGTTTGAGAGGGGGATCTTCTAAACAGACAAGGGACTGGGGGGAGGCAGTGCCCACCGGTAGATGAGACGATTAATGAACCCCCGCTCGCACTATACAGCATATTTCGAAAACTCGGGGGAACTGAATCACTCAAGGAGTGTGTTGAAGAAGAGGTCTGGGTGCTTGTTAATCTACTTGGAAGACTGTGGTGGAGATTTAGTTTTTCAATGCAGATAGGTGCCGAAACCAGAGCACAAGTTAAAGGACTGGCGTAGCCAATTGGCGAAGAATTGTTGTAGATTTATGTTGGTATTATTCTTTTCCCCAGAACTTATCTGCTTCTTCTTCCATCTTCTCAAGCCTATCGTAATAATCCGGGAATTCATTTAGATGTGCCAAGGCAATTCTGCCAGTTACCAGCGAGTCATCGTTAGTCACATTCGTAAGTGAATCTCGAGAACCGTGTTCAAGTTCAACATTCATTCCTCTTCTAAATTGGTCTACATCAAATTTATCCCATTTGATACCCAACTTTTCTCCTATTTCTTTTGCTTCCTCTTCACTAAACTGCTTCTTAAGTCCCATCTTAACAGCCTCCTTTCCGACCCTACGACTTGGTCAGAATTCCCTGGTAGCATCATCCAAGTGGGATATTATACTGGATCTCAACATTGTCAACCTGATCAGAAGGCTGTGGTGGAAGATTTGTGTTCCTTCAAATGGTGGTTCACCTTTGCCTAGAAGTCCTTCGGCTAGTGCAGATTCGGGGGTTGTCTACTTGACTCACCACCCCGCCTGCACTACGGTTTTACTAACCAGAGGGGACTTCCCAGGTCGGGGCAAGGCTTGCCAAAGGAGAAGAATTTGGTTACTTCACATTCGGTGGTTCCGATATTGTTGTTATGTTTGAGAAAGATAGGGTCAAAATTACCGCCCAGATAGGTGCACATTACAACCAAGGAAAAACGATCGTCACTACGGTCAAATAAGTAGTTAGTAGATTGGCTCCGGGGCGGGGACAGAACGAAGTTAGAACTTTTTTCCAGACCACAACGGATGAGATAGAGATCCCTGTGTATGATTTTCCCACCCAATCAAACCCACACAGAGGCTAGCCACCTCAGACGTGCCAAGACGATGACAGAATAAAGACGGAAAGAGCTGAAATATGAAATAGAGAGAGAATACCCTGAGGGGGACGAATAAAGTAATTCAACGCTCAGCAGACGCAGTGGACCTAAAATCCAAAATCGCCTTTTTGGAAAAGCTACTCCAAGACCCTAAGGAAAAGATTCAATAAGCCTTCCAACGACCTTCACTTCCCTCCAATTTGCCTCACTGTATCCCAATTTAGCTTGTGCATAGACACTATATCGACACCAGAATTCTGTTAGAAGTATCTATTGCGGGTAACAATGAAATTGATCGAGAAGGTCTATCCAGACTTTTATGAGGACGGAACGGGGAGGAACTGGTTCGAGTCCTGTACGGGTCCCGGAGGTATTCACCACACTCACTGAAGCGAAGGTACTCATTGAACAGTGGCGGAAGGAATACAATCAAGTAAGGCCGCATAGTGCCCTAAACTACCGACCATCTGCTCCTGAGGCTATCGTTCCCGTGACTCTAACTTAGCAAGTGGTACTATTAATGGGGGCAGGTCATTGTCGATTTCCTTTCTCGAGGATTATCTTTTCTAACAGTTCTTAACAACAACACGACAATGGTCAATAACGTCGAAGTATTTGATATTATCCTTCTTTTCGACAGCTGGACCTTTATTCAATGGTGATTTCCCTTGGCTCTTCCGGTTTCAGGAATGGAACAGTAATTGTGAGAAGACCACTGTCAAACTTCGCTTTTGCTTTATCCGCATCTACTTCATGCATAAAGTTGTAGCAGGCTTCATAGCAGAAATCGTTTCTTTCTCCATTAGCACAGAAACCGTCCTCAGTCATTTGGAGCTTTAGATCTTTCTTCTTCACTCCGGGTAGTTCTACCTCAACGATTAGGTTCTCATCTTTTTCGTCATGATAACCGCACACTGTCGGAGAAACTAACGTTTTGTCTTTCTTCATAGCCATTTTGGTACCTCCTTGGTGGGGGACTGCACTTAAAGCACGGTCCTGTCAATTCACTCAATCTTTATATCTTTCACCTTTGCTTTGGCCTCTTCAGCTTTGGGAAGAGTGACTTCCAGGACTCCATTTTTGTATTTGGCCTTGACATCGTCAGGTTTTATAGTGACAGGTAGGGGTATAGTTCTCTCCCAAGCGCTATAGGCTCTTTCAGAATAGTAGTAATCCTCTTTTTTCTCTTCTTCTTCCCGTTCGACTTTTCCCGAAATGTGTATTCTGTCTTCCTCTACTGAGATTCTGATGTTGTCTTTCTTTGCTCCAGGCATTTCCGAACGAAGTACGAGTTTGTCTTTCTTATCAACAATATCTACTGTAGGCGTGCCGACCAAAGCCTCTTCTCGTCTTGCTGGAAGTTGAGCTTTTCCGGGACCAGGAAGAGCTTCTCGCCGTGCTCTTCCACCCCAGAAATCATCAAACATATTCCGCATGTCTCGCTCCATGCGAGCAAATTCCCTGAAGGGATCCCATGTCGGCATCTTTATCACCTCCTATCACACGATTGTTCTATTCATTATTACGTCAATCATCCACTTGTTCCGGACAAACCAGACCAATCCTAGTAGCAACCAACAAGAAACACAAACAGTAGTAATCTAATAACAAATCCAGTAACTGTCGTTCTCTTGGTGTTCAAGCTGACTTCCGTAGTCTAGCCAAAACTCTATTTCTTCTCACAGGTACAATCATCGTATGCCTTGCCACATCCCTCGCAAACACCATTGACTATGTCTTCCCCACACTTACAAGGGGTACAACCGCAGGTCTTACACATATCTATTCACCTCCTCCTAACATATATCCTTTCTTTTTGCTAGTTTCTTTGAAACTCTCACTATGTGATATCTTACAATCCTCACTACAACTTGTTTCAATTGGTCTAACGTTTCACTTATTACTGTTAGCCTATATATACTGTGAAGATTCCGCCAAGAATTACACTTGAAAGACTCAAATTCTTGACAGAGTCTGTCCGTTCTTCCAGGTTTCTTCTATGGTTACGAGTAGGCAACGATGGCGCCAATTGAGAAAGGAGGTAAACTTTATTTTTTAGAGAGTCGCACTCTGGATTCCATCATCTGATGGGATTGAGGATTCTCGTGTGGGTGATATGTTGTGGGGCTATGTTCTACGTTGAGTAAGGGGAATGATTCTCTTCGATTCTTGACAAAACAATACCTCCCGGTCGAGATAGTGTTCTAGAAAAAACGCCGAGAAATCATGTACGACAATATTATAATAGAACAAATTGCTCGTTTCGTCAATCCCCCTCGCTGTGACCTGCCCCCCTAGAATCGGTCCAGTTATTAAGTTAGACTAGGGATCGAAAAAAGGGGGATTGAAATGGCCAGAAGAAGCTACAGACCTGAACAAATCATCAGGAAGCTGAGGGAAGCAGAAGTTCTCCTCAGTCAAGGGTCTAGTGTGGGTGAAGCTGCGAGAAAAATAGGGGTGACCGAACAAACCTACTACCGTTGGCGAAGAGAATACGGTGGCATGAGAATTGAACAGGTCAAGCGGCTCAAGGAACTTGAGAAGGAGAATACGCGGCTCAAGAGACTGGTAGCAGATCTCTCGCTGGATAACGCTATTCTCAAGGAGGCATCCCGGGGAAACTCCTAAGCCCGTCGAGGAGACGCAAGATGGTAGATACGGTCTTAAGAACTCTTAAAGTCTCCGAGAGGCGGGCATGTCGGGTGCTAGGACAGGCCAGGAATACACAGCGTCACAGTCCACACATCAAGAATGACGAGGAGAGATTAGTAGCTCGTATCGTTGAGCTGGTAACACTGTATGGTAGATATGGGTACAGGAGAATAACGGCCCTGCTCAAACAAGAAGGCTGGAAGGTAAACCACAAGAGGGTAGAGAGAATCTGGAGAAGGGAAGGGCTCAAGGTGCCACAAAAACAACCGAAACGAAGGAGGCTCTGGCTGAATGATGGCTCATGTGTTAGATTGAGGCCTGAATACAAGGATCATGTGTGGAGCTATGACCTTATGGTAGCAAGAACGGAGGATGGAAGAGCATTCAGGATACTCACTACCATCGATGAATACACCAGGGAGTGTCTTACGATTCTCACTCAGAGGCGGATCACTTCTCAAGATGTTATCGAACAGTTGTTTTATCTATTTATATTGAGGGGCACTCCTGGATATGTTCGCTCTGATAACGGTCCTGAATTCACCGCAAAGGCTGTGCGCAGATGGTTGAATGATCTAGAAGTCACAACACTCTTCATCGAGCCAGGAAGTCCCCGGGAGAATGGATACATAGAATCGTTCAATGGAAAACTAAGGGATGAGCTGCTTAATCGAGAGGTCTTCACAACACTGACTGAAGCGAGGGTATTGACTAAAGAGTGGCGGAATGAGTACCATCAAATACGGCCGCACAGTGCCTTGAACTACCGACCACCTGCTCCCAAGACAATCACTCCCGTGACTTTAACTTAGAAAGTGGTACAATTGATGGGGTAGGCAAGATAAGGAGGGGAATATGAATGCCACGAAGGTAGTCCTCTTAGCATCATTGTTGGCAGTAACTGTGTTCTCTTCTGGTTGCATGCAGATTCTCCAGGAGATCAAAGTGTATCCTGACGGAACCGGGATGATGGCGGAGACAGTAAAACTCTCCCCCATGGTAGGCCAGATTATGGCAGGGTTCGCGGAGGGTATGTCGGGTTCGGGAGGACCAAAACAGGAAATGACCTCTCCAGACAATCTTTTTCCCGAAGAGCAGTTCCGAGAAAAAGCCCAGCAAATGGGAGAAGGGGTAGAATTTCTCTCGCGAGAGGTGAGGGAGTTCGAAGAGGAAATGGTTGGTTACGTAGCTGCCTACAAGATCAACAGTATCGATGATTTTACCTTGAACCCACAGGCAAAGGATCCAACCGTGGAAACACCAGGAACGAACACTCCCATAACCTTTACCTTTGAGAGGGGAACGAGTTCTTCCTCCCTTAAGATTAGGCAGCACTTCCCAACCAACGAAGCGGGCACCAAGGGAGAAGTGAGAACGGAACCTCCAGTGCAAGGTGGGCTTGGCGAGGCCGACGAGAAACAAATGGCCCAGTTCGCAGAGATGATGAAGGGAATGAGAGTCCAAATCGTCGTTGAATGCGGAAATGAAATTGAAAGAACCAACGCTGAATGGAGGGATGGAAATCGCATTGTCTTGGTGGACTTTGATATGGAAGAGCTCTTCTCTCACCCCCAGAAGCTACAGATGTTGAGTCAGATGCAGCAGCCGCAGAGCAAGGAGGACCTTGAAAGTCTCCTACAGGGGATAGAGGGCATCAAGTTCGATGCAAGTGAGGAGATTGAGGTTACCTTTCGGTAGACTTCCGCTTCGGCTGTCGGGTCAAGGAGGGTACTTCGCAGCATACCTCCAAAACCACATTCAGACTGTGTAACAATTAATTCGAAAAAATGCTCTTTGACATAAAAAACGAGAGTTCAATACTTTCAAGACTCTATTTATCAAAGTTTTCTCTCTTCGATTGCTGTTTTCTATTAGAGCAGAGACATCATTCTCTTTGTTTTCTCTGATTTCTTCTTTTGAATAGGCAAAGTTTCTTAATCCTGCTAGCGGGGATGTAATGTCCCGCCTATCCAGTAAAGAAGTTCCTCTTGAGGAGGCTAAGTCCTTGAGCTTCTCAATCAATGCTCGAATACCTATGATGCTGATCATCCGTCTGATATTAAAACAACTTGCCAGAAGTGAGGCTTCTGCTTTGGCTCCATCACGACCCCTTAAGAGAAAGGCATCAACTTTTAAATTGCGTTTAATGTGCCCAAAGGGAAGCTCGACTTTCTCCTTTCTGAGTCTGTAAATTGTCTGAGATTCGCTCTGTTCATATTGCGCCTCAAGCTTTTGTCTTACTTTTTCATTGATGAGTCTAGCGATTGTTCTTCCTTGTTTTGATTTGGTGCATACACCAAAGTGAGGACACTGTTTGCAATTAGTTTTTTCTCGCATCATGTATACTTTGTGTCCTTCATAATTATTGGTATAGCTGTATGTTAGAACGTGGCCTTCTGGACAAAGGTAGCAATCTCTTTCAGAATCGTACTGAAAGTTTGATTTGTCAAATGGTTTGGCCTCTTTCTTTGATGCCTGTCTCTGAGAAGGAACAATGACTTTGATATTTTGTTTATCTATTTTCTGTAATTCCTCGGTATTGGCATAGCCAGAATCAGCGCAGGCAACATCACATTTTTTCTCTAATGTTTCATTGGCTTTTGTGATTTGTTCTCTAAACTGATTGAGATCATTATTTTCACTCACAACATCGCTATTGACAATTAATCCGTACTTTTCATCAACAACGTTCTGCAGGCTATATCCTGCATGAGAGCCTTGAAGACCACTGATGCGGGTACATTCTGAGTCAGTGGTATTTATTGACTTTTTGTTTTTTTCTTTGAGTTCCCTTAATATTTCTTCGACCTTTACTTTGAGTACTTTTTTATTCTTAAGCTCTTTTCTCATTTTTACCAGTGAGTCTTGACTTTCTTCATACTCATCAACAGCATCGCATTCGGAGAGGATAGCTTCTATACGGGTATCGATTTTCCCCAGAGCTCTTTGGCCTTTTTCTTTAGTCCAGGTATTCTTAATTGAAGCATTGGCTCTCACTTTACTGCCATCAACAAACAAGGTATTACCGGCAATAAGGCCAAGCCTGATGCATAAACGGGCACATGTCTTCAGAACATCTTTGAGGACAGCTTTGTTTTTTCGTCTGAATTCAGCGATGGTTTTGTGGTCTGGTTTTAAGCCACCCATAAGCCAGATAAACGAGATATTGTGATATGTTGCTCTTTCTAATTTTCTGGAGCTTCTAAATCCATAAGAATATCCATAGAGCAAAAGCTTAAGCATTGCCTTTGGATAATATTCTGGAGAGCCAACTCTATGCGTATCTAGTACAAGTCCCAGTTCATTAAAGTTAAGTGTTTCTACAAAAGCATCATAGACTCGCACTGGATCATCAGAACCCACATACTCCTCGATGCAGAGTGGAAGAAGTTCCATCTGGTGTCGATTACCATAACGATATGCCATGACAAGGCTCCTTATTTTGTCTGAGTGCTTGCACTATAGCATATTTCAGGAGTTTTGTCTATGGTTTTATGAGGTGGAATCTCACTTCATTTAGATACCGAATGAGGAAGAACACCTAACAGAGAATTATCCTCTGTCAGGTCCGAGTAGGTCAAAGCATTTTTGAACTAATTGTGACACAGTCTGATTGACAAGTGCTGAGATTTGGCCCCGACTTTTTCAAACATGTCACATAGTAGGAGTGAGATTTCATGAATCACTTCAGGGTTTAGGGGGCACTGCCTCCCCCGGGCCCCTGTCCCTGTCTCCATGGTTTCTTGTGCAAACCGGGTCCTTCGCACTAGATAGAGATCGTGCGCCGTAAGTCTTTACTTCAGTTTTACCAACTCTAGCATCGATTTGCAGGGGGATCTGGGTGATACTTAGCGGAAGGGATGGGGATCATAGAGTTAAGCTTCTATCAGGGCATGTTTGCGTAGTCTAACACTTAGTTCCTCGCTCATCAAAAAGTTGCGGAAATCGTCCAGTGAGGGGAGGTATTCACCACACTCACTGAAGCAAAAGTACTCATTGAGAGTGAGGGAAGGAGTACAATCAAATACGGCCGCACAGTGCTCTAAACTACCAGCCACCTGCTCCGAAGGCCATCATGCGGGTGACTCTAACTTAGAAAGTGGTACAATTAATGGGGGCAGGTCAGATTTTAGAATTCTTATCCCAGTATTTCGGCAAGTTGGGTTTAATCTGAATCTGCTTCCGCAAGAGCTTTATTATTCTGAAAGCCTCGAATCAGAATTGGCGTTTTCGGTATTTTGCTGAGGACGACCGGCAGTTTAGAGTAAAGAGTGAACAATTATACAAGAGAGAAGAAGGCGAGTCTCTACAGACATCTTTATCTAACCTTGCTAGGGAGACAGAAGTTATCTCTGTCAACTCAGAGCAACGTCTAAAAGAAATCGCAAGGTTATTTGTGTATTAGTTCAGGGTAACCTTATCCAGGTATTGGGGAACCGAGACATTCCAATGATGGTTCTTTTGAACTACTCTGGCAAATAGTTCGGTTACCTTTTGCTCGCCGTGCACAACGAACAGCTGTTTCGGTTGAGCTCGAAAACCAAAAAACCACCTCAGTAGCTCACTTTGGTCAGCATGAGCTGAGAAACCATTAATTCGTCTAATACTAGCTTTGACCGGACGAATCTGGCCGTGGATCCTCACCTTTTCTGCACCCTCGACTATCTCACGTCCCAGTGTTCCCCGTGCCTGATAGCCTATGAAAAGGACGGTGCTTTCCGGACGAGAAATGTTATTCACAAGATGGTGCTTTATTCTTCCTCCGGTACACATCCCAGATCCAGCAATGATAATGCAGGAACCCTTGATGCGGTTTATGGCTTTGGACTCGGAAGCTCTTCGCGTTGGAACAAGTGATGGAAAATGCAGGGGAGACTTGTTGTTGTCTATGAGCCTGAGCATCTCCTTATCAAAATATTCCCGGTGATGCTTAAATACCTCGGTAACATTGATTGCCATAGGACTGTCGACGAATACTAGCAGATGGGGAATACGATCCTCATGTAGAAGTTCACTCAGGTAGTACATAAGTTCCTGAGTTCTTTCTATAGCAAAACTGGGGATAATCACATTGCCCCCTTTTTTCACCGTGGAGCTAATAATCTCACAGAGCTTACCCTTGATATCAGAAGAACTTTCATGCCGTCTATCGCCATAGGTTGATTCCCCCAGAATATAATCTGACTCTTCAATCAGACTAGGATCACGGATTATTGGTTTACTCCAGCGTCCCACATCACCAGAGAACAGAACAGTCCTCTGCTTCTTATTGGATACAACTTCCATTTTGACCATTGAAGAGCCAAGAATGTGTCCGGCGTCGTGAAAAGTGACGCTAATTGCGCTGTTTAAGGCAACTGGCCCTTCATAGCCCACCGACTGAAAGAGAGAAAAGACTTTTTCCGCATCTCTTTTACCATAGAGGGCCAGCTCCGGATAACGACCCTTCCTTCTCTCCCGCTTATGTCTTCTCTTCTTAAAGTTAGCGTCCTCTTCTTGAATGCGTGCAGAATCTGCAAGAACGATTTTGGCTATCTCTTCAGTGGGCCGAGTACATATTATTTTTCCAGTGAACCCTTCTCTAGTCAGCTTGGGCAGAAGTCCGCAATGGTCAAGGTGAGCGTGAGTCAATAAGACAGCATCTATCCCTTTGGGATTAATGGGAAAGGGCCTCCAGTTCCGGGACCTGAACTCTCTTTCTTGATAAAGACCACAATCTACCAGTATCTTGCTGCTGTCAACCTCCAGCAAATAGCTCGAACCAGTCACATTTTGAGCCGCCCCCAAGAATTGCAGTTGAATACTCACAATCTATACCTCCTCCTATGAGCGTCATCTGACCCGCTCTTTTCTATTAATTTACTATACCAAGGTTTGTTGTCAAATACATGTACTCGATGGCGACATAAGTAACACTTTTTGATAGTTATTAAGGTACTCTATTGGAGAAAGATAATCCAAAGATTGATGGGGACGATGAAAATCATAATAGTGCCACCTGACCGAAAGTCAAGTTTCTTCTGCTTTAGTAGCGAATTTGAGAGATCTTTCGTTCTCGTGTTGTAGATCCTCTGCAAGTTTGACATATTCTCTGACCAATCCTTCGCTCATTGAG